>PVML01017352.1_pt1 | contig 460233 bp, 398 predicted proteins | sample 1853371 | NCBI WGS metagenome assembly PVML01 (sample SAMN08533508, study PRJNA380276) | Human gut metagenome, whole genome shotgun sequencing project. | isolation source: participant 1, chromium library | host: Homo sapiens | collected 2017 | reverse complement strand
CAGACCGAACGCACCAAAGCGTTCATATCGGTTACCGTGCAGTATCCTAAACGTAACCGCCGCAGATGACGCGGACTCTAGCCTGAGAACAGCGCGGTAGACAGCGCCTGCTCGGCTCCGCTCGCCGGCCCCCATGCGTTGTCCGTGCGCGTGAACGGCAATTCCACCGGGTTGGATTCGGTCGGTTCCACCGAGCCGAGCGCTTCGAGCACCAGCTGGCCGACCTTCTCGTTGATCTGGTCGGCATCGAGCTCGGCCGTCTGCTCATCTTCTGCCAGCTCCGTCGTAGTCTCCGTAAGCGCTTGGGCGAACGCGTCGAACTTCTTGCAGGTAAGCACTACGGTCGCCGTGGCGCTGTCGCCGTCCACCTTCACCTCGTCGATGCGGTAGTCGAATCCGTCGAGATAAGCAGCTATGAACGACTTGGCGTCGATGCCGTAGGTTGCCAGCTGGTCCACCCCGCTGTCGGCCGCCAGCTCGTCGAGCAGCGCCTCGTCGTGGGTCTTCAGGCGTTCCAGCTCGTCGGCCACCCCCTGTCGCACCACTTCCTCCGCGCTCGGGCCGCAGGCGCCGAGCGATAGGGCTCCGACGCTCAGCGCGACCGCGGCAAGGCAAGCCGCCACGACCGTTTTAATGGGTTTCATCGTTTTCCCCTTCCTGGTATGCGTCGTTCCAGCATAAGGCCTTGCGAGCCTCGCGTCCATCCCGATTTGTCGGCTTGCTGATCGGCGACGGCATAATGCGAGCGACCGTCTTAGAGCAACTCTAAGACGGTCGCATCGACCGCTGCAGAAGGAGGGGGAGGCTAACCGTTCAGCAACGGCTCGGTGAACCAGTCGCGACGTTCCCAGTTCTGCCGTTCCATGATGCGCGCGAACGTTGAGGAGCAGAACCGACGAACCGCGGCCTGGGGATCGTCGTAACGCAACGCATCCTTCAGCCGCAGAAAGTACTCGGAGCTCTCGGCATCGAAGAACGCCTCGTCGACATTCGCATCGCTCGACGACCCTTTCTCGATAAACGGATAGGCCAGTACGAAGAAGGAAGGATCGTTCGTAGCATCGTCGCCCGGCCAGAACCCGAATTCCACGAACTGCTCGTCGAAGGCGACGCGCTCTACTATGGAAGCCGTGCGTTCGAAGGGACAGGGCTTTCCGGAGAACAGCACGGTCGTCATGTCGAAGGTGCCCCAGAACAGCGAAGGCGGGATCTTCTTCCCGCGAAACGGCGCTGCGAACCCGCTCAAAGCCCCGCGCGCGAACAGGAACTGACGGAAGCAGCGCCGTGCAGCCGCGGCATCGAACTCGCGCGCGATGTTCTGCCGATCGAACGGAACCTCAGTGTGCATTTCCTGTGGGACGGTGTTGATGGCTATCGGATGCCCGATGTTTTCGAGCATCGCCGTGAAACGGCCGTACAGCTCGCTCACCGAGACGCACTCTTCGATAGGGAAACGCGCGCAGTCGCCTGCCGCGGTCATCGCGGCCATCTCGGCATCCGCGATGTTCAGTTTAATCTCGAAGCCGTCCGCGCCGAACGGGATCAGTCCGGTGGTGAAGCCGTTCGCATCGGCATCGAGCACCACTTGCTTCCATTCAGGTTGCGGATCCATCGATTGCAGCTTCGCTTTTCCCATCATCTGCAGCAGCATATGCACGGTGTCGCACGTGTCGCGCCACTCGCCGTACGTCAATACGTTCATATCTATCACCTCGCAGCCATCCTACGAGCGGACGAAGCCGGAACCGCCAGCCGCGGACGGTTCGTCAGACGTTCGTTGGCAAATCGGGATGCCGCCGTACTGCTTGCCCGGCTTATTCCGACGTCGCAGTTGAGCCTTCGCCCATGCGCGAAAGGACGATCACCGACAAAACAGGTACGTTCGGTAGCTGAAGAAGCATCGGCGTGCTCGGCTGCCCGCAAGCCGGTATCATTGCTCAAAATTTACCACTTTAGTAGGAATTAATCGAAAGGAGTTGCGAGCATGGGGGAGATGAAGAAGGAAGAGCGGGGCTCGTGGGCTGATCCGAGCGCTCTAGGGTTGTTCGGGCTGGCGATAGTCACGCTCGTGGCCTGTTCTCAAAAACTCGGCATCACCGACGGGACGGCGGCTGTCATGGGGTGGGCCATTTTCCTCGGGGGATGCGCTCAGCTTATCGCCGGATTGATCGATTTGAGGAAGAACAACGCATTCGGCGGCACCGCGTTTATCGCTTACGGGTTGTTTTGGCTTGCCATGGCATTCGGCTGGGCGACGACCAACGGCATGTTCGGCTCTTATGCGGCCGAAACGTTCGATCCGCGCCAAACAGGAGCCGCTTTCGTGGCGTACCTCATCTTGACTGCGTTTATGACCATAGGAGCGCTGCGTACCACGAAAGTGCTGTTCTTCATATTCCTCGCCATTGATTTTCTGTTCGTCGGCTTGGCTCTAAGCGCGTTCGGGGTTGCTCGGGAAGCGACGCATATGCTCGCCGCGATCAGCGAGCTTGTTATTTCGCTCCTCAGCTTCTACTGCGCGGGCGCCAATATCTTGAACAACCACTTCGGGGAGCAATTCCTATCGCTCGGCAACCCCTTCTGGTCGAAAAAATCCTGAATATCAGTATAACTTTACATAACATATATTATCAATAAAATAGGTAATTGAGGAGCGGTCAGGGGAGTTTGGGCTGGCGAGCATTCGGAAGCAAAAAGCAAAGCGCTGCGGGTTCCGTGCATAACCTGCAGCGCTTTATGCGGTTTCGACAGCGGATAAGATTATCCCCAGGTCGAGGTCGATCCTGCAGCGCCGATCCCGGCATCCGTCACAGCTCCCGCGTAATCGCCGCTTTCCATCATCTCGAGCACTACGGGCATCATCAGATAGAACGAAATCGCATTGAGCGTGAGCGCCACGCCGCACACGGCAACGCCGACGATCGCCGAGCGCTTGAGACGCTGCGCAAGCGCGGATAAGTCCGTGCGCTTCTCGATGAGCTTGTTCAGCTTGCGGAGCGCGATGATGGCGCAGACCAGTCCCACGCCGCTGAGAAGTACGCCGCCGATGAACAGCGACACGGGTCCGGCCACGCTCGCCACCATGACCATCGTCTGAGCCTTTTTCAGCTCGCGAAGGTCGTTCATGTGCGACGACGGAACCGGGACGCCGGTAAGCGTCGTCTGCCGGCTGCGATCGTCAGGCTCGCGCCCGGGATCGCGCCCTTGAGGCGGCTCGGGCGGCCTATGTTCGTTGTCAGTCATGCGCTCTTTCCCTATTTCTCAAAATTTCATAGCCATTGACCTGGGGTTTTGCAAACGAGGCCCTGAGAGCCGTTCTAAGGCCCTATTTCGCCTTCGGACGAGTCCTAGGTCATGGAAATCGCGGTTCTTCAAACCGGATTCGGCGAGTACTATACCACGAAGGTCATCGAGACTTTCTATCCGTCGACAATTCCACACCTGCGGCGCTCAACCGCTTCAAGCTCTCGTCGAGCTCGGCTCGCTGGTACTCGAGCACCGTCTCCTGAGCCCGCACGATGGCCAGCCGCTCGTCGCGCGTCGCCGCGCCGCGGCGCTGCAACTTCACGTAATACTGGATGCCCTCGATCGACAGGCCGCTTTTCCGAAGCGCATCGACGAAGTACAGCTGAGCCACATCCGATTGCGAGAACGTGCGGACGCCGCGCGCATCGCGCGCCAGTTCGGGAAAGAACCCGCATTTGTCGTAGTAGCGAATCGTGAACGCGGAGATGCCCGCCATGTCGGCGACTTCGCTGATGCCGAAGCATGGCAGCGTGTTGTCGGCTTGAGCTCCGTGCTCGCTCGCGTCCATCGATGCCCCTTTCGCTCTTGCTTAGAGTAACTCTAAGTGGGTGGAAGGATCAGGTTCAAAGACTCACGCCGCTGCTGCCGAACCCGCCCGCGCCGCGCTCCGTATCCGGCAGCTCCGCGCACACGTCGAACGCGGCGTCGGGCACGCGCATGACGACGAGCTGCGCTATGCGGTCGCCCCGCTTGATCGCGAACTCGCTCTGCGGATCGAGGTTGACCAGGATGGCCTGGATCTCACCTCGATAGTTGCTGTCGATCAGGCCGGGTGCGTTGACCAGCGATACGCCGTGCTTGATAGCCAGCCCGCTGCGCGGCAGCACGAACCCGGCGTACCCGCTCGGAATGGCCACGGCGATGCCGCATGGGACGAGCTTGCGTTCGAAGGGCTTCAAGATGTCGTCGCAGGTGGCGCGCAGATCTACGCCGGCATCGCCGACGTAGGCGTACGCAGGTACGGGCAGGTCGGGGTCAATCTGCTGCAAAGGAATCGAAACGCGCTCTATCAACGCAATCCCTCCAATGCGGCAGCGAACTCCTCGACGTTGCGGAAGTCCTTGTACACGCTCGCGAAGCGCACGTAGGCGACGTCGTCGAGCTTGGCGAGGCGCACGAGCACCATATCGCCCAGATCCTTCGAACCGATCTCGTTACGGGAGGCGTTGCGCAGCTCCGCTTCGATGCTGTCGATGAGCGAGGCGATCTGCTCGGGCCCGATGGGCCGCTTCGCCGCGGCGTTGAGCAGGCCGCGCATGAGCTTCTGACGGTCGTAGGCCTCCGACGATCCGTCAGCCTTGATGACGATGAGCGGATTGTCGCCCAGGCGTTCGTAGGTGGTGAAACGACGTCCGCATTCGAGGCATTCGCGGCGCCGGCGAATGGCCGTGCCGTCTTCGGAAGGCCTCGAGTCGACCACTTTCGACTCTGGATTGCCGCAGGAAGGACAACGCATACTTGCTCCTTTGCCGATTTTGGGTTCAGCCTAACATACAATATATAGTGGTTCAATCAACATGTCGGATTCGCGCAAAAAACCTGCACGAGAAGCGCTCCTTCCTATCGGACAACGCGCACGTGAGTATCGCCCAGCCCAACCTCCCCTTTCTCCTGCTCGACCTCGAACACCCAGCGCTCGTCCACGAGCGCGTCGAGGAACTGCTCGTCGTGCGACACGAGCACGAGAGCGCAGGCGCAATGACGCAACACGTCCTGCAAGGCCTCGATCGAGCGTATATCCAGATGGTTCGTCGGTTCGTCCATGACGATGAGGCGAGGCGACGAGAGCAGGCTACGCGCGATCATGAGCTTGCGCACCTCTCCCGGGCTCAGCTCCTCGCCGTCGAGCACGCGAGCCGGCGGCGATTCGAGTCGCGCCACGATGGAGAGCACGCGGCCCCGCTCGGCCGTCGGGAGCGCCCGCAGCTCGACGAGCAACGCGCGGACCTCGTCGTCGGGAACCTCCTGCGGAAAGTACGCCACCCACTCCTCCAACGTCACCCGGCGAAGCAAGGCATGGAGCAAGGTGGACTTCCCCGCCCCGTTTTTGCCGACGAGCCCGACTCGATCCTCGTTGCCCAGGTACAGCTCGGGATGATGCAGCATGCGCTCCGGGCCGAGCGGCATGCTGCCTGCGGGGAGGCGGGCGAGCACCTTGCGGGGCGCGGGCGCGGCGTCCAGCTCCAGGGAGCCGCGGCGCTCCTTCTTCGCATCGAGCGCCTCGAGGCGTTTCTCGGCCACGCCTATGCGCTTGTCCATCTGGGACGAAAGCTTGCCCGCCTTGCCGTCCTGTCCCGTATAGACGGCAAGCTTGATCTTCTCCCGCCCGTCGCGGTCGTGCCGGTCGAGATGACGCGCCGAGCGCCGGGCGGCCGATCGAGCGGCCACGGCGGCGCGACGATCTCGCTCGGCCTTGATGCGCGCCAGCTCGCCGCGCGCCTGCCGGCGCTCGGTTCGCACGGTATCTTGGCGCAGCTCGAGCTCCCGGCGCGCCTGGGTGTACGTCCCCGGAATAGCGAGCGCTCGGCCGGCCTCGACGAACACGCACGACCGCACAAGCTTGTCGAGCAGCGCGCGATCGTGCGATACGAGCAGGCCGACGCCCTTGAAGGAGGAGAGCGCCTGCGCGACGAGGGCGCGCGTGGGAGCATCGAGGTGGTTCGTCGGCTCGTCGAGCGCCAGCACCTGCGGTTCTGCGGCAAGCGCGCACGCGATCTGGATGCGCTTGCGCTCGCCATGGGACAGCATAGCGTAGCTCCAGAGCTGCTCGTCCTCGATTTCCAATAGCGAGCGCAGCTTCACCGCCGTCGAACCGTAGTCGCAGGCGAACTCCTCGAGCGTCTCCGGAGGCGTCGCGGTCGATTGCCGGCACACCGCGCCGCGCACGCGGGGCGTCACGGCGCCTTGATCGGGTGCCAGGGTGCCGCAGATGCAGTGCACGAGCGTGCTCTTGCCAGCGCCGTTCGGCCCGACGATGCCCGTCCAGCCGCTCGCAAACGCGAGCGAGACGTCGTCGAGCGCAGGCTGGTCGGCGCCTTCGTAGGTATGGGAAAGATGATGGGCGGTAACGAACATGGCGACCTCCGTTTAAGAGGCGCACGGGTGGCTCTGCTCAGCGTTCGGCGATGCCGATGAAGGAAGGCCGCACGGATCGGAAGAGGAAGAAACGCGAGGCGAAGTCGAGAACGATGACGAAAGCGCACCCGATGCGGCTGATTAATGAATGCAAGGGGTGAAAAAGGGCTTTCGTTATCGCTTCATGTTCCGTTTCTCCTTCGCGAAGCGCCCGTCCGCATGAGGATGCGTCGGCGCGGCATGATTGGCTGCTCGCCCGAGTCTAGCACGCCGCAAGCGGCGCGTAAACCCCCGAACGGACGCGCCTCCGGGGTGGCGGAGGCGCTACGCAGCCGCAGAAACGCAGCATCTGCGGGTTATGGAACGGCCGCGCGGGGCCGGGAAAGGTCTCGGCTAGAACCCTGCGAACAGGCTGGCGAGTGCGAGCGCCGCGAACACGCATCCGCCGACGACCGCCTGCCAGCGCTGCACGCGGCCGAACGCCACGCCTTGCGCCGAACCCGTGCGCACGGCCGAAACGATGGAGGCGCCGTCGCGATCGGGCAGAACCGCATGCTGGGGGAACGCTATGATGCGGGCGCGTCGAGCAGGCGCCGAATCGAGCTTCGGTTGAAGGGCCGACGTTCCCTCGACGGGGCAGTTCATCTCAAAATTCTTCATTTTGTGGCCTCCTGCTCTTGCGTAGAACCTTTGTTCGCGTATATAATAGGTCGAACAAAGGTTCATGTCAATAGAAATTTCATACATTTGTTCGATAGGCGTAGAGGCGACGAAAGGATTACCTATGGCCGAGAAAGTGACGAAGCGCCAGCAAGCGGTGCTCGACTGCATCGAGGAGTGCATTCGGGAGAAGGGATACGGCCCGACCGTGCGCGAGGTCTGCCAGAGCCTCGGCCTCTCCTCCCCCTCCACCGTGCACGTGCACTTGAAGGCGCTCGAGGAGAAGGGCCTCATCAAGCGCGATCCGCTCAAGTCGCGCTCCATCGCCCTCACCTACCAGCTCGAAGACGCCGCGCTGGCCACCAACGTGGTGCAGCCCAGCTTCAGCAACATCGTGAACGTGCCCCTCGTGGGCAACGTGGCCGCCGGCTCCCCCATCCTCGCCGAGGAGAACATCACCGACACCCTGTCGCTTCCCACCGAGATCGTGGGCGACGCCCCGTCGTTCTTGCTCTCCGTGCGCGGCGAGAGCATGATCGAGGCGGGCATCAACGACGGCGACTACGTCGTGGTCAAGGAGCAGCCCGTGGCGAACAACGGCGACATCGTCGTGGCCATCATCGACGACGGGGCCACGGTGAAGCGCTTCTTCAAGGAAAGCGACCATATCCGCTTGCAGCCGGAGAACTCCACGATGGATCCCATCATCACCACCGACTGCGCCATCGCCGGCAAGGTGGTCGCGGTCTTCCGCCGCCTGTAGCGGCGAACCGCACGCTGGTCGTCAGCTTGATCGAACCGCGAAGCCCCGCCGCAATCCGACCGCTTCGGCAAGGCTTTTCCGGCTTTTCCGAACCTGCCGCTGCGCCGGTTCCCGCTTTCGCCGTCCGATAAGGCGCCGCCGCAGACCGGCCGCAAGAACGAAACGCCTACCCTGCGACGAAGCGAGCCGCCCCGGGTCGATGCCCGGGGCGGCTCGCTTACCTTAGAGTTACTCTAACCGACCGTGTAAGGACGGAACATGCTCGCGAACGAAGGAGCCGCCAGCATGACGATGCGCGTGCCCTGCTCCTCATGGGTTTCCGACAGGATGTGGCATCTTTCGTGCGCCACCGACACGAGGTCGCCGCGGTTGTAGGGAATCAGCACGTCGAGATGCTCGTCTTGCGCCGAGGCGACGCGGGCAACGTGCTCCACGAGCTCGCCTACGCCCTCCCCCGTCGCCGCCGATACGAACTGAGCCTGCGGATGGCGCGCTTTAAGGGCGCCGAGGCGCTCCTCGCCGAGCAGGTCGCACTTGTTGAACACGAGCACGCGCGACAGGTCCTGCGCGTGTATCTGCCCGAGCACGTCCTCGACGGCCGCGATCTGCGCCTCGTACTCGTCCGACGAGGCATCCACCACGTGCAGCACGAGGTCGGCGCCCGTGATTTCGTCGAGCGTCGATTTGAACGCCTCGATGAGCGTGGTCGGAAGCTTCTGGATGAACCCGACCGTGTCGGTGACGGTGATCTCGCGGCCCTCGGGAAGCTCGAACTTGCGCGTGGTGGAGTCGAGCGTGGCGAACAGCTTGTCGTACGCCAGCACGTCCGCATTCGTCAGCCGGTTGAGCAGGCTCGACTTGCCGGCGTTCGTGTAGCCGGCCAGCGCCACCTTGAACATGCCGCTTTCGTAACGGCTTTCGCGCTGGACGGCGCGCACCTCGGCCAGATGCTTGAGCTCGCGCTTGATGGACGTGATGCGCTTGCGCACCATGCGGCGGTCGACCTCGAGCTGGCTCTCGCCTTCGCCGAAGCGCGATCCCACGCCGCCGCCCATGCGGTTGGAGGCCAGGTGGGCCCACATGCCGCGCAAGCGCGGCAGCAGGTACTCGTTCTGGGCGAGCCGCACCTGCAGCCGGCCCTCCTTGCTGGTGGCGTGCAGGGCGAAGATGTCGAGGATGAGCGCCGTACGGTCGATGACCTTCACGTCGCGGCCCATCGCCTTCTCGAGGTTCGCCTGCTGGGAGGGCGTCAGCTCGTCGTCGAACACGACGAGGTCGGCCGCGTGGGCGCGCGCAAGCTCGGCCACTTCTTCGGCCTTGCCCGTGCCCACGAACGTACGCGGATTGGGCGCGTCGAGCTTCTGCGTGGTGGTGGCCACCGCGTCGGCGCCTGCCGTATCCACGAGGCGCTCGAGCTCGGCGAGCGACGATGCCAGCGGCCACGTGGAGCCGGGGCGATCCACACCGACGAGCACGGCGCGCTCGCGGCGCTCTTCGGAGATCGGGGTCATGCCCCGCGTGATGACTGATTCGAATTCCGTCATGGATCCAACCTTTCGATGCAGAGACGAGCACGCCGGCATCGGCGTGCGAAGACAGTCGGGAGCGGCGGCGAGCCGCTAGAGAAAGGCGTGCGCTGTCTGCATGATAGGTGCTCCGATCTTGAACGGTTCGACGGCAGGAGTGTGCCCGTGGCTTCGTATCATATCACAAGCGTTCCTTCGTCTGGAGAAACCGTCAGGCAACGCCGTCATCAAGCAGCTCGAGCGCTTCTTCGACGAGCGACGGAATATCGCGCGACGTCGCATCGAGCCACCGGATACGCGCGTCCTTGCGAAACCAGGTGCGCTGCCGCTTCGCGTAGCGGCGCGTGGCCAGCTTGATCCGCTCCACAGCCTCGTCAAGAGAGATGAACCCGTCGAGAGCCTCCACGATCTCCTTGTACCCGATAGCCTGCGGCGCCGTCACGCCTTCGCGAAAGCCCCTGTCGAGCAGCCCTTCCACTTCCGCCACGAGACCCGTCTCCACCATGGCGTCCACCCGCGCGTCGATGCGCGCGCACAGCACGTCGGGATCCACCGCCATGCCGAAGAAGACGGCCGGAACCAACTGCGGGATGTGGGCGAGTTTGGCGCGCTGTTCGGCGTAGGTCGTGCCCTCCTCTAGCAGCTCGAAGGCGCGCACGACGCGCTTGACGTCGGCGGGCGGGATGACGGAGGCGCTGGCCTCGTCGCGCGCCGCCAGCAGCTTCCACAGCGCCTCGGCGCCCTGCTCGCGCGCCAGGGCCTGGTAGCGTTCGCGAACGGGGTTTCCCACCTGCTCGCCTGCGGGAAAGTCGTAGTCGTCGACGGCTGCGCGGACGTAGAAACCGGTACCGCCGGCCAGCACGCAGCGGTTGCCGCGCGCGTCGATGGCACGGAAGCGATCGCGCGCATAGTTCTGGAACAGCGCCGCGGAGAAGGGCTCGCCCGGGTCGACGAGGTCGAACCCGTGATGCGGCACGAGGCGCTCGGACGCGGGAAGCTTGCCCGTGCCGATGTCCATGCCGCGGTAGATCTGCATGGAGTCGGCGCTGATCACCTCTCCGCCCAGCTCGAGAGCCAGCGCTTGGGCGAGGTCGGTCTTGCCGGATGCCGTGGACCCGACGACGCAGACCGCCGGAGCCTTCAGCGGATACGGTGCTCCCCCGCCCGTCGGATCAGCGCCCGTCCGCAGCATCGGGCCCGTCCACGATCTCGCCGGCGAGATACCACGTCTTCGCCTCGTCCACGCGCACGCGCACGGTGCTGCCCGCAAGGTCCTCCGCGCGCACGCCTGCCGGCGCCGGCGCGTGGACGGTCTGGTTCTTCGGACTCTTACCTGCCAGCAGGCGCTCGTCGCGCTTCGACGCGCCTTCCACCAGCACGTCGACCGTGCTTCCCAAATCGCGCTGGTTCGCCTCGAACGCGCGCTGTTGCACGAGATCCACCAAGCGGTCGAAACGCTGCTGGATCACCTCGCGCGGTGTGTCGTCGTCCATGGACGCAGCCGGCGTGCCCTCGCGCTTCGAATAGATGAACGTGAACACCTGGTGGTAGCCCACCTCGTCCACGAGGCGGTACGTGTCCTCGAAGTCCTTGGCGGTCTCGCCGGGGAATCCGACGATGATGTCGGTGGACAGCGCGATGTCGGGTACGGCGTCACGCAGCTTCGCGACAAGCGCGCGGTAATGATCGCGCGTGTAGCGGCGGTTCATGGCCGCAAGCACCGCATCCGAGCCCGACTGCACGGGAAGGTGCAGCGCCGGCATGAGCGAGCGCAGCGTGGCGAACCTGCCGACGACCTCGTCGTTGAGGTCCTTCGGGTGGCTGGTGGCGAACCGCAGGCGCTCGATGCCCGTCTGGTCGAGCGCGTCCAGCACCTGGGCGAAGCGCGGCGAGCCGTACAGGTCGCGCCCGTAGGAGTTCACGTTCTGCCCCAGCAGCGTGATCTCCTTCACGCCGGCGGCCACATAGCGCTCGGCCTCGGCCACGATGTCCTCCAACGGCCGCGACTTCTCGCGTCCGCGCACATACGGAACGATGCAGTACGAGCAGAAGTTGTTGCAGCCGATGGTGATGGGCAGCCATGCCGCCCATTCGTGCTCGCGCGCCGTAGGCAGCTCGGTGGGGAACGATGACGCGGCATCGAGCACCTCCACCTGATGGCTGCCCTCTTCGAGCGCCGCTTCCAGCAAACGCGGCAGCGACCCCAGGTTATGGGTGCCGAAGACCACGTCGAGGTGCTTCAGCTCGTCGACCAGCTTCTCGCCATCGCGCTGGCCGATGCATCCGCCCACAGCGACGATGCGCTTCGACAGCGGCGTGCCGGCGCGCAAGGGGACGTTCTTGAGCGAGGCCACCTGGCCGTACAGCCGCGTGTCGGCGGCTTCGCGCACGCAGCAGGTCATGAACGCCACGACGTCGGCATCCTCGATGGCGTCCACCTGCAGCGCTCCCATGCCCTCGAGCATGCCGGCGATGCGCTCTGAGTCGTGCTTGTTCATCTGGCACCCGAACGTGCGGATACAGAACGTCAAGTTCGTAAATGGTGTATGCATGGGCTCGTTTTCAGCGAATCTCGGGGACGGGACGGTGGGCATCGTCGCCTAGAGGCTGCGCGACGCCGCGCGTATAGCGCGGATCCACCGTGAAGCGTATGGCAGTGCGGTACTCGCCGTCGATGACGATGTCGGCGAACGACGGTACGCAGGCGATCTCGATGCCGATCGGAGACAGGAAGCCGCGGGAGATGGCGATGGCCTTGACCGCCTGGTTCACCGCACCGGCGCCGACGGCCTGGATCTCGACGCTTACGCCGTCTTTCACCATGCCGGCAATCGCTCCGGCAACGGAGGCGGGCGACGACTTCGATGATACCTTCAAGCAGCCAACGTCTGGCTTTTGTTCGGAAGTGGACATGCCTATCCTTTGTCGTTGGTAGTCCGTGTGGTTCGTCTTGTATGCTGCGTTAGGATTCCGTTGTGCTATAGATAGGTTACTCTTACGCCCTTGCTATTCTACCTATTCGCGGTATGGTGCGCAACCTGCGGGTATGCTGTTATCGAGCAGGTTCGTCATCGTAGCTTTTCAACCGGGATGCGGATGTGCACGCCATCCTTGCCTACGCGCACGTCCGGCTTCACCGCTGATTCCAGGTAGTAGTCGCGCGCCAAATCCGAGAACGCGCATGCTACGCGTCGCGAGAACGATTCGAGGTCTTCGGGCGCGATTCTGAGACCGCGCGCATCTCCCGCCGGCGCCTTCGCCGGCCGCGCGGCCGGCCGCGCGTCGGCCTCCCCTTCGATGCGGACGCGGTTGATCAGCGGCTCGACCGGCGCGATCTCGCCGTCCAGGATGCGGCGTGCGGAGCGCTCCGAGATGACCAGGCCCAGCGCCTCGGCCTCGTCCGCGAAGCTCGCCGGATCCACGGCCACCGACAAGCGCTTGGCCACCGGCAGCTCGGAGGCATCGGCGCAGAACGCGCGCATAGCCGAGGTGAGCGACGACAGTCCGAATGCGTACAGCGTCGCCGCGATGTCGGTGAGCGAACCGAGGTACACGGTGCAATCGTGGCGGCATTCTATGGCGAACTCGCAGGCGGTGCGCAGGATGTTCTTGGGGCCGCGCACCGCGATGCTGCCCGATTCGGTGCGCTCGAACACGGGGAAGCTCGACTGATCGGTCTTCTCGCCGAGCTTGTCGAGGTTCGTCTCCACGAAAAGCGCGGCGCCCTTGCCCGCGTCAGAGGCGACGACGCGGGCCGTCTCGGCGTTGACCGCGATGGAGTACAGCGCCATGCCGCGGCCGTGGATGCCCCACTTGTCCATGTGCATGCTGTCGAGCTTCGACGTGACGCGCGGCTCGAAGATGCGCTCGTGCATGGCTGCCGGCACGCCGTCGCCATCGTCGATCATGACGAGGCGGCGGCGCTGTCCTTCGCGCGACACGGCCAGGAAGATGCTCTTGGCGTGCGCATCGCGGGCGTTGCGCAGCATCTCGATGACGATATCCTCGGTGGAGCGGATGTCGTGCGCGGCCTGCCTACGCTCGGCTTCGGCGCTCCTCAAACGGACGAAGCCATCCCCGAGGTCGGCCTCGACCCGGAGATGGCTGTCGCCGCATACGTTCTCTATGAAGGCTTCCAGCGCTTCGTCGGCCATGCCGCGCGCGCCCTACTTCGCGACGCCGACCGCGCGGCTCTCGCGGATGACCACGACCTTCACCTGGCCGGGATACTGCATCTCGTTCTCGATGCGCTGCGCGATGTCGTGCGCAAGCACCGTGGTGGCGGCTTCGTCCACCGTGTCGGGCTCCACCATCACGCGCACCTCGCGACCCGCCTGAATGGCGTACGTGCGCTCCACGCCCTTGTACGAGCTGGCGATCTCCTCCAGCTTCTCGAGGCGCTTCACGTAGGCGTCGAGCGTCTCCTTGCGGGCGCCGGGACGCGCCGCGGACACGGCATCGGCCGCCTGAACGAGCACGGCCAGCACGCTGGACGGCTCCACGTCGTTGTGGTGCGCCTCGATGGCGTGCACGATCTCGGGTCGCTCGCCGAAACGGCGGGCCAGGTCGGCTCCAATGACGGCGTGGCTGCCCTCCACCTCGTGGTCGACCGCCTTGCCCAAATCGTGCAGCAGGCCGGCGCGCTTGGCCGGGATGGGATCCAGCCCCAGTTCGGAAGCCATGACGCCGGAGAGGTAGGCCACCTCCAGCGAGTGGTTCAGCACGTTCTGGCCGTACGAGGTGCGGTAGCGCAGACGGCCCAGCGTGCGCACGAGCTCGGGGTGCAGGTCGTGGATGCCGGTGTCGAACGTGGCCTGCTCGCCCGCTTCCTGGACGCGCTGGTTCACGAACGCCTCGGCCTTGCCGAACATCTCCTCGATGCGCGCCGGATGGATGCGGCCGTCGGCCACGAGGTTCTCCATCGTAACGCGGCCGATCTCGCGACGGACCGGATCGAAGCACGAGATGGTCACGCACTCCGGGGTGTCGTCGATGATGAGGTTCGTTCCGGTCAGCTGTTCGAACGAGCGGATGTTGCGGCCCTCGCGGCCGATGATGCGGCCCTTGAGGTCGTCGGAGGGGATATGGATGGTGGACACGGTGGTTTCGGCCGAGTGGTCGGCCGCCACGCGCTGGATGGCGAGGCTGAGGATGGAGCGGGCCTTCTTGTCGGCCTCCGCCTTCGCGCGCGCCTCGGCATCGCGGATGATGGCCGCGGACTCGTGCGTCACCTCGTCCTTGAGGGTGTCGAGCAGCTCCGCCTTCGCCTCGTCCGGCGTCATGCCGGCCACGCGCTCGAGGCGGTAGTTCACCTCCCGCGTGGCCTCTTCGAGATCGCGTTCGCGACGCTCGAGCTGGCCCTGCATGGATGAGATCTGATGCTCGCGCGCGTCGAGCGATTCGACGCGGCGGTCGAGCGATTCCTCGCGCTGCGAGATGCGGTTCTCAGCGGAACGCACTTCGCGCAGACGCTCCTTGCTCTCGGCTTGCGCATCCTGCTTCAGCTTGAGAGCTTCGTCCTTCGCTTCGATGATGGCCTCGCGGCGCAGCGTTTCGGCTTGTCGTTTCGCGTCGTTCACCACGGATTCGGCCTCTTGCGCCGCTCGCTTCGTGGATGCGTTGACCAGGTAGCGGGTGACGACGAAGCCGAGGGCGATGCCGACGACGGCTCCGATGATCAGCCAGATGAATTCGGGCATACGCTCCCCCTTTCGTTTCAGTTTCCGATAGAGCGTTACATTCAAAAGAACATAGGCATAAAAAATCCCGGAAAAACCGGGCATGAACGAACGCACGCGATACGGGCAGCATCGTATGAATTTGTCTATAGGAAGTACCCTCATCAGGTACGATCATTCAAGCTATACCATATGATAAAGGTTGTGCCCGAATTGTAAAAGCCCTGACAAGAAATAATCTGAAATGCAGGGCCGCGCCGCCGCCGCAGGCGCGGCCGACGGCGCGGATGCGCTCATCCTTCGACGGGGTTCGCCTCGCACCAGAGGCGGGCGGCGGAGGATGACACCGAGGCGCTGAAGCCTTTCTGGGCGAGGCGGCGGTAGGCGGCGTCGCGGCGGTTCTTCGCGCGCGGCGGCTTGCGGTCGAGCAGCGCGAGTGCACGGTCGACCTCCCCCGCGTCGTCGTCGGCAGCGGCCAGCGCCTCGACGCTGTCCGCGTCGATGCCGAGGCTCTCGAGCTCGGCGGCGATGCCGCGTCTGCCGCGCCCTTGGGCAAGGCGACTGCGCACGAGCACGTCGGCGAAGCGCCCGTCGTCGACGAGGCCGCAGGCGAGCGCGCGATCGAGCGCCGCTTCGACGGCCTCGGCCTCGAAGCCCCCGCGCGCAAGGCGCTGGCGCAGCTGCTCGGAAGCCCGCTCGCGCACGAGGCAGAGCCGCTCGATCTTGCGGAAAGCGGCGTCGGGATCGGAGAGCCGCACATCCTCGTCGACTTCGCCGGCGTCATGGCGGGAAGGCTGTCCGCCGGCCGCACTGGCAGACAGGGAGCGCGAAGCGCGGCTCGGCCGTCGATCCTCCCGCTCCTCGCGAACGTGGGGAAGGTCGGGCGCCCTGGAAGGCTTCGGGACGCCCTTCTCGATCGCGGCGATCTCCGCGCGCAGGCGCGCGCGGAGCTGTTCGGGCGATTCGGGCATGCTACTTCTTCTTCGCAGGCTTCGCGACCGGGCTCATGGCGTCGGCCTCCTCGGTCGAGCGCGTGATGATGGGGATCTCGAAGGATTCGCGCACCTTCGTCTCGAGTTCCTCGCGCAGGTCCGGGTTCTCCTTGAGCGTCTGCTTCGCCGCCTCGCGCCCTTGGCCGAGACGCTCCTCGCCGTAGGTGTACCAGGCGCCGCTCTTCTTGGCGACCCCCGCCTCGACGGCCATGTCCACGATGCAGCCCTCGCGCGAGATGCCCTCGCCGTACATGAGGTCGAACTCGGCCTGGCGGAACGGCGGGGCCACCTTGTTCTTGACCACCTTGGCGCGCACGCGGTTGCCCACGATCTCGCCGTCCTTCTTGATGGAGTCGATGCGGCGGATGTCGATGCGCACGCTGGAGAAGAACTTGAGGGCGCGGCCGCCCGTCGTGGTCTCCGGGTTGCCGAACATCACGCCGATCTTCTCGCGCAGCTGGTTGATGAAGATGCACGTGGTGTTCGACTTCGACAGAGAGCCCGCCAGCTTGCGCAGCGCCTGCGACATGAGGCGCGCCTGTAGGCCCACCGTGGTGTCGCCGATCTCGCCTTCGATCTCGGCGCGGGGCACGAGCGCGGCCACCGAGTCGACGACCACGGCGTCGATGGCGCCCGAGCGCACCAGCATGTCGCAGATCTCCAGCGCCTGCTCGCCGGTGTCGGGCTGCGAGATGAGCACTTCGTCGATATCGACGCCCAGGCGCGCGGCATAGACGGGATCGAGCGCGTGCTCGGCGTCGATGAAGGCCACGATGCCGCCCATGGCCTGAGCCTCCGCGATGATCTGCAGCGCGAGCGTGGTCTTGCCGCTCGATTCAGGGCCGTACACCTCCACGATGCGGCCGCGCGGCACGCCGCCTATGCCGAGCGCCGCGTCGAGCGGCAGCGCGCCGGTCGGGATGACCCCGATGTTGAGGTCGTGGCCGCCCTCGCCGAACTTCATGATGGAGCCCTTGCCGAACTTGGTCTCGATCTGATCGGTGGTCAGCTTGAGCATCTTCGATTTTTCTTCGTTCATGCGGTTCCTTCTCTTCCTGCCGCGAGCGCCAAAGACGCTGAGCGTTTGCCGCTTACCATTATACGAACATATGTTTGTTGGTCAAGCATTTTCGCGAAAGAAGCTTGCAACCCCAGTATAGCGCGGCCGGCTCACGTCCCGATGGCGCGCATCCAGCGCGCAGCACCTCCCGATCCAGCGCGCTTCCCACGCCGAAGACACGCGGATTCCACGTTTCCCGCCACCCGATCCGACGCGGATTCCACGCGCCTTCTACGTCGTTCTAGCGCGTTTCCAGCGCCTCGAGCGCGAACTCGAGCGCCGCGCGCACGGCGAGCAGGCGCACTTCTTCGCGCGTGCCGGGAAAATGGCAGCAGCGGGCGCAGGTGAGCGACGCGTCCGCGCGCCCGATCCACACGGTGCCCACCGGCTTGCCCGGCTCGGCCCCGCCTGGGCCGGCGATGCCGGTCGCCGACACCGCCACGTCGCAGCCGAGCGCGGCGCGGGCGCCTTCGGCCATGGCACATGCCGTCTCCTCGCTGACCGCCCCGATCAAGGCGAGCGTCTCGCGGCTCACGCCCAACACGTCGCGCTTCACGTCGGAGGAGTAGCTGACGATGCCACCGCGCACGACGTCCGAGCTGCCCGGCACGTCGGTGAGCGTCGCGGCGACGAGGCCGCCCGTGAGGCTCTCGGCCGTGCCGACGGTCGCGCCGGCGGCACGTGCCGCCCCGAGCACGCGCCCGGCCAGCTCGTCGAGCGCCTCGGGCGAGATGCTCGCGGCCTCCTGGGCGCTGAGCGCGCGCCCTCCCGCTTCGTCCTCTCCCGCATCGGCAGCCGCGGCCTCTCCGGCACCCGCACGGCGCTTCGCGCGCTTGCCCGACGGCGCGAACCCGAGGATCTCCTTGGCCTTCACGAAATAGTCGAGCATCGAGATCACGGTGAGCGCCAGCGCGATCAGCATGGCCAGCCACGACACGAGGTACAAGGGGTTGTGCAGCACGCCCTGCGGATCGGTGATCACCACGCTGTCCTTGACGATGAACAGCACGATGGCGACGATCTGCGCGACGGTCTTCGCCTTGCCGTACCAGCTGGCGGCGATGACCACGCCTTGGCTGGCGGCCACCATGCGGATGCCCGACACGATGAACTCGCGCGTGAGGATGACGAGCGCTACCCACGAGGGCAGCACGCCCAGCTCGATGAGCGCGAGCAGGGCGGCGGCCACGAGGATCTTGTCGGCCAAGGGGTCGATGAACTTGCCGAAGTTCGTCACCTCGCCGCGGCTGCGCGCCAGGTACCCGTCGAGGCCGTCGGTGGCGGCCAGCAGGATGAAGATGCCGGCGGCGATCCAGGGCTTCGACGCCTCGGCGTCCGCCCAGAACGGGAAGTACTCCGGCCAAGGGCTGATGATGGCCACCACGAACACGGGAACGAGGCAGATGCGCAGCAGCGTCACCACGTTCGCCGGGGTCCACAGCTTCTCGTGCACGGCACCTTGCGCCATCGGGCTCACTCCCCTTCCATCTCGTAGAGCAGAGCGTCGACGATGCGCACGCGGCGGATCTCGCCCGGCTCGCCGGCGTCGAGGTACGTGACGCCGTCGACCTCGGGCGCCTGGCACATGGCCCGCCCGAACAGCTGGCCGTCCTCTTCGACGCCCTCCACCAGCACGTCCATCTCGCGTCCGACGCGCGCGGCGATGCGCGGGCAGCACACGGCGTCGGCCAGGTCGCGCAGGCGCTGGGCACGGTCGTTCTTCTCGTCCTCGTCCAGCTGGCCGGGCAGGTCGAACGCGCGCGTGCCCTCCTCGCGCGAGTACGGGAACACGCCCACGTAGTCGAACAGCCCCTCCTCGACGAAGGAGCACAGGTCCTCGAACTGCTCCTCGGTCTCGCCCGGGAAGCCCGCGATGAGCGTCGTGCGCAGCGTGGCGCCCGGCACGCGCGCGAGCACGCGGTCGACGAGCGCCAGGAACTCCTCGCGCGAGCCGGTGCGGTTCATGGCGCGCAGGATGCCCGCGTCCACGTGCTGCAGCGGGATGTCGAAGTAGTCGCATACGTTGTCGTGCGCGGCCACGGCATCCAGCAGCTCGTCGGAAAGGCCTTCGGGCTGGATGTACATGATGCGGAACCAGGTTTGCGGGAACTCCTCGGCCAACGCGGCCACGAGCGCCGCCAAAGACGACGGCTCGTCGAAGTCGGCGCCCCAGCGCCCCGTGTCCTGGGCGATGAGCACGATCTCGCGGGCGCCGGCAGCCACCTGGGCGGCGACGTCTGAGCGCACGTCGTCGAGCGGGAAGCTGCGATAGCGCCCGCGGATGTACGGGATGGTGCAGTACGTGCAGAACCGGTCGCAACCGTCGGAAATCTTCACGTAGGCGAACGGCGCGGCCGGGAGGGCGGCAAGCGCCGCACGGGATCCTTCGACTTCGGCGGCTCCGCCGCTTGCGCTCAGGGTCACGGAGGCGGCGGCTCCCCCGCCCGGGGCGTCGACGCCAAGCGCGTCGGCTACGATAGCGGCGATATCGTCCTCGCGGCTGCATGGCACGAACGCGCGCGCTTCCACAAGCTCGTCCGCAAGATCCTCGCCGTAGCGGGCGGGCATGCAGCCGGCCACGATGAGCGGCGCGCCCGCCGCGACGTTGGGCATCCCGGCCGCATCGAAAACGGCTTCGATGCTCTCCTCGGTGGCGCTTTGGATGAACGAACAGGTGTTCACCACCACGGCGTCCGCTTCGGCAGGGTCGTCCTCTATCAGAAACCCGGCCTCCGCCAACCGCACGCGCATGCGCGCCGTGTCAGCCTCGTTCTTCGCGCATCCCAGCGTGACGAAAGCGACGCAGGGCGCAACGAGCGCCGCGTCAGATGAGCGTTCCATATGGCGAGACCGTCCTAGCGGTAGTTGACGAACTGGAGCGGCTGGCCGTAGTCCTTCCCCTTGAGGAAGGCGATGACCTCCTGCAGCGCATCGCGCGAGGGAGAGCTGACGCGCAGCTTGTCACCCTCGATCTGAACCTTCACCTTGAACTTCTCGGCCTTGATATCCTTGTTGATCTTGCTGGCAACGTCCTTTTCGATGCCTTCGACGATGGTGGCCTTCTGACGAACGCTCTGGCCGGCGGCCGCTTCGGGATCGGCCCACTGCACAGCGGCAAGATCGATGCCGCGGCGAACGAGCTTCGAGCCGATCACGTCGATGACCTGCTTGGCCACGAAATCGGCGGGCGCCGCCACCGTCATGGACTTGCCCGCCTTGTCGAGGGTGATCTCGGCGCCCGAGTCTTTCAGGTCGTAGCGCTGCGCGAGCTCCTTCTTCGCCTGCTGGAAGGCGTTGTCGATCTCTTGCATGTCGACCGTGGACACAATGTCGAAGCTGGATTCCTTGGCCATGGAACGTTCCTTTCCGCGCGACGCGGCCCGCACTGGCGGGCCGCTCGAATTTTCGTTTGCGCACAGCATAGCGCATTTTCGCGCCCATGCCGGCAATTTCAGAGGCGCTCCATGACGAACGGGTTCTCCGACCGGCGGAAACCCCTAAGCGGCGGATGTTCCATCCCCGGTTTTCGCGCCATCCTCGGCTGCTTTGTCGGCGGCGTCCGCGTCGGCCGACCCCTTCTTCTCGGCATCCGGATGATCCTCGTACCACTTCTCCAGGTAGGCGTCGAAATCGACCGTGGCCATGGGCATGCCGGTAGCCGGATCGGAGCCGTCGAACTTGACCGCCTCGCCGTCCACCTTGATCGTCACGCCGTCGCTCGCCCAAGCGGCGAACGTCCACACGTCGCCCTCGGCCAGCTCAACGGTATCCTCCTCGCCGCCCGAGAACATCTGGTCTTCGGACGTCCCGTCCTTCGTGATGACCGCGTACACCGGGGTGTCCTTGGCGATCGTGTAGGTCACCTTGATGCTGGTCGGAGCAGTTTCAACAGGCTTGGCCTGCGGTTGCGCGGGGGTTTCGCCGCCTTCCGTGCCGCTGCCGTCCTGCGTCGGGTCGGCGAGCCCCGTCACCGGCAGCTTCGTCACATCCTCGTTCGAGCTCCCGCCGTTGTTGCCGAACACGAGCACCAGCACCACGATGAGCAGCACGAGGATCACGCCGCCCGCGATGACGAAAGGCAGCTTCGACTGCACGACGCTCGAGGCCTTCGGCCCTGCGTAGAAGTTCGTGTACTCGGCGTTCGGCAGCGCCGCATGGCGGCTGGGATGCGTGCGTCCCTCGGAATAGAGGCGCTCCGAACCCCCGCGCGCGCCGTAATCGCGACCGTAGTCGCGCCGGTCGTCGTACATCGTACGCCCGAACGCATTCTGCCGCGGCGGGCGCTCGTCGACTTGCTGCGAGGGGCGAGCGCCCTGCCGCGAGGTCGAGCGTCCCGTGCGCGAAGATCCTCCTCGATCGAAACCCGAGGGCTGCGCGCCGTTGCGCGCGCGTCCCACCTGGTAGGCGTAGGCCTCGTCCAGGTACATGCGCGTCATCTCGGTGGGGTTGAGCCCCACGAGGCGCGCGTAGGCGTTCACCATGTTGCGCGCGTAGCCGCGCGGCGGCATGCGGGAGAAATCGTCTTCCTCGATAGCGCGCAAGATGTCGGGTCGGATGCGCAGCCGTCGCGCAGCCGTCGCGAGATCGTAGCCCTTGCGCTCGCGCGCCTCTCTCAATATGGTTCCGAATGTCACCTGGCCACCTCGTTATTCCTCAGGGTTCGCCGCGTCGTGCGCCTCGAAGGCCTTCAACGTCTCGAGCTCCATGGCGTCTACGAGCACTTCGCGGGGCTTGCTGCCGTTCGGCGGCCCCACGACGCCCTTTTCCTCCAGCATGTCCATTATACGCCCAGCGCGCGAATAGCCCACCTTCAGGCGGCGCTGGATGTTCGAGGTTGATCCGAGGCCGCTCGACACCACGATGTCCGCCGCTTCCCAGATGAGCGGATCGTCGTCGGAGACGCCGCCGCCCGAACCGTCGGGTTGCGACGCGCCCAGCGTGATGAGGTTCGTCTGCAGGATCTCGGAATGGTACTCCGGCTCGCCCTGGTCTTTGAGCATGGCCACCACGGCGTTGATCTCGTCTTCCGATACGTAGCATCCCTGGATTCGCTGGGGACGGGCGAACTCGGGCTTCGACAGCAAGAGATCGCCCAGGCCGATGAGGTTCTCGGCGCCCGGCGTGTCCAAGATGACGCGGCTGTCGATGCCGCTGGCCACGTTGAACGAGATGCGGTTCGTGATGTTCGCCTTGATAAGGCCCGTGACCACGTTCGTGGAAGGGCGCTGCGTGGCCACGATGAGATGGATGCCGGCCGCGCGCGCGAGCTGCGCGATGCGGCTGATGGAGAACTCCACCTCCTTGCCCACGTTCATCATGAGGTCGGCCAGCTCGTCGATGATGATGACGAGGTAGGGCAGCTCGGCCCCCAGCTCGCCGGCCGGCGGCTCTTCGCCGGCTTCGATCGCTTTCTGCTGCGCGGCCAGCTCGGCCTGCACCTTCGCGTTGTACTGGCCGATGTTGCGAGCACCCACCTTCGAGAACACTTTCAGGCGGCGCTCCATCTCGGCCACGCCCCACGAAAGCGCGCTGGCCGCCTCGCGCGGCTCGGTGACTACGGGCACGTACAGGTGCGGGATGCCGTTGTAGGGCGTGAACTCCACGCGTTTCGGGTCGATCATGATGAAGCGCACCTCGGAAGGCGTGGCGCGCATGAGGATGGACATGATCATGGCGTTGATTGACACCGACTTGCCTGAACCGGTAGTGCCGCCGATGAGCAAGTGGGGCATCTTCGCGAGGTCGGAGACGATGGAGCGGCCCTCGACGTCCTTGCCGATGACGATCTGCAGCGGGCCCTCGTCCGCATCTTTGATGACGTCGCCCAAGAGCACGCTCTGGCGCGTGCGGTTGGGCACCTCGATCCCGACGTAGTTCGTGCCGGGGATGGGCGCGAAGATGCGCACGCCCGGCGCTGCCAACGCAAGCGCGATGTCCTGCTCGAGCGCCGTGATGCGGCTGACGCGCACGCCTGCGGGCAGATCGACTTTGAACAGCGTCACCGTAGGTCCGGCGACCCAGCCAACGACCTCGGCCATGATAGCGAAGCTTTCGAGCGTCTCCTGGAGACAGGCCGCGGTGTCGGCCAGCTCGGCGTCGGAAGCGCGGTCCTTCTTGGAGTTCTTCGACACGGCCAGCAGATCCGCGGGCGGTAGCACGAAACCGTCCGCCGGACGAGGAGAGGCCAGGGGCGTGGAGCTCGCGGACGGCTTGGGAGCCGCAGGGGAGCTATCGGATTTGTCGTGCTTGCGGCCGAGCTTGCGCGTGAGCGTTTGCGGGGCCTCGCCTCCCCCTTCCTCGGTAGAAGCCGCACGGTTGCCGATCGCTTGAGTGACCAGCGACTGCGACGCGCGACGGGGCTTGCTCGGTCGACCCTTTGCATCCTTGGCGCGCGGTAGGACGTTCGTTGCACCCGCCTCCACAACCTCGCCGGTCGTGGGCACCACGGGAACCTTCGCGCCCGTCGAGCGCTTCATGCGGGCGTAGGGCGGAGCCGCCAGCACGTCGTCGTCCGCATCGTCGGCGACAAGCGCCCGACGGGCGTCCTGTACGCGTTCGACCAGCTTCGACACCGAGAACCCGATGATCACGAGCCCGGCCAGGACTATCCCGATCATGATGATGCACGTCACCGCTTGCCCGAACAGGCTGATTCCAACCCATGCGATGCCGGCGCCCAGATAGCCGCCTCGCGCGGCGAGCTCGTCCGACAGGAACAGCCGGTCGACGGAATCGGGCGCGGATTCGGGCGTGAAGAGGGCCAGCAGGGAGAGCGCGGCGACGAAGATCATCACAAGGCCCACAGCCACGCGCACCGGTACGCGTTCGCGGTCGAAACGCGCGAGGAAGCTGGCTCCGATGATCAGCAAGAGGAACGGCAAAAGATAGGCGCCTAGACCCAGCGAGAGGTGCAGCGCCGTGGAAACGAACGAGGTGACCACGGCGTTCGTAGGCAGCACCGCCGCCACGAACAGGACGACCGCGAGCACGGCGAAAGCCACGCCGGTGATATCGCGACGCGTGCGCTCGTCAAGCAGACGGGGCTCCTCCGTCGCCTGCGGGCGCGCGCCCTTGGCCTGCTTCGCCCTTTTTTCGGCGGGCGAGGCCGCCTTGCCCTTCGATTTCGTCGCCGAAGACGCTTTCGGCTTCGCGGTGCTGGATGACTGTCGGGCCACGCCCTACTCCTTTATGCTGCGTTTGATCTGCGTTTCATGGGTTTGTTTCAGCCTATGCTGCGGCCGCACGCCCCCGCGAGGGCGCATGCGGCCATTATAGCTTAAACCTCGAGCAAGTTCACAATCACCATGGGACGGGTTTTCGTGCGTTCCCACAGGAGGGACAGCAAGGCGTCGCGTCCGGCCTTCTTCCACTCCTTCTGGCCGTCGCCCTTTCCCATAGCGCGCCCGAGCGCGTTCTTCACGGTGCCCTGCGCCTCGCGCACGAGGAAATCGTCGTCGCCGCCCGTGATGCCGTGCATTTCGATCTGCACGTTGCCCACCACGTTCTTTCCCTTCGGCGACACCGCGGCGGCGATGGCCGCAAACCCCTGCGAACCCAAAGCGTTGCGCTCGTCGAGCACGCCCTGCGAGGTGTCGCCCACCGACAGGCCGTCCACGAACACGATGCCGCTTTGCACGGTCTCGCCGCGAACGACGCCCTGCGACGTCAGCTCAAGGCTTTCGCCGTTTTCGCAGATGAAAACATTGTCGGTCGGCACGCCCGTCGCCTCGGCCAGACGAGCATGCGCGCGCAGGTGGGTGGCCTCGCCGTGCACCGGCATGAACGCCTTAGGCTGCACGATGGAGAGCACGAGCTTGAGCTCCTCGGCGCCGGCGTGACCCGACACGTGCACGCGTGCGCGGTTCTTGTCGTACACGTCCGCGCCGATCTTCGCCAGGCCGTTGATGACGCGCGTGACCGCCTTCTCGTTGCCTGGAACCGGCGTGGCCGACACGATGACCGTGTCGCCTTCGTCCATCTGGATGGTGCGATGCTCGCCGTTGGCGATGCGCGCCAGCGCCGAGAGCGGCTCGCCCTGGCTGCCCGTGCACATGATGACCACCTGCTCGGGCGGAATGCCCTTGAGGTCGTATGCGTCGATGAGGTCCGTGTCGCTGATGCTGAGATAGCCCAGGCGGCGCGCGATATCGGTGTTTTGGATCATCGAGCGGCCCGTCACCACCACCTTGCGGCCGTTGGCTACGGCGGCGTCGCAGATCTGCTGCATGCGGTGGATATGGCTGGCGAACGACGCGATGATGACGCGACCCTTCGCCTGCGATATGATCTTCGCCAGCTCCTTGCCGACTTCGGCCTCCGACGGCGTGAAGTTGGGGTTCTGGGCGTTGGTGGAGTCGCTCATCATGAGGTCGACGCCGATTTCGCTGAACTTCGACAACGCGCCGAAGTCGGTGGTCACGCCGTCGATGGGGGTCTGATCGAGCTTGAAGTCGCCCGTGTGCAGCACGTTTCCGGCCGGGCTCTGGAAGAACACGCCCACGGCGCCCGGGATGGAGTGGTTCACGGCGAAGAACTCGGCCGTGAAGCAGCCCAGCTTGATCTGGTCGCCCGGTTTGATCTCGACGAGCTTGGCGTTCTTGATCTTATGCTCGGCGAACTTGCCCTCGATGAGGCCCAGCGTCATCTTCGTGCCGTAGATGGGCACGTTGCGATCGAGGTCCTTCATGAGGTACGGGAGGGTTCCCGTGTGGTCCTCGTGGCCGTGCGTGATGACGATGCCGCGCAGCTTGTCGGCGTTCTCCAGCACGTAGGTGTAGTCGGGCAGGATGAGATCGACGCCCGGATGGTTGTCGTCGGGAAACATCAGGCCGGCGTCGTCGAGGATCATGTCGCCTTTGCACTCGAACACCGTCATGTTCTTGCCGATGGCGTCGAGACCGCCCAGCGGGATGATCTTGAGCGTGGCGTTCGGATCCTTCTTCGGCGAGGCGAAGTTGCGTCGCGCGCTCTGGTCGCCGCGGTTGGACGCAGCGCGCTGACCGCCCTCCCCCGCCTTCGACAGCTGCGGGCGCTTGTGCTCGAGCTGCACGTGCTTGTACGTGCGGGTCTTCTTGTTGCCCTGGCCGTTCTCGTTTCCGTTCGCGCGGGGCGCTTTCTCTCCCCTGCGCGGGCTCCCGCCGGAGCGGTTCTCCGTGCGTGCGCGATCGCTTCCGCGCTGGACGCGCGGGTTCTTCTCTTCCATATCGTTCCTTTTTTCTCAGGCGACGGGGGCGCATGCACGAGGAGCCGGGTATCCCGGCTGGTCTCGCAGCAGGCTGAAATTCGCTCGAGCCTGCACGCCCGCACGTCGCGGTTATATCATGCGCCGCGATGCGCGGCGCTTCGGTCCTTCTTCATGTCGTCATCCTGAGCAGAGCGCCGTTGGTGCGGAGTCGAAGGATTCCGCTCGGCGCCAGCCGGGATACTTCCTGCTATCGTCGCACGGGACCCTTCGATTCCGCGCTACGCGCTCCACTCAGGATGGCAAACGGCTACAGCACGCCCACCTCGCGCATGGTGGCGGCCAGGCGCTCGGACTGCTCGGGCGTGGCATCCACGAGCGGCAGGCGCACGCCGCCCACGGGGAAGCCCAGCAGCTTGAGCGCTTCCTTGACGAGAATGGGGTTCGACGTTTCGAACAGTCCCGTCATGAGCGGCATCAAGCGCTCGTTGGCCGCCTCGGCGGCCTCCCAGTCGCCTGCAGCCGCCAGCTCGACGATCTCCTTCATGCGAGCGGGAGACACGTTGCCGATGGTGGAGATGACTCCGGCGCCGCCTCGCTTCATGACGTCGAGCGTGGCGGAGTCGTCGCCGGAGTACACGACGAAGCCGTCCGGAGCGCCTGCGACGATGGCCTCGACCTGGTCCATCTTGCCCGACGCCTCCTTCACGGCCACGACGTTGTCGCAGTCGTGGGCGAGGCGCAGCGTGGTCTCGGCTTCCATGTTCACCACGCAGCGGCCCGGAATGTTGTACAGGATGATGGGCAGCTCCACCGCGTCGGCGATGGTGCGGAAGTGACGGTACATGCCCTCTTGGGGAGGCTTGTTGTAGTAGGGCACCACGCACATAAAGCCGTCGACACCTAACTCGGCCACGTCGCGGGCGAAGCCCACCGTGTCGGCCGTGCAGTTGTCGCCCACGTTCGCGATGACGGGGACGCGGTCGCCCACAGCCTCCACCACAGCGCGGAACAGCTCCATCTTCTGCGGGTAGAACACGGTCGGGCTCTCCCCCGTCGTGCCGTTGATGATGAGGGAGTCGCTGCCGCCGTCGACGAGGCGCGCGGCAAGCGCCTGAGCCTTGTCAAGATCGAGCTCGCGATTCTCATCGAAGGGCGTGACCATGGCCGGGATCATCCGGCCGAACCGAGGCTGCGACATGCTCTGACTCCTCACCTTCCATGCGCGCGACCTGTGCCGCTTGCGCATCCAACATACAAAAACAAGTGCCTGAACGGCTATTATCCCACGAGATGAGCCCTCAGGCCATGAAGTTCTCCAAACCTACAACCAGCCCGTCGCACGAACCCACGCTACGAATGCCCAACAGCACGCCCGGCATGTACGACGTACGGTCCCATGAGTCATGGCGGATGGACAGCGTCTGGCCGAGCGATCCGAAGATCACTTCCTGGCTGGCGACGTAGCCCATCGAGCGCACGGAATGCACCGGCACGCCGTCCACGAGCGCGCCGCGCGCGCCCTCGGCGCCTTCGATCTCGGTCTCCTTGCCGGGAGCCTCGCTCGCGCGCCCGCCACGCGCTTCAGCGATGATCTGCGCCGTGCGCACCGCGGTGCCCGAAGGAGCGTCCTTCTTGTTGCAGTGGTGAAACTCGATGACCTCGGCCTCCGGGAAGTACGGCGCGGCGGCCTTGGCGAACTCCATCATGAGCACCGCGCCCGTCGTGAAGTTCGGCGCGTAGAACAGACAGGTGCCGTCGGGCGCGAGCGCGGCCAGCTCCTGCAACGTCTCGTTCGACAGGCCGGTAGTGCCCACCACGCAGTCGACTCCCGCGGGAAGCGCCTCGCGCAGGTTGTCGGCCACGACGGAAGGCTGGGTGAAGTCGACGAGCACATCGGCCGTCCAAGACTCGAGCGCGGCCGCCACCGTCGGGTACACGGGGAAGTCGACCTCGGGCCTGTGCGGGTCGATGCCGCACACCAGTTCCATATCGTTCGCCGCGCGCACCGCGTCGCATACGGTCCTGCCCATACGGCCCGCGCATCCCGCAACTGCCACCTTGATCATCGCTGCCTGCCTTTCGCTTCATGTACCCGAACATCCTACCACGCGGATATACGCCGCTTGCGCCGCCGTTACCCGGCCGGCACGATTCGTCGGCCATCCGCCCTCCCGCAACGACGAAGGGGCCGCGTTCGGCCCCTTCGCTCGAATCAAAACCGCTTACGCGTCGTGACGGCGGCGCGGCGTGCGGTTGCCGCCTCCGTTGCCCTCGCGTCCGCTGCGACCCGGACGATTGTCGCGGCCGCCGTTGCGATCGCCGCGCTCGCGACGCTCGCCGTTGGAAGCGCTGCTTTCGGGGGCGTCCGGCTTGTCGAGGCGGTCGAGCGATATCTTGCCCGTCTTCGGGTCCACCTCGAGCACCTCGACTTTGATGATGTCGCCGAGGTTCAGCACGTCCTCGACCTTGCCGACGCGGCCGTTGGCAACGCGGGAGATGTGCAGCAGGCCGTCCTTGCCCGGCGTCAGCTTGACGAACGCGCCGAAGTCCTTGATGCCAACGACCTCGCCGTCGAACGTCTCGCCCACCTCGGGCTCCTTGACGATGCCGAGGATCATGGCCTTCGCGGCCTCGCCGGCCGGGCCCTCGATGGCGGCGATGTGGATGGTGCCGTCCTCCTCGATGTTGATGCTGGCGCCCGTCTCCTCCTGGATGCCGCGGACGACCTTGCCGCCCGATCCGATGACGTCGCGAATCTTGTCGACCGGGATATGGATGGTCTCGATGCGCGGTGCGAACTCGGAGAGCTCCTCGCGCGGCGCGGCGATGGTCTCCAGCATGGCGTCAAGGATGTAGGCGCGACCTTCGCTGGCCTGCTTGAGCGCACGAGCGAGGATGTCGACCGACAGGCCGCGGGCCTTGTTGTCCATCTGCAGGGCGGTGATGCCCTTCGCCGTGCCGCACACCTTGAAGTCCATGTCGCCGAGGAAGTCCTCGATGCCCTGGATGTCGGAGAGGATGACCACGTCATCGCCCTCCTTGATGAGACCCATGGCGATGCCCGAAACAGGCGCCTTGATAGGCACGCCCGCGTCCATGAGGGCCAGCGTCGAACCGCAGGTGGAGGCCATGGACGACGAGCCGTTCGACTCGAGGACCTCGGACACCACGCGGATGGCGTAGGGGAACTCGTCTTCGCTGGGAAGCACCGGGATCAGCGCGCGCTCGGCCAGCGCGCCGTGGCCGATCTCGCGGCGCTTCGGAGCGCCCATGCGGCCGGTCTCGCCCGTGCAGTACGGCGGGAAGTTGTACTGGTGCATGTAGCGCTTGCCCTCGGCGGGGTCGATGGTGTCGAGGCGCTGCCATTCGTTCAGCATGCCGAGCGTGCAGACGGAGAGCGCCTGCGTCTGGCCGCGCTGGAACAGGCCCGAGCCGTGCACGCGGGGCAGGTAGCCCGGCACGATGTACAGCGGGCGGATGTCCTCGGGACGACGGCCGTCGGCGCGCTCGCCCGTCTCGATGACCATCGCGCGCATGGCCTTCTTCTCGAGCTTCTTGAGCTCGGCGGCGATGTCGCCCTTCCATGCGGCGCGCTCCTCATCGGAGAACTGCTCCTCCTTAATGCGGGCCTTGAGCTCTTCCACCTTGCCCATGCGCGAAAGCTTGTCGGCATCGCGCAACGCGGCGGACATCTCAGCCATGAACGGCGCGACGCGCTCGGCGATGGCCGGGTCGGCGACGTGGACGGGCCACTCGACCGGCTCGATGTTCGCACGGTCGAGGAAGCGCTGCTGGGCTTCGCAGAACGCGGCGATGGCCTCCTGGCCGAACGTCATGGCGGCCAGCATGTCCTCTTCGGAGATCTCGTCGGCGCCGGCCTCCACCATGGAGATGTAGTCGGCCGTGCCGGCGATGGTCAGCTCGAGATCCGAGTTCTCGGATTCCTCGAACGTGGGGTTCACGATGAACTCGCCCGTCTCCACGTCGCGGCCGATGCGCACGCAAGCGGCGGGGCCGTCGAAGGGAGCCGCGCCCAGCATGAGGGCAGCGCTGGCGCCCATGACGCAGATGGTGTCGGGCGGGTTGATGCTGTCGACGACGAGCGTCGTGCACACGACGTGCACCTCGCGCTTGAAGCCGTCGGCGAAGCCGGGACGGATGGGACGGTCCACCATGCGGGCCGTCAGCGTGCCCTTGTCGGAAGGACGCGCCTCGCGCTTGAGGTAGCCTCCCGGGATGCGGCCGACCGCGTACATCTTCTCGATGAAGTCGACCGTGAGGGGGAAGAAGTCGTAGTCCTTCTCCTCCTTCGAGATGACGGCCGTAACGAGCACCGTCGTGTCGCCCTGCGTGACGACGACCGAGCCGGTCGCCTGCTTGGCGAGCTCGCCTGTCTCCAAACGGTACTGCTTCCCGTACAGTTCGAAGGATTCGACGATTTTTTCCATATGCTGCTTTCTTTCTCTTCACCTGAACGGCCCTAGTGCCGCCCAGCTTCTTCGGCGCGGGGTACTTACCGTTCCCCCGCCGCCGCGAGCGGATGCGCCCTTGCGCTTCCGACCGCCTCTATGTAAAAGCCCGCCAAGGCGGGCTTTCATACGCTAGATGGTGTCGCGGATGCCGAGCTGCTTGATGAGCGTACGGTACTCCTCGATGTTGCGGTTCTTGATGTACTTCAGAAGACCGCGACGCTTACCGAGGAGCATCATGAGGCCTCGACGAGTGTGGTTGTCCTTCTTGTGCACCTTGAGATGCTCGGTGAGGTTGCGGATGCGCTCGGTGAGGATCGCCACCTGCACTTCGGGACTGCCCGAATCGCCTTCGCCCTTGCCGAATTCCTTGACGAGCTCGGCAGTGCGCTCTTTGCTGATGCTGAGTTTGCTGGCCATGTGCTATTCCACCTTTCGTTCGCAGCGCCCTCGTCGGACGCCGCCTCCTGCGCGCCTGCCCGGCCCGGGCCTGCACGCGTCGTATGCGCGTCCCTCTGGGTAGGCATGCGGTGAACATGCGGACCAAGCGGAACGTGCCTGCGTTTTCGCAGCCCGCCTATTGTAACGGCAAGCACGGTGCGCGGCAAGCGGGACGCGGGGCGCCCACAGGTTCCGCACAAAGCGCCGACGCTTCGAAGCCGCGCCCCCATCAGGACAGACACATGCTGCAGAAGGCCTCCGTCAGGAGCGCGCCACACTGGGTCCCTGGGGGATCCAGACGGTGAACGACGTGAGGCCCGCGTCGCTCGAAGCGTAGATGTCGCCGCCGTGGGCGCGGGCGATCTCACGGGAGATGGCCAGCCCCAGCCCTGCGCCGCCCGCTGCCGACCCGCGCGACTCGTCGGCGCGGTAGAACTTCTCGAAGATGCGTTCGAGGTGCTGCGGCGACAGCTCGCGTCCCTGGTCGCTCACCGTGAGCTCCCACCACACGAAGCCGTCGGCGGCCGTCACGAGCCCCGTGCGCACCCTCACGTCCGTGCCGGGATCGGCGTAGGCCACCGCGTTCTTGATGACGTTGTTCAGCACGCGAGCCACGCGCCCCGCGTCGGCGAACACGGACAGCTCGGCGGGGCCCTCGTACACGAGGTTCAGGCGCCGCCCCTCGGCCAGGGGGAAGAACTCGTCCACCACCTGGTTCACGAACAGCGCGGCGTCGAAGCGCGAACGCTCGATGGGGATGGTCTGCAGGTTGTAGCGCGTGATCTCGAAGAACTCGTCGAGCAACTCCTCGAGCCGGTAGGCCTTATCCAACGTGATGCCCGTGTAGCGCTCACGCACCTCGAGCGGCAGGTCCGGAGACTCCTCGAGCAGCGTAAGATAGCCGATGATGGAGGTGAGCGGCGTCTTGATATCATGCGCCAGATACACCACCAGCTCGTTCTTGCGATCCTCGGCGGCCTTCGCAGCGCGTTCGTTCTGCTCGGACGTCGCCTTGATGGTGTTGAGCGCCATAGCGGTGGGCGCAAGCTCGCCGGGCAGCATGACCGGGCCGTCGCTTTTGGCCAGGATGTCGGACACCGAATCGAGCAAGAGGTCGAAGTAGCGCAGCGCCCGGTTGATGCCCGAGCGCACCACGAGCACGATACCCGCGACGAAGCCGATAGCCGTCAAGACCAGGAACAGGTTCGACGCAAGGGCGTGCAGCGCGTAGTCGTAGCCGAGCAGCTCGTAGACGAAGTTCGACACGGCCGATCCGAGCGTGGTCATGAAGCCGGCGAACAGCACGAGGTACACGACGATGAACAGCACGACGTTCACCACCGTGCGACGCAGGATGGCGTTCGAGAGCCGCTTCGTCTGGTCGAGCCGCGCCTGCGAGCGTACGGGTTCCTCCATGTCTTCCTCCTTTTAGCCCAGCTTGTAACCGACGCCCCAGACGGTCTCGACGAACTCCTGGGACGAGTCGACGGCAGCCAGCTTCTTGCGCAGATGCCGGATGTGCACCATCACCGTGTTGTTGCTCTGGGCGTTGGCGATCTCGCCCCAGACGGACTCGAACAGATCGCGCGAGGCCACAGGCCGGCCCTGGTCGCGCATGAGACAGGCGAGGATGGCGAACTCCTTCGGGGTGAGGCTCAACGCCTCGCCGTGCAGCGTGGCCGTGTAGGCGCTCTCGTCGAGAGCGATGCCGCAGCATTCGAGCATACCCGGCCCATCCTCCCTTGCAACGTCGTTCGAGGTAGCGCGGCGCAGGCGCGCGCGGACGCGGGCCACGAGCTCGCGCGGCTTGAAGGGCTTCACCACGTAGTCGTCGGCACCCAGCTCGAAGCCCACCACCTTGTCGACCTCCTCGTCCTTCGCCGTGAGGAAGATTATGGGAACCGAGCTCGTGCGCCGAAGCTCGCGACAGCACGCGAACCCGTCCATACCGGGCATCATGATGTCGAGGATGACAAGGTCGAACGGATCGTCCGCCTGACAGGCCAGCAGATCGGGAGCTGCGTAGAACACCGTCGGGGCGAACCCGGCCTCCACAAGCAGCTGCCCCACCAAATCGGCGATGGCCTGCTCGTCGTCGCATACGGCGATGCGCATCTTCGATTCCACGCGTTCCTCCTCGCACTCCGCGGCCCATCGGGCCGTCCGCGCCCGCTCGGGCGCGCCGTCTCTCCCATTGTATAAGCCCCCGTGCGCGATCACGCCCCTGACGAGGCAAGATTAAGGAAAACTTAAGCAATGAAGCGTATCGCGCCGACCCTTTAGCGAAACGACGCAGCCGTAAAAGCGCCGCATGATATTCCATTCGCCTCTCACGGCTGTTACTATGATTGAATCAGTTCGAAATAGGGCGAGCAAGGAGACAGGGATGAAAAAGAGCGTTCTCGACTCATCCATCAACTGGGAATTCAACCAATTCGACGGAACGCTCAGGATATCGGGAACGGGAAAGATGCCGAGGTTCACCCAGAACAAGGAGTCGGGGGGCTTTGACGACAATCCGTGGAATCCGATAAAAAACGAAATCGCCACACTGATCGTGGATGAGGGAGTTGTTTCCGTTTCCGGAGCGGCGTTTTGGAAATGCAAAAACCTGACAAGGGCCATCATGCCGCATGTACTGCATATACACGCTGGAGCATTTTACGAATGCAGCGCCCTTGAGGAGGTCGCGGTCGAAGAAATCGTGACGGTAGGAGAAGGAGCCTTCGAAAACTGCTCTTCTTTACGCCGGATAGCGCCCGAGCTATCCCCTTCTGCTAAACGCAAAATCGAGTCCTTAGTCTTTGTTGACGAATGCGCGTTTTCCGGTTGCGAAAGCCTCGACAGCGTGACCTTCAGCAATCTGAAAGCGATTGGTCGAGGGGCGTTCTATCGCTGCTCTTCGCTACAGTCGGTTTCCTGCGAAAGACTCTCCTCCATTGCAGAGCATGCGTTTAGAGAGTGTTCGAGCCTCTCGGAGTGTCGGGTATGCAACGGTTGTGTAATCGCCGAGGGGGCGTTCTCGAAATCCGCGCTGTCCTCACCGACGAAATTCATCGACTAGGTTAACTTCGTAAAGGATAGGGAAGATGCTGTACACCTTTTTCGACGTGGAGACGCCGAACAGACGCAACGATCGTATTTGCTCGATAAGAGCCGTCGTCACCGACCAAGACGGCACTGTCGTAGAAAAGAAATCGTATCTTGTAAACCCGGAATCGAGCTTCGACGACATCAACGTTCACATACACGGTATCGCCCCGGTCGACGTCCGCAACGCGAAGACATTCCCGGAGCTTTGGTACGACTCTTTGTCCGCATTCTTCCCGGTCGACGGCGTGGTTGCACACAACGCGCGGTTCGATCTCAGCGTCTTGACCAAAACACTGGTCTCATATGATATCCCCTCCCCCAAGATGAGCTACGCATGCACTCTCGACATGTCGAAGAAAATCGACTTTATAGGCGGAGGGAAGCTTCCGCACGTATGCGAGGCTCTAGGCATCGAGCTGGAGAGACATCATCAAGCCGAAAGTGATGCCACGGCATGCATGCGCGTATTCTGGACACTTGTCGGGATGGCCGGCTGCATGCCGAGCTTCATAGCATACGAGCCAGGCGCTAAAAGCTGCAAGAAAAGCGGGGGGCGATACCGAAGCATCTCCGACAAGACCAAAGCCATGCAATGGCTTATACCGTTGCTAAGGGAAGTCGTGTCCAACGGAAAGGTGTCGACGTTCGAAGCCGAGGCAGTCTTGGAGTTCTTCGGGCTGCACGAAGAACTAACGTCCGATCCGGCGCTTTCGCCCATAGTCGCTTTGCTTCAAAACGCTATCGCTGACGGATGGGTCGACGAAGCCGAATCAAACGAGCTCGCCAACCTCATCTCCCACATCGTAAACCCCTCTAGCAGCATTGAAGACAGCGTGGATTTCGCCAACAGAAAATTTGTTCTGACCGGCTCATTCAATCACGGAACCAAAGACGACGTGTCCGCATTCATTCAAGAGCGCGGCGGCGAGGTGCTGCAGAACGTCACCAAAACATGCGATTATGTGGTCATCGGAGGATGCGGCAGCGAGGCGTATTCCCTCGGCAGCTACGGCGGTAAAGTCAAGAAGGCGCTCGACTGGCAAGCGAAAGGCGTACCTATGCAGGTCATCGAAGAATGCGATCTATACGGCGAAAGATAACACCCCCACCGGCTAGAATTCCATGAACCGGCCATCTACGCATACGGTACCCGTTTGGTCTCGAGTACCGTTGACAACGTAAACGCTTTACGACATACTGAGTCGACAACGTAAACTCATGGAAGGAGGTCTCTATGGCGATGACGGCATCGGCTATTCGGTTCGAGCCGAATGAGAAGGAATGGATTGCAGCGTTTGCCGAGATGAACGGTTCCACGTTTTCCGCGCAAGTGCGCCAGTGGACGCTCGAACGCCTTGAGGACGAACTTGACGCTCGGGACCTTTCGCAAGCTATCGAAGAAGACGATGGCACGCGTATTTCCTGGAGCAAGGTCAAGTCCGATCTCGGGCTGGCGATTTGATTGGGCTATTCGGTAGAGTTGACGAGCGGAGCGGCGAAGCAGCTGCAAAGCCTCGATCGCAAAACCCTTCTGCTGGTATCGGAACTGATCGAGCGCCTTGACGGATGCGAGAACCCCTGCATGCTCCCCAACGCGAAGAAGCTCCAAGGGGTGAAGAACGGTTGGCGCTGGCGTTCCGGAACGTATCGTGTTCTCGGCACAGTCGACGGTAGCCGGATAACGATCGAGGTATTCAAGATCGGACATCGTCGAGACGTATACCGCGGCTTATAACAGATTCATGCCCATGCGAAAGCAGCCATCTTGTCAGATGGCTGCTTTCGCATGGGTGCTTGCATCCGAGCAATCCCAGGTCAGGGGCTGTCGAACTTCAGGAAAACTTAAGCAATCGGTTGACGTTTCTTCTGGGACGGGAGGGGCGCGCCCGAGGGATACTTGACGGCGAGGACGGCGCGCCGCGAGCGCTGCCGGAGGTCGTCCGGGGCGCAGTCCCGGACGACGCCTCGCTATCCCCGTATCCAACGCTTTCGAGGAGGCTCCCCGTGCCGTACACCAATTCCTTCGATGCAAGGCTTCGCCCGAACCGCTCCGTTTATCGCGCTCGGCCCCTACGCCGCGCTTGCGCTCCCGAAAGCCGCACGCACGCCGCATCCGACGTGCGGCGCATCCCTTCGCGATCGCTGCCGCAGCTCGCCGTCGTTCTGGCGCTGCTGATCGCCCTCGGAGGCGCCTGTTGGTACGCGGTGAGCACCTTGACGGGCCTCGTCGACGGCGCGCGGGCCAGCGGATCCCTCTCCACAGGCCCGCAATCGACGCCGAAAAGCGCCTGGAAGGCCGGCGAGGTGCCCGCGCTGTACCAGCGCGATCCCGCATGGGCTGACGGAATCTACGCAGAAGACGACTTCGGAACCACCGGTTGCGGACCTACGTGCATGGCCATGGCGTACGTGGCGCTGACCGGCCGCACCGACATGACACCGGCCGACATGGGCGCGTTCTCCGAGCGCCTCGGATGCGCGACCCCCGACGGCACCGCCTGGACGTTCATGACCGAAGGCGCGGCCGAGCTTGGCCTCGTCGCCGAAGAAGTGCCCGCAGACGAGCAGAGCGTTCGCCGCGCTCTCCTGTCCGGCTCCCCCGTCATTTGCAGCGTGGGACCGGGCGATTTCACCAGCACGGGCCACTTCATCGTGCTCGCAGGCATCGACGAACAGGGCCGCCTGCTCGTGCGCGACCCCAACAGCCCCGAACGCACGGGAAAGGCTTGGGACTTCGCCACCGTGCTCGGCCAATGCCGAGCGATCTGGGCCTACACGGCCGCTTGACGCGCCTCGCGCAGCCCTTTCACCAGCTGGTCGGCGCACGAAGTTGCGCGTCGACCGCACGTGTTGCCCTCAAGCGCCGCGGCGACGTCCTCCACCGTCATGCCCTCGATGAGCTTCGACACCGCCTTCAAATTGCCGTCGCAGCCGCCGACGAACTCGACACGCGCCACCTTGTCGCCGTCGAGGTCGATATCGATCGCGCGCGAGCATACGCCGCGCGGGGTGTAACGGTACATGCCTCTCTCCTCTTCTTCGCGGGTTCCGCCCGCGTCTTTCAGAACAGTCCGCAAGTGAACAGGAAGTTCAACGATTTCAAGTTCGCCCCGACGTGCTCGCTCACCCATTGCTGGCAGAAACGCAGCACGGAAAACGCGGCGGAAGGATCCGCCTCGAGAATCTCGATCTCGGCGAACGTGGAGCTCAGCAGAGCCCGGCACCACGCGACCGTAGAGGCAGGGACGAGCACCGTCTCCACGCTCGACCGGCATGCGGCGCACACCGCCCCGCCCTCCTGGTACGAGAGCGCCATGAGTCCGCTTTCGGGAACCGCCTCCACGTCGCGCCCGCAGGAGACGCACACATCGAGGCTGGGGCGCAACCCCGCGAACGCAAGCGTCTTGAGCAAGTGCGCCGCGCACACGGCCGGCACCTGCGCGGGATCGACCCGACCCAGGCTGGACAACGCCGTGCGCGTGAGCGCGAACAACCGCGGGTTCTCCAGCCCCATCTGCGTGACGCGGTCAAGCAGTTCGGCCATGGGCGCAGCCCCGGCAGCGTGCTCGATGTCGCGGCGAAGACGCTCGTTGCTCTCGACGAGCCGCGCCTCCTTCACGATGTCGAGGCTGCGCCCGCGCGCGACGAGCAAGTCGACGACCGAGTACAGCTCGAGGCGCGCCGCGAACGAGCTGACGGGTTTGCGCGCGCCCTTCGCTACGGCCCGTATCTGCGAGCCGTCCTCGGCGAGCAGCGTCAGGATGAGGTCGCTCTCGCCGAGCTTCGTCTTGCGCAGCACGATGGCGCGCGCGTCGTAGGTAGGCTGGTACACGCGCGCTACGAGATACTGGCGATGGCGTTGTCGCTCGTCCAAACGATGGCACCGCTCTTCTGCTTGGAGGAGCCGTACACGGTCTCGCCGTCGAGCGAGGTCACCGCCTTGCCCGTGATGGTGAACGACGTGGTCTCGCCCCCCTCGTACTTCACGGCGTCCACCGACTCCACCAGATAGGCCGTGCCGCCGACCGTGACGGTCGAGCCCGAATCGCGCAAACCGCCGAGATACGACAGCGCCGCCTGCTCCAACTCGGCGCCGCGCGACAAGGCGACCGACACGGTGACCGTAGAGCCGGAGTCGGCCTTCGCGTCGGCTTCGGGCGTCGTACCGAGCACGGTACCGGCAGGCACGCTGTCGTCGTAGACGTAGCTCGCCACCGGTTCGTACCCTTCGTCGGTCAGCATCTTGGAAGCCTCGTCCCACGTCTTGCCCTTCACGTCGGGCACGGTGAAGGGGACGGCAACGGTAACGGTGATCTCAGTGCCGGCAGCGGCCTTCGACCCCGCTTCGGGGGCTATCCCCAGCACGAGGCCTTCACGCTCGTTCGACTTCTCGGTCACGAAGGAAACCTTCTCGAACCCGTCCTTCTCGAGCAGAGCCGCCGCTTCGTCGCGCTGTTTGCCCGCGACGTCGGGGATCGTGCGCGCCTCCGAAACATGGATGGTGACTTCGGAGCCCTCCTCCTCGCGAGAGCCGGCGACGGGATCCATCAGCAGCACGACGCCCTCGGTGTCGTCGGACTTGATCTTTTCCTCGTGCACGGCGAAGCCCTTGGACTCCAAAACGTAGACGGCGTCGGACTGGGTCATGCCCACGACGTCGGGCAGCATCTTGCCGCCCCATAGCTCCAGATAGTACGTGACGCCCGCGGCCGCCCCGCCGACGGCCAGCAGACATACGAGCACGATGGCCACGATCTTGCCCTTGCCGCCCTTCTTCTGGTTGGCATCAGGTGCGCGGAACTCCTTTTGCTTGGGCGCGGCCTGGCCCTCGATACGCGGCATCTCCATGGTATCGCCCGGCCCCCACGACTTCTTCGGGGGCACGTAGCCCGCATCGACGAGGCATTCGTCGAAGCCCGAGAAATCGGAGCGACCGGAGATCGGCTCTTCGTCGGGGCGACGGGGCACGAACGGCGTGAGATCGTCGGCAGCGCGCGCGGCCTCGTCGTCTCCGATGGAGCCGAAGTCGAACGCGTTGCCGTTCTCGTCGACGTTCACGCCCGCCACGTCGATGGCGGGGATGCTCGAACGATCGAGCGAGCCCGAAGCGTCGGGTTCCCCGGCGGACTCGGGTTCGACGGCGGATGCCGTGCCCTCGAAGTCGGGATCGGAATCGCCGGCCTGCGCATCCTCGGGGCCGTCGTCAGCCGCGATCGAGCGCAGCGTCGCATCGCTCGTGGACGCCGCGGCGACGGCCGCCATACGGCCGGTCAGGGGAAATCCGCAATCGTTGCAGAATTTCGCGCCGTCTTTGTTCTCAGATTGACAGTTCGGACAGATCATGCTGGCTTACTCCCTCGCGCAAATGGCACATACGACGATTGTAGCCGAAAACGGGCCGAGCGCAGCCGGACAACGCCCCGTTTGCACGCTTCGTGACAATACCTGCAGAAAAAAGGCGAGCTTCCAGGTTGGCGCAGCCGATCGGCGATAAGCGCCGAGCCGTTCCGGCCGCCGGCGGCCGGGCAGACAAAGCCCTTAAGCCCCTTCGCCGTAGCCGAAACGGCGGATCTGGTTCGCGTCGCGGCGCCAGTTCTTCTTCACCTTCACCGACAGGTCCAAGAACACGCGGCAGCCCAGCAGCTGCTCGAGGTCCTGGCGCGCCTCGGTGCCGATCTGCTTGATGGCCGCGCCCTTCTTCCCGATGATGATGCCCTTCTGGCTGTCGCGCTCCACGTACACGATGGCGAAGATGCGGTAGAGATCCTTCTTGCGATCGTACTCCATCTCCTCCACGCGCACGCCGATGGCATGGGGCACCTCGTCGTGGAACGAACGCAGGATCTTCTCGCGGATGAACTCGGCCACCACCACCTCGATGGGCTGGTCGGTCTCCATATCGGTCGGGAACCACGCCGGACCCGGCGGCAGCAGCGCCACCACCTCGTCGACGAAATCCTGCACATGCTCGCCCGTCTGGCTCGACAATTCCACCACGGCGTCCCAATCGCCCAGCTGGGCTGCGGCGAAGCGCTGGCGGTCCAGCTGCTCGCCGTCCACGAGGTCGATCTTCGACAGCACGAGGATCTTCTTCGAGCGCGCGCGCTTGAGCTGAGCGGCCACCCACTCGTCGCCCGTGCCGACCGGCTTCGACGCGTCCACGAGGAAGGCGACCACGTCCACGTCCTCGAGCGCCTTGAGCGCCGACGTGTTCAGCTCCTCGCCGAGGGCGTCGTGCGGCTTGTGCAGGCCCGGCGTGTCCACGAGGATGAGCTGGAAGCCCTCGCGCGTGAGCACCGCGCGAAAGCGATGGCGCGTAGTCTGCGCCGTGTTCGACGTGATGGCGATCTTCTTGCCCATAATGGCGTTGATCAGCGTGGACTTGCCCGCGTTCGGGCGCCCGACCAGCGTGACGAACCCCGACTTGAACGAATCGCCGACTGCGGGATAGATGTTGTCCATGAAAAGCCTTCCAATGTTTCCGATGCGTTAGACGAACAGCGCCGCAAGGCGCGGGACGAACACGGCGGCGGCTACCGCCACCGCGCCCAGCGCGCACACGAGCACTGCGCCGGCAGCGCAGTCTTTCGCGTGCTTGGCGAGCTCGGCGTAGTCGGGCGACACGAGGTCGACCACCGATTCGACGGCCGTGTTCAGGCATTCGGCGGCCAGCACGAGCACGATGCAGATGACGATGGCCGCCCACGACGCCGCGTCGATGCCGAGCGCGGCGCCGAGCAGCACTGCCGCGGCGCCCACCGCGAAATGTATCTTCATGTTGCGCTGCGTGCGCGCAGTGTAGACGACGCCCTCCCATGCGCACGAGAACGCGCGTCCGAGCGAGAACCGGGCGCGCGAATCCTTGTCAGCACGGTTGCGGACGAACCTCACGCCGTCCGCCGCACCGTCCTCCGGCGACGGATTCCCCTCTTTGCGATCGCCTTCGCCCATGGCGTCAGTCGCGTTCATGCAATCCAGCCCTCCCCCGATCTCAGCGCTTGGACCAGGCTTCGAGGATCTCGGCCTCGCGCTTCTCCATGACCTCGGCTTCGTCATCTTCGATGTGATCGTAGCCGCACAGGTGCAGAAGGCCATGGACGAGCAGCAAGCTGATCTCCTCCTCGAACGTGGTGCCGAACTCGCGCGTCTGGCGGCTGGCCACGTCGGGGGCGATCACCACGTCGCCCAGTTCGTAGACGGGATCCTCCGCCAGCGTCATGGCCGACAGGTCGTCGTCCACGCCGTCGCACTCGAAGGAGAGCACGTCGGTGGGGCCCTCCTTGTGGCGGTAGCGCTCGTTGAGCTCGGCGATAGCCTCGTCGGTGACGAAGCTGATGGACACCTCGGTGTTGAAGGGCTTGTCCTCGCGCGCCAGCACGAACTGGGTCAGCTCGTGCAGCGGCAGCTTCTCGAGGTCTTCTTTGCGGTAGTCGTAGTTGATCTGGATATCCATGATACCTCAAGCCTTTCTGCTTGCCTGATCGTAGGCCGAGACGATGGCGGCCACCAGGGAATGCCGAACCACGTCCTTGCCGGTGAAATCGCAGAACGCGATATCGTCGATGTCCTCGAGGATGGCCCGCACGCCTTTGAGGCCCGAGACGCCGCGCGGCAGATCGAGCTGGGTCACGTCGCCCGTGACCACCATCTTCGAGCCGAAGCCCAGGCGCGTGAGGAACATCTTCATCTGCTCAGGCGTGGTGTTCTGCGCCTCGTCGAGGATGATGAAGCTGTCGTTCAGGGTGCGCCCGCGCATGAACGCGAGCGGGGCGATCTCGATGACGCCGCTCTCGACGAGCTGCGTGGCGCGCTCCATGTCGGTCATGTCGAACAGCGCGTCGTAAAGCGGGCGGATGTAGGGATCCACCTTCTCGGTGAGGGTTCCGGGCAGAAAGCCCAGGCTCTCCCCCGCTTCCACCACGGGGCGCGTGAGGATGATGCGGCCAACCTCCTTGCGCTTGAGCGCAGCCACGGCCATGGCCATGGCGAGGTACGTCTTGCCGGTGCCCGCGGGCCCGATGCCGAACGTGATGGTATGCTCGCGGATGGCGTCGACGTAGCGCTTCTGGCCCGCCGTCTTCGGACGGATGGCCCGGCCGCGGTACGTGAGCAGGATGTCCTCGCGCAGCGCCTGCGGGCTGAACTCGGCCGTGCGCAACAGGTCGATGGCGTGCCGCACGTACTCGAGCGTAGGCTCGCCGCCGCCTTCCACGAGCTTGATGAGATCCGAGAACAGCGCCGTGAGCGACTGCACCTCCAGCGGATCGCCGACGAGCTCGACCGTGTCGCCGCGAACCGTGATCCGCGAGGCGAACGCATCCTGCACGACATGGAGGATCTCGTCCGCAGGGCCGACGATGAGCGCCATGTTCACGCTTCGGGGGGCCGTGAGGGTGATTTGGGTTTGGTCAGTCATGGGGGCATTGTACCACGCACGGCCGGCGCGCGCTTCGATGTCATCGAACCGACAAGGGAATATAGTGCAGGTGATCAAGATCTGCCGGGAACGGCGAGGCGGTTCGAGGCCGCGCCGCTCCCGCCTCGCATCTTCGCCCCGAAAACACGCCTCAGGGTCGTTTTCCGTGTTTTACGGGCGAAGACGCATTGCCCGCACGCGCACCCGCGTCCTCAGGCCAGCCGGTAGGCCCACAGCGCCTTCGTCTGGCCGAGCACCGTGTCCACGTCCCAGGCTCTGTTCGAGCGCTCGGCCGAGTACGGATCGTTGATGCGCAGGTTCCCGTCGCCGTCGATGCCGGTGACGACGAAGAAGTGGCCGTTGTCGGTGAAGTCTCCAGGGCCGACGTTGCAGACGAGCACGGCGCCGCCTTCGAGCGCCGCGCGCACGCTGCCCGCATCGACCGAGAGCGCCTCGCAGGAAAGGCCGAGCGAGGCTGCCTCGCTCACGAGGAACGAGGAGTCGGTGCCGTCGAACGCCGTCTCAAAGCCGCCGTCGCTCGCGCGTTTCCCCATATCGTAAGGCGACAGATCGCCCTTGCCGGTGAGGCCCTGGTACACCATGGAAAGCGACGTGGGGCAGCATCCCGTCAGCGCGAACGTCGTGGAGCTGTACACGGTGGAGCCCCAGCGCTGATCCCACTGGTAGAGACGCGGCACCTCGCCGGAGGCGGGATCGTCCGTGCCAAGGGCGCTCTCGGCCGGATAGGCGTCGGGGAACGTGCGCACGAAGGGCACGGCCTCGGGCTCGACGGCGGCCAGCTTGAGCAGCTTGTACTGCACCGCGTCGCCGTCCATGGCGTAGGCGTCCGGATGGGCGGCGATCCACGCCGCGTCGTCGCTCGCCGAAGCCGCTTGGACGAGCTGGGCGGCCAAATCGTCGCCGAGCACGGCCTTGAGCTTGGCCTCGTCGACGGGGTCGCGCTGCGGCTGCTGCTGGACGGGAGCCCGGTCAGCCTCGTCCGGCGCCTGCGTCGCAGCGCCGGCGGCCATGCAGCCGCGAACGCCCGCGACGAGCGCGACGACCAGCACGATCGCGGCGGCCGCGATCGCGAGGCGCTTGAGACCGACGGCGCGCACGAGGTTCGTCGCAGCCTCGGAGAAGGCGAACAGGAGCTCCGAGCCGTGCGCCTCCCACGAGTGCCGATTGCCCGTTCCGGGACGGCTCGAACGGAGACGACCCGAGCTTATCGGCTCGCGCGCGTCATGCACGCCGTGCGTATCGCGGCCGGTGGGCGCTTCCCCGCGCATGCGCGCCTTGCGCTCCTCGAGCCTCCTGCGCGCCCGCTCGCGCGCCTCGTCGTCGCCCATTCGCGCCTCCCGTTTTAAATCGCTATTCTGACTAGTATACAGCCTATCGGAAAACAGAGGCATTTCGAATCGCCTCATTCAAGAAAGGGCCAGCAGCCGCAGGGGTTCAGAAAACAAGAGAGGCTGCCATCATGGCAGATACGAAAACCCGAACATCGACGCGCTCTCCGAAATTGCCCGAGGACTCGGGGTGAGCATACGCGACCTGTTCCAATACGCGCTCTCCGTGAAGAGCTTCCCGTGCCGGAAAACGACTGCCCCGCCGTTAAACCAAGATTGACGCAGCCCGTTCTGAGCATCGCGCGCCCATGGCGATCCTTCGCGCAAACAGGCCGCTCGCCCGCTCTTGGCGCGCCGGTTCGGGGGCGATGCGCGACCGACTACAGCGTCACCTCGACCAGCGCGCCCGGGGCGGCGCCGGCGGGGGCGGGCACCTCGAAGTAGCTCTCCGTCATGGCGACGCCGCCCTCCTCCACCAAGGCGAGCTCGACGGTTCCGGCGCGGCGGGCGCGCTCGGATGCGCGCAGCTCGTCGCCCAGCGCGCGCAGCATGGCGGCGCGGGCTTCCTTGAAGGCGGGCGGCACTTGGTCGGCGCGCTCGGCGGCGGGCGTCCCGATGCGCGGCGAGTACGGGAACGCGTGGATCTTCGCGAAGCGGCAGGCGCGCGCCACGTCGAGCGTCTCCTGGAACTCGGCATCGGTCTCGCCGGGGAAGCCGGCGATGATGTCGGTGGACAGCGCCAGCTGCGGGATCCGGCGGTAGAGCCGCTCCACGAGCGCGACGAAACGCTCCGCGTCGTAGGGGCGCGCCATCTCGCGCAGCACCTTCGAGCTTCCCGCCTGCAACGGCAGGTGCAGATGACGGCAGACGCGGCCGTCCGCCGAAGCCAGAAGGTCGATGAGCGCATCGTCCACATCGCGCGGCTCGATACTGGACACGCGGAAGCGCGCCGGGGCCTCGCCGGGCGCGTGCAGGTCGGCCGTCTCGTCGAGCAGGCGTCGCAGCAGAGCGGCCAGCCTGATCGCGGAGGGGTCGCGCCGTCCTCCGTCGCAGTACGACCCCAGGTTTATACCCGTGAGCACGATCTCCCGCGCGCCGGCGCGGGCATAGGACGCGCACTCGCGCACGACGTCGTCGGCCGGACGGCTGGTCGCGCGCCCGCGCGCCACGTGCACGATGCAGTACGTGCACGCGTTGTCGCAGCCGTCCTGCACCTTCACGCCCACGCGCGTGCGGAAGCCGGATCCGATATGGAGGGGCGCGTCCTCGCCGGGAGAAAAGGGCGCCTCGTCGAACAGGGCATCGATGGCCTGCGCCAGCTGGGCCTTCCCCACCACGCTCACGCGCTCGTCGAGCGCCTCGTAGAACGCGGCGTCGATGGCGGCGGCGCAGCCGGTGACCAGCACGCGGGCATGGTCGTTCGCGCGCAGGGCGCGGCGCACGGCCTTGCGGGTCTTCTTCTCGGCCTCCCCCGTGACCGTGCACGTGTTCACCACGATGAGGTCGGCGGACGCTTCGGACGTCTCGACACCGCGCAGGGCGAGGCGCGCCGCCGCATCGTCCGACTCCACGCGGTTCACCTTGCATCCCAGGTTGACGACGGCGAAATTCACGATTGCCCGCCTGCCTCGCACGCGTCCCCGGCTTCCTCGCGACGGCTTTCGACATGGGCGGACGTGCGTTCCTGCGCTTCGCGCGCGTCGTGCATCATGCGGCCCAGCTCGTGCAGGACGAGCGCAGGAGCCACGATGCCGGCCGTCTCGGTTCGCAGGATGGACGAGCCCAGCGACACGAGCGACGCACGCGGGTTGCAGGCCAGAAGCGCGTCCGCCTCGCTTCGCGAAAGGCCCCCTTCGGGGCCCACCACCACGGCGATGCGCGCGTTCTCGGGAAGCGCGCGGTCGAGCCGGAGGCCGCGCTCGAGCGCCTTCTCGATGCGCGCGTCCAGCGGCGCCTCCTCCCAGCACACCAGCACGGCGGTGGCGTGCGCCAAGAAGGCGCACACATCCGCCAGCGCCATCGGCTCGCCCACCTCGGGACACGCGCGCTGGCCGGACTGCATGGCCGCGCTCTTCGCGATGGCGCGCCATCGCTGCGTCCTCGCCGCGGCCTTCTTCGCATCGAGCCTCACGATGGAGCGCTCGCACGACATCGGAACGAACGCCGAAACGCCCAGCTCGGTGGCGTGTCGGATCACCGTCTCCATCTTGTCGCCCTTGGCCAGGCCCTGCACGAGCATCACGAGGGGGCGCTCCTCGTCGTCGAGGCGCTGCGCGATGCGCACCACCGGGACCGCATCGTCGAAAGCGGTGATCTCGCACTCGAAGTAGTCCTGCGCGGCGTCCACCACCGCGATATGCTCGCCCGGCGCAAGCCGCAGCACGCGAGCGTGCTTCGCGTCGTCCGGCGACAAACGCAGCGGGAAAGACGGCGCCCCCTCGTCGGCAAGCACCTGGTCGTGCAGGTAGAAATGCTGCAGGGACATGGCGACCCGCTAGTTGAACGCGTCGCGGAGCTTCTGAAGCGGGGTGCGCTCGTCGGCCACGTCCTCGCCCAGCTCCTCGGCCAGCTTCTCCAGCAGCTCGCGCTGCTTCTTCGTCACCTTCTTGGGCACCACGACGTTCACGTGCACGTACATGTCGCCGCGCGACTCGCTGCGGAACTTCGGCATGCCGAAGCCCTTCACGCGAACCACCTGCTCGTTCTGGCAGCCTTCGGGAATGCGCACCTGCACCTTCTCGTCCTCGAAGATGCCGTCGATCTCGATCTCGGCGCCGAGGGTGGCCTGTACGATGGAAACGTTCGCGCGCGCATGCAGGTTGTCGCCGTCGCGCTCGAAGAACTCGTGCGGCTGGATGCGGCACGTAACGATGAGGTCGCCCGGGCGGGCGCCGTGCATGCCGGCCTCGCCGAAACCGGACAGGCGCAGCTGCTGGGCGTCGCGAATGCCCACGGGCACCTCGACGGTAACGCGCTGGCGGTCGGGCACGCGGCCCTGCCCCTCGCACTCGGGGCACGGGTTCTCGATGGTGTGGCCGGTGCCGCCGCAGGTCTTGCACGTGGTGGCCGTCTGCATGTCGCCGAGGAAGGTGTGCTGGATGGTGACCACGCGGCCTTGGCCGTGGCAATCGGGGCAGGTGATCTCGCGACCGTCGGGGCCGAGGCCCGACCCTTCGCAGTCGGGGCACGGCGCCAGGCGATCGTACACGATCTCCTTCTTGGCGCCCGCGGCCACTTCCTCCAGCGTCAGGCGCAGGCCCACGCCCATGTCACGGCCTTCCTTGCGCATAGGCGCGCGGCCGGCGGCCTGCCCGCCGAAGAAGGAGCTGAAGATGTCGCCCATGCCGAACCCGCCGCCGAACAGGTCCTCGAAGTCGACGTAGCCGCCGCCTCCGTAGGGGCTGCCGCCGCCGGCCGCGCCGGGAACCGTGCCGAAGCGATCGTATGCGCTGCGCTTCTGCGCGTCGGACAGCACGTCGTAGGCCTCGTTCAGCTCTTTGAACTGGTCCTCGGCATCGGGCGCCTTGTTCACGTCCGGGTGAAGCTCGCGCGCGCGCCGACGGAACGCCTTCTTGATCTCGTCTTCGGTCGCCTCGCGGGACACGCCCAGAACTTCGTACAGATCCTTCGCCATTGTGCTCTCGAAACCTTTCCTCATAGACGGCGCAGGACGCGCCGCCTCCCATGTCGTTTACACGTCCTCCAGCGCCGCGCTCGCGATGCGCACCGCCTGTATAACCTTGGAATAATCCATGCGCGTGGGACCCACCACGGCGACGACCCCCGCCGACGCGCCGCGCCCGTAGCGGCTGGCCACCACCGATACGCCCGCTAGCGCAGCCGCGTCGTTCTCGCGTCCGATGCGCACGCTGGGCGCGCCCGAACCCTGCCGGGCGGCGTCGTCGAGGATTTGCAGCAGCACCGTGTCGTCCTCGAGCACCTGCATGACGGGCAGCAGCGCCTGGGACTGGCTGAACTCGGGCTTCGTCAGAAGCGAGCTCACGCCGAGGCGATGCGTGCGCGACGCGTCGCCTTCCTGCAAACACGACAGCACTTCGTCCAGCGCCATGCGCACGAGCGGGTCGCGGAACGCCTCCGCCATGCCCTCGCCCAGGCCGTCCTCGATCTCCTGAAGCGACTTGCCGCCCATCACCTCGGCGAGGAAGCGCTGCACGCGCGCCAGCTCGTCGGGCGACACCTCCTCGGCGAAGTCCATCTGGCGGTTGAACACCTGGCCGTCCTCGGTGACCAGCACCACGAGGGCGCGGTACGGCGACAGCGAGATGAGGGACAGCTGCTTGATGTGCAGGTTCAGCACCGACGGAGCCAGCACGATGGACAGGCAGTCGGTAAGGCGCGTGAGAGCCGACGACGTCTGCTCCAGGAGCGCGTCCAGCTCGCTTGCGCTGCGGCGCAGCTGGTCCACCACAGGCCGGTAGCGCTCGTCGTCGCCGGCAAGATCGGACGCCAGCAGGTTGTCGACGAACGCACGGTAGCCGAAGTCGGTCGGAATGCGCCCGGCGGACGTGTGCGGCTGCGTGATGTAGCCGCCGTCCTCGAGGACGGACAGCTCGTTGCGCACCGTGGCCGGGCTGACGCCCAACTGGTAGCGCTCCGTCAACGTGCGCGACCCCACGGGTAGGGCGCGCGCGACGTATTCTTCGATGAGGGCGCTCAGCACCCGTTGCCTTCGATCCGAAAGCACGCTCCTCCACCTACCTCTCTCGCCAGTCGGCTTACCTGAACCATAGTAACGCATCATATTAGCAGCCGAAAGCCGAGAGTGCTAACAACAGGAGGAAATTATGGAGAAACTCGACGGGAGACGCACAAGGAGCGGGCGCTCGTCAGTCGGCCAGATCGAACAGGGCGCCGTACAGCTCGTTGCCGCAGAGCCAACCGCGCTCGGTGGGCCGCCAGCGGCCGCCTTCGTGCTCGACGAACCCCTGCCGCTCCAGGTCGGCCAGCACCGTCGTCGCCTCGGGCAGCAACTCCGCGGCGCGGGCGGCGTGCTCGTCGGACACGCCCGCGGTCATGCGCATGCCCAGCATGAGATCCTCGGCGACCATCTGGCGCGGGTCGAGGTCGTCGGTCACCTGGCCGTCCTTCACCCGCATGCGACGCTGCGCGTTCTGCGTCATCGTGGCAGCCGAACGGCCCAGGCCCAGGTAGGGCACGCCCGTCCAGTACGCGATGTTGTGGCGGCATGCAAAGCCGGGGCGGGCGTAGCTGGCCACCTCGTAGCGCTCGAAGCCCTCCGAATCCAGCACGCGCGCGGCGATCTGCATGTGCGCGGCCTCCACGTCGTCGTCGGGCTCCTCCAGCTCGCCCGCCAGCACCGCGGCGTCGAAGGGCGTGTGCGGCTCGATGGTCAGCGGGTACACGCTCACGTGCGTCGCGCCGAGGCGCACGGCCTCGCGCACGCTCGCCTCGAAGCTTTCCGCGCTCTGGCCGGGGATGCCGCACATGAGATCGACGCTCACGTTCTCGAACCGGGTGCGGGCCGCCTCGATGGCACGGCGGGCGTCATCGGAGGAATGCGCGCGGCCGAGCGTGCGCAGAACGTCGTCGTCGAAGCTCTGCACGCCGATGGACAGACGGTTCACGCCGAGCGCCCAGATGTCGCGCACCATGCGCTCGGTGAGGCTCTCGGGATTCGCCTCCATCGTGCATTCTACCTCGTCGGTGAGGTGCATCGACAGCGACAGCGTGTACAGCAGCATCGACAGGCCCGCCAGCCCCACATGGCTGGGCGTGCCGCCGCCGAGGTACACCGTCTCGACCGCCCCCAGCTCGCCTTCCTTAGCCTTGCGGCGGATCTGAAGGCTGAGATCCTCCACGTACGCTTCGATCTCGGGCGCGCCGGCGGGCACGGCCGCCGTGGCGAAGTCGCAGTAGGCGCACCGCTTCACGCAGAACGGAAGATGCAGGTACAGCGCCTTGTACGGATCGTGCGGCATGAGCGCCTCTCTTCTCACTCGTGGGCGGCGGCATGCTCCCTCGCGCATGCCAGCAGCTCGTCGAACACCTCGTCGAAATCCTCCACGGACACGCAGCCGTTGATCCTGCCGCGCGCGGCGGCGGCGCCGGGCAGCCCCGCCAGGTACCACATAGCGTGCTTGCGCATGCGCACGATGTTCCTGCCTTCACGCGCGCTGAGCAGCCGCGCGTGGCGGCGCGCGAGCGCGATGCGCTCCTCCACGGTGGGCCCGTCAGGCTCCGGCTCGCCCGCAAGCGCAGCCTTGGCCTGGGCGAACAGCCAAGGGTTTCCCTCGGCGGCACGCGCGATCATCACGGCGTCGCAGCCGGTGCGCTCCGTGATGGCCACGGCGTCGGCGCCGCTTCTCACGTCGCCGTTGCCCACGACGGGCACGCTCACGGCCTCCTTCACCCGCGCGATAGCGCCCCACTCGGCGCGCCCGCGGTACAGCTGCTCGGCATAGCGCCCGTGCACGGCTATGGCGCAGGCGCCCGCGTCCTCCATCCTCCGAGCGAACTCGGGGGCGGTTTCGTCGCCCTCGGCCCACCCTCGACGGAACTTCACCGTGACGGGGCGGCTCACCGCTGCGCGCACCGCGCGCACGATGGAGGCGGCCAGCGCCGGATCCTTCATGAGCGCCGAGCCGTCGCCCTTCGACACGATCTTTCTGGCCGGACAGCCCATGTTGATGTCGAGGTAGGCCAGCGACTGCCCCATCTCGCGCTCGATCCACGCAGCTTGGGCGGCCATCGTGTCGGGCTCGTGGCCGAACAGCTGCACGGCCACCTGGTCCTCCCCCGGCGCGAGGCGCAGCAGATGCCGCGTCTTCTCGTTCGCGTAGGAAAGACCCTTGGCCGACACCATCTCGGTGTAGGTGAGGTCGGCGCCCTGCTCGCGGCAGAGCGTGCGGAACGCCTCGTCGCTCACGCCCGCCATGGGGGCGAGCAGCAGACGGCGGCTCCGGAAGAACGCGTGCATATCCTCCATGGCGCTACGAAGCCATGATCTCGGCCATGTTGACCAAGACGAACCCCAGCAGCACTACGATGCCCACGACGGCGATCAAACAACCGCAGCCCAGCGCGAGCTTGGTGCCGCCCGACGTGGCGGCGCGCATCTCGTCCTTCGCGGCCTTCTTCTCGTCGAACGGGTCGTCCAGCCAATCGAAATCGTCTTTGCGTGCCATGCTCTCAACCTATCTGCATCAGTCGTCCACCTTCAGGATGGCCATGAACGCCTCCTGCGGAACTTCCACGTTGCCGATGTTCTTCATGCGCTTCTTGCCGGCCTTCTGCTTTTCCAGCAGCTTGCGCTTGCGGCTGATGTCGCCGCCGTAGCACTTCGCCAGCACGTCCTTGCGCTTCGCCTTCACCGTCTCGCGCGCCAGCACGCGCCCGCCGATGGCTGCCTGGATGGGCACCTCGAACATCTGGCGCGGAATGATCTCCTTGAGTTTCTCCGTCAGCACGCGTCCGCGATCGTACGCCTTGTCCTTGTGCACGATGAACGACAGCGCGTCGATGGGCTTGCCCGAAAGCAGTATGTCCAGCTTCACCAGCTTCGAGGGCTTGTAGTCGTCGAAGTCGTAGTCGAGCGAGGCGTAGCCCTTCGTGTTCGACTTAAGCTTATCGAAATAGTCCATGATAAGCTCCGACAACGGGATCTCCCACAGCATCTCCACCGTCGTGGGAGACAGATAGTTCATGGTGACGAAGGTGCCGCGCCGTGCCGTGGTCAGCTCCATGACCGCGCCCACGTAGTCGGGCGGAATGAGGATCTTCGCCTTGAGATAGGGTTCCTCGATGCGATCGATCTCGCCGGGATCGGGCATCTCCTGGGGCGAGTGCAGCGAGATCATCTCGCCGCCCTGGCGGTACACGTGGTATTCCACGCTTGGCGCCGTTGCCAGAAGGTCGAGGCCGAACTCGCGCTCGAGGCGCTCCTTGATGACCTCCATGTGCAGCAGGCCTAAAAAGCCCACGCGGAAGCCGAAGCCCAGCGCGTGCGACTTCTCCGGCTCCCAAGCCAGCGCCGGGTCGTTGAGCGACAGCTTCTCGAGCGCCTCCTTCAGAGGCTCGTACTGGTCGCCGTCGAGGGGGAACAGGCCCGTGTACACCATGGGCTTGGCGTCGCGGTATCCCGGCAGCGGCTCATCCACGCCGCCGCGCACGGCGGTGATGGTATCGCCCACCTTCACCTGGCGCACGTCCTTCAGGCCGGTGACCAGGTAGCCCACCTCGCCCACCGACAGCTCCGGCAGCGGCGTCTCGGCCGGGCGGCGTGCTCCCACCTCTTCCACCAGCACCTCGGTACCGGTGGCCATCATGAGCACCCTGTCGCCCTTCTTCACGGCGCCGTCCACCACGCGCACGAGCGCCACCACGCCGCGGTACGGATCGAAGTACGAATCGAAGATGAGCGCGCGCAAGGGGGCGTCGGCGTCCCCGACGGGCGCGGGAATGTTGTACACCACGGCCTCCAGCAGATCGTGCACGCCCTCGCCCGTTTTGCCGGACGCGAGCACCGCATCGTCGGCGGGGATGGCCAGGCCCTCCTCGATCTCCTCGCGCACGCGGTCGGGCTCGGCCGCGGGAAGGTCTATCTTGTTGATGAGCGGGATGATGTCGAGGTTCGCGTTCATGGCCATCATGGCGTTGGCCACGGTCTGCGCCTCCACGCCCTGGGTGGCGTCCACCACGAGCACGGCGCCCTCGCACGCGGCGAGGCTTCGGCTCACCTCGTAGGTGAAGTCGACGTGGCCGGGCGTATCGATGAGGTTGAACTGGTAGGTCTGGCCGTCGTCGGCCGTGTAGTCCACGCGCACGGCCTGGCTTTTGATGGTGATGCCGCGCTCGCGCTCGATGTCCATGCTGTCGAGCAGCTGGGCCTGCATGTCGCGGCTGGCCACCGTGCCCGTGAGCTCGAGGACGCGGTCGGACAGCGTCGACTTGCCATGGTCGATGTGCGCGATGATGGAGAAGTTGCGGATGAAGTTCGGATCGGTGGTCATAGCCTGTCTTTCAAATGACGCGCGCTCGCACGCATGCGGGCGCTTCGGGAAAACGGAGCCTATTCTACCCTATTCGCGCGCTGCGGACAGGGTTCGCGCGCTACAGTTCCACGACAGCGGTCGCATCGCTCGCGGAATCGACGCGCACGAGCTTGGCGCGAGCCTTGTCGCCCTCGTCCAGACACAGCGCCCAGAGGCCGTCCTCCAGCTCCACGACCGCCTCTCCCCCGTCCAAGGCGACGGACGAATCGATCACAGGCACGAAACCCGAGCCGTCCTCGGCAGTGAACACGGGTCGCGCGACGACGGCAACCGCGGCTCCCGATGTCTTGACCTGCACCCGCGACCCGCTCTCAACGGTTTCCGAGGGCACCGTCGCTCCTTCGTAGACGGGCTTCTCGTCGGAATGGCATGAGGAGCAGGCGACGTTCCGGTCGATCACCTGATGCTGGGACGCGCCGGAGCATCCTGCGAGGGTCACAGCGCCCATGAGGGGCAGCGCGGCGGCGGCCAGTACGCGGACGGGCAAGCGAAAGTCGCAACGGTGCATGGAAGGCTCCTTTTCCCAGGTTGATGGAGAAACGTGCGCGATTTTGCATTTGTGCGTGAAAAAGCGCTCAACGTTTGCTATTCTATCGCATTGTGTATCCGGCAAATACGTTCGCGCGATGGTTTCATCGCCGATCTGCAGACGTGGCTGCGCTTCAAGATTCGTACGTGCCGGTGACCGATTGGTCCGCGAAACAGAGAAATCCCGCCTGTTTCACCATGCATCGAGGCTGCCCGCCTGCGCGGGCGCGCCATGGTTCCCCCGAAGGGGATCGCATGCGAGGCTGTCGTCACCGTGCAGTTGCGACTCTCGAGATCGCCAAACGCTCCGCATCGCCGGAAACGCACGGTATCAGACAGGTTTTGCAAATTGGAGGAACATCACCCATGGCGAACATCAAAAGCCAGAAGAAGCGCATCATCACCAACGAGAAGTCCCGCATGCGCAACCGCGCGGTCAAAAGCGAGCTCAAGACCGCGACCCGTCGCATGAAGGACGCCGTCGCCGCCGGCAACGGCGCCGAGGCCTACGCCGCCGCGTGCGCCGCGTGCCGCCTGATGGACAAGGCCGCCTCGAAGGGCGTCATCCACAAGAACCAGGCTGCGAACCGCAAGAGCGGCATCATGGCCCTGGCCAACACGGTTGCCACCGACGCCGATCGCGCCGCCTACGTGAAGCCGGCCAAGAAGGAGCAGAAGACCGGCTCCAAGAAGGCCGAGCGCAAGGCCGCCCGTCTCGCCGAGATGAAGGCCGCTTCCGAAGAGAAGGCCAAGCGCCGCGAGAAGCAGCTCAAGGAAGAGGCCGCCGCTCAGAAGCGCAAGGCCAAGGAAGCCGAAGAGGCCGCCAAGGCCGAGGCTGCCGAAGGCGCCGAGGAAGCTGCCGCCGAATAACGATCCATGCGCATACGGCACTCGCCCTGCGATCCGTCCGCATATCAAGAGCGAAGGAGCCCCGGAAATCCGGGGCTCCTTCGCGTTAGAGGGCTGTTATCCTGAGCGGAAACCGCGGATTGTCCCCGCTGTCATCCCGAGCGAGCGTTCTGCTTGCATTTTTGACGACAACCTGAAACGCTAGCGCCTCGCCGTCACCGCCAGCACCCAGTCCAGGAAAGCGCTCCTGGGATCGGCGCCGCTCTTCATCGCGCGCTCGGTGTCACGCGAAGAGATGATGGCGCGCCGCAGTTCGGCGGCAGTGAAGCCGCGGGCCCAGTTGACATGGTTCTTCACGCGCCAGTCGGGCGCTTTGAGCGCCGCGGCCACGCCGCGGGGATTGCCGCGATCGGCCATCGAGCGCGCGCAGACAAGCTCGCGCAGACGCGTCGTGCACATGGCCAGCAGCGCGTGGGGCGACACGGAATCCATACGACCCAGGTACAGCAGGCACTTGCGCACGTCTCGCGCCGCAAAGGCGTCGACGAACTCCCAAGGCTTCACCTCGGCGGTGCGGCTGACCATGTCGACGATCTCGTGCTCGTTCACCGCGTCGGTGCCGCGATGCGCGAGCGCGATCTTTTTGAGCTCGCTGTCGAGATGCACCGTGTCCTCGCCGACGAGGTCGACGAGCTTGACGGCTGCGCCCTCGGTGAGCGTGACGCCGTGGGTCACGGCCATCGAGCGCACCGTTCGGGGCAGCTCGTAGCGCTTGAGCGGTGCGCAATCGATAACCGCCGTCTTGCCGCAGGCGGCCACGGCCTTGTACAGGCGCGTGTTCTTCGCCAGCTTCTCGGCGACGAGCGCGAGCACCGTGGAGCCGTTCGGCGAACCGAGATAGCTCACGAGCTGTTCGGCATCGGCTTTCTTCAGCTTGTCGGCCGCGCGCACCTCCACGAGACGCACGGGGCTCGCGAACGGCACGGTGTTGCAGGCCGTGACGATGTCGCCGCCCTGCGCCGTCTCGCCGTCGAACTCGTCGGCGTTGAACGACAGATCGCCCATCGAGGACAGGCGCGCGCGTAGGCGCTTCATCACGGTGTCGCGCTTGAGCGCGTCCTCGCCTACGATAAGGTAGACGGGCAGCAGCGGAGCTTCTTGTTTCTTTTGAGTAGCCATGCCGTTCATTCTAACGCAGGGTATCCACCTCGATCCGGTCGGCGGTCAATTTGCACGAAACATCTCCCTGCTCGTCGGTGCGGAAGACGCGTGCGCCCGCGGCCTCGAGCCGATCGAGCGTGTCCTGCGCCGGATGGCCGTAGCGGTTGCGCGCCCCTGCGCTGACCAACGCGATGCGAGGAGAAAGGACGGCGGCCTCCTCGTCGTCGAGGGCGTTCTTGGATCCGTGATGGCCCACCTTGTAGAGGTCGACGGAGTCCACAAGCCCTTCGTCGATGAGCGCGCGCAGCTGGTCGCGCTCGGCGTCTCCCGTGAAAAGCGCACGCCACTCGGATGCGCCGTCGCCGTCGATGTCCGCATCGGCGACAAGGCACAGGCTGTCGGCGTTGCCCCCTTCGTCGGAGAACCGCTCGGGCCACACTGTCTGCAAGTCGAAGGAGCCCACCTGAAGCGCATCTCCCTGCCGAAGCCCGACGACTCCCCCGTCGCCCGCGAGCTTGCGCGCGTCGGCGACGAGCGAGACGCACGCTTCGCAGCCGCACGAGAGCGCGTCCTGGGCGACGAGCACGCGTCGCACGTCCACGACGCCCGCAAGCGAGGCGAGCGATCCTTTATGGTCGTCGTCGCCGTGGGTGATCACCACCGCGTCGAGGCGGTACGCTCCATGCCGTGCGAGCGCCTCGCGCAGCATCCTGTCCTGGTTGCCGGTGTCGATCAGGACGGCCGTCCCCCGGCTCCGCACCAGGAACGCGTCGCCCTGCCCCACGTCCAGCATGACGATCTCGTCGCCCGAAAGGCGCGGGGCGACGACGACCGTCCCGATCATGACGCACGCCGCCGCCGCGACCAGACCGAACGCGCGACGACGGCTCGGACGCGGCCACGCCAGCCACAGCGCCGCCGCGCATGCCGCCGACGCCAGAAGCGCCCCGGCGAGGGGCACGCTCGCAGGCAGGCTCGCGTAGGGGACGCTCGCGAGCGCGCGCACGACGGCAGTGAGGGCGCCTGTGCCCATCGACGCGAATCCGATCAACGCCGGCGCGACGGCAGGAACGGCCAAGGATGCCAGCACCGCCGCGAACCCGCCGGCGCAGACTACGGGAAACAGCGGCGCGGCCGCTACGTTGGCCAGCGGCGCCACAACCGGCACCTGCGAGAACAGCGATGCGGCGAGCGGCGCGGCCGCAAGGCTCGAAGCGGCGGTAAGCGAGAGCGCCTCGCGCGCCAGGCGCGGAGCGCGCTGGAAGCACTGCGCGATCCACGCCTGGAAAAGCCCTGCGAACAGTACGATGCCGAGCGTCGAGAGCGCCGACAGCGCGAACGAGACCGCCAGCGCCGTGCGCGGATCGAGCGCGATGCAGCCGATCATGCATACGGCCAGCGCGCTGAGCGCCGCCGGCCGCCGCCGCGCCGTGAACGCGAACATGCCGGCGAACGCCATGACGGCCGCGCGCACGGCCGACGAGGGCGCGGCCGCCAGCACGAGGAAGCCCAGCAGAAACGACGCCTGCAGGACGGCTCCGGCGCGCCGGGGAACGCGCAGCGCACGCAAGAGCGCGGCTGCGCAGCCGGCGACGATGGACAGGTGCGCCCCCGACACCGCCACGAGATGCGCAAGCCCGCTGGTCTGGTAGGCGGCGTACGCGTCACCTACCTCGAGGGCGCCGCGCCATCCGCACACGAGCGCGGCGAGCACCGCGGCCCCGTCGTCGGTCCCCTCGTCGGCGATCAGGTCGATCGCGCGATTGCGAAGCCCTGTCAAGATACCGAGGGCGTCGGCACGCTCGCAGCTCACGACTCGGCGCGCCGTGCCTTCGAGCACCGCGCCCTGCCGCCAGCAGTATGCCGCCGACGACCCGCCCGGCGCGGAGAGCGTCGCGTCGGCCTCCAGCACGTCGCCGTAACGCGGAGGGTCCTCGCCTTCCTCGAACCTAAGCCGCACCGTAACGGCTCCGATGTCGGGAAGGTTCGCGCGCGCGAAGCACGTTGCGCCATAAGGGCCCTGCGAACCGTCGGCTGCGACTTCGAATCGCCAGCGTCCCGAAAGGCCGTCGCCTTGCAGCTGCGCCTCGTGCTGCGCGGCCGCGCACCCGCCTGCGAGCGCGATGCCGAGCGCGGCTCCCAGCAGCGCGGCCCACGCGATCGGCACCGGCAGCCGCCATAGCGCGAAAGCGCATGCGACGCTCGCGACGATGCCGGCCGCGCCGACGGCGAGGCATGCGCCGGCATCCCAGGATCCGGATGCGGCCAGCACCGCCGCGCACGATGCCCACAGCGAAAGCGCGCAGGCCAGCACAGGCGGCAGCGCCGGGCGCGGAGGAAGCGCGACCGGTTTGCCCCGCGCAGCGCCCCTCATCCCACGCATACGAGATCGGCCAGATCGGCGAACTTCTTGTCCCCGATGCCGGACACGCGCTTGAGATCCTCCACCGTGCGGAAGGGGCCGTTCGCCTCACGGTCGGCCACGATCTTCTCCGCCGTGGACGGCCCCACGCCAGGCAGCGCATCGAGCTCGGCCGCCGTCGCCCGATTGAGGTCGATCTTGCCGCCCGTCGGCGAAGCAGCCGCCCTGGAGCCCGCATCGCCGCCGTCCACGGCCGCGCCCGGCTCCAAGACAGCCTCCTCCTGCGACGGCACGACGATCTGCTCGCCGTCCGCGAGCACGCGTGCCAGGTTGAGCGCGTCGCGGGCGGCTCCGTCGGCGAACCCTCCGGCCGCGTCCACCGCGTCCTGCACCCGCGCGCCCTCCGCCAGCTCTCGCACCCCCGGTTCGACCACGGCGCCTCCCACGTGCACGAAGACGGTTCGCGCCTCCACGGAAGCGGCGCCGTCCTCGTCGGTACCGTCGGAAGTCGCCGCGCCGTCGTCGCGAGAGAGCGAGAAGCCGTCCGACGTTCCGGCCTTGACCAGCGCTCCTCCCGCCGCGATGAGCACGATGGCCGCGAGCGCCGTCACGCCCACGAGCACCGGCAGGCGCACGCCGGTCAGGTGCGCCTTCGCCCGCCACGACTCCGCCCGCTCTGCAAACCCCATGCCGCCCCCTCGCCCGTCGCCGATTCCTCTCCTTCCATGATAGCGACCCCGACTCACGCGCCGATGGCGCAGATCCAGCGAAACGCGCCGCGTTTTCCAGCGCACCTTCCACGCGTTTCCAACGCCGATTCCACGCGCCGTCGATGCCGATCCAGCGCGGTTTCCACCTGCCGCGCCAACGAATCCCACGCGCATATCACGCGCGAGGAGTACCCCGCTTCTCGTCAGCTCGAATACAAGCTGCGCTGGGCCCGTCATCCTGATCGGGGCACCGCAGGTCGTCATCCTGAGCAGAGCGCGCAGCGCGGAGTCGAAGGATTCCGTGCGGTGCCAGCCGCGGCGCTTCCAGCTGATGCCGCACGGGATCCTTCGACTCCGCGCTGCGCGGGGCCTCCCTGGGCTCGCTTCGCGTGCTCGGGAGTTCGACAGTCCGCTGGACTGTCGAATGCTCGCGCTCGCTCAGGATGACAGGGCGAGAGCTGCGTTCGCTCGGGACGACGAAACGGGGCAAGAGAAAGCGGCGCCCCCGAGGTATTTCCCGGGGACGCCGCTTTTGCGAGCTTCTGCAACCGGCCGCGCTCAGGAAGCGCGTTTCTTCTTCGGCTTGTAGGCGGGGCAGGCGTAGTCGCGAACCTCTGCGGCGTCGGCGATCTCGGGTACCCAGCGCTCGATGGGCAGCGCGGCCTCGGCTTCCAACACCACGGGCAGCTTCGCATGCGTCTCCGGACTGCGCGGCATGAACAGCGTGCAGCAGTCGGGCGCATCCTGCGACGAGATCTCGAACGAGCCCAAACGCTCGGCTTCGGCGATGATCTCCAGCTTGTCGGTGCCGATGAGCGGACGAAAGACGGGCAGGTCAACCGCCGCGTCAGTGCAGCGGATGTTGTCGAGCGTCTGCGAGGCAACCTGACCCAGGCTCTCTCCCGTCACCAGCGCTCCCGCGCGCTCGCGGCGTGCGATCTCCTCAGCCACCTTGAACATGAGACGACGGTACATGATGACGCGCAGCTCGGGCGGCACGGTCAGCGCGATCTCGCGCTGGTAGTCGCCGAACGGCACCGCGTACACGCGAGCGATGCAGCCCGTGCGCTCCAGCACCTGCGCGATGTCGTCCACGAGGTACTCGCTGGCATCGGATGTTTGAGGTCGTCCGGAGAAGTGCACGCCTATGCACACCGCGCCGCGCCGCGCGAGCTTCCACGTCGCCACCGGCGAGTCGATGCCCGACGACAGCAGGCTCACGACCAGGCCCGAACTGCCCACCGGCAGCCCTCCCACGCCCGGCAGCGAGCGCGCGTACACGTACGCCGCGTTCTGCACCACCTCGACGCCCACCGTAACGTCGGGCTTCTTCATCTTAACGGACTTCTCGGGGTGCGCGGCGCACAGCGCCGAGCCGATGATCTGGTTCATGTCCATCGAACCCGTGACGAAATCGGTGTGGTTGCGCCGCGCCGCCACCTTGAACGTGTCGAACTCGCCCGCCTCGGCCATCGCCGCGAGCGCCGCCTCCGTCATCTCGTCGAGGTCGCGCTCGCACTTGAAACCGCACGACACGCGCGCTACGCCCGGCACCTTGCCGATGACGTCGGCCGCCTCCTTCGCGGTGGTCCAATCGGTGCCCTCACGCAAGAACACGCACAAACGGCCCGCGATGCGATGGATAACGACCACGGGGAAAGGCTTCAGCAGCGCTTCGAGGTTCTTGAGCAACCTCATCTCGAACGTCGATCGATTGTGCCCCTTGAGCCCGATCTCGTGGTAATGGACCAAGCAGATGCGTTGGAATTCAGTCATGGATATCCTTCGATGCAGAGAGATCGCGCGTAGCGCGAAACGAACACGCAGGTTGGCGCAGCACGTCAGCGAGAAGCCCCGAGGCGCCTTGCAATGCCGCGAAAGCCCGAGGAAGCGTACTTCCGTACGCGACGAGGGCTTGGAGCGGCAAGGCGCGGTGCCTCGGGGCTTCGCAGCGTCGAGCAGTTCCGTCGGCCGTAGGCCGACGGAATCTCTTAGTGGTAGTTGACGTCGATGGAGTTGGGATCGTACGACACTTCGCCGCGGGCGATTTCGTTGAAAGCCAGCGACAGCGGCTTCTTGTCGGCCGCGCGCGCGATCTCGACCGCCGTCTGCAGCTGGATGGCGCGGTCGCGCTGGCCGCGCATCATGTCGTTGATGTCGTGCGCGCGCTTGGAAGCGAGCGCGCACAGCAGGAAACGATCGTTGTCAGTCTCGTTCAACAGGACGTCGATCTTCGGTTCGATAATGCTCATATGCGTGTTAACCTCGTATTTTCTCGGCTTGTTCGTTGACGTAGCCCGCTAATGCGCGGACAGCTTCGTCCAAATCGTCGTTTACCAGCCGTATATCATACTCCATTTTACGGGAAAGCTCCACCCGCGCCGTCTCCATCCGCGTGGCGATGGCCTCCTCCGTCTCTGTTCCGCGGCCGCGAAGGCGCGCTTCCAGCACGTCAAGCGACGGCGGCTCGATGAAGACGAGATGCGCCGAAGGGAACTTGTCGCGCACCTGGAATCCTCCCTGAACGTCGATTTCCAGGATAACCTGATCGCCGCACGCGATGTGCTCCTCGACGGTAGCGCGGGGCGTGCCGTAGCAGTTGCCGCCGTACGTCGCCCATTCCAGCAGGCCGTCCTCGTCGACGAGCTCCTGGAATTCCTCAGGGGACGCGAAGCGGTAGTGGACGCCATCCACTTCTCCCTCGCGCGGCTTGCGCGTGGTAACCGACATGGACACCCAAGCATCGGGGATCTCGCGCAAAAGACGGGCCACCAGCGTGCCCTTGCCAGCACCCGATGGCCCCGAGATGACGAACAGATTGCCGTGGCGCATAGGTGCGGTTAGCCCAAGCGCTCCAGCAGGGCGGTCTGCTGACGCTCGCCCAGACCGCGCAGACGGCGGCTCTCGGCAATCTGGAGCTCCTTCATGATCTTCTCAGCCTTGGCCTTGCCGTAGCCGGGAAGCGTCTCGATGAGGGTGGAAACCTTCATACGGCCCACGACCGGATCGTTCTTCATTTCAAGAACCTTCTCGAGCGTGAGCTTGCCGGACTTCAGGTCATCGCGAACCTCGGCGCGCTTGATGCGAGCCGCCTTCGCCTTTTCCAAAGCCGCCTGACGCTCTTCAGGGCTGAGTTGAGGAATAGCCATCGTGTTATCTCCTTCTGTTCCAAAACGATTCCGTGATACTATCACGCATTCGCCCACTTCACCTTGTCTTTTCCTACAAATCCTAAAAATTTCAGTGCGTGGTCACACATTCTAGAAGCAGTTGGCTCCTTTGTCGACCATTCGTCGCCCAACCGTCATTTTCCCAGACCGCACGCAAGTTCGACGGGGCGCCTACAGCTCGGCCGCGATGGACTCGAATGCAGCCGCCGGATCGGCCGCCTGCGTGATGGGACGCCCGATGACGATGTGCGACGCACCGTTGGCGAACGCCTGGGCAGGCGTGGCCACGCGGCTCTGATCGCCGCGATCGCTGCCCGCAGGGCGCACGCCCGGCGTGACGATGTAGGCGTCCGGACCCAGGATCTCGCGCAGACGCGCAGCCTCCTTCGGAGACGCCACCACGCCGGAGATGCCGGCGCGCTTGGCCTGCTCGGCCAGCACGACCACCTGGTCGGCCATGGCGCGGCTTACGCCCGTTTCGGCCAGAGCCGCATCGTTCATGCTGGTGAGAACCGTAATTCCCAGCGTCGCCGGCGCATCGTGACCGTACTCGGACGCTGCGCGCTCGGCGCCCTTCTGCGCCGCAGCCATCATGTCGACGCCGCCCACCGTGTGCATGGTCAGCATATCGGCCCCGCTGCCGGCCGCGGCGTACGCGGCGCCCTCCACCTGGTGCGGAATGTCGTGGAACTTGAGGTCGAGGAACACCTTGAAGCCGCGCTCCTTGAGCGCGTACACGATGGCCGGGCCGTTCGCGTAGAACAGCGTCATTCCCACCTTCATCCACGTCGCCTTGCCCTGCAGCTGGTCCGCGAGGTCGAAGGCCTCTTCGATGCCGCAGTCGAGCGCCACGATCACGCGATCGCGCGCGGGAACCTCTTCGAACGAACTCACCATTCCAAAGCTCCTATCAGTTGCTGCACGTCTTCGATGCCGTGCCTTTCGCAATACTGCGCCATTCCGTCGATGATTTCAACCGTGGCGTGCGGATTCACGAAATTCGCGGTGCCGACGGCCACCGCCGTGGCCCCGGCCAGCATGAACTCCACCGCGTCGGTCGCGCACGAGATGCCGCCCATGCCGAGCAGCGGCACGTCGACGGCCTGGTGAACCTCCCACACCATGCGCAGCGCCACAGGCTTGACGGCCGGGCCCGACAGTCCGCCCACGCCGCGCGCGAGCTGCGGTCGGCGGCGCTCCGCATCGATGGCCATGCCCAGAAGCGTGTTGATGAGCGACAGCGCGTCGGCGCCGGCCGACACTGCGGCGCGCGCGATCTCGGTCACGTCGGTGACGTTCGGCGTGAGTTTCACGATGAGCGGGCGCTTCGTGGCGGCGCGGCACCGGGACACGACCGCCTCGACGCTGTCCGTGCACGTGCCGATGGTCATGCCGCCCGCGTCCACGTTCGGGCACGAGATGTTCACCTCGTACGCGTCCACCGGCACGTCTTCCAACGCCTCGATCACCTGCACGTACTCGTCGAAACTGTGGCCCGACACGTTCACGATGACCGTCGCGCCGCGCTCGGCCAGCCACGGCAGATCGCATTCCTTCAAGTGCGCCACGCCGGGGTTCTGAAGCCCGATGGAGTTGAGCATGCCCGAAGGCGTCTCGGCGATGCGGGGACTGGCGTTGCCCGCCCAGCCGTTCAGCGACACGCCCTTCGTCGTGACGGCCCCGAGGCCCGCCACGTCCACGAAGTCCCCGTACTCGCGCCCCGCAGCAAACGTCCCCGAAGCCACCGTGACGGGATTCTTCATCTCCAACCCGCCCAAATCGACGCACATGTTTACCGAAGTAGGAACAGGCCGGCGAGGGGATCCCTCCACCAAGCGAGTTCCGCACGAGCCGGACAGCCCGGCGGGCTGTCCGTGCGAGCAGGACTGCCGAGCGACTGGAGGGATCCCCTCGCCGGCCGCACCCGCAGGATCAATTGCGTCGATTTTCATCTACCATACCACCTTCCGCGCATCGAACACGGGGCCGTCGACGCAGGCCCGCTGCTTGCCGCCCACCGTGTCCACCACGCACGACAGGCATGCTCCCACGCCGCAGGCCATGCGCTTCTCCATGGACACCTCGCAGGGCACGCCCGCCTCGGCGGCCATGCCGGCCACGATCTTCATAAGGGGCTCGGGGCCGCACACGGCCAGATAGTCGTACGGCTCCCCCGCTTCTGCAGCTTCGGCGAGCGCTTCGGCGACGAGCGAGGTGCAGAAGCCCTCGCGTCCGAAGCTGCCGTCGTCGGTGGCGCAGCGCGGCGGCTCGTCCAGCAGCGCCTCGTAGCGGCCGCGACACGTGAGCGCCGCCTCGGTCTGCGCGCCCAGCACCACGTCAGTGCGCACGCCGGCGCTAATCAGACTCTCGCACAGCATGAAAAGCGGCGCAGCACCCACGCCGCCGCCCACGAGGAGGGCGCGACGCGCGTTCGCGGGAGGCTGCCACCCGCGGCCCACCGGCCCGATGAGCTCGGCGCCGGAGAGGTGCTCGGCTCGCTCGGGCTCGATGCGCGTCATATGGTCGGTGCCGAAGCCCACCGATTGGTAGAGCACCTCGAGCGTGCCGGCCGCCGCATCGCGCGCGTACACCGAGAACGGGCGGCGCAGGATGTGCGCCTCCATGCTCGGCACCTTCATGTGCACGAACTGCCCCGGCTCGATGCTCGCCGCGATATGCGAGGCCGCGAGTTCCATGAGGTAGAGGTTCGGGCCGACTTCCTCGTTGGCGAGGATGCGGGCCCGCTCGTTGACGAGTGCCACATTCGTCCTTTCACTTTTCGCCGCCGCCCGTGCGAGCGCGGCGCGCGTTTTCGTCTCTCGGCCGACGATTGTATCATCTGCGCGCGCTTCATGCGGCTGACAAGCCAAAATGCAGGGAATGTGCACGCCGGGACGACGGAGGGAGCGAACGGCGGGACCTACCGCCTGCGTCGCACGGGAGCACAGGCGTGGCGAGGCCGCGCGAATCGGCGCTCCCCGTACCGGCGGAACGCGAACGACACGAGCAGCTGCGCCGCGACGGCCGCGAGCGCGCCCACGAGAAGGCCGGTCAGCACGTCGGTGGGATAGTGCGCGACGAGATAGCAGCGGGCAGCGCCCATGACCAGCATGACGATCGAGCCGCCCAGCACTGTCTTCCAATTCCGATACGCCAGCATGAGCGCCGCCATCGCCGCCGAGGCCGCGGTCATGTGTCCGGAGGGGAACGAGAACCCGTCCTCGAACGCGGCGCCGGCGAAGCGCCACCAGTCGAGGAAGAGCGCGGACGACTCGAACGGCCGCGGCCGCGTGACGAAGTCCTTGAGCACGATGTTCGTGGCGAGCGCGCCCAGGCAGATGGCGACGAACATGACCGTCCCGGCACGTCGCGTGCGTTTGAACACCATAAGCACGAAGGCCAGCGCGAAGAAGCATGCGCCCTTCTCGCCTACGAAGCTCACCGCCTCGAACAGGGGCGTGAGCGCGAAGCCCCCGCATTCTGCGAGCGCATGCAGCGCCCCCCAAGATCGTCGCATCGAACGCGGCGAACGCGTCGTTCAGCCACGCGGCCATCAGGGTTGTTTCCATCGAACCGTCCTTTCGCCTCACGGATGCTGCGGATCCCTTGCGGGTCCGAACCTCAATGAAACGACGCGCGCCTCCCGGCGGCAAGCCACGATGCGTCGCACGGGCGACACGGTGCGTGACCTCCGCAGCCGACCAGGGGTTACGAGCGCAGAATACGGTAGCCGACGACGACCTTCGCCAGGAGCAGCGCGAACATGAGCGTTGTGGCGTAGGGCTGCATGGTGGAGGCGAACAGGACGACGGCCAGCGCCTGCACCGCGAACCCAACGAGGGCGACGATGCGGGCCGCGCGGCGCGAGCCCGCAGCTGCCAGCAAGATCTCCACCGCACCCACGAACATGAGCGAGACGACGGCCGCCGCCATGACGGCGAACGACGCGCCGAAATCCACGGACGCGCCGTAGTCGGCCAGGTTCGCCATGCGCACGAACGAGCCGTCGTCCACGCCGTATAGCGGAATGAACGCGAACACGACGGCCAGCACGTCGAGCAGACCGAACGACAGCATGCCGCTGCTGCGCGCCGTCGAGCGGCGCTCGTCGCGGGCGAGCACGATGAGGTCGTCGGCGGACAGGAGGTCGTCCACCGACACGTCGAACAGGCGCGCGACGGCCTGCAGCGAGTCGAGGTTGGGCGAGCCGCCGCCCGTCTCCCACTTCGACACGGCCGTGCGCGACACGTACAGCCTGGCGGCAAGCTGCTCCTGGGTCAGGCCGCGCTCGGTGCGCAGCGCTTTCAGCTTCTCTCCGAAATCCATGGGACGCGCCCCCTTTCAGGCTCCCAAGATGGCTGAGCCGCATCGCTCCGGCAAGACACGATTCGTGTCATCGCCCGTCCACGCAGGTCGCAGGCTTGCGCGCGACTACGGCGATCGTCGGGCTCACCTCGTCGAGAGGTGCGCCAGCCGCGTCGCCGACAAGCTCCGCCTTTTCGAAGCCGGCTTCTTCGAGCTCCGCCGAGAGCGTTGCAGGCGCTCCTTCTTCGACGGTTCGTCAGCATTCGAAGCGATCATTCTACCATCTGATATCATGCTGTTTCCGAACATGACGCCGCGACCGAAGGAGCACCGTGGAGAAGCTGCCGCCCATCGAGAAAGTGTACGAGGCATGGTCCGCCGTCGCCGACAGACGCGTCGAGCTGCATCCCGACGAGCGCGGCCTCGATGCCGATCGAGTCGAAGCGTCGGCGCGGGAAGCCTACGACGCGCTGGGCGCGCTCGACATAGCCGTCAAACGAGGGTCGGCCAGACCGCCGAAGTCCTCGAAGGCGTGAGGGAGAATTCTGATCGAGCGAGGGCGCGTCAGCCGATGCGCCCTCGCTTCTATGTTTCCGCACGTTGAATTCCAAGCGGCATCAAGAGCCGTCGTGGACGAGCTTGAGACCGATGACGCAAGCTATGAGGCCGATGATGAGCAGCACTTTCGCCACCGATACGGGCTCTGTTCCCGAGAGCATGCCGTAGGCGACCGTGAGCGAGGCGCCGATGCCGACCCAAACGGCGTACGAGGTGCCCGTTGGCAGCGTTTTGACCGCGTAGGACAAGCCGACCATGCTCAACGCCAGCGCAACCAGGAACACGATCGAAGGCGCTAGCCTGGTGAACCCCTCCGCGCGCCCGAGCGCCGTGGCCCACACCGCTTCCAAGACGCCCGATACGATAAGAACGACCCATGCCATGAGAAGACCCCTTTCGTAGGTTATGCGCCGTCTTTTCGATCCTGGTACGGCTGCCCTCGTCAGGGAATCATGCGAAACGATGAAACGCCTTCAGTGTAGCAAACCGGAGGCGCATCGGAAATCGGAAGCCATCGCCTTTTCGCCCGGAAAACACGGTTCCAGGTGCGATTCCGTGTTTTCCGGGCGACGATGCGCGCAGAACGCGGCGCGTCAGCGCGAAAGCTCCCACTGGGGCAGGTCCTGCAAGGCCACGGCCGCGAGGCCGCCGAGGCGCGCGGCTTCCATGCCGGCCACCATGGCCTGGGCGCCGGCGAGGTTCGTCACGTGGGTCACGCCGTGCTTCACGGCCTCGAGGCGCAGCTCGTAGCCGTCGGCGCGCGTGGCGTGGCCGAACGGCGTGTTGATCATGAGCGAGATGTCCCCGGCGGCGATCATGTCGCGCACGTTGCCCTCGCCCTCGTGGATCTTCCTCACCTGCTCGCACTCCACGCCGGCCGCCCGCAACGTGCGGGCCGTGCCGCCTGTGGCCACGATGCGAAAGCCCAGACGCGCGATGTCGCGAGCGATGGGCACGATGGCGCGCTTGTCGCGGTCGCACACGCTGACGAACACCGTGCCGCCCTCGGGCAGCGCGTAGCTGATGGCCAGCTGCGTCTTCGCGAACGCCGCCGGGAAGTTGCGCGCGATGCCCATGACCTCGCCGGTGGACTTCATCTCGGGGCCGAGCACCGTGTCGGCGCCGGGGAAGCGGCCGAAGGGCATGACGGCTTCCTTCACGCTGAAATGCTCGAGCCGGCGGTCGTCGGGCGGCATCCCCAAATCGGCCAGCTTCTCCCCCGCCATGATGCGCGCAGCGACCTTCGCCAGCGGAACGCCCGTCGCCTTCGAGGCGAACGGTACCGTGCGGCTGGCGCGCGGGTTCGCCTCGATGATGTAGATGACCTGGTCTTTGATGGCGAACTGGATATTGATGAGCCCCACCACGCCCAGGCGCAGCGCCAAGCGGCGCGCGATGGCGCGCAGCTGCGCCTGCACGGCCTCGGACAGCGCGAACGGCGGCGTGCAGCAGGCCGAGTCGCCCGAATGGATGCCCGCCATCTCGATGTGCTCCAGCACGCCGCCCACGAACACCTGCTCGCCGTCGCAGAGCGCGTCGAGGTCCACCTCCACCGCGCCTTCGAGGAAGCGGTCGAGGTACACCGGGTGGTCGGGCGAGATCTTCGCGGCCTCCGCCATGTATTTCTCCAGCTGGGCGCCGTCGTAGACGATGCCCATGCCGCGCCCGCCCAGCACGTAGCTGGGGCGCACGAGCAGCGGGAAGCCGATGCGGTCGGCCACGACGCACGCCTCTTGGTACGTGGAGGCCATGCCGGCGGCCGGGTAGACGATGCCCAGCTCGTCGAGGACGGCGGCGAAGCGGTCGCGGTCCTCGGCCAGGTCGATGGCTTCCGGCGAGGTGCCCATGATGGGCACGCCGGGCGCCGCCAGCGCGTTCGCCAGCTTGAGCGGCGTCTGCCCGCCGAGCGTGACCACCACGCCGTCGGGCTGCTCGACGTCGACGATGTCCATGACGTCCTCGAACGTGAGCGGCTCGAAGTACAGCTTGTCGGACGTGTCGTAGTCGGTGGACACCGTCTCGGGGTTGCAGTTCACCATGATCGTCTCGAACCCGGCCTCGTGCAGAGCGTAGCTGGCGTGCACGCAGCAATAGTCGAACTCGATGCCCTGGCCGATGCGGTTCGGCCCCGCGCCCAGAATCATGGCGCGCCGCCGCGTCTTCGGCGCCGTCTCGGTCTCGTCGGCATCGTAGGTCTTGTAATGGTAGGCCGTGGCGCTGGGGAACTCGGCGGCGCAGGTGTCCACGGTCTTGAACGCAGGCCTCACGCCCAGCATCTTACGGCACGTGCGCACGGTGAGCTCGTCGGATCCCGTGAGGTGCGCGATCTGCGCGTCGGCCAGCCCCATGCGCTTGAGCAGGCGGAACGCGTCGGCATCGAGCTCGTCCAGCGCCATGCCGCGCAGGTTCTCCTGCACGCGCACGATGTCGGCCATGCGCGCGACGAAGAAGGGGTCCACGCGGCTCGCCGCGCTCGCGCGCTCGACCGTCCAGCCGCGGCGCAGCGCCTCGGCCAGGTAGAAGATGCGCTCGGCCGTGGGACGCGCCACGAGGTCTTCCAGCGCCTCGTCGGACGCGTCGGCCTCGCCGCCTTTGCCGTCGGCTCCCAGGCCCGCGCGCCCGTTCTCCAGCGAGCGCATGGCCTTGCCGAGCGATTCCTCGAACGTTCGGCCGATGGCCATGACCTCGCCGACGGCCTTCATGCGCGTGGACAGCGTGTCGTCGGTGCCCTGGAACTTCTCGAACGCGAAGCGCGGCACCTTCACCACGCAGTAGTCGATGGACGGCTCGAAGCAGGCGGGCGTGGCCTTCGTGATGTCGTTCACGATCTCGTCGAGCGTGTAGCCCACGGCCAGCTTCGCGGCCGCCTTCGCGATGGGGAAGCCCGTGGCCTTCGACGCGAGCGCCGAGGAGCGCGACACGCGGGGGTTCATCTCTATGACGATCATGCGGCCGTTTTCCGGGTTGACGGCGAACTGCACGTTGGAGCCGCCGGTCTCCACGCCGATCTTCTCGAGGATGGCCAGCGACGCCGCGCGCATGCGCTGGTACTCCACGTCCGTCAGCGTCTGCGCGGGCGCCACCGTGATGGAGTCGCCCGTGTGCACGCCCATGGCGTCGAAGTTCTCGATGGAGCACACGATGATGCCGTTGCCGGCGCGGTCGCGCATGACCTCCATCTCGTACTCTTTCCAGCCCTCGATGCTCTCCTCCACCAGCACCTCGCCGGCCGGCGACAGCTCCAGGCCCTGGCCCACGATCTCGTGCAGCTCGGCCGCGTCGTGCGCGATGCCGCCGCCCGCGCCGCCCAGCGTGAACGAGGGGCGCAGCACCACGGGGTAGCCGAGCTCGGCCACGATGTCCTCGGCATCGGCGATGGAATAGGCGTAGCCGGAGCGCGACGTCTCGATGCCAAGCTCCGCCATGCACTCGTTGAACTGCTTGCGGTCCTCGCCGCGCTCGATGGCCTCGAGGTCGCAGCCAATCATCTCCACGCCGTACTTGGCCAGGATGCCGGCGCGCGCGAGCTCGACGGCCGTGTTGAGCCCGGTCTGGCCGCCCAGCGTGGGCAAGAGGGCGTCGGGGCGCTCCTTCGCGATGACCTGCTCGACGAACTCCACGGTGATGGGTTCGACGTAGGTGCGGTCGGCCAGGCCCGGGTCGGTCATGATGGTGGCGGGGTTGCTGTTCACGAGCACCACGCGATAGCCGTCGGCCTTCAACACCTTGCAGGCCTGCGCGCCCGAGTAGTCGAACTCGCACGCCTGCCCGATGACGATGGGGCCGCTTCCGATGACGAGGATGGTTTGGATGTCTTCGCGCTTAGGCATGGGAGGCCTCCTTCCCTTCGGCGAACGACCAGCCGGCCAGGCGATCCTCGGCGATGTCGATGTCGAGGTAGTTTGCACATTCGCGCGGGTCAGGCAAGGTCAGCGAGGGCGCGGCTGGTGCCCCAGATTGCCCTGATGCAAGGCTGGACTGGACTTCCGTCCGTCCAGCCGCAGCAGAAGGGCAAGATGGGGTGCCAGCCGCGGCCGCAGCGTCGGCAACGCCGCCGTTCGCCAGAACGGCGGACTCCATCAACCGCGCGAACGCGGCGAACAGGTAATGGGCGTCGGTGGGGCCCGGCGAGGCTTCCGGGTGGTACTGCACCGAGAACGCGGGTATGTCGAGGAACGCGACGCCCTCGGCCGTGCCGTCGTTGAGGTTCACGTGCGTGAGCTGGATGCGTCCGAAGCGCTCGTTTTGCACCACCGGCGCGACGCCGCGGCGCACCCAGCAGCGCAGGTCGTCCTCATGCGCGCAGACGCCGGCCGATAGCTCCGGCACGAGCGCGCCCAAGCTGGGGAACACGAGGCCGAAGCCGTGGTTCTGCGCGGTGATCTCCACGCGCCGCGTGCGCAGGTTCATGACGGGATGGTTGCCGCCGCGGTGGCCGAACTTGAGCTTCTCGATATCCGAGCCCGCCGCCTTGGCGATCATCTGGTGCCCCAGGCAGATGCCGAACACGGGCACCCTCCCCAGCAGTTGCTCCACCTGGGCGTACGTGCCCTCGACGGCCTCGGGGTCGCCCGGGCCGTTCGACAGGAACACGCCGTCGGGAGCCATGGTCAGCACCTCGTCCGCCGGGGTGTCCCACGGCACGCAGGTCACGCCGCAGCCGGCGCGCACGAGGTTTTCGAGGATGGAGCGCTTCGCTCCGCAGTCGTAGGCGACCACTTTGAAGCGCGGCTCGGGAGGCGCGGCGAGCGCGAACGCCTGCGAAGCCGGCAGGTCGTCGGCCGAGAAGCGGCGCGGACGCGCGCACGACACCGTGGAGGCCAGGTTCTGCCCGACGATGGATGCACTCGCGCGCACTTTCGCCAGAAGGCTGGCCTCGTCGACGTCGACGGTGGACAGCACGGCCCGTTGTGCGCCGCAGTCGCGCACATGGCGCACGAGCGCGCGGGTGTCCACCCCTTCGACGGCCACCACGCCGTGGTCGCGCAGGTAGTCGGGCAGGCCCTGCGCGCTGCGCCAGTTCGACGGCGTCGCGCACAGGTCGCGCACGACGAGGCCGCGCAGGGCGGGCTCGTCCGCCTGCGCGTCGTCCACGTTCACGCCGTAGTTTCCGATCTGGGGATACGTCATCGTCACGATCTGACCCGCGTACGACGGGTCAGTGATCACCTCGAGGTAGCCCTCGAGCGAGGTGTTGAAGCAGATCTCGCCGAACACCTCCCCCGCCGCCGCGCACGACGTGCCGCGGAACACGGCGCCGTCCTCCAACACGAGCGCCGCGGGCGCGCCCGCGGGCTTCGACGTCCCCTGCAACAACCGCTTCGAAATCTCGCTCAAGCTTCCATCCTTCCGTTCGGGCAACGCCCCTACAAAAAAGCGCCTCCATCTGATGTGGGAGGCGCACGGATGCAGGGTGTATGTTGCGCACCTTGTCGGTCTCTCCGTACCGCCCTTAAAGGTCGAAGCGTAGTATACGCCTATAACGAGTTTTATCGATTAGAAATGCAATATTTTCTACTATTCGAGTATTTTTATGCAATTACAAGAAACGATACCGAAAGACGCGCACAGCTTCCGACCGTCGGACGTTCTATCCCGCCGGCGGCCGGCGCACGCGTGCCGAAGAAGCGGCGTGCCGCGTGCGATTCTTCCCGCAATGTTGCGTTTTTTCGGACCGTATCGGCATGCATCGAAAGTAATCATTGCAAACTGCCTGATCATCGTCTCGCGCTTTTCCGTGTCGATGAGAACGCCCCGTCAAACGCAACATTCCTGTGATAATCGCACATCGAGGCCGCACCTACGGCGGCCGGCCTAGTCGTAGCCCACCGGAAGCCCGAGCTGCCGCCGGAGCCGCAGCTTGCGAGCATGGTAGTCCGACACGCGCACTTGCACGCGCTTTCCCAGGAGCCGACGTATCGTGTCGGCTATCGCGTCGGTTGCAGCCAGGCTGTCCAGCTCGTCGTTCGTGACGCCTACGACCGTCCAGCCCATCGCCATCAACGCGTTCGTCCTTCTAGAATCCCTGATACGGCTTTCCTCCCCTTCGTGCATCTCCCTGCTTTGGTACTCCACGTCGAGTTTCGCATCCGCCCAGCAAAGGTCGCAACGAAAACTCGATCTGCCGGAAGTCGTGCGGGCTCCTGCGATTGCCTTCACCTCGTAATTCATCCTCGGGATGCCCAAGCCGTACCCGCCGTACGATGTCGGCAAGCCCAACACGAGCGCCTGCTTCGTCTCCCTCGGAGAAGCCGAACCATCCGCCAGGTACGGCAGGACGCGCGCCACGATCCGAGCGCCCGCGATGGAAGGGTTGAGCGAAACGAAGCTGCGTAGAGAACGCATCGTCATCAAAGGAGGCACCTGATACGCAGGAGCGGTCGACGTTCGCCGAGTGCGATAGGTTCCGCAAAGCTCGTAAGCAAGTTCAAGCAGATCGATCTTGTTTTTCGCTGACGGAGCCGCCTGAACGCAGGCAAACGGCGCACTGCATACGCCAACACCGTCCGACAGCCGGAGCAAGGGCTTCCCACGCATCTGCCGTGTGCACACGTGCGACACGCGACGCGAAGTGGAGCGGCATCTTGAAGCCGCTCCCAGGAGAATATGGACGGGACGCTCGATCGATAACCCAGGGCGATCGTTCTCAATGCGCTTGACGACCTCTTCGAGCTCCCGCGCACTCGGCGCACGAGCGGGAAGCCGCCACGCCGTGTCGCCAGACCCTGCAAGCTCCCGCGCGTCGATCGCCCTCAACACCTGAAAAGCCGTTTGATGGGAGAAGCAAACCTGCATAGGTTCCATTGGAGCCTCCTCGTCTGCCCTGGGCTGCGAGGATCTTGCAGACGTGGTACTAGGAAGCGAGGGCCCGGCTTCCTCCATGGGCTGCTTCAAAAAAGAAGAGCGCCTGCACTGGCTCGATAAGGAGATGATTTTATCACGCAGTGCCCGCCCGGATGCCCGATATTTCCCGTAATGTTGCGAAAGAACGCGCATCAATCGGACATTCTCCAGCAGTTGCGTTTGCAACCAGGGAAAACGCGCAAAAGCACTCAGGATCGCCCTTCTTCTACCCCCGCAACGCAACATTGCAGGAAGAATCGGGCATCTGGAACCGCAGCGGGCGACCTGCGCCGCCTAGTCGGCTCATCGGAGCGTTTCTTACGCCCCGTATGGCCATTGGGCGCACCGGGCATCGCGCAGAACGGCCCCGCATCGTTCGCTCGATGCGGGGCCGCGTGGTTCGAAGATCGTGCAGGGCTCGACCCTACTCGACGATGGCGCCGTCCTCCATGGTGGCGTAGCCGCCCACGTAGACGTCGGTGGCGCGGCCGGTCAGCTCGACGCCGATGAAGCCCGAGTTCACGGCCTTAGACTTGAAGTCCGCGGCGTCCACCGTCCAGGCGGCGTCCGGGTCGATGACCGTGAGGTCGGCCGTCGCGCCCGGCTCGAGGGCCACGCGCTCGACGCGCAGGATCTCACGGGGACGCACGGCCATGAGCTCGACGGCGCGCTCCCAGCTGATGACGCCCGGCGCCACCAGGTTCGTGATGACGAGCGAAAGCGCCGTCTCTAGGCCGATCATGCCGAAGGGCGCCAGCTCGAACTCGGCGTTCTTCTCGAAGTCGTTGTGCGGCGCGTGGTCGGTGACGATGGCGTCCACCGTGCCGTCCTTCACGCCTTCCACCAGCGCGGCGGCGTCCTCGGCCGTGCGCAGCGGCGGGTTCACCTTGAGGAAGGTGTTGTAGTCGTCGCCGATGGCGTCCTCGGTGAGGAACAGGTGGTGCGGCGTGACCTCGCAGGTGACCGGCAGGCCCTCGGCCTTGGCGGCGCGCACCAGGTCCAGGCCGCGCGCCGTGGTGAGGTGCTGGATGTGCAGCGGGCAGCCGGTGAGGCGGCAGATGGCGATGTCGCGGGCGATCTGGATCTCCTCGCCTTCGGCCGGCCAGCCCAGCATGCCCAGGCGCGTCGACACGACGCCCTCGTTCACCTGGCCGGCGCCGACGAGGTCCTCGTCCTGGCAGTGGCTCATCACCACGCGGTCGAACTGCGCGGCGTAGTCCATGACGCGGCGCATCATGCCCGCGCCCTGCACCCCGCGGCCGTCGTCGGTGAAGGCGACGGCGCCGTGCGCCACCATGTCGCCCATCTCGGACAGCGTGTCGCCCTTGAGCCCCTGCGAGCAGGAGCCGGCCACGTGCACGCGGCACTTGCCCACGGCCGCCGCGCGAGCCTTCACGTACTCCACGCCCACGGCGTTGTCGATGACGGGCTTCGTGTTCGGCATGCAGCACACCGCCGTGAAGCCGCCGTGCGCCGCGGCGCGCGTGCCGGAGGCGATGTCCTCCTTCAGCTCGTAGCCGGGCTCGCGCAGATGCACGTGGATGTCCACGAGACCGGGAACGACGATCTTGCCGCCCAGGTCGCGCTCGACGCCCTTCTCCATCGCAAGGTTCTGGCCGATCTCGACGATCTTCCCGTCGCGCACGAGGATGTCGGCCGTTTCGTTCAGACCGACCTGCGGGTCGATCACGTGGGCGTTCTTAAGCAGTAAGGCCATCTTCGCTCCCTCCGAGCAGCAGGTACATTTCGGCCATGCGGGTAAGGATGCCGGCATAGACCTGATCGAGAATGACCGAGCGCTTCGGATGGTCGGCCATGTAGCTATCCAGTTCGACGCCGCGGTTGATGGGGCCGGGATGGCAGATGAGGGCGTCGGGCTTCATGAGGTGCTCGCGGTCCTTCGTGAGGCCGTACAGCATGTTGTACTCGCGCAGCGACGGATACGGCGCGCCCTCGAGGCGCTCGCGCTGGATGCGCAGCATGTACACCACGTCGAGGTCGGGCAGCGCCTCGTCCAGCTTCGTGGTCACGCGGTCGGCGCCCAGGATGTCGGGGCGCGCGGGAAGCAGCGTCGGCGGCGCGACCACCGTCACCTCGCAGCCCATGATCTTGAGCGCGGGGATCAGGCTGCCGCACACGCGGGAGTGCCCGATGTCGCCCACGACGCCCACCTTGAGGCCGTTCAGGTCGCCCTTGACCTCCCAGATGGAGTAGAGGTCCAGCAGCGCCTGCGTGGGGTGCTGGTGCTTGCCGTCGCCCGCGTCGATGACGTGCGCGCCGGAGACGTCGGCGATCTTGCGGGGCACGCCGGCGTGCTTGTCACGCACGATGATCATGTCGATCTTGTAGGCGCACAGCGTCTCCACCGTGTCCACGAGGCTTTCGCCCTTCACCGTGGAGGTGGAGCTGCCGCCGAAGTTCAGGCTGTTGGCGCTCAGGCGCTTCTCGGCGATCTCGAACGAGGAGCGCGTGCGGGTGGACGGCTCGTTGAACATGTTGACCACGGTGACGCCCTTGAGCGTGGGCACCTGCTTGATGCGGCGCTCGTTGACTTCCTTGAAGCGGACCGCCGTTTCCAGAACGGTCATGATGTCGTCGGCGGAGTACTCCGTGATGTCGATCAGATGCTTGTGATTGAAGGCCATGCCCTATTCACCTCCCAGCGGTGCCGAACCCGCGCGGGAGCCCGGAGCGATTTCCAGTATCTCGACCTCGGACTTGCCGTCCGCCTCTTCCAAGAACAGGCGCACGTTCTCGTCGGAGGAAGACGGGACGTTCTTGCCCACGAAGTCGGCGCGGATGGGCAGCTGACGATGGCCGCGGTCCACGAGGACGGCCAGCTGCACCGTGGAGGGACGGCCGATGTCCATGAGCGCGTCGAGCGCGGCGCGGATGGTGCGGCCGGTGTACAGCACGTCGTCGACGAGCACGACGTCCTTGCCGTCGAGGTCGAAGAGGATGTCGGTGGAATGCACCTCGGGCGAGAGATGCGTCGCGAAGTCGTCGCGATAGAAGCTGATGTCGAGCTTGCCGAGCGGCACCTTCGTGCCCTCGATGGCCTCGATCTTCTCGGCCAGGCGCTTGGCGAGCAAGTCGCCGCGCGTCACGATGCCGACGAGCGCGATGTTGCCCGCGCCCTTGTTGGTCTCGAGGATCTGATGCGCGATGCGCGTCAGCGACCGCTCGATCTCGTCTGCGTCCATGCAGACGGTCTTGACCGTTCCTGCGTCGTTCATACACACCCTTTCTTGACGTCGAGTGCGTACAGACGGACCTGCTCTCCGCCGGGTTCCGCGCCCGCTCCGGCGATGCCGGGCGTCCGCGTCGCCCCCGAGTTGGCGGCGTCTGCGCGAGGGCATGAAAAAAGCCTCCGGACAGACAAAGGCTTCGACTCGTCGCGCTCTTGTTCGGGTGAGCGCTTGGGGTTCTACCTTGTCGGTCTCTCTGTACCGCTTTTAAAGGACTGGAAGCAGTATATTCGGTTCGGAGCCGATTTGTAACCCCTTTTATGCAGAAACTTGCGAGAATATGTATAAGGCGAGGTCGCGCAAGCGCCTATGCGGCCGCCTTTCGACGACCGGGCGGGCGAACCTTGCGGCACGCCCGCCCGACGATGAGCATCGGTTACTTCGCGAGCTTGCGGCGCAGCGCTAAGGCCACGACTCCGGCGGCGGCCAGCATGGCGAAGGAGGCGCCCGCCAGCGCGCCGGCGTCCATGCCGGTCTTGGGCGAGGTCGCGCCCGTGTCGGCGCCGGACGGCAACGCAGCCGACGTATCGGCAGCAGGCTCGTTGGCGGCCGGTTCGTCGACGTCCGCCTTCGAGGGGACGAGCGTCATGACGAAGTCGGCGCTGTAAGAGGCATCGCCTTCCTGGTCGCCGAGGTTGAACATCTCGGACGTGAAGTTGAAGCTGCTCTGGTCGACGGCTCTCGTCACTTCGAACGTCTTGGCGATGCCAGCGCTTCCCGCGCTCGGCTTCACGTGCACCTCGAGCTTGTTGCAACCGGCGTACTGGCCGCCCGCGAGAAGCGCCACGCCGAAATCGATCTTCTTGGTCGCGTTCTCGGCAACGACCCTGAACGAGGGCATGCCGTCCAGCGCGTCGTCGGCCGTCTCGCTCGTAGCGATGACGGCGAACGAAGACGCCCTCGCCTCGCCAGAGAGGACGCACGAGCCGTCTTCGTTCGACGCGCTCTCCTGCCACGGCCCGATCGAGCGGGCCGCGGCCGACTCCTGCGCGGTCGCCTGATCCGCCGTCGGCTCAGCCGCCTCGTCGGCCCACGCGAGCGCGGGGAGCGCGCACGCGAGCATCGCAGCGCACAAAAGCGCGGCCAGCTTCTTCTTCATATCAGCACCTCTCTCGTCGATGCGCCTACCCGAAGGCGCAAGCATTCCACAGCCACCTCATGCTAGAGCATGGAGACATGCCGTTCGACCCCTTCGACGAAAGAGGCTCCGCCTATTGCGAAAGCGGGGGCGCAGCTCACGCAGCAGGCTTCTCGCCCACGAGCACGGCCGTAACGATATAGCGCACCGGGTCGCTGGTCAGGGCCGAGCGGCAGGTGCTGAGCTGCACGATGCGGTCGTCGGCATCGAGCTGCGCGCCGTCGCGCACGTTCGCCTTCGGGTCGTCGGGCGCGAGCACCGATGCGAAGTAGCCCGTCCGCACGGCGGGGTCGGAGAAGTCGAACGAGTTGAGGATGTGCCGGTCGTCGTACTCGTAGGCCGCCACCACCTCGTAGGCGAGGATGCGATCGGGCAGGTAAACGTACAGCTCGGGGTTGTCGGCGAAGAACGCCGGGTCCTCGTAGGCATGCAACGTGGCGAACATCGCGTCGTTCACGATGTTGTGGCCGTACAGCACGGTGACGGGATCGGAGAAGTCGGTCGCGTTCGCCATCTGGGAAAACACCGCGCCTTCGACGGCCGGCTCGCCGTAGCGGTCATGATCGAGGTAGAAGAAGTCGTCTCCCGGCCGCTGGAGCACGGGAAGGTTGACGTTCGTGTTCGGCACGTAGAGCCACGCGTAGACGTCGGGGCTCTCCCGGCGCAGCGCCTCAAAGTCGATAGGATTCTCCGCCGGCTCGTCCGCAGGCGCGTCGTAGGCGCGCTCCACCGCCGGCAGCGGCTCGCGCTCGACCGCGCGCACCGCATCGGCCGCCTGCTGCCGTTGCCAGGCGAGATAGCCGAACCCCGCCGCCGCCCCGGCGAGCAGCACCGCCAGCAGCACGACGAGCGCCATCGCGCCCGGATCGCGCCGTACACGCCCGGAATGTCTCAAAGGAAGCCCTTTCTCGCTCGGGCGCGCCTACGCGCCGCGCGCCGTCTGGGCAATTCAAAGGCAACCGGCGGGCGCGGTCAAGGCGCACGGCGAAACCGGGCGCGTGCACGGCGAAACCGGATGGATCGCCCGCAGGGGCCGATCCCCCTACCCCGTGACGCGCTCGGAACGCGACAGGACGCGGATACGGCCGTCGCGGCAGTGCGACGCGAGGGTGACGCCCAGCTCCTCGGCGCGGCGCACGGCCTCGTCGGTAGCCGACTTGCGGCTGACCAGCACCGGGCAACCGGCGCGATAAGCCTTGAGGGCCATCTCGCAGCTGATGCGCCCCGTGATGAACAGCGCCTTGTCGCGCACGTCCACACGGTCGAGCCACGCCTGCCCCACCAGCTTGTCCATGGCGTTGTGCCGCCCGATGTCCTCGCGCACCAGCAGCAGCTCGTCCGAGCCCGCCGCGCCCAGCCCGCAGCCGTGCACGCACGCGCCGGTGTTGCGGCGCGGGCTGCGCTCGCACAGCTCCTCCATGCACGCCAGCAAGTCGTCGGCGTCGAAGCGCGCCGCCGACTCCAACGCGCGGGGCTCGCCCGCGCGCCGCGCGTCGCGCAGAAGCGCCGACTGGGCGCACCCGGCCGACGTGACGCGGTGCAGGGGCACGTAACCTTCCTCCGCCCGCTCTCCGCTGGCCACGTACACCGCAGCCTCCTCGGGCACCTCGACCACCTCCACGAGGCTGTCGCGATCGGCGATGAGGCCCTCGGACAACAGGTAGCCCACCGCCAGCTCGGACAGCCCGAAGGGGCTTCCCTGGCTCACGGCAACAGGCACCTCGTTCAGGAAGATGCGGATGGGCCGCTCGGCCGACTCGCGCTTCGCGGGCTCGGGACGCTCTACGATGGCCATCGTCCTACCTCTGCGCTTCCGCGGCGGCATCGGCGGCCGCGCGCTGGTACGCCACGAGGTCGAGCTTCGCCATGACCACGTCCTCCACTTCGAACGAGAACGGCGCAAGCGCGTCCTCCTCGTACACGGTGCGCGTGTAGCCGCCGCATTCGTCGCAGGTGGCCAGGCGGTGCGCCTCGTCGCCCTCGAGATTGAAATAATGCAGACGGCTCTGGTTCTGCGTGCCGCAGCGCACGCAACGCACGCGCTCGAACTCCCACGCGCAGCCGCACTGGGCGCACCACAGGCGCTTGGCGCGTCCCTGCCCCGCAGGCGCGCCGCTCACCTGCGCCACCGCAGCTTCGCCGCCGCACACGGGGCAGCGCACGCTATGCGGCTCGTCGGCACCCGCCTCCCGAAGCGCCCGCTCGACGGCCGTCGCCGGACCCTCTAGAAACGCGCGCAGGGCCAGCGCCGCCGCCATCGCGCCGATGCGGGCCGCGTCCTCGTCCATGCCGTCGTCCTCGAGCAGCTCGACGAACGACTCCACATAGGCAGCCGGGTTGCAGCCGGCGAGCACGAGGTCGCTTGCGGCGACCATGCGCTCCCAGCTCGTGCGCGAGAGCGCCTCGCTCGTCGACGCCGCGAACCCGCCGCGCGCAGCCAGCACTTCGGCCAGCCGCTCCATCGCGCCCGCCAACGCGGCGGCCTCGATCTTCACCGGAGCATGGGAGAGCACCGGCTCCCCGTGGCGCGCCCACGTTTTCAGGCTATCGGCGTCGGGCACTTCGTAGCCGAGATCAACATGGGAGGCCGCCTCGGCCTGAACCCCCCACAGCTCGCGGAAGAACGCGAGCCGCGAGACGTCGCCCTCGTCGAGGTTCGTACGGTACGCGGCGATGGCCGCATCGATCGCTTTGAGGTTCATGGATTCCTTTCCTATCTGAACGGGCGGAACGCCCTTTTTGTCATCCTGAGCGCAGGCCGGAGTCGAAGGATCCCGCGCGGCGATAGCCGCGGCGCTTCCAGCTGGCGCCGCGCGGGATCCTTCGACTCCGCGCTTCGCGCTCCGCTCAGGATGACAACCCGGGAGCGTCCGGTCGGGTTACCCATCCGGCGCCCGTGCCGCCGCGATTCGCGGCGGCACGAACGGGTCGCCGCGCTTTTACTTCGTCTTCTCCACCACGTTCTCGCCCGTGGCGATCTCCTTGCGGGCCCAGTGACCCCAGTGGTACAGGGCGTCGGACTCGGACACCGTGCCGTCGCCGAACATGAGCTTCGCCGTGCCGCGGTACGGCTGGAAGATGCCGGCGCCCAGGAAGATGTGCGCCAGGCCGAACACCGCGATCAGCAGAAAGCCTATGTCGTGCAGGAACAGGGTCACGCCGTGCACGCCCGCACCGAAATCGAACAGCGTCGTGCCCAGCAGAAGGATGATGCCCGTGATGCCCATGAGCGCTCCGGCGAACCACAGCATGCCGTCGGCGAAACGCTGGCCGCTCTTGACCTCGCGCTGGTCGGGCATGTGGATCCACTTGGCCATGAACAGGTACGGGAAGAACAGCATCATCCACTTCTTGTCGTCGGAATCCCAACGATCGAACAGGTTCTTGAAGATGTGCGCCACGCCCTTCGGAGCCAGCAGGGCGCTGATCAGCGGCACCGCGACGAACACGACGCCGATGATGCGATGCGACATGCGAATGGCGAACACCGTGTCCGCGCCGACAGCGGCCGCGAGGGCCGGAACGAACACGAACAGGCCGGAGATGCACAGCAGGATGCACGCCGCGATGGTGATGCCGTGCGTCAAGCGCGCCTGCAGCGAGTGGCGCTTGATGTAGCGTTCCTTGCCACTGGCTGCCATGCTTGCCAAGAACGCCTGGTTCTTGGCGGCTTCCTCAGCGGAAACCTTGACGGGTCCCTTGCTCATCGGTTGCCTCCCTTCTTGCCCGGAAGGTTCTCGGTGATATGCTCCATCACCGTCTCCTCGTCCTGGCCGTCACCGTGCTTGACGACCTCTCCGGTGTCGACGGAGATCGTGTCGTCCGTCTCGGGGTTGTACGCCAGCTTGTCGCGCTTGTAGCCGATGCCCAGCACGAACATGGCCGCCAAGCCGGCAACCGTGAGGCCCGTGACGGCGCCCGTGACCGGCTTCATGATCTGGGTCAGGCCGACCATCGGGTTGACCTGCGGGTCGACGACCTGGCCGTGCGCTTCCACGCCGTGCTTCAGCACCTGGATCACGTGAAGGCCGCCCACCTCGTCCTCACCGTACAAGGCGGCGTCCGCATAGCCCTTGCCGTGCAGGTAGTCCACGCGTTCCCGGGCGATGGAAAGCATCTCCTCGCGATCGCCGAACATGAGCGCCTGCGGTTGGCAGGTGGTCACGCACGCCGGAGCCAGGCCCTGCTCGACGCGGTCGAGGCATCCGGTGCACTTGTTGATCTTGCTCGTGTCGCCGTGGTATTGCGGCACGTCGAACGGGCAGGCCGTGGAGCAGTACCTGCAGCCGATGCACTTGGACTCGTCCACGCTGACGAAACCGGTGGCCTCGTCCTTCTTCAGCGCCCCGCCAGGGCAGATGGTGGCGCAGGGGGCGTCGGTGCAGTGCTGGCACGAGCGGCGCCCGAAGGCCCACTTCACGCCCTTGTCGCCGCCGGCCTCCTCATGGAAGCTGATCAGCAGGCGCGTGTCGCCGTTCAAATCCATCGGGCTTTGGTACGAGCCCGTGGAAGGGTTCCCGTTCTTCTCGAGGGTGGACGGCAGGCCGTTCCAGCACTTGCAGGCCACCTGGCAGCCGCGGCACGCGGTGCAGCGGGAGGAGTCGAACAATATGGCTTTCTCACTCATAGCTCACCCCTCCTATGCCTTCTCGATGTCGACGAGGAACGCCTTGTACTCGGGCACCCAGCAGTTCGGGTCGCCCACGTTCGGCGGCAGGTCGTTGACGATGTCTCCGGTGGCGAAGTCGCCCGCCCAGCCGAAGTGGTGCGTCATGCCCACCTGGTGCACGGTCTCGCCGTTCACCTTGAACGGCTTAAAGCGAGGCGTGACCAGCGCCATGACCTCGACCGACCCGCGGTTGTTGAACACGCGGACGCGCTCGCCGTTCTCGATGCCCTTTTCGGCCGCCAGTTCCACCGACATCTCGACGAACTGCTCGGGCATGGCCTCGTTGAGGGCCGGGCACGTGCGGGTCTGGCCGCCGGTCTGCCAATGCTCGGTGACCGAATAGGTGGTCACCGCGATGGGGTACTGGCTGCGGTCGCCGCGCTTGACCGACTCGAACTCGGCGAAGCGCACGCACGGCGAGTTCTGCCGTCCGTTCAGCTTGTTGTCCGCCGGGCTCTCGAAGGGCTCGTAGTGCTCGGGCAAAGGACCGTCGCCCATGCCGTAGCTCTCCAGGCGCGCGTTCTGCTCCCACAGCATCATGAACGCCTTGTTGTTGGGCGGCACGGGCGTGCCGTTCGACACGGCCACGAAGTCGCCGACGTCGTTCTGCACCCACTTCTCGCCCGTCCATTCGACCAGCACCCGGTTCGGGTTCCAAGGCTTGCCTTCCAGGTCCGCCGAGGCGCGGTTGTAGATGATGCGACGGTTGAGCGGCCAGGCGAACGACCACTTGGGATGCAGCCCCAGCCCCGTCGGGTCGTCGGCGACGCGGCTGCCGATGGCCTGCTCGGCCGGGTCGAGCGGAGCGTCGTTGTTGGCCCAGAAGCCGGTGTAGATCCACATGCCGCAGGCCGTGGAGCCATCGGCCTTGAGGTTCGCGAACGTGCTCAGCAAATCGGGCGCGCCGTTCTCGAAGCCGCCCTCGGCGTAGTTGTAGCCGTTGAGGGCCCAGGCCACGGGGCGCGGGTCGATCTTGCCGTCAACGTAGTAGTCCCACTTCGTGTTGACGACGGGCTCGGGAGCCACGCCGTCTTCCTTCTTGTACAGGTCGACGATGGCCTTCCACAGCACGTCGCAGATCTCGTAGTCGGGCTTGGCGTCTTCCCACGGCTCGACGGCCTGGTAGCGCCACTGCAGCCAGCGGCCGGAGTTCAGGATGGTGCCCGGCTTCTCGTAGATCAGCGCCGCGGGCAGGAAGTACACCGTGGTGTCGATGTCGGCGGCGTTCATGTCGGGGGCCTTCCAGAAGGTGGCGGACTCCGTCTCCACCCAGTCGGCCACCACGAGCCAGTCGAGGTTCGCCATGGCGCGGCGCACGTTGCTCGCGTTCGGCGCCGAGTGGCAGGGGTTCATGCCCCAGTTGAAGTAGCCCTTGATGATACCCTGGCTCATCAGCTCGAACGAGCCGATGATGGAGTAGTCGGGGCTCTTCGGCACCTTCGGCCACCAGTCGTAGCCGTAGTCGTTCTCCACGGTGGCCGCGTCGCCGAACCATTCCTTCAGCGCGGAGACGATGAACTTCGGCTTGTTGGTGTAGTAACCGTCCGCGTACGTCTCCTTCTCGCACCATTTGCGCAGAGACGGCGTGCCGTACTCGGTGGGCCAGTTCAGGTAGCCGGGCTGGTTCGCCACGAGCATGCCCATGTCGGTGGCGCCCTGCACGTTCGGCTCGCCGCGCAGCGCGTTCACGCCGCCGCCGGCCACGCCGACGTTGCCCAGCAGAAGCTGCAGGATGCCCATGGAGCGGCAGTTCTGCGCGCCGTAGGTGTGCTGCGTCTGACCGAGCGCGTACAGGATGGTGCCGGACTTGTCGGGAGCGCCGGTGGCCGCGTAGGTGGCGTACACCTTCTCCAAAAGCTCCTTGTCCATGCCGCACGTGGCGGACACGGTGTCCAGGTCGTAGCGTGAATAGTGCTTCTTCATCTGCTGGAACACGCACATCGGGTCCTGCAGGGTCATGTCGCGCTTCGGCACTTCGACGGTGGGAGGCGTGAACTCGGGCACGCCCTCGGCCTTGGCCCAGGCGTAGGCGCCGCCCTCCGAGGTGTCCCACTCCTTCGTGGACTCTACCTGGTAGTGCCAGGTCTTCGCGTCGTAGGTGGCGCTGTCCTTGTCGAAGCCCGAGAAGATGCCCGTCTCCACATCGAAGGAGTACTCCTCGTCCAACAGGTAGGACGCGTTCGTGTAGTTCAGCACGTACTCGTGCTGCCACAGGTCGTGCTCGAGAATGTAGTTGAACAGACCGCCGTAGAAGGCGATGTCGGTGCCCGAGCGGATAGGACAGTAGATGTCCGCCATCTCGGCCGAGCGCGTGTAGCGCGGGTCGACGACGATCCACGTCGCGCCGTTGTCGAGCGCCCTCTGCACCCACTTCGACGAAACGGGGTGGTTCTCGACGTTGTTGGAGCCGATCGTCAAGATGACGTCGGCGTTCTGCATGTCGCAATAGTGGTTCGTCATCGAACCGCGACCGAATGTTGCTGCCAGACCGGCAACCGTGGGGCTGTGTCAAACACGAGCCTGGTTGTCGATGGCTATCACCCCTAGCGACCGCATCATCTTGTTGATGAGGTACTCTTCCTCGGAGTTCTGCTGGCTGCCGCCCAAGCTGGCGATGCCGTGGCAACGGTTGACCGTGATGCCGTTGGACACCGTCTCGAACGTGGCGTCGCGCGTGTCCTTGACCCAACGCGCGATCTCGGCGACGGCGTCGTCCCAGGTGATATCCTCCCACTCGGAGGCGCCGGGGCGTCGAACCATCGGACGGGTCCTGCGGTTCGGGTTCTTGATCACCTCGCGCGTGGAGGGATCCACCACGTTGCGCAGCTGGAACATCGTGGCGCCCTTCGGGCACAGGCCGCCCTGGTTGACCGGGTGGTCGGGATCGCCTTCGATGTTCACCAGCTCGCCTTCGCGGGTGGAGCAGATCACGCCGCAACCGCCGGAGCAGTAGCAGCAGATGTTCGTGTACTCCTCCGTGTTCACGAGCTTCCAGTCGGCTGCGGGCTCGACGGCCAGCGCCTCCGACTGTGAGGACAGCTCGAACGCCATGGTGGTGGCGAACGCTGCGCCGGCGGCTTTGAAGAAGCCCCTGCGTGACAGGTTCATGTCCTCGTTCTCCTTCCTTCTCGTCCGTTGAGAATCATGCGCCGAAACCAGCGGGGGACGTCGCCGAGGGCATGGGAGACGTCGTCCTGCTCGTGGTACCGGTACGCGCATGCCTTGGCCGAGCCGGCAGCCCTCCACCGCCCGACCGCCGCGATCTTAGCAAGCGCCTTGCGACGCGGCGTAATTAGTTTCTGATGATATGGGTGTTTTTATGCGCAAACTCTCAAGATTCCTTCGTGGAATATTCGGTAAACGTCATTCCGCGCCGAACGCCGCAGGGCGAACGGCCTGTTTCCGCCGATGGGCGGGGATACGGTTCCGGTAGGCGGTACGTTTACGGCGGCGGTGCGGTATCGACGAGCGGCGCGGATAACGCGCAGGCGGCAGGTTGCTCAGGACGCGGACGGGACTGCTATACTGCTGATGACGACCGATCCGGCTTACGCGAAAGGAATCCCATGAGCGAGACCGAGCGCATACGGCTCACCCGCCTCACCGAGAAGGGCGGTTGAGCGGCGAAGTGGGGTCCGGGAGACCTCGAAGAGATACTGAAGGACATCGCGCCGCCGCCCGACGCCGATCTGCTGCTGGGCTTCGACACGTCCGACGACGCCGCCGTCTACCGCCTGAACGACGACACGGCCGCGGTGCTGACGCTCGACTTCTTCACGCCGGTGGCGGACGACCCCTACGAGTTCGGCGCCATCGCCGCGGCGAACGCGCTGTCCGACGTGTTCGCCATGGGGGCGAAGCCTCTGACGGCGCTCAACATCCTCGCGTTCCCGTGCAGTCTGGGCACCGACGTGGTGGGCGAGGTGCTGCGCGGCGGGGCCGACAAGGTGCGCGAGGCGGGCGCGTTCGTGGTGGGCGGCCACTCCATCGAGGACGACGAGCCGAAGTACGGCCTGTCGGTGTTCGGCACCGTGCACCCTGACCGCATCGTGCGCAACGGAGGCGCGCAGCCGGGCGACGCGCTGTTCTACACGAAGGTCCTCGGCTCGGGGATCATGAACTCGGCGTTCCGGGCCGGGTTCGAGGACGACGAGGGCATGCGCCCCGTCATCGAGTCCATGATGGAGCTCAACCGTGCGGGCGCCGAGGCGATGGCGGCCGTGCACGCGCACGCCGCCACCGACGTGACGGGCTTCGGGCTGGCCGGCCACCTCCACGAGATGCTGGAGGCCTCGGACGCGTCGGCCGAGCTCGTCTGGGACGACCTGCCGCTGTTCAAGGGCGTCTACCGGTATTCCTGCGACTTCTGCCGCCCTGCCAAGACGTTCGGCATTATCGACTGGGCGCGCGCCTTCGTGAGGCAGGGCGGCCTCGAAGACGAGGAGTTCGAGAACCGCATGGGCGTGCTGTGCGACCCGCAGACGTCCGGCGGCCTGCTGGTGGCCGTGGCGCCCGACGAGGCCGACGCGTTCGCGCGCGCGTTCGAGGCGGCCGCCGGTCGCCCGCCCGCGCTGATCGGCCATGTTCGCGACGGCGCGGCGGGCGAGATCAGCATGAAGTAGGGCCGTATCGCCCCGGAAGGGGCGATGCGGCCGCCGGGCGATCTGCATGCTGCCTTCGTCCGATCTCGAAAGCGTTGGGCGCAAATCGGCAGCCCTGGCAAAAATCGAGGAGCCCTGATGCCCCTGCGGGCGACGTTGAAAACGCCACCTGGCCTTTCTCCGTTTCAAGCGAGGAACCGCAGCGGAATACGCTCTAAAAATTGCCATGGGTCCCCATTCGCGCCCACCAAGCGGCAGTCGCTACAGCATCTCGATGAACGCGGCCAACCGGGTTCCCACCTGGCCGCCGTCCCCTGCAGAGTAGTCGGTTTCCAGCTTGAGGTACGGGATGCCCTCTTCCTCCATGCGCCGCTGCACACGGGACGATTCCACGTTGAACGTGTGGCAGGCTTGCAGCACCACCTCCACCACGCCGTCGGCGCGGTAGGCGCGGGCCATTGCCGCCGTATTGTCGATGCGGGCGTCGTTCGGCGTCATGACCGAGCAGTTGACCGCAAGGTAGCGATCGGAGATGGCGCGCAGGATATCGTCGGCGTCCTCGTCCACGAGCAGGCGGTTCGCTCTCTCGCCCGAGCAATCGTCCAGGCACACGATCACGCCTCCGTGCTCCTCGATCACCTTGCCCACCTTGTTGATGACGCCGCCCGAAGGGCACCCGGTGAGCAGGATGCGCTTCGCCGTGGCGGCGACAGGGCGCTCGCCCGCAGCGTAGGCGCGCTCGCGCTCGTCCGCCAGAGCCTCCAGCTTCCCGACGAACGTCTCCACATCGAAGCTGAACGTGCTGGCCAACAGCGTGCTCATGAGCTCCACGCCGCGCATGGCGGGCGGCTCGCTCCTCTGCAGCTCGTAGAGTCGCACGAGCGCGCGCCGGTAGCGGTTGCGCAGTCGCGCCGCATCGCGCAGCTTCCCGTCGTCGATGCGCACGCCGAAGCGGCGTTCGAGCTCGCTCGCGAACAGCTTCACCTCTTCGTGCCAGATATCGGCGGCGTAGGAGCGCGCCTGGCTCTGGGGCAGATGCAGCACGTGCACGTCCTTGAGGTCGGCGAGCAGCTCGTACATCTTCTTCTTGCCATCGCAGGTAGTCTCGCCCACGATGATGTCGGAGAAGTAGGTATAGGGGCATTTCTCGGTCAAGGCGAAGCCGTAGGTGCCCTTGATGAGCGGGCACAGGTTCTTCGGCAGCACGGTCTCGGCGTCGGGAATGGCCTCGTCGCTCATGCCGCACAGGCCGATGGCTGCCATGCCGGCCGCATCGATCACCTCGAGCGGCGTGTACGAGCACAAACACCCCGCCAGCTTGCCGCCCCGCTCCTTATACTCCTTGGCCGCCAGAAAGCCCAGCTTGCGAGCTTCGTTGAAATCCTCGAACGAGCGCGGCAACGCGTTATCCGGCATGGCGCCCCTCCCCTTCCTCGGCCAGCAGCGCGGCTCCCACGGCGCCGGCGAAGCGCGCGCGGGGCTCGGTGGCCACAAGCTCGCCCAGGCGCGCGCCGAGGCGCTCGACGAAGTACCCGTTGTCGCACAGGCCGCCCGTCAGGAAGTAGGGTGCGCCCTTGCCCTGCGCCACGAGCACCGACACCCGCTCCACCACCGATTCGATCACGGCGTACGCGATGTCCTCGCGCGGCGTTCCCTTGCCGATGAGGCTGATGACCTCGGACTCCGCGAACACCGTGCACATGGACGAGATGGACGTGGGCGCGCCCATCCGGGCGAGGCGCGCGAGCTCCTCCTGGCTGACGCCGAGGCGGTTCGCCATGACTTCGAGGAACTTCCCCGTGCCGGCCGAGCACTTGTCGTTCATCGCGAACTTGACCACCTTGCCGCCGCGCAGCACGATGACCTTCGTGTCCTGGCCGCCCACGTCGACCACGGTGCCCCCGCCGCCGAACAGGAAAGCGGCGCCCTTGCCGTGGCAGGTGATCTCGGTGACCACGCGGTCCGCATAGGGGACCGCGACGCGCCCGTAGCCCGTCGCGACGCAGGGAAGCCCGCGCGGGTCGAAGCCGCGCGCGAGCAGCTGCTGGGCCAGGCGCTCGGCCGCATCGACGCTGCTGAACCCCGTGGGGCACACGAGCGTCTCGGCGAGCCGGCCGTCTTCGAGCACCGCCGCCTTCGCGGCCGTGCTTCCTATGTCGATGCCGATCGAGGGCATGGGCGAGGTCCTTTCATCTTTTCTCGGCGCGGGGGAGAACGTGGCAGGCCGTGCGTTCTTTCCTTAGTACAATTCCACCTCGTGCACGGCCTCGTACGCCAGGCCGCCGCTCTCGAGGGCGTCCAGCAGCGCGCCGCGCTCCTCGGCGGGGACGCACCAGGCCAGGCCGCAGCCGGCGGAAACCTCCGACGGGATGGGTATCATCCTGCCCGGGAGGCCCGTCTCGCGGGCGGCGGCCTCAACGGCCATCGCATCGCTCGTGGACGCGAACGTCACCACGGCTTTCGGCGTCTTCTTCCGCACGGCTCAGGCCTCCTCGGCGATGGCGGCCACGGCGGCGATGCCGGCGTCCACCTCGTCCTCGGTGTTGAAGCTGCTGAAGCTGAACCGCACGGCGCCCTGGCGCTGCGTGCCCAGCGCCTCGTGCATGAGCGGCGCGCAATGGGCGCCGGCGCGCGTGCAGATGCCGAACTCGGCGTTGAGCGCGTCGCCAACTGCCGCAGAGTCCGCATCGCCCACGTCGAGCGCCACGATGCCGCAGCGCCCCGCGTCCCCGCCTCCGCCCAGCACGCGCACGTCGTCGATGCCGCGCACGCCGCGCTCGAAGCGCTCGGCCAGCGCGCGCACCTGCGCGCCCAGCTCCTCCACGCCGCGCTCCTCGATATAGGCGAGCCCCGCGCTCAAGCCGGCGATGCCGTGGGCGTTCAGCGTGCCTGCCTCCAGGCGCTCGGGCATGCGCGCGGGATGGCGCCGGTCGTAGCTTTGCGTCCCTGAGCCGCCCACCTTCAGCGGCTCGATCTCCACGCCTTCCGCCACGGCGAGGCCGCCCGTGCCCTGGGGGCCGTACAGGCTCTTGTGCCCGGTGAACGCCACGACGTCCAGCCCATCGCGCCCCATGTCGATGGGCACGACACCCGCCGTCTGGGCCGCGTCCGCCACCAGCAGCGCGCCGTGCTCGCGGCACAGGCGCGCGATGCGGGCGATGTCGTACACGTCGCCCGTGAGGTTGGAGGCGTGGGTGACCGCCGCCAGCCGCGCCCCCGGAAGCGCCGCCTCCAGCGCGTCGTAGTCCAGCGCGCCGCGCGCATCGTGGGGAACCACGACCACCTCGCAGCCGCGCTCGTCAGCCAGGCGGTACAGCGGGCGCAGCACCGAGTTGTGCGAGGCGGCCGTGGTCACCAGCTTGTCTCCCGGCCGCGCGAGCCCGACGATGGCGGTGTTCAGCGCCTCGGTGGCGTTGCTCGCGAAGGCCACGCGCGACGGGTCGCCGGCGCCCAGCAGACACGCGAGCTGCTGGCGTGCCCGGAACACGGCGTAGCCCGCATCGAGCGACGCCTCGTGCACGCCGCGCCCTGCGCCGCCGAAGCTGTTGACGGCGCGCGCCACCGCCTCGGCCACCTCGGGCGGCTTGACGGCGGTTGTCGCCGCGTTGTCGAAGTAGATCATAGCTCCACGGTCCTTAAGTCTCGCGCGCCCGACCCTACGGACGGATGATGCCGCGCGCGTTCGCCTGCTTCTCCACGATCACGTACATGTTCGTGGCCTCGCCCACTTCCAGCCGCTCGGCCAGGCCGTAATGGTTCAGGCACGTGCCGCAGCTCATGATCTCAACGCCGGCCTCGGCGAGCGCGCGCAGGTCGTCGAGCGACGAGGATCCCGTGCAGGCGAGCTTCACGCCGCCGTTGTACATGAGCACCGTCTCGGGCAGCTCGTCGAGCTGCGTCAGGGCGAACACGAAGCCCTTCATCAGCACGGCTCCCAGCTCGTCGTCCCCCGAGCCCATGAACTCGGACGGGATCACCGCCACCCGGCCGCCCGCAGGCGATTGCTCGACCGCCGGGCAGCTCGCGGCGCTTCCCGCTTCGCCGTCTGACGCCGCGCCCTTCGCGAAGGTCACTGCGAACACGCCTTCGCCGCGCTCCTCGCCGACGGCTCCCACCTTGAGCGTCTTCGCCAACGCCTCCAGGTTGTGCACCGCGGTCTCGTTGTCAACGAGCACTTCGAGCACGCCCTCCCCCATGGCCGAGAGCGCCTTCTTGGCGCGCACCACGGGAAGCGGGCACGCCTGACCCCGTGCGTCGATCTGCTCCATCGTCTTCCTTCTTTCTCATCGTTATCACCTGTCGTCCCGAATGCAGCGCCCCGGTCGTCATCCCGAGCGAGCGGAGCGGGTTCGTTGGATCACGTGCGGCGATAACCGTGGCGCTCCCTGCTGGCGCCGCACGGGATCCTTCGACTCCGCGCCTGCGGCGTTCCGCTCAGGATGACAATCCCTGCAGGGCATCCGCTCAGCAAAACGTGTCCCGCCGCGCGTTCAGCTGGCGCGGCAGCCGGGCGATGCCCTCGATCGGGACGCCCTCCTCCTGCGCGAGGCGCTCCAACAGCTCCACGTCGTCGCACGACGCGAGCAGCGACACCCCGCAGGAAGCGCGCGCGGCGCGGGGCGTGGGCGAGATCCTCGCCTTGGCCCCCGCGTCGCGCGCCAGCTCGTACAGACGCCAGCCGTCGGTATGGCTCGAGAACAGGATATAGCAATCCTCGGGGCGTGCGCCCTCGTTCACGGTATCGGCAGCGTCTTGTTGCATGGCCTTACGCGTCCAGCATCTCGATGAACGCGCCGATGCGCGTGCGCAGCTGTTCGGCGTCGTTGTCGGCGTAGTCGGTCTCCAGGCCCAGGCACGGGATGCCCTCCTCGGCAAGCGCGTCCGCCAGCGGCGCCTTCTCCACGTCGTAGAGTGTGCAGAACTTGAGGTTCGCGTCGATCACGCCGTCGACCTGGTACTCCTTCGCCATGCGCACCACGTCCTCGATGCGGCCTGGGTTCGGCGTGAAGCACGCGCAGTTGTTCTTCATGTAGCGCTCGGAAAGCGCCTGGAACATGCCGTCGAGCGTGCCCTCGCCCTCGTCCACCTCGTTCTCGAAGTAGCGCGTGCCCGTGCACATCTCTTCGCACACCACCACGGCGCCGCTCGTCTCGACGATATGGTGCAGCTTCCAGTTCGGGATGGCCAGCGGCGTTCCCGTGATCAGGATGCGCTTCGTGCCGGCTGGAACCACGCCCTCGCCGCGCTCGATGCGCGCTTCCAGCTCGTCGGCCAGCTTGTTTGCCGTCTCGGCGCAGCGCACCGGGTCGTCGAAGAACGCGATCTGCATCATGAGCAGGGCGTCCTTGCCGCTGATGGGCACCGGGTCGGCCTTGCGCGCCTCGAACACGCGCGCCAGCGCGCGCCGCTTCTCGTTGATGGTGCGGATGGCGGCCGCCAGGTTCTCGGCCGTCAGCTCGTTGCCCGTCTCGGCCTCCACCTCTTTGGCGAACAGCGCGATCTCGTCCTTCCAAGCCGCGACGTCCTTCTCGCGCTTCATCTGCGGCACGTCCATGACGTAGGTCTTCTTGTCGGCGCCCAGGATCTCGTAGGCCTTCTTCTTGCCGTCGCACGTGGTCTCGCCCACGTACATATCGGCCACGCTGAAATAGGGGCAGGTCCGGCCGAAATGCGCGCCCAGCGACGCCTTGATCAGCGGGCAGATGCCGCTGGGCAGCACCTTCTCGCCTTCGGGCACCCAGAACTGCGAGCCGCCGCACAGCCCCGTGACGGCGCCGCCGCAGGCGACGACCACCTCGTCGGGCACGAACACGCAGAACGTGCCGAACACCTTGCCGCCCTGCTTTTGCAGCTCGATGAGCTCCGCGGGGCGCACGCCGTGGATCTCGGACACCACGAAGTCGTAGAACGCCATGTTCTCGGGGCGGTTCTCCTGCGTGAGGTACGTGTCGCCGAACGCCATCGGCAGCACGGCGCACAGCTGGTCGTGCGTCTCCAGATCCATGCCCAAGTCTTTCCACATTGCCTGATAGTCAGCCATGAAGGCCCCCTTCGATACCAGTCGATAGCAAGCTTGCGATGTTATTCGGTTGTCGTTGCAGAAATGGCGGTGCCGCGCCGCCGGACGCGCGCATGCGCATGCGGGACGCGATGAGGTGCGCGATGATGGAGCGTCGCCTTGCATGCAGAAATGGCACCCGCGCAGAATCGTGCCAATGCGAAGCGACGCGGTAATGATACCGTATCGCAGCCGCCCGCCGCAATCGCAGGGCAGCTTATCGGCGAAAGGCCGGCGGAAAAGCCCCTACCGATCGACGTCCTTCTTCCGGTACACGAACCAGTACGCCATGCCGACGGCGACGCCGCCGGCGACGTTGCCCAGCGTGGCGGCCGACAGGTTCGTCGCGATGCCGACCAGCGTCACCGCGTCCGCCGCGCCCACTCCCATCGAGTTGAGCAGCAGCCCCATGGGAAGGAAGAACATGTTCGCCACGCAGTGCTCGAACCCGCAGGCGACGAACGCCGAGATGGGCAGCAGGATGCCGAGCACCTTGTCGGCGACGGTGCGCGCCGAGAACCCGATCCACACGGCCAGGCACACGAGGATGTTGCACATGACGCCCTTGAAGAACAGCGTCGTCCAATCGGGCGCTACCTTGCCCGCGGCCACGCTGACGAAGGCCTCGCCCACCGCGCCCCCGTTCATGGCGGCGACGTTCGCGAAATGGACGAGCGCGAGCGCGACGAGCGCGCCGGCGAGGTTGCCGAGCCACACGAGCAGCCAGTTGCCGAACAGGGACCTCCAGCCGATACGGCCCGACGCTTTCGCGCACACCAGAAGCACGTTGCCGGTGAACAGCTCCGCGCCGCAGCACAGCACGAGCACCAGCCCGAGGCAGAAGCAAAGCCCGCCCACAACGCGCTGCACCGCGAACGGCATGGAGGGGTCGCCCAAAAACACGCAGAAGTACAGCGCCCCGAACGCGATGAAGGCCCCGGCCAGCATCGCGGACGCGAAGCACTTCGCCTTCGGCATGGCCGCCTTCGCCTCGCCGACCTTCTCGGCCTTCTCCGCGATTTCAGCCGGCGACAGCGCATCCGGCCTGAGCGTTTGGATTTCGTCCTGCATCATAGATCGCACCTGGTTCCTTCCCTGCCTGGTCGCGGCTTCGTCGCGCATCCCCTGCGAAGCCGCACGGTATGGTACCGCAACTCGCGGGCGCAGGGAGAAACAAAAGCGTTTTCCTCGACAATCTCCCCATCTCGACCTCCTGCCCGCCGCCTGGCCGGATCGATCCCCAACCGTAGGCGCATCGGCGCGCGCAACACTGGTATACTTTGGCGAGCGGCCGCGTCGGCCGCGCGTCCCCGCACCCGTGTTCGAGAAAGGCGTTTCCATGGCGAATCCGTCACGCACCGATCTGCTCCGCGCGCTCCCGCAGGTGGAGGAGATGCTCCAGCTGCCCGAGGTGAGCGCGCTTCTGTCGCTCCTCCCCCGCAGCGTGCTGGCCGATTGCGTGCGCGAGGCCGTCGACGAGACGCGCCGAGCCGTGCTCGCGGGAGCATGCGGCCGGGTCGACGTGCAGGCGCTCGCCGAATCGGCGCGCGCCCGGGCGCTCGCGCAAGCGCGCCCGTCGCTGCGGCGCGTGATCAACGCCACCGGCATCGTCGTGCACACGAACCTCGGGCGCAGTCCGCTTGCCGACGAGGCCGTGCGCGCCGTGAGCGATGTGGCTCGCGGCTATTCCACGCTGGAATACGACACCGACGCCATGGCGCGCGGCAGCCGCCACGACCATGTGGAGCGCCTCATCTGCACGCTCACCGGCGCCGAGGCGGCGCTGGCCGTGAACAACAACGCGGCGGCCGTCATGATGGTGCTCCACGAGTTCGCGCGCGGACACGAGGCCGTGGTGTCGCGCGGCGAGCTGGTGGAGATCGGCGGGTCGTTCCGCGTGCCCGACATCATGGAGCTGTCGCAGGCGCGCATGGTGGAGGTGGGCACCACGAACAAGACGCACGCCGTCGATTACGAGCGCGCCATCGGCGCCGACACCTCGATGCTGTTGAAGGTGCACCCTTCGAACTACCGCGTGGTGGGCTTCGCCGAGAGCGTGTCGGCGCGCGACCTGCGCCCGCTGGCCGATGCCGAGAACGCACGGCGCACGGCATCCGGCGAGCCGGGCGCGGGCGAGCTTCTGGTGTACGAGGACCAGGGATCGGGCGCCTTCCTGAACCTCGATGCGTTCGGCGCGTACGCCGAGCCCACCGTGGCCGAGTCGCTGCAGGCGGGCTGCGACCTCGTGTCGTTCTCGGGCGACAAGCTGCTGGGCGGCCCGCAGGCGGGCATCATCGTGGGAGCGAAACGGTTCATCGACCGGCTGAAGAAGAACCCTTACGCCCGCGCGATGCGCCTCGACAAGATGACGCTGGCCGCGCTGGAGGCCACGCTGCGCCTCTACCTCGACCCCGCGATCGCGCTCGAGCGCATCCCTGCGCTGCGCATGCTGTCCGAGCCGGCCGAAGCCGTGCGCGGGCGCGCCGAGCGGCTGGCGCGCACCTTGGAGGAAGCGCTTCCCGCAGGGGCGGCGCGCATCGACGTGGTACCGGATACCGCGCGAGCCGGCGGCGGCGCGCTGCCGTTGTGCGACATCGACTCGCATGCGGTGCGCATCGAGTTTTCGCGCGGGGACGCGCAGGGGTGCGAGACGTTCCTCATTGCGCGGCGCGACGTGCCCGTGATCGGGCGCATCAAGCACGACGCCGTGCTGCTGGACGCGCGCACCGTGGCCGAGGACGAGCTAGCCGAGGTCGCCGAGGCCGTGCGCGCCTACTTCGACGCGCTCGACGCCGGAGCCGAGGGGAGCCGCGCATGAGCGGGCACACGCAGACCGACCTCGTGCTGGGCACGGCCGGCCATATCGACCACGGCAAGTCGTCGCTCGTGCTGGCCTTGACCGGAACCGACCCCGACCGTCTGGCAGAGGAGAAGCAGCGCGGCATCACCATCGAGCTGGGCTTCGCGCGCCTGGCGCTTCCTGACGGCACCGTGCTCGGCGTGGTGGACGTGCCGGGCCACGAGCGCTTCGTGCGCCAGATGATAGCGGGATCGACGGGCATCGACCTGGCGCTTCTTTGCATCGCCGCCGACGACGGCATCATGCCGCAGACCGAGGAGCACCTGGCCGTGCTGGAGCTTCTGGGCATACGCACCTGCGTGGTGGCGCTCACGAAAACCGACCTCGTGGACGAGGAATGGGCGCTGTTCATGGCCGACGAGGTGCGGGGCCGCCTGGCCGGCACGCCTTTCGCGGATGCCGATATCGTCCCCGTGTCCAGCCGCACGGCCGCCGGGCTTCCCGAGCTGCAAGAGGCTCTGACACGCGCGGCGCGCACCACGCGGCGCGCGAAGGCGGGCTCGCGCCTGCGCCTGCCCGTCGACCGCGTGTTCAGCATCAAAGGCGCCGGGACCGTGGTCACGGGCACCCTGTGGAGCGGGTCGGCCCGGACGGGCGACGAGGTGGAGGTGCTGCCCTCCGGCCTGCGCACGCGCGTGCGCAGCGTGCAGGTGCACGGCGAGCCCGTCGATCGCGCCGACGCCGGGCACCGCGTCGCCCTCAACCTGAACGCCGTGTCCACCGACGAGGTTCGACCGGGCGACTTCCTGGCCGCGCCCGGTGCGGCGAGCGCCACCGACCGCTTCGACGCCCACCTTGCGTTCCTCGGCGTGCCAGGCAAGGGCAAGCCGCTCGTCAGCGGCGCGCGCGTGCACGTGGCGCACGGCACGCGCGAGGTCACCGGCCGCGTGCTGCTCATGGACGGACGGCCGTCGCTCGGCGTCGGCGAGCGCGCCTACGCGCAGATCCGCCTCGACGAGCCGCTGCCCGTAGCATGGCGCGACCGCTTCGTCGTGCGCTCGTACTCGCCCGTGCACGTCGTCGGCGGCGGCGAGGTGCTGCGCGCCCGCCCCCGCCGCACCACCACGCTGGCACCGGGCGCGCTCGAGCTGCTGGACGCGCTGCGCGAAGGCGACGAGGCCGCCGTGGCGCACGCCGCGTTCGCGCTGACCGCCGCGCCCGTAACGGCCGCCGAGCTGGCGACGCTTTCCGGGCTCGAGGAGGACGCGGCCGCCCGCGAGCTCGAAGCCCTTGCCGCGCGCGGCGCTGCGGTGCGCCTCGGCGGCGAGCGCGCGCTGCGCTACGCCGCCCCCTCCGTGCTGCAGAAGCAGCGCGCCGCCATCGAGAACGCCCTGCTGAAGTTCCATGCCGAGAACCCGGCCGCCACCGGCATCGCGAAGGACGCGCTGCGCCGGCGCTGCCTGCCGCGCGCGGACGCGGGCTGCTTCGACGCGCTGCTGGACGACGCGGTCGCGCGCGGCGCCGCGGTGACGGACGGGGGCGAGGTGAGCCATCCCAAAGCCGGAGCAGGCGCGCGCAAGCTGGAGGAGCAGGCCGCCGAGCAGCTGCGCGAGACGCTGGCCGCCGCAGCCGGGGCGCCGCCGTCCACAGGCGAGCTCATCGCATCGAGCGGCCTAGACTCCTCGCTCGTCCACCGCGCGCTGGGAAGTCTGGAGAAGCAGGGCCTCGTACGGCGCATCGGAGCCGACTTCTACTTCGACGTATCGGCGCTGGCCGCCTTCGAGCAAGCCGTGCGCGCCCGTCTGGTTGACGGCCCCGCCACCGCAGCCGAGCTCAAGGACGCGAGGGGCACCAGCAGGAAGTACGCCATCCCCCTGCTGGAGTACTTCGACTCCCAAGCCGTCACTCGCCGCGAAGGCGACACGAGGGTGCCGGGAGGAAGATGACGCCCCGAGGGAGGTTCTATCCGGGAATACGAAAAGCGCCCCGATCGGGGCGCTTGCGTTTCTGGCGGAGATGTGTGCGAATCGAACACACCCGAGACGTTCTGCACGCCTCACAGCGGCTTTGAAGGCCGTGGAGCCCACCAGGACCCATCCATCTCCAATAAGAAGGTGCCGTTTCGGCACCGTAGATATGATAGCGCATTTGTCCGCGACGAGGACGCGCGTTCCGAAATGTTGCGTATCGTTCAGCAATTCCCCAAAAGTACGTCGCTCAGGTGGCGACGCGCCACATCCGCCAGCGCATGGAGCGCGGACACGGGGGTTGGAGGCCGGTCGAGCATCCGATGGCACGGGAAGAAGCGCGTGAGATGGTACGGGATGGCGGGATCGAGCGATGCCAGCCAAGCCGCTGCCGCATCGATTTCGTCGGGATCGTCGTTGAGCCCGGGGATGACGAGCGTCGTCACCTCGAGGTGGCACGTCGGATCGGCCGCCAGCGTTTCGATGGTGCGCTTGACCGCGGACAGGTCGCCGCCCGCCGTATCGTAGAATCCCTGCGTGAACCCCTTGAGGTCGATGTTTGCCGCGTCCACGATGCCGAGGAGCTCGGTAAGCGGCTCTTCGTTCACCATCCCGTTGCTCACCAGCACGTTCGCAAGCCCCGCCTCGCTCGCGAGCCGTCCGACGTCCCGCACGTACTCGTAACCCACGAGCGGTTCGTTGTACGTGTACGCGACGCCTACGCATCCGCGATCGCGGGCCCGCAGCGCCAGGCCGACCGCCTCTTCGGGCGCCACGTAGCGCCATGCCGCATCCTCCGCGCCCGCGCAGGCGATATCCGCGTTCTGGCAGAACGGACAGCGCAGGTTGCACCCGTAGCTTCCCAGCGACAGCACGGTCGAGCCCGGGCGGAACCGCGCGAGCGGCTTCTTCTCCACCGGATCGAGCGCGATCGAGGTCACGCGCCCGTAATTCTCGTCGACGACCCGTCCACCGTAGGCAACGCGCGCCCTGCACAGCCCGCGCCGTCCTTCGGAAAGCGCGCAGGCGTGCGGGCACACGCCGCACACGGCGCGCCCGTCAGCCACGGCGCGGCTCTCCCCCGCGTTCGTGGCGCACCACCTCGAAGCGCTCCAGCTCCACGTCGTCGTCGAACAGGTCGATGCCGGCCTTTCGCTTCGCGATGTCCACCTGCTGCTGCGCCGAGTCCACGCCGTCGAGGTTCGGCAGCAGCAGCCCCCGCTTCCAGCCTTTCGTCACGATCACACCGTAGCGGGCCGGGTCCAGCTGGTCGATCGACTCGACGGGCATGGGCGTGAACAGCACATCCACCGAATACGACAGCGCGTCCAACTCGTCGGGGCGCACGGGCGGGAAGCGCGGATCCTCCGAAGCCGCCGCCACGCCGTTGCGCACGATCTCGGCGGCCGTGCTGCCCGTCACCGGCGAGATGGTGCCGATACAGCCGCGCAGCTCGCCGTGTTCGTGCAGCGACACGAACACGCCGGCGCGCTTGTCCGACAGCTCGGGCGGCAGGCCGTCGGGCACCGCTATGGGGTTGCCCGTGCGCACGAACCCTTCGACGCTGGCGCGGGCAAGCGCAACGTACGGGTCGACCGGCGCATCGTTCGCGGCTGCGTCGCGCGCACCGCTGCGATCCTCATCGCGGTCAACCGCGGTCCGCACGGCGCCGTCGCCGGCCGAGCCCTGCACCTCGAACGCGGCCACCGCGTAACCCACGCCGAAGGGGCCTTCGTAGCTGAGCAGCTCGTGCGAGATGGGAAGGCCTTCCAACGCGCCCGCCATGATCCAGAACGAGCGCAGGCCGCATTCCGCCGCCTCCTCGCCGAACGTCTCGTCTATCTCCAGCAGACCGCTCAAATCGCCCGCATCGAACAGCGCGGTGACCATACGGTCGAACACGGGGCCCTGCGGAGCGTAGCCGTACGGGCCGTCGCTCGCAAGCTTATGGGACAAGTCGCCGCTGGCGATGAGGACGCAGCTGCGATCCAGATCGGCGGCCGCCTCGGCGATGCAGCGCCCCAGCGCGAGGTGCGTCTGGGGCGAGAGGCCCGACAGCCCGATGCGCACCACCTGGTACGTCGAATATGCCTCGTTCACGAAATGCAGCGGCACGATGGTGGCATGGTCGAGATCCTTCCCGCCCATGCCGCTGCCGCACAGCGGCACCGTGTGCTTGCGCGCGCACGCGGCTATGGCGGCCGTCATCTCGCCGTCGTATTGCACGGTCATGGAAGAGTCCCATGCGCCGAAGCGCCCCATGTCGCCGCGGTCGAAGTCGCCGGTGGACAGATGGAAGCAATCGCGGAACAGCGGGGCGTGGGGCGACACCACGACGATGGTCTCGGGCGCGTGCGCGGCGATGCGGCGCGCCACCTCGCGATACGCGTCGAGGGTGTCCTGGATGGCGCGCTCCTGGCCCCGGCCTACCTCGGGCATGGCGAGGGGCGGATGCGGCACGGCGTACGCGGCGACGATTCCCATGAGAGCTCCTTCCTGGAAGCGTTGACCGGGCGCGCCTCGAGCACGCGCGCGCCCTTCGGTGGCTCGATTGTACACCGCGCGAAGCGCCCTTGGCGCCCGCCTCCCCCGCTTGTGCCTATTCGGCACGCAAGCGTTGACGGATGCGCGCCGCCGTCGGCGCACGGCGTCCGCAGAAGGGCGAGCGCGCTACCCGTCCAGCTTGACGTCGCGTTTCAGCCCGTAGTGCAGCACGAGGTAGTACACGATGCCCGCCGCCATCCAGATGAGGCCGAGCACCTTCGCCGGCACGTCGAGGCTCCACCACGTGTAGCCGATCACCGCGATGCCGCACAAAGGCGACAGCAGATGCGCCGCCCAGCGGCCGTCGCGCTTCTTGACGAAGAAGTACCCGATGACGGTGACGTGCAGCATGAGGAAGGCGGTGAGCGCGCCGAAGTTCACGAACAGCGAGATGGTGTCGGTGCCCAGCCGCCCGAACGTCAGCACCAGCACGAGCGTGAGGGTCCCCACGAACAGCGACGCGACGTAGGGCGTGTGGTACTTCGGATGGATCCTCGCCAGCGGGCTGGGCAGCCCGCCCGCGCGCCCCATGGCGAAGAGAATGCGCGACACCGCCGTCTGCGCGGCCAGCGCTGTGAAGATGCCCCAGGCCAGCGCCGTGGCGACAGCGCACACGACGTACAGCCACCTGCCGCCCACCACCTGCGCCACCAGGTAGAAGGCGTTGCCCGAGTCGCCCGCGAACGCGGCTCCGTCGGGGCTGATGCAGCCCGCGATGTAGGTCTGCAGCACGAACAGCGCGCCCACGATGGCCAGCGACGCCATCATGGCGCGCCCCGGGCCGCGCCGGCCGTCCTTCGCCTCCTCCGACAGCGTGGCGATGCCGTCGAAGCCCAGAAACGACAGCACGCCCAGCGACACGGCGCTCATGACGAGGTTCGGATCGAACGTGGAGGGGTTGAAGAACGGGTCCAGCGAGAAACCGCGCGATGCGGGGTCGGCGAGCAGCCACCGGACGCCCAGCACGACGAAGACCAAAAGAACGAGGATCTCCAGCACGAGCGCCACGCGGTTCACGATGTCGGTGAGGCCGATGCCGCGCACGTTCACGAACGTGTTCGCCACCACGAACACCACGGCGAACGCCCAAGGCGGGATCTCGGGCACGAGGCCGGACAACGCCGTGGAGGCCACCACGTACATGAGCACGGGGATCAGCAGGTAGTCGAGCAGCAGCGTCCAGCCCGTCACGAAGCCGATGCCCTTGCCCAGGCCGCGCGAGGTGTAGGCGTACACCGAGCCCGCCACCGGCCACTCGCGTATGAGCATGCTGTAGGACAGCGCCGTGAACACCATGGCCAGCGTCCCCACGAGGTACACGAGCGCGGGCATGCCGCCCGAATCCGAGAACACGCCGCCGTAGATCCCCATCGGCGCGATGGGAACCATGAAGATGAGCCCGTACACGATCATGTCGGGCACGGTGAGCACGCGCTTGAGCTGCTGCTTGCCCGGCTGCCCGCCTCCGCTCGCCTCGGATGGGGCGCGCTTCGCGCCGTCGTGAGCTTCGTCCGCCATGCAACCGCTCCTTTCGTCAGACCGCTCGGATGCCCAGCGCGCAGGCGCCGAGGCGTACCCTGTCCACGATACGGCAGAGCCCGGAAGGAGCACGGCGGGGCAGCGCCGCCCTTGCCAACGCGTTGACCCGTTGTCGGCCGGGCGTTTCGCTGCGGGAGGCGCGGGCGGGCGCACAAGCGGAAAGCCCGCTTTCGCGGGCTTTCCGAACGGGCTTTAGAAGTCGATGGCGTCGGGATCGAGGCCGCTTTGGCCGAGGGGATCCAGCTCGTCGATGCGCTGCAGGTCCTCGTCGGTGATGTTGAACCAGAAGATGCGTGCGTTCTCGGCGATGCGCGACGGGTCCGTGGACTTCGGCAGCGGGATGGCCCGGCGCTGGAGGCACCAGCGCAGGCACAGCTGCGCCACCGTGCAGCCGTAGCTGGCCGCGATGTCGATGAGCAGCTGGTTCTCCAGCACGCGGCCCGAGCCCAGCGGCGACCACGCCTCCACCACGATGTCGTGGCGGTTGCAGAAGTCGCGCGTAACCTCCTGGTTGCAGCCGGGATGCAGCTCGATCTGGTCGACCATCGGCAGGATGTCGGCCGCATCCATGAGCGGCTCGAGATGATGGGGCTTGAAGTTGCTCACGCCGATGGCGCGCACGAGCCCGTCGAGGTAGAGCGTCTCGAGCGCACGCCACGTCTCCTGGTTCGTACGCTGCCAGTCGGCTTCGGCCCCCTTCGCAGCGGGCCAGTGGATGAGGTACAGATCGACGTAGTCGAGGTGCAGCTTGGCGCGTGACTCCTCGAAAGCCTTGAGCGTGGCGTCGTAGCCGCGATCGGTGTTCCACACCTTCGTGGTGACGAACACGTCCTCGCGCGACACGCCGCCCGAGGCGAGCGCCTTGCCCACCGTGCCCTCGTTGTCGTAGGCCGCAGCCGTGTCGATGTGGCGATACCCGTCGTGAAGCGCCTGATGGACGGCGTCGATCCCCACTTCGCCGTCGGGCATCTTCCACGTGCCGAACCCCAAACACGGGATGCCGTAGCCGTTTCGCAGGGTGATCCGGTCCTTCGGACTTTGCAAATCCGCCATGCGCGTGCTCCTTATCACTTATACGCCGCCCGCAGGCCGCGCAACCGTCGTTACGCGTCCCACGATACGCCCGCGCAACGCGCAGTCGCCGAACCGTAGCGCGTTCGTAGAAGGAAAGGAGCGAAACCGTTACGCACATGCCCGGTTCGACAGCGGAAAAGCGCATCCGCCGTCGACGCGCAAGCGCGCCCCCGAAGGGCTCGCCTTTCTCGACGCGGCTCGCAGGGCGGCTCGCGCAGGACGGCTCGCGGGAAGCAGGTCGCTCGCCCACCGTGCGGCCCGCCCGCCTGCTTCCTGCCCTCCGGTCGGCCTCGAATCGCACACTTTCTCGCCATATGATGCGTCCCTGGAGGTTCCGAAGGCCGCCCTCGCCCCTCGGCTTCCGCAGCGCTTCCCGTAATGCCCGGTCACGGCGTCGCGCCGTCCCGTCTCGGACGCTCCGCGTCACTCGTCGACGCGGCCGCGCTGCGCCTTCGTTTGGGAGCGGCGGCGCTTCTGGGCGAGACGGCGCTCCTTGGAAGCGCGGGTCGCCTTCGTGGCGCGGCGCGCCTTCGGCGGCACGGCCTCGCGCGCGAACCGGTCGCGCAGCTTCTGCAGGCACAGCTGGCGGTTGCGGAACTGGCTGCGCGATTCGCGGGACGTCGCTGTCATGCCGCTGGGCACGTGCGTCATGCGCACCGCCGAGTCGGTGGTGTTCACGCACTGCCCGCCCGGCCCGCTCGCGCGGAACGCCTGCACGTCGCAGTCGCGAGCGATGTCTTCGAGCGACATGCGCGCCCAACGGGCGTAGTCGCGGTATGTCGGCTCGTCGTGATCCATGGCCGCATCATAGCACGACGCCCGCGAACGCACGTCGTCGCCCGAAAAACACGGAATCGCTCCTGCAAGCGTGTTTTTCGGGCGACGATGCAAAGCCGGGCCTGTCGGCCGCCGACGCGGCCGGCAGGCCGGCCCCTTAATCCTCGATGCCGTCGTTGTTCCTGATCAGCTTGCGCTTGATCTTGCCGCCGATGGTCTTGGGCAACTCGTCGACGAACTCCACGATGCGCGGGTACTTGTAGGGCGCCGTCGTGTGCTTCACGTGGTTCTGCAGCTCGCGCACCAGCTCGTCGGAGGGCTCGTAGCCGCGCGCCAGCACGATGGTGGCCTTCACCACCTTGCCGCGGATGGGGTCGGGCGCGGCCGTGACGGCGCATTCCACCACGGCAGGATGCTCCACGAGGGCGCTCTCCACCTCGAAGGGCCCGATGCGGTAGCCCGAGCACTTGATGACGTCGTCGTTGCGGCCCACGAAGAAGCAGTAGCCGTCGGAGTCGCGCCACGCCATGTCGTGCAGGTTGTAGTACTCCCCGCCCACGGCCTCGCGCGTGCGGTCCTCGTCGCGGTAGTACCCCACGAACAGGCCCGGCGGATAAGCCTCCTTGAGCCCCGTCACGCAGATGGCGCCCTCCTCGCCGTCGGGCACTTCGTTGCCGTCGTCGTCCAGCAGCTTGATGTTCAAAAGCGGCGAGGGCTTGCCCATGGAGCCCGGGCGCGGGTCGACCCAGGGAAACGTCGCCAACAGCACCGGGCCTTCGGTCTGGCCGAAGCCCTCGCGGATCCTCTTGCCCGTCAGACGCTCCCAAGCCAGCGTGACCTCGGCGTTCAGCGGCTCGCCCGCCGTGGCGAAGTTGTGCACGCTCGACAGGTCGTAGGCGCTCACGTCCTCCTGCAGCATGAAACGGTACATGGTGGGCGGCGCGCAGAACGTGGTCAGCTTGTAGTCCTGGATCTTCTGCAGCAGCTTCGTGGGCACGAACTTGTCCATGTCGTAGGCGAAGATGGTGGCGCCGGCGATCCACTGGCCGTAGATCTTGCCCCAGCCGAACTTCGCCCAGCCGCTGTCGGTCACGCTCATGTGCAGCGTGTCCTCCTCCACCTGCTGCCAGTACTTCGCGGTGATGATGTGGCCTAGCGGATGCGCGAAGTTGTGGCACACGGCCTTCGCGAGCCCCGTGGTGCCGGACGTGAAGTAGACGAGCATGATGTCCTTGCTCGTGACGCCCCCTTCGCCCGTCGGGCGCTCGAACTCGCCGGACTCGCCCTCGATCAGCTCGTCGAAGGGCGTCCAGCCGTCGCGCTCGCCCGCCACGATGATGCGGTTCTCGATGGACGGCGATTCGGGCAGCGCCTCCTCCATCTGGCCGCACACGTACTCGTCGTTCACGCAGACGACCGCCTTCACGCGCGCGCTGTCGGCTCGGTAGACGATGTCCTTCTTCGTCAGCTGCAGCGACGCCGGGATGATGGTGGCGCCCAGCTTGCACAGGGCGACGGCGCACACCCAGTACTCCCAACGGCGGCGCAGGATCATCATGACCACGTCGCCCTTGCCGATGCCCAGCTTGGCGAACGCGTTGGCCGCCTGGTTCGACAGCCTCGACAGGTCGGCGAACGTGAAGGTGCGCTCCTCGTCGCGGTCGTCGCACCACACGAGCGCGCGCTTCTCGGGCTCGACGCGCGCCCACTCGTCCACGACGTCGAAGCCGAAGTTGAACGCCTCGGGCACGTCGATCTTGAAGTTCTCGTAGAAGTCCTCGTACGAATCGAACTCGATGCGGGGGCAGTATTTTTTCAGGATATGGTTCACGGGCTGTGCTTCCTACTCTGCGATGATCGTCACGAATTTTGCAGGGACATCTCCGCCGCAGCGCTGGCCATGCGGGTGCTCCGGGTTGAAGTAGATGCTGTCGCCGGCGTTGAGCTCGAACTCCTTATCGGCCCAGGTGACCACGACGGTGCCCTCGATGACGAGGTTGAACTCCTGGCCGGTGTGCGTGACGAGCTTCGCCGGCTCGTCGGAGGGGTCGAGCACCACGAGCAGCGGCTGCATGATCTTGCCGGTGTAGCGCCAGGCGAGGTCCTCGAAGTGGTACCCCGGATAGCGGTCGACCTCGCGCCCTTCGCCCCAGCGCACCACCTGGTACGTGTCCAGCTTGGCCGCGGTCCCCGTGAGGATCTCGGTGAACTCCACGCCGAAGTGATGGGCCATGTGGTAGATGGCCGAGATGGGCACGTCGTCGCCGGTCTCCTCCCAGCGCGCGTACGTTTCCAGCGGCACCTCCAGCTCGGCCGCCATGTCCTCGCGCGAGACGTCGCACGCCTCGCGAAGGCCCTTGATGCGCAGGCCGATCTCGGCCAGTTCAGCTACCATGGTCGCTCCTTACGCGTCGATTCCCAGTTGCAGGGCCCGTTTGTTCATGTCGAGCATCGCCGTCTTCTTGGCGGGCACGCACTTCTCGATGGCCTTCCAGAGGGTCTCCTCCTCGCAGAAGCGCGTCTCGGCGAACAGCTTGCCGGCAAGGATGATGTTCGCCAGCTTCTTGAAGCCGGCCTCCTCGGCCATGGCCGTCGCGGGGATGGCGCACATGCGCACGCCCTCGATCTCGGGGATGCGCTGGACGAGCGTGGAGTCGGCCACCACGATGCCGCCTTCGGCCACGCTTGCCTCGAACTTGTCGAGGGACGGCTGGTTCATGGCAACGAGCACGTCGGGGGCGAGCACGAGCGGGCTGCCGATGGGGTCGTCGGAGAGGCACACGCTGCAGTTGGCGGTGCCGCCGCGCATCTCGGGGCCGTAGGAGGGCAGCCACGACACCTCGCGGTCTTCCAGCAAGCCGGCGTAGGCGATCAGCTTGCCGGCGAACAGCACGCCTTGGCCGCCGAAGCCGGCCAGCACCATGTTGACGGAGCGGCTCATCGCGCGCCTCCTTCCACCTGCGAGTCGGGGTGCGCGATGGGGCATGCGGCGTTGCGCGCCGAGGCCGCCTCGGCCGCGTCCGCGTAGCCCTCGGCCACCACGTCCTTGTACACGCCCAACGGATAGTACGGCAGCATGTTCTCGTTCATCCAGGCGAACGCGTCCTGCGGCGTCATGCCCCAGTTCGTCGGGCACGTGCCCACGATCTCGACGAGCGAGTAGCCGCGGCCGTCGATCTGCGTCTGGAACGCTCGTCTGATGGCCTTCTTCGCCTTGCGCACGTTCTTCGGGCAGTCGACGGTGACGCGCTCGAGGTACGCCACGCCGTCCAACGAGCTCAGAAGCTCGCACACGCGGATGGGGAAGCCGGCCGTCTCGGTGTTGCGGCCGTAGGGGGACGTCTGGGTCACCTGGTTCGGCAGGCTCGTGGGGGCCATCTGGCCGCCCGTCATGCCGTAGATGGCGTTGTTCACGAAGATGACGGTGATGTTCTCGCCGCGCGTGGCCGCGTGGACCGTCTCGGCCATGCCGATGGACGCCAGGTCGCCGTCGCCCTGGTAGGCGAACACCACGCCGTCGGGCAGCGCGCGCTTCACCGCGGTGGCCACCGCCGGGGCGCGGCCGTGCGCGGCCTCGATCATGTCGCAGCCGTAGAAGTCGTAGGACGTGACGGTGCAGCCGACGGGGGCGATGCCCACGGTGGAGCCTTCCACGTCCAGCTCGTCGAGGCACTCGGCCACGAGGCGGTTGACGATGCCGTGGGCGCACCCAGGGCAGTAGTTGGTGACGACGGGCAGGAGCGCATGGGGTCGTTCGAACACGACTTTCATTTCCTTGTCGGCCATGGCCTACTCCCCTCCTTTCGCGGATGCGGCGATTGCTTCGTTCATAGCCTCGAGCTTGGCCAGCACCTCCACCGGCGTCGGGATGACGCCGCCGGTGCGGCCGTAGAAATCCACCGGACGGCGGCCGGCCACGGTCAGGCGCACGTCGTCCACCATCTGGCCCATGTTCATCTCCACCGACAGGTAGGCCTTCGCCTGAGGGATGGTGGCCTCGATGGCGTCCACGGGGAACGGCCACAGGGTGATGGGGCGGATGAGGCCGGCTTTGACGCCCTTCTCGCGAGCCGCGACCACCGCGCTGCGCGCCACGCGGGCGCTCGCGCCGAACGCGACCACCACGATGTCGGCGTCGTCGGTCATGAACGACTCGGCGCGCTGCTCGTCGCGCTCGATGGCGGCGTAGCGCTCGTAGCGCTCCACGTTGAGGTCCTCCAGGGCCTCGGCGGTGAGGTACAGCGAGTTCACCACGTTGTGGGGACGCCGGTGCTTGTGACCGTTGGTGGCCCAGGGCTTCTCGGGCAGCGAGTCGATGGGCTCGGGCATGACCACGGGCTCCATCATCTGGCCCAGCATGCCGTCGGCCAGGATCATGACGGGCGTGCGGTACTTGTCGGCCACGTCGAAGGCCGAGTACACGTAGTCGGCCATCTCCTGGACAGTGGACGGCGCGTACACCACCACGCGGAAGTCGCCGTGGCCGAGCGCGCGCGTGGCCTGCCAGTAGTCGGCCTGCGACGGCTGGATGCCGCCGAGGCCCGGGCCGCCGCGCTGCACGTTGATGATGACGCCGGGCAGATCGGCGCCGGCCATGTAGGAGATGCCCTCGCCCTTGAGCGAGATGCCCGGCGACGAGGACGACGTCATGACGCGCGCGCCGGCCGCAGCCGCCCCGTACACCATGTTGATGGCCGCGATCTCGCTTTCGGCCTGCAAGAACGTGCCGCCGACCTTCTCCATGCGCTTGGACATGTAGGCCGCGAGCTCGGTCTGCGGCGTGATGGGGTAGCCGAAGAAGAAGCGGCAGCCGGCGCGCAGGGCGCTCTCCGCCAAAGCCTCGTTACCCTTCATGAGCACTTTCTCTGCCATGGGTCTACCTCTCTACCGTGATCGCTACGTCAGGGCACATGACCGCGCAGGACATGCAGCCCGTGCACGCGTCCAGGTCGGTGCAGTACGCGGGGTGGTAGCCCTTCGCGGTGATCTTGTCGTGGTCGAGCGCCATGATCTGCTCGGGACATGCGTCGACGCACAGGCCGCACCCCTTGCAGAAGGAGTCGTCTACGCTGATTCTCGCCATGATTCGCCTTCCTCGTCTCGTCCGAATGCATAAACGGCCGGACTGGAACCGTCCGGCGCGCAGCTCTCTTGTCTATTCCCAGGGAGTTCTTACATATACTTGCACAGGATAGTACGTTTGCCGATCCTCATTCGGCGCGCGGTGGGTAGTTTCCCGGTCGGCGACCTGGCGCGCCGCCGCGGCGGGCACCGTGGTGCATGCCAGGGGCAGCCCGGCCGCCTGCGCGACCGCTTGCGCGAACGGCACGCCCTGCTCCACGACCTGGGCGTCGGTGTCGCGCTGCAGGTGCGTGTTGTTCACGACGCACGTGGCGCGCAGGTGCGACCTCGCCTCGATCTCGCGCAGCACCTCCACCGCCTCGGCGGGCTCCTGCGTGAGGTTGCGGCTGCGGTTCACCACGTACAGCATCTCGTAGGGAGCCTGCTCGACCGTGCGCGCGAAGCGCCCGAGCGCCGTGGCGCCCGCGTCGTCGCCGCCCGCGTCGACGAGCACGAGAGGGCGCTCGTCGCCGTCGCGCCAGGCGCGCTGCGCGGTGTCGATAGCCGGTTCGATGGTGCCCGACAGGCTGGGCCCGTCCACGTTCGTGCCTGCGAACACGGGCGCGACCAGGCGGATGCCGCGCTCGTCGAGCAGCGCGCGGTAGTCGCTGGAGCGGAAGAAGGGGTTCACCACGTCGAGGTCGATCACCGTGACCGCGCGCCCCGCCGCAGCCGCGTCGAGCGCGATGTTGAGCGTCAGGTTCGTCTTGCCCACGCCGTAGTGCCCGCACACCACGGCTACAGGCGCATCGAGGGGAAGCGGCGGGGCTGCGTCTTCTACCGCCATCACACGAGGCCTTCCGGGGCCTTCGCCGCCTCGTCCGACTCGCGGATGGCCGCGCGGCGGATCTTGCCGTTCACGGTCTTGGGCAGCGCGTCCACGTACTCCACGATGCGGGGGTACTTGTACGGCGCGGTCTTGCGCTTCACCCAGGTCTGCAGCTCGCGCGTCAGCTCGGATGAGCCCTCGAAGCCCTCGGCCAAAACGACGGTGGCCTTCACGGCCTTGCCGCGCGTGGGATCGGGCACGCCGGTGACGGCGCACTCGCGCACCGCCTCGTGCTCCAGAAGCACGCTCTCGATCTCGAAGGGGCCGATGCGGTAGCCGCTCGACTTGATCACGTCGTCGTTGCGCCCGACGTACCAGAAGTAGCCGTCCTCGTCGCACCACGCGGTATCGCCGGTGTGGTACCAGCCATCGTGCATGGCGGCCGCGGTCTTCTCGGGATCGCGGTAGTATTCCAGCATGATGCCGGCGGCCTTCTCGTGGATGTCGATGCACACCTCGCCCGTCTCGCCCACCGCGCAGCGGGTGCCGTCGTCGCGCTGGATCTCCACGTTGTACAGCGGCACCGGCTTGCCCATGGAGCCGGGGCGCGGGGCGGAGTTCGTCAGGTTCGCGATGGTCAGCGGCGTCTCGGTCTGCCCGAAGCCCTCGTAGATGACGAGTCCCGTGTGCTCCTTCCAGAAATCGAACAGATCGGGGTTCAAGGCCTCCCCCGCCGTCGTGGAGTACCGAAGCGAGCTCAGGTCGTAGGCGTCGACGTTCTCGGTCATCATCATGCGGTACATCGTGGGCGGGCAGCACAGCGTGGTGATGCGGTGCTCGCCGATGAGCGACAGGATCTCGGAGGGGTGGAAGCGGTCGAAGTCGTACGTGAACACGCACGCCTCCATGAGCCACTGGCCGTAGTACTTGCCCCACACGGCCTTGCCCCAGCCCGTGTCGGCGATGGTGAAGTGCAGGCCGTCGGGATCCACGTTGTGCCAGTGCTTCGCGGTGACGAGGTGCGCGATGGCGTACTCGGAGTCGTGCAGCACCATCTTGGGGTTGCCCGACGTGCCGGACGAGAAGTACATGAGCATGGGGTCGGCCGCCGCCGTCTCGCGGCGCTCGAAGTCCTCGGACGCGGCGCGCACGCACGTGTTGAAGTCGAGCCAGCCCGCGCGCTCGACGCCCGCCGCGCACACGCCCTCCGGCCCCGACAGCGCCTCGCCCAGCGGCAGGCCGTCGTCGGGGAACACGAGGTTGCCGTCGGCGTCCTCGGGCGTGAGGCCGCCGCCCGCGCCGTTCACGAGGATGCGGCGCTCGAGCGTGGGGCACGCGTCGGCCACGCGGTCGCACACTTCCGCGATGTCGCCGAGCGACGTGGCGATGACGGCCTTGACGGACGCGCCGTTCAGACGGTATTCCAGGTCGTGCTCCTTGAGCATGAAGGTGGCGGGCACCATGACGGCGCCCAGCTTCGCCAGCGCGGTGGCCACGAACCAGAACTGGTAGTGGCGCCGCAGGATGACCATGACCATGTCGCCGCGGCCGATGCCCTGCTCGGCCAGGAAGTTCGCCGTCTTGTCCGACCAGCGCTTCATGTCGGCGAACGTGAACACGTGGTTCTCGCCCTCGGGGTTGCACCACACCATGGCGCGGCGGTCGGGGTCGTTCGCGGCGATGTCGTCGACCACGTCGTAGCCGAAGTTGAAGTCTGCCGGGCAGTTCACGTCGAACGAGACGAGCACGCCGCCCTCGTCGTAGGCTTCGTTCACGTAGCGGAGGTTGATGTTTCTCATGATGGTGTCTTTCTCGGAAGATCGATGCAGCGGAAGGATCCGCCGCGAGACGGATGGGATCATCGGATGCGGGGCGCATGCGCCGGGGCTTCGTTCGGCTTCTCGCCGCCTGCCCGGGGCGCTGCGCCTAGATAATCTCCCCGTTCGGCTTCATGACCACCGCGAGGAAGGTGCACGGCTCGCCGCCCGTGGCGATCATGCCGTGGCCGCGGCCGGAATCGTACATGAGAAGGTCGCCTGCCTCGAGCTCTTCGATATGGTCCTCGTAGGCGAAGCGCATGCGACCCGAGATGATGTAGTCGAGTTCCTGGCCCTTGTGGTAGGACAGGTGGATGGGCGCGTCCTGCTCTTCCTCGAGGTACGGCGCCGTCACCAGGAAGGGCTCGGCCAGCTTGTTCTTGAAATGGGGGGCCTTGTGCAGGTACTCGAAGCCCGCGCGGCGCTTGATGGACAGGCCTTCCGCGGCGCGCGTCAGCGAATAGCCCGACAGATGCGGATCCTCGCCGGTCAGAAGCTCGATGACGTCGACGCCCAGGCGCTGCGCGCACTTGTAGAGGAACGTGAACGACAGGTCGTGCTGCCCCGATTCCTGCGCGGCGTACTCGGCTGTCGAGCGTCCCGTCGCGTCGGCCATCTCCTGCATGGTGATGTCGAGGTCTTCGCGCAGGGCCCGAATTCGCCCAGCCACCTCTTCGATGTTCGGCTCCATGCTCGCTTGACCTCCTTCTGGTATGTCGTCGGAATAAAAGTTTATCTATTGTATAGCAAACCGCTTCGATTCAGGGGAAGACGAAACCATTTGGAAACAAAAAAGCGGCCCGCGGGTGACGACGACCCAGTTGTCATCCTGAACGGAGCAGCGACGCTGCGTAGTCGAAGGACCCCGCGCGGCGATAGCCGGAAGCGCCCCGACTGACGCCGTGCGGGATCCTTCGACTCCGGCCTTCGGCTTGCGCTCAGGATGACAATCTCTTAGGCGGGGACGCCCTCGCCGAACAGGAGCTCGCGCTCCGGGCCGGTCAGCGCGGCGCGCGCCTGGTCGCGCAGGTTGTTCATGCCGCTGAGGAACTGGCGGTACATGACCACGGTCAGGTAGCGCCCGATGGGCGTCAGCGTCAGCTCGTCGGCGTTGTCGGTTTCGAACGCCCTGCTCAAGCGCATGAACGCCAGCTCCATGGGAAGGCCCGTCTCGATGCTGCAGCCGAAGTCGCGCTCGAAGGCGCGCTTGTCCAGGCGCAGCTTGTACAGATCGAGCAGGAAGCGGTAGCGCATGAGGTCGCGCTTGCTCATCTCGGTCTTGCCCATGATGGACATGCGCCCGCTCTCGATGGCCGCGTTGTAGTCTTTGATGCTGAAGTTGTTCACGTACAAACAGCCGTTCAGATGCGTGATGGAGCCGCTGCCGATGGCCGGGTACTCGTCGTAGTTCACCTGGTACTCGTCGATCTGAGGCGCGTCGGCCGGCTTGCCTTCCTTGTCGGGGCGCGTGAACGTCCACAGCGTGGTGCGGTCGAACAGCGGGTCGTCGCCGCCGGCCAGCACGCCGTCGAGGATCTGGTAGTAACGGTACTCGCGGTCGTAGTCCATCGCGCCTAACGTAGCGGCCATTTTGCGCGTAGTGGCCGACGACACGTACAGCGGCGAGAACGTGGTCTGGCGGCAACCGGACAGCGCGATCTTCTCGAGGTCGGCCATGAGAACGTCCTCAGTCTGCGAGGGGAAATTGAAGATCATGTCAACGTTCAGCGAGTCGAAGTACGGCTCCGCCTCGGCGATGCGCTCCAGGATGACGTCGCCGCTGCCGTACTTCTCGTAGCGGTCCATCTGCTTGAGCAGATCGTCGTCGAAGCTCTGCACGCCCACGCTCAGACGCTGCACGCGGCCCTGCAGCTTGTCCAGCCACGGCTGCGTCAGGTGGTTCGGGTTGGTCTCGGAGGCCACCTCCCTGATGTTGAACTCGTCGCGCGCCAGATCGAGCGTCTCGCACAGCTCGTCGATCATGACGGTGGGCGTGCCGCCGCCCACGTAGATGCTCTCGAAGTCGTAGCCGAGGTCCTTCAGCATCAGCATCTCTTTGCGCATGTTCGCGAAGTAGGGCCGGGCGACCTCCTCGCGAAACGGGTAGCGGTTGAAGCTGCAATACGGGCACAGGCGCTCGCAGAAGGGGACGTGCATGTACAGCATGTACTTCTGCCCCGGCGTCGCCGGGGGCATCGTGGTCTCGCTCGTGGGGTTGAGCGCCAGATGCTGCTTGGTCATGGTGTGGATCAGGCGCGACAGTATGCGCTCGGAAAGCATGTGAGTCTCCTATTCGCTTCAAAGATTTCGGTTCCCATAGTAAGGCTTTTCCGGAGATTTGCACCCGCCATTCGTCCTCGTCCATAAAGAAAAACGGGCCCGGGCGCATGTCCCGGGCCCGTATCCTCGCCGCAACGGCATTTTCAGCTTTTATGGAACAAGTCGAGCAGCTCCTCTTTCGAATGGACATCCATCTTGGCGTAGATGCGCTTGATGTGGGTTCGCACCGTGTTCACCGACAGGAACTGCTCGTCGGCGATGTAAGGGGCGCTCCTGCCTTGAGCCAGGTAGACGAGCGTTTCCAGCTCGCGCTTCGAAAGACCGTAGCGGCTCGCGAGGGCAAGGCAACGCTCGTCGGCGTTCTTCTCCGCGCTCGGAAGCGGCGCCGTCGCCGAGACATGGGAACGAACGGCCAGCCGGACGGCGACGGCGGCCAGGTAGACCGCTTCGAACGACAGGCTGACGCCGCTGGCAATCCGATCGCCTAACAACGGCCAGACCACGAAGAAGCCTAAGAACAAGATCGCCAAGGCGGCGCAGCACAGTCCCGAAACAAACGCCGAGGCAAGCCCGTTTCTCACTTCCTTGCTGAATCCCGCTATCAGCAAAGTCACTACCGAAGCCTGCAGGAATCCCAAAGGGATGTTGGATGCCACTTGCCCGAAGCCTTGCTCCCAGGCGCCAAGAAACCAGCTGACCATTACTCCCGCCGTGGCCAGCACCGGCACCACCACGAAAGCATCGTCGACCAAGCGCCCCTGCTTCCACCGCGAAAGGAACAGGAACAGCACCGCACTCAGCATCATCCCCGCGACAAGCCCCCATGAAGTCTCGATTTGCGGATTGTTGACCATGTCCGCGCCCCGCATGTTGCCAGACCAGCTGAACGCAACCAGAAGAATGCACGGCACGAGCGCCGCAAAGACGACCCAGTTGCGCTCGAGCATGCCGCGCGTGCGAACGAGCGCGCTCTCTTCGTCGGCGGACGTCGGCGCAGGCAGGTCCTTGTCCTGGCTCTTCATCTGAAGAAAAGAGAGCATGAGCAGCACGCCGAACAGGCCGCCCTGCCACGGCTGGGGAAGAAGCAGGAGCGCAACCCGAAACAGCCCGGCGAAGAGGCAGACGAGCGCTAGCACGGCGACGGCCTTCTGTTGCCCCAACGACCCGAACGACGCGCCCCAGTACACACACGAGGTTCCCAGCCCGAAACCAAACAGGGCACCGCAGCCGACGCCCATCGGAATTTCGATCCCCGGCACCCGCACGAATTCGAACGCGACAAAACCAAGCGAGGCAAGCAGACCGCCAAAAGCCATCAAGCGCTTCGGGTCGTCGGCGGACAGGGCGAAACGAACCGCCGCAAGCAGGCATACAAACGCAAACGAGATCAGCGAGGATAGCAGAAACTCCTCGGAACCCGCCCCGATCCCGAATATCCCCGATTGAGGCGCGGCCCCGTCAAGCAAGGTTGCCAGGCAAACGGCCAGCCCGACCGCGCCTGCATGTTCTAAGAAAAGCCGCACTTCACCTGAAGCCATCGAGCGCACATCCTTCTCTCTTTGCGCCGGACGATCGTCACGGCACTCGCTGTCTGCGAACCTTCATTTTATAAGACAATACCCTGTCAAACGCGAGAATCACCCATTGTGAGTGACAAAAACGACGTCGCTAACGCGATCGAGCGACAGACACGGACAGCCGAACGCCTTATGGTTCGTTCATGGTCGAAATCCCAAGAACCAACGACTGCAAGCGAAGTTCGATCATCGAAGGAGGAACGATGGAGGATCTATCAAGAAGGACCTTTCTAAGGGGAGCGCTGCTGGCAGGTGCCGGAGCCGTTGGAGCGGGGGCGCTCACGGCCTGCGCGCCCCAGACGACCGAGAGCAAGAGCGCCGGTGCATCGGCCGCCGCCGACGACGCGACGGTCAATGGAGACTACCCTTGGCCCGTCAACCCGCCCGAGATCGCTGCCGAGGACGTGGAAGAAGAGGTTTCGGCCGATATCATCATCGTCGGGCTGGGCATCGCCGGCGTGGCGGCCGCCCGCTCCGCCGTCGAAGAGGGCGCGTCCATCATCGCGTTCGAGAAGTCCGAGAAGCCTAATGTCCGCTCCGGCGACTTCGCCATCATGGGCGGCGAGACCATGAAGCGCTGGGGTCGCGAGAATATCGTCGACATCGACGAGGCATGCGACCACGAGGTTGAAGAGGGGTCGTATTTCCCGAAGCGCTCCATCTACACGAAGTGGGCGAAGCACAGCGGCGAGGCCTTCGACTGGTACCTCGAAGCCGTGCCCGACATCTACTACGCCGAAAGCTCGATCGCGGAGATTCCCGATGGCGTCGAGCAGTACATCACCCCGTACTTCGTGCCCCTGCCGGACGGCTACGACTTCACCAAGGAGGCGTTCCCCTGCTATCCCAGCTCGGTGTCCTGTTATCCCGACCAGAAGTTCATCTTCGAGGCCAACTGGGACATGGTCGTCGGGACGGGGCTGATGGACGCGCGCTTCGGCCATTTCGCCGAGAAGCTGGAGAAGGACGGCGATCGCGTGAGCACGGTGTACGCCCGCAACGCCGAGACCGGCAAGTACGTCAAGGCGACCGCGAGCAAGGGCGTCATCCTCGCGACGGGCGAGTACTCGTCCAATCCCGAGTTCCTCAAGTTCTTCTGCCCGGCCACGGTAGAGAACGAGATCCAAGTGTGGTGGCCCGACATGGACGTCGAAGGCAAGCCCGTCAACCAGGGCGACGGCCTCAAGCTGGGCAACTGGGTGGGCGCCGCCGTGCAGCAGCACCATGCCCCGATGATCCACTGGATGGGCGGCACCTACGGCGGCACGGGCATGGACATGTCCCCGGTCGGCACCGCGCCGTTTCTATACCTGAACAAGGACGGCAAGCGCTTCACGAACGAAGACATCCCGGGCCAGCAGATGCAGAACCAGATCGAGAACCAGCCCGGTCGCATGCTCTTCCAGTTCTTCGACGGGAACTGGGCCGAGCAGTGGGCCTCCTTCCCGATCAAGCACGGCAAAGCGACCTACCAGATGGAAAGCCCGACCGGACGCGTCGAAGCCACCGCATCGCCTTCCGACTACATATCGCAGACGAACATCGATCTAGCGGTGGAAGCCGGCGTGCTCTTGAAGGCCGATACCCTCGACGAGCTGCTTACCCTGTGCAAAGAAAAGGGGCTCGACATCGAGAACGCCAAAGCGTCCATCGAGCGCTACAACGAGCTTGCCAAGGCCGGCAAGGACGAGGACTTCGGCAAGATCGCCTCGCGCCTGTTCCCGGTGGAGACCGCACCGTTCTACGCCACGCCGTGTCGCCAGGGCGACATGCTCGTGTGCATCGGCGGTCTGGTTTCCGACGAGGAATGCCACGTGTTCGACGAAGAGAAGCGGGTCATACCTGGATTCTACGTGGCAGGCAACGTCCAGGGGAACCGCTTCGCCGTGCAGTACCCCATCGCTTTCAAGGGCGTCAGCCATTCGATGGCGCTATACTACGGCTACGTGGCCGGCAAGAACGCCGTCGCCGGAGCCTAGGCGCCGCAAAACCGCATACCCTCCCCTCCATACGCCGCCCGAACCTCCTCTGAGAGGGTCGGGCGGCACCTCGCGCGAGGAGGCTTTACGCGATGCGCTCGAAACGGACGGCGAAGTGGGCGTCCGAGGAGCCGGGAGACAGGCGCGTGGCCACGCAGGAGCGGCCGTTGACGGGCGCCAGTTTGAAGCCCGCGCCGGCCTCGCTTTCGAGGAAGGCCTTCACCACGCCGTTGTTCTCCTCGCGGGTTACCGTGCACGTGGCGTAGGCCAGCGCGCCGCCCGGGGCCACGTGCGGCGCGGCAGCCTGCAGCATGCCCAGCTGCACGCGCGCGAACTCAACGATGTCGGCCGGCTTGATGCGCCAGCGGATCTCGGGATGGCGGCGCAGCGTGCCCAGCCCCGAGCACGGGGCGTCGATGAACACCTCGTCGAAGGCGCGGTCCCCCACCACGGCGTCCAGCTCCAGCGCGTCGCCCGTGAACGCCTCGGCCACCTCCGCGCCGTAGCGCTCGGCGCGCTCCAGCAGAAGCCGCGTCTTGAACGCATGGTTGTCAAGCGTAGACAGGACCAGCTGCGAGCCGTAGGCGCGCGTCGCATCGCTTTGCAGCAGGATCGTCTTCGTGGCGCGACCGGCGCCCACCTCCAGAAGCGACGCGGGCTTCCGCTCAGGCAGCACCGAGGCGGCCACCAGCTGCGAAGCGGCGTCCGTCACGAGGATCTTGCCCTGCGAGAACATCCGCTTCACCTCGGGAAGCAGCAGCGCGCGTGTGTCGAGCACACGGTAGCAGCCGGCAACGCTCACGCCGTCCACCGATACCGGGTCCAGCCCCTCGTCCAGCTTGTCGAACGCTTTGACCAGGGCCTCGTCGGAGGTTTTCGCCGCGTTGACGGCGATGAACAGCGGCGCCTGCTCGTTCGAGGCGCGCATGAAGTCGAGAGCCTCCTGCGGCCCCAAGTCGACGATGAGCTTGCGCGCCAACCACAAGGGGAACGCATGCAGGCGCGCGAGCGCCTCGGGGTCGCGCATGGGATCGCCGAAGGGAAACGCCTGACGCATGAGCACGATCTTGCGCAGCACCGCGTTCGCCAGACCCGACGCGCTCATCGCGAAGGAGCGCACGAGCTCCACGCCCTGGTCGACGGCCGCGTGCGGCGTCTTGCCGAGGAAGATGATCTCGTAGGTGCTCACTCGCAAGGCATCGCGCACGTCGGGTTTCACGTCGCTGGGCGCGTTGAGCGCGCGATCGATGATCTCGTCGAGCGTGCCCGTGGCGCTGACCACGCCGAGAGCCAGCTTCGTAGCGAACGCGCGATCCTCCGACGAGAGGTCGGAGCGGTCGATGCGCGTGCCGATGACGTCCTGCGCGAACGCGTCGCGCTCGCGCACGGCGCGCACCACGTCGAGCGCGGCCAAACGTGCGGGGCTCGCCTTCGAGCGCGGCTTCTTCGGAGGGTTTTTAGGTCCGGCGTAGCCTTGGGGCTTTCGCGTCTCACGTGCTTCAGGCATGGGGTTCCTCCCAGGTCAGGCCGCCGTCCTTGATTCCCTGGACGCCCGCGGCGAACGAACGCGCGTCCATGGTCTGCTTGCCGTCGGGCTTGAGCGCGCCCACCTCGAGCGCGCCGTCCGCCATGCCGAGGAACAGGCGCTTGCCCGCGAAGCGCACCTCCCCCGGACGGATGCCCGCCGCCAGCTCGCAACCCGCCGCGTCCTCGGGCGCGTGCGCTTCGAGCACGGTGACGCCGCGCCCGGCGACGACGGCGCGCGACGGGTGCGGCGCACTCGACGCCTGCACTTTGCGCGCCGCGAGCGCAACGTCGTCGTTCGGCGACAGGTCCAGCTCGCGCTTCTCGATCTTCGAGGCGTAGGTGACCTGCTCCTCGTCCTGCTCCGTCCACTCGGCAGCGTCGCGCTCGACATGCACGAGGGCGGTGAGCAGGGCGTGCGAGCCCAGGTCGGCCAGCTCATCGGTAAGCTCGGAGGCGCTTTTGCCGTCGACGATGGCGGTGCGGCACACGCAGTAGGCGCCTGTGTCCAGGCCCTCCTCCATGCGCATGATGCACACGCCCGCCTCCTCGTCGCCCGCCAGGATGGCTCGCTCGATGGGCGCGGCGCCGCGCCAGCGCGGCAGCAGCGACGCGTGCACGTTGAGGCAGCCGAAGCGAGGGATGTCGAGCACCTCCTTCGGCAGGATGGCGCCGTAGGCCGCGACGCAGATCACGTCGGGGGCGAACGAGGCCAGCTCGCGCTGCGCCGCCTCGTCGCGCAGGGTGCGCGGCGTCAGCACGCGCAGGCCGCGGCGCTCGGCCGCCGCCTTCACCGGCGAGGGCTCTAAGCGCTTGCCGCGCCCGCGCACCGCGTCGGGACGCGTGTACACCGCTGCCACGTCATGCTGCTCCGCCAAATCGTCGAGGATGGTCGCCGCGAACGCGGGCGTGCCCATGAACACGACGCGCATGGTTAGCGCACCCGCGCTTCGAGCGAGGTCTCCCCCGGGCGGGCGCCGGCCGCCAGCGCGATCTCGTAATCGCGCAGCGCCTCGATGCGCGTCATCGGGTCGCAGCGTTCGAACATGGTGATGCCGTCGAGGTGGTCCAGCTCGTGCTGCAGGCAGCGGCCGAGGAGGCCTTCGCCCTCGATCTCCCACTCCTCGCCGTCGAGGTCGAAGTAGCGCACGCGCGCGAACGGCGGGCGCGCGATGGGCACCGAGATGCCGGGGCACGACAGGCACCCCTCGCCCACCACGATAGGATCGCCCTGCGTGTCAACGAGCACGGGGTTCACCAGCACGATGGGGTCCTGCTCGCCCTCGTCCTGATCGCAATCGATCACCACGAGGCGCTTCGTCACGCCCAGCTGCGGCGCGGCGATGCCGCAGCCGTCGTTCTTGTACATGGCCTTGGCCATCTGCTTGGCCAGCTTCTTCAAGCTCTTATCGCCTAGGTCGCACGGATCGCACACCTGGTTCAGGATAGGGTTGGGGGACTGCACGATGGAAATCACGGTCAACACGTCCTTCTGAATTATGGGACGCGCCGCCCGTTTCAGGGCGGCGCGGGTTATCGTCGGATTCGTATTGTCCGGTTTCGGGCGCACCTTGTCCAGCAAACTTCCGAAAGCTCCACAAAACGCGAGGTGGGAAGGGCTATTGCTTGTCGTCCGCCACGATCTCCTTGAGGGAGGCGGCAAGGCCCGCCATGCCCTGGATCTCGGAGGGGATGATGAGCTTCGTGGCCCGGCCGTTGGCCACGGCCTTCAGCGCCTCGAAGGCCTGCAGCGTGAGCACGGCGTTGTCGGCGCCGGCCTCGCGCACCATGCGGATGCCGTCGGCCGTGGCCTGCTGCACGTTCTTGATGGCCTCGGCCTCGCCTTCGGCTTCGCGGATCTGCTTCTCTTTCTCCGCTTCGGCGGCGAGAATCACCTGCTGCTTCGCAGCCTCGGCAGACAGGATCTGCGCCTGCTTGTTGCCCTCGGCGATGGTGATGGCGGCCTGCTTCTCGCCCTCGGCCAGAAGCACCGCCTCGCGCTTCTCGCGCTCGGCCTTCATCTGCTTCTCCATGGCCTGCTGGATGGCGGAGGGCGGCGTGATGTTCTTCACCTCGACGCGGTTCACCTTGATACCCCAGGCGTCCGTGGCCTCGTCGAGGATGGCGCGCATCTTCGCGTTGATGGTGTCGCGAGAGGTCAGCGTAGTGTCGAGGTCCAAGTCGCCGATGATGTTGCGCAGCGTGGTGGCCGAGAGGTTCTCGATGGCGAGGATCGGGCTTTCGACCCCGTAAGTGTACAGTTTCGGATCCATGATCCTGAAGAACACCACCGAGTCGATGGACATGGTGACGTTGTCCTTCGTGATGACGGGCTGCGGCGGGAAGTCGAACACCTGCTCTTTGAGCGAGATGTAGGGGCGCACGCGGTCGATGAACGGCACCTTGACGTGCAGGCCGTTGTTCCACGTGTCGAGGTACGAGCCCAAGCGCTCCACGATGGCGGCTTCGGCCTGCGGGACGATCTTGATGCACGTGACCGAGAACAGCACCACGAGCACGACGATCACGATGATGGCGATCAGAAGCGGGTCGAGGGTGATCATGCTAGGACACCTTCCTTTCGACGATGAGCTTCACGCTCTCCTGCCCCACGATGCGCACGACGGCGCCCTGGGGGATGAACGAGCCGTCGGCGGAACGCGCGGCCCAGGTCATGCGGTTGTCGGTTTCCACGCGTCCGGTGAGGCCCTCGTTGTCGACGTCCTCCACCACGACGGCGGTCTGCCCGACATGGGTGGGCTCCTCCTGCTTTCCGCGGTCGCGGTACTTCACGAACACGGGGCGCAGGGCCACGAGGCACACGACGGAAACGACCAGGAACACGACGATCTGGACAAGCAGGTCGGCACCGAGCAGGTTCGCAGCGAACGCTGCGAGCGCGCCGATGACGAACCACATGGTGATGAGGCCGAACGACACGACTTCGACGACGGCCATGACGGCGGCCACGGCCAACCAGATGAAGGGGCTCACGGGCTCCTCCTTTCTCCTGCGTCGAGTATACCATCCCTCGTCTTCGGCGTGCGCGAGGCGAGGAAACCGATCAGGAACGCGGGGAAAGCGGCTTATGGGCGGCTCGGCGGCGCTTGAGGTCCTGCTGCATGGCGGCCACGGCTTCGTAGAGCATCTCCAGCTCGTCGGGATCGAGGCGCGACGGGTCGGCGATCTGCGCGCGCAGGGCGCCCACCGCATCCTCGGCATCGCCGATGGCGAGCTCCTCCACGAGGAAGGCCGCCAGCTGCTCGGGCGCAGCCGTCTCCGACACGGTGCCCGACGTCAGCACGGCAGCGGCGTCCGGAAGCGCGCGGGACGCCTCCGTCACGAGCCGCGCCGAGGAGGCCGCCGGATCCTCGGCCAGCACGTCGAGCATGCTCTGGGCGATCGCGGCGTGCGCCTGCTCGTGCCACTGCGTCTGCGCGAGCGCGTCGGCATGCAGGAGCGCCAGGTCGGGGCGGCGCGCGGCCAGCGTCAGCAGCTGGCGCTCGAAGCGGCGGCGGTTGACCTCGGCGCGCGGCAGGCTGCGGGCCGGCCTCTGCGGCGCGGCGGCCTGCTCGAAACCGTCCGGCGCGCCCTCGTCGTCGCGCTCCCCTTCGACCTTCGGCGCCTTCAGATGCTCCAGCTGGTCGATCACGTCCTGCTCGCGGGCGCGCACGCTCGTGGCTATCTGCACGGCGTAGTCGCGCGCGAGCATGGAGTCCTTGATGGGGGCCAGCACCTGCAGCGCGTCGGCAAGGGCGGCGGCGCGCCCCTCGGCGCGGCCGAGGTCGTGGCGGGCAAGGCGGCGCTCGATGCCGTATTTCAGCAGCGGCTGGGCGTTCGCGATGAGCTTCTGCAGCTCCTCGGCGCCGCGCTGGGCCACGAAGTCGGCCGGGTCGAGGTTGTCCGGTAGCGTGACGGCGGCCAGCTCGATGCGGCTCTTGCCCGCCTCGGGCGTCATGGAGTCGTCGATGAACGCGAGCGCCCGGTCGGCGGCGCGCTGGCCCGCCTCGTCGCCGTCGAAGAGGTACACGATCGCATGCTGCGCATGGCGCGACAGCAGGCGGATATGGCGCATGGTGAGCGCGGTGCCCAGCGTGGCCACCGCATTCCTCACGCCCGCCTCGTGCAGCGCGATGACGTCGGTGTAGCCCTCCACCACCACGGCTATGCCGGTCGAGGCCATGGCCGCTTTCGCCTTGTCCATACCGTAGAGCACCTGCGACTTGTGGAACAGCGGAGTCTCCTGCGAGTTCAGGTACTTCGGCTCGCCCTTGCCCACCACGCGTCCGCCGAAGGCGATGCACTCGCCCTGCGGATCGTTGATGGGGAACATGATGCGGTTGTAGAAGCGGTCGCGCAGCTTGCCCCCGTCGTTCGACAGCGCCACGTTCGCCTGCACCATCTCGTCGGGCTTGAAGCCCTTCGCAGACAGGTGGCGCACCAGCTGCCCGTGCCCCGGCGCGAAACCGAGCTGCCAGGTCTTCGGCACCTCGCCCCCCAGGCCGCGCGCGCCCAGGTAGCTGCGCGCCGCCGACGCGTCGGAGCCGGGGTTGCGCATGAGCTGGCAATGGTAGAACTGCGAGGTCTCGTCGCAGACGGCCTTGAGGCGGGCCTTGCGGCTGCTGCCGATGCTCTTGCGCCCGCCGCTCTCGGCGATGTCGATGTGCGCGCGCTCGGCCAACCGGCGCACGGCTTCGGGAAACGACAGGTCCTCGGTCTTCATGATGAAGCCGAACACGTCGCCGCCCTCGCCGCAGCCGAAGCAGTGCCATAGCTGCAAGGCCGGATCGATCTTGAACGACGGGGTCTTCTCGTTGTGCAGCGGGCAGCAGCACCAGAAATCGCGCCCGCGCTGCTTCACCGGCGTCCGCTCTCCGATAACCTCGACGAGGTCGTTGGCCTCGCGCACCTTCTGGATGTCCTCTTCGCTGATGCCGCCCGCCATCGCGACCCCTACCTGCGTCTGTTCTGCTTCGCCAGCACCACGTTCACGAGGAACACGAATGCCAACGCCAGCGACGGCCCCAGCTCGGCGATGCCGACGCCCTCCTCGCCCGCGTTCGCGTACGCGAGCACGAGGCTGCCCGTCATGAGGACGAAGCTCAAGCCCCCGATAACCGCGAATATCCACTGCCTGTTCTGCATGCGCTCCCTTTCCGTGTTCGTCACCGTCCAGTATAGCGCAAGCGCGCGCTCGCGGCGCCGCGGCGGGAAGGCGCAGGGCAATCAGCAGAACGCCAACCGAATCCTGACAAAACCGCAGCGGTATCGGACGCCGGCGGGACCGCTGCTATGCTTGATCGGCCGGTCGCGCTTCGCCGGCATTCCGAACGATCGCCCGAAAAGAGAGGTTTGCCATGAACGACGACATCACGATTTTGGCGGACTTCGATTCTGCGCTCTACGAGCAGGTCGAGCCGCCCCTCGTATCGCTCTACCTGCCCACGCACGGCAGTGCTCCCGGCGACGAGAGCGACCGCATCGAGTTCGAGGCCCTCGTGGAGCAGGCGCGCGCGAAGCTCGCCCAGGAGCGCGAGCGCCGCGAATACAAAGGCGTCGACGAGCGGCTCGCCTACGCAGCCGAGCACTTCGACGATCTGACGAACCCCGCGCCCGGCGGAAGCCTGGCCGTGCTCGCAGGCAACGACCGAACCTACATCTACCGGCTTGGCTACGAGGCGGGCCCGCTCGCATTCGTGGGCGAGCGGTTCTACGTCAAGCCGCTGCTGAAGAACTTCCAGTTCGGATCGCACTACTTCCTACTGGGGCTTTCGGCCGACCGCTTCGCGTTCGTCCACGGCGACTTCGGCTCGCTCGAGCGCGTGGAGCTGCCCCGCGACGTGCTCGACGCGTTCAGCGAGGAGTTCCCGCTCGTGTACGACGGGCACGAGGGTGCGCTGGACTACTCGTCGCTCGAGAACCATATGCCGCCCTACCACGGCTGGAAGTCGCGCAACGACGTGAGGAAGGAGGAGGCCGGAAAGTTCTTCCAGTACGTGAACAAGGCGGTGACCGACTACCTCGTGGCCGGCACCGACCTGCCGGTGATCCTCGTGAGCCTGCCCGAGCACCAAAGCGCCTTCCGCCGCATCTCCACCATCCCCCATCTGCTGGACGAGGGCATCGAGAAGGACATCGGCGGCATCGAGGCCCCCGAGCTCTTGGCCGATGCGAAGGCCGTCATCGAGCATGTGCGCGAGGCGCGCGCGACCGAGCTGCTGGAGAAGTTCGGCGATGCCGAGGCGCACGGCGGCGCGTCGTCGGACCTGGAGGCCATCGGGCTCGCGCTTGCAGAGCGCAAGGTGCGCGCCCTGTTCCTGGCCGAAGGCGCCTACATCCCCGGCGGCTTCGACGAGCAGACGGGCGAGGTCTTCCTGTTCGAGCGCGAGCCGCACGGCCGCTTCCAGGGCCCCGAGCTGGCCGACGGCTTCGTCCGCGCGGCCCTTGCCCAGGACGCCGACGTGTTCGAGCTTCCCGCCGAGAAGATTCCCGGCGACTCCGGCATCGCCGCGCTGTACCGGTACTAGGCGCTTCGTTACCATCAGCACTGACCCGCTTCGTTAATGCACGCTTTTGTCAAGCTTTCGTACGTATGAAAGGCGGTTTTGCTTGTCAAAAGCGTGCGTAAGCGGACTGCAACCGCTTGGAGCCGGCGCATGCGCTCGCTCGCCGGCCTCTTCGCCGTACGCGGCTCCATGCGCTACAATGTCCCCGATACCCGCGACGCCCGCCGCCGCGCGGCGGGCTGCATCAGCAGAGGACGCCCATGGAACGCACGAACATCCCCTATCTCTCACTCAACCCCGACATCGAGGCCGCCATCCGCGCCGACCGCGCCGCCGGGCGCGCGCACCCGCATCGCTTCGACGACGCGAACGTCGTGCGCCGCGAGCGGAACCCGCACGACGACGCCACGCTCACGCGCCCCGCGTTCGCGCGCGACATCGAGAAGATCCTCAACGTGCCGGCGTACAACCGCTACGCGGACAAGACGCAGGTGTTCTCGTTCGTGGAGAACGACGACATCAGCCGCCGCGGGCTGCACGTGCAGCTGGTCAGCCGCGTGGCGCGCGGCATCGGATCGCTGCTGGGGCTGAACTGCGAGCTCATCGAGGCCATCGCACTGGGCCACGACGTGGGGCACACGCCCTTCGGCCACGCCGGCGAGCGCTACTTGAGCGCATGCTACCATCGACGAGCCGGGCGCTACTTCAACCACAACGTGCACTCGGTGCGCGTGCTCGACCAGCTGTACCGCCGCAACGTCAGCCTGCAGACCCTCGACGGCGTGCTGTGCCACAACGGCGAGTTCGCCCAGCAGGTGCTGCGCATGGGCGACACGGCCGACTTCGCCGCGCTCGACAGGCTCGTGGAAGCGTGCACCGCAGACGAGCTTGCCATCAAGACGCTGCGTCCTTCCACGCTGGAGGGCTGCGTCGTCCGCGTCAGCGACATGGTCGCCTACGTTGGCAAGGATCGCGCCGACGCGCTCGACATGGGCGTCATCGACTCGCTCGACGTGTTCGACAGCGAGGTCGTCGGCCGAGACAACGCGCGCATCATCAACAACCTCACCGTCGACCTCGTGAACATGAGCTACGGCACCGACCGCATCGCGCTCAGCGAAGGGGCGTTCGCCGACCTCAAGCGCGCCAAACGCCAGAACTACGAGCTCATATACGAGCGCGAAGGCATGGTGAACGGCGCAGGCAACATCGTGGAAGAGATGTTCGAGGAGCTGTACGAGCGCCTCTTGGAGGATCTTCTCGCAGGCGACGAGGGCTCGCCGGTGTTCAAGCACCATGCCGCCTCCCTCGCCGCCAAGTCTCGCACCGTGGAGATCGACGAGTACCTGGCATCGGATCCGAACCAGGTGGTCGTCGACTACATGGCCTCGATGACCGACAGCTACTTCATGGCGCTCTACGCCCACCTGTTCCCGAGAAGCAAGAAGCGCATCATCACGCGCGGCTACTGCTCCGATTTAGGCTGAGGGCCCACCGAGGAAAGGAAACGCCTGTGAAGCTGCTCATCGCATCCGATCTGCACGGCGCGGCGCCCGCCGTGCGCGCGCTCGTCGACCGCATCGAAGCCGAAGCGCCCGACCGCATCGTCTTGCTGGGCGACCTGCTGTACCACGGCCCGCGCAACGACCTGCCGGAAGGCTACGCGCCGAAAGAGGCGATCGCGCTGCTCAACGGCCTGGCCGGACGCATCGTTGCCGTGCGCGGCAACTGCGATGCCGAAGTTGACCAGATGGTGCTCGACTTCCCGTGCATGGCCGACTACGCCCTCGTCGAGGCCGACGGGCACGTCCTGTACCTCTCCCACGGCCACCTGCCGGGCAAGTCCCCCGACGACCCGCCCATGCTCGCTCCCGGCAGCGCCTTCTTGTCAGGCCATACCCATGCGAAGACGCTCGACGAGCGCGACGGCGTGCTGTTCGTCAACCCGGGAAGCACCTCCATCCCGAAGGACGGCTCCGCCAGCTACGCCGTGTACGAACACGGCGCGTTCATCCTGAAGGACTTGGATGGGAACACGCTGCGCGAAGGCGGATGGGAGTAACCCGAACGGCGCTCGACCCTTAACCTAACCGTCCTCGATCCACCGTGTATTCCACGTCGGCTATCGCGGCGGTCGAGGCGCGATGGCTCACCAGCACGACGGTCTTGTCGCCGCGGCCCTCGGAGAGCGCGCGGAGCACGGCGGCCTCGTTCAGGCTGTCGAGGTTCGACGTGGGCTCGTCCAACAGCACGAACGGCGCGTCGTGCAGGAACACGCGTGCAAGGCCTATGCGCTGCCGCTCGCCTCCCGAGAGCGTCTCCCCCAGCTCGCCCACCGGCGTGTCCAACCCGCGCGGCAGACGTTCGATCAAACCGCTCAACGCCGCCTTGCGGCATGCTTCGGCCAGCTCTTCGGGCGAGGCGCTCGGCTTCGCAAGGAGGATGTTCTCGCCTATGGTGCCGGCGAACAGATGCGTTTCCTGCGTCATGTAGCCCTGCGTTTCGCGCAAGCTGGCCGTGTTCGCACGGCGCACATCCGTGCCCGACACCTCCACCACGCCGCGCGTGGCATCCCAAAAGCGCATGAGCAGCTTGCACAGCGTCGACTTGCCCGAACCGCTGCGCCCGGACAGGTGCACCACGCTGCCCGGTTCGATGCGCAGGCTCACGTCGTCGAGCACGGGATACCCTCCATAGGAGAAGTCGACGCGACGCACCGCGGCGCCCGAGAACGTCCCCAGATCCACACCGTCGTCGACCTCCTCGGTCTGCGGGCGCTCGTCAAGCAGCTCAAGCACGCGCCCCCCGGACGCAAGCGTCTGCTGCAGCGTGGAGCCGAGATTCGCCACGGCGATGACCGGGCCGAACGACGACATGAGGGCGGCCGTGGCCACAAGAGCCCCGTCGGGCGCGATGGCACCGGACAAGCACAGCGCCCCCGACGCCAGCACCATCGCAACGTCGAGCGCCAGCACCAGCCCGTTCGTCAACGACATCGCCAGAGCGCCGCGCCCCTTGAGGCGCGCTTCCGCGCGGGCAAGCTCGTCCATGCGTTCGTCCAGCTCGCGCGAACGTTCGGCCGCTCGGCCGAATTGCAGCGTCTCGCGCAAGCCTCGCAAGCTGTCAAGCACGAACGCGTTCATACCGCCCAGCCCCTCCCGCAGCTCGCGCCCGCCCATGCCGCTGGCCTTCGAGGAGGCGTACGGCACCGCTACGCCCACCAGCAGGTAGGATGCAAGAGCCAGCAATCCCAGCGCCGGAGATATCGTCGCGACGAACGCCGTCATGCCCGCAGACACGACGAACGCGATGATCGCCGGGGACAACGTGTGAGCATAGAACACTTCCAGCAATTCGATATCGCCGGTCACAAGCGAAACAAGGTCGCCTTTGTCGCGGCCTTCCAGCTTCGCCGGAGCCAAGCGGCGCAGCGCGGCGAACACGCGGTCGCGCACGAGCGCCAACAGCTTGAACGCGAGATAATGGTTGCACAGCTGCTCGCCGTAGCGCAGAGGCCCGCGCGCGACGCCGCAGACGGCCACGAGCGCCAGCGCGGCGCCGTAGCCGACAGTCTGCGGAAAGCCCGCCAGGTCGACGAGCGCGTAGACCCCGAACACCGTGAGGAAGATGGCCGCCCCGAAGCCCAGCACTCCCAGCACGACGGCCAACGCCATCCAGGGAGCCAGAGGGCGCACGAGCCCCACCAGCCGCAGCATCACCGACAAGTGCGATCGGCGCGTCGGCTCGACGGACGCAGGCTCTTCCCCTCTTCGCCCATGCGCAGGGCAGTCGGGGCAGCGCGCAGGCTCGGCCGCGGCGCGCGCGGATCCTCCGGAAACCGCAGACGGCGCCTCCGTCAGCCGATCCTCGGGATCGTCCGCTTCGACCGCCGCAGAGAAGCGCTCGAGCTCGGCTTGCCGGCTCCATAGGCGCGCATACGGGCCGCCGTGCTCCAGCAATTCGCCGTGCGTCCCGGCTTCTGCCACACGGCCGTCTTCCAACACGTAGATGCGGTCGGCGCCGACCACGGCCGCCAGGCGATGCGAGATCACGACGACGGTCTTCGTGCGCGCCAGCTCATGGACGACCTCGACGATGGCTCGCTCGCTCTCCGCATCGACGTTCGACGTGGCCTCGTCGAACACGTACGCAGGCGTATCTCGGAGCAAGGCGCGAGCCAGCGCGAGTCGCTGCCGCTGACCACCCGAAAGGTTTCCGCCTTCCTCCGCTATCGCTGCATCGAGCCCGCCCGCCTGCTCCACGAACCCTTCTGCGCGGCAGCGACGAAGCGCCTCCCACAGCTCCTCGTCGCTCGCCTGGGGGTCGGCTAGCAGCAGGTTCGAGCGCACGCTCCCCTTGAACAGGTAACTCGAGAACGGAACGACCGTGACGGTGCTCGCAAGCGAAGCGCGCGACGCCTCCTGGATCGGCACGCCGCCCACTTCGACCGACCCCGCGAATCCGGCGTTGCGTCCCGACAGGATGCCCGCCAACGTCGACTTTCCCGAACCGCTCTCGCCGACGATGCCCGTGAACGATCCGGCGGCCGCATCGAAATCCACGTCGGAAAGCACGGTGCGCTCGCCATCGTAGGAATACCCCACGCCGCGGCATGCAAAGGAGATGCGATCGGCTTCGATGACGCGCGAGCCGCGCTTGGGTTCCGGCGCATCAAGAATCGAGAACATCTTGTCGGCCGCCGCCATGCCGTTCATGGCCGTGTGGAAGAACGACCCCAGCGTACGCAGCGGGATGAAGAACTCGGCCGCCAGGAATATCACGGCGAAAGCCGCGAAAAACGGCGCCTGCCCGAGCGAGAACTGCCACAGCGCCATGACGATGCCCACCGCCGCCCCGCCGTAGGCGAACACGTCCATCACCGTCACGGAGTTCAGCTGCATGCGTAAAAGCCGCATCGTGGCCTGGCGGAACGTCTCGGCCTCGCGGTTCATCGCCTCGTGGCGGTCGGCGTCGACACGGTAGATCTTGAGCGTCGTGAGGCCCTGCAGGTTCTCGAGGAACGTCGCGCCCAAGTCGGTGTAGGCGTCCCAGTACGAGCCCATCGCGCGCTTCGCGATCTTCTGCACGGCGACGATGGACGCGGGTATGAGCGGCACGCAGGCCAGAAGCGCCACGGCTGCCGGAAAGCACAGCGGAGCGAGACAGGCGAACAGGGTGAGCGGCGCCAAGACCGAATAGAACAGCTGGGGCAGGTACGAACCGAAGTAGCTCTCCAGCTGCTCGGTGCCCTCGACGCTCACCTGCACGGCCTCGCTCGTGGACACGCGCTCGGAGTACGACGGACCGAGGCGCACGAGCTTGTCGTATACGAGCTTGCGCACGGTGCGCTTCGCGGCCGCAGCTGCCGCCTGGCCCATGCGCTGCGAGAGCGTCAAACAGCAAACGCGCACGACGATAGCCGCCGCAGCGGCCATCACGAGGTTCGCCCGCGACGCGGCGACGTCCCCACCCTCGACGAGGGACTGCACGAACGCCCCCATGAGCAGCATGAACGCTATGTTCGCCGCGAGCGCGACCCACTGGAGCGCGACGCTTGCCGCTACGTACTTGCGCGCTTCGGGCACCATGCCCGCCAGCCGTTTGCTGAACATGCCTAGCCCTCCGTCCGCTCGACAACGCGTTCGGAGCCGCGCTCGGTCGCAGAGCCGCGATCCGTCTTCACGATGAAGCCGAAATACGCGACATGCGCCACCCATACGGCAGCAACGACGGCGCGTCCCACCGGCACGTTCGCCATCAGAAGGAACGAGGCGCCCAACACGAGCGTGACGGGGCCCAGCAGCATGAGCTTCGCCTTCACGGTCATCGCGCGCTTCTTCGCGAAGCCTTCCAGCACGGTGCGGTACAGCTTCGTTCCATGGAACCATGCGTCGAGGCGCTCCGAGCTGCGCGCGAAGCAGTACGCGGCTCCCAGCAGGAACGGCACCGTCGGCAGAACGGGAAGCACCGCCCCCAGCGCCCCAAGCCCGAAGCAGGCGAAGCCCCCGACCGCCCACAGGGCGCGAAGGCACCTGGCCGCGCGCCGGTCTCTCTCGTTCGTCATGAGCATCCTTCCCAGCGCCGACGCCCTGCGCCGGCAAATAGTTACCTTTGTCTAACAAGGTGGGAATTGTACGCGAACTGGATTAAATTGTAAACCTTGGTTAATTTTTAGCGACGGTTCAACGTGTGCAGCATGCTCAGGCCCCGCAGGGTGAGATGCTCGTCGGTACGGGCGACGCGCTGCGACAGCGCGGCGATGGCAGCGGCATCCGAGCCCGTGGCGATGACGTCAGTCTCGTAGCCCAGTTCGCGCCATACCATGTCGATGAGGCCGTCGATGAGCGCGACCTCCCCCATCACGACGCCCGCCTGCATGGCCTCGCGCGTGTTCTTGCCCACCACCGATGCCGGGGCCTTGAGATCGACCATCGCCAGCTGCGCGGCGGCATCCGACAGCGCCTTCGCCGACAGCTTCACGCCGGGCGCGATGATGCCGCCCACGAACGAGCCGCCCTCGTCAACCACCTCGAAGTTCGTCGTCGTGCCCAGATCCACCACGATGAAGGGCGCCGTATAGGCCGTGCGGGCGGCAACGAGGTCGGCTACCCGGTCGGCTCCCAGCTCGCCGGGGTCGTTGTAGCGCATCTTCACGCCCGTCTTCACGCCGGGTCCCACCACGAGGGGGCGTCGGCCGGCAAGCGCGCGCGTCGCGGTCACCCATGCATCCGTGAGCCCCGGCACCACCGACGCGATGACGGCATCGTCGCAGATCGCACCACGACCGTCGCGCTCCAGCATGTCGAACAGCCCCGCCATCCGCATGCGCGCCTCGTCGGCCGTCATGCGCTCCGTCGTGGTCACCTTCCAGGTGGCTTCCAGCTCGCCGTCGACGAAGAGGCCCAGGTTCGTATCCGAGTTCCCCACGTCCACGCATAGCACCGTGCGCGCCGCGTCCCTTCCGTTGCCCATAGCCTCCCGCCCTTCCCGAATTGCCACAATCATGCGAATTTAGCGATGCCGCTCGCCCTTTTCGTCCAGTATACTGTACCCGTCCGTTCAGTAACCCGACTTCCTAAAACGTGAGGGGAAGCGGATATACGCAAAGGAGAAGAGAATGGATTCTGTCAAAGGGCAGCTGACGCTGCGCGGTATTGTCATAGGCTGCGTCGGTTGCGCCATCATCACCGCGGCATCGGTGTACACGGCCCTCAAGATGGGGGCGCTTCCTTGGCCCATCGTGTTCGCGGCCATCATCTCGCTGTTCTTCCTCAAGGCCCTCGGGCACGGCAAGGCCAGCCTCAACGAGGCGAACGTCACGCACACCGTGATGAGCGCAGGCGCTATGGTGGCGGGCGGCCTGGCCTTCACCATCCCCGGCATCTGGATGCTGGGCTACGCCGACGAGGTGGCCTGGTTCGAGATGCTCCTCGTAGCCGTCTCGGGCGTCATCATGGGCCTCGTCTGCACCGCGCTTCTGCGCCGCCACTTCATCGAGGACTCCGAGCTGGAGTACCCCATCGGCGAAGCGGCCGCCCAGACGCTCATCGCGGGCGATTCCGGCGGCAAGACCGGCTGGAAGCTGTTCGGCTCCATGGGCTTCGCGGGCGCGTTCACGGCGTTGCGCGATTTCTTCGGCGTGATCCCCGCGATGCTCTTCGGCAACACCGCGGTCCCCGGCGTTGCGTTCGGCATCTACCTGTCGCCGATGCTTCTGGCCGTGGGCTTCCTCGTGGGCACGGGCGCCGTCGTCGTGTGGTTCGTCGGAGCGCTGCTGGCGAACTTCGGCATCATCGTGGGCGGCTCGGCCGCGGGACTCTGGGACGTGGCGTCCGCGCAGGGCATCGTGTCCAGCCTCGGTATGGGCGTCATGATGGGCGCGGGCCTGGGCGTCATCTTCAAGAACATCCTGCCCAAGGCCTGGCGCATGCTGCGCGACGCCCGCAGCTCGAACGCGTTCGGCCTCACCGCCGCAAGCACCATGGATGCGCCCGCAAGCGGCGCTAAGGACGGACGGCTGCGCATCGGCAGCTTCCGCCTCACCGCCGGGCTGGCCGCGCTCGCCGTGGCCGCCGTCGCGCTCATCGTCTGCTTCGGCCTGCAGCTGGGCCCCGTCCCGGCCGTCATCGTGGTGCTGCTCGCCTTCGTCGCCACGGCCATGAGCGCGCAGAGCGTCGGCCAGACGGGCATCGACCCCATGGAGATATTCGGCCTCATCGTGCTTTTGGCCGTGGCGGCCGTATCCAGCGTGCCGCAGGTGCAGCTGTTCTTCGTCGCGGGCATCGTGGCCGTGGCGTGCGGGCTGGCCGGCGACGTGATGAACGACTTCCACGCCGGCCACGTGCTGGGCACCAGCCCCAAGGCGCAGTGGATCGGCCAGGCCATCGGCGCCGTGCTGGGCGCGCTCGTGGCCGTCGCCGTCATGGCGATCCTCGTGGGCGCGTACGGCCCCGAGTCGTTCGGCCCCACGGCGTCGTTCGTGTCCGCGCAGGCGTCCGTCGTGGCCACCATGGTGTCGGGCATCCCCTCGGTGCCGGCGTTCGCCATCGGGCTTGCGGCGGGATTCGTCCTCTACCTGCTGAACTTCCCCGCCATGATGCTGGGGCTGGGCATCTACCTGCCCTTCTACATGTCGCTGACCGCGTTTCTGGGAGCCATGGCCAAAGTCGCCTACGACGCCGTGTGCAAGCTGCGCCGCAAGGGGCTCTCGCCCGAGGCGGCCGCGGAGAAGGAGAAGGCCCAGGGCGAAACGGGCCTCGTGGTGTCGTCCGGCCTGCTGGGCGGCGAATCCATCGTAGGCGTCCTGGTGGCGCTCGCCGCCGTGGCGACGGGCCTGGGGGCGTAAACGCGGCGTGATCGCGGCCGCGTCGCCCGAAACGGACGGTTTGAGCGGCGATTCCGTCCGTTTCGGGCGACAGCTTCCCCAATCAGGCGACGAATGGCTCGTCGTGCAAGGCGCATACGGCGAACACGTGCGCCGAAGTCGAGCGAGAGCGCGACAGGCGCCGAACGACACGAGCCGTTTCATCGTCCCGAGGAATTCCATACTGATCGAGGAGCTTGACGAAGCGACCCGTGTTCGCCACGTCTTTGCTCGAGAACCGCATGATCGGCATGCCGTAAAGGGTGAGCTGAGCCTCTCGGTGCTGTTCGTCGGCAAGGACGCGCATCGGTGTCCGGCCGCCGCGCAGCGCCGCGTCCTCGTACTTCTGCATCCCATCGAACTCGCCGATAACCCTGCTGCCGTCCAGCCGCGTCCAGAGGAAGTCGACGCGATACGAACGCCGTCGATCGAGCGGCCGAGGCAAAGCCACCTGAAGCTCGGGAAGCGCGAAGCCATGCTGGATCATCGCGGCGCGCGCGATGGATTCGCCACCGCTTTCGCTACGGGCATCAGCGTAGTGCATCGTCCGCATGGCATGTGCCGCTCCTTCGAGATTGCCGCCGATGCGCCTAACATGGGAAACGAACGCGCTTGCCCTGCCCCCACCGAGGCGTAGCGCGAAATCCGCAACGGCCAGGGCCTGCCCGAAATCCGCCATGCGCATGCAATCGAAGACGGTCCTCTGCAGCGACGTCACACGGAGTCCCTGCACAATGACGGATTCGTCTTCGGCGACAACGTGCCACCGAACGGTCTTCGAGTTCGCATTGCGATTCGATCGGGTCGTCGCAACGTGGATTGCGCCCAGCCTCTCGTACGATACCGGCAGACCGAACGCAACGGCAGCCGATTCGTGACAGAAAACCCAATCGGGATGAATGCTCTGTGCAGTGCGCATCACATGAAGCATTTTCTCGGGCTTCGAAAGCCCGCTCCAATAGGCGGCTCTGGCATACATGCCCCGAGCAGGCCGTACGACCTCACCTCGCTCCACATGCCGCCGCAGAATCTTGCGCGTCCGCTCGCAGGACGAAATCGCGCACATCCGCATGCGCTCCGCCCGAAGGAAAAGCTGGGCCATTTCGACATCGTTGGCTTTCATCGCGCACCACCGCCATCCGCATCCATGCAACTTCGTTCCATCTTCCCAGAAAACAAACAACCTGACGGCTTGAGCCGCGCAGTTCGCAAGACGAACACTGTCGCCCGAAACGGACGGTTTGAGCGGCGATTCTGTCCGTTTCGGGCGACAGCTTCCGCTAACGGACTCGCCGTTCCGCATGCACGCTAGTTGAACTTGAAGATCTTCTGAGCCATACGGTAGCCGGTGATGCCGATGCGGCGACCGAACGAGGTGGGCAGGTTCGTGCCCATGTTGAGCGTGCTGCGCCGGATGGGACGGTAGGCGTCCGGATTGTGCGCTTTGAGGTACTCCCAGATGGCCTCGCGCTTGTCCTCTGCCTCGTCGGTGTCGATCATGCGCAGGAAGATGGAGCAGATGCACATCATCATGGACAGGTAGTTCTCCATGTAGCGCTCCAGGCGCTTCTCGGGCACATCGTCGGGCAGGCGCACGGCATCGATCATCTCGCGCGTCACGCGCAGCTGCTGGTCGATGCGACCCATCATGACGTTCTCGTTCACGCTCTGATCTTCGCGCCCGATGAAGTAGCGGTACATGTCCACGTCACGGTAGTAGATGGTCTTCACATGCGGAAGGGGAACGTACACGAAGATGTTGTCCACGTAGAAGCAATGCTCGGGCAGCTTGAGATCGATGTCCCGCAAAAGATCGGTACGATAGATCACCGAGTGCATGAGCAGGTACTGGCTTTGCCCGAAATGGCCCACGTCGGCCCAGCCGAACTCGCGCCCCTCGGGAAACACGTTACGGTAGTGCATGACCGTGCGCGCGCCCTCGTGAACCTTCTCGTACACGTAGTTGCCGATGACGAGATCGGTTGGATGCGGCAGTTCGGCCTGACGGCGCAGGTAAACCATGATCTCGGCCATGGCGTGCTCGTCGAGCCAGTCATCGGAGTCCACCACCTTGAAGTAGCGGCCCGTCGCGTTCGCCAATCCCATGTTCACCGCCGATCCATGACCGCCGTTTTCCTTATGGATGGCGCGGATCAAACCGGGGTGACGCTCCTGCCACGCATCGGCCTTGGCGGCCGTGTCGTCCTTCGTGGATCCGTCGTCGACGATGAGTATCTCGATGTCGTCCCCGCATTTCAAAATCGACTCGATGCAGGTATCCATGTAGGCGGCCGAGTTGTAGCACGGCACGGCGAAGGAGATGGTCTTCATGCCGCTATCCCACCAGCTCGTCGGCGAGCGCCAGCGCACGGCCGATGATGACGTCCATGTTGTAGTAGCGGTACTCGGCCAGACGGCCCAGCGGATGGAAGTTCGGAAGCGACGTGGTGAGCGCGCGGTAGCGCTCGTAGTGCGCGGCGTTCTCGTCGTTGATGATGGCGTAGTACGGGATCTGCTTCTTCGGATCGTCGTAGGAGTGGCTGTACTCCTTCATGATGGTGGTCTTGTCGCTTACCTGGCCGGTGAGGTACTTGAACTCGGTGATGCGCGTGTAATCCTCGGTCACCGTGAAGTTCACCGTTCCGCAAGGCAGCACGTGCTCGACGTCGTGCGTCTCGTACACGAAATCGAGGCTGCGGTACGGCAGTCGGCCGAAACGCGACAGGAACAGCTCGTCGAGCGGCCCGGTGTAGACGATGGGCCCCTCGAACGGCGCGCCCTTGATGAGAATGGCGGACAGAGGCGCGTTCTCGTCGTTGCTCTCGAACTCCAGTTCGAACACGTTCTCGGCTTCGGTTTCCAGGCACACCATGATGCGCTCGTGGTCGAGCATGCGCTCGAACAGCGGGGTGTAGCCCTCGAGCGGCATGCCCTGGTAGGCGTCTTGGAAGTAGCGGTTGTCGCGCGACAGGAACACGGGCACGCGCGCCGTCACCGACGGATCCACCTCCTCCGGCGTGAGCCCCCACTGCTTCTGCGTGTAGTAGAGGAACACGTTCTTGTAGATGAAGTCCGCCACCTCGGTGAGATCGGGGTCGTCGACGCTCCGCAGCTCGGTGATGGTCACCTTGCGCTCGTCGCCGAACGTGGCGATGAGCTTCTCGATGAGCTGCGAGGCGCGCTCCTCGCCGAAGGCGATCTCCATCGAGTTCTTGTTGAACGGCACCGGCATGTACGTGCCGTACCAGTCGGCCAGCACCTCGTGCTGGTAGTCGCGCCACTCGGTGAAGCGGCGGACGTAGTCGAACGCGCGCTTGTCGTTGGTGTGGAAGATGTGCGGCCCATAGCGGTGCACGAGGATGCCCGCCTCGTCGGCCTCGTCGTACATGTTGCCGGCGATATGGGGCTTCTTCTCGATCACGAGAACACGCTTGCCGCCGCGCTCTGCCAGCTCGCGCGCCATGACGCTGCCGGCGAACCCGCTGCCCACCACCACGGCGTCGAAATCGCCTCGATCGATGTCATGCAAATCGCAGTAACGCACACCCATGGGGAACCTTCCTTGTCCGTATTGACCCGCACGAACCGCGCGGTCGCGATATCCTAGAAATAAAGCGCGGTATTTGCCGCGCCATAGATGCCGAACGCTATTTTACCGGGAAGGCTCCGGGTTGCGTGGATTATCATACAAAGCGGATAAAATGGAAGCGAGCGACGACCCGCCGCTGCAGCATGCGAAGAGGGCGTCGCGCGAATCGAAAGGCCTGCCATGAGTTCATTCCTGGAAACGATGCTCGCCCGCGCCAAAGCGGATCGCCAGACGATCGTGCTGCCCGAAGGCGACGACGAGCGCACCCTGGCGGCGGCCGAGCGCATCTTGGCCGACGACATCGCCGACCTCGTCATCCTCGGCGACGCCTACGCCATCGCGGCCAGCCCCTACAAGCTCAGCGGTGCGCGCATCATCGACCCGCGCACGTCCGAGCTGCGCGAAGGGTTCGCCGAGGCGCTCTACGAGCTGCGCAAGGCCAAGGGGATGACGCCCGAGCAGGCGATGGGCCTCATGGACGACGTGCTGTACTTCGGCGTGATGATGGTGAAGACCGGCGGCGCCGACGGCATGGTGGCCGGCGCATGCCATGCCACGGGCGACGTGCTGCGCCCCTGCCTGCAGATCCTCAAGACCGCGCCGGGCGTGAAGCTGGTCAGCTCGTTCTTCGTCATGGTGGTGCCCGACTGCGACCTGGGCCAAGAGGGGACGTTCCTGTTCTCGGACTGCGGCCTGGAAGTGCAGCCCGATGCCGAAAAGCTCGCGCACATCGCCGTGAACTCCGCGAAGTCGTGGAAGACGCTCATGGGCACCGAGCCCGCCGTGGCGCTGCTGTCGCATTCGACCTACGGCTCGGCCAAGAACGACGACGCGGCCAAAGTGGTCGAAGCAACGGCCATCGCGAAGGAGCTGGCGCCCGGTCTCGCGCTCGACGGCGAGCTGCAGCTGGACGCGGCCATCGTCGAGTCCGTGGGCTCCTCGAAGGCTCCCGACTCCCCCGTCGCAGGCAAGGCCAACGTGCTGATATTCCCCGACCTCGATGCCGGCAACATCGGCTACAAGCTGGTGCAGCGCCTGGCGAAGGCCGAAGCCTACGGTCCGATCACCCAAGGCATCGCCGCCCCCGTGAACGACCTTTCCCGCGGCTGCACCGCCGACGACATCGTCGGCGTCATCGCCATCACCTGCGTGCAGGCTCAAGCGAAGCAGGCGGAGTAAGGCGGACGCCGCCTGCTTGCCAAACGACGAGGCCCCCGCGTTGAACTGCGGGGGCCTCGTCGTTTACAGCTTCGTGCGTTTACACCAGCGGGACGTCCACTTTCTCATGGAGAATCTCGTAAGTGTCGCGAGCGATCATGTACTCCTCGTTCGTGGGGATGATGATGATCTTCACCGGAGAGCTCTCGGTGGATATCTCGCGCTCGAAGCCGCGTTGGCGGTTCTTCTCCTCGTCGAGGATCATGCCGAGAGGCTGCAAGCCCGCGAAGATCATGCGGCGCATCTTCTCGCAGTTCTCGCCGACGCCGGCCGTGAGCACGATGGCATCCACGCCGCCCATGACGGCGATGTACTGGCCGATATACTTCTTCACCGAGTTCGAGTACATGTCGTAGGCCAGCATGGCGCGCTCGTGACCCTGCTCGGAGGCATCCCTCACGCTGCGCAGGTCGTTCGAGATGCCGGATATGCCCAGAAGACCCGATTTCTTGTTCATGAGGTCGTTCATCTCGCCCGCAGTCAGGCCCTCGTGCTCCATCACGAACGGGACGATGGCCGGGTCGATGGCCCCGCAGCGCGTGCCCATCATAAGGCCGTCGAGCGGCGTGAGGCCCATGGAGGTGTCCACCGCCACACCATGGTCGATGGCCGATATCGAGCAACCGTTGCCCAGGTGGCACGTGATGAGCTTGAGGTCCTCGATCGGCTCGTCCAGCACGGCGGCCGCGCGCTCGGAGATGTAGCGGTGCGAGGTGCCGTGGGCGCCGTACTTGCGGATGGCGTACTTCTCGTACAGCTCGTAGGGCAAGGGGTACATGTAAGCCTTCGGCGGCAGCGTCTGGAAAAACGACGTATCGAACACGGCAACCATCGGCGTGCTCGGCATGTGCTTGAGGCACGCGTTGATGCCCATGAGCGCCGCCTTGTTGTGCAGAGGCGCGAGCTCCGCCAGCTCGTCGATCTTCTGGATGACGTCGTCGTCGATAAGCACCGAGCGATCGAAGTACTTGCCTCCCTGCACGATGCGATGGCCTACCGCATCGATTTCCTCGAGCGAGTCGATGGCCTTCGTCGGCCCGCTCGTCAGCGATTCGAGGACGAGCGCCATCGCATCGTCATGATCGGCCATCTTGGCATCGATGACCTCTTCGTTCTTATCGAGGCCGTGCTTATGGAACGCCTCGGCCGAACCTACCCGCTCGCAGATGCCCTTCGCAAGCAGCTCCTGCTGCTCCACGTTGACCAGCTGGTACTTCAAGGAAGATGACCCCGCATTGATGACTAGTACGTTCAACGACCTGCCTCCTTCGGTATTCCTAAAGCATATATTCTAAGGTGGCGGCGGAAAGCTCCGCGGGCAAACGGAGGCCTGTATCGGCCAGCGGCGCGCCGCTCACCGAAAACAAGCGTCGAGGCCGTCTGCCGGACAACGGCAAGACGACCTCGATCGAAGCGTATTCGCAGGTCAGAATATTACTTCGCCGAAGGATCGCCCGAGTTCATGGGAGCGCCGCCCAGCACGTGCACGTGGATATGATGCACGGACTGCTGCGCATCGTCGTTCGTGTTGACGATCACGCGGTAACCGCTCTCGGCGATGCCCTTGAGCTCGGCGATCTTCTTCACCGTGTTGAACAGATAACCCATCTCGTCGTCGGGGATGCCGTCTCCGATGTTGTCGTAGTGATTCTTCGGCACGATGAGGGTGTGCACGGGCATCTGCGGGTTCACGTCCTCGAACGCGAGCACGCGGTCGTCCTCGTACACCTTCGCCGAGGGGATCTCCCCCGCCACGATCTTGCAGAACAGGCAGTCTTCCTTGCGCATATCCTTCTCCTTCTCGAAAGCCGGTTTTCCCCGCTAGGACAAGCTGGTGTCGCGCGCACCGTCGTCGGCGTCGGCCACGAGCTCGCCCATGAGCACGTCCACTTTCTGCTGAGCCTCAGCCAGACGGCCTTGCAGCGCCGCGAGCAGGGCCACGCCGCGCTCGTAGCTTCTCAGGCTGTCTTCCAGCTCCAGCGAATTGCTTTCCAGCACTCCGACGATGCCGTCCAGCTCGGCCATGGCCTCGCGAAACGTCAGCTCCTCGATGGGCCTGAGTTCGGTGTTCTCCGTCATGATGCATCCTCCCAATCGATGATTTCGGTGTCCACGCGCCTGGCTTGCTCCACCCGGCAGGCGAGCACGCCGTCCGCGACGGCGACGTCCACGGCCGTGCCAGGCGGCGCGGCCTCCACGCTCTTGACCACGGCGCCGTCTTCCGTGCGCGCGATGGCGTAGCCGCGCCCCAGCACGGCAAGCGGCGACAGGTCGTGCAGACGCGCGGCGGCAAGCGCCGCCTGTTGCCCGAAGCGCGGCACGAGAGCGCCGCCGCACGACGCCAGGCGCTCGCGCTCGTGCTCGAGACGCGTGCGGCTGCGATCGAGGCTGGCTGGCAACGCGCAGGCCAAGCGCTCGCGCTGGCGCGCGACCGAAGCCTCGTCGCGCGCCAGGTTCGCGGGCAGCGCCCGGAACAGACGATCGGAGGCCAGGTCGAGCATCTGAGCCTCGGTGGCGTACAGAAGCTGCGCGTCGCAGAACAGCGGACGCGTAGCGCAGCGCCGCACCTCGGCCCCGGCGCGGTCGAGCGCCCGGGACATGCTGGCGCGCAGCGACGACGAACGCGCCTCGAACAAGCGGCCGAGACTCTCGCGGGCGGGGCTTACGGCTTCGGCGGCGGCCGTGGGCGTAGAGGCGCGCAGGTCGGCCACCATGTCGGCGATGGACGTGTCGGGCTCGTGGCCGATGCCGGTGACCACCGGCACGGGGCACTTCGCGATCATGCGCGCCAGCCCCTCGTCGTTGAAGGGCATGAGATCCTCGAACGACCCGCCGCCGCGCACCACGAGCACCACCTCGGCCCCGGCGCGCACGACCGCGCGCATGCCCTCAACGATGCCGGCGGGCGCGTTCGAGCCCTCGACCGCCACGCCCGCGACGAGCACGCGAGCCAGCGGGAACCGGCGGCGCAGTGTGCGCAGCACGTCGTGAACGGCCGCGCCCCGCGGCGAGGTGACCAGTCCGACGAGCGCCGGATACGCAGGCACCGGCCGTTTGCGAGCCGGCGCCATAAGGCCCTCGGCTTCCAGCTTGCGCGCGAGGTTCGCCACCTGCATGCGCAGGTTACCCTCTCCGGCCAGCGCGATGGAAAACACGTCGAAATTCATGCGGCCCTTCGGTGCGTACAGCGTGAAACGCCCGGTCAGTTCCACGAGCTGGCCCACGGCCAACCGCACGCCGGACGCTTGGAAACGGTTGTTCCACATCATGCACGGCAACGCGGCGTGCTGGTCCTTCACGGTGAAGTACACGGCTTTGTAGCCGGGCTTGTTCGAGACCTCGGACACTTCGCCCACGAGCCTCACGGTCACGCCCTCGAGCGCTCCCTTCGCCAACGCCATCGCGCCCGACACCGACAGCGCATCCGGCGACCCCCCGCCCTCGGAGCGCGTCGCCGCGCGAGCCCGCTCAAGCGCGGCGCCGAGGCCGTCTTGGCGCGCCGTCTCCCCGTACCCCATGGCTCGCCGCTAGTCCCGGCGCTGGCCGAGCAGCCACAGCAGCTGCAGGATGGAGGTGAGGGCGGCCGCCACGTAGGTGAGGGCGCAGGCGCGCAGCACGTTGAACGAGCCCGCCTGCTCGGCCTGGGGCAGGCCCGTCGTGTTCATGTAGGCCATCGCGCGCTGCGAGGCGTTGAACTCCACCGGCAGCGTGACCAGCTGGAAGATGACCACCGCGGCGTACATGACGATGGCGGCCGTGGTGAGGCCGGCGATGTTCAGGAAGATGCCCATCATCAACAGGAAGATCCACGCATTCGACGCCAGGTTCACCACAGGCACCAGCGCGCCGCGGATCTTCATGGGAGCGTAGCCTTGCGCGTACTGGCAGGCGTGGCCCACCTCGTGGCACGCCGTGGCCGTGGCCGTGATGGAGCGCCCGGCGTAGGCGTCGGGCGACAGCGTGACGGAGTTCGTCCGCGGGTCGAAGAAGTCTTGGCCGGGACCGCCGCGATGCACCTCGACGTCGCCGATGCCGTAGTACATGAGCATGCGGCGCGCAGCCTCGGCGCCGGTGAGGCCCGTGGATATGGGCACGTGCGTGTATTTCTTAAGCTGGGAGTTCACGTACCAGGTTGCAAGGCCGCCGATGGCCAGCGTGACGACGATCAGCAGCAGGTATCCGTTGCTCAATCCGAACATGGGTGTAACACTCCTTCAGAAGGTTGCATGCGCGAACGCTCTCGTCCGCATCGTTTTCGTTCCCCGCTATTCTATAATGAAACAGATGATCGCCTCGAAACCGTCATGGATTCAGCGCGAAAGATTCGTAACTGACGGCGCCGAGACGCCGGAGGCGCTCAACTCCGATGCTCCACGCGCAGCTCGGAGCCGTCGATGCTGAGCGCGAGCCTGCCTTCCAGAAGCTCCAGCAGCTCCTCTCCCACGAGCGCACGACGCCAACCGCGCAGAAGATCGACGCCCTCGCGGTACCCGCGCGCGACGCGCGCCAGGTCGTCATGGCTGGCCAGCGTGGGGAACGCCACGCCGTTCTGCTTCGCGCGCAGCCGCACGAGCGCGCACATGAGATCCAGCTCCGCGTCGACGTTCGGCTCGTTCTTGCCGCAGCGATCAGGCTCTGGCCAGGTGTCGGGAGACGCGTCCAACGCGGACGCGATCAGCGACACCACGGTGCGCGCGTCCTTCGTGGAGAGGCGGTCGGACAGCCCGCGCACCATGAACAGGTCGTCGATGGAACGGGGCTCGCGCTTGCAGGCCTCCACGATCTGCTCGTCGGTGACCACCCACTTGCGGGGCACGTCGCGTCGCTGCGCTTCAAGCTCGCGCCAGGCCGCTACCTCGCGCGCGGCCGACAGCTGACGGCGCGACAGCTGGGACACGCGCTTGAGCCGCTTGTAGCGCTCGCGCTCGTTGGCGGCGTAGCGCGCCGGATCCGCCAAATCCTCGAAGTCGCGATCGAGCCATGACAGTCGCCCCAGCTCCACGAGCTGCGCCCGCATGCGCTCGTACATGCGCGGCAGATACACCACGTCGTCGGCCGCGTACTCCAACTGCGAATCGGACAGCGGACGACGCGACCAATCGGTGAACGAGTCGATTTTCTTCAGCGTCACGCCGCACTCGGCATGCACGAGCGCCGCGTAGCCGATCTGCTGCGTATGGCCCAGGAGCGCGGCGGCCACCTGCGTGTCGAACAGGGGATGCGGCAGCACGCCCACCTCACGCAGCAGGATCTCCAGATCCTGGTTGCCTGCATGGAACAGCTTCATGACGTTCTCGTTGCGCAGCACGGGCGCGAGCACCTTCAGATCGTCGACGGCGAACGGATCGACGATGGCCGTCTCATCGTCGGTCGCGAGCTGGATCAGGCATAGCTTCGCATAGTAGGTCTTCTCGCGCAGAAACTCCGTATCGATGGCCAGCACGCTGGAATGCATGGCGCGCTCCGCGAACGCCGCGAGGTTTTCTTGGTTTGCTATGTACACCCGGTGTTCCTTACCTTGTGTTTCTCGGTTCATGTTGTACCATGCCATCATAGCAAACGATCGGAAAGGGAACCGGTGAAACTGCTCGTCATCAACAACCTCTCCTCCGGCTTCGGCGAAGGAGCCGTGTACGACTTCGTACGCTCGTTCATGCAGGACGGCGACGAGGCGTGCTTGCGCTCGACGGACGGAACCACCGGAGTGAGCACCCTTCTGGACGACGCCGCGTCGTTCGACGCCGTCATCGCAAGCGGCGGCGACGGCACCGTGGCCACGGTCAGCTACATGCTCGCCGACTCGGGCATCCCCGTCCTGCCCTTCCCAGCCGGCACCGCGAACCTGCTTGCGCTCAACTTGGCCTCCCCCATGGAGCCCCACGCGCTGGCGAAGATGGTGCGCGAGGGCCGCACGCTCGACTTCGACCTCGGCGAGATCGAAGTCGAAGGCCGCAAGTTCGGCTTCGGCATCATGGCGGGTGCGGGCTACGACGCGGCCATCATGCACGGCGCCGAAGCGGGCAAGCGCCTGTTCGGTCCCATGGCCTACCTATCGGCGGCCATCGCGAACCCCATGCCGCAGAAATCGCATTTCATCCTCGACCTCGATGGCGAGCGCCTGGAGAGCGACGGGCTTGGCATCTTGCTCGTGAATTTCTCGAAGATCCAGTTCGACATCACGGTAACGCACGACAACGAGCCGCGAGACGGCGAGTTCAACGTGGTGGTGCTCAAGGCGAAAACCGCCTTCGAGCTGATTCCGGCGGTGCTGGCCGGCCTCCTCGACCGCGGCGGCGACTTTCCCGACCGCACGGGCGCGCTGGAAATCCACCGGGCACGCACGGTGCGCGTGGAAGCCGACCCGCCCATGGAGGTGCAGTACGACGGCGAGGCGACGCGCCTCATGACCCCGTTCTCGGCGCGCATCCTGCCGCGCGCGGCGCGCTTCTTCGTGAGCGAGGAAGGCTACGACCTGTTCGCCGTCGAATAGGGAACTGTCCGACGAGGATCGCCTTCGTCCGACATCGACGAACAGGCATCAAACCGAACGGAAAGGGGCCTGCAGGTCCCTTTCCGACAAGCGCTACTTCCCTTCCGGAACCTCGTAGGACGGATCTTCCGATGCGGGGACGTCTTCCACCTGCGCGCCGATCTCGAGCGGTTGGCCGAACGCAGCGTTCGCCGTGTCGGAAGTCGCCATCAGCTCCTTGAACGACGCGGCGTCCTCTCCCGCCATGGGCATCATGACGTACACGTTGTTTCCGATGATGACCGGCGTGATGCGCTCGGGACGAGCGTCCGAAACGCCGGACGCGTCCGCGTCTTGCGGCCGGGCGTCCTCGCGCTTCATCTGCTCCATCATCTCGGCGCGCACGCTGTCGATCTGCGCGGCAGTCTCGTTCTTCCAACGATCCTTGCGCCACGCGAGGAAGTTGGCGTTGTAGCGCATCTGGATGAGCTCGAGCACGATGCAGAACACCATGGCGAAGTACACGATCAGCTTCTCGAGCGGCATATGCAGAAGCTCGATGCCGGTATGGAAGCCCGCGCTGTCGATGACCAGCAGGCCGCCGATGGCCACGATGAACGTGAGCGCGAGCATCTTCATCTCGGGGTGGCCGTTGATGAAGTTCGAGATGGGGTCGATGAAGATCATCATGAGGAACACGGCCAGCATGACGGCGATGATCATGATGATGAGGTGGTCGGCCATGCCCACGGCCGTGATGACCGAGTCGATGGAAAAGACGAGATCCATGACCATGATGGTGCCCACGGCCTGCGGCAGCGCGATACGGTGCAGCGCCTTGTGTTCCTCGCAGTGCTCGGCTTTGAGCTCGGTCAGCTTGAGCGTGTCGCGCAGCTCGGCGATACCCTTGTATATAAGGTAGCCGCCGCCGACGAGCAGCACGAGGTCGCGCACCGAGAATCCGTGCGCGTAAGGCCCGAGGTCGATGGTGAACAGCGGCGCGGTCATGTGCACGAGGAACGATGCGAAGCACAGAAACAGGATGCGCATGACCAGGGCACCGGCCAGGCCGAGCTTACGGCCGATGTGCTGCTTGTCCTCGGGCAGGCGGTTCGTCGTGATCGATATGAACACCAGGTTGTCCACACCGAGCACGATTTCCAGGAAGATGAGGCTGACCAGGCTGATCCATGCCTCGGGTGACGCGAAGATTGATAGGTCCACGGGTTGCAAGCTCCTTCTTCGAGTTCCTCGTCTGTTCCGCGCGGGGGACGTCCATAAAAAAAGACTCATGGCGCGGCCGCATGAGAGCGGACCGCGCCATGAGTCTCGTTATTTAAGACACGCCAGGCCTTTCGGCCATGATGTTGATCGTGCCGCTTGCGCTTTCGAAACGCAAGCCAACTACTCCCCCACGGGCGTCTGGTATCCTACCACGACGCAGGAACTCCATAATGACCGAAACCGTAATTCAACACAACGCGTACATATCGCGTTGTCGCAGGCGCTTGCACGCGGGGCGCGGCGGGCAATGCTATAATGCGCAGAGCGCAACGTGGGTTGCGCGCCGATCATGCACATCGTCGCAGGAGACGCAATGCTATTCAAATCACGCAGAAACGAATACGCGGACACGGACGGCCCCGTGCGCTATCTGGATGACAGCGGCCTTCGTCGCCCGCTCGACATGCCGAGGCCGCAAATCGCCATCATGTTCGCCTTCGTCCTGGTCGCAGCCCTTATCGGCGGCTACCTGCTGTTCAACGTCCTAGACGCGGTGAGGGGCGGCACGGCTCGCGCGCAAGCCAGCGTCGAGGAGAACCTGTCGCGCGAGGTGTCCTACGACCTGCCGGCGCTCACATCCTACATCACGCTGAACGACGACGAGATCAAGCAGGCCGTCGCCGATGCAGGCCTTACCGTCATCGACAAGGGAGGCATGTCGGACGATCCGGAAGCCGCCCTCGAGCTGATCAAGCTTCCGTCCGACGTGAGCGAACTCGACGCGGGACTGATGTACAACAAAGGCGTGTCCAAGCTTTCCGCAAGCGAGGCGGCCTTGCTGCTCAACGGTTCGTGGACGCTCGACGCCGACCGCAGCGACGGCACGTCCATGCGACTGCGCTACGCCGATTTCTCTTCGGGCAGCCTCGATGCCGCCATTGACGCCGCCATCGCCGCCGAGGGCTTCGATCCGGCCACCATCGCCGAGGACGGCATGGGCGTGGACGAAGTGGGCAACACGTTCAAGCAGGGCACGGTCGACGTCGACGGAACCGCGTACACATGGAAGGTCTCGGCTCTCCCTTTGTCCGAGATGTACGACATCTCGGGCTTGCCCGAAACCGCCGTGTACGTCGGCGTTCGCTTGAGCTCCTAGCCGCACGCTTCCATTCGAGCATTCGAGCATTCGAGCCCCGCATCGCTTTCGACGATGCGGGGCGCTTTGTTTCTCCACCTCAATATTATTCTTTTCTAAAAACAGTATAAAACCCTTGCCCCGCGTCGGGTTTATCCTCACGCGCCCTCGGATATACCCCGATAGGCATATGACCTGCTCGAGCGCATGATACGGAGCAAGGAAGAGGAGATTTCATGAAAGTATCGAGCGTCATAGCGGGTGCATCGGCAGCCTTGGTGGCATTCCAGGCGGCGCTCTACGCCTCCCATGGCGAAGCCGATCTGCTGCGGCCCCCCGGAGCGCATGGCGAGAAAGACTTCGCTTCGCGCTGCGTCAAGTGCGGGAAATGCATGGAGGCCTGCCCCTATATCGCTATCAAGCCGGCACGCGACGACGCAGGAGCCGCCGTGGGAACGCCGATGATCGATGCGCGCGCCCAGGCCTGCCGCCTATGCGAGGATTTTCCCTGCGTCGAGGCCTGTCCCACGAACGCGCTGCGCGACATCGAAACCCGCTCCGACGTGAAGATGGGCGTCGCCGTCATCGATGAGGATCTATGCATCGCGTTCCAGGGCATGCGCTGCGAAGTATGCTACCGCACCTGCCCTCTCATCGACGAAGCTATCGTCATCGACTACCGCCTGCGCGAAGGCGATGCCATCCACTCCGTGTTCGCCCCCGTCATCGACGAGGACAAGTGCGTGGGATGCGGCCTATGCGTGGAACGTTGCGTGGTCAGCGAGCCCCGCGTGGCCATCCGCATCGCAAGCGACGAGGAGCGGGCGGGCGGCATCGAGCCCTCGGCATGACGAGCTCGGCGCAGCTGCGCCGAGCTCCCCTGAACAAGCTGCCAAACCGTTGGAGGTTTAGGACATAGCAATGGGTAACGGGAGGAAAAGGAGGGATGTCATGGACATCTCAAGACGAGGATTCGTCAAGGCCACGGCAGTAGCGCTGGCGAGCGCGGCGGCGGCAGGCACCATGTCGTCGCTCGTGGGATGCGCAAGCGGCGAAGGCCAATCGACGACCGCCGCTTCGGGCGACGGACAGAAGTACACGTCGGTGTGCCGCTTCTGCGGCTGCGGTTGCGGCGTCATCTGCGAGGTCAAGGACAACAAGCTGATCAGCGTGACAGGCGACCCGGACAACGAGTCCAACAAGGGTCTCAACTGCGTCAAAGGCTACTACTTGGCGAAGATCATGTACGGCGACGACCGCCTGACCACGCCGATGATCCGCGAGGACAAGTCCACGAAGGGCACCGGCGAAGGTTTGCGCGAGGCGAGCTGGGACGAAGCTCTCGACCTCGTGTCCTCCAAGCTCAAAGAGACGTGGAAGAGCGACAAGTCGCGCCTGGCCTTCTGGCTGAGCGGCCAGCAGCCCATCACCGAAGGCTACGCCTGCGCCAAGTTCATCAAAGCCGGTCTTCTCTCGAACAACGTCGACCCGAACGCGCGCCTGTGCATGGCCAGCGCCGTGGTGGCGTTCATGAACGTGTTCCAAACCGACGAGCCCGCCGGATCATACAGCGACCTCGACGAAGCCGACGTGTTCGTCACCTGGGGCGCCAACATGGCCGAAGCGCACCCCATGCTGTACTCGCGCCTGACGGCCCGCAAGCTCTCGGGCGAGGGCGTGAAGCACTACGATCTCGGCACCATCAGAACGCGCACGAGCGCGAGCGCCGACAAGACGATGATCTTCCATCCGAACACCGACCTCGCCATCGCGAACTGCATCGCAAACTACCTCGTGTCGGAGAAGAAGTACGACGAGGCCTTCGTGAACGACCACCTGCAGTTCAAGCAGGGCACCGAGGACATCGGCAACTCCTTCGAGGACGGCTACGACAAGAGCGAGATCGGCTCGAAGGTGGACGCGGTGAGCCCTATCACCTTCGAGGAGTACGCCGCGCGCCTGGAACCCTACACCTTCGAGTACACCTCTCAGCTCTCCGGCGTGGCCGTCGAGGACCTCAAGGAGCTGGCCGAGGTGTTCGCGGATCCGAACAAGAAGGTCATGTCGCTGTGGACCATGGGCGTGAACCAGCACAACCGCGGCACATGGATGAACCATTGCATTTACAACGTCCACCTGCTGTCCGGCAAGATCGCCCAGCCCGGCTGCGGCCCCTTCTCGCTGACCGGGCAGCCCACCGCCTGCGGCACCGCCCGCGAAGTGGGCACGTTCAGCCACCGCCTGCCGGCCGACCTCTTGGTGGCAAACGAGCAGCACCGCCGCTACACCGAGGCTATCTGGGATCTCCCGCAAGGCTACCTCGACGAGATCAAGGCTCCCGGCATGCACACGGTGAAGATGTTCCGCGAGCTTTCCAAGGGCAACATCGACTTCATGTGGTCCGCCCATAACAATTGGGCGCAGTCCATGCCGAACCTCACCCGTTTCCTTGGCGAAGGCGCTGACAACAAGGGCATCTTCGACACGTTCATCGTGGTCAACGAGGTGTATCCCACCCTGTCCACGCAGTACGCCGACGTCGTGCTCCCCGTGGCGCTGTGGGTGGAGCGAGAGGGCCAGTTCGGCAACGCCGAGCGCCGCACCGCCGTCTTCGAGAAGGCCGTGGACGCTCCGGGCGAGGCCAAGTGGGACCTCTGGACGTTCATGGAAGTAGCGCATCGCGTGCTCGACGGCGAGAAGATCGGCAGCGAGGATGCCTTCGACCACCTGTTCGGCTTCATCTACGACAAGAACGCCCGCGATTTCAAGAACGACGACCGCGAGACGAACCGCCTGCTGTGGGAGGAGTACCGCATCTTCTCGAACCCCGAGATGAACGACAAGGCCAAGGCTATCAACGACGATACCGACGGCACGTTCGGCGCCAAGCTCAAAATGGAGGCAAAGCAGCTGGCCCCCTACGAGGAGTACCTTGCCAACCACGGCATGACGTGGCCGGTGCGCAACGTGAACGGCACCTGGAAGTCCACGAAGTGGCGCTTCGCCGAGGGCTCGCAGGACGAGGGCTTCGACGAGGTCGGCGTGAAGCAGTACGGCAAGCCCGGACAGGCCGGCGGCGTGAGCTTCTACAAGTCCGCCAACCTGAAGCCGTCCGTGGTGTTCCGCCCCTACGAACCGCCCGCGCAGACCCCCAGCGACGAGTACCCGTTCTACTTCGTCACGGGTCGCTTGCTGGAGCACTGGCACACCGGCACGATGACCCGTCGCGTGCCCGAGCTCGACCGCGCGCTGCCCGAGGCGCTGCTGAACATGAACCCGGACGATTGCAAGAAGCTGGGCATCCAGGACGGAGACATGGTGAAGGTGAAGTCGACGTACGGCGAGTTCGACATCAAGGTGTCCACGGCGGGCCGCACCGAGCCCCCGGCCGGCGTGACGTTCGCTCCGTTCTTCGCCGAGGAGACCCTGGTGAACCTGGCGGTGCAGGACGTGTACTGCCCGCTGTCCAAGGAACCCGACTACAAGAAGACCTGCGTATCCATTACGAAGCTCTAAGGGGAAGACGATGAAGAAGCACATGATAACCGCCGCCCTCGTGGCCGTGATGGCGCTGGGCTTGGGCACGGTTGCAGGCTGCAGCCAGGAAGCCCCCAGGGAAGACGTGAACGCGAACGTGCCCGCCGGCGCTCCGCCTTTGATGCCGACGAGCCACGACGGGCGCTTCGAAAACCTCGGCGCGGCGGGCTGTTACGGCTGCCACGGCGCGAACGACCAGGCCAACCCCATGCTGGCCGACGCAACCGCCCTGCCCGCCGACCACTACGCGGGCGGCGACGCGGGTTCCTTGGAAATGGACCCGACGCACGAGCAGTGCATCACCTGCCACGCGCAGGCGTAAGAGATACGTGCCTACCCGGCGGACGGAGCGTCGCGCGTCCGCCCTCCCTCCTCGCCCCGCCCCCTCCTTCCAAGGGGGCGGGCCCTCGGAGGATAAGAAGAACGAACGTGAGGAACCCATCATGGTTATTTCGAGTTTGGTCGTGGAAACGATGCCCGATCGCACCGACGACGTGGCCCGGGAGCTGGCGCAGCGCGAAGGCGTCGAGGTGCACGAGACGAACGGGCACAAGATCGTCGTCACCATCGAGGCCGACACCGTGGACGACTCGCACGACATCGCGAGCGGCTTCATCGGCATCGAAGGCGTGACCGGCATCAACCTCGTGTACGCTAACTTCGAGGACGATCCCACGCTGGCCGAGGCCGGTACGCGATGAGCGAAGCTTCGGACACGCGGCGCGCGTTTCGCTGGTCCTGGCTGCGCCATGCCGTGCAGGCGGCGGCTCTCGTGCTGTTCGCCGCCCCGGTGCTTGCGGCCGGATGGAGCCTGTTCGGAACGTCCGTCGGCGGCGACGACGCCGCGGCGACCCCCGCCCAGCTTCCCTTCTTCGGCAGCCTGTCCTCCTCGTCCATCGGGGGTCTCGACATCCTCGACCCCTTCGGCGCTCTGCAGGTCATCGCCGCCTCCAAAACGTTCGAGCTCGATTGGCTGCTGGCCGCGCTGCCGGTGCTCATCGTGTACGGGCTGATCCGAGGCCGGGCGTTCTGCGGATGGGTGTGCCCGGTGAACCTGCTCCTCGAGATCGTGGACTTCGCTCGCCGCAAGCTGCGCATCGACGTGCGCGAGATGCCGGTGCCGCGCCATGCGAAGCTGTGGATCGCCCTTGCCGTGCTGGGCCTGTCAGCGCTGACCGGTGTGCCGGTGTTCGAGGCATTCTCGCCCATAAGCGCCGTCAACAAGGGCATCCTCTTCGGTGCCGTGACAGGCGTTTGGGTGCTGCTGGCCATCGTGCTGACGGAACTGTTCTGGGGCTATCGCGTGTGGTGCCGCTCGCTGTGCCCGCTGGGCGGCTTCTACGAGGCGCTTGGCCGATTCGGCCAGGTAAACGTGAAGATCGATCCCGCAGCCTGCATTCACTGCGACGCGTGCAAGCATGCATGCCTGTCCGATCCCGCGATCCTCGAGCCAGCGCTCGACGGATGCGACGCGATCGTGCGGGCCGGCGACTGCATGGCCTGCGGTTCGTGCATCGACGCCTGCCCCACGCGCGCCCTGTCGTTCACCCTGGGACGCGCCTCCAAGCCGGCCGCCCCGAACGGCGAGGAATGACCCGGTGCGGCCTCTGGTGCATCGCGCGGCTTCGCGATGCACCAGAGGCCGCACCTTTCGCGCGCGCCGCCTTCCCCTTTACACGTTCAGCAGCTTGTGCCTGAGGGCGTAGTCCACCAAATCGGCGCGGGTCTTCAGGCCCAGCTTCTGGTATATCTTCGAACGGTGGGCCTCCACCGTCTTGACCGAGAGGAATATCTGCTCGGATATCTCCTTGTTCGTGAAGCCCTTGGCCAGAAGCTGGAGGATCTCCAGCTCGCGGTTCGAGAGCTGCTGGTAGGAGCGATCCTCTTCCTCTCCTCCGGCCACAAGCTGCTTGGTGAGCATGGCCGTCATCTTCGGATGGATGTAGCTGCCGCCCTCGGCCACCGCATGAACGGCGGCGATCAGCTCTTCTGACGTCGAGTTCTTCAGTACGTAGCCCGCCGCTCCCCCGCGTAGCGTGTAGAAGAGGTACTCCGGTTCGGCGAACATCGTGAGGATGACCACCTTCGTGCCGGGGAAGTCCTTCGCGATCTTCTCGCAGGCCACCAGCCCGCTCTGCCCCGGGGGCATGGAGATGTCCATGAGCAGGATGTCCGGTTTCTCGCGCGCCACGATGGCGTAAGCCTGCGCGCCGTCGGCTGCCTCGGCCACCACCCGCACGTCGGGGTCCTGCTCGAGTATCATCCTGAAACCCACGCGTACCACTTCGTGGTCGTCCGCCAGCATTACTCTGATCATGCGCCCGCCTCCTTGCCTTCCGCCACGTGCATCGGCGCAACCAGCGTCATCTTCGTGCCATGCTCGTCGGATTCCATCGCGAGCCGGGCGCCGATGACGCTCGCGCGCTCCTGCATGCCTACGAGACCGCAGCCGCTCCCCTTGATCTCCGGCTGCTCGGTGTCGAAGCCGCATCCGTGGTCGATCACGCTCACATGCAGCCATCCGGCCGAATCCTCGAGCCGGACGATCACCTTCTCGGAACCCGAGTACTTGCAGGCGTTCAGGATGGCCTCCTGGCAGATGCGGTACGCCTGCGTCTCGAGAGCCTGATCGAAGCGATCGCACGACAGGCTGCCCTCGAACACGATCTCGTTGCCGTACGTGCGCTCGAACACGGCAGCCTGCGAGCGCAGAGCCGCAACGAAACCAAGATGGTCGAGAGCCGAAGGTCGCAGCTGCACCGACAGGTTGTGCAGCTCGTCAAGCACGTTGGCAAGATCGTTGTTCGCTTCCGCCAGCAGCTCGTAGCCCTCTTCGTCAACATGCGCGACAAGGCGCTTGAACACGAACGACAGCGTCAGCAGCTCCTGCGCTATGCCGTCGTGCAGCTCGCGCGAGATGCGCTTGCGCTCGTCCTCCTGAGCGGCGATGACGCGCGCAAGCTCCGAGCGGATGAAGATAGGGTTCTTCTGATCGTCGGCGCGTTTCTCCACCGCGATTCTTTCGAAATCCATGAAGTCGTCGGAAACGACGTCCAAATCGCACAAGGTGCCGTTCAGATCGTCGATGACCTGGCGGTACGCCGCTTCGTGCCGATCGCTCACCGTGCGGAACGCGCACAGCAGCACGGCGACCACGCGCCCGTCGCGCGTGAGCGGCAACGCGCAGAAGCTATGCAGATCCTCGGCGAACACGATAGGGTACGACGAGTACTCGCGCGGGTCGATCTCCTCGTCGATGTTCGTGAACATCATGGGCTTGCCCGCCTTGATGGTGATGCCGCCGATGCCGTGCCCCGGTGCCAGCACGATGCGGCGATGGCGCTCGCCGGTAGCGCCTGCGCTGTATATCCACTTGAGCGGCGCGCCGATGAACGCCGTCAACCCGATAGACACGAAATCGAACCCGTACCGATCTTTGATGTCGTTCACCGCACGCGCGTACTTCTCGCACGCGCCCGCCAGCTCTCGCTCGCTGAAATTGGACGCTCCCACCGCGTCTCCCCCGTTCCCGTTGCCGATCCGCTCGTTCGCTCGTCGACGGTCTATTATCCCCTACTTCGCTCGTATTTGCACGGGGCGGCTTGCCGAACGCCTCGACGACGCGCGTAATCCGCCATGCGGCACGCTCCCGCGGCCCCTGCTTCCCTGATCAGACGCTCGTTCTCGTCGGTGATGCCGCCGAGCGCGAACACGGGCGCATGCGCGCGATCCAGCACAGCGCGCAGGAAGGGCAACCCTCGCGCCGTGGACGCCGGCTTGCACGAAGGCGCGAACACGGGGCTCGCGACGAGAACGTCGGCTCCCAGAACCTCGGCCTCGGCCACCTCGTCGGCCTCGTGGACGTTCGTACCCACCCACGCGAACCCGTCGGGACGGCTCTGCGCGCGCAACAGCGGCAGCGGCAGGTGCACGGCGGCGCAACCGAGGCGGCGCGCCGCCTCCACGTGCGCGTGCGCGACGAAGGCGATGCCGCAGCGCGCGCAGACGGCGGCCATCTCCGCTGCGAGGAGCTCGTAGGCGGCATCGTCGAGGTCCTTCTCGCGCAGGATGACCGCGTCGATGGCGCCCGACTCCGCGAGGAACGCCGTCTGCTGCGGCAACGGGAGAGCGCAGCCGAGGCGGTCGGTGACGAACACGCGCCGAAACGTCGGGGCCGCCGAGGGCTCACAGGCGAACATAGTCGTTCATCACCGGCTCGAGACCGACGCCGCGCAGCGCGGCGCGCACCTGCGCCACGTCGCGGCCGTCGGCGATCTCGAACTGGTCGTCGCCCGCAGGCGATCCGTCCGCATGCTCGCCGACGCCCGTGGACACGCCGGCCGATATCTTCGTGGCGGCGATGCCCATGGCCCGGTCGCGGAAGCCCGCGCGCTCGCGCGACGAGATGGTGATGCCCGCCTGCGGCAGCAGAAGACGGTAAGCGCACATCACCTGCAGCAGCTGTCGCTCGCCCACGCCGCGCGGCCCCAGCGACCCGTTCCCGGCGATGGGACGCAGACGGGGGCACGACAGCGACAGCTCGGCGTGCGGGTAAGCGCGCTGCACGAGCCATGCGTGCAGCCCGCATGCGTACGCGTCGCGCCGGAAGTCGCCGAGACCCAAGAGGGCGCCGAACGCCGCGCCCCGCATGCCGCCTCTCATCGCGCGCTCCTGAGCGTTCGCACGGTACGGGAACACCCGCTTGCGCCCCGCCAGGTGCAGCTTGCCGTAAAGCGCGGGGTCGTACGTCTCCTGGAACACCGTGACGTAATCGACGCCGCATCCGTGCAGGTAGGCGTATTCGTCCTCGTTCATGGGGTACACTTCCACGCCCACCATGCGGAAGCGCTCGGCGGCCAGCTTGCACGCCTCGCCGATGTAGGCGGGGTCGGTGCGCTCGCGATCCTCGCCCGTGAGCAGCAGGATCTCCTCGAGCCCCGTCGCCGCGATGGCGTCGAGCTCGGCGGCGATGCCCGCGCGGTCGAGACGGGCGCGACATATGTCGTTGTCGCGGTTGAAGCCGCAGTACACGCAGTGGTTGTCGCAGTAGTTCGCAAGGTACAGCGGCGTGAACAGGTACGCGGTGCTGCCGAACCAACGCCGCCGCGCGCGGCGGGCGGCGGCGGCCAGCTCCTCCAGCAACGGCTCGGCGGCAGGCGACAGCAGCGCGCCGAAGCCCTCGGGGGAAAGGCGGTCGGCCGCGAGCGCGGCGCGCACGTCGGCCTCGGTCGCCGCGTCGAAGTCGAACGCCGCCGCGCGTGCCAGCAGTTCGTCGAGCACGGGCGAGTCGGTGACGTCCATATCCGGAAGGTAGGCCATAGGGTCGATGCCGCGATCGCGCGCCACGTCGGCGGGGTCCACCGCCTCGAGGCGCGTGAAGCGCGGAACCGCCGAGGGCGTTGCGGAGCGGGTGCCTGCTTGCGTCATGGCCCCTCCTAATCCGCGAGGAACCCGGTGAGGGGCGACGAGGCCTCGGCGCGGTCGAGCACGCGCCCCATGCCGGCTCGGTATCCCGCGCGCCCCGCCTCCACGGCGCGTTTGAACGCGGCCGCCATGAGGGGGACGTCGCCCGCCGTGGCCACCGCGGTGTTCGCCATGACCGCGGCCGCGCCCAGCTCCATGGCCTCGCACGCCTGGGAGGGCCGGCCGATGCCCGCATCCACGATGACGGGCACGTCCACCTCGTCGACGATGATCTTGATGAAGTCGCGGGCGGCCAACCCCTTGTTCGACCCGATGGGCGCCGCCAGCGGCATGACGGCCGCCGCGCCCGCGCGTACCAGGTCGCGCGCGCAGACGAGGTCGGGGAACATGTAGGGCAGCACGACGAAGCCCTCCTCGGCCAGTTGCGCCGTTGCGCGCACCGTCTCGGCGTTGTCGGGCATGAGATAGGCCGCATCGCGGATGACCTCCACCTTCACGAAGTCGCCGCATCCCATCGCCCGCGCCAGCCGCGCGATGCGCACCGCCTCGTCGGCCGTGCGCGCCCCCGATGTGTTCGGCAGCAGCGTCACGCCCTCGGGAATGGCGTCGAGGATGCTTCCGTCCTGCCCCGTGTTCGCGCGACGCACGGCCAAGGTGACGATCTCGGCGCCCGCATCGCGCACGGCCGCCTCCACGAGGTCGAGGTTGAATTTCCCCGACCCCAGGATGAAGCGCGAGGTGAACGTCCGGTCGCCCAGCGACCAAGTATCCGGTTCGTATGCCATGGATATCCCTTCCCGACCGCCCTCTGCGGCCCGTTGCTTCCGTCAGTTTTCTTCGAGTCCCAGCACGAGGCGCACGACGACGAGCGCCTGCTGCGCCGCGCACAGGGCCACCCGCGGGGCGAACAGCGCCTCGTCGGCCACGTCGGCCTCGCCGTCGCCGCACACGAACAGCCGCCGCCCCACGCGCCGCGTGACCAGCGCGTCGGCCGGTCCCGCACCCGCCATGCCGCTGCCCGCCACCACCACGGTATTCGGCGCCTCCGTCAGCAGCGCGTTCACGAGGTCGGCTTTGCAGCGGGGGTCGTCGAAGGCCTCGCACACGATGCGCTCGCCCGCAAACAGCGCCGCCGCGTTGCCGGCATCCACCCGCACGCGGTCGAGCGTAAGCTCGATGCCCGGGTCGATGCGCAGCAGCTGCTCGGCCAGCGCCTCGGTCTTCGGCCGGCCGATATGCTCACGGAAGTAGTGCTGGCGGTTGAGGTTGGACTCGTCCACGAGGTCGAAGTCCACGAGGTGCAGCGCGCCCACCCCCGAGCGCGCCAGCATCACGGCGATGTGCGACCCCAGGCCGCCCAGCCCCGCCACGCCCACGCGCGCCGCCGCCAGCCTCGCGCGCGCCTCTTCTCCGATGCGGCTCGAAAGCGCGTCCATCAGCCGCCTCCCACGAAGCGGACCACTTCCAGCACGTCGCCTGCCCGCAGCACCGTGGCCGCGTACGCGTCGCGCGGCACGATGACCCCGTTCAGCTCGCACGCCACGCGCGGGGCGTCGAAGCCGTCGCGCTCCAGCAGCTGCGCGAGCGTCGAACCGTCCGCCTCGGGCCGCGCCCGTCCGTTCACCTGCGCCACGTCTCGCCCTCCTTTCCGCCCCCGCCGGCGCATCCGCCGGCCTCCGGGCACGAAAAAGCGCGCACGAAGCAGATCGCACCCGAGGTGGTGCGCCCCTTCGTACGCGCTTGCGTACTCTCACGACGGCTAGGATATCCGAAGTCGCCCGCCCCCGCAACGCCCCGCCGGTAAGCGGCGGGCGCAAGATGCAGCGGGATGGGGCGCAAGGCGGCTGCCCGATGGCGCATCATCGCCCGAAAAACACGCTTTCGCGCTCGATTCCGTGTTTTTCGGGCGATGATGCGCATGCGCGCTGTCAGCACCACGGCCGCCATGCCGCGCAAACGAGCGGATAGAGAACCGTTGCGCCGCCGCAACCGACCAGCCGACGCCCTGCGGTACGCTGAACGGACCAAGGCAACCGACGATCAGATAAGGAGACGTCCATGAAGTACAAGACAGGCGACAAGCCGGGCGCGGGACGCTACCGCTGCGACAACTGCGGCTACGTCGTTCGCATCACGAGCGATGCCGAAGCCCTTCCCGCATGTCCCAACTGCGGACACCACGAGTTCACCAAACTGGAAGACTGACCGAACGCCAGGGCCGGCAGCAAGTCCGGCACGCTGCCGGCCCCGCAGGGGCCGCGATGACGACGAAAACCTCTGCGTACGGCAGGAATCAAGGGGTTTGGTAACCGGTGCCGCCGCCTCCGACATGCCGAGAACATCCGACCTGCACAAACGCACGCGCATCGCCCCTCCCCGCATCAAACGAGAGAATAGAGCGGCTCCAAGATTACCAAACCGCCCCACTTGCGCCAGCAGACCCGCTTTCGCCGTCATTTCCCAAATCGTTCGCGCGTTCGCACTTTTCCGGGTCACTTTGACGAGAGAAGCCTCGGGGCCGGGGCAACAAAAAAGAGCCTTCGCAGATCGAAGGCTCTTTCGAATTCATGGTGGGCGATACAAGATTTGAACTTGTGACCCCTACCGTGTCAAGGTAGTGCTCTCCCCCTGAGCTAATCGCCCATGAATGCTTGCTGCTTTGGAAGTTTTCCGCGTCAGCAAGCAGATAGTCTACCAGAAGTTCGCCGACCATCAAAGACAAATTTCGAAAATATTTTTGCGAACTTTTCTGAAATCGGGGGTTGCGCGCTACGGACACTTCCAGTATTATATTTCCTCGCCGATGCGGACGTGGCTCAGCTGGTAGAGCACGACCTTGCCAAGGTCGGGGTCGCGGGTTCGAACCCCGTCGTCCGCTCCATCGTCGCTAACAGGCCGGTCATTATCAAAAGTTTTGACCGGCCTTTTCATGACGGTGTCGACGAGATGGCGACGTGGCCAAGTGGTAAGGCAGAGGCCTGCAAAGCCTTCACCCCCGGTTCGAATCCGGGCGTCGCCTCCATTCGCTCCCCTTGCGGGGCGGACGGTTTGAGAATTGAAAAGCGTTACCCATGCGGACGTGGCTCAGCTGGTAGAGCACGACCTTGCCAAGGTCGGGGTCGCGGGTTCGAACCCCGTCGTCCGCTCCATGATCGTACAAGCCCGTCGGCAAACCGACGGGCTTTTTTCATGCCTCGCTCCGAACGATGAAGGTTAGAGCAGCTCTAAGAGGTCGGTGAGCGCCGTCACGCGCTCGTAGCCGCAATCTTTCTCGGCATCGTGCCTGTCGACGATCACCGCGCGGATGCCGGCAGCGGCCGCCCCGTCCCCGTCGGCATCGGGGCGATCGCCCACATGCACGCTCGATTCGGCGCGCACGCCCATCTGCTCGCAAGCCAGGTTGAAGATGACCGGGTTCGGCTTGCGGTAGCCCACCACCGCCGAAGATACTACCGTGTCGAAGTACGGCAGCAGCCTGAGGTCGCGCAAGAGCCCTTCCAAGCCCGCATCCCAGTTCGATACCACTCCCAGCGCGTATCCACGCTCCTTGAGCGCTCTCAGGCACGCTGTGACGTCGGCGTACGTCTCCCAGCATTCCGCGCGCCGATAGGCCTCGTGCACCGTCTGCGCCACGCCTTCCGCATCGTGGCCGATGCCCGCGAGATGGCACACGTAGCGGTACTGGTCCAGCCAAATGGCCGTCGACCCCTCGTGCGAGCACCAGAAGTCGCCGTCGCGCAGATACTCCGCCTCGTAGTACGCGTCCATGGCCGGCATGTGCGGCTCGACGTCGCGCACGGTCAAGTCGTGGCCGCGCTCGGCCGCAACGCGCGCGAATGTCTCGGCCACCGACGGGCACGGCCGGATGAGCGTCGAGCCCACGTCGAAGAACACCGCCTCGGTCATGCGCCCTCAGTCCTCATGGCCGTCGTTCGGCTCGATGTGGACGAGCACCTCGATCACGTTCGGGAACCGCTGCATGATGGCGCGCTCCACCCGCTCGGACAGCTCGTGGGCCTCCCCCACGGTCATCCCGGGCGCCACGAGCACGTGCAGGTCGGCGTACACCTCTCCCTCGGTGCCGCGCGTGCGGATGTGATGGGCATCCTGCACGCCCGGCACGCCCATCGCCACGGCGCGCACGTCCTTGTCGGGAATGCGCGCATGATCGGACAGGGTGGCTAGCGCGTGCTTGAATACGTCGTAGGCCGTGGCCAGGATGGCGACGGTCACCACGAGCGCCATGATGGGGTCGGCCATGGGAAAGCCCAGCGCCACGGCCGCCAGACCGACGATGACCCCGATGGACACGAGCGCGTCGGACAGCGTATGGTTCGCATCCGCCGCAAGCACCTCGCTTTTGAGCCGCTTCGCGCACCGGCGCTCGTAGGTGGTCACCCCGATGTTGACGGCGAGGGTGCCCACCATGACGATGAACGACACGGGAGTTACTTCGGCCGTGTACACGCCGGACACGAGCTTGCCCACCGCGCTCGAACCCACCTCGAAGGCCGCCAGAAGCAGCAGCACGCCGATCACGAGGCTTGCGTACGTCTCGAACTTCGCATGGCCGTAAGGATGGCTGTCGTCGGCCGGACGCGCCGCCAACGCGATGCCGACGAGGCCCACCACGTTGCCGGCCGAGTCGAACACCGAGTGGATACCGTCGGCTTGCATGGACGCCGATCCGCTCATCAGGCCGTAGACGTACTTCGCAGCGGCCACCGCCAGGTTCAACACGAGGATGACCCACAGCACGCGCCGGATGGAGCGCATACGCTCCGATACCGGGTTCTTCGTTGCAAGCGCCTTCGCCACGCCCGCTCCTTTCGCCGAAAGCGGCTCCGTCCGCATATGCAATGCGGAGGTATAAGAAAAGAGAGCCCGAAGGCTCTCTTCATTCTCTCTGGTGTCGGAGGCGGGATTTGAACCCGCACACCCTTAAACGGGCACTAGCACCTCAAGCTAGCGTGTCTGCCGTTCCACCACTCCGACGTGTTGCTCGAAACGCAACGTAGGTTATTCTACCCGAACCCTTCTGCGTTGTGAAGGGGCAATTTTCGCTATTTTGCAATCGTCCCGTGGGGGTAGATGATCATAAGGACGATAAGCGAAAGCATGAAGATGATCGCGAACGCGATGGTGATGCGGTCGAGGTTCTTCTCGACGATGCTCGTACCGGTTTGGGTGGAGTACACCGAGCTGGCGATCATGTCGGAGATGCCCGTGCCCTTGCCGGAGTGCAGCAGGATGAACACGATGAGGCCGATGCCCGAAACGACGAGCAGGATGAGCGTGATGATGAGGAGCGGATTCAAGGTTCGTCTCTCTTCTTTCGATCAAAGGTATATCGGTACGCAAGTTGCTAAGTATAGCGAAAGGCTCCCGTCAGGGCAAGGGCGGCGCAGGCGTTCGCGTAGCGGGACGAGACGGAGCGGGACGCCAACCCCGCCCCCGCGCCTCGTCCCAGCGAGAAACGGCTTCACGCCAGCAGGCTCTTTCCCGTCATGACGGCGGGAGCTTCGAGGCCGACGAGCTCGAGCAGCGTGGGAGCGATGTCGCAGAGCGCTCCCTGACGGGCGTCCAACGTGCGTCCTGTTCCCGCGAAGTCGACGAGCGCGAACGGCACAGGCGCCGTGGTATGGGCCGTGAAGGGGCTGCCGTCCTCGGCGAGCATCTTGTCGGCGTTGCCGTGGTCGGCCGTGATGAGCGCCGTGCCTCCCTTGCGCTCGAGAGCGGCCAGCACCTGGGACACGCCCGCATCCACCGCCTCGATGGCGGCCACGGCGGCCGGGATGACGCCCGTATGCCCCACCATGTCGGGGTTCGCGAAGTTCACGATGTACACGTCGGCCTCGTCCGCGTCGATGGCCGCGGCCAGCGTGGCGGCCACGTCAGGCTCGCTCATCTCAGGTTTCAGGTCGTAGGTGGCAACCTTGGGGCTGGGGATGAGCGCGCGCTCCTCCCCCGCTTTCGGCTCCTCGCGCCCGCCGTTCAGAAAGAACGTCACGTGGGCGTACTTCTCGGTCTCGGCGATGTGGTACTGCGCAAGGCCCGCCTCGGCCAGCACGTCGGCCAGCACCTCCTCGGGGAACTCCTTGGGATAGGCCACCGGAGCGGGTATCTCGGGGTCGTACTCGGTCAGGCACACGAAGCTCACCTGCGGGCGCGCGCCGCGCTCGAAACCCGCGAAGGCAGGGTCCACCAGCGCGCGCGTGATCTCGCGGGCGCGGTCGGGGCGGAAGTTGAAGAACACGACCGCGTCGCCGTCGCGCACGCCGCGCCCGGTCAGCGCCGTGGGCACGACGAACTCGTCGGTGACGTCCACGGCGTAGGAAGCGGCCATGACCTCGGCGGCCGTCGCGTCCGCGCGCGGCTCGGCGGCCACAACGGCGCGCCACGCCTGCTCGACGCGCTCCCACCGGTTGTCGCGGTCCATGGCGTAGTAGCGTCCCGAGATGCTGCCGATTTCGGCCGTGCAGCCCTCATCCGTCAGCTCGGCGAGCACGCCTTCCAGCTCGTCCAGATAGCCCGCACCGCTCTTCGGCGGCACGTCTCGGCCGTCCATGAAGCAGTGCACCACGATATGCGATGCCCCGGCCTCCTTCGCAGCGCGCGCGAGCGCGTAGAGGTGCTCGTTGGAGGAATGGACGCCGCCGTCAGACACGAGCCCCATGAGGTGCAGCGCCGCCCCCGGCCGTGCGGCCGCCGCGAACGCCTCGTTCAGCACGGGGTTCGCCGCCAGCGAACCGTCGGCGCAGGCACGGTTGATGCGGGTGAGCTCCTGGAACACCACGCGCCCGGCGCCGATGTTGAGGTGTCCCACCTCGGAGTTGCCCATCTGCCCCGCGGGCAGGCCCACGGCCTCGCCCGATGCCTCGAGCTTGGTCCACGGACGGGTGGCGAACACCTCGTCGAGGCACGGCGTGCGCGCCTGAGAGATGGCGTTTCCCGGGCCCGGCTCGGCCAGGCCGAAGCCGTCCATGATGATAAGGCATGCGGGAAGGGTAAGGTTTTCGGCTGATGCCGCACGGGATTCTTCGACTGCGCTCACTTCGCTCGCTCCGCTCGGTATGACGGGAGGCGGCGCGGAGTGCGCGCCGCCGGGACAACAGGTTCTCAGATCCGCCGTCCGAAGCGAAGCTTCGACGAAGAACCTCCGTTGACGAGAAGGCCCTTCGACCCGCTTCGCTCGCCCGGGACGGCGACAGGGCTACAGGCAGGCGTTGATCAGCTGCACGAAAGACGCCGCCTTCAGGCTGGCGCCTCCGATGAGGCCGCCGTCGATGTTCGGCTGGGCCATGAGGCCCTCGACGTTGCCCGGGTTCATGGAGCCGCCGTACAGCACGCGCATCTCCTCGGCGACCTCCGCGCCGTACAGGTCGGCGAGCGTCGCGCGGATGGCGGCGCAGACGGCCTCGGCCTGCTCGGGCGTGGCCGTGCGCCCCGTGCCGATGGCCCAGATGGGCTCGTAGGCCACCACGCAGCGCTGCGCGTCGGCGGCGTCCACGCCGGCGAACGCGGCGCGCACCTGGGCGCACACGAACTCCTCGGTGGTGCCCTCGTCGCGCACGGCCAGCGACTCGCCCACGCACACGATGGCGTACAGGCCCGCCTCGACGAGCGCCTTCACCTTGCGGTTCACGTCCTCGTTCGTCTCGCCGAACAGCTCGCGGCGCTCGGAGTGGCCAACGATGCTGCCCGCGCAGCCGATCTCCTTGATCATGGGCACCGAGATCTCTCCGGTGTAGGCGCCGGAGGGCTCCCAGTACACGTTCTGGGCGTTCACGGCCACCTTCGTCTTGTCGAAGTCGAGCACGGTCTTGGCCGGCTTGAGGTCGACGTAGGGCGGGCAGATGACGATGTCGACGTCCTCGCCCCAGGTCTCCTTGTCGTACTGGTTGGAGATCTCCTGCGTCAGCACCACGGCCTCGGCGATGGTGTTGTTCATCTTCCAGTTGCCTGCCATCATGGGTTTGCGCGCCATGCGAACTTCCTTTCCATCGAAACGCCCCGGACGGGAACCGTCCCCGTCCGGGGCAATCGCCTGCTTGCTACTTCAACGCCTCGACGCCCGGGAGCGCCTCGCCCTGCACGAGCTCCATGGAGGCGCCGCCGCCGGTGGAGATGAACGTCATCTGCTCGGCCAGGTCGAACTTGTTCACGGCGGCCACGCTGTCGCCGCCGCCGATGATGGTGTCCGCATCCGCGTTGGCGGCCACGGCCTCGGCCACGGCCTTCGTGCCGGCCTCGAACGCCTTCATCTCGAACACGCCCATGGGGCCGTTCCAGAACACGGTCTTGGCCTGGGCCACCGCGTCGGCGTACAGCTTCGCCGTCTCGGGCCCGATGTCGAGGCCCATCATATCACCGGGAATCCCGTCGACCGAGACCGTGAGCGTTTCGGCATCTTCGGCGAAGCGGTCGGCGCACACGACGTCCACCGGCAGCAGCAGCTGCACGCCGCGTTCCTCCGCCTTCGCGATCATGGCCGCCGCGCGCTCCACCCAGTCCTCTTCCTTGAGCGAGGTGCCCACGGCCTTGCCCTGGGCCAAAAGGAACGTGAAGCACATGCCGCCGCCGATGATGAGCGTGTCGCACTTGTCCATGAGCGCGTCGATGACCTTGATCTTGTCCGACACCTTCGAGCCGCCGAGGATGGCGGTGAAGGGACGGCGCGGCTCCTCCAGCATGCCCGAGAGCGTGGCCACCTCGCGCTGCATGAGGTAGCCCGCGTACGCCGGCAAGAGCGCGGCGACGCCCGCCGTGGACGCATGGGCGCGGTGCGCGGTGCCGAACGCGTCGTTCACGTACGCCTCGCCGAGCGCGGCCAGTTCCTCGCAGAACGCGGGATCGTTCTTCTTCTCGCGCTTGTCGAAGCGCAGGTTCTCCACCACCAGCACGTCGCCGTCGCGCAGCGAGGCGGCTTTCGCGCGGGCGTCGTCGCCCACCGTGTCGGTGGCGAACACCACGGGCTTGCCCATAAGCTCGGAGAGCTTCTGGGCGGCGGGACGCAGCGTGAACGACTCCTCGAAGCCCTCGCCGGCCGGACGGCCGAGATGGCTCATGAGGATGACGCGCGCGCCGTCGTCGACGAGTTTCTGGATGGTGGGCAGCGCCGCGCGGATGCGCGTGTCGTCGGTGACGGCGCCGTCCTTCACCGGCACGTTGAAGTCGACGCGCACGAGCACGCGCTTGCCGCGCGCGTCCAGCTCGTCGATGGTTTTGATCTCGGCCATGGGGCCCTCCTGTCTAAACGAGAAACGAGCCTGCCAAGGCAGGCTCGTTTCGGGGAATGCTGTTAAAGAAGGATCTTCACCAAGTCCTTCACACGGTTCGAGTAGCCCCACTCGTTGTCGTACCAGGAGATGCACTTGACGAAGTTGCCCTCGCCGCCCAGCACCATGGTCAGCTTGCTGTCGAAAATGGAGGAGTGCGGGTTATCCACGATGTCGATGGAGACGATCGGATCCTCGGTGTACTCCAGGATGCCCTTGAGCGGGCCCTCGGCGGCGGCCTTCATCGCGGCGTTGATCTCATCGGCCGTGGCGTCCTTCTCAAGCTCCACGGTGAGGTCGACCATCGATCCGTCCGGCGTGGGAACGCGGGTGGCGAAGCCGTCCAGCTTGCCCTTGAGCTCGGGCAGCACCAGCGACACCGCGCGGGCGGCGCCCGTGGTGGTGGGGATCATCGACATGGCGGCCGCGCGGGCGCGACGCAGGTCCTTATGGGGAAGGTCGAGGATCTTCTGGTCGTTCGTGTAGGAGTGGATCGTGTTCATGTAGCCGCGCTTGATGCCGAAGTTGTCCATGAGCACCTTCGCGAAGGGGGCCAGGCAGTTCGTCGTGCACGAGGCGTTCGAGATGATGTTGTGCTTCTCGGGATCGTACTGGTCGTCGTTCACGCCCATGACGATGGTGATGTCCTCGTTCTTGGCCGGCGCGGAGATGACGACCTTCTTGGCGCCCGCGTCAAGGTGCGCCTTGGCCTTCGTGCCGTCGGTGAAGAAGCCCGTGGACTCCACGACGACGTCGACGCCCAGCTCGCCCCAGGGGAGGTTGGCGGGCTCGCGCTCGGAGAACACCTTGACCGCATGGCCGTCGGCCACGAAGCCGTCCTCGGTGACCTCGACCGTGTCGAAGGCGCGCCCGTGGATGGAATCGTACTTGAGCAGGTGGGCCATCGTCGGAATGTCGCCGAGGTCGTTCACTGCCACAACCTCGATCTCGGGATCGTTCACCATCGCGCGGAACGCCAGGCGGCCGATGCGACCGAATCCGTTAATGCCTACTTTGATTGCCATGCGTATCCCCTTTCAGATACTCGCACTAAGAATTGCAGGAACGCCCCGATCATAGCGGTAGCCGCCCAGATGCTGCAAGCCTTATCTGGCAGCCGTATAAAAAAAGCAACCGAACAGGCCATTCACAGAAGTTTCACACCGCTCGCCGAGGGGCTCCGCACCCGGTGCGCGCCGTACAGCAGCGCGCTTCTCCCAGCATCGGCCAGTTCGCCCGATCCGTCCGTGTCGCACAGCCGACGGCTGCGGTAAGGTGCCCGTAGACGCACGTCCGACCGAAGGAGCAGCATGGAAGCAGTACCGCAGGAAACCGTGGAGAAGCTGATGGGCAACGTGCCGGCGCAAAAGGAGCTCGAGGGCATCCGCATCCTCGCCTCTTCGCCGGGCAGCGTGCGCTACGAGATCGACGTGACGGACAACGTGCTGAACTACCACGGCTGCATCCACGGCGGCTTCGTGTCCACCATGCTGGAAATCGCCGCCGGCATGGCGACGTACGCCTACGGCGAGAGCAACGTGGCCGTCTCCTGCGCGACGAACTTCGTCCGCGCCGTACGCCCGCAGCGCCTCACCGTGAGCGCCGACACCTCGCACAAGGGCCGCAGCACGTCGGTGGCGCACTGCGCCATCGTCGACGAGCGCGGCAGGCTCGTGGCCGAGTCCACGTTCACGATGTTCTTCCTGGGGCCGCTCGAGAGCTAGCGCATCCTGCGCCGAGCGTCTCCGTCTTCCGGCTGAAGCCTCCTAGCCTTGCGCCTCCTTCGCCATCTGCTCGATGCGGCGTACGCGGTGGTACACGGCGGACTTCGACAAGGGCGGGTTCGCGCGCTCGCCCAGCTCCTTGAGCGTGGCGTCGGGGTAGGTCACGCGCAGCTTGATGAAGTCCTGCAGCGCCGGCGGCAGGTTCTCCATGCCGTGCGCCTCGAGCACCACGCGGATGGCGTACAGCTGGTCGACCGAGGCGTTCGCGGCCTTGGCCTGGTTCGCGATCTCGGCGTTCGTCATGCGGTTCACGTCGTTGCGCACGCTCTTGATGACGCGCGCGTTCTCCATGGCGAGCGCGCTCTGATGCGCGCCGGCGAACGCGAGGAACTCCAGGATGGCGCTGCCGCTTTTAAGGTACACCATGTAGGAGCTGCGTCGCTGCATGACGCGCGCGCGGATGCCTTTGCGGTCGAGCAGGTCGACCAGGCCTCCGGCCAGGTCCTCGCTCTCCACGGTGATCTCGAAGTGGAAGTCGCCGCGCGGGTCGGACACGAAGCCGCTGCCGAGGAACGCGCCGCGCAGGTAGGCCGCCGTGCAGCACTGCTTCTCCACGAGGTCGGGCTTGAGGCCAAGCTCCAAGCCTCCATCGGGCGAGAGAACCCCCATGTCGACGAGAGCCGGCGCGAGGCGGGGCTGCGAAGGAGCCTCAATGAGGTAGTTCGGGGTCTTGTGCAGCACGCTGCGGCGCACCGTGAGGTTCGTCTCGAGATGGTACAGCTCGTGCAGCAGCTTGATGATGAGGCGCGCCACGGACGGCACGTCGGTTGCTATCTCGATGCGGTACTTTCCCTGGCCGCTGAAGAACAGCGTTCCTTCGATGCGCACGAGCGCGGCCAGCGTCGCCTTCTCGCAGTGCGAGCACGTGGGAGGGACGCGAGCCAGCTCGTCCTTTACCTCCGCCGTGAACGACATAGCTTCAACACCCCCGCAAACGCATCGCGCAAGGCAGCAGGATCGTGCCAGGTTGGATGAATGGGATCGACGAGGTTGCGCGCAATGACCACCGGCCCCTGCGCCTGGATGGCCTGCACGTCCTGGTAGCATACGCGCACGGGGCGGATGCGTCCGGACAGCACGAGATCGTCGAGGTCGGCAGTGGAGGCGTGCTCCGAGTCGGCACCCGTCACAGCGGTGAACACGCCCGTGGCCGGGCTGTCGGGGCGCAGCGAGACCGGGGTATGCACCAGCACGTAATCCAGCAGCCCGCGCGTGCCGTGGTCCATGAGCGCCTCCACGTGCTCGCGCGCGGTGAGACCCCAGGTCTCCCCCTGCATGTCGGCAAGCGAGCACACGAACAGCGTGGAACCCTTCGACGCGCGGATCGCATCCACCACGCCGGGCACGAGCAGGTTCGGGATGATGGACGTGAACAGCGAGCCCGGGCCCAGAACGATGAGGTCGGCCTCGCGGATAGCCTCGAGCGCCGGCTGGTAGGGCACCACCTCGTGCGCGGCGCGCAGGCCCACCCGCTCGAGCGCCGTGCGCGAATGGCAGGCCACGGCCTGCCCCTCGAGGGAGCGGCCGTCGCGCGTGCGAGCCGTGAGCGTCACGCGATCGAGCGTGGAGGGATACACGTGCCCCCGCGCATCCAGCAGCCGCTCGCAGATGGAGATGGCCTCGGGAAACGACCCGGCCGCATCCTCGAGCGCAGACAGCATGAGGTTGCCCAACGTGTGGTTGCGAGCGAACGAGAAGCGGTACTTGAACGCCTTGGTCAAAGGGTCGTTCGGGTCCGCAGCCATTGCGGCGATGCACTTGCGCACGTCGCCCGGCGGCGTGACGTCGGCTTCCTCGCGCAGGATGCCGGTGGAGCCGCCGTCGTCGGCCATGGCGACGACGGCGCTCGTATCCAGTCCCATGGACAGGAGCGTGCGTATGGACACGGGCGCGCCGGTGCCGCCGCCGATGACGACGACGCGCAAGCGCTCGTCGCGCGCGACGACGGGCTGCGATTCGCGCAGTGCGGCGAACGCCGCCGTAGCCGAGGGGTCGTGGGAGAACGGACGGGCAACCATGGTCGCTCCCCTACCGGCCTGCAGCGGCGCCGGAGCGCGCCGAGGCGTCGGCGCCCTCAGCCAGCGACAGGTCGCGGTGCGCGATGCTCACGCGGTAGCCCTTCGCCTTGAGGTAGTCGGCCGTGGACTCGGCCAGCGCGACGCTGCGGTGCTGGCCGCCCGTGCATCCCACGGCGATGGCCAGCTGCTGTTTGCCCTCGGCCACGTAGCCGGGCATGACGCAATCCAGAAGCGCGCGCCACTTCTCCTGGAACTCTTCGGTCTCGGGGCGGTACAGCACGAAGTCGCTGACCGGCTTGTCGAGGCCCGTGAGGCTGCGCAGCTGCGGTTCGTAGTAGGGGTTCGGCAGGAAGCGCACGTCCATGACCAGGTCGGCGTCAAGCGGCGCTCCGTGCTTGAAGCCGAACGAGTACACGGTGACGGACAGGCCCGCGCGCTCCTCGCCCGGCGCGAACAGCGCGCGGATGGTCGAGCGCAGCTGCGGCGGCAGCATGGACGTGGTGTCGATGACGTGATGGGCGTTCTCCCGCACCTCAAACAGAAGGTCGCGCTCGCGCTCGATGCCCTGCGCGATGGACGCGCCGTCGGCGCACAGCGGATGGCGGCGTCGGCTGGACTTGTAGCGCGCGACGAGCTTCTCGTCGGCGGCGTCCAAGAACAGGATGCGGTAGTCGATGCCCAGGCCCTTCAACTTCTTGAGCTCGCCGGCGAGGCTCGCGAAGAAGTCGCGGTTGCGCGCGTCGCACACCACGGCGAGGCGGCGCTTCTCGTCGGGCTGGCCGGGCATGCCGGTCAGCTCCAAAAGATTGCCGATCAGGCTGGACGGCAGGTTGTCCACGCAGAAGTAGCCGAGATCCTCGAACGAGTGCATGGCCTCGGTGCGCCCGGCGCCGCTCATGCCGGTGACGATGACCAGCTCGGGCATATGCTGCAGATCGACGGACTGGTCTGCCGTCTTGCCTGCGGTTTCTTCGCTCATAGCGCTATCCTTCCGTATCCGTGCGCGTGCGTTCGCCCTGCACGGCAGCCTCGACCGCCGCGTCCACCGCGGCGGATTCGACCGCCGCCGGGCCCTCGCCTGCGGGCGGGCAGACGGCCTCTCCGGCCTCGCCGCCCACCACGCGCTCGTCTTTCCGCTCCCTATTATACTGCTGCAGCACCCGGTACAGCTCCTCGGCCACCTCGACGGGGACGACGCGCGCCTCCTTGATCTCTTCGAGCGTGGCGCTCTTCAGGTTCTTGAACGACTTGAACGCCTTCAGCAGCGCCTTCTTGCGCACCGGCCCCATGCCCGTCACGTCGTCGAGGATGGAGGCCGTCATGCCCTTGCCGCGCAGCTCGCGGTGGAACGTGATGGCGAAGCGGTGCGCCTCGTCGCGGACCTGCTTCACGAGGTACAGCGACGCCGAGCCGCTGGGCAGCACCACCGGGCCCGTGTCCTGCCAGGGCACGAACAGCTCCTCGTCGCGCTTGGCCAGACCGCACATAGCGATGTCGTCGATGCCCATCCGCTCGAACATCTCGAGCGCCGCCGACAGCTGCGGCTTGCCGCCGTCGAGAATGATGAGGTCGGGCTTGCTGCCGAAGCGCTCGTCGGCCATGCGCTCGGGCGCGTAGCGGCGGCTCATGACCTCCTGCATGGACAGGAAGTCGTTCGCCTCGTCGAGCGGCGTCTTGATCTTGAAGCGGCGGTACTGGTTCTTGTCGGGCTTGCCGTTCGTGAACACCACCATCGAGGCCACCGTGTAGGAGCCGTGGATGGTGGAGATGTCGAAGCACTCGATGCGCATGGGCGGCTCGTCCAGAGCCAGTGCGCTCTCCAGCTGCAGAAGCGCGTTGTTGATGCGCTTGTCGTCGTAGTTCGTGCGCACCTTGTAGCGCATGAGCGTGTGCTTCGCGTTCGTCTCGGCCATGCCCACGAGCTCGGCCTTCTCGCCCTTCTGCGGCGCGGTGATGCGCACCTTCGCCCCGTAGGGGCTGGCCAGCTTTTCGGTGAGCCATGCCTCCATGGCAGCCTTGTCCTCGGGCTCGTCGCGCAGGATGACCTCGTGCGGGATGGACGTGGTGGCATCGTAGTAGCGCAGCAGGAACATGTGCAGGAGGTCGTCGTCGGGCACGTCCTTGCCGCGGTCGAGCACGAACTCGTTGGAGTTGATGATGCGCCCTTCGCGCACCATGAACACGTGCACCCCGGCCACCGTCTCCTCGCGGAACAGGCCCACGACGTCGGCGTCGAGGTTGCGCGTTGACACCGCATGCTGCTTGTCGGTGAGGCTGTTGATGGTGTCGATGCGCGCTTTGATGCGCGCGGCGCGCTCGAAGTCCAGCTCGGCCGCCGCCTCCTGCATCTCGGCCTGCAGCTCGTCGACGAACTCGCGGTGCTGGCCCGACAGGAAGCGCTCGATGCGCTTGACGTGGACGCGGTAGTCCTCGGGCGTGATGCCGCCGCAGCAGGCGCCGGGGCCCAGGCCCACGTGCGCGTCGAAGCACGGGCGGGCGTCGTGCGACATGAGCGCGAGCGGATCCTTCTCCAAACGGCGCTTGAGCTGGCGCCAGTCGGCGCACGACGTGGCGCACAGGGGCACGACGCGCCGGGCGATGTCCACCATGTCGCGGGCGGCGCGGCTGTCGGTGTAGGGGCCGAAGTACTTGGTGTCCGCGCGGTGCTTCTCGCGCGTGTACTTGATGGCGGGGAACACATCGCCCTTCGTGAGCGCGATGAACGGGTAGGACTTGTCGTCCTTGAAGTCGGCGTTGAAGAACGGCGCGTGCTGGTTGATGAGGTTCTTCTCCAGCACGAGCGACTCGTGCTCGTTCTCCACCACGATGTAGTCGAAGCTGTCGATCTGGTCGACCAGCAAAGGGATCTTCGCGCGCTCGTCCTGGAAGTTCACGTACTGGCGCATGCGGGCGCGCAGCTGCTTGGCCTTGCCCACGTAGATGACCTGGCCTGATTTGTCCTTCCAAAGGTACACTCCCGGCAGCGTGGGCACGCTGTTCAGCTCTTCCTTGATGCGCTCGAGCTTGGCGCGCTGGCCGGTTTCGGCGCGCGCGGCGTGGGCGTCGTGCTCGCGCGCGGCACGTTCGAGCGATGGCCGGCGGCGACCTTCCCGTTCGAGGCGCTCGTCGTCGCGAAGCTCCCCCGCATCGAGCGAGGCGTCGCCCGTCAGGCGCTCGACGCCGCCCGCATCGGGCATGCCGAGCGCGGCGCCCGACGCAGCCGACCCGTCGCCAGGCGCGGGAGCGTCGTCGGATGCGGAAGCGTCAGCGGGCGCAGGAGCCCCGTCGAATGCGAGAAGCCCTTCGTCGAGCGGGCGCTTGCTTTGAGTGGTTTCGTTGAGATCGTCCATGCGGCCAGTATAGCAAACCGCACAAGCGTTCCCCTGAGCGCACGTTCGCTCCACGCGGTTTGCAGAAGAGAGACGGATCGCGGAAGGCGTTTCGCCGAGCGCACCGCCGACGAATCCGGTCGGGAACGGCACGGCATTCCCCTATCGGCAATCCGATGCGGCAACATGCCATGCACACGAATGGATGCTTCACATGAAACATCCTCGGCAGTGCTACTACTTCACGGCGACGTAGCGGGCGTAGACGGCTACGCGGTCGGGAGCGTCGATCGGGAAGATCGGCTGCGACACGTACACGTGCGCTGCGGGCCATGCAGAAGGAGCGCCTTTGTCCACCGTGAGATGAAAGCCAGGATCCGGACCGTACGAAGACGTGGCGCACAGCACGTACCAGAGCGGCTCTTCCGTGCCCTCGTCGCACACGGAAACGCAGAACCCGATGCCCTCCCCCGTGTCCCCATCCATACGGCGTGTCGACCGTGGTGTACAGAGGCTCCTGGGACGACCCCGCCGCGCACCCGGCGAGCAGCACCGAGACCGTCGCCAGAGCAAACCCGATCATGGCGATCCGCTGCATGCCTCCTCCTTTCGACGCTGACAGTATAGCATGCGAACGAATGTTCCGACTCCCCATTTAACGTATAATCCCCGATCATGTCGCGCCCCCTTCCCTCCGGCCGGAGGCGACGGGCTGCGGCGGCGTCCGAGGTAGTTTTGACCGGATCGCACGGGAGCGAAGGCTGCGGAAGCGGGAAACAGGGCCGCCCGTGCAAGTTTTTCGACTTCGTGGCAAAGGACGTCATTCGCGACCAGGGGTTTAGCCTCGGCGCCTCTCGATGCCCGGTCGCTCCTTCCCGATGTAGACGCAAAACGCCCGGTGAATAAGCCGGTCCTCGGAAGCTGCTTGCCACGAAGTCGAAAAACTTGCAGAACCGGCCCGAAAACCAGCGCTGGCGGAGCGCTCGCAGCCGCGCGGGGCGCGGACAGCCCGCGGCAGGCGCCACCCTGCCCCGCAGTACCTCGTCCGCGCCCCCGCCTGGGCTATGAGCGAACGAATGTTTCACGTGAAACATCTTGCAGAAGAGCGAATGGCTGCAGCGAAACGGATGATGGCACCAGGCGTACGATGCGGACCGCCGAGCAGGATTCGGGGCTCGGGTGCAGAAGCAGGCCCTCGACGAGGCAGCGCAGGACGCGAACCGCGTATGTCGCGAGCGCTTGGGCGCCGAGCGCGAAGGAGCTCGGAGCGGAAGAGGTTCGTCAGGCTTGCTCGAGCTTGGCTTTGAACGAGATGGTGCGCGGCGTGTCCAGATCGTCGAACGCCACCTCGTAGGCGCGCTTCTGGGAATCGACCGCCAGCACGCGCCCGGAGCCGAACGCCGCATGCGTCACGCGGTCGCCCACCGCGAAGCGCGCGTCGCGGACGAGGTCGGCGATCCACCGGTCGGCGAGCGCGTAGGCTGCGCGCGCGTCGTCGAGCTCGCGCTCGGCGGGCTTGTTCGAGAACTCGAGCGCCGCCGGGTCGATGTCCAGCAGGAAGCGCGAGGGATAGCGCGGCGCGCCCTCGTGGCCGCGCCCTTCCGCCTCGGTGAGGTACAGCCCGTCGCGCGCACGCGTCATGGCCACGAACGCCAGCCGCCGCTCCTCCTCCATGCCTTGCGGCGTGTCGGTCTTGCGCGACGGGAGCACGCCCTCGGTCATCGAGCAGAGGAACACGTGCGCGAACTCGAGGCCCTTGGCCGCATGGACGGTCATGAGCCGCACCTTGTCCTGCGCGTCGTCCATCGCGTCGGCGTTCGTGAGCAGGGCCGTGTGCGCCAGGTAGTGCTCAAGCGTCACTTCCTCCCCGCACGTCGTCTCGAACTCGTATACGGATTGTTTTAGCTCGGCCAGGTTGTCGAGCCGCTCCTGGCTGCCCTCGGTGCGCAGCGCGCGCTCGTAGCCGCTTTCCGACAGCACGGCCGCCAGAACCTCGGACACCGGCCGGCCCTCGTACGACGAGCGGAAGCGGTCGACCAGCTGCAGCAGCTGGCGCGCCTTCGTGCGCTTGAACAGATCGTCGTCCACGAAGCGCTCGAGCGCCTCGAACAGGCTGCATCCCAGCTCGTCGGCCTTCTCGCGCAGAAACGCCATGCGCCGGGCACCCAGGTTGCGCTTGGGCGCATTCGCCACGCGCGCGAAGTCGAGGTCGTCCTGGTAGGCGACGAGGCGCAGGTACGACAGCGCGTCCTTGATCTCGCGGCGGCCGAAGAACGGCACGCCGCTGTACACCGCATGCGGTACCTCCGCGCGCAAAAGCGCCTCTTCCACGGGCCGCGACGCGTAATGGGCGCGGTAGAGCACCGCCATGTCGCGGTACGCCACGCCCTCGCCGTGCAGCGCAAGGGCGCCCTGGGCGATCCACGCGGCCTCGCCGTCCGGGCTCTTGGCATGGCGCCACACCGTGGGGCCGTGAACCGAGCGCATGGCCGCCAGCCGCTTCGGCACGCGCTCGCGGTTCTTCTCGATCAGCGAGTTCGCGACGGCCACCACGCGCGGCGCCGACCGGTAGTTTTCCAACATCATGACGGTGCGCGTGCCGGGGAACCGCTTGTCGAAGTCCAGCAGGTAGCGCACGTCAGCCCCGCGCCAGGTGTAGATGGTCTGGTCGGGGTCGCCCACCACGAACAGGTTCTTGTGGTAGCCGGCCAGCACCTCCATGAGCTCGTGCTGCAGGCCGTCGATGTCCTGGAACTCGTCCACCATGATGTACTCGAGCCGCTTCTGCCATTTGAGCCGGATGTCGGGGTTCTGCTCGAACAGGTACAGCACGAACACGATGAGATCGTTGTAGTCCAGCCCGAAGCACTTCTTCTCCTGGTAGAGGTAGCCGTAGAAGATGATGTCGCGCGCGTCCGTCGCGTCGAGGTACTTCCGCCTCAGGCCTTCGAGCGGCATGGCCAGCATGTCGCGGTAGTATCCCGGGCGCTCTTTCAGTTTCATGATCTCGATCATGTCGCGCGCCTTCGAGAACGTCATGTCCCGCAGGGTGAGCCCGCGCTCCTCGTAGATAACCTGCAGCATGGCATCGATGTCGGCGTTGTCCAGCACGAGAAAGCTCTTCGGGTACTGCAGCGCATGGCCGTCCTCCTGCAGCACCGACACGCAGAAGCCGTGGAACGTGTTGATGTAGCCGGTGTCGTTGTCGCCCGTAAGACGCCGGATGCGGCGGCGCATCTCGCCTGCCGCCTTGTTCGTGAACGTGGCGCACAGGACGTTGCCGGGCATGATGCCCAGCTCGTTCACCAGGTAGGCGAAGCGGTGCGCGAGCGCCAGCGTCTTGCCCGTGCCGGCCCCGGCGATCACGCGCACGTACCCCTCGGTAGCCGTGACGGCCTCGCGCTGCGCCGCGTTCAAGCGCGGCGCATCGTCCCCGAGAAGGCCGTGTCGGTTTTCCGCTTGCATGTCGATCATTTGTTCCATAGGGTTCAGTATACCAGAAAACGCACAGATGTTCCCGAACAAATGTTTCGCGCGAAGCATTCGGCGCACGAAAAAACCGCCGCTCCCTACATGAATTGATGGAACGCCTCGATCAGCACGGGGACCAGCGCGGAGCAGATGACGCCGTTCAGCACCGAGAGCACGACGGTCTCGCCGTTCGTGCAGCGGATGAGCATGGGCAGCGTGGTGTCCTCGCTTGTGGCGCCGGCCGGCGCGATGCACGTGGGATAGTTGAGATGCTTGGCGATCCAGGGGATGCTGAAGAACGACACGAGCTCGCGCAGCAGGTTCGCCAGGAACGTGATGCTGCCTACCTGCGCTCCGGCGATGTCGGTCATCATGACGCCCGCCAGGCTGTACCATCCCAGGCCCGACGCCACGGCGGCGCCCGTGGGCAGCGACATGCCCGCGAGCGGCGCGCAGACGAGCCCGCCGAGCACGGATCCGGCCACTATGCCGGCCGGGATGATGAGCACGCGCACATGGTACTGGCGCAGCTTGCCCAAGAGGCCGCGGCTGCCGCCCACGCTGATGCCCACGAAGAACATGAGCGCGTAGAGGACGGCTTCCGAATGATCGGCCACAAGGTCGACCGGCGCGAGCGAGACGCCCGAGAGGCCGTACGCCGCTCCCAGCGAGAGAGCTCCCACCGCCACGCCGATCATGACGGCCTCGCCGCGCGCATCCGCGCCGCCCTCGGCATCGTCCTGCGCCGCAGACACATGCCGGCCCGCCGGACGCCGGGCGATGTCGGACATGAACAGGTTCGTCAGCGCGTACACGGCGATCGTCGAGAACGCCACCGGCACGAGGCAGAACAGGATGCTGGCCCATCCCACCTGGCCCAGCTCCTCCAGAAACGAATCGCGTCCGGCGAGCAGCACCCCCATCGAGAAAATGAGCAGTCCAGTGGCCGCGAGCGTCAGCTTCTCGTTCAGCCCTTTGAGCCGTGCAGGAAACACCGTCGCCCCTACGAGCACGCCCGCCGCCATGACCGCCAGTATCTCCACGACTCCCCTTTCCATCGATCAGCGTGCGGGCGCGTCGCGCGCCCGCACGTCGTAGGGGAGCTATCTTACCGCATGATCGAAGGCGGCGGCTCGTCGTTTCGAAGCGTTACGGCCGCCGCCAGCCTCACCGCGCCTGCGACGACGAGCAGCCCCGCGCTCGCCAGAAGCACCGTCGACACGTCGGGGGAGAACGTCAGCAGGTCGCGCCACGGAACGCCCCAGACGAAAGGAAGCGCCAGGATGCAAGCGGGGAGCGCGACGTGCAGCAAGACGCCTCGCACGAGCGGCATGCGCAGCGACCGGGCGCGTACGATCGGCGCGACGCCTCCCCTGCACGCTGCGGAAAGCCGGCGCCGCCACCGACCCGTCAGCAGCAACGGCGAGACGGCGAGAAGCAGGGCGCTCGCGTACAGCACGTCGACGCGTTGGCGCCACGCCCATGTCCACGCATCGTCCATCGGCTGCCCCGTCCCGCCGATGGCGACCGACACCACCCCGCCGACCAGGTCGAAGAACCGGATGTTGCCGCCCGCGTTGTCGTTGGCGTCGCTCAGCGCCACGATGCCGATGCCGCGCTCGGGCAGCAGGCACATGCTGGCAGTGTAGTTCTCCACCTGCCCGTCGTGGGACAGCACAAGCTCGCCGTCGTCCCACGAGAACGACGTCCAGCCCATGCCGTAATACGTATCGCCCTCGGGGTCGGGAACGCGGTCGAGGAACATGCGCCGCACGCTGTCGGCGGACAGCACGCGCGCGCCGTCGCCGCCCATGCCGCCGTTTAGATACATCCGCAGGTAGGAGGCCATATCCCGCACGCTGGAAGCCACGTAGCCCGACGCGGGACCGCCCCATGCGCCGTCGCCTTGGGCATGCCGGAACCCATCGGCCACAGGCAGCCCGAACCAGTCGCGATGGCCCGGCACCATGCCGAGCGCCTCCGCTCGCGCCGGATCGGCCGTCGTCGAAGCCATGCCGAGCGGCTCCAGCACGTGCTCATCCAGGTAACGAGCGTAGTCCTCGCCCGAGGCTCCTTCCACCACGCGCCCCAGCAGGTCGTAGTTCGCGTTCGCGTACGAGAACGCCCCGAACGTCTCTCCCAGCTCGCCGTCGGCGGCTTCCGCGAGCGAATCGTAGGCGCCGAACCCGCTCGTTTGGTTGAGCAGGCTGCGCACGGTCACCTCGTCGGGCACGTCGTAGCCCGGGGCGTAGCGCGACGCGGGCGCGTCCAGATCCACCGCGCCCTGCTCAACCAGCTGCATGACGGCCACCGCCGTGAACGATTTGCTGAGAGAGCCCACGACGAAAGGCGCGTCCGCGTCGGGGCAGTCGCCGAACGTGCGCAGGTAGCGCACGCCGCCGGCATCCACCACCGCTACCGCCAGCCCGGGCGCACCCGCTCGCGGGAAGTTCGCGGCCAAGTAGGCGTCCATGCGCGCGGCCAGCTCATCGCCCGTAGGCTCGAGCCCTTCGGGAGACGCCCCTTCGTCGGCCTCGTCGAGATCGGCGGCGGACGCCTCCGCGTCGCCGGGATCCTCCGGGTCGTCCGAAGCCTTCGCCTCGGTCGCACCTCCGGACTCGGCCTCGCTCGCCGCGCCGTCCTCCGACACGGCCGCCTCGCCGCCTGCAAGCGGCAGGACGGTCGCCTCCCCCGACGCGCAGGACGGCAGCAGAAGCGCGCATGCGGCCAAAGCCGCCGCCACCGCGGCCGCGACGATACCGCACGTCGGTCTTTCGCTCCGGCGTCCCATGCTAGAAGCTGCTGTACACGAACTGCACCGGCTCGCTCAGCCCCGAGAAGACCACGAACCACCCCAGCGCCAGCGCCAGCGCAACCACCGCCAGCGCGGCCGCCGCGCCGAGCAGCGCCGGGCGCGCCTCCGCCGCAGCGCGCGCCGCGGCAGCCAGCCTTCTCGCGCGCGCCATCACGATGCGCTCCCGCCCGAGCCGCCGTCCCCGGCGTTTCCGCCCACGCCGGCCAGCGAAGCGCCCGCGTTTCCCGCCGCGTCCAGTCCCTCGGCCGCACCGAACCGGCCGCCGCCGAGAAACGCGTCGTCGCGATCGTGGACGAAGTCGTAGAACGCCTGCTCTATGCGCACCCAACCGCGCCAGCCGGGATGCACCGTGTCGCACAGGAAGTACTTCTCGTATTCGCAGCTAGAGAAGTCGGCGTAGGCGGCCCCGGCGTCGTCGCACAGCCCGCGGATGCGCTCGTAGTACGCCTGGCGCTCGGCGTGTGCAACGCCCTCGCGGTCGTACCAGGCACCATGCACCGGAAGGATGGTCACGAGCGGCTCGAGCCCTGCCTCGCGGCACACGCGCAGGAAGCAGGCGAGATCGGCGTACTCTTCGTCAGCCTGCGAGAAGTTCTGCCCGCGCTCCACGTGATAGCCCGAGTTCTTCTGCCAGTACGCGTCGTATATGCCGAAGTCGTTCGTGGTGCAGGCGGCGTCGCCCGATGCATCCGCCTGCTTCAGCAGCGCGTTCCAATCCGGCTCGCCGGTGGACGTGCCCGCGGCGCGGACGGTGCTTTTGAGCGGCGCGCCCGCGATGATGCCCGGAAGCCGGCTGCGCGTGCGCAGGTCGTCGGCGAACGCCGTGGCCGCGTCGTTCGCTGCGTCCAGCACGGTGTCGCGGTTGGCGGCCGCCGTGGTCTTCGCGTCCACGCCCAGCGCCTCCACGCGCGAGCGCACGTAGGCCTTCGTCTCACCGGAGATGCTCGGGTTGTTCGCGAACCGGCGGTACAGCTCGTAGGAGAACTTCGAAGCGAACTTGCCCTGGTCGCCGTTCCCTTTGAAGAACCACTGGGGCGACACGACGATCATCACCTTCTTGTTCTTCGCTTCGCCGGCGTACGCGCCTGCGGCGATTGCCTGCCACAGGCTCTGGTCGTACGCCTCGCCCACGTAGGTCAGATCGACGCCCGTCACGTTCTCGCCGAACACCGCCTGCGGGCATTGCGCCACCTTGTCCTTCGAGATGAAGAACTCCGACGAGCCGAACGCAAGATGGCCGTCGTCGCTCATCGACGCCGTGGTGAAGGGCACGCTCTGCGACTTCGTGCCCGAGTACACGTAATCGTAGAGGCGTGCCGGATCGTAGGCGGTCTGTGCAGGCAGCATCGCGCAGACGCCCGCCAACCCGAGCGCGGCGGCCAACAGCCCCGCGAGCACGCCGCGCAGCAGACGCACGCCGGTTCGCGCCCGTTTGGACGCGGGCGCTGCCCCCGGTATGTTCGAGCGCTTCGCCATATCGCTACAGTCTGATCTCCACCTGGTGGATGATGAGGTTCACCGTGTTCATCTCGTCGCGCTCCACCTCCGTGGGGGCAATGTACACTCCGAAGACGTCCTCGATATCCACCAAAAGCTCGATGGCTCCCATGGAGTCCAGCAGCCCCAGCGCGAACAGGTCCTCGTCGCGGTTCGTGCGCACCTCGTCGTCGCCGCACACCTCTTCGAGGATGTCCAGCATCTTCTCCTCAAGCTCCTCGTACGTCATATCAGCCATTGAACGCTCCTTTCACGAGCATCGCGATCTGCCCCGAGAACAGCGCGAACCCGAACATCACCAACTGCAGCGTGACGAACCAGGACAGCGCCTTGAACGCGGGGGCCTTCCTATGGGACTTGTAGAACTTCGACTTCTTCTGAAACGCTTCGTTGCCGGCTAGCAGCAGGCCGTGAAACAGGCCGTACAGCAAGTAGTTGACCGTGAGGCCATGCCAAGCGCCCATAAGGGCCATGTCGAACACGAAGCCCCAGCATGCGACGGCCAGCCGGCTGTCGAACCAACGGCGCCTCAGCGCCAAGCGCGAGAACCGCATGAACACGAAGTCGCGCAGCCAGAACGACAGCGTGATGTTCCACCGGTTCCAGAAGTCCTTGATATCCACGGCCGCGAACGGCGCGCGGAAGTTGCGCGGCGTCCGGATTCCGAAACAGTAGCTGGCGCCCATGGCCATGAGGCTGTAGCCCGCGAAGTCGAAGAACAGGTACAGCCCGTACACGTACGCCGTTCGCACCTGCACGCCCAGCTCGGCGAGGAAAGGCCCCGTTCCCCAAGCTGTCGGCGCATAGAAGCGGTGCAGCCAGACGGCTATGACGAAGGTGTACACGAGCCCGACCAGAAGCAGCAGGATGCCCCGCGCCAAGAGGCCCGCGTACTCGTCGCACGAGCGCACCTTGCGCGCATCCTCGGCGAATCGGCGCGAACGGTCGATGGGGCCCGAGGTGAACACCGGAAAGAACAGCAGGAAGTACAGGTAGTCGAACAGGCCCAGCTCCTCGATGACGCCGTCGCGCACCTCGAACAGCACCTGCAGCGCCTTGAACGTGATGTAGGACACGCCCATGAAGCCCAGCAGGTTCTGGTCGAACACCGCGCCCGCCTTCGCCGAGAGGAGCGGCAACAGGATGAGCGCGAACGCGACGGCGAAGCGCCCGTTCGAGCGAGGGCTGGCCAACACCCAACGCGTCGAAAGCGTCGCCGTCGCCACGAACAACGCCGCCACGGCGAGACCCGGCAGATCCTTGCAGAACAAACACGCCAAGAACGCGGCCGATGCGACCATACCGTAGCGCGCGATCGGCTTCTCGCGCAATCCGAGGAAGGCGGCGCCCGCCACGGCCAGCGCCAAGAGCATGAAGAAGCTGGGGTCGGCGTAGAACGTCATCGATGATCGCCATGCCTCATGCCTCGGCCAGCGCCTTGCGGTCCACCTTGCCGTTGCAGGTCAGCGGCAGCTCGCCCACGAGCGCCACCGATCGCGGCACCATGTAGCCGGGCACGCGCTCGGCCAGCCGAGCCTTGATGAGACGAGCTATCTCGAAGTCGCTGCCTGCAGGACGCTCGCGCAGCACCACGCACGCCTTCAGGTACGCCACGCGCTCGCGGCGACGCACGGGCACGACCGCCGCCTGCTTCACGAGCGGCAGCGCGCCAAGGTTCTCCTCCACGTCCGCAAGCTCGATACGGAAGCCGTTCACCTTCACGAGCGAGTCGAAACGACCGTCGCAGTACAGCATGCCGCTTTCGTCGAGGTGGCCCGCGTCGCCCGTGCGGTAGGCACGCACGGGCGTGCCGTCGACAAGCGTCGCGTCGAAGAAGGCCGCCGCCGTCTTCTCGGGGTTGCGGAAGTAGCCTTTGGCCACCGTGTCGCCCACGATGACGATCTCGCCGATCCGCCCGGCCTCGCACGGGGCGCCCGTCTCGGGGTCGACGATGCGCAGCTCGGTGCCGGGGCGCGGACGGCCGACGGGGAGCGGGCGCTCGTCAACCAGCTCCGAATCGCCGATCTCGACGTAGGTGACCGCCACGGTCGACTCGGTGGGACCGTACGTGTTCGCGATGCGGGCACGAGGGAACCGCTCGCGCAGAGCCGCAGCCGTGGAGCGGCGCAGGGCCTCGCCGCAGAACAGGAACAGGCGCACGTCGGGCAGCAGGGCTTCGTCGAAGCTGCGGTCGGCCAGGCACAGGTCGGCGAACGACGGCGTGGACGTCCACACTTCCACGCCCGAATCGCGCAGGTCGGCGAGCAGCGCGCGCGGATCTTCGGCCTCCGCGCGTTCGGCGGCGTGCAGGCAGCCGCCGGTGGCGAGCGCGTCCACCACCTCGTACTAGGACAGGTCGAACGAGTACGGCGGTTGGTCCAGGAATACGCGCCCGCCCTCGCGGATCACGGGAAACGTGCGGACCCAGTCCATGAAGCGCGCAACGTTGTCCGCACCGACCTCGATGCCCTTCGGGCGACCCGTGGAACCGGACGTGAAGATGAGGTACTGCGCCTCATCGCCCGTCACCCAGCTCGCGCGATCGGGGACGACGAAGGGGCTGCCCGCTGCGGCGACGGCCGCGCGCGCATCGAGCACGTCTGACTCGGGCAGCGCGCACGCCAGGGCATCGGGCATGTCCTCGGTAACCACCACGAGCGTCTCCCCGAGCTGGGACAGGATGTCCGCGAGACGCGTAAGGGGCATCTCCGTGTCTACGGGGACGAACGCATGCCCGCTTTTAAGGCAGCCGAGAAACCCTGCGATCATACATGCGGATTTGTGGCCGAGCACCACCGCCGGCTGTCGCTTCTCCGTGCGGGCCGCCAAGGCGGCGGCAATGCGATCGGAGGCCTCCCATAGCTCGGCGTACGTGGTCGTCAGGCCGTTCGGCGCCTTGTGGGCAGGCGCTTGCGGATGTTCGCGCACCTGCTGCTCGACTGCGCGTAAAAACTCGTTCTCGCTCCTCATGCTGATCCTCCCGCAGCTTCCACTATCAAACGGAAAGAATCTAGGACGCATTTCTCAATAAAATGTCTACGGGGCCCGCCGATCACCGTCTGCGCACATTTCGGACACCGTTCCGACGCATTGAAGCGCACGATCGCGCCTCGTTCAGGCTGCCGTACCGTATACTGGAATCTTCCGAAAGAAAGCGAGCCCATGAGACCGACGATCTACATCGACGCCGACGCCTGCCCGGTCACGTCCGAAACCCTGGCCGTTGCGCGCAAGAACGCGTTGCCCGCGGTCGTTGCGGGCAACGCGACGCAGAACCTTGCTCGGCACATCAGGCGCGGAGATCCGCGCGAGCCCCGCGACGGGTTCTGGGTGGACACGCTGCCCGTGGGCATCGGCGCCGACGCGGCCGACTTCGCCATCGTGCAGGAGCTGGAACCCGGAGACATCGTGGTGACGCAGGACATCGGGCTGGCCGCCATGGCGCTGGGACGGCACGCCCGGGCCATCGGCGTGCGCGGGCGCGTGTACACGCTGACCACCATCGACCTCGACATGCACATCCGCCACGAGGAGAAGAAAGTGCGCCGCCAGGGCGGCCGGACGAAGGGTCCCGCCGCCTTCGAAGACGACGATCGCGAGCGCTTCGCCGCGAACCTCCAGCGCCTCGTAGAGGAGACGCTGCGCGACGGGAAACGGGAGGGCTTCCCTACAAGCTGATCGCTTGCGACGGATCGACGTTGCGCAAAAACGAGGGGTCGTCGAACAACGCCTTGCACGCAAGATCGCGCGAGCGCAACTCGTGTTCGGCTTCGTTCAGCAGGTTGTCGAGGAACCGCACGACGAACCGAAGGTCGGGCAGGACGCCCGCTTTCGCGTTGCGGTAGTTCGCGCGCACGAGCGCATCGCGAAAGTACCGAGCATGCCGCTCGAACGGCTCGTTGTCCATATCGAAGCCCAGATCGTGCAGGTAGAGCACCGCGAACACCGCCGTCGTCCGCGTATTGCCCTCGACGAAAGGATGAACCTGCCACAACCTTGCGATAAAGCGGCCGAGATGTTCGAGCTGAGCTTCGTCGAACTCGATGCCGTAGACGTGCGACCGCTCCTCGTCGAACAGAAATGCCAGCGAGCGCTCGATCAACGAGGGATCGGCGTACACCACGCTGTCGCCGTTCAGCACGAACTCGCGCTTTTGCAGCGCTTCAGTCTTATACTCGCCGGGTCGATACGTCGCCGCATCGAGATCCTGGAACAACGCGCCATGGATCACGGCGAGCATATCGGGTACCAGCGCGAACGCGCCCGAAGCCAGCAGCTCGACGATGCGCTGGCTCACGAGGTCGGCTTCGCGCTCCCCCGCAGCCTCGTCGCGCCCATCCGCCTTCTGTCGCGCGTGGTAGGCGCGAATCATGCTGCCCGTCTCGTCCAGCCCGCGCACGCCGCTCACGTGCTCTCGAGCGAGATCGCGCAGATACGGAGAAGGCTTCAGCCCGTCGACCTCCTGCAAGCCCATCGCAACGCGCCAATAGCCCTCGCGCACAGCGGGGTCGCGAAGCTCGGGCTTCGCCTCGTACGGAAAGTCTTCTGGACAATCGGCGGTCAACGAAGCCTCCTTCGCAACTGTTCGGAACTGGATCACGTTCGCCATTGTAGCGCATTACGAGGCGGGCATGTTCTCCCAGTAGTCGGATGACGTGTCGTCGTTGCCCACGATCACCTTCGCGCGCAGCACGCCCTCGGCCGGCAGGTCCGAGAAGCCGACGATCACGCCGTCCATCCACCACTGCAGGCCCTTCATGCCGTACAGGCGGCGCTCGACGAATGCGGTGGACACGCGCAGCTCCGTGCCGTTCTCGATGAAGCCGCCCCCGTCGTCCACGCGAAACGGGAACCCGTTCTCCTCGACGGCCGACGTCACCGTGCCCGACACCGTATAGCCGCAGTCGTACGACGCGAGGATGTCGTCGAGCGTTTCTTCCTCGACGCGCCCCTGCTGCTCGGGCACCAGATCGCGCGCCGGACCGAACACCTTCTGCGCAACGATGGCGTCGTCGGTATGAGCCTCAGTGGAGCGGATCTGCACGCTATCGCCCACCGCCAGCTCGTCGAACGGTACGTCGAAGTGCTCGGTAGACGCGCAATCGACCGACACCTGCGTTCCCGTCGCGATATCCTCGGTGGATTGCGTTATCGCCAGCACGAGCACGAGCGCCTCGTGGTCGATGGAGACGATGTTGCCCGTATTGTGGTACGAGTAGCCCGATCGTACGGGAGGAAGGGGCTGCCCCTCGTCCGATGTCGACGAGAGGCGTGCGTTCGACAGCATCCTCATGAACAAGGGGCCTTCGGACGTCGCGTATTCCACGCGCGGCGTATCGAACCATTCAGGCGTGACCACTTCGATGGCGCCGCCGCCGAGGTCGGTTTCTTCGGGAGATTCCAGCCGAAACGTGGATAACAGCATGACCGGCAGCAGCACGATCGCGCAAAGCGCGGCATACCCCGCCAAGCGATAATCCTTGCCGGATCCTCTCAGCGTTCCCACCAAGACGAACGGGATCGCGACGAAACACGTGACCAGCACGCAAGCGGTCGGGATGTCGTAAACGATGTTGCGCAGCTCCAAACCCTGAGCCGCCGCCTGCTTCTGGCAAACGAAGAAGAATGCGAGCGCGCACACGCTGACGCCCACCGATCCGACGAGCAACGCGATGCACGCCGCACGCAGGTTCGCGCGCGGCGCGGGACGCCGGGGCTCGGAAACGGGCGGCGCATGTCTCGGCCGGGGCGCAGACTGCTCCTCTACCGCACGGTAGCGCCCGACCAGTGCGCACGCCAGCCGCTGGAACACCGCCGCCGTGGCAAGCGCGGACGCGACGAAGACGAGGCCTTGCACCATGAAGCCGATCAGCGAATGAGCCGAATCAAGGACGCCGCTTGCAGCGAGCGCCCATGCCGCCAGGACGAACGCAAGCTCGCCGAGGACCCGTTTGAACGAGCGCCGCGCCCACCGCTCGTTGCTGCCGAGCGCCCAGGATATCGGCAAAACGAGGGCAAGCCCGCTGTACAGCATGAAGATCGCATGATCCCATACCCATGAAAGAGGATTGGGATAGAGGCCGAACAAGCTCGGCGACTGCAGGCAGCTGCCGACCATCTGCACAACAAGCACGGTGACGAACACCGTGAGCGCCTCGGCAGCTACCGCGCCGGCCGAACCGCGCGAAGGCTTGAACGACGCCCACAGCATGAGCGTCGCCCCCATGACCGATGCGTTGACGTACACGGGAAACAGCGTGTCGTCCGCGGGCCACGGCACCAGCGACATCATCGCCGAAACCAGCACGGCGACGAGCGCGCCCACCAGCGCGTACCCGAGCCGCGCGAGCACCTCCCCCGTCCCCGCGCCCGTGCGCTCCTTCGTCGTGAAATCGTCCCGCATAGCGCCCACCCCGTCTACAATCCGTGCGACTCCCGCCGTTTCTGGGCTTCGCGGTATACCGCATCATCGGAGCGAACCCCAATCACGACGATGCGCATGGCATGCTCGATGCGCTCAAGCTTGTACACGATCCGGATGCCATCCGACTTCAATTTCACTTTCATCAGGCCGCTCAACTGGGACAAGCGCTTGTTCCCAAGAGGTTTTCCGTATCCCCCTTCGGATGAGGGAAGAGGATTCGACTGCACTTTGGCGATCGCCTTCACCACGCGTATACGCTGGGATCCGTCCAATGCGCGAAGATCCTCCCGAGCTTCGGGAAGGAACGACAGCTCCCACATCACGCCAGCTCCACGTCTTCGATGGCGTCAACATCCTCAAGCGCGATGCCCAGCTCGGCGTACACCTCTTCCGCAGGGACGGATCCTGCATCCTGATTCGCCGTCAACCGCGCCATCGCTTCGGCCATAAGCACCATGTCGGCCTCGACCTCCGAGAGATAGGCGTACTCGTCCGGCGTCGTGATAACGCGATACGGTGCATTGTTCTTCAACACGATGACGGGCGTGGAATTAGACGCCGACGAGAAAGCCTGCGCGGCCTTGCCCCGGCTGAACGCCGAAACAGGCACCATGTTGTCTAGCAGCTCAGCGGGTGTCGCCATGAAAACCTCCTTATATCGTGAAAATATACTAGCATATTTTCACGATATAGACGAATCACGGCTGCGTGTCATCCTTCTCCTCGGCCAGCGCCTCGAAGGCCGCTTTCATGGTGGGGTTGTTCCTGGTCAGGCGCTTGATGGTGAGGTCTTGGGCCTTGTTGTTCGCCAGGCGCAGGTTGTTCTCGGACGACACGAGGGCGTCCTTGGTCTTCTGCAAGTGCAGGATGGTCTTGTCGATCTCGTCGATGGCCGTCTGGAACTTGCGGCTGGCCAGATCGTAATTGCGCGCGAAACCGCTTTTGAACGTTTCCATCTGCTCTTCGAATTTCGTGATGTCTATGTTCTGGTTGCGCACCACCGCCAGCTCCGCCTTGTACGCCATCGAGTTCAACGCCGCGTTGCGCAGGATGGAGATCATCGGCAGGAAGAACTGCGGGCGAATGGCGTACATCTTCTCGAAGCGGTACGACACATCCACGATGCCCTGGTTGTACAGCTCGCTTTCCGGCTCCAGCAACGTGACCAGCACCGCGTACTCGCACCCCTTCTTCCTGCGGTCGGCGTCCAGCTTCTTGAAAAAGTCCTCGTTCTTGTGACGATGCGACGAATCGTCGGACTCGTTCTTCATCTCGAACATGATGGACACGATCTCGTTGCCCTCCTCGTCGCATTCGCGGAAGATGAAGTCGCCCTTCGAGCCCTCGGACGCGTCGTTGTCCTTCTCGAAGTACGCGCGCGGGAACGCGGCGGCGCGGATCTTGTTGAACTCGGTCTCGCAGTGCTGCTCCAACGACTCGCCCACCATCTTGGTGGACAGGCGCGCCTTCATGTCCTTGTAGCGCTCGATCTCGCCGTCCTTGTAGGCGATGATGTCGTCCTTGGCTTTGAGCTCGATGGCCAGCTGCTCTTTGAGGGCGCTCTCGCATCGGCTCTTCTCGGCGTCCTTGAGCGCCACCTGCGCGGCCAGCGCGTCGCGCTCGCGCTCCAGCGCCGAACGCGCCTGCTCCACCGCCAGCTTCTTCTCCGCCTCGAAGGCGCGACCCTGCGCCTCCACACGTTGCTCCAACTCGACGATGCGGGCGTCCTTCGCAGCCGCCGCGTCGGCCAGCGCCCGCTCGCGCTCGGCGTGGGCCAGGCGCTGCTGGCTCTCGCGCTCACGCTGCTCCGCCTGCAGCCGCGCCTCCAGCTCGGCGATGCGCGCCTCCTTCTGAGCCGCGTCGCCCTGCGCTTTCGCAAGAGCCTCGGCCACGGCCAACTGCACGGCTTGCTGCTTCTCGGAGGCCATCAGCTGCTCGTGGCGACGCACCTCCTTGTCGAACTCGGCGTCGCGCACCTGCTTCAGAATGGCCGCGAAACCGGCCTCGTCGATGGTGAACATCTCGCCGCAATGGGGGCACTTGATCTCGTTCATGCTCGCTCCTTCTCCCGTATCCCCCGATTCTACCCCATCGCCGCGCACCGCCAGCCCTCCTTTCGGGACAGCCGAAGCGATACCCGGTTATTTCCACGGCCGGCTCCTCGATACCAACACGAAGGGCAGGCTAGATGAGCCGAAAAACCGGGCGCTGCGGTAAAAACGAGACGGTTTGGTAATGGCGCTCAATACGGTCATTAGGTAGGACGATACGCTGAACAGGGGTTTCGCGGAAAATCTCGTCGTCACGATAAGAGAAGGGCCTCGAAAGCGCTCGATTCAGGCTTCTTGAATTCCAAACCGTTCCGATTTTACCGCTGCGACCGGGTTTTCGCCTCATCGATCCGTGCGAGCCTGTTTGCCGCGCACGCCGACAGGTGCCGTCGGATCGCGGCGGCTTCGTCGCGCCGATTCTCGCACCTGGCACCGTAGCGCCCCACCGCGAAACGCGAGCACGAGGAAGCACGGCGCGCAGGCGGCCCCGCGCGCCGAACGGGCTCATTCCGATGTCGGCTCAACAGCGAGGCCGCTTCGTCGCCCCCGCCCTGCCCCCGTTCTTTCCCGCACCCCTTTCCCTTCGACATGCTGTTTTGTTTCGAATCGTTTAAATAAGCGCAACCATCGCAATTCGGTCTTTATAATGAGCCTAGTATGAATACACGTGAATGGAGGTCCGCCAAGATGAGTTACGTCGATAACGTCATCGAGCAGGTCAAGGAAAAGAACCCGAACGAGCCGGAGTTCATCCAGGCCGTCACCGAGGTGCTCACATCCCTGAAGCCGGTCATCGAGTCCAACCCCGCCTACGAGAAGGCCGGACTGCTCGAGCGCATCGTCGAGCCGGAGCGCGTGGTCATGTTCCGCGTGCCCTGGGTGGACGACGCGGGCAACGTGCACGTCAACCGCGGCTACCGCGTGCAGTTCAACAGCTGCCTCGGGCCCTACAAGGGCGGCCTGCGCCTGCATCCGTCGGTGAACCTCGGCATCATCAAGTTCCTGGGCTTCGAGCAGATCTTCAAGAACAGCTTGACCACGCTGCCCATGGGCGGCGGCAAGGGCGGCTGCGACTTCGACCCCAAGGGCAAGTCCGACATGGAGATCATGCGCTTCTGCCAGAGCTTCATGACCGAGCTGTTCCGCCACATCGGCGCCGACACCGACGTGCCGGCCGGCGACATCGGCACGGGCGCGCGCGAGGTGGGCTTCATGTTCGGCCAGTACAAGCGCATCAAGAACGTGTGGGAAGGCGTGCTCACGGGCAAGGGCCTGTCCTACGGCGGCTCGCTGGCCCGCACCGAGGCCACCGGCTACGGCCTGATCTACTTCGTGCAGGAGTACCTCAACTGCCACGACGACAGCTTCGAAGGCAAGACCGTCGCCGTTTCCGGCTCGGGCAACGTGGCCATCTACGCCACGCAGAAGGCCCAGCAGCTGGGCGCGAAGGTGGTCACCATGTCGGACTCCACCGGCTGGATCCACGACCCGGCGGGCATCGACCTCGACCTCGTGAAGCAGATCAAGGAAGTGGAGCGCGGCCGCATCTCCGAGTACGCCGCGCGCAAGGAGGGCGTCGAGTACCACGAGGGCCGCGGCGTGTGGAGCGTGCCCGTGGACATCGCCCTGCCCTGCGCCACGCAGAACGAGCTTTTGCTGGAGGACGCGAAGCAGCTCGTGGCCAACGGCTGCAAGATCGTGGCCGAGGGCGCGAACATGCCCACGACGATGGACGCCACCGACTACCTCATGGAAAACGGCGTGGTGTTCTGCCCCGGCAAGGCGGCGAACGCAGGCGGCGTGGCCACCTCCGGCCTGGAGATGTCCCAGAACTCCGAGCGCCTGTCCTGGACGTTCGAGGAAGTGGACAGCAAGCTGCAGGGCATCATGAAGAACATCTACCATGCAGCCGACGACGCTGCCAAGGAGTACGGCCACGAGGGCAACTACGTCATGGGCGCCAACATCGCGGGCTTCAAGAAGCTCGCCGACGCCATGATGGCCCAGGGCATCGTGTAGTCGCGGCAGCCCGGAAAGCATCGCGCGCGGAAACGGGTCTCGTCCTCAGGACGGGGCCCGTTCTTTTTGCCATGCAATGCGCAGGACGAACTCGGCCGTCGCCCGCTTACCGACCGGGCCGATCACGCTCCAGCAGCGACACCGTACGTTCGACGAGCGCGACGGGATCGTCGCCGTCCTCCGGGAAGCGCACGGCGGCCGAGCGAACCGCGCAGAACGTCTTCCTGCCGTCGATGCGCACCTTCCACAGCAACGCCAGCTCGAGAGCGCGCATGAGATCGACGAGCGAACCACGATCGACGTAATCGCGGATGACGATCGCGAAGCAGCCCGCGCTCACGCGCGCAGCCACGTGTTGAACCTGGATCACCTCGTCGATCTCGCCTTTCACGCTTTCCAGATACGAACGGCGAGCCTCCGGTCCCAACGACAGCGCCGCATGCTCGAAACCGTCCACCATAAGACAGACGATCGTCAACGGAACGGCCTCATCACGGCAGGCGGAGCGTTCGAGCTCGTCGACGAACGCGCGATAGGCGAGCAACCCCGTCTCGTCGTCGCGACGCACGGCTTCGGCATGAAACCGACGCGCACGTCGAAGGGCGAGCAAGGCGAAGGCCAGTCCGAAGATCAGCGCCTCGACCACGATCACGCCCACGGCCAGGAAGATGGACCATTCCCGGGGAATCCAACCCTGCTCGGGCATAATGGACAGCGTCCATTGCGTGGGCATGTTGAACGTCGACTTCGCCGCATGGGAGAAATCGTGCGAGCCACCCGAAGCGGCGATCACGTCCTTGCTGCCATCCTGAGGGCTGACCGACCATAGCTCGTACAGATACCCCGCTTCCTCAAGGGAGGCGAAGTCGAGCTGTTCAAGCACGTAAGACTCCTTGACGCCCACCACCGCCTCGCCGTAGTACGAACCACCCACGTTCACCGGTCTGACGAACAGGAAGACGTTCTCGCCGCTCGACAGCTCGACCGAACTCTCCACCACGAAGCCGTCGGTCCACTTGGCCAGCGTGTACACGTACGAGAACGAGGTGAGATCGTCGCCGACGGTATCCCCGAACTCCTCCTCGGGATAGGCGTAGGCCATCGTGTCGCCGCGCACGTAGGCGACGTAGGACACTTCCTCGCGCTCGAGCAGCTCGCCCGCCACGCGAGGGAACCAGGCCTCGTCGTCCGGATCGACCTCGAAGGCGGCCGCGAGGTCGTCGACCGGGCTCACTTCGTCGTAGAGTTTCGTAACCATGGCCTGCTGGAAATAGTTCAGCAGATTCAGGGCGTCGCGCTGGCGCATAGCGCCCATCTCTCTATAGACGAAGGCGCCCAAGGAGCCTACCAGCGCAACGACGATCAACGCGAACCCGGCGAAGCCGATCACGGTCGCCACATTGCGGCGTCTCACTGCGCATCCTCTTCGCCGAACACGAAATACCCTTCCTTGCCATGCTGCTTGACGCGATACAGAGCGTTGTCGGCCTGCCCCAAAAGCGCATCGGCGTCGGAAACCCGGTCCCACACGGCCGCGCCGATGCTGCAATGCACCGAGACCACCGCGTCGCCCACCTGGATGTCCACATGAAGGTCGCCCACCATCTCGTCGAGCACGGCGCGCAGCTCGCCTTCGTCGTCGATGTCGGTCATGAGCATCACGAACTCGTCGCCGCCGTAACGTCCCACCATGCCGTCGTAGCGCCGCTCGTAGCCGCGCAGGGCGTAGCCGATGGATTTCAAAGCCGCGTCGCCGGTCGCATGGCCATACGTGTCGTTGATCGTCTTGAAGTCGTCGAGGTCGATGAAGCAGAGGGCGTACAGGGATCCGCCGTCCCGCGCGTTCTCGAGCGCACTCGCCAGCTTGCTGGAGAACACCGAGCGCGTGACGGTGCCGGTCAGCCCGTCGGACAGGCCCGACGAGGTGAGCTCGAGGATGTCGGCGATGTCGGCTTCAGCCGATCGCCCATCGTCGTACACTTTCCTCTGCAGCTCCTCGACGGACTTCTCAAGCATGCGGGCGTTTTCCATTTGACACATGAAATCGCGGCGAAGCAACAGGAACACGCCCGCGACGATCGCCAAACCGGCGGCGATCAGCGGAGCGAGCGCGGCCATGACCTTGGTGTACGCGTCCCAGAAGCTCGTCACGCATACGGCGTCCCATGCGGTATCGGCGATAGGAACGGCCGTGTAGTATCGTACATCCAATCCGTCTACGGTCCAGAAGGACACCGGGTTGAGCGCCATCAGCTCCCGCTCCACGACATCGGCGGTCATACCGAACGCGATGCTGCTGCGAAGCGGGTCGAGGAACATGTCGTCGTACACGAAACCCGACGTGGCCGACATCGTCTGGCCCCGGCTTCCGATGAGCACCGATCCCACATCGGGGCCGACGGCGCTCTCGGCGAGGATGCGCACCATATCGTCGAAGTACAGCGAGACGAACAGCGATCCCGTCATCTCGCCGCCGTCGAAGAGGGGCACGAGCACGACGTAGTTGAGCGTCACGCCGTCGGCGCCGGCCGCGAAGCTGTCGGTGACCAAGCCCTGACCCGTGGAATAGCATTTCTGCATGAAATCGCGGCTGGCGAGGCTCGCCGAACCTGTCACGTCCCACACGTTCATCTCGTCATCGACGTAGCATAGCAGGAAGTAGCCGAAATGCTCGTTCACCTGGTCGAGCATCGTCACTTTGTCCATGACCCAGACGGAGCGTTCGTACAGCGTCGGCTGCTCGGCCAACGATTCCAGCAGCTTGAAAGACTCCGCGACGCTCGACTCGATGCGCGCCTTGGCGTTCGTCAGCGATACGTCGGCCCGATCGCGCATATCCCGCACGGCCAGAACCGCGCCCATCACAGCGGATGCGATAAGCAGCGCCAACGCGAGCGCGACTCCGTACAAGGCCATGCGCCGGAACGAGAACCGCGTTGTTCTCAGGTTTTTGCCTGTTGTTTTCGCCATTACGTCGTCTTTCTCATGCGCGCCGATGGTGGCATCATAACATACGCCCTCTTCTTCGAAGCATGGGCGAAGACTGGAATGCCCGCTCCGCCGGGATTATTCGAAAGCGCATCGTCCAAGCGAGACCGTCTGCATTCGGAAATCTCGGCCGGTTCGCGCCGAGGAAGCCCATCTGGCTGCATCCCAAATCGACACACAACGCACGGAGGCCCCGGCGATCGCCGGGGCCTCCGAATCATGCGCATCGTGGAAGCGAAGCTCTTAGAACATCCCCTGGAGCATGATGAACAACGGGGCGAACGTCAGAGAGACGATGGTCATGAGGTTGATGAGGATGTTCATGGACGGGCCGGAGGTATCCTTGAACGGATCGCCCACGGTATCGCCCACGACAGCCGCCTTGTGGGCCTCGGAGCCCTTGCCGCCATGATGACCCTGCTCGATGTACTTCTTCGCGTTGTCCCACGCGCCGCCGGCGTTGGACATGAAGATGGCCATGAGCATGCCGGTGGCGACGGCGCCCGCAAGGAAGCCGCCCAGCATGGCAGGATTGAAGCAGCCGATGGCGACCGGCACCACGATGGCGAGGCAGCCCGGAAGCATCATCTCGCGCAGGGCGGAAGAGGTGGAGATGGCCACGCACTTGTCGTACTCGGGCTCGGCCTTGTACTCCATGATGCCCTTGATCTCGCGGAACTGGCGGCGCACTTCCTCGACCATGGCATGGGCCGCACGGGACACGGCGCCCATGGTGAGTGCCGCGAACATGAACGGCATCATGGCGCCGATGAAGATACCGGCCACGATCAGCGGGTCGGTGAGCGTCAGCGCGAAGTCGGGGATGGAATGGTGCATCGTGGCCTGGTAGGACACGAACAGCGAGATGGCCGACAGGCCCGCGGACGCGATGGCGAAGCCCTTCGCGATGGCGGCCGTCGTGTTGCCCACGGCGTCGAGGGCGTCGGTGCGGTCGCGCACCTCTTCGGGCAGGCCCGCCATCTCGGCGATGCCGCCCGCGTTGTCGGCAACGGGGCCGTACGCGTCCACGCCGATGGTGATGGCGGTGTTGGAGAGCATGCCGGTGGCGGCCAGGCCGACGCCGAACAGGCCCACGGCGATGCCGCCGTCGGCAGCGGCGTTCGGGAACGCCATGTTGCCGAAGGTGTACGCGCCGATGATGGCGAGCGCCACCAGCACGATGGGAGCGATGGTGGACAGCATGCCCGTGCCGATGCCCTCGATGATGACCGTGGCGGCGCCGGTGTCGGCGGCTTCGGCGATCTTGTGGACCGGCTTGTACTTGTCGGAGCAGAAGTACTCGGTGATCTTGCCGATGGCAAGGCCGGCGATCAAGCCGCACAGCACCGAGCCGAACAGCCACAGCGGCTGAGCCTCGACCGACTGGGAATTCCAGACGGCGAACAGGCAGAAGATCACGACGATCTCGATGCCGGCCGCCACGTAGGTGCCGCGGTTGAGCGCCTTGTGCAACGCGGCGCCTTCCTTGGCGCGCACGGCGAACAGGCCGATGATGGACGTGATGATGCCGCAGCCCGCGATAAGGAGCGGAGTCACGAGAGCCCAAACCAAGTCGCCCGTGGCGAAATAACCGCCCAGCGCGCCGAACGTGGCCGCCAGGATGGTGGGAGCCAGGATGGAGCCGGTGTAGGACTCGAACAGGTCGGCGCCCATGCCCGCGACGTCGCCCACGTTGTCGCCCACGTTGTCGGCGATGGTGGCCGGGTTACGCGGGTCGTCCTCCGGAATGCCCGCTTCGACCTTGCCCACGAGGTCGGCTCCCACGTCGGCCGCCTTCGTGTAGATGCCGCCGCCCACACGGGCGAACAGAGCCACAGCCGAAGCACCGGTGGCGAAGCCCTCCACCATGCCGATGTTCTCATGCATCTGCGCGACTTCGACGATGTCGATGCCGAACACCAGCAAGAGCAGCCACAGCGACAGGCCCAGCAGCGCGAACGAAGCAACGCACAGGCCCATGGTCAGACCGGACTTGAAGCTGACGTTCAGAGCCTTGGCAACCGACTGCTCGGCGGCATGCGCCGTGCGCGTGTTGGCGCGCGTGGCGACGTGCATACCGGCGTAGCCCGCGGCAGCCGACATCACGCCGCCCGTGGCGAACGCGAGCGCCGTGATGGGCGACAGGGCGACCGCCATGATGATGCCGACGACCACCATGAAGATGACGAGCAGCTTGTACTCGCTCATGAGGAACGCCTTGGCGCCCTGCTGGATCTTGATGGAGATGCTGTTCATCTTGTCCGGACCCGGATCCTGCTTCAGAACCCAGGAACCGAGGTAGGCCGCCATGCAAATGCCGATCAGGGCACACACGGGAGCCATCCATGCGACTGCAGTAGTCACGTGTCTCCTCCTTTTTCCGTTCCAATACAATAGTGCGACCTTTTCGCCGGGCATTCTAAGCGGGAAAGTCGCACGCAACTGCACTATTGTATGATATTTGCAGATAATGTGAAGTCGAAATCACGGTTTTTTGTCAGTTGGGTCGAATCGCCCGGTCAGCGCCTAGAACTTTTACAACCGTCGGCGGATCGGACTGCGCGATCGAGCCCAAACCGCTATCATGCACTTCTTACCCTTGTTTACGAACACGTTACGATTGCATATATAGGAGTATCTATGACCGTACGTCGGCGCCTCGAAACGGCGCTCGCATCGGCCGCTGCGCTTCTTTCCAACCTGCGCGCTCGCCTGTCCCCCGCGCCCTGCGACCTCGTCGGTGCGGTTCTGTGCGCCTTAGCGGCGCTGTTCCTGATTCTGTACGCTGCCAGCGGCTTCTCCGACGCGCCCTGGTTCGCCGTGGCGGGCGCTGCGGCCGTGCTGCTGGGCTGCGGCTGCGCGCTGCTGCTGCGCGGCCGGCGCTCCCAGCGGGCCTTGGAGCGCTGGCGCCTTGCCCGCCCCATCGTGCTGCTGCTAGCGGTTCCCATAGGATTCTACCTTCTGGAACGTCCCTGGAACGATCAGCTGCTCGCCATGGATCCGTTCTACGCCGCGGTGAACCTGTGCGTTCTGGGCGCGCTGTTCGCCATCGTGTACGCGGCCGGGCAGCGCACCCGCGGCGCCGTCGTCGCATTCTTGGCCGCCTGCCTCCTCGCCGGTACGGCGAACCACTTCGTCATCCTGTTCAAGGGCCAGCCCATCGTGCCCGCCGACGTGTTCGCCCTGTCGACGGCGGCCTCGGTGGGCGCGGGCTACACGTTCGCGCTCGACGCGCGCTTGCTGGAGGCCGTCTCCGTGTTCGCGATCGCCTCGACGGCCATCGCCTTCCTGCCGAAGGTGGCGGCCACTCCGCGTCGCGCGGTGGCGAACGGCGCGTGCGCTTTAGCGCTGGCAAGCTGCTTCGGCTGGTGGATAGGAACGTACGACATCGAGGAAGCCTATGCCTGCACGGTGGATGTATGGGGCGTGAAGGAGTCGTACGCCGAGCAGGGATCGACGTTGTGCTTCCTCAAACGCGTGCAGGATCTGAGCCCTGCACGCCCCGAAGGATACGATGCCGATGCCGTTTCGGACCTGCTGCGCTCGCTCTCAGACGATAGCGCGAGCATGCCGGACGGCGCCGAAGCCCCTACCGTCATCGCGATCATGAACGAGACGTTCTCCGACCTCTCGCGCTACCCGGGCTTGGCCGGCACCGACGCGCGTCCCGCCCATTACTACGATATCGCGGCCGAGGCGCTCGAAGCGGGCGACGCATACGCGTCGGCGCTCGGCGGGGGCACGTGCAACAGCGAGTTCGAGTTCCTCACGGGATCGAGCATGGGGCACCTCGGCGGCGGCGTGTACCCCTACGTGCTGTACGACCTTGACGGAACGGAGAGCCTCGTGTCGTACTTCTCGTCGCTCGGATACGCCACCCATGCCGTGCACCCCGCCGAGAGCACGAACTGGCGTCGCGACCGCGTGTACGAGCAGCTGGGCTTCGACGAGTTCGCAGACCAGCGGGCGTTCGCGAACGCCGACACGCTGCGCGGGCTCACCACCGACCGCGCCACCTACGACTACGTGCTCGACCTGCTGGAAGCCGACGAGGGCCCGCAGTTCGTGTTCGACGTGACGCTGCAGAACCACGGCGGCTACGACGTAGGAGGCCTGTCCGACGAGCTTGCGGTGAGCGTGCCCTTAGGCGACGGCAGCAGGTCGTCGGAGCTGGACGAGTACGCCAGCGTCATACGCCAGGCGGATCGCGACCTCGCCTACCTCGTGGATCGGCTGAACGCTCTCGACCGCCCCGTGGTGCTATGCTTTTTCGGCGACCACCAGCCGGGCTTCAGCGATTGGCTGTTCGAGGCGACCCACGACGGAGCTGCAGCAGACGACCTGGGGCTCGAGGCCGTGCAGGAGCGCTACACGGTGCCATACCTCATCTGGGCGAACGACGCAGCCCGCGCGCAAGGCGCACACGAGCCTCAGGGCGTCGCGCACGAGCGCACGAGCCTTAACTACCTGGGGTCGAGGCTCGTCGAGGCCGCAGGCCTGCCCACGACGAGCTATCAGCGCTTCCTGCTGGCCATGCGCGAAGCCGTCCCCGCCATCAATCTGAACGGATTCCTCACGGCCGACGGCATTTGGCACGGATTCGGCAACGAGGAGGCGGCGGGCGTGCTCGACGCGCTGCAAGCGTACGCAACCGTCCAGTACGACAACCTCTTCAACAAGGACTCGGCCTGGGCGGTGAAGTAAAGGGCTACAGGTTCTCGCGCACCCAGGCTATGTTGCCCTTCACGGTGGCTATCAACTCGTCCAGATCGTCGAACTTTCTCATAGGGCGCAGCCAATAGAGAAATTCCACCTTGACGGGCTTGCCGTAGAGATCGCCCGAGAAGTCCAGCAGATGCACCTCGCAGGTGGCGGTGGCGCGGTCGGCGAACGTTGCGGCCACGCCCACGTTCACGGCGGCCTTGTAGCGCGCGCCGTCCACGTGCGCGTAGGCGGCGTACACGCCGTCGCCCAGCGGCCGCATCTGGTCGGGCACGACGAGGTTCGCGGTGCGGAAGCCCAAATCGGCCCCTTCCCCGCGGCCCGGCTCCACGACGCCGGTCATGAAGTACGGACGTCCCAGCAGACGGTTCGCCTCTTCAACGTCCCCGCCGGCCAACAGCAGGCGGATGCGCGTGGCCGTGATGGGCGCGCCGTCGTCGCTCTTCAGGTCGTGCGCCTGCACGCTGGTGCCGCCCACGGCCGCCCACGAGTCGAGGTCGCGCACCGTACCCGCCGCCCGCGCGCCGAACTTGAAGTCGTAGCCCACGTGCAGGAAAGACGGAACGGTGCCGTCAAAGGTCTGCACGAGGAACTCCTCGGGAGACGAGGCGGCGAAATCGCGGGTGAACGGCAGCACCGCGACGACGTCGACGCCGCTGTCCGCGAGCATGCGCACGCGCTCCTCGTTCGTCATGAGCTTCTTGAGCCGCGTTGGATGGAACACCTCGTCCGGATCGATGTCGAACGTCAGCGCCACGCTGGCGCCGCCGGTTTCGGCCGCGGTGGAGCGGGCGCAGTCCAGCAGGTAGCGATGCCCCCGGTGCACGCCGTCGAACACGCCGAACGCGCACGACGTGCCCTTGAAGAACCCATGGTCGAACGATGCGTCGACCTTATATATCTCTGCCACGAGACACCCCCGTTTGAAACACGCAGCGCGTCTCGAACCGAGCGCGCCCCTCGTCGTACGCGTACAGCGCGACGAGCTTGTTGTCGGTCAGCACGGCCACGAGCTCGCCGTCGCGCGGCGGCTCGCAGCTTTCGCGCACGCCCGCGGTGCAGGCGCACATCTCGATGGCGGACGTCGTCCTCCTGCGCTCGAACAGCGGAAGCTCCGCAGCCGGAAGCTGCGCCCCGTTCGCCACCTTCTTCGCCAGATCGCCCTGCGCATAGGAGAACCGCACGCCCAGCAGGCGCACCGGATCGAGCGCAGCGCGGTCCTTGAGGTCGGCCAAGGTCTCCAGGCTCACGCACTCTTCAAGCGTGAGCAGCCCCAGCTCGGTGCGCTCGAGCGCGGCCACGTGCGCCGGGCATCCCAGCGCCACGCCCGCGTCGCGCGCGAGCGAGCGGATGTAGGTGCCCTTCGACACCTCGAACGACACGTCCCACGAGGGAAGCTCTTCCCCGTCCCCTTCGTGCACACCTAGCAACCGCGCGTCGTACACCTCGATGTCGCGCGGCGCGAGGTCGATGATGTTGCCGGCGCGCGCGGCCTCGTAGGACTTTTTCCCGTTCACCTTGATGGCCGAGTACGCCGGCGGCATCTGCTTGCGTCTGCCCACGAGGCTCGCCACGAATGCGGCAGCGAACTCCGGATCCAGCACGCGGTCGGGCACCTCGCCCGTGCGCACCACCGTTCCAGCGGCGTCGTCGGTGTCGGTGCCCGCACCGAACGCGATGGACACGCGATAGCGTTTGTCGTGCCCGGTCAGATACGCGCCCAGACGCGTCGCCGGACCCACGCAGATGGGAAGCACGCCGGTAGCCATCGGATCGAGCGTACCCGTGTGCCCGACGCGACGTTCTCCGAAGATGGAGCGACAGCGGTTCACCACGTCATGGGAGCTCATGCCGGCAGGCTTGTTCACCCCGACGACCAGCGACAGCCCCGATAGCCCCCGTTTCACGCGCGGCACGCCCCCTCCTCATCCGAGGCGAACGTCGCGGCAAGCGCCTCGTCGACCAAACGACGGGCTTCGTCGAGGGTGCAGGAAAGCGTGAACCCAGCCGCCGCCACATGCCCTCCCCCGCCGAACGAGCGCGCGACGGCCGCCACGTCGGTGTCGTCCTTGGCGCGCAGGCTGCCGCGCACCACGTCGCCCTGCTCGCGCAGCATGCAGGCCACGCGCACGCCCGCCACCGAGCGCAGCGCGTCGATGATGGGCTCGGCGTCCGCCTTGACCGCGCCCGTTGCCTCGAAGTCGTCACAGGAAAGCCAGCTCAACGCATAGGCTCCGCCCGCGCCGAACGTCATGCGCTCGACAGCTATGCCCTCGAGCCGCACGGACGGCAGCGTCCGGTTCTGGAAGATGGCGCGCGACACCGACGCCGGGTCGGCGCCCGCCTCCACCATCTCGGATGCAGCGCGCATGGCAGCCGCATCGGTGTTCTGGTACTGGAAGCGCCCCGTGTCGGTGACGAGGCCCGTGTAGCAGCACTGCGCCACGTCGCCGGCGCGTTCCGCGCCCAACAGGCCCGCGAGCTCCCACACGAGCATCGTGGTGGAGGCGGCGTCGGGATCGACGTATACGAGGTCGGTCATAGTGGAGTCCACCGCATGGTGGTCGACCGTAACCGTCAGATCGCAGCCCTCGAGCAGCGCGGCGGCCGCCTCTCCGATGCGTTCGCGAGTAGGGACGTCCACCGCGACGAACGTGCGGGCGATGCCGTCGAACGAAGCCGCCGGAACCAGCTCGGCCGCGCCCGGCAGGAAGCCAAGACGCTCGTCGATGGGCTCGTCTTTCGCGAGCAAGCAGGTCACGCGCTTGCCAAGACCCTTGAGCGCCGCCGCCAAACCGAGCTGGGAGCCCAGGCAGTCGCCGTCAGGGCTCACATGCCCGCAGATGATGAAATCGTCGCGCGACCTCAGCGCTTCGGCTATCGCGCCGAGGTCGGTGTTCGTCTGGGGCGTGACCGCCATGGAGCCTCCCTATTCGCCTTCGGATGCCTGCTGAGCCTGCGCCTCGCGGTCGGCCATGATATCGGCGTCGGCCGGCACGTCGCTGTCGGTGGGAGCCGCCACCTTGTTGCGCGCCGCGTCGCGCTCCAGGGCCGACGCGATGCGCTCGGCCTCGTCCACGCTCTTGTCCAGCAAGAAGCGCAGCTCGGGCGCGATGCGCCACGACAGCTTCCGCGCCATGAGCGAGCGGATACGGCCGGACGCCTTCTGGAACGCCGCCGCCACGTCCTCGTAGCGATCGGGCTCAGTGGTGTAGAACACGTTGCACACGCTGCGGTCGTAGCTGACCTCGCATCCGGTGATGGTGACCAACTCCAGACGGGGATCGGATATCTCGAACAGCAGGATTCCCGCGATAACCTCGCGCGCCTGCTCGTTGACCTTGCGGTTCGATGAACTCTGTTTCATGATGCGTCTCCTTACCGATAAAGGCGAACCTTGCAGGTGGAACAAAGGGCTTCTAGCTAACCGAGTGACCTCGGCAGCCGCCGATCAGCCCCGAAGTTCAGCATATCGCGAGGCGATTTCCCCGAAAAGCGCAACGCCGCCACGGTAACCACAAGGTTGCCATAGCGGCGTTGCGGGGTGGTGCCCACTAAGCGAGTTCCGCACGAGCCGGACAGCCCTGCGGGCTGTCCGAGCGAGCAGGACTGTCTGAGCGACTGGGCATTACCCCGCGACGCCGCGGCGCAGGTTCATCTTCTTACTCGGTGCGCTCGACTTCCTTCACGGTGTAACCTTCGATGTGGTCGCCGATCTTGAGGTCCTGGAACTTCTCGATGCCGATGCCGCACTCGTAGCCCTGCTTCACGGACTTCACATCGTCCTTGAAGCGGCGCAGCGATTCCATGACGCCCTCGAAGATGATGGTGCCGTCGCGGACAATGCGCACCTTGTCGTCGCGATGGATCTCGCCTTCCACGATGTAGCAGCCGGCGATCGTACCCACCTTCGGCACCTTGAACGTCTCGCGCACCTCGGCGATGCCGGTGTCCTCCTCCACGATGTCGGGGGACAGCAGACCCACGCGAGCCGCGTTGATCTCCTCGATGGCCTGGTAGATGATCCTGTACAGACGGATGTCCACCTTCTCCTTCTCGGCCTGCTGCTTCGACTTGCCCGTGGGGCGCACGTTGAAGCCGATGATGATGGCGTCGGAGGCCGATGCCAGCGTGACGTCGGTCTCGGTGATGCCGCCCACGGCCGAGTGCACGATGTTGATGCGCACCTCGGACTGGTCCATCTTCTCGAACGCGTCGCGCAGCGCTTCGATGGAGCCCTGCACGTCGGCCTTCACGACGAGGTTCAGGTCGGTCTGCTTGCCCTCCTCGATGCGGTTGAACAGGTCGTCCAGGCTCATGTGGCTCTTGGATTCCTGCTCGGCCAGGCGGGCGCGCAACGCGCGTTCCTCGGCCAGCTTGCGGGCGTCGCGCTCGTCCTCGAACACGCGGAACTCGTCGCCCGCGGTGGGCACGCTGTTCAGGCCCAAGATCTCCACCGGATCGGCGGGACCGGCCGAATCGACGTGCTTGCCATGCGGATCCACCAGCGCGCGGACACGGCCGTACGAGGTGCCGGCCACCACGACGTCGCCCGGGTGCAGCGTGCCGCGCTGCACGAGCACGGTGGCCACGGGACCGCGACCCTTGTCGAGGTTCGCCTCGATGACGAAGCCGGAGGCCTCGGCGTCGGGGTTGGCCTTGAGCTCCAGCACGTCGGCCTGGAGGATGATCGTCTCCAGCACGTCGTCGATGTGCAGGCGCTGCTTGGCCGACACCTCCACGAACATGTTGGTGCCGCCCCACTCCTCGGGAATGACGCCGTATTCCACCAGCTCCTGGCGCACGCGGTCGGGGTTCGCGCCCGGCTTGTCGATCTTGTTGACGGCCACCACGATGGGCACCTCGGCCGCCTTCGCGTGGTTGATGGCCTCGATGGTCTGCGGCATGACGCCGTCGTCGGCGGCCACCACCAGCACGATGACGTCGGTGACCTGGGCGCCGCGGGCGCGCATGGCCGTGAACGCCTCGTGGCCCGGCGTGTCGATGAACGTGATCTGCTTGCCGTCGATCTCCACCACCGACGCGCCGATGTGCTGGGTGATGCCGCCGGCCTCGCTGGCCACGACGCCCGTGTCGCGGATGGCGTCCAGAAGCGACGTCTTGCCGTGGTCGACATGGCCCATGACGGTGACCACGGGCGGGCGGGGCTTGAGGTCCTCGTCCTTGTCGTGGTACACCACCGCGTACTCCTCCTCCGGAGACACGACGCGCACCTTGCGGCCCATGTCGTCGGCGATGAGCTCGACCAGCTCGTCGCTCATGGACTGCGTCAGGGTGAGCACCTGGCCCAGCATGAACAGGCGCTTGATGATGTCGTTGGGCTGCACGCCCAGGATCTCGGCGAATTTCGCCACCGTGGCTCCCTGGGGGATCTCCACGACGGAATCGTCGAGCACCAGCGTGGGATCGAGGCCCTTCTCGATGGCCTCCAGCTCCATGCGCTCGCGGTTCTCGGCCTCGCGCTTCTCCTTGCGCTTCTTACGGCGGCCTTCGCCCTCATGCGTGGACGCGGCGGCGACGGCGGCACGAGCCTCTGCCAGCACCTTGTCGCGCTGCAGCTTCTCGGCCTGCACGGCCATCTGCGCGTAGCGGTCCTCGGGCTGGGCTGCCTGCTGCTCGAGCTCGGGCACGATCTGCTCGACGTGCCCGCCCCGCTTGCCCTTCTTGGCCGGACGCTCGGGCTTGGAGCCCTTGCGCGCGGCGTCGCGGGCGGCGGGAGCAGCCTGCTTCTGCGCCTCGATGCGCTGCTTCTCGGCCTCGATCTGCGACAGCAGCGAGTCGAACGCAGGCTTCTTGGCGCCCAGCACCGGCGCGGGCCTCTTCGGCGTCGACGCGCTCGAAGCGCTCTTGGAGCCCTTCGCGTTGCGGTTGCGCAGCGCCTCTTCCACCGCCTGCTTCTTGGCCACCTCTGCAGCCATCTTGGCCTGGCGGGCGCGGGCGCGGGCCTCGGCGGCCTCGCGGGCCACGCGTTCCTTCTCGCTCTCGATCTGGCTCGCCAGGCTCTCGAACGGCGAGGAAACGGGCGCCTTCTTCGGGCCGCCTTCTCCGTCGGCGCCCTGCGCGCGCCCGTCGTCGGACGAGCCTTCGGCTCGCTGGGCGCGCTCGGCCTCGCGGGCGGCGCGCTCCTGCTCCACCGCTTCGCGACGGGCGCGCTCCTCCTCGGCCTTTTTGCGCTCGGCCTCGGCGCGCTCTTCGGCCAGCTTCCTGGCCTCCTCGTCCTCCAACTGCCCGGCGCGCTGCTTGATCTCGGGCTCCAGGTTCTTGCGGATCTTGTCGACGTAGGCGTCCGCGAGCATGCTCGCATGGCTCTTCGCGGGGATCTTCATCTGCTGCAGCTTGTCGAGCAGCTCTTTGCTCGACATATCGAATTCCTTCGCCAACTCATGTACTCGCATGCTGGCCATATACCACTCCTCTACTTCTGTCTCGCTTCGCGCGCAGCCGAAGCGACGTCGGCGGCGATCCTGTCGTACTCATCGCTGCCGAGCGTCGCCTTGAGCGCCCGGTCGAGCTTTTTCTTCTTGCATGCGGCGGCGAAGCACTCCTCGGAGCAGACGTACGCCCCCCTGCCCGGCGCACGGCCGGTCTTGTCGAACGACACGGCGCCGGACGGGTCGCGCACGATGCGCATGAGCTCGGCCTTGCCGGCCAGCTTCCCGCATGCGATGCAGCTGCGCTGGCGCACCGTCCTCGTCGTCGTCATTCCTGGCCGCCCTCTCTCGCTACCCTTGCCTTATGCTTCGTCGAGGTCGGCGTGCACGCCGCAATAGCGGCTGCCCGGACGGGCATGGTTGCGGCAGCGCACCCCGTCCTCGCCCACGTAGGCGCACAGACCGGCTTCGTCGTCCGCGGCCTCGTCCTCGTCGATCAGCATGTTGTCCATCGGAGCCAGCGACTCGCCCGTGAAGCTGGCGCTCTTGATATCGATATGCCAGCCGGTCAGGCGCGCAGCCAGACGGGCGTTCTGGCCCTCCTTGCCGATGGCCAGCGACAGCTGGTCGTCGGGCACCACGACGGTGGCGTAGTGGTTGTCCTCGTCGATGACGACGCGGGTCACCTTCGCAGGCGACAGCGCGTTGGCCACGTACACCGCCGGATCCTCCGCCCACTGGATCACGTCGACGCGCTCGTTGCGCAGCTCTTCCACCACCATGCGAACGCGGCTGCCCTTCGGGCCGACGCAGGCGCCCACGGGATCGAGGTTCGCCTCGCGCGACGCCACGGCGATCTTGGAGCGGGCGCCGGGCTCGCGGGCGATGGACTTGATCTCCACCATGCCGTCGTAGATCTCCGGCACCTCGATCTCGAACAGGCGGCGGATGAGGTCCGGATGCGTGCGCGACACCACGATGGCCGGGCGCGCCTGCTCGCCGCGCATCTTCGGCGCGTCGGAGTTCGGGTCGCGCACTTCGATGATGAGCACCTTGAGGCGCTGGTTGTGGCGGTAGTGCTCGTTGCTCGGACGCTCGTTGCGCTCGTTGGGGTTGCGCTTCACGTCGTAATGGGGCAGCTCGGCCTCCACGCCGTCGCGAATCTTGATGATGGTGAAGTCCGGCGTGCCCTGCAGCACCGTGCCCGTCACGAGGTCGCCCACGCGGTCCGAGAACTCTTCGTAGATGGACTGACGGCCGGCTTCGCGCACGATGGACGCGATGACGCCCTTGGCGTTCTGCGCGGCGATGCGGCTGACATCGTCGGGGGTGACGTCGCGCTCCTCGAACTCGCTGTACTCGCCGGTCTCCTCGTCGGGCTCGCCCACCGGCACCAGCTCGTACACGTAGATGTGGCCCGTCTGGCGGTCGATGGTCACGCGGGCGTCCCACTCGAGATCGAGGATGTGCTGGTAGCTCTTGGCGAGCGATGCCTCGAGGCGTTCGATGAGGTAGAACTCGTCGATCTTGCGCTCATGCGCCAGCGCCTGCAACGCCTCAATCAGTTCTGAACTTGCCACGTCTTCGCTTCCTTTCCTCAGATGCTCGTCTGCGAGCCGAAATCGATCGTGCCCTTCAGATGGGCGCGTTTGATGGTGTCCATAGGGATGCGCGCCTCGGCGCCGTCCACGTCGAGCACGACCACGTCGCCCTCCACCGATGCGATGGCGCCGGTCCAGCTGCCGCGACCGTCCACGGGCTGCGTCTTGAGCACCGCCGTATCGCCGACGAACCGCGCGAAGTGCTCCGCGGTGCGCAGCGGCCGGTCGATGCCGGGCGACGACACTTCCAGCGTGTACGCCCCGGGGAACGGGTCGAGCTCGTCCATGAGGTCGTTGATCCACGCCTGCGCGGAGGACAGCTCGTCGAAGCTCACGCCGTCGGGCGTGTCTATGTACACGCGAATCGTCGGGGCCTTCTTCGCGCCCGCGACCTCCACCGTGACGATCTCGACGCCCTCCTGCTCCGCCCGGGGAGCTAACGCGTCGAGCAGCTGCTGTTCCTTCTTGCTGAGCACGCGCCTCCTCCTTCCCGTTTGGTTTCGCTTCGCCGCCCCATGCTCTCACGCCGCGGAGCGGCGAGCCCTTACAAACAAAGAAAGCGGGAACAAGCCCACTTTCTCGTGTGTCGAAAGTATGGTGCGCGAAAACGCGCTTGCTTCTTTGTCGTGCCGTGTATTTATACCATATCGGCAACGCTTTGCCTAGGCCGCTCACCAGGCAGCGCGCAAGTTCACCACATTTTCCGCGCCTCGGCGGGCGCCCCTTGCGCGACGGGAGCCGAAACCTTGCGAGCACATGCGCATCATCGGCCGAAAGACACGGAAATCGGCTGGAAAACGTGTTTTTCGGCCGATGATGCGTCGCTCAGCCGTCCAAGCGAATGACGATGCACACGACGGCGACTCCGCCCTCGACGTCGGCGTAGAGCGCGCCGCCGTGGCGTTCGACGATCTGGCGCATGGCGGGCAGGCCCAGACCGTGGCGGGACGCGTCGGCCTTGGACGTGCGCGAGAACGACGCGCCGGGGACGGCCGCGTTCTCGCATCGCACGGCCAACCGTCCGTCCTGCGCGCGCATGGAAAGCGAGACGAAAGGCCGGCCGGCGCCCTCGGCTCGCACGCGCTCGCACGCCTCGACGGCGTTCGACAACAGGTTCGACAGCAGCACGGACAGCTCGGTGTCGCGCAGGGGAAGCTCCGCGGGCACGCGCGCCTCGCAGCGCACCTCGATCCCCGCCGCCTGGGCCGGAGCCAAATACGCTGCCATGACCGCGTTCGCCACCAAGTTGTCGGCGTAGCGCAGAGGGGCTTCGGCCTCCTGCTGGCCGGACAGCTCGACCAGATACGCTCTACAGCGCTCCTGCTCCCCCGCGTCGATCAGGCGGCTCAGCGCGGCCGCATGATGGCGCAGGTCGTGGCGCGCCGCCCTCGCAGCCTCTTCGCCCGACCGCAGATGGCGCAGCCCCGCCTCGGCCGCACGCACCTGCACCTCCAGATCGCGCACCTGCTCGGCGGCGAGGCGCAGGCGGCGCACCCGCTCCACCAACATCCAGGCGAACACGCCCACGAGCAGCAGCCCCGCGTACTCGCTCTGCCACAGGCCGTACATAGGCTCGTACGCGTTGTTGTCGAGAAGGTTCGCCACGAGCGCGGCGCCCAGCACCGCGCAGCCGCACAGCACGAAGCGCGCCTCGTCGGTGCGATCGCGCAGCCCGACGGCGGCGCATACGGCGAACAGCGCCCAGCAACCGACGCGCACGGCGGTCTGGTACAGGCCGTACGCCTCGATGCCGCCCGGCAGCGCCGGGATGGACAGCGCCCAGGCCAGCGTGACGACCGGCAGCGCCCACAGCGCGCGAGCCGTCCGGCGAACGAGGGGGCGGGCATCGCGCGTCCACGCCGAACCCGCGGCTCGGGCAGCCACCGACACGGCTGAGACGAGCACGCACGTCCAGGCCGCGTCCTCTACGGCATACCACCAGGCTCCTGCTGCGCCCAGATGCCAGACCAGGCCATGCGCGCCCGCCACGGCGAAGGCGGCGCACAGCACGCCGAAGTCGCGCGCAAGCGCATCGCCGTCGCGCTTGCGGCGCACCGCGAACGCGAACAGCGCCGCGGCCAGCGGCCCCAGCACCAGCACGCAGGCGGACAGCGCGTTCGCGAACGAGACGTTCGCCATCTGCTGCGCGGTGCCCAGCACGGGCGGGTAGACCAGCCCGCTGTAGTAGTGCTCGTCGTTGCGCACCTCAAGGCGCAGACGCGTGTCGCGGTCCGCCACGATGCCGACCTGCGCCCCGTCTCCGCCGGCCGCAGCAACGACCCCGTTTACGTACAACGTGAAATCACCGTACACCTCGGGAACCAGCAGCACGAGGGCGCGTTCTCGTTGCGCGCCGACATAGCTAAGCGTCAGCTCGTACACGGCGGAGCCGAAAGCCGACGTGCCGCCGGGAGCATAGGAGAAGTTGGAGTACTGGCCGATGAAGGTTTCGGTCCGCGGCGCCCCGTCCACGGAGAGCATCCAACCGTCCACGAGCGGGACGAGACGGTCGAGATCGTCATCGGACACCTCGATAACGCCGTCGGAGCCGTAGGGCGGCCCGAACAGGTATTTGTTATCATAGTGGTACGCGATCGCGAACACGCATCCCGCCAACAGGAATGCGACCGCGGCGTGAACCGCGAAGCGATGCACAGGGCGATGCGGCATGAACCGCCTTTCAGGACGACGAGGAGCTTGCATGGAGCATGGTAGCAAAAAACGCCTCGTGCGAGCATTGGCGTGCACGACCATGATCGCGCTGGCGCTGTCGCCGGGTCTGCCGGGCGTCGCGGCTCACGCCGACGTCCGCGAAGGCGACGCGCGCATGATGGCGGGCGGCGGCTCCGTAGGCGGGGGCCCGGGCGCCATCGACCACGTCGACAAGCCGTTCGGCCAGATCATCCGCATCATCCCCGATCACGGCATGTCGGCTTTGCTGTACCTGCCAGCCCTGCCGGTGGATCCGTACCACAGCGACGAGGAAACCGGACATCCCGCATTGCAGACGATTCGGGTCGACCGCGCCTATGCGGACGACCCGGACTCCTGGGAAGCCTGGGGCACCTTCGAATGGGACGCGGATTGGCAGGAGTACGCCTGGGGCCTCGACAGCGTCCAACCCGCGTACGACGACAACTACGCCGATCCCAGCATCCTGTACTGCACGGTCAGCTACTCGTCCGAGACCGTCGACTATCGCGACTTCTACCTCCGCGCGACCGCGGTGGTCCTCGAGGATGGCGTGCAAACCACTATCGAGTTCGAGCCGGCGCTGTTCGAATACGCCGAGGAGTGGCTTCCCGAACCCGTCGAGCCGGTCGACCCGGTCGAGCCCGAAAACCCTGCAGAGCCCGAGAAACCCCAAGAACCGCAGAAGGAGCCGCCGACCGTCGTGAACCCGCCCGACGTGAACGGCGGCGACAGCGGAGGGAACCGCGGAGGCGTGGGCCAGGGGGAAAGCGAGCGGAACGAGGCGAGCGAAGAACGGCCGAAGAAAGACGGCTTCCCCGCCGGCGGCAACCCTGTCTCAACGGCCTCGATCCTGCCGCTGCCGCGCAACGAGGAGCCGGCCGCCGGAACGCAGGACGGCGACGGGACGCAAGAAAACGCGCCCGACGAGCAAGCCGGGCGCGCAGGGGAAAGCGATGCTGCAAGCAAGGAATCGATGCCGGGAAAGGCCTTCGCCGATTCTTCGACAAGCCGCGATTCGGCGGCGACCTCCGCGGGCTCGACCTCGTCGGGAACCGCGCACCGTATGCCCGGCTTCGCCCTGGCCATCGGAGGCACGATCGGCGCCATGGCTTTGATCAGCGGCATCGCTGTCTTCGCAAGAGCGCGTAGAAAGCGCTAGCGACGGCGGGAGCGCAGCGCTACGACCAGCACAACGGCTCCGGCGACGAGGGCGACAGCTACGCAACCCGCCACGAGGGGGAACAAGCCGTCGCCGGTTGTCACCAGCGCTTTATCCGAGCCGGAGGGAGCCCCGGGGCTTACGTTCGTGCCGCTCGGAAGCTTCTCGGGGCTCGGCTTGGCGTTCGATCCGTCGGTCCCTTCACCGGAGTTTTCGCCCGGATTCTGCCCGGAGCCTTCCGAGCCGTCCCCGGGGTTGCCGCCAGACCCGTCGCCCGAACCGTCGTCAGGGCTCCCGCCCGGCGTGCCGCCGGGGTCGCCCGGCTCATCGGGCCCGACCGAAGAGCCGGAAGCGACCTTGACGGACAACGGAGCCGGCAGCTCCATGCCCAGCTGCTTCTCGTCCATCTCCACATGCGAGGAGCTTACGACCTCGAGGCTGCTCACGGACACTTCCGCAACGGAATCGCTCGAAGACGACAGCGAGAGGGTTCCCAGATCGAGACGGTCGCCCGAGAACAGGTTCCCGTCCTTGACGGCCACGTAAAGGTTCACGCGCTGGCCGCCGTCCACCGGCTTGAAGCGCACCTGCGCCACCGCGGCGCCCTCGACCGCCTTCGAGAAGCCGAACCCGGCCTCCAGCGCCTCGCCGCCCTCGCCCTTCACCGTCAACGACAGCTTGAGCGCCCGAACCTCGTCGCCTCCCTTGGGGACGACCAGGCTCGCGTCGACCGAACCGTTCGAGGCGCCCTCGTCCAGGACCACGCCAGGCGCCTCCCCCGCCCAGGCGATTCCCGGGGCAAGGGCCAGGCAGAGCGCGCATGCCGCCAACGCGCCCGCCGTCATCTTCTTCATCTTCGCAAACATATCTTCAACCGTTCCTCTCGGCTTCAGGCTAATCGGCTGCGACGGTCGCGTTGCCGCCGAGCTCGACGTCGGGCAGATTGTCGGGAACATCGCCCGGAAGCGAGTCGCTCACCAGGCGCTGTCCCTCGTTCGTCAACGCGTTGTCCACGCGGTACAGCTCGGCGCGCACCTGCTTGGGCAGCTTCATGCTCGCAAGGTCGCCGGGCTCGATCCAGTAGACCCAGCTTCCTTCGGACACGTCGCCCAGCATGGCGTCGCCGGGCTCAGGCGCCATGATGATCTGGCTGGCAACCGTGCTGCCGTCGGCGTTCACGCCGCCCACCACGTTGCCGTTCTCGTCGTAGAGCACCACCACGTTGTACGCCGGGTTGCCCTTGTACGAGCCGGTGAACACGAGCGAGCCCTTCGGGATGAACTGCTTGTCCAGGTTCTCGTCGGCCTTCTGGTACACGAAGTCGCTCTTCAGGATGCCTGCCGCGCCGCCGTTCGCGTCGAGGAAGGACACGTCGTCGCCCGAGGGCCCGAACACGTCGAGCTCGGCCACCGACAGCTGCCTGCCCGCCTGGCCGACGGCCGTGATGCGCAGGTAGCGCGCGTCGTAGGTGCAGATCCAGGGATCTTTGCCGTTGTCGAAGTACAGCGATGCCCTGCCGTCCTTGTCAAGCGACAGCGCGCCCTCCTTGATGAGGGTGTAGTTCTCGCCGTCGAGGCTGGTCTCGATGCGGTAGTCCCCGATGGCCGAGCCCTCGGCGCCGGCACCCAGCGTATAGCGCAGCGAGGTGACCTCGGTGGGCTTGCCCATGTCGAGCGTGATGACGGGGTCTTCGCCGTCCGACGCGCCCGCGTACACCGTGTCGGCCTTGCCGTCGACCATCAGCTCGGACGCGGGCTTCGGCGCGGGGGCGTCGGGATCGCCGTCGTCGGCAGGCGGAACCGAGTCCTGCGCGGAGGACATGTTCGTGGACACGGTCCAGCCGCTCTTGTCCTGCAGGCCGTTGCCCGTGAGCTTGATCGGATCGAGCACGAGCGCCTTCGAGCGATTCAAGAACTTGTCGACGACCGTCACCTCGTAGGACACCACGCGGTTGCCCAGCGAGGAGGCGTTGTCGACGTACGAGGCCGTGCCGTCCTCCGCAGCCTGCGCGAAGCCCACGACCTGGCGCTGCTGCACGCCGTCGACCGTGGTGAGGCGCGCGATCTCGTAGCCCAGCACGGAATCGCCCGCCGACGCGTCGGCGCCGAGGGAAAGCGCCACCTCGCTGCCGTTCGCCTCCGCCGCCGCCTGCGCGACGTCCTTGTCCAGGACCGCGCCCGTGTCCTCGTGGGAGCGGGCGTAGGCCCGGGCGTCGTCGTTGGCGTAGCTCAGCGCGCGGGTCTCGGCCGAGAACTGGCTGACGTAGGCCTTCGTGGCCTCGTCGGCCGTGAAGCCCCAACGCTGGAAGAAGTCGGTCAGGTCGCGCTCGGCCGCGGCGCTGGCCAGGCGGATGATGTTCTGCTTCTCGCCGCCGCCTAGGACAAGCTCGGTCCCCTTGGGCGCGGGCGCCGTCTTCGGAGCGCGGGCGTAGCTGTCCACGCGCGCGAAGAAGCGGTTGTCGAAGGCCTGCTGGTACGTGTCGTACAGCTGGTACGCGCCGCCGGCGTCGTAGGCCAGGCGCAGCTGCCAGTACATGGCCAGCTGCGTGAACACGCTGCCGGTGCGGCCCTCGTCGCCCGAGGTCACGCGGTCGTACACGTCATCGTAGCTGAACCGGGCCGAGGTGCTCGTGCCGTCGGTCTGCGACAGCTGCGCGAAGTAGTTGTTCGTCACCTCGGGGTAGGCGTACTGGGCCTGGTTGATGTTGTGCCCGATCTCGTGCGCGATGCCCCATCCGAAGTACGACCCGGAAGCCTTCTCGCCGTCGCCGTCAACCACGACCGGCGAGCCCTTGCCGAGCCCCGGGACCGAATCCCACTCGATGCCGATGTGGTTGCCCGCCGCGTACATGAACGCGCCCGCAAACATGCGCGTGTAGCGGATGTTGAGATGCTGCGAGGGCAGCAGGTTGCTCTTGATCACGGCCGCGTCGGTTCCCGCGTCGAAGGAATCGGCCAGGCCCTTGTGCTGGTAGAACAGCTCCATCATCTGGTCCATGGCGTCGAACGAGGCGAGCAGCCGAGCCGCGCGCTCGTCGGCGGTGCCCGAACCCGCCCCGGCCAGCATCTGCTGGGCCGGTACCGAGCACATCATCTGGTCGAGCATGACGTCGGTGGCGTTCAGGATGCAGTTCTTGGGATCGTAGCCGTAGCGAACGGCGGCGCTCCCGTCAGCTCCGTGCAGCTTGTCGTGGCTCTCTTCCAAGGCCGGCACGTAGGCCTCCAGCGCCTGGACGTAGGACGTGGTGCGCGCGAGGCGCTCGGCCGGGTCGTCCACCTGGTACAGATCCAGCACGGGCACCGCCTGGGCTCCGCTGACGCGCACGCCCCAATCGGCGGCATCGTTATCGCCCGTGTACTCCACGTACAGCTGGCCGCCATGTTCGACGTCGAGCGACGACAGGCTGGGGATCGTTATCTCGTTGTGGCCCACCTTGAGCGTGGCGATGGTCTTGGACACGTTGCTGGACTCCGGATGCTGCTGCGACACCACGAGGCGCAGCGGCGCCTCCTTGCCGGTGACCGCTCCCTTCGCGCCCGCGTACACCACGATCTGATCGCCCTCGGCCACCACGGCGCCCAAGGGCTGCCAGGCGTTCAGGCCGCTGATGCCCAGGCTGCGGTTGTCGCGCGCCGAGGAGATGCCGTTGTGCACGCGCACCGTGCCCTCGAGGCCCTGGGTTGCCAGCAGCTTGCGGGCGTTGTCAAGCTCCACCTGCAGCTCCACGCGGTACGGGTTGAACTCGCCGCTTGCCGGGTCGGGCGTGTCCAGGCGCTGCTGCAGCTCGTCCACCGCCGCGGAGGTCACGTCGTCTTTCAGCTCGAGGTGCAGGTCGTCGGCGTACAGCGCCATGATGTCGCTCTCCAGGCTGTCGTAGGCATGGAAGCGCATCTCGGCGACCACGACGTTGCCCGAGGACCAGGAATGGCCCATGCCGATCCTCACCTTGGACGAGGTCACGGGCTGAGGCAGCTTCGCCAGCACGTACTTGCGCCCGTTCTCGCCCGTGCGCATCTGCACGTTCGCCTGGACGGTCTGCCAAGCGCCAGCGTCGTCGACGTAAGAGACGCTGACCCTGCCGTAAGGAACGCCGTCCTGAACGTCGGCGAACGAAACCATGCCGAGCGTCTGGGGCTGGTCGAACGTCACCGTGACGCCCTTGCCGAGCGCGGGGTAAAAGCCGCCCTCGTCCCAGTCGGCCACTTTGAGATACGACGCGTAGTCGTCGTCGAACAAGCCGTAGGCGCTTTTTGCCTCGCCCGACGCTTCGTCCAGCGGGCTGTCGATCATGGAGCCGCGCCCGTAGGTTGCCGAGACGATGCGGTTCAGGTAGTCGCCATCCGCGTTCTCGGTGTTAACCAGGCGGTAAGCCGGCAGCTGCGCCGGCTTGACGTTCGCCGTGCGCACGACGGCCATGACCGAAGGCGCGCTCTCGCCGATCTCGTTCGCACCGGTCAGATACACCTGGTACTCGGTATCGTCCTTCAAACCGTCAACGGAGCAGGAAGTCTTCGTCAGGTCGGGCACCTTCGTGAAATCGCCGCCCTCGTCGGCCTTCTCACGATAGAACAGGTTGTACGAATCGGTGTCCTCCATGTTCTTCCAGCTGGCCTTGAACCCTCGATAGGCGCCGGACAGCGAGATGCCCTCGGGCGCGTCGGGAACCTTCTCGGCCTTCGGCGTGACCTGGACGCTGCCGGACCAGTCGCTGCGCCAGGCGCCGTTCGTGGAGCGAACCTTGAGGGTGAACACGGTGCCGTTCTTGATCTTCTGCTCGTCGAACTGCGTGACAGAAAGCGAGGTGCCCGTGGTGCGCTTGACCTCTTCCCTGCCGTTCGCGCTGATGGAGAGCTCGTAGCCCGTCACGTTGGTCTCCGCCTTCCACGAGACCGAGAACTGCTTGCTGCCCGCGACGGCGGAAAGCTCGCCGGGAATGTTCAGCTCGGGTTCGGGGATGCGCTCCTCCATGTTGTTGAGGAACTCCACCTTGGACACCTCGGCGAGGTTCGTGCCGCCCTGCGTTTTGGTGATGACGAGCGTGACCTTCTTGACAGCGATCTGGCCGCCGAAGTCCACCACCACCGTGCCGTTTTCGTCGATCACGGCCGTGGGCGCGCTGGAGCGGAAGAAGGCCGCGCGAGCCTCGGCTCGGGAGATGCCGATCTCGCGGACGGTGCCGTCCGTCAGCTCGACCAAGAGGCGACCCGCCTCGGGGGCATGGTCGCCGCTGGCGGGCACGTTGATCACCATGCCGCCCAGCTGCGGGGCCTGTTCGGAATCTTTCGCCAGGTCGAAGGACACTTCCACCGGATGCTCGTCGGAAATGGCCTCCGAGGCCTTGAGCGAGACGGGCTTCGCGTCCGCGCCTACCACCTCGTCGAGGCTGCCGGACGCCACCTCGGTGCCCTCGCCCGGCGCCGCCTCGACCGCCGCGGGGGGCAGCGAGCGCGCCACGGTGGCCTCCACCGCGACGCGATCGAAGCTGGACACGGCCGTCTCGAGATCCGCGAGCGACACCGTGCCGTCGCCGTTCGCGTCGCAGGCGGGGCTTGCCGCGCCCGCCTCTATGTCGTCGATGATGGCGGAGGCGTCCGCATTGTCGACTGTGCCGTCGCCGTTGACATCGCCGGGCACGAGCACGCCGATGCGCGCCGGAGCCTGCGGGTCGGCGGCCAGGTCGCCCACGTACAGCTCAACGGCGGAGGAATCGCCCTTGACGTCGATCTTCTGGGAGCACGGCGCGATGCCGGGCGCGCGCACGCTCAGCGTGTAGGAACCGTCGGCCAGACCGTCGAATCGCGCGACCGACCAGGAGTCGCCTTCAAGGGAAAGGTTCAGCTGCTGCGCGCCGACCTGCACGCCGTCGGAGTCGGCGAGGGCTACCTCGTAGACGGTGCCGGCCGTCGCCGCCGGACGGCCCTCGGTCAGCGTCACGCGCAGCTCGCCTGCCGGCGGGGCAACGGCGCTGCGCGAAGCGTTTTCAGCTTGCAGGGGCGAAGTCGTAGGCTCCGTTGTGTTTTCGGTTCGGGTTTGAGATTCGGATCCGGAAGCCTCGGCGGTGCCGGATGCGTCCGGAACCTCGCTTCCAGGCCCGTGATCGGCTTCGGGGCTTTGATTCGGCGCCGTCTCGTCCGCCTGGACCCGTCCGGGAGGGGCGGGTTCCGCATCGCTTTCGACGGCGTATGCCGGGATGGTGCACAACGAAGACGCCAAGACGACGGCAAGCGCCGCCGACAAGGCACGGTGGGTGCGTTTCATGTTCGTTTCCGTTTCTCGCCAGCCATTACGTAGGTTGCGGGAACACGCCCGCAAATATGCGACGAGAATAATAACATACGGTGACGGAGACGGTGGCCGAATTGCCGGCGAAAGCGGGGCGAATATCGAGAACGAGGCGAAAGTGGGACTGGGAGATGGAGCTGACGACTCGTTTGGCCGCAAAGCGAGTCGTCAGCCCCGTCCCCCTGCCTCATTCGGGAGGGCCGCACCGGAATACGCGCCCTCCCCTGAAAAGAACGGCTTGCTACTTGCCTGCTCGCACCAGCTCTTCGGCCATTTCGCGCAGCTTGAACTTCTGCACCTTCATGGACGGGGTCATAGGGAAATCGTCCACGAAGAACACGCGCTTGGGCACCTTGTAGCGAGCGATGCGCGGAATGGCGAAGGCGCGCACATCGTCCTCGGTCATATCCTCGTAACCGGGGCGCACGCGGACGAACGCGCCCACGAGCTCGCCCAGCTTCGGATCAGGAATGCCCACCACCTGGGCGTCCAGCACGCCGGGCATGGTCAAGAGGAAGTTCTCCACCTCCAACGGGTACACGTTCTCGCCTCCGCGGATGATCATGTCCTTGATGCGCCCGGTAACGCGGTAGTAGCCGTCCTCGTCCACCGTGCCGAGGTCGCCCGAATGCAGGTAGCCGTCCGCGTCGATGGCACGCGCCGTCTCCTCGGGCATCTTGTAGTAGCCCTTCATCACGTTGTAGCCCTTGCAGCACAGCTCGCCAGGCTCACCAGGTCCGCAGATGCGGCCGTCGGCGGGGTCGATCACGCGCACGTCCACCGGAGGATGCTTGCGCCCCACCGTCTCGCACTTGTGCTCGATGTCGTCGTCGGCGCTGGTCTGCGTGAACACGGGGCTCGTCTCGGTGAGGCCGTAGCAGATGGTGATCTCCTTCATGTACATGCGGTCCATGACCTCGCGCATGGTCTCGGGCGGGCAGGGGCTGCCGGCCATGATGCCCGTGCGCAGGCTGGACAGATCGAACGTATCGAAGTCGGGGTGGTTGAGTTCGGCGATGAACATGGTGGGCACGCCGTAGACGCTGGTGGCGCGCTCCTTATGTACGGCCTGCAGCACGAGCCCCGCGTCGAACTCCTCCACGATGATCATGGTGGAGCGGTGCGTAAGGTTCGCCATGACGCCCAGCACGCAACCGAAGCAGTGGAAGAACGGAACGGGCAGCGTCACGCGGTCGTCGGGTCCGAGCTTCTGGCCTTCGCCGATGTAGAAGCCGTTGTTCAGGATGTTGCGGTGCGTGAGCATGACGCCCTTCGGGAAGCCCGTGGTGCCGGACGTGTACTGCATCATCACCACGTCGTTGTTGTCGAAATGGGTTTCCGCCTCTGCCAACGCCTCTTCGGGCACATGGCTTCCCAGCAGCACGAGCTCAGGCACGCTATAGCAGCCGCGATGCTTTTCGGGACCCATGTAGATGATGTTCTTGAGGAAGGGGTAGTTCTCGGACTCCAGGTAGCCGCGCTGCTGCGTGAGCGTCTCGGGCACGAGATCTCGGATGATCTTCAGATAGTCCACGTCGCGATAGGCGTCGATGACGCACAGCGCCTTCATGTCCGACTGCTTCAGCACGTAGTCAAGCTCGTGGCTCTTGTACACGGGGTTCACCGTGACCATGACCACCCCGATCTTGGCCGTGGCGTACATGAACGTCAGCCAGTCGGGGATGTTGCGCGCCCACACGCCGAGGTGGTCGCCTGGGCGCATTCCGATGGCGAGCAAGCCGCGCGCCAGGTTGTCGGTGCGCTCGTCGAACTCCTTGTACGTCCAACGCAACGCGCGGTCGGGATACACGACGAACTCGTGATCGGGATCTACAGCCACCTGATCGCGGAAGTAGCGACCGATGGTCTTCTCGGAGTGCAGCGGGTAGTCTGGATCGCCCGGGACGGGGGCGGGGATGGCTTCGGTCGTCATGTTCCCTCCCCTAGATCGGCGTGTACACGACGGCCAGGAACTTCGCCTTCTGGCCGTCATGGGCACGCACCTGATGAGGCACGATGGAGTCGTAGTAGATGCTCTCGCCGGGATGCAGCACGTACAGCTCCTTGCCGTACTCGATCTCGATGCAGCCCTCCATGCCGTAGAGCCACTCCTCTCCTTCGTGCCCCACCAGCTCGTGATCGGCTTCGCCGGAGGGATCCACCGTGATGACGAACGGATCCATGTGACGCGAAGGGCGCCCGGCTGCAAGGCTGAAGTAGCTCAAGTCGCCGCCCGAGGTCGTTTCGAGGCTCTTCGTGCGCTCGACCTCCTCCATCTGATCGCGGTCGATGTACGCGGGGCCCAGATTCTCGTCGTCGTCCATGAGCGTGCCAAGACGCACGCCCAACGCTCGGGTGATCTTGATGAGCGGCGCGAGAGATGCCGGCAGCTCGCCGCGCTCCAAGCCCTCGATGACCGAGACGTCGCATCCGCAACGATCCGCCAGATCCCGGCTCGACAGATGGTGGGCGGTCCGCAGGGTGACGATCTTCTCTCCGAGCCTGTTGTCATCCGCCATAGTGCGCTCCCCTTTTCTCTCGTCGCAACAATGCATCCGGGTAATTATCCCCCGTTCGCGTGCCGTCGCAACGAAAAAGCGCCGAACGGCCATCTTTCGCTTGGTCAAACGCTTGCGAGAAGGCTTGGAAACGCCCGGAAAGCTCGCGAAGCGTCCCGCGTGCGACCGAAGGCCCTTCCATCCTCGCTCTCACAGGATGGAAGGGCCTCTGGACCGACCCGGGGCGATGCCTTCGGGCGGACGTAAGCTAGTTCTTGAAAAGCTCGTGCTTGAGCTCTTCCTCGTCCTTGATGGACAGCGAGGTTTGCAGCACGTCGCCGCCGAACGGTCGGATGGCATCGATGAACTTGTCGGTGGTCATCTCGTCGACCACCATGAACACGGCGGCGCTGTCGTCGGTGCTCAGCAGGTTGCGCACGCGATCCTGGAAGTCCTTGTCCACGCCGTGCTTGACGATGGCGCCCGTCAACGCGCCGATGCCCGCGCCCAGCGCCGCGCCGACGATGGGCACGAAGAACAACAGACCGAACAGCACGCCCCAGAACAGACCCCACACCGCGGAGGTTCCCACCTTGGAGCCGGGCGTCACCACGTCGTACTTGCCGTCGGCGCGCCGCGCCACGACTGCGACGGACTGCAGGCTGACGATGAGGTTCTTGTCGAGATCGAGGATCTTCTGGTAGGCGGACTTCGCTTCCGCTTCGCTCGGGTAACCGAGCACGATGAGCGTACTCATATGATGGAGCTCCTTTCGATGCGTTCGAATACGGCTCCACTCTAAGCCTCCGCAAGCCCCTACGGCGAGAAGCGTTGCCGTTCGCCATCGGTTCGATACCGTCGCGTAAGCCGGCCGCTGGCCGCACGGGAAGGCATGAGGCCGAGGCGCGCTTGCACGGCGGCATGAAAACGACCCCGACGATCTTTCGATCATCGGGGTCGCGAATATCTTGCAAACGATTCCGTCAGGACGTGCGGTTCCTACCCGAACCGGTACTCCACGCCCATCGTGGGCCGGGGGTTCTCCCACTTCTTGACGATGGTGCCCTCGCAGGCGATGCGGCAGGTGCCGCACTCCAGGCAGCCCGCGTAGTCGAAGGACTTCTTGCCGTCGGCGTCGATCTTGTACAGCGCCGCCGGGCACACGCGCACGAGCTTCAGGAACTCCTCCGTGTCGGGGTCGTCCACGAGCTCGATGTGGGCGCTCTCCTCGTCCACCTCGTACTTGTCGATGGCCAGGTACTCGTCGACGTTGACCGTGATCTCCTTGACCTCGCTCACAGCGACTTCACCGCCTTCCGAACCTCGCCGGCCAGCTTGAACAGGCCGCGCTGCTTGACTATGGGCATCATGCGCTTCATCAGCGGCCTCTGGGGCTCGCCGTCCACGCTGAACATGGCGTTGAAGACGTCGCGCGCCATGGCCGGGTACTCGGTGAACATGCGGTCCCACCCCTCCATGACGTGCGGCCACTTGGAGAAGGTCTTGAGGTCCTGGATCACGAAGGAGCCCTCCATCGCCTCCTTGTAGGAGGCGAGCCCCGCCTCGCTCGTGTCGCCCGCGTCCAGCGCCTTGACCGCTGCGCGTCCCGCCATCTGGCCCGAGGCCACGGCGAAGTCCATGCCGCGCACCTGGTAGCCCATGTTCATGCACAGCCCCGCCGACTCGCCGGCCACCAGGCAGCCGTCGAACACGTACTTCGGGACCATGCCGTAGCCGCCCTCGGGCACCATGTGGCCGGAGTGCTCGACGAGCTTCGCGCCGCGGATGATCGGCGCCACGGCCGGGTGGTTCTTGAAGTCCTCGAGCATCTGGTACACCGGCGTCCCGTTCGCGCCGTCGGCGGCCAGCGAGATGGTGGCCACGAGGCCCAGCGAGATGGAGTCCTTGTTCGTGTAGAGGAAGCCGCCGCCGACGCTGCCGTGCGTGCAGTCGCCCACGAAGAGCATCGCCGCGCCCTCGCCCTCCGGAACCAGGAAGCGGTCCTCGATCTGGGAGGCCGGCAGCTCGAACACCTGCTTGATCCCGACCGCCATCTGGGAGGGCTTCGGGCGGGGGTTGCCCAGGCTGCGCTCGCAGAGCAGGCTGTTCACGCCCTCGGCGAGCACGACCACCTCGGCGGTGATCTCGTCCTCGCCGGCGCGCACGCCGACGACCTTGCCGCCCTCGTCCTTCAGGAGCTCCTCGACCGCGATGCCGCAGATGTACTCGGCGCCCGCGTCCTCGGCCTTGGAGGCCAGCCACTGGTCGAAGGGCGCGCGCAGCACGCTGTAGGAGTCCTTGCCCTCCTCGGCGAGCTCGGGGCTCGTGAAGTCGATCGCCATCTGGGAGGCCGGGTCCATGAGCGCGATGCGCTCGTGGGTGATCTTGCGCTCCAAGGGCGCCTCGGACTCGAAGTCCGGGAACACCTTCTTCAAGCTGTGCGAGTAGATGCGCCCGCCGGTCATGTTCTTCGCGCCGGCGAAGTTGCCGCGCTCGACCACGAGGGTCGACTTGCCGGCCTTCGCGAGCTCGTAGGCCGCCACGGCGCCCGCGCACCCGGAGCCCACGACGATCGCGTCGAAATCAGCCATGTCCTGTCCTTTCCTATCGTTGCGTTTCCGTTTTCTTGCCGTCCCGCAAACCGTCGCGCCCCGAACGAACACGATCCCGGTTCGGAGCATCCCGCAGTTGCGTTTCCTCAGCCCTGCCGAACGCGACGATTGTCGCGAACCGTTGAGGCCGCCGTCCCGAGCGCGCGAGGTGGGCGCGGAGCGTCGAGGCCGCGACGAGCTGGCGAAGGTCTCGTCGGGAGGCGAAGGGAGGATGCATCCGCCCCGCTTCCACCTGCGGCGCTCGGGACGGCGGCCTGACCGGCTGCCCGGATCCGCGAAAAACGCGGATCCGGGCAGCTTGCCGCCTTCGGCTTACAGTGCCGCCGCCAGCTTCGGCAGGACGTCCTTGATGTCGCCCACGATGCCGTAGTCGCACTGCTTGAACACCGGAGCGTTCTTGTCCTTGTTGATAGCAAACATCGTGCCAGCGCGGTTGCAGCCCACCATGTGCTGCATCTGGCCGGAGATGCCGCAGGCGACGTACGCCTTCGGGGACAGCATGAGGCCGGACACGCCCACGTACAGCTCGGTGGGAAGCCAGTTCACGCCCTCGGTGAGGGGACGCGAGCAGGCAAGGCCTGCGCCCAGCTTGGCGCACAGCTCGCGCGCCAGGTCGAGCTCGGACTCCTCGGCGAAGCCGCGGCCGGCGGCCACGACGACGTCGGCCTTGTTCAGGTCCACGCCGCTCTTCTCGATGGGCTTGGAGGAGACCAGCTTCACGGGCGTCGCCGGAGCAACCCAGGCGACGTCCTCGACGGCGTTCGCGCCGGAGGCCTCGGCACCCTCGAATGCGCCCGCGCCCACCGTGTAGATGGCCACGTCGCCTGCGGCCTTCTGCACGCGCTCGGCCACGCCGCCGAAGTACAGGCTGACGGCGCCGTTCTCGAAGGACATGACGTCGGTGATGACGGAGGCGTTCGCATGGGCGGCCAGCTTGCCGGCGATCGTCTTCATGTGGCGCGTGGGTTCCACGAGCACCACGGCCGGAGCCTCGGCGTCGAACACCGAGATCACGGTGTCGGCGGCGTCGTCGAGGACGGTCCCTTCCGGCACGGAGATGCGGGCGATCTTATCGGCGACGGCCTCGGGGGCCTCGCCGAAGGAGACGAGCACGACTTCGTCGGCCATGGTGCGAGCGCCAGCGGCGAGTTCCCGAGCGGCATCCGCGCGTTCAGCGATAACGAGTGCTTTCATGAATATCAACTCTGCCTTTCTATTGCATAAGGGGATGGTCGGAGGAACTTACAGCGCGGCCTTGAGAGCGGCGGCGAACTGCTGGATGGCGCCGTCGGCCGAGGCCTCGAGGATCTCGCGCTTGCGATCAGCCTGCTTGGGGGCGAGGCAGGACGCGACCTCGATGGAGCTCTCGTACGCGCCGTCGGCGCCCGCCACGTTCATCGGCTTCTTGCCGGCGGCGAGGATGTCCTTCATGCCGGGGATGCGGGGCAGCGCGATGTCGGGAGCGACCGACACGACGCACGGCAGCGGCGCCTCGACGACCTCCACCACGTCTTCCAGCGTGCGCTCGACCTCGAGCGCGCCGTCCTTGGCGGTAATCTTCGTGGCGGCGGTGACCACGGGCAGACCCAGCTTGGCAGCCAGCTGCACGTCCACCTGCTGCGCGTAGTTGTCGGCGGAGCCGTCGCCGCAGAGGACGACGTCGAAGGCGCCCACCTTGGAAACGAGCTCGGCGAGCGCGACGGCGGTGGCGCGGGCGTCAAGTCCCTTGCATGCGTCGTCGGCGGTCATGTACAGCTCGTCCACGCCGCGGGCAAGCACGTTCTTCTTCAGCTTGGAGTCGTCGATGTCGGCGCCTCCCACGGTAACGGCGACCACGTTCGAGCCCTCGTTGGCGGCGGCCAGCTGAGCGGCGGCCTCGATGGCGTTCAGGTCGTAGGCGGACACGGTGTTCTTCGCCTTGGAGTAGTCGAGCGTTCCGTCTGCCGACACCTGGATATCCTGATCGTCGGGAACCACCTTGAAAGCAGCAACGATGTTCATCCTGTACCTTTCCCTTCTCGTTTGCCTTACTTTTGCATGCAGGTCGTTGGCCGGGCGCGCCTCGGCGCCTTCCTCCGATGCTTCGGAAGGCCCGGGCCCCTCCCCGGCGCGTTGATGACAGTTTGCCGCCCTGCCATCGCCCCGTCATCGCAAAATCGCTGTGAAACCCTCATTACTCAACTTTTGACTATGCCTGCGCGGGCTCTGCGGACGGGGGCGCCGGAGCCGTCCGGCGGCGGCGCGGGCCAGGCGGCGCGGCGAGCCCTTTCCACGTAGTCGCTACCCCGGTTTACTCGGGGCTACTGCTTTTTTTGCGATGCCCCGCTTGCGCAGTATCGTCGAATTACTGCGCTGCTTGCGATGCGGCCGATGCCTGACGATCCCTATGATGGAACCAGATTTCAGGCGCGTCGAGCCTCCCGCTGCGCCGTGCTGCACATGCCGCAGCGGGAGGCGAGACCGCTTGGGAAACAGGCGTGAGATCGCAACAATCCAAGGAGGAGCAATGGCAGATTACTATGGCACCGACACCGTCGTATCCGAACTTCGCGAGGACGGCCTGCTGATCATCCGCATCAACCGTCCCGACGTGGCGAACGCCCTCAACGGCGTCACCTCCAAGGCCATGGAGAACATCATGAACAACGCCGAGACCGATCCCGCGGTGCGCGCGATCATCGTCACCGGCACCGGCAAGGTGTTCTGCGCGGGCGAGGATCTCTCCGAGCTCAGCGAAGGCGGCGAGTGCCAGACCGTGACCGAGCACGGCTTCGGCGGCCTGACCGCGCGCCTGTGCTCCAAGCCCGTGATCGCGGCCTGCAACGGCTCCGCGGCCGGCGGCGGCATGGAGATCGCCCTGTCCTGCGACATGGTGGTGGCCTCCGAGCGCGCCAAGTTCGGCTGCACCGAGGTGGGTCTGGGCATCATCGCCTCCACCGGCGGCCTCGTGCGCCTCGCCCGCGACATCAATCGCAAGGACTGCATGGAGCTTCTGCTCACCGGCAAGAAGATCAAGGCCGATGAGGCCAAGGCGCTGGGCCTCATCAACTACGTCGTGCCGGCCGAGGAAGTCATGGACAAGGCCATCGAGCTGGCCGAAGAGTGCCTGAAGAACGCGCCTCTGGCCCTGAAGTGGACGAAGTACATCGTACACGCCGCCGACCAGATGTCCGAAGAGGACGCCATGCGCTACAGCGACGCCGCCTACCGCTTCCTGGAGAAGACCGCCGACGGCATCGAGGGCCCGGCCGCCTTCGTCGAGAAGCGCACGCCGAACTGGCAGGGCAAGTAGCTCCTTCTTGGCTTTCGTCCTTGAAACCCCCGGACTCGCGTCCGGGGGTTTTCGCTTTTTCCAGCGCGGCAGAGGCGTGCGATCGGCGCGGATGGGTCGCATCCATCGCGAATCGGCGCGGACGGGTTGCGCGAGATGCGCATCCCTCCCCGCGCCAAAAAAGCGAGGCGATGGGACGGGGCCAACGTCTCATTCCTCCAACTCCCCCGTCAGACGTTCCTTCCAGGTGAGCTTGCGTGGCGCGAAGGGGCTTGGCAGGGGCACGTCGTGGCCGATGGAGCGCAAGGCGATGTCCCACAGCGTGCGGCGCCCGCCGAAGAACAGGTAGCGCTTCTCGAGCTCGGGAAGGGCCTCCTCGTCCGCCGCGCCGCTTTGGGCGAAGCCGTCGAGGATCGCGTCGCTCTCGCGCTTCGCCTTCGCCCGACGGTACGCCACCACGGCGTTCGCCACGAACACCCCCACGGTATAGGGCAGAACGAAGGCCTTCACGAGCGCCACCAGGTCGTCGGTGCGGTAGTCGGCCAGCGCCCGAGCCTTGTCGCCCACAAGGTCGGGATCGACGACGTGCGCGAGCTGCCCGCTTTCGCCCTGCGCCGCCCAGCGCTGCACGTCCACCAGCCACGCGCCCGCAAACACGATGGCTGCACCGGAGAACGCCACCGCCGCAAGGCCGAGCCCTTTGAACCATCGCGCAACGCTGCTCATCCAGTAGTACGGTACCGTATAGGCGTACAGCAGCAGGAGCACGGCGGCGAACACCACCGAACCGCCGATGATCACGGCGTCCTGGCGCACGAAGTAGTCCGTCGCCGATCCGAGCACGCGCTGGACGTCGTAGACCCAGGAGAACCCGTCAGCGACGGCCGCCTCGGCAGGCCGGCCGATGGAGCCCGCGAGCGTCGAGATCCATGAGAGCGCCATGCCGAGAACCGCGACGATGACGAAGAACGCCGGCAGGGTGACCGCGATGCTGGCCAGGCCGCGCGCGAGCCCGTTGTCGAAGCGCAGCGCCACGTAGTAGAGCAGCAGAAAGCCTCCCAGCAGCACGGCGGCGAATCCCAGGTACAGCGCGATGGAACCCGACAGCTCCGCACCCGGCAGAAGCGCGAGCGCAGCGCGCGAGACGAGCAACGCCGCCGACAGACCCACGAGCGCGATGCAGCCGAGCACCCAGGCGCGCTGCAGCCGATCGGTCTCGGTGTCGAGGCGCGCCGTGCCGTTCTCGTCGACGAGCCGCACGAAGTCCAGGCGGTGGATGCGCTGCGATACGCGCACCGCCTTCACGGCGAGCGCGAGCGCAGGCGGCAGGAACAGCGCGAGCCCCGCGCCCGCCGGCAGCGCAAGGCAGAGCCCCGCGTAAAGCGCGAGCGGCAGACCCCAGCGGTACCCCGTGTCGAAAGGCCGGCGCGTCCAGGCGCCCAACCGCCGGGCGGCCGAACGAACGGCCTGCTTGCTGTCGGGAAGGCTTCTCATCATGCATCCAGTGTACGATCGCCCCGCCCGCCGGACAAGCAACGGCTGCGCAACCCCGCGCGAGAGGAGCAAGGAAGCCGTTCGATATAACGGGAATTCCACGCGGCTCCAACGCGGATCACCCACGGATCCAACGCCGTTTCCACGTGGATCACCTACGGATCCAACGTCGTTCCAACGCGGATTCCACGTGCCATAACACCTGGTAAACAGCTGGTCTGCACGCTCGTAACACATCGAAGCCCCATGCTACCCTCACGTCATGAACAGATATCTCAGTCATACTTCCGCATTGGAATGGCTTGCATACGCGAAGGCCGATCCGCTCGCGCCGGCCGCAGCCGATCGTCGGGAACGGCTTCCTCGACACGACGGAACCCCGCTTCCGCCTGCCGGTAAGACGACGCGCGCGGACGTCGACGGGCTCGCCAGCTTCGGCCTCGGGTACCTCGCGAAGCCCGTGCACCTTCTCGTGCCGAGCAGCGAGTGCAGGATACGATGCGCCGACGCCCGTTGCCACGTGCGATCAGGCCCGTTCCCCGCCCGTTCGTTCCTGCCGATCGACGAAGGGACGTTCTCGTCCTCCCCGGAGCTCGCCTTCGTTCAGATGGCGGAAGTCCTGGACTGCCCCCGGCTTGTCAAGCTGGGGGACGAGCTGTGCGGCATCTACGGCATAGAAACCGTCGGCATCGTCGACTTCGACCGAACGAGCCCTTTCACCACCGTCAAGCGGCTAGGGCGGTTCCTGCTCAAGGCAGAGTGCATGCCCGGCCTGGTGAAAGCCCGGAAAGCAGTGCGACACATCGCGCCGGGTTCGGCTTCGCCCATGGAAACGGCCATCGTCCTGCTGCTCTGCCTGCCCCCGCGGCTCGGCGGGTACGGCTTGCCGCGCCCCGTAATGAACGGAAGGGCGAGCCTCAAGAAGCAAGCCTGCCGCAAGCCCTCCGACCGACGCTACCGTTGCGACCTCTTGTGGCCGGCCGCCGACATCGCCGTGGAATACGACAGCTTCCTGCATCACGGCAGCCGCGCGAAGATGGCCGACGACGCAAGAAGAAGGAACGACCTGCTGGCGCGAGGCACCACGGTGGTATCGATCACGGGCAGAACAGTGTGGAACCTCATCGAACTCGACGAGATCGCACGGCTTCTTGCAAGGCGCATGGGCAAGCGGCTTTCCACGAACGGAGTCGGCTGGCGAAAAGCCCAGCACGAGCTTCACGGGATGCTGACGGGGTCTTTCTTCGATGAAGGATGAGCTTTCCGCTCGTATAATCGGCTTCCCAACATGCGCAGCAGGGCTTCGCGCACGTTTCCGCGTCGCGATGTGCAGCAAAAACGAGGTTTTGGCAGTCCTGACCATAAGGAATGCGAAACGGAGAAGTCGCGACCAGGGGTTTCGCCTGGTTGCGTTCGCTCCGACGGCGTCCAACCGCTTCCGAAACGTCGAAAGACTGCCAAAACCTCGTTTTTGCTGCACATCGATGAGATCGAACGTGCGCGGAGGCCGCGAGGAGCGGCGCGCGAAGCGAGGGCGGCACGAGGGTGGCGAGGCGAGGACGGCGCTGGCGGTCGGGCGCATGCGGGGATCGCAAAGAGCAAGCGACGCGGACGGGCGCGAAGGTCGCAAGGTGCGGGCGGCGCGATGATCGCGTGACGAAGGAAGTCGAACGGGCACTGGGACCGCGAGGTGCGGGCGCGCACGGAGGTCGCAGGATGCGGGCGACGCGGGCGCACAGGGCGTGCGAGATGCCGTCGCGCGCCCGGGCGGTTGCCGGGCGCGCGAGGTTATGGCGCGGCGCCTCCCCTACGCCCCGCGCGGGTGCGCGTCCCCCTCGTCGAGCGAGCTCGTCTCCAGAAGCGACTTGCCCTTCGTCTCGGGCGCCATGAACGCAGACAGCACGAGGCCCAGGATCACGAGGCCCGCCGCGATCAGCATGGTGGGGCCGATGCCGTAGGCGGCCAGAAACAGCGGCGTGCCGTACGTGGCGATGATGGTGCCGATGCGCGAGAACGCGATGGCGATGCCCACCGCCGAGGCGCGCACCTCGGTGGGGAACAGCTCGTTGGGGTACAGCCACTGCAGGATGCCCGGGCCGCCGCTGAAGAACGCGTATAGGCCGAATCCCAGGATGATCACGTAGATGGGGGCGTCCGGGAACACGCCCAGGATGACCAGGCCCACCGCCATGAGGGCGAGCGAGCGGATGAGCAGCGGACGGCGGCCCATCGAGTTCAGCCAGAACATGGCCGGGATGGAACCGATCAGGAAGAACAGGCTGACCACGCTCTCGCCCAGGATGGCCTCGTGGCCCTCCCCCAGCCCGAAGGCCGTCATGATCTCGGGGCCGAACGTGTAGATGGCGTACATCGGCACCACCTGGCACAGCGTCAGGATGCCCAAGAACACGATGCGCTTGGCGTAGCCGCCCGCGAACACCTTGCGCAGGCTGGTCTTCTCGCCCGGATCCTCCAGCTCGAGCTCCACGCCTTCGCCGAACACGCGCCGCATGACGGCGTCGGCCTCCTCGGTGCGGCCTTTCTGAGCCAGCCACATGGGCGACTCGGGGATGTCGTGCCGCCCGATCAGCAGGATGATGCAGGGGATGACGGCCGAGCCGAGCATCCACTGCCATCCGTTGGGCACGCTGTACAGGAAGTACCCCACGAACGCCGCCACCGTGGCGCCGAGGTACCAGGCGGCCGACACCATGCCCATGGAGATGGAGCGGTGCTGCTTGGGCGTGAACTCGGCGATGAGCGAGGTGGCTATCGGGTAGTCGGCGCCTACGAACACGCCGATGAAGAAACGCGCCGCCACGAGCTGGAGCGGGTCGGCGCAGAACACGCTCAGGATGGAGAAGGTTCCGATGGCCACGATGTCGACGATGAACATCTTCTTGCGCCCGATGCGGTCGGTGAGGTAGCCGCCCGCGATCGTGCCCACGAAGATGCCCAGCAAAACCGACGCCCCGATGGCCGCGCTCCACGCCTCGTCGAGGCTGAACAGCGGTGTGATCTGCGTGAGCGCCACGCCGATGAGCGAGAGCACGTAGCCGTCCAAAAACGAGCCGCCACTCGAGAAGAACGTGATCTTGCGCAAGAAGGGCGTCATGGCAACGTCGTCCATGGTCTTCTTGGCCGACTTCTTCACCTTGTGGACCACGTCCCCGCCGATCTGCTTGGCGCTGTCGGCGACCTCGCCCATGGGAGGGCTCGTTACCTGGGTCATATGCTTTACGTTGCTCATGCTCTCGTCTCCTCCTGTGCTATGCGTTCCTCTTGCGATACATCCTGAGCGGAGCGAAAGCTCCCCTTGCCGTCACCCCGAGCGAGCGCAAGCGAGTCGAAGGTCCCGGCGGCACCAGCCGTGACGTTTCCAGCTTGCGCCGCACGGGATCCTTCGACTCCGGCCTGCGACCGGCGCTCAGGATGGCAACCTGCGGCTTACTCCCACTCGCAGATGCCGAAGTTCAGGTGCGGCTTGGCGCCGGTCTCGTCGGCGTCGGCGTCGACCAGCTGGAAGCGAATCTCGTTGTCGCCCACCTTCCACATGCGGGTCTGCAGCGTGGTGCCCGGCAGCACCGGCGAGGTGATGCGGGTCTTGAAGCGCTTCATGCGCTCCGGCTCGCCCGGGAAGAACGAGCTGATGATGTGGCGCATCGTGAAGCCGCCCAAGCTCACGCCGTGGGCGATGGGGCGCGCGAGGCCCGTCTGCTCGGTGTAGGCGAAGTCGATGTGCTGCTGGTGCCAGTCGCCCATGAGGCGGTAGATCAGCGGCATGTTGAGCGGCATCGTCTCCTCCACCACGGCGTCGGGCGCACGATCGGGCATCTCCACGATGTCCTTCGGGGGCTTGGGGCCTCCCCAGCCGCCGTCGTAGATGCACACGTCCCAAGTCTCGGTCTCGCACAAGAGCGTGCCGTCGGAGGAGTAGGAGCGCCCAGTCTGCTTCGACAGGCACCCGCGGCCCTCGCCGCGGTCGTACAGCGCGTCCTGGGTGACGAACGTCTCGATGCGGTCGTTCATCTTGAAGGGCGCGTGCAGCTTGATCTCGAAGCCGTAGTGCAGCGAGCCGTCGTAGTCGTAGCCGTAGTCCAGCGTGCGCGTCATCTCCTCGTGCACGGTCAGCGGCACGCCGAAGATGGGCAGCACCTTGAGGTCGGGGTTCGCGGCGTCACCCTCGTTCACGTACTCGAGGTCCGTCTTCCCGTCGTAGCCCGCGTTGCAGCCCAGCGCGCAGATCTCCAGGTCCTTGAACGTGTACTCCCGCACGAACGGCCCGAACTCCTTGCCCACGATCTCGGTGCTGATAGCCATAATCCCTCTCCTTCGGTCGCTTGTTACTGCAGCAGCTTCTTCTCTATCTTCATGGAGCACGTGCGGGGGAAGCTGTCGACGATCTCCACGTACGAGGGGACCTTGAACCCCGCCATGTGCTCCTCGCAGTACGCGAGCACCTCCTCCTCGGTGATCCGCGCGCCTGCGGCCGGCAGCACGAAGGCCTTCACGGCCTGGTCGCGGATGGGATCGGGCACGCCGATGACCGCGGCCTCGGCGATGCGCGGGTGGTCCACCAGCACGTTCTCCAGCTCGGTGGTGGAGATGTTCTCCCCCGCCCGCTTGATCATGTTCACCTTGCGGTCGACGAAGAAGAACCAGCCGTCCTCGTCCACGTAGCCCTTGTCGCCGGTCTTCAGCCAGCCGTCCTCGGTGAACGTGCGCGCCGTGGCCTCGGGGTCGTTGAAGTACTCCTTCATGATGGTGCGGCCGCGCACGCCCCTCACCTGGATCTCGCCCACCTCGCCCGGTTCGGCCTGCGTGCCGTCCTCGCGCGTGATGCGCACCTCGTAGCCGAGCCCCGCGCGTCCCACGGAAGGCCACCGGCGCGCGCCGGTGGGCGGGTCGGTGAGCACCCAGCCGATGGACTCGGTGGAGCCGTACGTGTTCATGAGCGACACGCCGAAGCGTTGCTCGAACGCCTCCTTCTCGGCGTCGGACACCGGCAGGAAGTAGAGGATCTCGCGCAGCTCGTGGTTGCGGTCGCCGGGCGAGGCGGGCTGCAGCATGAGCGTGCGCAGCATCATGGCCACGCACTGCGTGACGGTGGCCTTGAACTCGCGGATCTGCGACCAGAAGCGGCTGGCGCTGTACTTCTCCACCACGATGAGCGTGGCGCCCACGGTGAGCACCGGCATGAGCGCGGCCAGCTGGAAGTTCGAATGGCAGGCGGGCATGGTGGTGAGCAGGCGGTCGTTCTTCGTGAGCGCGACCTCCCAGTCGCCGTACAAGCCGCTGAACAGGATGTTCGCATGCGTGAGCACCACGCCCTTCGGGCGCGAGGTGGTGCCGGACGTGAAGATGATCTCGGCCGGGTCGTCGGCGCTCAGCGGGCGCACCTCGTCGAGCTCGGCCGCCGCCTCGGCGCGCAGCCGCGAGAAGTCGTGCAGGGACCCGTCGCGCTCGAGGGCGGCGCGCGCTTCTTCGACGCCCTCGACCTTGTCGTCGTGCGTGCGCGCCACCAGCACGCCCTTGGGGCAATACGGGCCGCTGTCGCGCACGGCGCGGTACAGGTCGAGGAACTTCGGCTCAACCACCGCGCACGAGGCCTCGGTACGCTCGAGCACGAACGCGGCTTCCTCCACCAGGTACTGCTCGTTCATGGGCACCATGACGGCGCCGATCTTCGCCAACCCGAACAGGCACATCATGAACTCGGGGCACGTGCACAGCTGCACGGCCACGCGCTCGCCGGCCGCGACCCCCATCGAGAGGAACACGTTGGCCGCCCGGTCGATCTCCTCGTTGAACGCGCGGTACGTGTACGTGCTGGTCGAACCCGTGCGATCGCGGAAGAGGAGGAACTCGCGCTCGCCGCACGCAGCCACGAGGCCGTCCCACAGGCTGCGCACCGTTTCGTTTCCCACGATGTCGGTCAATCGTCTCACCTTTTCCATCCGTCGATCCCCTGGTAATCCGCACGATGCCGTCGTCGAGGGCCCTCGCCCGCAAGGGCGGCATCGTGCGGATGCGCGGCGAGTTCTGCCGGCCGCGCATCCGACGTGGCGCCCGGGAAGCGATTCCCGGGCGCGAGGTACCGCGTTAGCCGATCTTCACGACGCCGGCCGCGGCCAGCTCGTCGATCTGCTCCTGCGTGTAGCCCAGCTTCGTCATGACGTCGACGGTGTCGCCGCCCTGATGCGGCATCGGACGCCAGATCTGGCCCGGGTTGTTCTTGAACTTCGGGAACACGCCGAGGCCGTGGAAGGTCTCGCCGTCGACCGTCTCCCAGTCGACCCACGTGTTGCGCAGCTTCAGGTGCTCTTCTTCCACGAGGTCTTCCATGTCGTTGACCACCTGCGCGGCAATGCGGTGCGCGGCGAAGTCCTCTTCGATGTCGTACTTCGAGTTGGCCAGGCAGTACTCTTCGAACGCCTTCTGGATCTCGTCGGCGTGCGGGTTGGACAGCCACAGGCCGCTCGTGTCCTCGGGGATGTCCTCGGTGCCCCAGAGATGCCCCAGGCCGATGGTCTCGAGGAAGTACTTGTTCTGATCGACGCCGTACAGGCACACGCCCAGGAAGCCGTCCTTGCACTTGAACTCGCCGATGCCGCAGAGGTTCTGGTTGCGGGCGCCCGGACGAGGCCACTTGATGCCCTCGTTAAGGTAGTCGACCAGGTAGTACTGGCCGATGGCCAGAAGCGTCTCGTACATGGCCAGGTCGATGCTCTCGCCCTTGCCGGACTTCTCGGCCTTGTACAGGGCCGCCAGCGCCGAGGAGGCGATCATCAGCGTGTTGAAGTAGTCGCCCGCGTAGGGTCCGGGGAGCATGGGCTGCTCCTCCGTGCCGTTCTGCATGATGATGCCGGAGTAGGCCATCACCGTCAGGTCGTAGGCGGCGCGCTTCACCATCTTGGGGTCGCCCTCCTGGCCGAAGCCGGAGACGTGTACGATGACCATCTTGGGGTTGAGCTCCCACAGCACGTCGTCGGTGATGCCCTTGCGAGCCCACGTGCCGCCCTTGGAGGCCTCCATGAAGATGTCGGCGTCCTTCACGAGGTCGAAGAACACCTTCTTGCCCTCTTCGGAGAAGTAGTTCAGGGCCACCGAGCGCTGGTTGCGGCGCTCGGCCTGCTTCACGTACGCGGTGTCGCGGATAGTGTCGCCCGCGCCCGTGTTCTCGAGCCAGACGACGTCGGCACCCCAGTCGGCCATGAGGTCGGCGGCCTTCGGGCAGGCCAGCTCCACTGCCGCGTACACGACCTTGACGCCGTCGAGCGGGCCGTACGAGGGCTTTTCGGTAGGAATTGCCATGGTTGAATCCTCCTTGGTTGGTGACGGCTTGCCGTGGCTGCCGGCTAGCGGTTCAGAACCCGAGGTCATTCGGACACGGCCGATAGGCCGCTTACCTCATTGACCTCGGAACCTTCACCGCTATCCGACTCGCCACGACAGCCCTGTCCAATACTGACTAAACGGAGCTCCTGCTTACTTCTGCTTGTACTTGATGGAGGCGCCCTTGGAGGTGGCGAGGATCATCATCTCGTCGGTGCCGCCGGAGACGCGGTCGACGCGCAGGTCGCGCCAGATGCGGTTGATGCGATGCTCAGAAGCCACGGCGATGCCGCCCATGATCTGCATGGCGTCATCGGTCACTTCGAAGGAGGCGTTGGCGCAGTAGTACTTGCACATGGCGGCAGCGGCCGGGTCGAAGTTGCCGTCGTTGTTGTCGGCGTTCCAGGCGGCCTCGTACAGCATGTTCTTCATGTTCGTCAGCTTGATGCACATATCGGTGATCTTGATCTGGTTGAGCTGGAAGCGGCTGATGGGCTTCCCGAAGGCGATGCGGCTGTTCGCGTGCGCCATAGCGTCCTCGAAGGCGCAGATGGCGGTGCCGTAGTCGCAGGCGCCCACGAGCCAGCGCTCGAAGTTGAAGTCGGACACGCCGCGCATGAAGCCGTTGCCCTCTTTGCCGAAGATGTCCTTCTCCTCGAGCTCCACGTTGTCCATGTAGACCTCGCAGCAGCTGTCCATGCGCAGGCCCAGCTTGGTCAGCGGGGACAGCTTCACGCCCGGCTTGGACATATCGAGGAAGAACTCGGTGAACATGGTCGGGTCGTCGGCGTTCTTCGCCATGATGACGAGGTACTTCACACCGGCCGAGGAGGTGATGAAGGTCTTAGTGCCGTTGAGGTAGATCTTGCCGTTCTCGCGCTTGTAGGTGGTGGCCAGCGCGCCCACGTCGGAACCGGCGCCCGGCTCGGTGCAGGCCGAGTTCCAGATCTGCTCGCCGGAGCCCAGCGTGCTCATGACGGCCTCGATCTGCTCTTCGGTGCCCTCGCGGATGATGGTCTCGAAGCCGGGCAGCTGGTACAGCACGTAGGTGGGGGCGCCGTACTTGCCCAGGATCTCGTACACGGCCATCAGCGTCACGCAGGGCTGCTCCAGGCCCAGGCCGCCGTGGCTCTCGGGGAGCATGATCTGGTCGAAGCCCAGCTCGCAGAGGCCCTTCACCCAGCGCAGCGGGTACTCGTGCTTCTCGTCGCACTCGTGGAAGTAAGTCTCCCAGTTCTCGCTCTCCATGTACTCGCGGTAGCTATCGACGATAAGCTCCTGCTCGTCCGTCAACTTGAAATCCATGACGATCCTCCTTTTAGTGTTTGTGCAACGGGGCTGATCCCCCGCTGTAGCCTTGATTGGTCTTCCGGCCGCGGCGCCTACAGCCCCAGCTGCTCGCGGTAGAAGGTCGCGCCGTGCTCGAGGGCGTCGTTTGCCGCATCGAGCATCTTGGTGTAGTGCAGAAACGCGTGGATGACGCCTTCGAACACCTCGTAGCGGACGGGCGTGCCGTACTGCTCGCAGATGGCGGCCAGCGTGGCGCTGTCGTCGCGCAGCGGGTCGTACTCGGCCGCCGCGATGTAGCAGGCCGGCATGTCGCGCTCCAGGTCGTTCAGGAACAGGTTCGCGTAGGGGCTGGCCGCCAGCTCGGCGGGGTCGTTCGCGTACATCTGCATGTAGAACTGCCAGTCGGCCTCGGTGAGCCCGTCCCACGGGCCGCCCAGAAGGCGCATCGAGGACGAGTCGGTCAGGCCGAACCAGCCGTAGTACAGAAGGCAGCATTTCACGAAGTCGCTCGCGCCCTTCTCCTCGCGCAGGTACATCGTGGCCGCAAGCCCCAGATGCGCGCCGCCGGAGTCTCCGGCGAAGGACAGGCGCTCGCCGTCGATGCCGTGACGGGCGCCCTGCTCGTGCAGGTAGGAGGCCACGGCGGCCACCTCCTCCACCGCGCTGGGGAACTTGGCCTCGGGCGAGAGCCGGTAGTCGACGGCTGCGAGCACCGCGCCGGTCTTCTCGGCCAGGACGCGGCACACGCGGTCGTGCGTGTCGAGGTTGCCCAGCACGAACCCGCCGCCGTGCACGTACACGATGGCCGGCATGGCGGGCTCCCCTGCCGCACGGCCAGCAGCGGCTGCAGCCGTGGGATAGTAGTAGCGCACCGGGATGGCGCCGTAGGGGCCGTCCACCTCGGCATCGAGCTTCTCGGCCATGACCGGTCCGCCCTCGCACCAGAACGCGCGGCCGGCCACGTAGTTCTCGCGCATTTTCTCGAAGCCCACGCTGGTATCGTTCGCGTCGCCCGCCAGCTCGTCCTCTTTGGCGAGCACGGCCTTCATCTGCGGGTTGATCTTCGAGAGCACGTCGAGCTTGTTCATTGCAACCTTCTTTCGCGAACCGATCGATGCGGGATGGTGGATCCGGTGGAACAACGGGATCGAGACGCGGGGACGCTGCTTGCAGCGGCGCGCCCCCGCGCTCGCTGGCGGCGCGTTACGCCTTGGCGGACTCGCCGTCCTCGGCGGCCGCGACCGCGTCGGAGGCACCGAAGTGCTTCTTGATGGAGCGGAGCAGCATGACCAGCGCGATGCAGCCGATGACGCCGAACATGATCTCGAAGCCGAAGATGCTGGAGAACGCTGCCGTGCCCTGGGCGTCGATCATGCCGCCGTACCAGGTGTGGATGAACACGTCAGGCAGGAAGCCGATGACGGACAGCAGGCCGGAGGCGGTGCCGAAGATGGCCATGGGGATCTTGACCTCGGACAGCGGCGAGGAGCCGATGGAGAAGGCGCCGTAGGTGGTGAAGCCGAACACGACCACGAGGATGGAGGCGACCATGGCGCCGGAGGGATCCTGCGGGAACAGGATGAAGCCGACGAGCACCGCGATGGACAGGATGAAGCCGCCCAGGATGGTCTTCGAGGGGCTCTTGATCTTCGTGGCGATGAAGCCGACGATGGGGCCGGCGATGAGGCCGATGCCGTAGGTGCGGATGAGGCCGACGATGTTCACGAGGTTGCCGTCGGCGTTGAAGCACTGCGTGAGGTACGGCGTGGTGTAGGTAGCGCCCTGGTACACGGCGTAGCAGGCGAAGTACGCGACGCAGGCCCAGATGACGCCGGGGTGCTTGATGGCCTGGATGGCCTCCTTGACGCTGAACAGCTTGGCGTCCTTGTTGATCTCGCCCTTGAAGTCGGGGATGATGAAGAAGGAGACGACGCCCAGGACGGCGATGACGACGCCCAGGAAGATGAGCATGGCCTGCACGCCCGCGGAGCCGGAGATGGCCGCGATGATGCCGGCGTTGATGAGGCCGATGACGAGGCCGGTGACGCCGTAGATGGAGTAGCTGATGCCGATCTTGGAGGCGTACTCGTTCTCCTCGCAGCACAGGCGGATGACCTTGAAGCGCGTGCCCCACCACACGAGGATGGAGGTAACGCCCATGAGCACGAACAGGATCAGGCAGATCTGCACGGAAGGCAGCATGGCGTACACGAACACGAGCACGGCGGTGGCGATGAAGCCGACCCATGCCAGCGTGCGCATGCGGAACTTGTCGGCCACGATGCCGGAGGGCAGGTAGCAGATCATAGCGGCGATGCCGTAGGCCGACACCATGAGGCCGAGGTCGGCGTTGGTGGCGCCGAGCGCCTGCATCAGCGGATCGTAGAAGACGTTCTTCAGATACATCGGCGCGTAGATGATCGACGAGCCCATGGAGATGAGCACGACGAGCGCCCACTTGTGCAGGGTGGAGAGCTCCTTGTAGGTAACCTCTCCCTTGCTCTTGGCAAGCAATGACATCCTTACTTCCTTTCTCCTTGTCTGCGCCCGGTCTCTCAGTCGGTCGCCGGCACGTTCATGGCGGCGACCGGCGGTGAACCGAGCCGTTGGGTGCATTCTGTTCGCAGACTGTGGTTTTGCCATCGCAAAATCCCCACTAATTGGCCTAATACTTACTTTCTTGCGAGGCGTTACCGAAGAATTAGTGATAGATTCTCGCCGTGATGAATAAGGCGGAGGCATTGGGAGCCACCCTGCGAAAGGGCAGCTCAACGGCATCATCATCCATCGCTAACGGGAGATAGGAAGGGTGGTCGGCTTTATGACGCTCCAATCGGCAGCACCGTCGGACCGGAAAACGGGAAAAGAGGGGTACTTGACGGATCTTGCGACTCGTCCTGCGCTGAAATACGTGGGATTCGCGTTGCTTTTAGCATGGCACTACGCTCTATGGTTCGTCCCGCACATGTTCACGCAGACCGAACTGCTGGACGAGCGCGTCACCATCTCCTGGCTGGTGAACTTGGGCGCCACCGTGGTCTCGCTGCTGCTCATCGCGTTCGCGCTAGGGCGCAAGCGGCACCTCTCGGCCTACCGTTGGCTCTACATGGCCGCGCCGGCGCTCACCTGCCTTGCAACGTTGGCGATATGCCTGATTCCTCAAGTGTTCACGGTGCCCGGCCTCGCCTACGCGCTGTCCTTCTTTCTCGGCATCACCGAATCGGTCATGTGGATCCTCTGGGGCGAGCGCTACGCCTGCGTGAAGGCGAACTTCACCCTCCGCCACATCGGCACGACGTTCGGCCTGACGCTGCTCGGAACCATCATCCTGGCGTGGGTGCTGCCCTCGTACGTGACGACGGCGTTCGTCTCACTGCTGCCCATCGCCTCCGGCATACTGCTGGTGGCCGCTCGCCGCGACGGCTCGCGGGCGTTTCCGGTGCTGCTGCCGAAGAGCGCGGCCCAGGGCGGTCTCAAGAACATGGTCGCGGTGAGCATCATCACCTTCCTGGCCAGCGTCGCGTGCTACTTCCTCGTGGCCATCATCCCCTGGGAGGTGCTGCCCACCGGAGACGTCAGCTTCACGTTGGGCATCCTCGGAGGGGCGGCCATCATGCTGGGCATCGCCGGCATCAGCATCGCGTCGAAGGACAAGGCCAGCATATTCAAGATGTTCCCCTGGCTGCTGGTGCTGCTGATCGCGGCGTTCGCGCTGTTCCTGGCCGACGAGGTGGCGTTCTTCCCCGCCTTCATCATGGCGACCGGCATCTCGTCGCTGCTGGAAATCCTGCTCATCATGTACTTCGGCATCCTCACCTCGAAAGGTTACGTGACGCCGGCCGTAGCGTTCGCCTTCTCCGGCGCGTTCGTGCGCGCGGGCATCGCCGTAGGCAATACGTGGGCCGTAGGCTACGAGCACGCCCCCGAGCTGGCCTTCGCCATCACGCCCGAGACGTGCCTGGGGCTCATGTGCGTGCTGGCCGTGCTGCTGGTGCCGCTGGTGCGCCAGGAGTTCAACATCGTGGCGCTGACGGCCGCGCCGCCCACGAAGGCCGAGATCGACGAGATCTGCTCCGAAGTGGCCAAGGAGTTCAGCCTGTCGGGGCGCGAGGCCGAGATCCTCGTGCTCATCGCGCGCGGCTACACCACGAACAACATGGCCGAGAAGCTGGTGATATCGCCGTACACCGTGAACACCCACGTGCGGCACATCTACGAGAAGATGCAGATCCACAAGCGCAGCGAGCTGCTGAACTACCTCAACATGCAGCGCAGCGATTTCTAGAAGGCTCTGCATGCAGAAGCGCCCCGATCGGGGCGCTTCGCGTTCGTCATGCTCTCCCGCCTGCTTCTAGATGCAGGGGATCTTTACTTCGCCGGATAGAAGCCGCTCGGCTCTTCGCCCAGGTTGATCATGATGTTCTTCGTCTGGGTGTAGTGCTCGAGCATAATCTTGTGCGTCTCGCGGCCGATGCCGGACTCCTTATAGCCTCCGAACGGCGCTCCGGACGGGATCTGGTTGTAGGTGTTCACCCACATGCGCCCGGTCTTGACGCCCTGCGCGACGCGGAAGGCGCGGTTGATGTCGCGCGTCCAGACGGCGCCGCCCAGGCCGTACACGGAATCGTTGGCCAGGTCGATGACCTCTTGCTCGTCTTTGAACTTGATGACCACGGCCACCGGCCCGAAAATCTCTTCCTGGGCCACGCGGCAGGAGTTGTTCGGCACCTCGATGAGCGTCGGCTTCAAGAAGGCGCCCTTGGCAAGCTCGCCTTCGGTCGCGCGCTCCCCGCCGCAGAGGACGCGACCGCCCTCCTGCTTGGCGATCTCCACGTACTCGAGGATCTTGTTCATCTGATTCTGGTCGATCTGGCTGCCCATCTGGGTGTCGTCCTCCCAAGGCATGCCCACCTTCACCTTGCTGAACGCCTCGCATGCGTCCTCGACGAACTTGTCGTAGATATCCTCGTGCACGAAGATGCGGCTGCCGGCGCAGCACACCTGACCCTGGTTGAACAGGATGCCCAGCTGGATGCCGTCGAGCATCATGTCCCACTTGGCATCGGGGAAGATGATGTTCGCCGACTTGCCGCCCAGCTCCAACGTGGCCGGGATGAGGCGCTCGGCCGCCGCGCGGGCCACGTCGCGACCGACTTCGGTCGACCCGGTGAAGGCAAGCTTGCTGATCTTGGGATTGTCGAGGATGTACTGACCCGACTTCGAGCCGCGGCCCGTGACCACGTTGAATACGCCGGCCGGAATGACGCCTTCGGTGAGCTTGGCAAGCTCGAGCACCGTGAGCGAGGTCGTGGACGAGGGCTTGAACACCGTGCAGTCGCCGGCGGCCAGCACGGGAGCCAGCTTCCAAGCGGCCATGAGGAACGGGAAGTTCCACGGCACGATCTGGCCGACGACGCCGATAGGCTCGTGCAGCACGAGCGACATCATGTTGCCCGGAAGCAGGTCGGCCTCTCCCGTGTCGGCCAGCAGCACGCCGGCGAAGTAGTGGAAATGGTCGACCGAGTACGCCACGTCGATGGCGCGCGTCTCGCGGATAGGCTTGCCGTTGTCCAGCGATTCGAGCAGCGCGAACCTCTCGGCGTTCTCCTCGATGAGGTCGGCCACCTTGTTCAGGATGATGGCGCGCTCGGCCTTCGACGTCTTGCTCCAGGTTTCGAACGCCTTCCATGCGGCGTCGACCGCGCGGTCGACGTCTTCCTTCGTGGCGTCGGCGATGGTGGAAAGCTGCTCGCCGTTGGCCGGGCAGTACACGTCGAGCGTGCCGCCGTCGGACGCGTCGACCCACTTGCCGTCGATGTAGAGCTGGTATGATTTCTGAGCAGGGTTGTTCATGAGTGCTCCTTTCAGATAAGGTCGCATGCCGCTTCCCCGCCGCCGCGTCCGCACCGTCTCTCAACGCGCGATCCGCGGATCCGGCGGGCAGCCCGCATGCCCGCTGAGCGACCTCAAGGCCGTTGCGGCCAAGATACACCCTCGCATGCGATGCGGCGGCCTCCGTTACCAACTGTTAACACGAGCGGTACTATTTCCTCGATTGATGCACGATACGTAACAATTAGGGAACGGCGGGCGTTCGCGAACGGTTCTTTTCGGTCGCGAACGGCCGAGCACGAGAACGGCCTCGGCGCGATGCCGAGGCCGTTCTTCGTCAAGGGGAAAGCGGGAAGCGATATCCGGAAGCGCCCTAGAGGGCCGTGCCGGCGATCCAATCGCCGTACTCCACGTGGCCGTCGTGCTTGTCCACGCCGCGCGCGATGGTGATGCGCTGCACGGTGGGAGCGCCCTCTTCCAACCACATGGCGCGGCAGTCGCGGTACAGGCGCTCGGTCGGGCCGTACGGCGAATCCTCGAAGTAGCCGTCGCCGCCGAAGATCTCCAGCATCTCGTCGGACACCATCTTCACCGTGTCGATGGAGAACAGCTTGCACATGGCGGCCTTCTCGTCGACGAACTCGTTGTGCGGATCCTTGTCGTAGTCGTCGGCGAAGTCCATGACCATGCAGCGCAGTGCGTGGATGTTCGTGGCCATGTTCGCCAGCTTCATCTTGATGGCCTGGCGCTGGATGATCGGCTTGCCGAAGGTGACGCGGTCGCGAGCGCGGGCGATGGACATCTCCAGCATGCGCTGGGCCATGCCGAGGTTCGAGTCGGCGATGTGCACGCGGGAGATGGCGAGCGAGTGCATGGCCACTTCCATGCCCTGGCCCTCCTCGCCCAGCAGGTACTTCGGGTCGAGCACGACGTCGGTCATCTTGAAGCCGGCGTGGCCCGCGCCGCGGCAGCCCATCATGTGCGGCATGGGAACCAGTTCGAATCCCGGCGTGTCCATGGGCACGAAGAAGGCGGACAGGCGCTCGTCGCCCTGCTTCTCAGGGTCGGTCACCGCGATGACGTAGGCGTACTGCGAGCAGTCGGTGTGGGAGATGAGCCACTTCTCGCCGTTGAGCACGTAGTTGCCGTTCTCGTCCTTGAGCGCGGTGGTATGCAGATCGGCGCCGGTGCCGCCCGTCTGCTCGGTCAGCGCGAAGTTCGTGAAGATGGTCTTGTCCTGGAACTTGTCCATGAACTCGGCCTTGAGCTCCGGCTTGCCGTAGTCGTCGAGGATGCGCCAGTTCAGGTCGGCGGCGTAGTGCAGGTGCATGCGCATGCCGCCCGGTCCGCGGGAGAACTCCTCCTGCACCTGCAGGATCTCCTTCTCGGACAGGCCCCATCCACCGTACTCCTCGGGCAGCGCGTAGCGGTACAGGTTGTTCTCGATGGCCAGGTCGTAGAATTCCTGCGGGAACTTGTTGGTGACCTCCACCTCCTTCTGCATCTCCTCGAACGGACCCTCGGCGAGCGCACGCACCGTCTTGAGGTACTCGCGGAACTCCTCTGGGGTAAGCTTGCTCATACATCCTCCTTCAACGTCTTGCCAGACTGTCGGTTTCGCGCTGCTTCCCCGTCGTGTCGGCGAGTGGCAACCGCGTTGGCCTCAGTTTGCACCCTAAACGAATATTTTGTCCAATAGGTAATCGATGATGATTCATTTGCCAAAGGATAGGTTTTGGCTATGGTTCCCCTTCTGCCGTCGATTCCCCCTGGATCAACTGTTTCTTCATCCTGCTGCAATATTGCATATTTTACCAGTTCATACACCCTCTATGCCACCAGCATACCAACGGCTTTGTCCGGTTGCATGGCGCTATCGATAGGAGGAACCTATGAATCGGCCGTCGATTCACTGAAAAGAACCTATTGGACACCAACGCGAATATGGGTGCAAACTGTACGAAGCGACAGCTCGAACGAAACGGGCGCGGCACCCCCTCTCCCGTTTCGCGGGGACACGGACGGACGGGGTCGTGCGCGCAGGACGAGCGCTGCGGACGATCTGCACAGAGAAGGAGCGTTGACTATGGATTTCAGCCTGACCGTCGATCAGGAACTGCTGATCGAGAGCATCCAGGAATTCGCCGAGAGGTACTTCGACGAGGACACCGTGAACGCCATGTACGAGAACCACGGCATCCCCGACGAGATCGGCGAGGCGTACCGCGACGCCGGGTTCGCCTTCATGGGCCTGCCCGAGGAATGCGGCGGCATCCCGTGCGACAAGCTCACGCTGGGCCTCATGACCGAAACGCTGTACCACCGCACCGGCTGCATGACGCCGTTCATGACCGCCATGCTGGCCACGGCCGACGTCGCCGAGTTCGGCACGCCCGAGCAGGTGTCGCTGGTCGTCGACCAGTACAACAAGTCGGGCAAGCCCATCGCATCGCTCGCGCTTTCCGAGCCGGGCGCGGGCTCCGACAACAAGGCCATGAGCACCTACACGAAGCGCCAAGACGACGGCACCTACATCATGAACGGCCAGAAGACCTGGGTCACGAACGGCGGCAACACGCCCTACATGCTGGTGGTGTCCAAGGACGAGCACCCGGCGCACGCCAACGAGAGCATGTCGCTGTGGCTCATCCCCACCGACGCGCCCGGCCTGTCCACCGCCCCGCTCGACAAGATCGGCCAGCAGATCATCCCGTTCGTCGACGTGTTCTTCGACGAGGTCAGGCTCACCGAGGACATGCGCCTGGGCAAGGAGGGCGAGGGCTTTCTGCTGCTCATGAAGAACTTCGAGATCGAGCGCTGCCTCGTGGCGGCCCAGTCCCTGGGCCTTGCGCAGGCCTGCATGGACGACGCGGCGGCCTACGCCAACGAGCGCTACGCCTTCGGCAAGCCCATCGGGTGGAACCCCATGATCCAGGACATGCTTGCCGAGATGGAAACCATCCTGGAGAACTCGCGCAACATGCTGTACAAGACGCTGTGGCAGCTGGATCAGGGAGAATCGGTGCGCACCGAGGCGGCCCTGCTCAAGCGCTACGCCACGGTGGGCTGCACGAAAGTGGCCGACATGGCGCTGGAGATATTCGCGGCGCTGGGCTACACCACGGCCTCCCGCGTCGGCCGCATCTGGACCGACCTGCGCGGCAACCAGCTGGCCGGCGGCACCGTGGAGATCATGAGCTACATCGCCGGACGACAGATCCTCAAGCGCTACGCGAAGTGACGCGCCGCGCAGACACGAAGCAAGCACCCATCGAACGAAAGGAATCCGCATGAACATTGCCGTAGCAGTGAAAGTGGTGCCCGACGACCAGGACATCGCCGTCGCGGCCGACCGCACCCTCGACTACTCCAAGGCCCACCAGGTGGTGAGCGAGTACGACCTCAACGCCATCGAGGCGGCCGCCCTGCTGGCCGAGGATGCCGGCGCCACCCTGTACGCCGTCAGCGCCAGCAACGCGAAGGCCGACGACCTCAAGGTGAAGAAGAGCATCCTGTCGCGCGGCCCCGCCGAGCTGTGCATGATCGCCGACGACGCGTTCGCCTTCGCCGACGCCCGCGTGACGGCGCGCGCCCTGGCGACGCTCGTCCGGGGCATCGGCGAGGTCGATCTCGTGGTGTGCGGCGACGGCTCGGCCGACATGTACGCCGGCCAGGTGGACGTGCAGCTGGCCGCCGAGCTGGGCATGCCGGTGGTCAACGCCGTCACCTCCATCAAGCTGGAAGACGGCGTCGCAGTGGTGGAGCGCACGCTTCCCGACGTCGTGGAGGAGATCGAGGTGCCGCTGCCCGCCGTGGTGGCCGTCACGCCCGAATGCGCCTACCCGCGCATCGCCGGCATGCGCGAGATCCTCACGGCGGGCAAGAAGCCGGCGACGGTGACCTCGGCCGCCGACGCCGGCGTGGACGTGAGCGCTGCGGTGGAGATCGCCAGCGTCACGGCCCCCGAGCAGGCCGCGCGCAAGCGCCAGGTGTTCGACATGAAAAACGACGGCGACTTCGACGCGTTCGCGTCGGCGGTTGCCGCAGCCGTCCGCGCGTAGCCGCAGTACGAAAGAGAGGCATGCATCATGAAAGCATTCGTCATAGCTGAAACCGCCGACGCCCAGAAGGAGCTGTGCGCCGGGGCGCGCACGCTCGCCGATGAGGTCCTGCTCGTCTCCATCGGCAGCGCGCCCCGCACGGGCGTGGCCGACAAGGCCTACGCCGTGGAGCTGCCGCAAGGCGAGCTGGTGGAGAACGCCTACGACGCCGTGGCCGCCCTGTACGACGAGGTCGCTCCGAACACGGTGCTGTTCGAGCCCACCCCGCGCCTCAAGATCGTGGGCGGCCGCCTGGCCGCGCATGCGGACGCGAGTGTGATGTGCGACGTCACCGCGCTCGACGGAGCCGAGGCCGAGAGCCTCTACTTCGGCGGCCTCGCGACGAAGAGGCAGCGCGCCGTCGGGCCCGTGGCCTTCTACTCCTGCAGCGGCACCGCCTTCGACGGCATCGAGGCCTCGGGCACCGACGTCGTGGAAGAGCGCGCGTTCGTCGCCCCGCAAAAACCCCTCAAGCTACGCGGCACGCATGAAGTTTCGCACGCGGGCACCGACCTGAGCCGCGCGTCCGTCATCGTGGGGGCCGGCCGCGGTTTCGCCCACGAGGAGGACTTGGAGCTGGCGCGCAGCCTGGCCTCGGCCGTCCACGGCGAGCTGGCCTGCTCGCGCCCGCTCGCGGAGAACGAGAAGTGGCTGCCCAAGAACACCTACCTGGGCGTTTCGGGCCGCATGGTGTCGCCGAAGGTGTACTTCGCCGTCGGCATCTCGGGCCAGATGCAGCATATGATAGGCGTGCACGACGCCGATGTCGTCGTAGCCGTGAACAAGGATCAAAACGCGCCGGTGTTCGCCCAGGCAGACTACGGCCTCGTGGCCGATCTGCACGAAGCGCTGCCGGCCCTCGTCGAGAAGCTCTCCTAAGCGACCCGACCGACTGAAAGGCTGATTCCATGTCCGATGATCAGTTCGACGCGATCGTCGTCGGCGCCGGGTGCGCCGGCGCGGTCGCAGCCTACCGGCTGGCCTCCGCGGGCCGTTCCGTTCTCGTAGTGGAACGCGGCAACTACGCCGGCGCCAAGAACATGACCGGCGGGCGCATCTACACGCATGCGCTCGCCCGCGTGTTCCCCGACTTCGAGGGAAGCGCTCCCCTGCAACGGCGCATCACGCACGAGAAGATATCGATGGCCGCCCCCGATGCCCTGTTCACCATGGACTTCACGGCCGACGAGCTGCGCGAGTCGGGCAAGGACTCCTACGCGGTGCTGCGCGGACCCTTCGACCAGTGGCTGGCCGAGCGGGCCGAGGAGGCGGGAGCCGACTTCATCTACGGCATCGCCGTGGAGGACCTCATCGTGCGCGACGGGCGGGTATGCGGCGTCGTCGCAGGCGGCGACGAGGTGGAAGCGCGCATCACCGTCTTGGCAGACGGAGCGAACTCCCTGCTCGCCCAGAAGGCGGGACTCGCCGACGACGTCCCCCTTCCCTGCCAGATGGCCGTGGGCGCGAAGGAGACCATCGCGCTTCCGCCGTCGGTCATCGAAGACCGGTTCCTGTGCGCGCCGGGCGAAGGCGCAGCATGGATGTTCGCCGGCGACTGCACGAAAGGGCGCGTGGGAGGCGGGTTCCTGTACACGAACGACGACTCGATCTCGCTCGGCCTCGTGGCAACGCTGTCGGATCTGGCCGCGGGCGACGTGCCCATCTACCAGATGCTGGAGGACTTCAAGCAGCGCGCCGACATCGCCCCGCTGGTCAAGGGCGGCGAGCTGGTGGAGTACTCCGGGCACCTCGTGCCCGAAGGCGGCCTCGCCATGGTTCCGCGCCTGTACGGCGACGGCGTGCTGGTGTGCGGCGACGCGGCCATGCTGTGCATGAACCTGGGGTACTCGGTGCGCGGCATGGACTTCGCCGTCAGCTCGGGCGACCTCGCGGCCGACGCCGTCATGCGCGCGCTCGAGGCCGACGACGTGTCGGCCGCGCAGCTGGCCGCCTACGAGCAGCTGCTCGACGGCTGCTACGTCCTGCAGGACCTCAAGCGCTTCCGCCGCTTCCCGCGCTATATGGAAGAGACGACGCGCATCTTCAACGAGTACCCGGCCATGGCCCGCGACATCATGCTCAACCTGTTCAAGGTGGACGGGCATCCTCAGGCGCGCATCAAAGACAAACTTCTGGGCCCGCTCAAGCGCGTGGGGCTGTGGCGGGTGGCGCAGGACGGCAGGAAGGGGATGAAGGCCTTATGAACGATCCGGTCATCAGCGTGAACGTGGACGCCAAGCTGGCGCTCAACAAGTACAACGTGGACGAGGGGCACGCGCACATCGCGCTTTCGGACGATGCGGACCGCGCGGAGTTCCGCAAGCTCGTGCTGGCCTGCCCCGCCGCGCTGTACAAGATCGACGAGGACGGCGGCCTGTCGTTCGACTATGCCGGCTGCCTCGAGTGCGGCACCTGCCGCATCCTGTGCAGCAGAACCATCGTCGAGCGATGGGAGTACCCCCAGCCCACCATGGGCGTGGAATATCGGTACGGGTGAAGACGCCCCCTGTCGCCATGCCGGCCAGCACGCGGGGCGGCATGGCGGGGCAATACCCTCACATCCTCCTTTTTGTGTAACGGCGCGCGCTTCATTCTCCCGTATAATAGAAGCGGTGTTCGACGCGGCGCACGATCCCAGGGGGCTACCGATGAACCTTTCGCAGCTGTACTACTTCCGCAAGCTCGCAGAGCTGCAGCATTACGCCAAGGCAGCGAAAGAGCTCTACATCACGCAGCCTTCCCTGTCGAACGCCATCAGCTCGCTCGAACAGGAGCTGGGCGTGTCGCTGTTCCAGAAGACGGGACGCAACATCCATCTCACGAAGTACGGCGCCGAGTTCCTCGCCTACGTGAACAAGGGCCTCGAGCAGATAGACAAGGGCATCGCCATCATGAAGAACTACGCCGGCACGGGCGACGGCGGCAAGATCGACCTCGGCTGCATCATCACCGTGCAGACCGACTTCATCCCCAAGCTGCTCAACGGCTACAAGGCCGCTGCCGGCGGCGTCGCGTTCAACGTGCGCGAGGACACCTCGTTCCCCCTGGTGAAGGATCTGCTGAGCGGCTGCTACGACGTGGTGTTCTGCGCGAAAGGCGACGAACACCCCGACCTCGCCTACGTGCCCGTGCTCACGCAGAAGGTGGTCGTGGCCATGAGCTCCGACTGCCCGCTGGTCGAGAAGCCGTTCGTCACCCCGGCAGACCTGCTGGAGCAGCACCTCATCACGTACGTCGACACCATCCCGCTGGGACGCGCCGTCAAGCGCATGCTCGAAGAGCGCGATATCAAGAACGTGGAGTACAACTACCTCGACGAATCCATCCTGGCCGGCTTCGCGGCCAACGGCGTGGAGGCGGCCGTCATGCTGGACACCTTCCTGCTGCGCATCGTTGACGACGTGGTGGTGAAACCCTTCTATCTGAGCGCCCTCGAACGGCGCAGCTGCTACCACCGCGTGTACATGGCCTACAGCACGAGGAACTACCACCCCTACTGCGTAGACCATTTCATCCAGTACGTCGCCGAGACGAAAGCGCTCGAGCCCGATCCGAACGCCCGCTACATCGATTGATCCCGACTCCTTTGGAGGATTGCCATGGCAAACGCAGTCGCCGCCCTGAGCCCCACGCGCACCCGCGCCACCTGGAAGCCCGGCGTGTCCGACGAGCCGCTGCCCTTCTACGGCTGCGGCGGATGCTCGGCGGTGTTCGTGGGCGTCGACGGCGGCGAGGGCCCGCTGCTCTCGGGCGGCGGGAGGCGCCCCGTCATCGAGCTGCCCTACGCGCCGGCGCCCGATCCTGCCGCCTGCGGCGGCTTCCTCGAGCGCCTCCCGGCGGCCAGCGCTGCGGACTGCGCCGATTCGATCGAGCTTTCCTACGACGTGGTGGGAGGCTTCGACGCGAACGCGCTCAGGGTGTTCTGGACTGTGCGCGAAGCCGGCTGCGAACCGCGCTGGTTCGCGCTCAAGGCGTTCACGGGAATGCAGCTGAAGTACGTGCTGCCAGGCAAGCGGGCGCCTATCGTGTTCGCGCTGGGCGACGAGGACGCTTACGCCTACTGCGACGAGGATCCCTGCGTCGGCTGCACGTTCCGCTGCAAGCGCGGCTTCGAGCTGTACGCCTACGTCGAAAAGGTCGGGCTCGTCGCGCAGAGCGTGCACCGCGAGGCCGTCACGCGCTAAGCGACGCCCCCTCCGCCCGATCAGGCCGGAAACCCAGGTCGATCCCGGCGCCTTCGGCGTCGAATCCCTTCACGAAGTCGATGAACGACTGCACGGCCGCGGTCTTGGCGTGCTTCGCGTTGACGGCCAGGTACACCCAGTAGAAGTCGGGGCGCACGCCCTCGAGCGGCACCGTCGTTATGTTCGAGAACACCTTGAGGCCGATGGAGTTCAGCATGAGCGCGGCCAAGCCGCCGTCCACCGACAGGGCGGACGCCATGGTGATGTCGTCGTCGTAGAGCGCCTCGACGCCCTCGAGCGGGCTCTGCTCCAGGATGCGCTGCACCGCCTCCCCGATGGGAGTGCCCCGCCGGTACGTGATCAGGCGCTGGCCGCACAGCTCTTCCAGCGCGATCGAAGAGCGGCCCGCCAGCGGATGGTCCGCGCGCACGCCCAGCTCCAAGCTGCGGTTCAGCACGGGAAAGTACTCGATGTCGGGCTCGCGGTCGCGCCGCCCGCAGAAGGCGACGTCGAGCGTCTCGTTGTGCAGGCTCTGCGTGAGGTAGTTCGTGAACGCCTGGTACGTCTCGATGCGCACCTCGTCGCCGACGTGCTCGCGATAGGCTTTGAGCAGCGTGGGCAGGTAGTCGTCCTGCACGGTGAACGTAGCGCCCAGGCTCACGGTGCCGCCCAGCTGCGTTTTTCGTCGGTTCATCGCGTCGATGCCGTCGTCGAGGGAACGCAGGCTGTCGCTCACGTAGCGGTAGAACTCGCTGCCGTTCGACGTCAGCTTGACGCTGCGCCCGTCGCGGCAGAACAGCGCGACGCCCAGCTCCTTCTCCAGCGAGCTGATCGCGTCGGAGAGCGTCGGCTGGGCGATGTAGAGCTCTTTCGCCGCGCGCGTGTAGTGCTGCAGCTCGGCGAGCTTCTTAAAGTAGTAGAGCTGGGACAGGTTCATAGCGATGCTCCCCCGCGATCCCGACCGGTTGAAGAAGACGCTCGTCGGGGGCTCGCCGCAGCGGGCCCCCGATCAAGCCGAAGAGCTGTTCTAGCAGAGTATAGAGCCTATTCGGTCCACTGGCTCTTGAACTTCTTGGCGTTCGCGAACGTGTAGAAGCCGAGCAGAAGGATGAGGACCAGCAGCACCAAGCCGACGATGAACACGGCGTTGAAGCCGAAGCTGGAACCGATCCAAGCCCAGATCATCGATGCGAAAGCGGCGATCAGGTTGAACACGGTGCTCACGCGGGAGTAGATCACGGAGTAGTCGCGCGAACCGAACGACTGGCGCACGATGACCGGCACCAGCACGACGGCCGTGGCGTAGAACGCGCCGAAGATGAATGCGCCGCTGTACAGGATGTACTCGGAAGCAATGCCGAACCAGCAGAGCAGCACGCCGGCGACGCCGCAGACGAACGCGAACACCAAAGCGCCCTTGGCGTTGCGGTCGGCGACCACGCCCAGGATGAGCTTGAACAGCGCCTGGCCCACCATCATGACCGTGGTCATGATGCCGCCGACCACCAGCACGTCGAACGCAACGTCGGTGAGGGACTTCGTGTAGGTGGGGAACTGCATGGCGATGAGCACGGCGATGTTGATGAGGCCCGCGAACACGCACACGGAGTAGAACGCCGGGGTCTTCATGGCGGCCGCAGCGGACAGGCCGGTGGGCTTGGCCGGAGCCTGGCCGGCAACCACGGAGGCGCCGTACGGGGCCAGACCGCAGTCCTCGGGCTTGCTGCGCACGCAGAACAGCGTGAACGGCAGCGAGGTGACCAAGGCGATGACGGCCCAGATCAGATAGATGGTATGGAAGTCCATGCCGCTGGAGCGCAGCCCGGTGAACACCGCAGACCACACGGCGCCGCCGATGCCGGTGAACGCCATGCACAGGCCGATGAACGTGCCCGCCTTGTCGGCGAACCAGCGGTTGATCAGCGTGGGGATGGCCAGCCACAGGATGGAGATCTCGCCCAGGCCCAGCAGCACGGCGGCCAGGTAGAACATCCAGATCTCGTTCGAAACGCTCATGAGCAGGAACGCGCCGCCCACCAAGCAGGCCGAAACGGACAGGATGATGCGGATGTCCACGGTCTGCAGCAGCTTGCCCATGAACGGCGAGGCGACGGTCATCGTCAGGTACATCACCGTGACGTACATGGCGAACGCCGTGGTCTCGACGCCCAGGCCCTCGGCGACGACCGGCTGGAACAGGCCCCACGTGGAAAAGCACAGGGCCGAGCACCCGAAGGTGATCATGATGCCCGTGAGAACGACGAGCATATGGCGCACGCTCATCTTCTCTTTCTTAGCTACGGTACTCAATTTGTCCTCCTAATTTTTCCGTCGTCCCCCTTCGTGGAATTGAGCGCGCACGAAAGGGAACGGCACCCCTGACACGGTCTGCTTAGAGCAGGCTCTCTAGCAGTCATTATTCCGCGCTGCTTGGCATGCGAGAATGGTCATAAAACCGGAACTGACCCGTAAACAGGTGACGCAATGGATAATATCGGACAATTGAGTAATAGTTTTGAGCAGATGCACAGGACTATCTGGCAGGCCTGTCACCCAAACCGCGAAAAAAGAGGGATGCCTGCCGACGTATGCGGCAGGCATCCCTGCAAACCTCGCTTGCGCGTTCGGCGAGGCGGCGTCAGTACTTCTCCATGATGAGCCGCGAGGCGATGTACACCATGATCTGGTCGGTGCCTTCCGCGATCTGGTTGCCGCGGCAATCCTGCCACAGCTGGCTCACCCGCGCGCCCTCCGTGTATCCCATGCCGCCGAGTATCTGCATGGCGCCCGATGCCACCTCGGTGGCGGCGTCGGGCACGTAGCGCTTCATGAGCGCCACCGACAGACGCTCGTCGGGGCCGCCGTTGTCCACCGCCAGCGCAGCCCGGTACAGCATGGAGTTCATATTGTAGATGCTCACTTCCATGTCGGTGAGCATCTGCTCGATCTGCTGGAAGCGGCCGATCTGCACGCCGAACGCCTTGCGGCTGCGCGCGTGCGCCACGGCGTCCTCCATGGCTGCGCGCGCCATGCCCAGCGACGACGCGCAGGTGAACACGCGGCCGAACTCCAGCAGGCGGAACAGCTGGCGGAAGCCTTCCTGACGCCCGTTCAGGCGATAGGCCGGCGACAGCTCCACGTTATCGAACACGAGCGTGGCGAACGGCAGCATCGACTGGCCGATCTTGTTGATAGGGTACGCGCTCACGCCCTTGAGGTGGCGCGGCAGCAGCCAGAACGTCATGGGCGGGTACTTCCCCGGCGCCTCGCAGTCGCGGTCGATGGCCGCCACCATGATATAGGGGGCGTACTCGCCGTTGTTCACGTAGGTCTTGCGCCCGTTCAGGATGAGATGCTCGTCCACCGTGCGCGTGTACGTCTGCATGTTCATGGCGTCCGAGCCCGCTTCCGGCTCCGAGATGGCCAGCGCGAACAGCAGCCGGCCCGTCTCGCGGTAGTCCTTCAGCACGTCGGCGAACTCGCCTTCGTCGGCGAACTGCCGCACGATGGAGAGGTTGAACAGGTCGTTCTGAAACGGCAGCGTGGCGCCGGCGCACCTCGACAGCTCCTCGATGATGAGCGCCTGCGAGCACAGGCTGAACGTGCCGTCACCGTCCTCCAGCTCTTCGAGCCCGAAGTACAGATCCACGAACCCCTTCGCCACCTCGTCGGGAAGACCCTGGTCGCGACGCCATTGGTGCACGTGCTCGGGGGTGAACGTCTCCTCGCCGAAGGCGCGGAACGCTTGCACGAGCTTGCGCTGCTTGTCAGTCAATTCGAAATCCACGTGGTGCCTTCTTTCCTCCGAAACGCCCCAGCGCCCGCGTGCGTTCCCGCAGACCCTGCAGCGCTGCAATCAGGGATTACTTGTTACCAGTATACTGAGACAGCCCTACCGCATCACCCCCAAATCGGCCGAATTAACCAAAAGCATGGACGGAACCGACGATTTGCACCCACACTGCCCGGCATATGGCCAACAAATCGGTGAACCTGTGAGTGAAACCCTCTGGGCATGACAAAAATAGTGAGCGACCATCAAGTATAAATAATTGTCCATGGCAACAAATATTAGAGTATGTGAGTATAACGACAGGAGAAAACCACCCACCATAAAGGAAAGGAGAACCGTCGTATGACCGTCACTGAGGAACTCAATGGCTACGGCCCGCTTGCGGGCATCAAAGTGGTCGAGATGTGCACGTACGTCGCAGCTCCCGCAGCCGTCAGAGTATTGTCCGAAATGGGCGCCGAAGTTCTGAAGATCGAATCGTTCGACGGCGATATCCAGCGCACGCAAGGTCCGGGCTTCGGCTGCGATCTGACCGACACCGAGGATCCGACCATCGACCTCAACAACACCAACAAGAACTGGATCTCCCTCAACTTGAAATCCGAGGAAGGTCTGGCCATCGCGAAGAAGATGATCGGCGAAGCAGACATCTTCATGAACAACATGCGCACGGCCGCCCTGGAGAAGCTGGGCCTCGACTACCCCACGCTGTCCGCCGAGTTCCCCGGTCTTATCTGGGCTCAGATGCGCGGCTACGGCGAGTTCGGCGAGTTCGCACACTCCCCCGGCTACGACGCTGTGTGCTGGGCTGCCCGCGGCGGCGTCGCGGGTACCTTCTGCGAGAAGGGCACGTCGCCGGCCATTCCCCCCCAAGCGTTCGGCGATTACAACACCGCGACCATGATGGCCGCCGGCATCTTGGGAGCGCTGGTGAACAAGCTGCGCACGGGCAGGGGCGACAAAGTCGTCGTCAACCTGTACCACTCCGCCATCTGGGGCGGCAGCATCGCCGTGTGCGCGCAGCAGTTCGGTGCCGACTACCCGAAGACGCGCAAGGACGTGCCGAACCCGTTCAACAACACGTACAAGACCGCGGACGACAAGTGGATCTACATCTGCCAGCCGCAGCATAACCGCTATTACAACGACATGATGAAGATCATCGGCCGCGACGACCTGGTCGACGATCCGCGCTACGCCACGGTTGAGAACCTCAAGGAAAAGCACCTGCAGCCGGAGCTCATCGAGATCCTCGAAGGCGGATTCGTCCAGAAAACGCTCGACGAGTGGCTGCCCATCCTGGCCGAATGGCAGGTGCCCAGCCAGAAGGTCTTCCGTTACACCGACATCGTCAAGGACGAGGAGGCGTACGTCAACGACGCTATCCGCAAGGTGAACTACCAGGCCTTCGGCGAGCGCGCGCTGCCTACCACCCCGATCCGCTACGCGAACTTCGGCGATCCCCCGGTGGTGCTGTCCAAGCCCATCGGCTACCACACCGCCGAGTACCTGCACAAGTACGGCTACACCGACGAGCAGATCGCCGAGATGGAAGCCGCCGGTGCCGTCAAGTGCTATCACGGCGAGGAAGTGCCGGACGTCATCTTCAAGTCCGAGCGCCAGCTCGCCGGCGAGGCTCCCTGCAACTGGTAGACCTCCGACCGCCAAAAGAACCGCAGCGGATTGCTGCGGTTCTTTTTTTGCGCCGGGCTCCGTCGCCGCTTTGGCTGAAGCGCCTGCGGCTACCCCAGGCGCTTCAGCAGCTCGACCATGTCCTCGCCCAGCTGGCGGGCGTAGGCGAACGCCGTCGCGTCGTCCTGGACGCGGCGCCAGCGGATGCGGCCCTCCTCGTCCAAACCGGCGAACTGGGACGCAGCCGTGCCGTTGGCTTTCACGGGCCCCTTCGGACGCGGATGAACGACCAGCATCTCATGAGCGGCGAAGAAACGGTCCAGCACGCCGAGCGTCTCCTCGGCACCGCAGTCGACGAGCCCCGACGTGGTCACTGCTCCGCCCGCCTTGCCCTTGAGCGCGTTGGCGACCATATGCAGCGGGCGCGTGCGGTCGATGAACGTCTTGGTGCGCGCCGACACGTTCGCAAAGTAGTCCGGCGAGCCCACGATAATGCCGTCGGCGGCCTTCATCTTCGCCACGAGGCCGTCCATGTCGTCCGACAGCGTGCAGGCCGGCTTCGCCAAGCAGGCGTTGCACCCGATGCAGTAGCCGATGTCCAACCGGGCGAGCTCCACGAGCTCGGTTTCCGCGCCCGCGCCCTGCGCCGCGTCGAGCGCCGCTAGGAGCAGGGCGGCCGTCCCCTTGCCCGGCCGGTGGCTTCCGTTGATGGCCAGAATGCGCATGTTCTCGTCCTCTCTCTAAATACGAAGCGCCCCCGACCCGCAGAGCGGTCCGGGGGCGCCAAAACGCGGGCGCGTGCGCGCGCCGTGCGCCTTACAGGTTGTGGAACTGGTACTTCTCCGGGTTGTCCTTCACGTCCTGCTTGTTCTTCGGGTTCATCTTGCCGACGCCCATCTGACCGTCGTTCGTGTTGGAGGCCAGAACCTGGTTGCGGTTCTCCATCTTGACGACGTTCTCGAAGCTGGTGCCGTCGAGGGAGGCCTGCAGGCACTCCTTCGTGAGGCGCAGACCGAACGGGGCGGTGGCGTCGCACATCTGCTGAGCGAATGCCACGGCCTCTTCGACCACGTCGTCGTCGGCGACAACCTTGTTGGCGAAGCCCCACTCCAGCAGCTTCTCGGCACCGAAGCGGTTGGGGTTCATGAGGATCTCGCAGGCGCGGGCGTAGCCGACGATCTTCGGCAGGAAGAACGCGCCGCCCATGTCGGTGCCGGTGTAGCCGATGGACAGGTAGCCGGCGTTCATCTTGAACGACTCGCCCAGCACGCGCATGTCGCACGCGCAGGAGATGGACAGGCCGCCGCCCACGGCGTAGCCCTTGAGGGCGCCGATGATGGGCTGCTCGCAACGGCGCATGTTGATGATCTGGTCGGAGCACATGCGCTGCATGATGTAGAAGTCGCGCTGGATGCGGCCCATGTCCTCGGGCGGATCGAGCGCCAGGTCGTTCAGGTTGAAGCCGGCGCAGAAGGACTTGCCCTCGCCCGTCAGCACGATGACGCGGCAATCCTTGTCCATGCGCACCTTGATGAGGAAGTCGTTGAACTCGGCCATCTGGGCGTACGACATGGCGTTGAGGTTCGCGGCATCGTTGAAGCTGCACACGTACACCGGGCCGCGACGGTCGATGATGAGCTTCTCATAGTCGTACTCGAACTCCGGCAGATGGTAATCCTCTTGATACACGCTCATTGGCACTACCCCTTTCCCTGTGGTTTCATATCATTCGCTTCTTAGGCGCCGCGTCGGGGACGAGCGCTCGGCGAGGCCGTGTTCACGACCCTTCTTTATGATCGCCCCAACAACGCGATTAATCTACGGACAATAGACTGATACTGTCTAAGATATGAAATGCTCAGCCAACATATCCTTAATTTTGTCCTATTAATTGCAGAAAACGGGAACGAGAACCTTTGAGACTCATGTTCCGATCAAAAAGATAACCTCATCCAGTCCTGCGCTGTCCATAATGAAATATATTCTATGATCAGGCTTTTTTCTATCGATAGACTTTGGCTATCGACGCATAGGAAGTTCCTATCGGTATACCCACAAATACCGATCATCGACCATCATCTTCGGGTTTACAATAAATGGCACGAACCACGACGTGCGAGCATAGAGCATGTCGCCCGGCGCATCGCGTCAACGCGCTGAGCCGGACACGAGGGGGCCCGTCGAAGCGGGCAGCAGATCGAGTTCATGCGGAACATCCGGCGGGGGACGTCGGGTGAGAGAAGCGAGCTGTCATCAAGAGAGGACTCAGGGGCGATGATTACCGATCTCAAAATCAATGCGGAGAGAAAGCAATTCTACTACGAGAAAGGATACTGGACCGAGAAGACCCTCGGCGACGTATGGGCCGACCGCGTCGCCTCCCATCCGGAGCGCACGTACGTCAGCGACGACCAGGGATCGTCCTACACGTACGGCGAGATAGACGACAAGGCGGCGCGCCTGGCAGCATGGCTCGTCGAGCAAGGGGTGGCCCCCGGGGACGTGGTCACGTTCCAAATGCCTACGTGGGCGGAGTTCTGCATCGTCTATGTGGCAGCCCTCAAGGCCGGCGCGGTCATGCACCCTCTTCCGCGCAACTTCAACGACGCCGACCTCGTCTACGGCATGAACCTCGTGGGCTCGAGGGCGTTCATCTGCCCCACCAAAGTGGCGAAGGTCGACTTCGAGAGCCAGATTTTGAGCATCGTCGACCAGATACCGACGCTGGGACCTGTGGCGCTCGTGGACAAGGCGGCGCCGAAGCACTCCGAGCTGCCCACGGTCGCGGAGATATGCGCGCGCTATGAGCCAATTGAATACCCCCCCCCCATCACGTCTGACGACGTAGCCTGCATCCTGTCCACGTCCGGCACCACGGGCAAGCCCAAAGCGGTGCTGTTCACGCATAACAACCTCATCTTCTCCGAGCGGTCGTTCGTAAAGGGTACCGAGCGAACGGCGGACGACGTCATGTTCATGGCATCCCCGCTCAACCACGCCACCGGGTTCTTCCACGGCCTCATCTCCCCCATGATCCTGGGCGGGCGCACGGTGCTGCAGCAGGACTTCCGTCCCGCGCAAGCCATCGAGCAGATGAACCGCGAGGGCTGCACCTGGTCGATGGGTGCGACGCCGTTCATCTACGACATGCTCAAGTGCATCGAGTTCGAGGACGGCCCGCGGTTCGAAACACTGCAGCTGTTCCTCTGCGGCGGCGCACCGGTGCCCGGCAACCTCGTGCAGTGCGCGCACGGCCACGGGGTCATGCTCGCCGAGATATACGGGTCGACGGAAAGCTGCCCCCACATCTTCGTGCCCCCCGCGAAATGCCTCGAATGGAACGGAGCCTGGTCGGGCATCCCCTTCCCCGGCATCGAGGTGCGCATCGTGGACGGCGACCGCAACGACGTGCCGCGCGGCGAGCAGGGCGAGGAGATCTCGCGCGGGCCGCACCAGTTCGTGGGCTACCTCAACGCCAAGGAGCGCACCGATCGCGCGCTCGACGACGACGGCTGGTTCTACAGCGGCGACCTCGGCTACATGGACGAAGAGGGGCGCATCCGCATCAACGGGCGCAAGAAGGAGATCATCATCCGCGGCGGCGAGAACATCTGCGCGCGCGAGATCGACGACGATCTGATGGGGTGCCCCGGCGTGGGCGAGACGGCCACCATCGGCATGCCCGACGAGCGCCTGGGCGAGCGCATCTGCACCTTCGCGGTGCCCGTCGACGAGCGTCGCCCCACCGTGGAGGACGTGACGGCCTACCTGGCCGAGAAGCACGTGGCCAAGCGCCTGTGGCCCGAGCGCATGGAGTACATCGACGAGATCCCGAAGACGGCCACCGGCAAGGTGAAGCGCTTCGAGCTGGCCAAGGAGCTGGCGAAGCGCATGGAGAACGAGTAGGGAAACAGAGAAACCGCAGACGATCCGAAGAAGGCCGGGGCAAGCGCCCCGGCCTTCTCGCATGCAGAGGCATCGACAGGGTGTCATCCTGAGCGGAGCGCGAGCGAATCGAAGGATGACACCCTGTCGCGCCTCCTGCGCTCAGGACGGCAGCTTGCCGGACTGCGCGAGGTATTCCAGCTGGGCTTGGATGTTGATGCGCGCGGCCGGATCGAGGCGCGCGTCCACGTCCTGGTACACGGCCTCGATGATGCGGTCGACGTCGAGCCCGGCGCCCGCCTCCGAGGCGGCGCGCACGCGCTCCAAGCGATCGAGGCGATGACGGTAGACCCGGTCGATGGCTTCGAGCGGATGATCGATAAGCGGCCCATGGGCCGTCAGCAGGCGCGCGACGTTGCGCTCGACGACCGTGGCGCGCAGACGCTCGAGGCTTTCCAGGTACGCCGCCAGGCTGCCATCGGGCCAGCAGATGAGCGTGGAGCTTTGCTTGAACAGCATATCCCCCGTCATGACGGACGCGTCGGAGGGCATGAGGAAGCCCACGAGATCGCTCGCATGCCCCGGCAACGGAACCGCTTCGAGGCGCGGCGCGCCGGCACCGAGATCGAGCGGCCCGTCGGGCAGCGTGCCGCTCCGGCGCGACAGCACCGGCGCTCCCGTCATCGCCGCGAAGCGCTCGGCGCCTTCCGCATGGTCGGCATGGTCGTGCGTCAGCAGGACGGCGGCCACCTCGTGCCCGTCCTCGGCGCAGGCGCGCTGCACGGCGCGCAGATGCGGCGCGCTGTCAGGGCCGGGATCCACCACGACGCACGCGGGCGAGCCCGGATCGGCCAGGATCCAGGTGTTCGTGCCGAGGTACGTGAGAGGCGACGGGTTGTCGGCGAGGATCACGCGCGCATGAGCCGACACGCGCCGGCTTCCCCACGAAGCCCGACCCGTCGCGACGACGGGGCACTGCATCACGGCAGCCTGCATGTCAGCACCGCCCTTCCCCCTTCGCGCACGGCGGGTTCCAGCATCACGCGGCCCGTCTCCTCCACGCCTGCCGCGAACGACTCCACGCCGGGCGCATGCAGGAGGTGCGCCAGGTTGTAGGCCGTCGGCGGCACGAGGCGCACTAAACCCTGCGCGGCGCGGTCGAACATGGCCTGCGGATCCACCCATCCGGCACGATCGGCCTCGCTGGTGCGGCTGTCGGGCTCCTGCCCTGTGGGCGCGAGCGCGGCGAAAAAGTAGGTGTCGTAGCGGCGCGGCTCGAACTCCGGCGTCAGCCAATGCGAACGCAAGCCCAGCAGATCGGCGCGCAAGGCGAGGCCGTGGCGCTTCAGCACGTCGGCGAGCGAGGTCTCGTGGGATACGAGCCGGCGGCGCTCCTCGGCCCATGCGGGCTCGGAGGCGTCCAGCGAGCAGACGCCGCGCTCGTCGCCGGCCAGCAGCACGCCGCACTCCTCGAACAGCTCGCGGGCGGCCGCCGTCACCACGCGGCGCGCCACGTCGGCGCTGGTGCCCATGCGACGCGCCCAAACCTCCTCGTCGGGGCCGATCCACGAGCACCGCGCGCCGTCGTCGGCGGGATCCACGCCCCCGCCCGGGAACACCACGGCCTCCGGCACGAACGCCATCGTCGCCGCCCGGCGCAGCATGAACACCTCGCGCGGGCTGCGCACCAGCATTACCGTGGCCGCCAGCCGCGGCACGGCCGGAGCCGTCCCTGCGGCGCAGAACCCCTCGTAGGCGCGGGCCAGCTGCTCGCTCATCGGCACTTCGAGCATCTCGCCCGACCTCCACGCGTTCATAGCCCCGCCTCCTTGCGCATGCATACCATCCAGCTCGGTTCGCCCCTTCCGCGCGACGCGCGGAAGGAGTTTTCCTCATGGTATCACCGCGACAGAGCCAGCGCGTCGGACAACAGCTCGGCGATGTCCCGTACCGGCAGGGCATCGTCCTGGGACGCCAGGCCGTCTTCCAGCATGGACAGGCAGAACGGGCAGGCGGTGGCCACGGCGTCCGCACCGGTGTCGCGCGCCTGCTCGGCGCGCAGGACGTTCATGCGCCGCCCCTCGCGCTCCTCGAGCCACATGCGCCCGCCGCCCGCGCCGCAGCAGAAGCTCTTCTCGCGCGTCCGCTCCATCTCCACCACCTGGGCGCCGCACGCCTTCACCACCGCACGCGGCTCGTCGTACACGTCGGCGTAGCGTCCCAGGTAGCACGAGTCGTGGTACGTGACGCGCTCGAACGCCGCCTGCGCGCCCGCCCGCTCCGCGCCCGGCAGCCTCCCTTCGGCCACGAGCCTCTCGAGCAGCTGCGCGTGCCGCACCACTTCGAACCGGCCGCCAAGCTGCGGGTAATCGCGCTCCAGCGCCTGGGCGCAGTGCGGGCACTGCACGATGATCTTCTTCGCGCCGTAGGCGTTCAGCGTCTCGATGTTCTCGGTGGCAAGCTGGTAGTACAGAAACTCGTTGCCCATGCGCCGCGCCGCGTCGCCGCAGCACTTCTCCTCCGGGCCGATGACGGCGAAGTCCACGCCCGCATGCCTCAGCAGCGCCACGAGGGCGCGCGACACCTTGCGGTTGCGCGCGTCGTACGCTCCCGAGCAGCCAGGCCAGTACACGTACTCCGCCTGCGGACGGTCGGCCAGCGTGGGCACGTCGAGCCCCTCCGCCCATGCCATGCGGCTCTGCCACCCCAAGCCCCACGGGTTGCCGTTCGTCTCGAGGTTGCGGAAGGCCGCCTTAGCCTCCGACGGGAACGCGCTTTCCATCGACACCTGGTAGGTGCGCATGCCCACCACCTTCGGCACGTGCTCCAGCAGCGCCGGGCACGCCTCCATGCACGCGCCGCACGTAGTGCACGACCACAGCGCCTCGGGCGCGACCACGTCGCCCACGAGCGCCTTGTCCAGCACGGCCCGCTGCTCCTCGGTCGGCTCGAACGCTTCGCCCGCCGCTTCGGCCCGACGCTCGGCGCGCACGAGCGGCCCGCGCTCCCCCAGATGGGCGTCGAGCGCCTGCATCAGGTCCTTCGGCGACAGCGGCTTGCCGCTTCCGTGCGCAGGGCACACCGTTTCGCAGCGGCCGCAGCGCACGCACGCCTCGGCGTCCAGCAGGTCCTTCCATGTGAAGTCCTCCAGCTTTCCCACGCCGAACTCTTCCAGCTCCTCGTCCTCGAGGTCGACGTAGGACAGCGTCCCCTTCGGCTCAAGCGGACGGCAGTACACGGTGGCCGGGACCAGCAGCACGTGCACGAGCTTCGAGTACATCCAGTACGCCAGGATCCCGAAGGCGATGGCCATATGGAACCACCATAGAACCTGGTGCGCCGTCGACACCTGGGCGGCGCTCAAGCCTGCGAACAGCGGCGCGAACAGATTGCCGATGGGCGACCACGCGGCCCACGGATCGTTCGTACCCACGATGCGCAGCCCCTCCACGACGAAGCCCGTGACGCCGATGACCAGCAGCCATGCCAGCACAACGATGTCGGCCGGCTTCGTCTCGAGCGACGGGTTCCTGCCGGCCGCCCGCCGCACGATGCAGGCGACCATCGCGATGCAGAACGCCAACCCCGCGATATCGGTGCCGAGCGCCAGCACGTACAGGTAGTAGTCGCCCTTGGCGATGTCGAGCCCCAGGTCCACCTGCACCGCATAGCTCGCCGTGGCCACCACCATGACGGCCATGCCCACGTACATCCCGAGGTGCGCGATGCCGACGCCCCGCTCCTTCACGACGGTGACCTGCAAGAGCGCGTCCACGAACGCGCCCTTCAAGCGCTCGAGCGGGCGATCGCCGCGCTCAAGCGGTCGGCCGATCTTCCACAGGCGGTAGCGCCGCCAGAAGAAGTACGCGGCGACGACCAGCACCAACAGGAAGCAGGGGTACACGAGCCACGACCCCTCGATGTTCCACAGCGCCTCGCGCGAAGGCGTCGCCGCATCCATGCTAGGACGCCTTGCCCGCGCGGAAGGCCTCGGTCAGAAGAGGCACCGCCTCGAACAGGTCGGCCACGATGCCGTAGTCGGCCACCTTGAAGATGTCGGCCTGCGGGTCGTTGTTCACGGCCACGATGCACTTCGACGCCGCCGCGCCCGCCATATGCTGGATGGAGCCCGAGATGCCGCAGGCTATGTAGAGCGAAGGCGCGACGGTCTTGCCCGTCTGTCCCACTTGGAACTGGATATCGGTCCAGCCCTCGTCCACCGCGGGGCGCGAAGCGCCTACGGCGGCGCCCAGCACGTCGGCCAGCTCCTCCACGAGCGCGAATCCCTCCGCGCCCTTCGTGCCGCGCCCGCCCGACACCACGATGTCGGCCTCGGTCAGCTCCACGCGGCCCGACGCCCGGCGCACCACGTCGGCCACCGTCTGGCGCACGTCGCCGAACCCGTCGACGTGCTGCATGAGCACCGGAGCCGTGCGACCCTCGACGGGCGCGTCCGGTTCGAACGCCTTCGGGCGCACGGTGACCACCATTGGCCGCGCATCGGCGGCGAACGCCACGTCCGCGAGCACCTTGCCCGAGTACGGCTCGCGCGTGAACACGAAGCCTTCCTGCGCGTCGGCCTCGATGCCCACCACGTCGGCGACGAAGCCGGTGCCCAGGCGCTGCGCGAGCACGGGAGCCACGTCGAGCCCGGTGGCTCCGTCGGCGAGCAGCAGCGCCTCGGGCTGCCGTTGCGTGATCAGCGTCTCCAGCGCTGCGGCGTAGGCGTCGGTGGTGTAGGGATCCAGCGCCGGATCGTCCAGCACGAGCACGGCGTCGGCTCCCGCCGCGCCGAGCGGGTCGAGATCGACCTCGCCCAGCCCGCTGCCCAGCACGACGGCCGACACGTCCCCTCCGGCCTCTTCCGCCATTCGGCGGGCGGCAGCCAACATCTCGAACGTCACGCGCGGAAACGTCCCGTGCTTCGGCTCCGCGTATACCCATACTTCTGCCATGGATGCTCTCCCTTCCCGTCCTACCAGACCTTGGCTTCGGTTTCCAGCAGCTCCACCGTGGCGGCCACCGCTTCGGCGACCGTCTCGCCTTCCACGATGCGACCGCCCTGGCGCGCGGGCTTGGGGCGGTAGCGCACCACGCGCGTGCGGCGCGCCCGAGGATCGACGAGCGCGTCCTCTATGCCGAGGTCGGCCAACGTCCATACGGTGACGGGCTTCTTCTTCGACTGCATGATGGCGCGCACATTGGGATAGCGAGGCTCGGCCAGCCCCTGCTGCGCCGTGATCACGGCCGGCAATGCAACGTCCACCACGGCCACCCCGTCGTCGATCTCGCGGGTGGCGTGCGCGACGCCCGCCGCAGGGTCGACGTCGAGCGCCGTGACCACCTGCACGCACGGCAGGCCGCGCAGTTCCGACAAGCGCGGCATCGTCTGCGCGCCCGCCGTGTCGGCCGACTTGCAGCCGCCCAGCACGAGATCGGCCGGCACGCGTTCCAGCGCGGCGGCCAGCACGCGCGCCTTGACGGCAGCGTCCGCCTCGGCGAGCGCCGCGTCGTCGACCAGGTAACCCGCCGACGCCCCCATCGACAGCGCATGGCGCACCGCCGGCACGGCCTCGTCGCCGCCGACGCACACGACGGACACGTCGCCGCCGTGCTCCTCCGCCAGCTGCACGGCCCGCTCCACGGCGAACTCGCTGTACGGGTCGATGACGAGCGTCTGCCCCTCCGTGAGCGCCCGCCCTTCGGCGTCGACGCCCACCTCCGCTTCGGTGTCGACGGTTTGCTTGATGCAGACTGCGATGTCCATAGCCGCTGCCCTCCTCGCTTTCGCGTGCGCCGCCCTGCGACGCCGCACTCCTCCTAGTATTCCTTCAGCACCGATTTCGCGATAAGCGAGCGCTGCACCTGGCTCGTGCCCTCGACGATGGTGAACGACTTCGCGTCGCGGTAGTAGCGCTCCACCGGATAATCCTTGCACAGGCCGTAGCCGCCGAATATCTGCACGGCCGTCTCAGCCGCTTTCACCGCCGCCTCCGAGCAGTACACCTTCGCCACCGACGCCGTCTTCATCATCGTCTGGATGTCGCCGCCGAACGCCGATGCCGCCTGGTCCAACAGCAAGCGGGACGCTTCCAGCGTGATCTCCATATCGGCCAGCATGAAGCGGATGGCCTGCAAGTCCGCGATATGCTTTCCGAACTGGATGCGCTCCTTCGCATAGGCGGCCGCGGCCGCGAGCGAGGCGGCCGTCACGCCGGTGGCCAGCGCCGCCACGGCCAAGCGGCCGCGGTTCAGCGTGTGGTGCGCGATGGCGAACCCGTCGCCCACCTCGCCCACCACGGCTTCGGGTCCCACGTGCATGTTCTCGAAGTACAGCTGGGAGGTCACTGAGCCGCGCAAGCCCATCTTGTCCTCCTTGCGGCCGATCACGAGGCCGGGCGTGTCGCGGTGCACGATGAAGCACGACGGCTTCGACTGCCCGTCCTCCACCACGCGCGCGAACACGGTGAACCAGTCGCCCACCGCTCCGTTCGTGATGAATATCTTGCCGCCGTTGATGGTGTAGCCATCGCCGTCGGGCAACGCCGTCGTGGAGATGGCGGAGATGTCCGAGCCGGCGTTCGGCTCGGTCAGCGCGAAGCAGATCTTCGCCTCGCCAGCCGCCAGCGCGGGAAGGATGGCACGTTGCTGCTCGGCGGATCCCGAGAACACGAGCGCGTCGGACCCGATGGCCGATATGAGGATCATGAGCGCCACGGCCGGCGATTCGCGCGCGATGCGCTCGATCACCTGCACCCAGCAGTGCATGCTCACTTCCACGCCGCCGTGCTCCTCGCCGTAGGCGAGCGCGAACAGCCCCTGCTCCACGAACAGCTCGTAGATGTCCTGGGGAAACTCGTCCTCTTCGTCGATGGCAGCCGCACGCTCGGCCACCACGTCGACGCACAGGTCGTCCACCATAGAAAGGATCATGCGTTCCTCTTGCGTCAGCTCGTACATGCAGCCCCTTCCCCGCGCGAAACGGCCGCCGCACCCGGAAGGGGCGGCGATCCATTCCTATTTCCTATTGATTCCCCTTTAAATAATAGGTTCCGTCTATCGCTTGCCTACGGTCAAAACGACCTCCCTGGGCATATAGACTGGTCAAACGAGTTTGTTTGTTGGCCTTCATGTCATCCAACTCGTCGATTTCGCAAGAACTCGACGGTTCATCACACCTGCGGAATTCAAAACCGCACACTCGCGGCAAAATAGCCGGTCAATCCGCGCCGACGCTGCTCTATGATCTTTACAGCAAGAAACCCCGCGCGAAGGAGCATCCCATGGCCGGATCGGTACGGCAGATCATAGAAGTCCCCTGCACCGTCGAGGCGCTCGAGCGCTCGGAGGCGCTTTCGCGGCTCGCACCCGAAGCGTTGACCGCGCTCGGCGCGGAATCGATCGACGGCGACGCCCTCGGCGTCGAGGCGGCGGCCCGCGTGGACGCCGCAATCGAGGCGTGCCTGGCGGCCTACGACCCTCGGGGCGTGTACAAGCTGTTCAACCCCGCCATCTGCACGCTGCCGCCCGAGTACTCGGAGCCGGCCATCAAGCTGGTGGGCACCATGATGATGTTCCACGGCCAAAGCGTCTACGAGCGCCTGCGCCGCGCTGCGCACTGCGCGCTCATGGCCGTGACCATCGGCCCCGACAACCCCGCCGCGCTGCCCGCCGACGCCGACGAGCTCGACCGCGCGCTGGCCGACGCCTGCGCCCGAGCGCTCGTGGAAAGCGCGGCCGACCACGTGAACGCCGCCATCGTGGCCGCGGCTATGGAAGAGGGCCTCTACACCGACGATCGCCTGAGCCCCGGCATGGGCGACTTCCCGCTGGACACGCGCTCGCAGTTCGTGTTCTACACGCAATCCGAGAAGCGCCTGGGTCTGAAGCTGGGCAAGGACGGCGTCTTCGAGCCGCGCTACAGCACGGTGGGCGTCATCGGGCTCTACGACCCGTCGCACAAGGGCCGCAAGCGCGCCTGCGGGCGCTGCAAGTACCGCTCGTACTGCTCCATCCGCGCCATCGGCATGACTTGCCACGGCGGCAAGGGCTCGTTCAAGTAGAACCTGCCGGCCCAGCCCGATATCCCGAGCGGGCGCTCCGCTCGGGACGACACGCAAAACGCCCCGGCCGAAGCCGGGGCGTTCTTTCTTGCTTGTTGCAGCGTCGGGTTAGATCGTGTACAGGTAATCGGGATCCTCGACGACCTTCGCGTACTCCTTGAGGATGCCGCGACCGGAGATGTGCACCATGATCTCCACCGTGCCGCCGCCGATCTGGAAGCCGCGGCAGTCCAGCATGAGGCGGGACACGCGGGTCTCGTCGGTGAAGCCGAGGCCGCCCATGAGCTGCAGCGCGCGCGAGCAGCAGTCGGTGAGCGCCGGAGCGCCGTAGCGCTTGAGCATGGCGGCGTCGTTGTTCACCGGGATGCCGTTGTCCATCTTCCAGCAGGTGCGATACAGGAAGTTACGCGTGTTCGAGAGCTCGATCTGCATCTCGACGATGTGCTCCTGCACGAGCTGGTAGGTCTTGATGCCCTTGCCGAACTGCATGCGCTCGTTGGTCCAGGCGCACGCGTCCTCCATGGCGGCCTGCGCCTCGCCGAGCAGCTCGGCCAGAAGCACGCAGCGCTCCCACTCGAAGTTCTTCATGAGCTGGTAGAAGCCCTTGCCCTGGATGCCCAGGAGGTCGGTCTCGTCGATGACCACGTCGTCGAAGTGGATCATCGCGAAGGGCATGATCTGCATGCCGATCTTGTTGAGCGGCTCGATGGTGACGCCCGGCGCGTTCGCCGGCACCAGGTACATGGACATGTTCTTGTTCTCGCGAGACGGATCCTCGTCCTTGCACACCACGATGAAGCCGTCAACGTGCTCGCCCTGGGTCACCCAGGTCTTCACGCCGTTGATGTGCACCTTGCCGTCGCCCGTGCGGGTGGCCAAGCACTCCATGCCCTGGTTGTCAGAGCCCGCTTCGGGCTCGGAGATGGCCAGGCAGTACGGCGGGTAGCCGTTCTCCTTGTAGTAGTCCATCGCGAACTTGATCTGCTCCGGCGTGCCGAATTCGCACACGTCGAACATGATGAGCAGGTTGGGAGCCATGGGGATGTTGCCGCCGGCATGGTTGAGCTCTTCGATGATCATGGCCATCGTCTGATGGTCGACGGGCTTTCCACCGTGTTCCTCGGGCAGGCCGTACATGCCCCAACCCGAATCGACCCACGCCTTCGCCACTTCGGGAGCGATGCCGCGGTTCTTGTAGCCGGCCGCGATGACCTCCTCCGTCAGGTTCTCCTTGGCCCACTCGCGGATGCCCTTCTTGATGCGGAGCTGTTCCTCGGTGTATGCGAAATCCATGCTTCCTCCTTAACGTTTTCCCTATATTCGAAACACGCAAGCGTGTTTGAACCCTTATGCGGGATGCCGACCTTGCAGCGATGCGGCATCTCCGCTTCGATCCGGGAGCACGCGGTCAAGCGCGCTCCCGGCAGTGCCCGATCGTTCGCGCCTACAGCGCCATCGAAGCCTGGTAGCCGCCCTTGACGGCCTCAAGAGTGCGGTAGACCTTGCCGGCCGGCGTGGTCGCGTCGCCGATGAGCTTGGCGTTCGGGAACGCCTTCGCGATCTCGTCGTAGAGCTTGGTGTTCTGCTCGACGCCCAGCGACGTGAGCACGGTGTCGCACTCGATGAGCTGCTCTTCGCCGGTCTCCACGTTCTGAACCTTCGCGCCCTTCTTCGTGACCTCGACGAGCTTGGTCAGCGGCATGAGTTTCACGCCCTTGGACTTCACCAGGTTGATGGTGGGGTTCTTGTCGATGATGCCGATGCCGTTGCCCATCTTCTTGGCCTCTTCGATGACCGTGATCTCACGGTTCTCGCACATGGCCTCGGCAACTTCCAAGCCGGCGAAGCCGCCGCCCACGACCACGACGCGCTTGCCCACGATGGCGGTGGGGCCGGATGCCATGTTCAGGCCCATGCGCATGAAGCCGACGGTGCCGCCCTGCGCCTTGATGGCCGCCACGGCCGCCTTCCACAGCATGCCCTTGCCCTCGGGCACCTTGCCCGCGCACATCTCCTTGATGTCCTCGGACTTCACCACGTTCTTGCCGTCGATGCCGGGCACGTCCAGCGAGATGATGCCGCCGCCGGGCGAGACGATGACCTCGTCGGGGTTGAGCGCCTTCACCGTGTCGACGTCGACGTAGGTGTTCAGCTTCAGCTCGATGTTCGGGTGCAGCTTCATCTCCTCGTTCCAGTAGGACACGAGCGGCTCGATCTTGGCGTTCAGCACCTGCGCCATGCCCAGCAGGCCGGCGACGCGGTCGGACTTGTCGAGCACGGTCACCTTGTGGCCGCGCACGGCTGCGACGCGAGCGGCTTCCAGGCCGCCGGGGCCGGCGCCCACCACCACGACGTGCTTTTTCGCCTCGGCCGGCTTGTCCTCGGGCAGACCCACCTCGACGCCTTCCCACACGTTGGCGTTGACGGAGCACTGGCAGGGCTTGCCGATGAAGATGTTGTCCAGGCAGCGGCTGCACACGATGCAGGGGCGAACCTGCTCGGGATGGCCCGCGGCCACCTTGGCGGCCGTGTCGGGATCGGCGATGAACTGGCGAGCCATGCCCACCGCGTCGCCGTAACCCTGGGTGACCACCTTGTCGCACATGTCGAGCGTGTTGATGCGGGTTCCGGGGAACACCGGTTTGTCGGTGACGGTCTTCACCTGCTTGGCGAGGTCGATGAACTCGCCTTCGGGAACGATCTGGTTCGCCACGGGACGCGGAGCCTCGTGGAAGCCGGCCTGCACGCTCCAAGCGTCCACGCCGTGCTTCTCGACGATCGGGATGATCTCGAGGGTGTCCTCAATGCGGTTGCCGTTCGGCATGAGGTCGTCGGCGGAGATGCGCACCAGGATGGGCATGTCGTCGCCGCAGGTCTTGTGGATCTCGTCGACGATCTCGCACAGGAACCGGGCGCGGTTCTCGGCGCTTCCGCCGTACTCGTCGGTGCGATGGTTGGAGTACTTGGACAGGAAGCGCATCACCATGTAGCCGATGCCGGCATGGATCTCGATGATGTCGATGCCGCTGTCCTTGGCGCGCTTGGCCGCTTCGCCGTACTGCTTCACCACGACGGCGATCTCTTCTTTGGTGTATTCGCGCTCGGGCATGCCCACGAACGGGCCGCTGGGAACGTCTTTGGACGGAGCGTAGGACAGCAGCGGGTCGGAGCCGCTCGCACGCCACTCGTAGCACAGCTGCAGCTGCGCGGCCACCTTCGCGCCATGCTTATGGCACGCCTCGGCGACGCGCTGCCAACCCGGGTTGAACTCGTCGGACCAAATGCCGCAGGCTCCGGTGGTGGTGTGATACTTCGGCTCGGTATCGAAGCAATCGCAGATGTACGCGCTGCCGACCTCGATCAGGCCCACGCCGCCCTTGGCGCGCTGCTCGTAGAAGTCCACCAAGTCGTCCGAAATATGATAGTTGTCGACCTTCTCGATCGTCATGGGCAGCATGACGAACCGGTTCCTGATCTCCACCCCGCCGATGCTGAACGGTTCCAGCAGCTTCTGATACTTTGCCACGATGCAAACCCCTTTCCGCTTTTGAACAGTGCCAAGCGTCTCTCTGCGCGATTGGCGCGAGGTCGATCCGTGCGAACTATCCCTCTCGAAGAGCACGGTTTCCTCGTTGCCATCATTGTAGGCTCCGCAAAAGGACGATACGATGGACAGAATTTCCATATTGGTAAGTCATCGTGAAAAAAGTCTCCCAATATTGCTTAGGATGAGTCTCTTTTTACCAGGAATATCCCCAAATCGCCCCTTCTCGACCGGAAGAGTCGAAGTTTATCACTGCACATATTTTGAAGTTTGTCCTAGAAATGTACGAAAACGCGACGTATAATAGCCGTGGCACAATCATCATTACCGAGAGCGAGGCCCGACTCCATGAACGCGCTCAGCACGATGCTCCTCATCGCCGACACCTTCGTCGCGCTATGCGACGAGATGCCGCTCAAGAAGGTGTCCATCAGCGACATCATCGAGCGAACGGGAAAGAACCGCAAGACGTTCTACTACCACTTCGAGAACAAGGACTGCCTTATCACGTGGATCTTCCGCTACGACCTCGGTCAGGAGCTCAAACGCCGCTTCCCCGAAAGCACGCTCGTGTACGAGACCGGTGCGACCGACTCCTCCGCGCAGTTCCCCTTCTACATCCTGCAGAAGTCGGGCGTGCGCTCGCTCGATCACGCCGAGTTCTTCGACTGCTTCGCCCATGTGCTGGAAGCGAAGCGCAACTTCTACACCCAGGCTCTCGCCGACACGAACCCCTACTCGCTGCGCAACTACCTGTACCACCTGTACCTGCCCGCGCTGCGCAACGACATCGACCTCATCTTGGCGAACCGCTACCTGCCCCAGGAGAACATCCAGTTCTTGGCCGAGTTCTACACCTGCGCGTTTCTGTACTACTTCATCCGCAAGTGCGACCAGCCCGGCGCCGATCGGCTGACCGGGCAGGCCGGCCCCTTCGCCAACATCATCCACAGCTCCCTCGAGGCGCAGATCAAGGAAGCCCAGCTTCGCCGCAACCTGTAATTCATTCGCACCCTGCCATCCTGAGCGGCGCTAGCGGGAAGACTCGCGGCTAGCGCCGCACGAGCTCCTTCGGCTCCGCACCTTCGGTGCTGCGCTCAGGATGGCAGGGTGCGGCGCGCATTCAGGCGAGGAACTTCGGCGGCAGCGCGCCCGCTCCCAGCTCGCGCACGGCAGCGCTCATCGGCTGCAGGTGCGCCCCCACGAGCATCTTCGACGTCGCGTGCGCCAAGAGCCTGCCTTCGGCGTCGCGCAGCTCCGCTTCACATAGGCACATGGTGCGCCCGCGCTTGACGACCCGACCCTCCACGACGACCAGTCCCGGCCCCGACGCACGCAGGTTGGACGCGTTCAAATCGACTGTGGTAAAGCCTTCGTCCTCGTCGAGCGAGCAGTACAGCGCCCAGTACGCAGCGCAATCGAGAAGCGACGCGTACGCGCCGCCGTGCGCGCCGCCGAACGCGTTGAGGTGCTTGCGCTCCAACACGGCCTCGACCGTGCACGCCCCCTCCGAGAGCGCCGTCAACCTGATGCCCAGCAGCTCGAAGTACGGCGAACGGTTGATCAGCTCCATCACCGCATCCACGTGCCTCGGATTCACCTGCGCCATATCACGTCCTTCCCTCGACGCCCTGCGTCGCTGCGCTTGCGCGGACTTTCTTTCATGGTAGCAAGCGAGAAGATGCAGCGACATGGGCAAACCCCGCCGTTCGAGTCGTTGTCGAACGCCCGCGGATCGCAGCACCTCGGGCGCGCCGGCCTGCCCCCTCCCGAAAACGACGGCGGCCCGTCCGAAGACGGGCCGCCGCTGCCGGTTCGCTTCGCGCGCTAGCGACGATGCTCCTGCTTATCGTTGAGCAGGCGGTTCAGCGCGTTGAGGTAGGCCTTCGTGGACGAGACGATGATGTCGTTGTCCGCGCCGCGGCCCGTGTACACGCCGCCGTCGGGCGCGGTCACGCGGATGGTCACCTCGCCCAGCGCGTCGATGCCGCGCGTGACGGACTGCACCGAGAACTCGGTCAGCTCGTTGTCCACCTGCACGATCTTGTTCACGGCCTTGTACACCGCGTCGATCGGACCCGTGCCGTACTCGCAGGCAGTGACCACCTGGTCGGCCGCGTTGCGCAGCGTGACCGTGGCCGTCGGGGTCAGCGGGAAGCCCGTGCTCACCTGCACGCCCTCAAGCGCGTAGAGGGCGCTCTCGTTGCGGTCGCGCTCGTTCACGAGGCTCTCGAGGTCCTCGTCGTACACTTCCTTCTTCTTGTCGGCCAGGTTGAGGAACGCCTCGTACACCTGGTCGAGCGCCTCGCCCTCCAGCTCGTAGCCCAGCTCCTCCAGACGGTGCTTCAAGGCCGCATGCCCCGAGCGCGCCGTGAGCACGATCTGGCTCGTGCCCGCGCCCACGTCGGCCGGGTCGATGATCTCGTAGGTGTCGCGCTTCTTCAGCACGCCGTCCTGATGGATGCCGGAGGAGTGCGCGAAGGCGTTCGCGCCCACGATGGCCTTGTTGGCCTGCACGTTCATGCCGGTGATGGACGACACGAGGCGGCTCGCCTTAATGAACTCGCGCGTGTTGATCTCGGTGCAGGCGTCCAGCTCGTCGCCGTGCATCTTGATGCCCATGACCACTTCTTCCATGGCCGTATTGCCCGCGCGCTCGCCCAAGCCGTTGATAGTGCATTCCACTTGGGTTGCACCGTTCTTCACGCCAGCCAGCGACAGCGCGGTGGCCATGCCGAGGTCGTTGTGGCAGTGCACCGACACCGTGGCCTTCTCGATGCCGTCCACGTGGTCCATGAGGTACTTGATGCGCGCGCCGAACTCCTCGGGCAGCGAGTAGCCCGTGGTGTCGGGGATGTTCACCACCGTGGCGCCGGCCTTGATGACGGCTTCGATGACGCGCACGAGGAAGTCGTAGTCGGAGCGGCCCGCGTCCTCGGCGTAGAACTGCACGTCCTCGACGAAGTTGCGGGCGTACTTCACGCACTTGACCGCACGCTCGACGCACTCGTCCTCGGTAATGCGCAGCTTGTCGCGCAGGTGGCTCGGGCTCACGCCGATGCCGGTATGGATGCGCGGACGCTTGGCGTACTTGAGCGCGTCGGCCGCGGCGTCGATGTCCTTCTCCACCGCGCGCGTGAGGCCGCACACCGTTGCCTGGTCGCCTGCGAGCTCCGCGATGCGGCGGACGGACTCGAAGTCGCCGGGGCTCGAGATGGGGAAGCCCGCCTCGATGACGTCCACGTTGAGCCGGAGAAGTTGACGCGCCACGACCAGCTTCTCCTCGGTGTTCATGGAGGCGCCCGGCGACTGCTCGCCGTCGCGAAGCGTCGTATCGAAGATGTTGATCTTGCGCGTCATATGCGTGTTCCTTCCTTCTCGGCTCGATATAGTTTGACTATCATAGCAAATATCCCAAGCGCTCTTCTCGGAATTCGCCCCGAACGCACCAACAAAAGCGGGAAAACGACGGGAAGACGCCTGACCCGAAAAAGGCTCGGCAAGCGCGGGGATCGCTTGCCGAGCCGTGATGCCGCAGCGTGCTCGGAGAGGAGGTCGCGCACGCTAGCAGGAGGGTGAGCTCGCTTTCGCGTCGGCCACGCCGTGGGCAGCCGCGTCGGCGTCGATGAGGTCGGTCGGCTTCGCCTTCATGATGAAGCGCTCGACGAGGATGAGGAAGGCCAGCGCGCCCAGCGCGATGACGCCGAGAAGCACCGCATACTCCACCCAGGAGGGCGCGTACCAGCTGGTCGCCGCCCACACGTCCATGCCGGAGGTAGCGGCCGACGTGCCGTCGATGAGACCCGGGCCGCCGAAGGTGTTCGGCGTGATGAACGAGCTGAACAGCAGCCACACGCGCTTGCAGAACACGCCCACCACCACGCACGCCGAGGAGAACACGATGAGGCCGGTCTTCTGGCGGTTCTTCGCGAACACGAGGATGGTGAACGGGATGAGCACGCCCACGATGATCTCGATCCAGAAGTACGGGGCCGTGGCGCCGAAGAACATCTGGGACAGCACGTGCCAGCCGCCCTCGGAACCGGGATAGCCCGTGGTCAGAAGCTCGCAACCCACCATGTAGCCGTCGACGGCGATGCAGGTGGCCAGAAGGCCCGCCAGCATGCCCATGAGCTTCTTCGACGTCTCCCAGATGCCGCGGCGGTTCATCCACGCCAGCGCGATGAGCAGAAGCGCCAGGCCGGAATCCATGGCCGAGGCCACGAACAAGGGGCCCATGATGGCCGAATGCCAGCCCTCGCGGGCGATCTGCAGGCCGAATATCCACGCCGTCACCGTGTGCACGAGGATGGCGATGGGCAGGGCGAAACGCGACACGATGGCGATCTTGGACTTGTCGGCTCTCTTCGAGGTCATGAAGTACAGGTAGACCAGGTTGATGACCAGGTAGCACGAGATGACGCAGATGTCCCAGAACAGAGGCGAGATGAAGTTCGGGGAAATGATCAGGTTGAAGATGCGCGCCACGCCGCCGAGGTCGAGGATGACCAGCAGGCCCGCGCAGCAGATGCACACCGTGGACACGCACACGGCCGGCAGCGCCACCTTCTTGAACTCGGTGACGTGGAAGATCGATGCCGATGAGGCCACGATCAAACCGCCGGCGGACAAGCCGACGAAGAACATGAACGCGGCGATGTACAGGCCCCAGGAGGTGCCGTTGTTCATGCCGGTCACGCCCAAACCGAACATGGTCTGGTAGATCCAGGCGGCCGCCCCCGCGGCGGCGATCACGGCCAGAACCACCATGACCGGACGGGAGATTCGCTTCGTTTCCATCTGGGCCCCCTTACGCGTTGTAGTAACGGAGCTGCGGGCGGGTGCCGAACTCCTCGAGCAGCTGATAGGCATGGTTCTCGCGCACGACCTTCGAGATCTCGGACTCGGGATCGTCCAAGTCGCCGTACACGCGGGCGCGGCCCGGGCACACGCGCACGCACATGGGGATGTCGCCGCGGTCGGTGCGCTCCTTGCACAGCGTGCACTTCTCCGCCACGCCCTTCGGGCGCACCGGCACGTCCTTGTCGCCGTAGTTCCAGTTGGGATCGCGCTCGGGCTCGCTCCAGTTGAACACGCGGGCGTTGTAGGGGCAAGCGGCCATGCAGATGCGGCAGCCGATGCACTTGTCGTAGTGGATTTCCACGCGACCCATATCGTCTTTGTACGTGGCGCCCACGGGGCACACCTTCAGACAGGCGGGGTTTTCGCAGTGCTGGCACGCCACGGGGATGTAGGTGCGGCTGAGGTCGGGGTACGTCCCCTGCGCGCCGTCGGCGGTATCCACGCCGTCGGTCTCCACGCGGATGTACAGCATGTTCATGGGTATGTTGTTCTGCATCTTGCAGGCGTTCGCGCAGGTGTTGCACCCGACGCAACGCTCAAGGTTGATGGCGATGCCAAGCTTGGTCATGATCGCTCACCTACGCTTTCTTGATTTCGACGAGGGTATCGGAGAACGGGATGACCGGGCCGCACATGAGCTCGGCGCCTCGCTCGACGTAGCCGTCGTTCGTGACGTTCTGGACGTTGCCTTCGATGAGGAAGTCGGCCGTCTGCCCCTCGAACATGCGCGCGCTGCCGGGGCGGATGGACTCGTTGGCCTTCACGCGGCACTTGAAGGAGCCGCGGTCGTTGAACACTTCCACCGCATCTCCCGTGGCCAGGCCGCGCTTCTCCATTTCAGAGGGGTTCAGCTCGATGCGCGGCTCGGCGAACTGCTGGATCCACTTGGCATCGTTGAACTGGTTGTGGATGCGGTAGCGCGTGCGCACGTTCGCCAGCTGCAGCGGGTAGGTTTCGGCCAGCTTGTTGCCGGCGTGCGCCTCAAGCGGCGGCTCGTAGGCGGGAAGCGCCTGACCGTATTCCACAAGAGCGTCGTAGTAGACGTCCATGCGCGTGGAGGGGGTGGCGAACACGCGGTCCATGAACTCTCGGCGCGGCTCCTCGATGCCCTCGAGGGGATACACGCCGTTCGCAGCGTTGATCTTGTCGATGGTGAGCGCGGAGACGTACGGGTCCTCGGAGGAGGACAGCACCTTCGCCACCCATTCCTCGGACGTGGCGGGCAGGTACTGGTCTTTGCCGAAACGCTTGGCGATTTCCTTGCCGATCCAGAAGTCGGTGCGAGCCTCGAACAACGGCTCGATGATCTTGTTCTGCAGCACGATGTTGCTGTAGCCGATCTTCACGCTCCCCACCTCCGCGTCGTTCTCGAAGCGCGTGGTGGCGGGCAGGATGACGTCGGCCCACTTCGCGCCCTCGGTGAAGTACGGGTCGATGGTGACGATGAAGTCGAGGCCGCGCGCGAACTCGGTGGTCTTGTTCATGTTGCCGATGTGCTGCTGGAGCACATCGCCGCAGAAGATGCAGGCGCGCACCTTGGCGTTACCCTCGCGGGCATCGTACAGCGGCATCTCCAGCGTGCCGGCCGTCATGTCCTCGGGAAGCTCCCAGGCGCCCAGCGTGCCCGCATGGCCGTTGTAGCTGCCGCCCACGAACACGCCCACGCCGGCGCCCACCTTGCCCACGTTGCCCGTGAGGGCCACGAGCGTTGCGGCAGCGTGGCCGGCGATGTCGGCGTTGCCCATCTTGTCGTTGCCGCCCCAGCCCAGCGCCAGGCAGGCAGGACCCTCGGCGTACTCGCGGGCAAGTTGGCGGATGGTGGCGGCGGGCACGCCGCTTACGCTTTCAGCCCACTCGGGAGTGTACTCGACCTGCTTCTGCTTGAGGAGCGAGAACACCGTGGTGCAGGATGCGCCGTCCACGTCGAAGGTGCCCTCGAGAGCGGGCTTCACGGCCGCGACGTCGTAGGCCGCCTTCGCGTTCGTCGCCGTGTCCCACACGAAGAAGGGGTTCTGCTCGCCGGTCTCGGGCTCTTCGGCGTCAGGATCCTCCGCGTGGTCGCGCACGAGCTTGCCCGTCGCGACGTCCACGAGGAACGGAAGCGAGGTGTGGTTCAGCACGAAGTCCTCGTCGTAGAGCTGCTCGTCGAGGATGACGCTGGCCATGCCGAGGAAGAATGCGGCATCGGTGCCCGGCGTGATGGGCACCCACTGATCCGATTTGCCGGCCGTCGTGGAGAAGTGGGGATCCACCGTCACCATGCGGGTGCCAGCTTCCTTCGCCTCGAAGAACAGGCGCACGTTGGGCAGGCTGGACTCCAGGAAGTTGCTGCCCACGTTGAGCACGAGCTTGGAATTCACCCAGTCGCGAGCCTCGCAGGTGGCCATCGCGTAGCCGCCGCCGAAACCGATGGCAGGATCCAAACCGTTGCCGATGCCCACGTCGATGCCGGAGCTGGCATCCACCTGCGCGCCCAGCACGGCGGCCAGCCACGGGAAGTTCGCTTCGGCGCCCGTCGAGATGACCACGCAGTCGTTTCCGTACTTGCCCTGGAGCTCCTTGAGCTTGTCGCACACCTCGTCGAGCGCTTCGTCCCACGAGATAGGCTCGAACTCGCCCGCGCCGCGCTCTCCGGTGCGTCGAAGCGGGGTCTGCACGCGATGGTCGCCGTAGATGTGCTGGACCTCGGAAATGCCCTTCACGCAGATGGTTTCGTACCGGTCGTCGCAGCAGTGGTTCGGCTGAACCGACACCATGCGCCCGTCGCGCACCGTGCACGCCAGCGGGCACATGCCGCCGCAGTGGGACTGGTGGTAGGTGAACGCCGTGTACTCCTCGGCGGTCTCGGCATGCGCCGGAACCAGCCATCCGTCAGCGGAGGTCATCGCCCCCGCCGCGCCCAACATCGCCAGGCCGGCGCCCGCGACGGCGGTTCCCTTGACGAAACCCCGACGCGTCACGCTCATCTCGTCTGTGGTCATTGCATCCCCTTTCTCAGTGACTCATGACCGTTTCCTCGACCTCTAATTAACTGTTTTCATAGTAATATAGTTAAATAGGAAATTGAATATGTTCATTTCAAGAATAATTTAGACGTCTGCGAACGGTGCGGAAAACGCGGCGAAGGTCGCGAGAGCGGGATGCCCTTGCGACCTTCGCCTTGCGGGAGCAACGCCTTGTCGACATCGTATGCCCATGTCAGTTATCATATATTACCTTTTGGAAAATGTTTTACCGAGCGCAGCCGCGCCGTCATTGGAAGCGTCCGCTCCCCTATCGCACCATAGCAGAATCCGCCGTCGCGTAGTTGGCCTTTCCGATCCCGCAACCAACCGTTCGCGAACGAGCGGCCGACGGTGTCGGACAGGCGAAGACGCTCGATCGGGCTATCGGCGAGATACGGATTCAGGAGAGCGGCGGCGCCTGCGGCGGGCAGAGCCGGACCGTCAGCAAGCCGGCGACCCGCATCCGACGGCCCTGATGTTTCACGTGAAACATTTGTACGTTTACGGGCACTGCCGAGAGGATGGCGCCCTTGCTTGCCGCAGAAGGGGCTACTTCTTCCCCTTGAGGGCGGAGGCTATGTCGCCTGTGAAGCCCTGGGCGTAGGGGCTCGGCACCACCACCATGTTGCCGCCCTCCTTCACGCTCTCGTTCACGAGGCTCATCATGCGCAGCTGCAGCGCCAGGTCGTCCTCGCGGTAGGCATGCGCGGCCTCGATGAACATGTCGGAGATGTCCTTCTCAACCTCGGCCAGCACGACGCGGGCGTTGCGCTCCTGCTGCGCCTGGGCCTCGGCGCTCATGGCGTTCTGCAGCTCCTGGGGCATGCGGATGTCGCGGATCTCCACGTCGATGATGGTGACGCCCCACTGCTCAGTCTTCTCCTCGATGCTCTTCTTCAGTTGGTGGTCGATATGCGCGCGCTGCATGGACAGCTCGGCGATCTCCACCTGGCCGATGGCGTCGCGCAGCGCCGTCTGCGCCACGAGCGACGCCGAGTGCTCGTAGTCTTCCACAGCCAGGCACGCCTTCTTCGGATCCCACACCATCCAGAACACGACGGCGTCGAGATCCACCGGCACGAGATCGGCCGTGAGCACCTGCTCGGCCGAACACGAGATGGACGAGATGCGCTGGTCGATGACGATGGTCACCGAATCCACCACGGGGACGGTGACGTACAGACCCGGCCCGGCGAGGCGGTGGAACCGGCCGAAGCGCAGCACCACAGCACGCTCCCATTCGTAGGCGATGTGCACGCTGCCTGCCAGCGCCAGGCCGGCGACCACGGCGAGCGCCACGGTGAACGCCGAGCGGAAGGGGAACGTCGCAGCCAGGACAAGGGCGAACGCAACGAGGAACAGCGTCACGGCCAGCACCACCGCACCGCGGCGCGATGCCTTGCGCCTGCCGGAGACGCTCTCCTCCCCGCCTGACAGCACGTCGTTCGCACGCTCGTTGCCGCGTTTGCCGAACTTGACCATAGCTCGCTCCTATCCCATCCGGGAAATCTTGTCCTGAAGGCGACCCGCTATCTCTTCGCGCGTCATGCCCAGCTCCTCGCACTGGCGGATGAAATCGCCCATCATCGCATCGATGGTTGACTCCAGGGAATCCTCGTCGTCGAACGCGGGATTCTCGGCGACGAAGGTTCCGCGCCCGCGCTTCGACATGATGAGACCCGACGTCTCCATGCTGCGGTACACCTTGTTCACGGTGTTGTAGTTGATGTTGAGGTTGACGGCCATCTCGTGCACGGTGGGAAGCTGGTCGCCGGGCTGGTAGCGCCCGGTCTGGATAAGGTAGACGAGGCGGTTGCGAAGCTGCACCCAGATGGGCACGCCGCTGCGTTCGTCTATGCTGAAATTCTCCATGCCCCGAGCTTCCTCGCGCCGTCGTCGGCTGGCGCGGATTTTCCTACATCTCTAGCCAAATACAACCGTGTATATTCTAGCGCGCTTCGTCGGCATCGCCGGCGAGAATCGCGCATTCGCAAGCACGAAACGACGACAGGGCGAGACGACGAGACGAGGGAGCGAGACGAGGGGACGAGGTTGTTGCCTCATTCTGCGATCGAAGCGGGACACCGACCCCGCCCCTTCGTCTCACAGGTACGACGCGATGTCCATGAAGGGAGCCGTGCACAGGCAGTACCGCAGGAAGAAGCCGCCTATCAGCACCAGCACGCCGATGCAGGCGCAGGCGCGCGCGTCGGGACGCCGCAGCGCCGCCTCCAGCGCGAAGGGGGCCGCGATGCCCACCGCCGCGAGCGCGCCCCAGAACGCGGGCGCCATATCGCCCGTCAGCAGGCGCTGCGCGGCCGCGCTCGACAGCACGTCACCGGCCGCCGCAACCATGAAGGCCGTCAGCACGACGGCCTCGAGCGCCAGCAGCGCGCCGTCGATGCGGGAGAGCCGCGCGAACAACGGCTGCGGATCGGCGTCGCACAGAAGCGGCAGCACGAGCATCACCGCCGCGCCGCACGACAGCGACGAGCAGGTGAACAGCACCGGCACGAGCGGCGACGCCAGAAGCGGCAGCGTCCAGATGGTGGAGAGGAACAGCCCCGAGTACACCATCACCACGAGCGCGCTCGCGCAGCCGAGGGCCTGCACGGCCAGCACGGCGCCGTGGCCGAGCCCGAGCACGCGCAGGTTGCACGCGAGGAGCGCCGCCACGGCGGCCATGAACGCCACGAGCGCCCACGCCCCGACCGACAGCACGCTGCCAGCCGGGTTCGCCAACACGTCGAGCGCGAGCTCGGGCCTTCCCAGATCCAGCATGAGGCACGCGGCGCCCACTGCGACCATGCCGCACGAGACGACGAGCGACGGCAAGGCCACCCGCCCGAGCGAGCGCCTCAGCGCAGCGGACGAGCGCGCCCGCTGCGACAGGTACACGGCCGCGACGAACGTGCCGCAGCCCGCGCCCGCCAAGAACAGGTAGATGACGATGAGCGGGCCGAACATCGCGCCGCCGCTACAGCTTCACGTACCAGAGGTTTTTGAGGTCGCCCAGCCCCGCGCGCAGCTTGGACAGCACGTCGTCGTCGACGTCGCCCTCCACGTTCATGTACACGAGCGCGCATTGCTCGGCCGGCTTTGTGCCGATCTGCATCGTGGTGATGTTGATGCCCGCCTCGCCCAGGATGGTGCCGATGGCGCCCACGCGCCCCGGCGCGTCCACGTACTCGAACACGAGCGACTGACCGGCCGGAGCGATGTCCAGCTGGTAGCCGAACAGCGACACGAGGCGCGCAGCCTGCGCTTCGCCCGCCAGCGTGCAGGCCACTTCGGTGCCGTCGGCCACCACCGACACGGTGGAAGCGTAGCCCCCGGCGTCGGGCGACGAAAGCGTCTCCACCTTGATGCCGTGGCGCTTCGCCACCGCGTCGGCGTTCACCGGCGTCACCGTGGCCGTGCTCTGGTAGGACAGGATGCCCTTGAGCGTGCCGGCAACGAGGATGGACGCGTCGGCGTGCGCCAGCGCGCCAGCCGTCGTCAGCTTCAGGAACTGGGGGATCTCGCCGTCGATCTGCGCGAGCATGCTGCCCATCATCTGGCAAGCGGGCACGTACGGTCCCACCGCGTCCATCACCTCGGGCGGCACGGGCGCCATGTTCAAAGCCGTGGGCACGATGGATCCCTCGAGGCCCGCCGCCACGTACTCGGCCGTCTGCACGCCGGCTCGCAGCTGCGCCTCCTGCGTGGACGCCGCGATATGCGGCGTGAGGATGGCGTTGTCGAACTCGCGCAGGGGGCTGTCCGTGCAGGGCTCGCTTTCGTGCACGTCGATGCCGACCGCGCCGATCTTGCCGGCGGCCAGGAAGTCGGCGAGCGACTTCTCGTCGAAGATGCCGCCGCGCGCGGCGTTCACCAGGATCACGCCGTCCTTCATTCGCGCGTACTGGTCGGGCCCGAACATCCCGATGGTCTCCTTCGTCTTGGGAAGGTGGACGGTGATGAAGTCGGCCAACGGCACAAGGGCGTCCACGTCGTCGTACAGCGTCACGCCCAGCTGCTCGGCGCGCTCGGGGCTGCAGTACGGGTCGTAGCCGATCAGTTTCATGCCGAAGGCGCGTGCCCGCTCGGCCACGAGGCCGCCGATGCGGCCGAGGCCGAAGATGGCGAGCGTCTTCTCGTACAGCTCCACGCCGGTGTACTTCCCGCGCTCCCAAACGCCCTCGTGCATGGACGCGTTCGCCTGCGGAACCTTGCGCGCGCAGGCAAGCATGAGGCCGATGGCGTGCTCGGCGGCGGACACGATGTTGGACGTGGGCGCGTTGCACACGATGATGCCGTGCTCGGTGGCCGCTTCGACGTCTACGTTGTCCACGCCCACGCCGGCGCGCCCGATGATGCGCAGACGATCGGCGGCTTCGACGACCTCGGCCGTGACCTTCGTGGCCGAGCGCACGATGAGCGCATCGTAGCCGGGAACGGTCTCGATCAGCTCCTCGGGCGTCATCTTCAGCTTGACGTCGACCTCGCACCCCTTGTCGCGGAGCACTGCGAGACCCGCCTCGGCCAGCCTTTCGGTAACCAGCACCTTCTTCGTCATAACGAAAACCACCTCTTGCCTTATGGATGTCAGGGAAACAGTCCCGCCCGGCGCCGGCCGCACGCGTTCACGCCGATCGAGCAAACGTCCTTATGATACGGAAAAACCCCATGGATAGATGCACGGGCTGCGAAATTCCCGATGAATTGCGAAAACGCGCGTCCGACTCGGCAAGCACGGCGAAAAGCGACCGCACGGCTGCTTTGGTGCGGTATTGTAGACGTTCCCGCACCTCCCGTCGGGTATCCTATTCCGACGTACCGAAAAGAGAAGGGAACGCCATGCAGAAGACCACCTCGCAGAAAGCCCTCAAGGTCATCTCCATCATCATGATCGTGTTCGCGGCGCTCACGCTGCTCCTCGGCATCGGCGGCATCGTCACCGGCGGAGCCCTCGGCATCCTGGGCGCGGGCATCGGCGACGCCGGAAGCGCCGCCCTCGTCGGAGGCGTGGCAGCCGTCGCCGGCTTCGTCATCCTCCTCGGAGGCGCCATCAACCTGGCCATCGGCATCTTCGGCCTGCGCGGAGCCAACGACCCGCGCAAGATCGGCGCGTTCTACGCGCTGGCCATCATCGGGCTCGCGTTCGCCGTGCTGAGCGCGCTCGGCACCTTCTTCGGCGGCAGCGCGGACGGCGGCGACATCGCCAGCGCCCTCTTCGGCCTCGTCCTGCCCCTCGTCTGCGTGCTTTTGGCCTACAACATCAAGAAGGAGAACAACCTGTAGCGGCCCGCAGCTTCGTTCCCGCACGTGAAAGAAGGGGCCCGACGTGAACTGCCTCCCATTTCTTGGACAAGAAAGTAAAGTTCGAGAGATGGGAGGCTTCTTTATGCCGCCGAAGCATGACAGGAAGATGCGCGAACTAGCGGTCGAGCTGTTCGACGAGGGGTACGGCAGGGACATCGTCGCCGCGAGGCTTTGCATGTCGGCCAGCATCGTGGAAAAATGGCTTCTGACGTACAGGTCGGTCGGAAGCGAGGTGCTGCTCTGCATGGGTAGCCGGAAAACGAGATACGCTTGGGAGACGAAGGTCGCCGCAGCTCGGGCCGTCGTGGACGAGGGGATGGGCAAGCCCGAGGCCATGGCCGCCTTCGGCATCGCGTCGAGGACCCCGCTCGACTCCTGGTGCCGGCTCTACCGCGAAGGCGGGGCCGACGCTCTCAGGCCCAAGCCCAAGGGCAGGCCGAAGGGATCTGCGGCTCAAAGCGCGCCCAAGACGCGCGAGCAAGAGCTCGAGGCGCGCGTGCGCAGGCTCGAAGCCGAGAACGCCTACTTAAAAAAAGTCCGCGCCCTGGAGGCGGAGAAGTCTCGAGCTGGGAGAAGTCCCAAGTGATCGAGATGCTTTCAGGGCAAGGCCACGCTCTTTCCGACCTGTTGGCAGCCGCCGGGCTCCCGAGATCGACTTACTACCGCGCCCGCTCGCACCCGCCGAGGCCGACGAGGCCGGAGCTATGGGAGAAGGTGGCGGAGGTGTTCTCCCGCACGGCCAACGGCTGCGGACACAGGCAGGTCGCCATGGCCCTGCGCGCCGAGGAGGACGTGGCGATAGCCGACAAGACCGCACTGAAGATCATGCACGAGATGGGCATCAGCTGCGGCATCCGGCGCGAGAGCGACTACCACAGGTACAACTCGTTCAAAGGCGTTGTCGGCAGGGCGTTCGACAACGTCCTGGACAGGGACTTCTCAGCCGACGAACCCTGGCAGAAGCTCGGCACGGACGTCACCGAGTTCAAGGCCCCGTGGGGCAGGGCCTACTTTGCCCCAGCGTACGACTTCGGCAGCAAGGAGATCGTGTCCTGGAGCATATCGCGGTCTGCGAACATGGCGCAGCAAAAGGAGATGCTGGAAGGCCTGCTGGCGAAGATGCCGGAGGCCGCGAGCCCGGTCATGCACTCCGACATGGGATAGCAGTACCAGCACGACGGTTATTGCAAGACGCTCGAGGAGGCGGGCATCGTCCAGAGCATGTCGAGAAAGGGCAACTGCATCGACAACGGCGCGACCGAGCAGGTCTTCGGCCATATCAAGGACGAGTTCTTCCGCGGGCAGAGCTTCGAGAGCTTCGAGGAGTTCAAGGAGAGGCTCGAGGCGTACATCGTCCACTGGAACACGAGGCGAAGGCAGGTTAAACTGAAAGGACTGACCCCGGAGGAATTCCGGAACCAGTCCTTAGCAGCATAGCCACCTTTATTTTCCTTGTCCAAGAACCGGGGCGCAGTTCAACGTCGGGCCCCTTCTTTGTGCGAAGCCGTCTCCGGCGAATCGAACCCGTCTGCCCGCGCTTCTCCGTCTGCGCGGGCGACGGACCGCAGTCCTACCTCCTCACGAAGCTGAACATCGAGCGGATGTTGGCGCCCACTTCCTCGATCTGGGCGTTGCCATGCTCCATGCGCTGCTCTTTGAGCCACTTCTGGCCGTTCTTCGAGTCCTCCATGAACTCGTGGGCGAAGCTGCCGTCCTGGATGCGCGCCAGCACGGTCTTCATCGCGGCTTTCGTCTCGTCGGTAATCACCTGCGGGCCGGCGTAGTAGTCGCCGTACTCGGCCGTGTTCGAGATGGAGTAGCGCATGTTCGACATGCCGCCCTCGTACATGAGGTCCACGATGAGCTTCATCTCGTGGAAGCACTCGAAGTAGGCCATCTCGGGCGGATAGCCCGCCTCCACCAGCGTCTCGAAGCCGGCGTTGATGAGCGCCGTCACGCCGCCGCACAGCACGGCCTGCTCGCCGAACAGGTCGGTTTCGGTCTCGTTCTTGAACGTGGTCTCGATGACGCCGGCGCGTGCGCCGCCGATGCCCCACGCGTACGACAGCGCCACATCCTTGGCCTGGCCCGACGCGTCCTGGTTCACGCAGATGAGGCACGGCACGCCCGCGCCTTCGGTGAACACGCGGCGCACCATGTGGCCCGGGCCCTTCGGCGCGATCATGACCACGTCGACCTCCGCGGGCGGCTCGATGTAGCCGAAGTGGATGTTGAAGCCGTGCGCGAACGCCAGCGTGTCGCCGGCCTTGAGATGCGGGGCGATGTCCGCTTCGTACGTGGCGGCCTGGGTCTCGTCGGGCGTGAGGATCATGATGAAGTCGGCTTCCTCGGCAGCGTCGGCGACGCTCATCACCTTGAGGCCCGCCTCCTCGGCCTTGGCCCGCGAGCGCGAGTCCTCGCGCAGGCCCACGCGCACGTCCACGCCCGAGTCCAGCAGGTTGAGCGCATGGGCGTGGCCCTGGCTGCCGTAGCCGATGATGGCCACCTTCTTGTCCTGGATGAGCTGGGGGTTCGCGTCTTTCTCGTGATAGATCGTGACAGCCATGTTCGTTTTTCCTTTCTATTGGCTGAGGTTACCTGGTGTTCGGGATGCGCCGCGCGAGCCTCACACGTCCTTCGAATTGCGGGACATGGCGATTTTGCCGGTGCGGGTGATCTCCTTGATGCCGTAGGCGCGGAAGAGGTCCTCCATGCCCTTGAGCTTGCTCTCGTCGCCCGTGGCCTCGATGGTCAGCGAGCTGCGGCCCACGTCCACGATCTTCGCACGGAACACGTTGGCGATCTCGATGATCTCGTTGCGACGGTCGGGCTGGGCGTTCACCTTGAACAGCACCAGCTCGCGCTCGATGGCCGCGTCGTTGGTGAGGTCGGTGATCTTGTGCACGCTGATCAGCTTGTGCAGCTGCTTCGTGATCTGCTCGTAGGCCACGTCGTCGGCCTTCACGATGGCCGTGACGCGCGACATGGTGGGATCTTCGGTGGGGCCCACCGACAGCGACTCGATGTTGAAGCCGCGCCGCGAGATGAGGCCGGTGACGCGCGACAGCACGCCGGGCTTGTTCTCCACCAGAACGGACAGGATGTGCTTCATCGGTCGCTCCCCTCCACGTCGCTTCCATCGGCTTCGTCGCCTTCGGGCACGTCGGTGCGCACGGCTCCCACGGCCACGTCGATGGCGCCGATCACCTCGTCGAGCGCGCGGCCCGGCGCCACCATGGGATACACGTTCTGATCGCGCGAGATGGCCACGTCCAGCAGGTACGGCCCGTCGCTTGCCAGCATGCGCGCCAGCGCCGCGTCCACGTCAGCGGGCTTCTCCACCCGCTCGCCCCGCCAGCCGTACGCTTCGGCCAGCTTCACGAAGTCGGGGCTGGCGTCCAGCAGCGTCGAGGAGTAGCGCTCGTCGTAGAACAGCTTCTGCCACTGGTGCACCATGCCGAGGCAGCGGTTGTCCAGGATGAGCACCTTCACCGGCACGCGGTGGATGCTGGCCGTGGCCATCTCCTGGCTGTTCATCTGGAACGACCCGTCGCCCGCCACGCACACCACCTGCTTCTCCGGACAGCCGATGGCCGCGCCGATGGCGGCCGGGAAGCCGAAGCCCATCGTGCCCAGGCCGCCCGACGACAGGAAGCTGCGCGGCGCCTCACGGTCCACGCTCTGGGCCGCCCACATCTGGTGCTGCCCCACCTCGGTCACGACGACGCTGTTCTGAGGATCGAGCGACTCCGACAGCTTCTTCAGCACCACCTCGGGGACGATCTCGTCGGGGTCGTCCCCCACGCCGGGATGGTAGAACGGGTAGCGCGTGCGCCAGGCGGAGATCTGCTCCACCCATGTGCCCGTGCCGGGGCGCGCGCCTTCCTTCTCCAACGTCGACACGATGCCGGCCAGCACGCCCTTGAGGTCGCCTACGATGGGCACCTGCACCTCGCGCACCTTGCCGATCTCGGCCGGGTCGATGTCGATGTGGATGACGTCGGCGTGCGGCGCGAACTCGTCCAGCTTGCCGGTGACGCGGTCGGAGAAGCGCGCTCCCGCCGCGATGATAAGGTCGCTTTCCGTCATGGCGAGGTTCGCGTACTTCGAGCCGTGCATCCCGACGGGCCCCAGGTTCAGCTCGTGGGACGCGGGGAACGCGCCCTTGCCCATGAGCGTGGTGACCACGGGAATCTGCATGAGCTCGGCCAGCGCCTTCAGCTCTTCGGACGCGCCGGAGGACACGGTGCCGCCGCCCACGTACAGCACGGGACGTTCTGCTTGCTTGATACGGGACACGGCCTGTTTGATCTGCTTGGCGTTGCCGCGGTAGGTGGGCTTGTACGACGGCAGGTTCACGTCGTCGGGGTACTCGAACGTCATGAGCTCGCTGGCCAGATCCGACGGGACGTCGATGAGCACGGGGCCGGGACGGCCGGTCTTGGCGATGTGGAACGCCTCGCGGAACGTAGTCGTCAGCTCGTCGGTGGACTGCAAAAGGTAGCTGTGCTTCACCACCGGCATGGTGATGCCCACGATATCGGATTCCTGGAACGAGTCCGTGCCGATGACGCCGCGCGGCACCTGGCCCGTGATCACCACGAGCGGCACGCTGTCCATGTAGGCCGTCGCGATGCCCGTCACCGTGTTCGTGGCGCCCGGGCCGCTGGTGACGATGGCCACGCCCACGTTGCCCGTGGCGCGCGCGTAGCCGTCGGCCTCGTGCACGGCGCCCTGTTCGTGGCGCGCCAGCACGTGCTTGATCTGGTCCGAGTCGTACAACGCGTCGTATATTTTGATGGCTTGGCCGCCGGGATAGCCGAACACGAGGTCGACGCCCTCGGCTTCGAGCGAGGCCACCACGGCCTCGGCGCCCTTCATCGTCTTGCCCTGCTTCGGCGTCTTGCTGCCCAGGCCGCGCGGGGCGCCGGCCTCGGTGGCGTTCGCCTGGTTCGGGCGCGGCGCGCGGCCGTCGGTTGCGGTGCTCCGTGCGTTCGTCATGATACGTACGCCCCCTTGTCTGCCGACGAGACGAGCTTCGCGTACTTCGCGAGCACGCCGTGGTCGTGCTTCGGCGCCGGCGGCCGCCAGGCCACGCGACGGCGTTCCAGTTCGGCGTCGTCCACGCCCAGCGTGAGCGCGCCGCCTTCGATATCGACCGTCACCGGGTCGCCTTCCTCGATGAGCGCGATGGGGCCGCCGGCCGCCGCCTCGGGGCTCACGTGCCCCACAGCCGGGCCCTTCGTGGCGCCCGAGAAGCGCCCGTCGGTGATCAGGGCCACGCTGGTGGACAGACCCATCCCCACGATGGAGGACGTGGGCGTCAGCATCTCGCGCATGCCCGGGCCGCCCTTGGGGCCCTCGTAGCGGATGACTACCACGTCGCCCGCCGCGATCTTGCCGGCGTTGATGGCCGCACAGGCCTCCTCCTCGCTGTCGAAGCAGCGCGCGGGGCCGGTGTGGACGAGCATGGACGGATCGACGGCCGACTTCTTCACGATGGCGCCGTCGGGCGCGATGTTGCCGTGCAGCACCTTGAGCGCGCCTGACGGGGAGAAGGGGTTGTCGTGCGCGCGGCACACCTCGCCGTCAGCCGGTTTCGTGCAGGCCTGCAGGTACTCGTCGAGCGTGCCCATGCACGTGACGGCGCTGCGGTCGAGCAGGTCGAGCTCTGCCAGCTCGTGCATGACCACGGGCACGCCCCCGACCTCGTACAGGTCGGACAGCGGGCGCGGGCCGGAGGGCTGCAGCTTCACGAGGTGCGGCGTGCGCGCGCTCGCGGCGTCCCAGTCGTCCATCGTGATGGGGTGTCCCGCCTCGCGCGCGATGGCCGTGAGGTGCAGCACCGTGTTCGTGGAGCCGCCGAAGGCCATGTCGCATTCCATGGCGTTGTGCAAGGCGGCCGCGTTCACGATGTCGCGCGCGCAGATGCCCTTCTCCAGCAGCTCCATCACCTTCATGCCCGCATGCTTCGCCAAGCGGATGCGCTCGGAGTACACCGCGGGCACGGTGCCGTTGCCGGGAAGCGCGATGCCCAGGGCCTCGCACAGGCAGTTCATGGAGTTCGCCGTGAACATGCCCGAACAGCTGCCGCAGGTGGGGCACGCGGTGTCCTCGTAGTACTTGAGCTCGGCCTCGGACATGTCGCCGTTCATCACCTGCGCCGCGCCGTCGAACAGCGTGTTGAGGTCGGTGGTGGGCCCGCACCCGCCCGGCTGCTTGCCGGGAAGCATGGGGCCGCCCGACACGAACACCGTGGGGATGTTCACGCGCAGCGCGCCCAGCAGCATGCCCGGCACGATCTTGTCGCAGTTCGGGATGCACACGAGCGCGTCGAAGGCATGGCCCTGCACCGCGCATTCCAGCGAGTCGGCGATGGCTTCGCGCGACACGAGCGAGTAGTGCATGCCGTCGTGGTTCATGGCGATGCCGTCGCACACGCCGATGGTGGATATCTCGAACGGCACGCCGCCGGCCATGTAGATGCCCGCCTTCACGGCTTCGGCGATCTTGTCGAGGTTGTTGTGGCCGGGGATGATGTCGTTGCGGGAGTTGAAGACGGCGACGAGCGGCCGCTCCATCTCCTCGTCGGTGATGCCGTCGGCCTTGAGCAGGCTGCGGTGCGGGGCGCGCGCCGTGCCGCACCGCACGGCATCGCTGCGTAGCTGCATGTCCGATCCCTTCCTTCCTGGCGTTGCCGGTTTCGTGGCATAAAAAAATCCCGTTGCAAGCAAGCTGCACCAGGACCTCAGAAGGAAGGGAGATGCGCCCGGCTGCACGCATCCCTGCGCGCCGCGGTCGCTCTCGATCGGACTGATAACGGAGTCGCCGGTTCAGCCTACTTGCCCCGGCTGCACGCGGAGGTCGTCCGCTGCGTGCCGTCGCGTTCGAGCCGAACTGCTCGGAGGTGGCGTTCAGGCCGCCCACCGCCGGCTCGCAGCATCCGCCGGCTCTCTGAAGATGGGTTCGTCCCTACTGTCCTCGTCAACGCATTTCGTCTATGAACTTGTTGCGGGTAAGTATACTCCAGCTTCACGACGTCGCAAGTAAAACTTTGACGATCGAAGCGATTGCGCGGTAAATCCACATGGAGGCGGTGGGGATTGAGGAGACGGGGGTTCGGGGCGCCGGAGGAGCTGCGAGGCGCCGCGAGGTGCCGGAGGCTCCCGCTAGGCGAGGTGCTGGTAGCCCCTCCCCGCGGAGCGGTTGGGCGAAACGTCGCGGAGCGCCGGAAACCCCTCCTCGCGACAGCTCCAGCTCCTGGCGGCTGCCGTCCCCGTAGGTCGCGTCGTTTCGGGCCTGCACCTGCCACCAGCCGGTGATGCCGGGCTTCGCGGAGAGGAGCTCGCCCGCATCGTCGCCGTAGGCCGCGAGCTCCTCCTCGACGACAGGGCGCGGGCCGATCACGCTCATCCCTTTTGTCAAGACGAAAAAACAAGATTACCTGCAGAAATGCTCCGGCTGGATAGCTGAACTATCTGTTTCCTGGAGTTTGAACCTCCAGACTTTTGCAACTTATTCCGACCGTCATCGACGATGAACCGGCTTCGAAAAGCCGCCTTCGAATCGGATAGCAAATCGTCCCATTGGGACAGATTCCCAATGGGACGATTCTTCGCATCAACGTCGACGCATACACAAACCCAGCGATGTAGCGAAACGGCAAATCTGAACAAATCGCGAGGCTTTAAAGCATCGACGAGCAACACCGGCTTAGCTCGCAGCTAAGGACGCATGCCTCGACCGCCGCTATAATTCAAACGGATAACGAAATGACACAGCGCATTGGAGGCATATGGCAAAGAAGAAGCAACCGCAGGCACAAACGCCGGAACTGTTCACCGTCTACTACATGAATCAAGACAAGGTTTTCGAGATGCGCATGCTCCTTGACAACCGGCTTCGAAGAGGGCACACGGGAGAGCAAACGGGCTCGACATCGAGCGAAGCCAATATCAACGCCGAAGCCGGCGCAAAAGTCCCGTTCCTTACAGAGCTACAGGGCAACATCGAAGGAAAAATCGGCCACGAGAAGCAGACCAAAATGGTTGATACGCTGGAATACATCCACACAAAAAGCCGTATGCTCTCCGACATCATCGCCCGTTGCAACATCTTTGAAGGGAACTCGGTCAACGAAGGCGACCTCGTTTACATCGACGACGTCAATCTGGAGCTCCTCAACGAAGACGAGGTACGCGCGCTCGTCGCAATCATGACGGGGACGTTCGACGGCTTCACAGTTCCCGAGTCAGGCGGGCTCGATATCGGGCACATGTTCCAATCGATAGTTAAAGCGGGGGCATCGTTCAAGCTGAGAGGCAAAGCCGGACATGGCTGCGGCGGCCCCATCCTCCTGAAAATACCCATTGACAGCGGCAGCCTCTTTGAAAGTGGATACTCAATCGACGACCTGCTCATAGGCAAGGTTGGCGTCGTGGGAATCTGCAAGGGCAAGGTAAAAACGGACGACCTGCGCAGCTCATTCGATTACTTCCAGACCAAAGACAAGCAGCAGCCGAGCGAAGACGACGGCTTCATCGAGTGCGCTGAAGGCACAGGCCGAGAATCCGAAGGCCCGCGAGGTGAAGACGATGGAAAGCCCACCTACATCGACGTGCTCTCGATTATCCAGGCCGTAAAAGCAAAACCGGAAGCGTAGCCCATGCTCAAACTAACGACTTACAGACGCGACCAATTCCCCAATCTCAAGGCGAAGCTTGAAGCAGACGGCTACACCTACGCGTCGGCAATGGAGCTGTGCAGCACGCAGAAGCTCGCCTCACTGTGCAGCGAAGGCCCCTTCGCGCTCGACGTCTCGCCGCTGCTGCCGCTCCTCGATCCCAGCAGCCGCCTCAACGACACCGCATCCGTCACTGAGGTGCTAATGCACCAGCTTCCCGATGACACGCTGTTCGTGGCCGATGAGAACGCGACAGCGGGTCGTGAGTACGACATGCGCACGTTGTTCGACGAAATCGAGAAATCCGAAATCGAAGGAGAGCCCGCCGAGAAAACAATGCCGGTCAAGCGCAGAGCAAAGCTCCTAGTAGACCTGAGCAGCGAGAAGACCGACAAGCTCCTTGACGACTTCGACAGCAAACTCATCGGCCAGGCTCCGTTCAAAAAGGAGCTGCGCAAGCAGGTCGGAGCCTTCAGGCTGTTCAACTCCATCGGTGAGCAGCCGATACTATCCATGCTCCTGCTCGGCCCATCCGGCGTCGGCAAGACCGAGGCGGCCCGCGTCCTCAGCGACCTGCTCGCACCTGGCCAGCCCCTCCCGAAAATCAACTTCGGCAACTACAGCAGCAAAGACTCCCTCAACTCGCTCATCGGAAGCCCGCGCGGCTACATCGGCAGCGAAGAGGGCGAGCTCGCCCTGAAAATCGAGGCCAGCGAATCCGGGGTCATCCTCATAGACGAGTTCGAGAAGGCCGACCCAGCGGTTTGGAACTTCTTCCTCGACCTGCTTGAGAGCGGGCATTTCACCGACTCGCAGGGCGCGATGCACGACCTCGACGGCTATGTCATCGTATTCACGTCCAACGCTCCAAAAGAAGAGGTGCAGGAGAAGTTCCCACCCGAACTCCTCTCCCGCTTCAGCCTCAAGGCAAGGTTTGCCCCTCTGAGCACAGAGGACAAGCAGGCATTCGTGCGACGCTATATCGAAAACGTCGCGACGAAGTACCAACGCACTCGCAACACGCTTCCCCATCCCGACGATGTAGTAAACGCGGCATTGGAGGGGATCGACGTTTCGAAAGAAAAGAATATCCGAGTACTCAAGAATGAGGCCCGCAAATGGTTTGCCGACTACATAAATGAATGCGCCGATCTTTAAGTGCCATGCCGCGCTGTTCCTGCGATCCCAGGTCACGGATGACAGCAAGCGCAGCGGAAGCGCCACTACTCGGCCAGCATATCCCTGTCGCCGCATTCAGCAGAGGCGCCGGCGTGCTCGGCATCGCCCCTCCTGCGCCTAAATCGAACGTCTCCATGCGCCCGCAACCCACGCAGTCATCGAAAACGATGCAGACCCCCATAGCCGCCACGCATGGCCGCCCAGTCCAATATTCGCAAAATCACGCCTATAGGCAGGAGGCACCGACGCCTCCCCCCGTTCCTTCCTCGCCGAGGGGCCGAGGGCTAGTCGAGCCTTATCGGCCTCTCGGGCCTCTTCCTCCCCGAACAGTACGGGCAGTAGCCCGGCTTGGCCCTCGCCCTGTCGCGGACGGCCATCTGGTAGACGTGGCCGCACTCGCCGCGCCACCATGCGAGCTTGCGGCTTATGGCCTGCACGCCGGTGGGCTTCAAGCGCTTGTTCATGCGCGGGTGCCACATCGCCGCTATGTCGGGATGCGTGGTGGCCAGGTCGTTGTAGCCGGCGAGCACCTTGCGTCCCGAGCAGTACGGGCAGCCCGGGTCCGCCTTGCCCTTGCGCGCTCGGTTCACTATGAGGCCGGACCACTCGTGGCCCTCCCTGCACTTCCACCAGACGCGCTTGTTTGAGTTGGCGATCACGTCGGTCGGCTTCAGGTCGCCGTTGCGCTCCTTGTTCCACTCCCTCGCGATCTTGGGATGCGTCGTCCTCAGGTCGTTGTAGCCTTTCAGCACCTTGCGGTCGCCGCAGTAGGGGCAACCGCGGTCGGCGCCGCCGGTTCTGTTGTAGGCGGATATCTGCCATGCGTGCCCACGCCCGCATCTCCACCAGACCCTCCTCGCGCTGCCGGAGACGATGCCGTCGGGCCCCAGGTCGCCGTTGCGCTCCCAATCCCACTCGGCCAGAAGCTCGGGATGCCGGCTCGCAAGGTCGTTGAAGCCGGCGAGCACGCGATGGCCCGAGCAGTACGGGCAGCCCAGCCCCTCGGCGGCCCGCTGGCGCGGCGACATCTGCCATTCATGGCCGCAGCTTCCCCTCCACCAGACCTGCTTGGTCGCGTTGAACCTCACGCCGTCGGGCCCCAGGTCGCCGTTGCGCTCGAAATCCCATTCGGCCACGAGCTCGGGATACGCGGTGGCCAGGTCGTTGAAGCCGCGCAGCAGCTTGCGGTTCTTGCAGTACGGGCAGCTGTCGTCGACGCGCATGGAGCGCATGCTCACCTTTTCGCGCCAGACGTGGCCGCACGGTCCGCGCCACCACACCATGGCGCCTGCGTGGGCGTGGAGGTCCTCGGCGCGCAGGCCGCCGTTCAGCTCGGGGTCGAGCTGCCTGGCGACGTCCGGCCTCTTTGACCCGAGGTCGTTGCTGCCCTTGGCGAGATAGTGCCCCCTTCCCCCATGGCACGACGGGCACTTGCGGCTCCCTTTGCGAGTCCCCCGCAGGCTCTCGCGCCATTCATACCCGCACGTCGGGCATTGCAGCCAGATCCTCTTGGCCGTACGGTCGGAGACCTGCGAAGGCTTCAGGTCGCCGTTCTTGGTGGGATGCCAAAGGTGCAGGATGCCCGCGTCCAGGCACTCGGCGCTATTGAAGCCCTCCAGCGTCAGCCTCCTGCCGCAGTACGGGCATCCGGCGTCGTTGAACGCCCTCGTCCTCACGGACAGCTGCCAACTGTGGCCGCACTCGCCGCGCCACCACACTCGGGCGGAATCGCAGCGCGAGACGTCGGACGGCTTGAGGGGCCCGTTCCGCTCCTCGTCCCATTGCGCCAGCAGATCCGCATGCCCGAACCGCAGGCACCATTCCTCGAAGCTGACGTTGAGTTCCGCCTCCCTCAGAAAGCGCGACCACTTGACGCTGGACTTGCCGTGGCCGATGCCGTGGCACGCGCGCCCATCGGCGGCGTCCAGCGCCCGGGCCTCCTCCACCAACGAGTCGAAGGGGGCCAGCAGCTCGGCCCGCCCGTGCTCTTCCAGCCACTTCCGGGGATTCTGCCTCCAGATGCGCGTCATCACGCCGTCCCACAGATAAACCTCGCGGTGGCTCGCGATGCTCACCGCGTCGGGCGTCAGGTTCCGGTTCTTCACGGGATGCCAGAGCTCGGCAAGCTCGGGGCACAGCGTTGCGACGTCGTTGAATCCCTTGAGGGCCTTCCTGCCGGAGCAATACGGGCAGAGGGCGCCGTCACGGCTGTTGACCCTCTTGGCAATCGGCGCCCGCCACTCGTGACCGCACCTGCCGAGCCACCACACCTGCTGCTTGAAATCGGGGAAGACCGCGCTCGCGGGCAGCGGGTTCCTCGTCGGATGCCACTCCTCGGCGATGTCCGGCCTCACCGTAGCCAGATCGTTCTTGCCCGGGACCAACGCGACGTCCGCGCAGGCTAGGCAGTCGTCGAAGGAGCGGCCCGTTCTCCTGGCGGGCGCCTCCACCCACTCGAACCCGCAGTCGGGGCATCTCCAATGGACCGGCCTGCCAGAGCGGCAAACGCAGTCGTGCGGGCCCTTACCGCCGTTGGCATCGTAGCCCCATTGCTCCAGAATCCGCGTGCGGCGATGCTCCTCGCACCAGACGTCAAGCGGCTTGAACCGGTCGGGGTGCACGCCCGGCAGCCCCTCGAACGTCTCGGCGCCGTCCTCCCTGCGCGGATGCCTTGCGATGCACTGCCGCCTGTCGGCGGTGTAGACCTCGATGGCGTCCTCGGCGATGCGCACGGCGACCTTGCGGTCGGCATAGCGCGGCGGCACGCCGTAGAAGTTGCCGCGCACCCTCACCACGCCGTCGAAGGAGACGCCGACCTTTCTCCAGGTGACAGGCGCGAACTCGGCCTCCGGCAGCGGCTGCAGGCATTCGCGCTCCTCTGACTCGAAAATCTCGTTCCTGCTGCGCCCCTTGAATGCCACGACTGGCCGGTCGTTGTAGACCTCCAGCAGCTCGGCGATGGCCAGATTGAGCTGGCCGAGGCTCGTGAACCGCATCTGCTCAAGCACGCCGGCGATGCTGTTGGCCATGATGCGCACATGGCTCTCCACAGCCGCCTTGTCGGTGGGCGTACGGACCCGTGCGGGCAGGACCATGGCGCCGTAGTGATCCGCCAGCTCCTGGTAACGCGGGTGGATCGAGCGCTCGCGATTCTCGTCGAACACCACTCCCGTTGCGAGGTTGTCCGGCGCGACGAAGAGCGGCGCGCCGCCGAAGTACGAGAACATCGCCTTATGGTGCTCAAGCCACGACTGCATGCCCATCTCCAGGCTCGCGCGCACGAAGGTCTTGTCGCTGTAAGGCAGCGTGGCCACGAACAGCGACACCGGCGTCACCTCCTCGCCGGCGCCGTACAGGCTGAGCTTCCTGCCGGCCCAATCCACCTGCACCTCCTCGCCGGGATGCCAATTGACGAGCATCTTCGCGCCCCTCGCCTGGGCCTTGACCAGCTGCACGAACCTCTCGCGAAACGTCGCGAAGACATAAGGCGGCCTGTCCACGGAAAGGGCGACGTACGCCGCATACGCCTCCTCGACGTCGTCCGCATCCAGCCTGCGCCCGGCACGGCCTTGGATATCCTCCAGGTCGACGGGGTTGCAGCGCGCCGCGTCGCGGGGATCCACCAGCCTGGCCAGCTCGTCGTCGCTGAGCTCCACCGGCACGGGCCAGCCCAGGCCCAGTTCGGCGGCTCGCCTCGAGACGGCGGACGCCTTCGTGGCGCTGCAGCCGCAGAGGAAGGCGACTTTCTCGAAGCTGAGCCCCACCGAGCGCAGCTCGATGATCTCCCTGTAGGGCAGCGCGCTCATTCGGCATCACCGGCCAGCTTCTCCATGACCTCGGCAACGCCGATTTCCCCGCCGCCGTCCAAGACCGCGCGGCACGCCTCGTCCAAAGTGACCCCGGCAGCCGACGGCGTCTTCCTCAAGTCGATCAACTCCTTGCAGGTGCGGAACCCCTTGCCTTCCTTCTTGCAGGCGGAGAGCACGCGCTTCATGACGCGCACCACATTGGGGCCCTCCTCACTAGCGAGCGCCAGGAACCTGTCGTCCATCCTATTTGCGAACCAACGGTGCCCGGGCGGCCTGTGCGCGGGGTCGGTCACCGTGCACCGCCCCCGCATCTCGGTCATGCGCTCGTGCCGGGCGACCAGTTCTCCGTTGAGGTATGAGCGAACCTCGCCGTCGGTCCAGCTGACGCGCACTTCCTCGTTCGAGTAGCGCCATGGCACCGAATAGCGCACGCCGTCGACAACGAAGTGGTAGTCGTCCCGAACGAGTCGCGTCGACCACGTAGCGAAATCGGCGTCCTCCGCCGGAAGCTCCAGCATCTGCGGAAGCTCCCGCTCCTTGAACAGCGTCCAGCGGGCCGGCCCGTCCTCTGATCCCATGGCGTTGTACGCCTCCAGCTTCCCCTCGACGTAGGCATCGAGGTCCTCCAAGCTCGCGAAGTCCATGCCCGCTACATCCGCGATCACCTTTCTCGCAACGTGCGAGACGGTCCTCGCGTCCAGCGGCTTCCCGGCGCCCTCCGCCCCCTTCGCGGTCTTCGGCCTGGCGCCGTAGAGCACCGTCCGGTAGTGCCGGGCGAACGCCTCGATCGTGCTGCGAGCCGTGACCGAGACCTTGCACTGCGCGCAGTCGGTCACGTACGGCACGCCGCCGAGCGACCTGAAGGCCCGCTGACAACAGGTCATCCAGCTCTTGGTTCCCATATCGTCCGCCCTGCATAGGAACGTGGCGTCGCTGTAGGCCATCGCGGCCACGAACACCGGGAACGCCGCCTGCTCGCCGGCGATCAGCGCCGACCCCTTTGACCAGTAGGTTCTCATGTACTCGCCTGGGTACCACTCGGGAATCCCGGCGGCCCCCATCTCACGCCGCCACCCTCGCAAGCCCGTGCAGAAGCTCGAGTACGCGTACGGCCTCTCGCCGGCTTCGCGGCATGCGGACACGTACTCGGAGTATGCGTACTGAAGCCGCCATCCGCGCTGGTCGCCCATGCGCTTGGCGAAGTAATCGTAGTTTGGCAGGGCGCAGAAGCGCCGGCATCCTTGGGCGCTCACGATCTTGCCGCTATTCGGTTGGAGGCTTGCGGGAGCCTTCGCCTTCACGCCCCCGAGCAGCTAACCATCGCCGTCGCCGCCCTTCGGCAGGTTGCGGTACAGCGTGCTGCGGCTGATGCCGGTGGCCGCGGTGATCTCGGACAGCTTGTGATCGCCGCTCTGGTACATGCCGATGGCGTTGGCCAGGGCGCTGGGGTCGACCTTCGACTTGCCGCCCGAATGCCCGGGCTTCGCCCGATGACCCTTCCGGCCCTCGTCGACCCCCATGATGGCGGCGGCATGCTGGAAGAATGCCCCGTGCTCCTCCTTTGACGTGTCAATGCCCTGGTCGAGGACGACCAGCTCGGCGGCCTTCGCCCCGATCTTGAGCGCCGCCCTCACCGCGGACGCGGGGGTGGAGCCCAAAGCCCCGAGCGACGCGACCACGACAACGTCGCCGGCGTCGACCGACCCCAGCAGCGATGCGATGCCTCCGTCCACCACGAGCTCGCAGCCAGCCGCCTCCAGCGTCTCCCATTGCTTGTCCGGGCCATGGCCAGCTGGCGGCCTGCAGTAACCGACCCTCATTCGCGCTCCTTCCGCTCGCGTACATTCTAAGCCCCGCGCATCGCGAACACGCCCCGAAACCGCGCACGCAAGCCCCGCGACCCCGCTCCGTTGCCATCGACCCGCCACCGTGCTCTCGAACACGCACGCTCGCACGTCCCCGCTCATACCGTGCAAGGGCCGTCGACGTTCTCCGATTTCTTTCCCCAGCGCCCCCGGGCACCGGGGAAAGAAACCGCCCTGCGGGCTTCGGACAACGGCGCCTCCTGGCGTCGGCTTCTCCTTTCCCCCTTGCACGGCCGCAGGTCCATGCAGCCCACGTGCCGCGAGGCACGCCAAAGGGGCGGGCCGGAAACGACTCAGGAGGTCACTTATGAAGAACTTGCACGAGCGCGCGGTCGAGGCAGCCAGCCGATTCGTGGAGCGCAAGGGCTACGAGGTCTTGGACCGGAACTGGAGCTGCGAGGGCGTTGCGGGCCGCCTGGACCTGGTGGCCATGGACGAGGGCGTCATCGTCTTCATCGACGTCACCGCAGCCAACCGCGAGGAGGGCGGCTTCAGCGAGGGGAACCTCACCCGCGAGCAGTTCGAGCTGTTGGCGGCCACCTGGCTGGAGGGCTACACCCCCGAGGGCGACGTCCCGGTCCGCTTCGACGGCATCGACATGATCGTCGTCAACGCCGGAAGGGCCCTGCTCAGGCACCACATCAACAAGCTGGGCTCGCTCGCGGAGTCCTTCGCATAGCAGCCGACTCCGGAGGCCGAAGGGGCCGCAGCCAGCGGCTCCTTCCCCTCCGCGTCACCAGCCGCGGCGGCGCCTCGGCTGCGAGGGTCCACCCTCGCGCTCCCAGGCAGCCCCGGCCCCTGCACCCCTCCCGCCACGGGTTTCCAGCGCGCTTGCGCCGGCTCTGGGATGCCGCCTGGCCCCTCCGCCGGGAAAGCCGCTGAAAACCCCGGAAGCCGCATCGCGCACGGGGCTGCGCGCCCCATGCCCCCGCCCAAGGGGCACGCCCCCTTGGGAATCCCACGCACGTCCTCCGAGCCGGACGGGCTCGCAGCGCTCAGGCGCCGCGGGGCTGTCGCGCGCGAGGACCCCGGCTGCGCCGCCCACACGACATCCCCGCAAAACCCGGGGAAGGGCCCTGCGGAAACCGGGTTTGGCGGAGATGGCGGCTCTCGCCTTCGTGAAGCCGGCTCCGCCGGAGCCGTCGCGCGCGGATCGGCATCCAAGCGGATGCAAGCCGGGCTTGCATCCGAGCAAGGCCGGATCGAGCAGAGAGAAGGGAGCGACGCAGCATGAGAACAGCAGCCACCGGAAACGGAGCCAGAGCGATCGCGCAGCCGTCGGGCGAAAGAGCCACGGCGATCGCCGGCGCGGCGCGAGGCGGCGCGGCAGGCGCGAGGGGCATCAAGACCAGGGTCAGCTACGCGGGCGAGTGCAGCCTCGAGGAGGCAGTGAGCCAATACCTGGCCGCCAGGGCGAACTCGAGGGCGATCCCGGCCCTGGCCGAGGCCGGCGCGTGACGGGTCCGGGAAACCGGGGCGCGTTGGACACTTTCGCTGCCCGCCGACCCGACGGGCAGCGGCGCGCGCCCCGCTGCTAGCATCCGACCGTATCACAGCGGGCGCGAAACCGACTAAGGAGGAGGAAAACCGTGAGAGTTATCACCGTCAACAACTTCAAGGGCGGCGTGGGCAAGACCACGACCGCCGTCAACCTGGCCACGCTCTGCGCGCGGCACGACAAGAGGACGCTGCTGATCGACCTGGACCCCCAGGCGTCGGCGACGGACTACTTCGGCCTCTACGAGCAGGCGGAGGACGGGGCCAACGTCATCGGGCTGCTCTACGAGGGCATGACCGTCAGCGAGATGGCCTACGACAGCGGAACCGACAACCTGCGCGTCATCCCGGCCACGCTGGCGCTCATCAACCAGAACGAGCTGCTGCTTGCCGAGCAGTCGCTGCGATTCGCGCTGGACGACGCGGCGGGCGAATACGACGTCGCGATCATCGACACCGCCCCCAGCGCCAAGCAGCTGGTGCTCTGCGCCTACGTGGCCACCAGCGGGCGAGGCGACGTCATCATCCCCGTGAAGCTTGACTCCACCGTCATGCGCGGCACGGCCTCGGTGGTGGATTCGCTGCGGCTCGTGGCCACCAAGCTGCGCCTGCCCGTGCCCAGCTGGAGGATCCTGCGCACCTGCGTGCCCGGCAGGATGACCAACGCCGAGGCCGTGGGCGAGGCGATCCTCGACCGCTTCTTCCCCGACCAGCAGTTCCGCACCGTGATCCACGAGTCCGCCAAGGTGAAGGAGGGCAGCTGGGAATGGAAGCCCATCGTGGAGTTCATGCCCGGCAACCGCGCCGCCGTCGACTACGAGAACCTGGGAAGGGAGCTTGGGCTATGGGACGAGTAGACGACATCGCCAAGCGCTTCAGCCTGGCGGGCGTGCTCGACGAGGACAGGCAGGCGAAGCAGAGGTTCCCCGTCGAGGAGATCGAGGTGGCGGCCATCGAGGACCATCCGGCGAACGTCGCCTATTCCATGGACGAGGACGGCATCAAAAGCCTCGCGGAATCCATCAGGAAGGACGGCCTCACAGACATCCCCATGGTGCGTCGGAAGCCAGACGGCGGCTTCCAGATGCTGTCTGGCCACAGGCGCAAGGCGGCCTACGCGCTGCTGGCCAAGGACGACCCTGCGTTCGGGCGCATGCCCTGCCGCATCGTCGAGGGCGTCAGCGACGATCAGGCGGTCACCCTCCTGCACACCGCGAACTACTTCACCCGAGAGCTCAACGTCATCGAGCGGGCCAAGGCCACGCAGGCGCTCGGCATCCAGGTGGAGCGGATGCGCGCCGAGAACCCGGAGCTGAAGGGCGTCCGCACCGCGGAGCTCAAGGCGGCGATCATCCGCAACCAGACGGGGCGCAACGTCAGCCCCGCCACCATAAAGCGCCAGGAGCAGACCGCGCGAAGGGTCGAGCAGGGCCTCACCGAGGACTGGAGGTCCGAGGCGATAGAGGGAAACCTCTCGGACACCGACATCGCCACGCTCGCCGCCATGGACCCCGATGCCCAGGCGAGGCTCTACAAGGAGAAGTCCTCCGCGAACGCCGGCAGGGCGGATACCTCCAAGCTGATCCGCGAGGCCGGCGGGCCAGGGGCCGAGGCGGTCGGCAAGCTCGTCGCCAAGGCCCTCAAGGCCCTGCGAAAGGCGGCGGGCACAGCCGACGAGAACGCCGCCGTCGACGCCTCCCAGCTCGACGAGATCGAGCGCTGCGTGCGCGACCTGCGCGCGATCGCGGGCCCAGATCGACCCCGCAGCGATGCTGAGGCCGCGGGCTCAAAATGAGCCCGCAGACGGACCGGAACCACGGGCTCATTCTGAGCCCGCTGGCAAATGGCCGGAATCTGAGTTCCGGCCCCTTGGGCTAGCAAGCTACCTATCCCGTATCACAGATACGGGATAGCGCTTGCGGCGGCGGTTCCGGCGGAGCGCCGCGGCGGCGTCTCCGACCTCCTCCCCGCCCGCGGCATTCCGCCGGGGCCGCCGCCGAAACGGGCGGCATGGCGCGCCGAGACCGCGCGCCGGCAGTCCTCGTGCGGGGGATTCCCCGCGCCCCTGGAGACACGCAACCGACGAAGGGAGGCAAGTCCATGGACTACCCCAAAATGGTCAGCTGCCGCATGACATCCGACGACCTCGACAGGCTCACCGCCTCGGCGCAGCTCGCCGGCATGGCCCGCTCCGAATACCTGCGGACCCTCATCAGGATCCCGGCAAGCGCCTCCGGCAAAGGCGCCGTCTACGTCATCGACAACCGGACCATGGCCAAGATGCTCGCAGAGCTCATCCGGTGGGGCCGGCACTACAACCAGGCGGTGCGAGCCTTGAACACCATCGCGCTGTTCATCCGGAGAGGGAGCCCGCCTGAGTACGGCACGTTCGGCCAGATGCTGTCAGAAGCCGAGGAGAAGCTCGAAGAAGTCGAGCAGGGCCGCCAGGTGATCGAGTACGTGCTGACGGACATAGCCGGCTCCACGATCGTAAGCGGTGACTAGCATGCCCGTTATAAAACCCATAGCCGGGCACACCAGCGTTCGCGGCGTCTCCGACTACCTCCAGAAGGACGGCCGCGCCCTGGCCGTCGACCTGTACAACCTCTCGTGGGACGAGGAGCGAGACGCGGAGCTCGACCCCGATTTGAAGCAGGACGTCGACTGGGCGGCCGAGATGGACCTCACCCGCATCGCCAACGGCAACGACACCCCATGGCGCGGCAAGCGCGCGCGAACATACATGCACTTCATCGTCTCCCCCGACCCGAAAGATAAGGTGACGCTCCCACAGCTGCGGGAGCTGACGAGGGCCTGGGTCCGCGAGAACTGGGACGACTACGAGTGCGCCGCCGTGTTCCACGACGACAACGCCAATGAGGTCATGCACGCCCACGTGGTGGTTAACAACACAAACCTCGCCACAGGAAACCGATTCCAGAACCCCGACCCGCGGAAGATGCAGGCCTCGATTCAACGGCTCGCCGAAGAACGCGGCTTGAGCTTCTTCGTCGGCGTCTCAGACGAAGAGAAGCGGCGGTCGGCCGCGAAGGGCAGGGCGGCTCCGAAGACCAGGCAGGTCGTCTACGTCAGGAGGGCCGAGCGCGAGATAGCCGGGAAGGGCGGCTACTCGTGGGTGGCCGACATCCGCAATCGCGTAACGATCGCGAAGAGGGCGGCGGAAACGCCGGGCGAATACCTGCAGATCCTCGGCTTGATGGGCGTCGACGTCAGCGAAGCCTCAAGGAATGGCGGCCGCTCGGATTGGCTCTACTCGATGGCGGAAGACCCGTCGAAAAGGATCCGCGGGGAGAACCTCGGCCTCGCCTACGGGCGCAAGGCCGTCGAAGGCGCCCTGAAGGGCAGCACGGCGATCGACCCCGGTCAAATCGCGGCCATCGCAGCGAAGGCGGTCGAGGTAAAGGACTACGCGCAGCTGGAGAACATGGCGACGGCGCTCGAGCTCTGCTCGAGGTACGGCATCCGCTGCATGGCCGACTTCGGCAGCCGCATCGCAGCTATGGAGCGCAGGGGCGACGACAGGGCGGCGAGCGAGCTGCGCCACGCAGAGGAGACCACCGAGGAACTGAGGCTGCTGCCCGCCAAAGCGGCGAAAGCAAGACCACGAACCGCCATGGACCAGTACGCCTGGCAAAGACAGCGCGCCGACGCCTCCGCGCGCGCAGGCGAGCAGGCGGCTCGCCTGCGGCAGATCCAGCAGGAGCAGCAGCGAAGCGACAGGGACAGGAGAGCGAGATGATTCTAGAGGTGACGTACTCAGACGGCCACCACGAGTGCTTCGACAGCAACAGCCTCACCGGCGGCGCCGTGTTCGGCAGGGCGAACATCCTCACGGAGTTCGACGTCGTTTGGGAGGAAGGCGAAGACGGGCAACACCTGGTCGTCTACGAGCACCATATGGAGGAATCGGCACCGAGCGACGACGAGGCGTCGGCGAGTGCCGACCGAATCCGCGGGCCCAGGCTCAAGCTCATCGACTCCAGCGAGGTGCCGGACATCGAGAGCGTTTCCCTGGACGGCCGGCTCTTAACCTGGTCCCAGGGCGGGTGCCTGGTGGATGCCGCCAAGTTCGAGCTGGCGTGCATGAAGTGGTACTCGGGCCCCATGGGCGCCGGCACCAACGCCAAGGCCGTCGCGCTGTTCAGGTACCTGGAGCGGGCCCGCCCCGAGCTCGCCAGCGACGAAGCCGAGATATGCCCGCTGTTCGGCTACCCGGTTGCCGCCTTCAGGGAGGCCGAGGACGAGGAAATGGCCCAGGCAGGCGGCGCAGATTGCGGGGAGGGAGGTTTCGATGAAATGGATTAAACGGGCCATCCTCGCCACAGGGGCGTTCCTCGCATGGCTCTTCCGAGCCGTATTCAGATGGTTCATGTGAGGCGGCGCTGCGCGAACGCCCGCTAACGTCATCGCGTGCAGCGCCCCGGCGCTCACCTATCGGACCTGTCGGGGAGGCGCGGCGCGTGGTCGTCGCGGGCGGACGCCCTCCTTGCGATGGCCGCGCGCTCGGACAGGCTCCTGCAGGCTGCGTCCGGCTTGTGCTCGAGGGCGCGGACGCGCTCGAGCCCTTCTGATTCACGGTTCTCGGCCATCTTCTGCTCCATGCTGCCGATGATGCCATGGGCAGCGCCGCGTATCTCGTCGAGCGAGGCCCTCAGCTCGGAGAGGTCCTTGCCCTCGCTCCACCCGGCCACGTACCCGAAGCTGTAGTCGCCGGTGTCGAGCCCAAGCCAGCTCGAGACGATGAAGGCGACGCTCTCGGCCTGGACCTCGCGAGTCGCACGGCCCGGCAGGGCGGGCCCCTCCCCTTCCGACCCGGAATCGTGCATGACGCTGTGGGCGAGCTCGTGGATGGCGGTCTTGAGGGTCTGCGCTTGGGACATGCCCTTCTGGATCACGATGCGCTTGGGCTCGGACCTCGAGAAGAATCCCTTCGCGCCGCTCGGGATGTCCTCGAACGAAACGGGGTACCTGCTGACTTCCGAGACGACGCGCATGGCGGCCTCGTACCGGGCGACGCCGCCCGTCAGCTCGTCGACCCCCAAGGCAGGCAGCTCCCTTCCCTCGGTCTGGCTCACGTCGAACACGGTGGCCAGGCGGAAGCCCGCGAGCCTGCGCCTGGGCCCATCTCCGGCGCTGCCGTCAAGCGCTTCGCCGACGTCGTCGCCCTCCCCTTTCACCATGACCACGACCGGGCTGAGGATTCTCATGCCGCGCTCGCCCTTCCTCACCTGCCTGCCGAACTTGTCCTGCCAGGCCCGATAGCCCGCTACCAGCGTCGCGTCCGGGCGTTGCATCGCGATGAGCAGGCAGTTGTTGGCGCTGTAGCTGTGGAATCGCGACATGACGGCAAGGTAGCGGCGATACCTTGCCGACTCGAAGACGCCCCTCACGCCCTCCTCGAGGCGCTCCATGGTCCGCCTGAGCTCCTCGTCGCGCTTCGCTGCGGCCTCGGCGCCGCCTCTTGCCTTGCCTTTTGCCATCGATCTCGCCTTTCACGTGCGGACTTCCATGATTCACATCGCACGCGCCCGTGCTTCGTGCGACAGGCGCGCATCGGCGCCGAACGCGCCCACCCCTGCATCACCCGAGCGCGTCGACGGCGCATATCACCAGCGTGCGCTCGTTGCCCCAGCGGTTATAGCTGCAGGTGCAGAGGGTGACGACGCTTTTCACGGACGAGAAGTCGAAGCCCTCTCCGACGAGACTCAGGTCGGCGTCGGCCACGACCCGGGCAAGCCATTGCGCATGCTCGGCGTCGTCGGCGAACTCAACCTTGGCGCCCTCGCGGCCGGCATCGACAACGTCGACCGCAAGCACCCTCAGCCCGGCGTCGCCCTCGGGGGTCTGCAGGATGATCGGGGAATGCCCCTCCGCGTAACCGGCGTCCGAGAAACACGCCAACGCGGAGAACATCGTGCCGTCGTTGAGATGGTGGCCGAACACCAGGGCGTTGCCGGCGCCCAGCAGGCCATCATCTGCGCACTTCCAGTGCAGGTAGGGCACGCCGTGGTAGTTCCAGCCGCCGTACACGTCGTAGCGGAGGTAGTGGTCGGGGTCGCCCTCATGGGCCTGGACGATCGGGTAGTCGATGCCGGCGCCCGGCACGGTGACCCATCCGATGATGTCCGGGTTGACGCCCTGCCAGTAGCCCCAGTCGACGCCCCCGGAGCCGTCGTTTTCGCCGGCCGCCTCGTCTTCGGCGCCGATTGCCTCGACCCCGCTCGGATCGGGATCGAGATTGCTCGCCCTCTCGGTCAGCCAGGCCATGGACGACAGCGCGCCCACGGCCCCCAAGGCGAGCGCCGCGGCGAGGACGAGGGCGATGCGCGATTTGGCCTTGCCCCTCATCGATGCCCGCCATCGGAGCGCTTGCCGCCGCTTCCCGTCTTCTCCAACGCCCCCGCGACGTCCTCGATGCCGGATTCTCGGGTGGTTCCTTCCATGGTTTCCTCCATATCCACAAGGAAGGCGGCCCGAGGCCGCCTTCCTGCTTTCGAGCGGGCGTCGGCCTTAAGCCTCGCGCTCCGCCGCTTCCTCTCCGTGCCCGTGGTCGTCGGGCTCAGGGTCGTCGGGGTTGCGTCTCTGCAAGCCGTATGCAGCGAGTGCCAAGGCAGCCGCGAGGGCCATACCGGCGCCCAGCATATAGGGCATGAGGTCCACGCCGGTCTTGTCCAGCTTCTCGCCTGGCGCATCGGGAACTTCGGGGGTGTCGGGGTTGTCGACCACCACCGTCTGGCCTTCGTCGTCGACGTCCTCGTGGACGGCGACGACGTTGCCCTTGGCATCGAGGCAGCGCTCGAAGGCCACGAGGGCCGCTCCCTCCTCGAGATGGGACGCGTCGAACTCGAAGGCGACCTCCACAATGCCCTCGGCCGCCTGGGGGGCGAACTCGGCGGTGGCGGTCACGGGGTTGCCTCCGGCATCGACCAGCGTCTCGCCGGTCGACTTGTCGATGAGCGTGCCGTTTGCGGTGTAGGTCTCGCCAGGGACAAGACCCTTGTACTCCACGGTGTCGACGAGCTTCACCTTGCCGCTGGCAACGACTTGGTCGCCATCCTCGGCGTCGGTGAGCTTCGTGCCTATCTCGACGACGGTGACGGTTTGCCCCTCGTCGGAAAGGTCCTCGTGTGCTGCGAGCTGCGCGCCGGCGGCGAAGAGCTTCTCGAACACCACGACGCCCTTACCGCCCAAGCCGGTGCCGTCGAATGCGAGCTCCACCGCCTGGACGCCGTCGGCTTCGTCGGGGGCGAACGTTGCGGTTCCGGCAACCTGCTTGCCGCCGACGGTCACGGGGTCGCCGGTCTCGGCATCCATCAGCGCAGCCTCGAGCGTGTACTCGACGCCGGGGGTCAGTCCCTCGTATGCGACCTCGTCGACGATGGTGATGTCGACACCGGTGACGAGCTTGTCGCCGTCCGCTTTGTCGGTCGCCGTGGTGCCGATGCCCACGAGGTGAACGGTCTGCCCCTCATCATCGATGTCGGCATGGACCGCCACCTCCACGCCGCCCGACACCAGGGATTCGAAGGCCACGACGTCCTCACCCGCCAGCAGGCTCCCGTCGAAGGCGAATTGAAGCTCCACCTCGCCGGAGCGCTGCTTGGGCCTAAAGGTCTTGCTCGCGGTCACGGGGTTGCCATCAGCACCGACGAGCGCCTCGCCGGTGGATTTGAGCATGAGGGTGCCCGTGACGGTGTACTCGGTGCCGTCGGTCTTGAGGTTCTCGTAGTACACGGTGTCTGACAGTGTGACTTCGCCAGAGACTTGAGCCACATGGTCGCCGTCGGACGCGTCCGTGGCCTCGGTCTGGACCTTGGGACCCTCCTTGTCGTCGAGGCTCATCCACACCGCCTTGGCGGCGGAGGAGTCGCGCTCGATGACGAACGTCTTCTTGATCAGGTCGTAGCCCTCGTTGGCGTCGCTGCGCAGCTCCTCGAGCGTGTACTTGCCGAAGGGCAGCGCTGCCAGACCGTCGTCGACTTCGGCGACGGAGCCGTCCTCGCCGAGGGAGAACCACACGCCCGCCTTGGGGTCCATGTCCGAGGCGTTGACTGCCCCGACGCCCAGCAGCCGGTCGTTGCCGTTGGTGTTGGCGCTGTGCTTGTTCCAGGAGGACGCCGTGGAGACGTTGCCGTTCTTGTCGGTCACGACAACATGGGCCTCGCCCGTCGCCTCGTTGGTCACCTTGAAGGCGACCTGCAGGGACTCGTTGGTGTCCTCGGCCATCTTCGCTATCTCGAGGTCGTTGCGGATGACCTGGTCGAAGAACTCGAGCTTGCCACCGCCCGAGGAGGCCTTTGCGATAGCGCCGTTCTCGCGGATCTGGAACGTCTTGGGCTCGCCGTCGGTCAGCAGGTAGGAGTCGTTGCTCTTGGTCTCTCGGATCGCGTAGGTGCCGTAGGGCAGCGCGTCGGCGGCGGTCTGCGCGGTGTAGGCGCCCGCCTCCTCGTTCCACGCCGTGGTCACGGTGGCCACCGTCTCGCCAGGCTCGAACCACTCGCCGCCGACCAGCACCTTAGCCGCCGACTCGTTGGTTATGGCGAACTCGATGCCGGCGAGCGTGGAGCCGCAGCCCAACGCACCGTGGGAGTCGCCGCCCAGAGCCTCGGACTTGCCGAGCTCCCTGTCGGACTTCGTGACCTGCACGCCGCCGCGGACGACGTCGTCCTTGCAGGGGCCGCCCGTCAGGTCGACGACCTCGCCGTTCTCCTTGATCTTCGCCGTCTTCGACCAATCCGAGGCAAGGTACCCCTCGGGGGCCTGCGACTCGACGACCTTGTAGACGCCGCACGGCAGGTCGCCTGACCCGGTGGCGGCCACGTACGCCTTCGCCGCAGCGTCCCACTCTGCCTCGATGGTTTTCACGACCTCGCCGTCGCCGTAGGACCTTCCGTCGACCAGCGCGCTCTTTCCGGAGGCGTTGACGATATCGAACCTCGCTCCGGCGAGGCTGGCGTCGCCCTGGGGCGCGCTGCCTGCCTGCGAGTCTTCCTTGGCGACCTTGAGGCCTCCCGTCTTCCAGGTGAAGCTCATGAGCACCTGCGTCGCGGAGCCGGTCTTCACCGAGAAGGCCTCAAAGCCCGTGGACACCTCGTCCGCACGGTTCTTTACCTTGGACCAGGTGTCGCCGAGGAGCTCGTCCTTGGCCCACTTCTCGAACTGCGAGTTGGTCCCGTAAGCCGCCTCGCCGCGCGAGCCCTGGTAGGCGAACGACAGCAGTACGTGGCTCGCCACCAGGTACTTATCCTCGCTCCAACCCGTGCCGTCGTACCACCTTTCCGGGAACACGGACTCGTCGAAGCCCGGCGCGCCGTAGCTGAACCACATCGCGGCGGCCAGGTCGCCGTCGGAGATGCCCGACTTAGAGTAGGTCCCCGGCGCGGGCGTGCCCGCCGCGGGTTCGGCGCAGTAGGCCACCTCGCCGTCGGCCCACATGCGCGTCGTGAAGTAGCCGGCGTAGGGGACGTCGTCGCCGACGGTCACCTCGACGGACTCGGAGGCCTGCGCCTGCATGGGCGCCGATGCGCACATGCCGACGAGCAGAGCCACGCTCATCATGGTCCGAACGATCTTCGACAAGGCGGCGGTCTCTGTTGCTCTCGCTGTCATGGCCGCCTCCTTAGAACGGGATACCGTCGTGCGCCAGGCCCTGCCGGCGCGGCTGGTCGTCCTGCGCGCGGCCGAGCGCGCCGCGGGTGGCCGCATCGGCCCGGTCGTGGAGACTTCGCTGCTTCAAGGAGGCGAGGTAGTCCTGCCGCTGCTGGTCCAAGGCGAGGCGAACCTGCTCCGGCATGACCTTGACCGTCTCGCGCACCTTGCCGCCGTCGGCGTCCAGCACCGGCTTCCCGTCCTCGCCGAGAACGGTCTTCTGCAGCCACACCTCGCGGCCCTTCAGCAACGGGATGTCGCGATAGTCCTCCCCCTTGCGCGACTCGTTCACGTACAGCGGGGAGAACTCGAAGAAGCTCACGTCCCGGCCGTCGATCGACGTGCCCCTGGGCATGGTTGCCGAGTTGAACGTGCGCTGTTCGCCCGTCTCGCGATCCGTGTAGGGGATTCCCTCCCTCACGAAGTTCTTGTGGAGCGTCACGTAGACGCTCTTGCTCTCGTTAGGCATGCGCCCTTCCTTTCAAAACGGTTCGGGCGGGCCGTGCGGCCCGCCTCGTCGGACGGGCGGCGCGCTCGCGGGCAGAAAGCCCTCCTTCCCGGGAAAGGTCCGCGGGCGCGCCGCCCTACCCCAAGTCGGGAAAGGCCGCCGTTTGGACAAGGCGCGCCGAAAAAAGGGCGGCACGGGAGTCCGTGCCGCCCTTGGCTTCTCTGTGTGGCTAGGCTTTTCGAAGACTCGCGCCCGGCCCCTATCCGCCCATGACGTCGCGAGCCCAGGCCCCGCTCTTCACCAGGCTGAGTATCAGCAGGACGCAGACGGCCAGATACTGCAGCGCGTAGCTCAGGCCTCCGACGACGCTGTCCATCGGCGTGCCCGTGCCGGCGTTCACGGCATCGAGCCCGCCCAGCACCACGGGAAAGCTTACGAGGATCACGAGGATGATGACGCCCGCCAGGCACACGCTGGCGAAGCTGCGCAGGTACCCGATGCCGATCTGCCTGGTGTCCTCCAGGCCCATGAGGCTCAACGGTATGGGGCTGAACGCCGCCATCAGGTAGAGCTGGATGGCGCGGGCCCAGCTCACCACAAGCGCCACGATATAGGCCACCAGTACCACGACCCAGCTGACCAGCGCCACCACGGCCATCCCCAAAAGCGCTGGCACGTCGTCGTCGGTGGTGGTGATGGACACCTTGCCCATGTCGAGCTCCGCGCCGTTGCCGAAGAGGTCGGTCACCCGCTGGATGGCGATGCGCGTCACCTCGTAGAGCGCCTGCATGAGCTCGAAGGAGTGCTGCACCAGGAACAGGAACACGGCGAAGAACACCAGCAGGAAGACGACCTCCTTCACCGCCGGCATGCTGGAGCTGCCGTCCATGCGCTGGCTGATCTTGATGAGCTGCACGGTGAACACGAAGGAGAGCACCCCGCAGCCGATTGGCAGGATGGCGCTCTCCCACACGCCGTGAACGATGTCGTACATGCTCACGGTGCCGGAGCCGCCCAGCATGGTCTCGAAGCTGGCGGAGAGCACGCCCTCGGCGCCGATGGACCTGAGCACGTCCACCTGGGCTCCGAAGATCCAGTTGCAGAAGTCCCGCAGCATGCCGCAAAGCCACGAGTTGACGGTGTCGGCGATGTCGGCGTGCGCAGGCTGCGGCAGCCAGAGCATCGCCGCGCAGAAGAGCGCGCTGCCCGCGAGCGAGAGCAGGAACCTCCGCTGCGCAGGCGCCGCCCGTCCGATTCTCTCAAGCAAAGCGACCCCCTAGCCCGACACGGTGAACTTGCCGTCGGCGTACGTCACCACGAGGACGGTCCTTGCGGCGTCGTCGACGTGGAACGCGGCCGAGACGGTCTTGGCGTTGAAGTCGACGGACGCCTCGCCGTCGAAGGAGGCCGACGCCGCCTGGGGCACGTTCTTGGCCATATAGGCAGCCAGCGCCTTGCGCAGCGGCTCCGCGTCGCCTCCGACGAGGCCTATGTATGCCTCGTCCATCCCGCTGACGGATACGGTGCCTTCGGCGACGCCCTTCGAATACTTCTTGCTCACCTTGAAGTCGTCGCTGGACATGGTTGCCGCGCCGCCGGACCGGTCGAATATCAGCGTCCAGGTGACGCTGTCCTGCGAATCCTCGTCGGTGCCGGCGACCGTGAACACGGCCTGCTTGCCGGCGTCGGCCTCCTCCACCTCGGAAACGGTCAGCACGTGGATCTTGCCGTCCGCGCCCTTCTCGATGACCATGCCCTTGGACATCTGCAGCGAGCCCGCGTCGCTCTTCCAGCCCTTGGAGCAGGCGAGCTCGTAGGACGTGAGCGCCGCGGGCGCCTCGGCGCCCTGGCCTTGAGCGGCCTCCTCGACGGGCGCCTCCTCCTGTACGGCCTGCTGATCCGTCTCCGCCGAGCGCAGGGCGCAGCTCGCGACCGACAGCGCGATCCCGATGGCCAGCGCGCCCGCCGCGATGGCGGCCAGTGCCTTCGTCTTCTTCTCCATTTCGAAATCTCCTTATCCGGTGTATCTGAGGGCGCAGGTGAAGAACGAGATTCCCGTCGCCTTCCTGCACACGTCGCCCGTGCGCGGTTCGTGTATGTACTCGTCGCCCCCCACGTAGATGGCCACGTGGCCGTACTTGTAGAGGATGTCGCCCGGCCGCGCCTGCGACAGCGGCACGACGGTGAGCTCCTTGAGCTGGTCTTCCGTGTAATGGCTGATGCTTATGCCCGCCTGCCGGTAGCAGTACTGGGTGAGGCCGCTGCAGTCCAACCCCACGCCGGGCGTCGAGCCGCCCCAGACGTAGGGCACGCCCAGCTGGCTGTAGGCGGCCTGCACGATGGCGTCGCCGCTTGCCGCGCCCTTCTCGAAGTCGTCGACGCCCATGCCGTCGAAGCGGTACAGGTTGTAGGTCCTCATGACCGACTTCAGGCTCTCCACATACTCCGAGCTCGTGGCGTAGCCCGCGTCCTTCAGGCCCTCGGCCATCTTGTCCGAATCGCGGTCGGCGATGGCCTCCTTGATGAGCGCGTTGTCCGCATAGCGGCTGTTCTGCAGGAGCACCCTGCTCCTGAACCTTATGCAGTCCGCGTCGCTCTGGAACACGGTGAAGTCGGCCATGACGGTGACGGCCTGGCCGTCCACCTCCTCGTGGGTGGCCCAGCTCGCCTTGCCGGCGACCTCCGGGCAGCTGGCGAAGCTCGATGCCCACTTGACGCCGAAGAGGTTGTGGTCCCTGGTGGCCAGCTGGCTCATGGCGTCGCCCTGGCCGCTCTCGCAGATGATCTGCGCGATGGTGCAGCCTGCGGGATGCCCGTACTCCTCCTGGCACTCCAGCGCCTCGAGCACCATGTCGTAGGTGATGAAGCCGGGAAGGCCCTCGATCATGGCCCTGTCCTGCTCGTCTTGCCAGAAGCCGGCGATCGCGCCCAGGAGCGTCGAGAGGATGAGGCTCGCTGCTACGAAGGCGGCGACGCCCGCCAAGACCCCGCCCAGAACGGGCGCGGCGGTCGAGACGGCCGCCGCGAGCCTTCCGCCGGCTCCGGCCTTCGCTGCGGCGGGCCCAGCCTCGGCGGCCTGCAGGGCGGCGCGCGACCTGGCGTAGTTGGACGCGGCCTGGGCCTCGCCCAGGGCGCTGCCGCCGGCGGCCTTTCCGCCGGTGGTGGCAGATCTGCGGGCGGCCTTGCCGCCAAGGCCCTCCTTGGCCCTTGCCAGCAGGGATTTCGAGCGGGGCGCGCTTTCTGAGGAACCGCCCGGCCCGGCAACGGCCCCGGCTTCCCCGGCGGCGCGCTTCGCCTCCTTTGCCGCGACAGCCTCGACGTTGTTGGCGGCATTCTCCACAGGGGCGAACGGGTCGGGCCCGGGCCTTGCCCTGCGCCGCTTCCGGATGTCCGCAGCCGCCCTTCCTGCGCGGTAGGCGCCTTCGGACCCGGAGAGCTCGTCGCTGTCGTCGAGCTCCCCGACGAAGCCGGCCGCGATGATGCTCCCGGCCCTGCCGGCGAACCCGTCTTTGGCCGCGGCGGCGTCGGGGGTGCAGCCGGCCGCTCCGCAAACGCCGCCCTTGCCGCCCTCGGCGAAGGAGCCTTGGTCGGGTACCTTGAACGTGCCGCCGCCCCTGCTCTCGAACCTGGCGTTGCCGGCCTCCACCGACTCCGCGCTGGCGAAGCCCTGCCTGCGGGCGCCGGACCCCCTACCCGACATCGCCCGCCGCCTCGGCCTCGTCGGCGCCGGCCGCGGACCCCGCCGCGCGTTTGGCGAAGTAGGCGGCGCGCTTGCGCTCGGCGATCTCGTCGGGCTTGGTGTTGAACAGGTCGTAGAGCGCGCCCTTGGGGAAGTCGTCCACGATGGGCACGCGGGACCCGCCCGCTATGAGCAGGCCGTCGCCGGGGTTGACCGACTCGTCGATGTAGCCCTCCTCCTGCTCCGAGAGGTTCAGCAGCTCCGACCACTTGGCCTTGTCGGCGAACGACTGCCTGTGCAGCATGAGGAAGTCGGAGTTCAGGATCAGGTTGCGGCCGTCCTTGTGGCTCAGCAGGTAGGTGCAGTTCTGGGTGATGCCGGTGCAGATCAGGTTGAACTTGCGCCCCTCCGCCCAGAACCGGCTGAAGTAGCTGATGGTGGCAGGGTGCCCGAAGAGGCTCTGGACCTCGTCGATGTAGAGCCAGGTCGTCACGCCGCGCTCGAAGTTCGCGTACATGCGGTTGCGCACCGCCTCCAGCACCGCGATGATGCCGAAAGCGCGCATGTTGTCGGGCAGGTCCTTGAGCCCCACGCAGGTGATGCGCCTGTCGAAGGCGACGTTGCTCTGGTGGTTGAAGATGGAGAGCGCCCCGGAGACGTATCGCTCGAACCGCAGCGCGACGACCTCGGCCTCGGGCTCCGGCTGCTGCCTCAGAATGTCGTAGAGGTCCTGCAGCTGCGGGATGGCTCCGCTCTTGCCGCAGGTCAGGTACGCCTTCTCCACGCAGCGGCTGATGATCGAGCGCTCGACGTCCGAGAGGCCCTCGTTGCCCTCCGCCATGGACGCGGCGGACAGCGCTAGTACCGCCTCGATCTTGTAGGCCAGCTGGGTCGTCTCCAAAAGCTCGGAGACGTCGCTTAGGTCGAGCGGGTTCAGGTACGTCTCCGAGTCCGGGCCGAACGCCACGTTGCGGCCGCCGAAGGCCTCGGCCAGCAGGCCGAACTCGCCGGCGGGGTCGATGATGACGACGTCGTCCTCGGGGTAGAGCAGCGCCGTGTTGGTCATCTCGCGCTTGGCGCCGAAGGACTTGCCGCTGCCCGGCATGCCGCTTATGATGCCGTTTCGGCTGGCCAGGCTCTTGCGGTTGAGCATCACCAGGTTGCGGCTGCCCTTGTTCTGCCCGTAGTAGCCGCCCCCGAAGTCGTTCAGCTCCAAGGTGGCGAAGGGGGACTGGATGGCTATCTCGTCGGTGAGCATCAAGCGCCCCACCTTCACGTGGTTGCGTCCCAGCGGCAGCACGGAGTTCAGCCCCTCGCGCTGCCGGTAGTCCAGGTTCGCGAGCTCTATGCCCTGCGCCTGCGCCACCGATATCAGGTGCATCGCCTGCTCGTCCAGCTCTTCGCGGGTGGGGGCGTAGGTGAACACCAGCCCCGTGTAGCGGAACATCCGCTGGCTGTCGCCCTTCAGGCACTCGTAGACGTCCTGGGCCTCCTCGCGGGTGAACTTCAGCTCGCTGGGGATGAGGTTGAAGTCGTAGCCCTTGCTCACGGCGTCCATCTGGTCCTCGGACATCTCCTTGTCGATCCACTTCAAGCGGCGGCGGACGTAGTCCTTGGACCAGCGCGGGTTCATGGCCCTCACGTGGAAGCTGATGGCCAACGGCATGGGAAGGTCCACCATGTCCGCCAGGCAGCGGTCGGTCAGGTTGCTCTCGAAGCTGCGGAACGCCAGCACCTGGCACCATACGCCGTCGCTGGTGAAGCAGCTGGCCGAGCCGCCGGGCTTGAACTCCATGGTGTCGGGGCACGCCAGGTCCTTTGCCGTGATCCCGCGGGTGACGCCCAGGTCGTCGTAGTCGAACTCGGCGCGCTCGCGCCCCGGCCGCGTCATCGACCGTATCAGCTGCAGGCGCTCCTCGCCCCGCAGCACGCGGGTGCCGCTGCGCATGCCCGAAAGCACGCCGTCCGCCATGGAGCGCAGGCGCGCCAGCTTGGGAACGGACTCCTCCACCGTGTCGGCGGAGACGGAGAACGTCAGGTAGCGCTCGCGCATGATGTTGGACACGCCTTCGGCCATCTTGTCGTTGAGGATGCGGCTGTACTCGGCGGCGTAGGGAGCGGCGGGCCCCTCCACGCGGCCGAAGAACCTGCGGTTCGACATCTCGCCCTTGGTGAGCGGGCGGTTGAACAGCAGAAGCTGCAGCCCCACGTCCGGCGTCAGGCCGTCGTAGAGCTTGCGCATCTGGCGGCACACCGACTTCTGCGACTCGTCTCCCATGCTCTGGTAGCTGATGTCGCCGAAGCTGACCGTCTGGCTGAACAGCCCCGGCTCCACCTGCGCGATGCCGTCGGCGTACAGGGCGTCGAAGCCGATGAGCCTGTAGACGTCCTTGGCTGCGCGGCGGGCCCTCTCGGCCGCGGCCTCGCCGGCGGCGCGCTCGCGCCGCTGGTTCTTGAGCCGCTTCTCGATCGGGACGTACCTGCCGCCCCGACGCCCGGGCCTCGCCGCCGCCCTCTTGCCTTTCCTGGCGCGCTTCGCGGCCGCCTTGGCCTCCTTGTCGGCGGCCTTCGCCGCGGCTTTGGCGTCTTTGACGGCCCGCTTGGCGGCGGCGACGTCCTCCTTACCGGCCTTTCGAGGGCTCATAGCGCTCCCCTCCCTTCCGCCAGCCCTTGGCCAGCCTGTTCCGATCGTTGAATCTCCTGCGCTTCTCGTCGGGCCATGCGCCCGCAGCCAGGGAGAACCCGGGCTCGTAGGTGACGACGCCGTCCTCGGCCCAATGCCGGTATGCCAGCGGGACGAACTCCTCGGGCTTCATGCCCTTGGGCCGCCAGAAGGCCGCCAGCCAGAACGGCATCGAGCACATCATCACGGGCATAGTGGCATCGGCCACCTCCACCCCGACGACCAGGTGCGCGAAGGCGGCGGCCGCCACGCTGGCCGCGATGCCGCCGCCTACGCAGGCAGCCACGCGGGCGGAGAGCTTGCCGACGACCTTCTCCTCGTACTCGCTGATGTCCTTGTGCACGTAGACAACCTGCATGGGCGCCCCCTAGTTGGGCATCCACGAGGTGTCCAGCTGGCCGAAGTACACGGCAGCCGCGATGATGATGGCCCCGCCCGCGATGGTGGAGATAGCCCCCGCGATCTGCGCGCCGCCGCGGGTCTCGTCCTTGATGGCGAGCCCCAGGCTCACCGCGCCCCAGACGACAACGAAGCCGCCCAGGAAGGTGATGCACCCGGAGACCAGGCTGATGATGTTCGATAGCATTTGGATTCCCTTCTGTCGTATGCCGCCCGCATCGGGCGGCCGCCTGCGTTGCGCTCGGTTCTAGGAGGAAGCCGCCTCCCGCCGCCTCCTCTCCTGCAGGTACGCCCCGTAGTCGAATCGTCCGGGGTACCTGCTGCCCGGATGCCCTGCCAGCAGCTCGTATCGCGGGTGCCTCTGCGTGGGGTACTTGGAGTCGCGCAGCGGCGCGGCGTTGCTGAACAGCACGAGCGCCCTGTCCCTGCCCATGCGGCCAACCTCCGAGGCCTGCATCAGGTCGCGCTCGATGTAGCTGGTGTTGGTGGTGGTCGAGCCGCCGTTGCCTCGGCTCACGTTCTGCGTGTTGACCTCGACGGTCTCCTTGCCGATCATCTCGGAGATCATCTTCTGGGTGTCCACGCTCTTGCCGCCCAGGTAGAGCAGCGTGTCGCAGTTGTCCACGATGGTCTGGGCATCGTCGCCGTAGGCGCTCTTGAGCTGGGCGAAGCTCTGCAGGATGATGGACATGTAGACGTTGCGGCTGCGGATGACCGAGACCACGTGCTCGATGTCCGGCAGCCTGCCCACGTTGGCGAACTCGTCGCAGATGAAATGCACAGGGCGCGCCAGGGAGCCGCCGGGCAGCGCGTCCGCCTTGTCGCAGAGCATGTTCACCGTCTGCCACAGCGTGATGGCCAGCATGAAGCTGAAGGTGGAGGACGTGTCCGAGCTCACCACGAAGACCGCGCGCTTGCCGCCCGCATCCCCCAGCTTCGAGAGCTCCAGCTCGTCGTGGTCGGTGAGGTCGCGCAGCTGCGGCACAGAGAAGGGCATGAGCCGCGTGTTGCAGCTGATGAGAATGCCCTTCATGGTCTTGCCGGCGGCGTCCTTGAAGGCCTTGTAGCACCACAGCACGAAATCGTCGTCCACGCCCACCGGCTCGCCAACCTGCACCCACCTGAAGCCCGAGGATGCCCGGCGGCCGAACGCGCGGCCCGGCTTCCTCGCGCCGTCGCCCGCCGGCGCGCCGCCCGTCTCCACCAGGCGCATGCCCGTCTCGACCTCCCTGAACAGGAGGTCCAGCGGGCTCGTGTAGTCATCGTCGTCCTCCCTGGCCTGTGCCAGCGAGAGCAGCGTGACGAGCCCGCCGAAGTTGCGGTCCTCGGGCGGGCAGTAGAACATCAGGTAGCCGATGAGGGCGGTGTAGAGCAGCCGCTCGGCCTGCACCCAGAACTGGTCGCCCACGTGGTCCTTGTCGCCGGTGGTGTTCGCGATGAAGCACTCCGCGAACTCGATGATCCCCGCCTCGTCGCGGATGAGCGAGAAGGGGTTCACGCCGGCGGAAGCCGACATGCGCACCAGGTTCATGCAGCTGATCTCGTAGCCGCTCCCCACCAGCGCGTTGCCGAGCAGCGGCAGCTGCGTGCCCTTCGAGTCGATGACGAAGTAGTCCGCGTTCATCTGCAGGATGTTGGGTATGGAGTACCTCCAGGTCTTGCCGGCGCCGGTGCCCCCGATGACGAGGACGTTTCGGGGGCGCTCCTCCAGCCTCTTGCCCCTGCGCTTGCCGGGGTCGACTGCGAGCCCGTAGTTCTCGGTGAGGATGACGTTGTTGAAGGGATCCTCGGTGTCCGCGAACCTCAGGCCCTCCGCCTTGGTGCCCCAACGCGCGGAGCCGTGCTCCTCGCCGATTCGGCGGTTGCCCTGCGATTGCACCAGGTAGGCCCATGCAAGCCACACCGCGAGGAAGCAGATGGATCCGCCGAGCAGGGCGTTCGGCTCGGCTGAGATGCCCTGCGTCGTCAAGATGGACGGCACGGCCTCCATGGCCGCGCCGACGTTCTGCAGCCAAGGCCCCTCCAGGGAGCGGAGCGCTGCCGCCCAGAGGTCGCCCAGCGCGAAGGCCGCGGCGGAGAGCAGGCCGGCGGCAATGAGGCCTTCTTTCGAATAGCGCCTCATCGGCCCTGGGCCCTCTCCCTGTTGAACGCCCTCTCCCTATCGGGAACCTCGTGGGCATTCTTGCGCAGCTCCTCGGCGGCGGCCTTGGCCATCTCGGCCTTGTCGGCGAGCCTCTCGTTCGCGCCGGTCCTCGCATGATCGCCATGCGTGCGGTCCTTGCCCAGGTCCCGTGCGCGCTCCCTTGCCCTTGCGAACTCCGCCGCAAGCTCCGCCGAGGCCTTCTCCTTGGCGGCGTCTACCGCCCGGGACATCTCGTCGAAAGCCCTCACCAACGACGGCGCGTCCTCCGCCCTGAACAGCAGGTAGGTCTTGCCCTGGGCCTCCTTGTGCCAGTCGTGCGCGATGCCGCAGTCGTCCAGCTTGCCGTCGATGATGTCCTGCAGCGTCGGCCAGTCCTCGATGGAGGCGAACTCGTGCATGTCGAGCTTCGCCCATCGCGCGGGACCTCCCGCCTCCCGCCCGCCGGCTTCCATGCCGGCGGCATCGCGGCCTTGGGCGCCCGCACCCTTGCGCGCGTTGTCCAGCGCCGCCTTGAGCCTGTCCGCCGCGGCCATGGCCGCCGACCCCCCGGCATCCTGGCCCATGCGCAAGATCCAGTCGAAGAGCTTCTCGCCCGAGTAGTCGCCGAAATCGTCCGCCATCTCGAAATCCTTTCTTCCCGTTTACCTGACGCCGTCGAGGATCCGCCGCACCGCGGCGCGGTTCTCCTCCGCCTTCGCCGCCCTGAAGCTGGGCCCGTCGAACATCACCGGCTGGCACCGCTCAAGCACTCGGTCGTATATGCGCGTGCGGGCGAGCCCCCTGGGATTCTTCAGCTGCGCGAGAGGCACGTTGGTGGTGACCACCAACGGCCTGCCGCTGCGGTAGCACGCGTCAACCAGGTCGAAGGCCCTGGAGTCCATGTAGGACGAGTCCCGCTCGGCGCCCAGGTCGTCGATGACCACCAGGTCGTAGGAGCGGATGCCCTCCAGCATGCGCGTCCGCTCATCGCCTTTGGCGTCCCAGAGCACGTTTTCCGCCCTGGAGACGCTGGTCACGAGCGGCACCTTGCCGTCGTGAATCAAGAAGTTGGCCAGGCATCCAGCTGCGAAGGTTTTGCCCGTGCCCGGAGGCCCGATCAGCACAAGCCCGTGGCCTCCCTCGGCCATCTGCTCCCAATGGCGGGCGTACTCGCGCACGATGCGGAAGCCCCGCCTGTCGTCGCGCCCCAGCCCGAACTCGTGCCCGGGATCCAGGGGAAGGCAGAGCTTGTGCGAAGGCGAGCCCTCCACGGACCTGACGCGGGCCGCGGCCCTGCGCGCGGCATCAAGCCGGTCGGCCTCCTCGACCTGACACCTGCACATCACGGGCATGATCGTCGTCTGACCGCCCCAATCCACGCGCACCTGCTTCCCGGCGCCGCACTTGCCGCAGCGCAGCAGCCCGTCGTCGCCGACGAAGTCGCCCTCGTCGATCTCGCAGCTGACGGGAATCGGGTCCATGGCCGCAAGCCTGCCCGCCCTCATAGGACATCACCTGCCACGCAGGCGTACTCGGGCAGGCCGCACCTCGCACGCGGCCGCGCACCCTTTGATGGGTACGTGTTTGATAGGTCTTTACTTGATCCCTCTTTACTTAATTGCCCTGGCTTTGCCAATGCAGGCCTTTCCCGCACGGGGGCATCCTGCATTGGAAAATCCAACGCAGGCTCGTCGGACTCTGGCAGAGAGGTCCTAGCGACGGCGCGCTCGTGCACCACGTACTCGGTGCCGGCCAGGCGGCCGGAGCCGTCGCGCAGGCGCCGCCGCTCGAGGTAGCCGTGCTCCTCGAGTTCGCGCACGCCCGTGCGGATGGCGTCGACGCCCTCGCGGTTTATACGGGACAGCCCCTCGAGCGAGTAGTCCCACTCCTCGGGCAGGCTCAGCATCTGAGAGAGCAGCCCCTTGGCCTTTAGCGACAGGTCGCGGTTGCGCAAATGCTCGTTGGACATCACCGTGTAGTTGGCGTTCTTCTCGACGCGGAACACCGTCACGACGGATCGCCCCCGCGAAAGCCGCTGGGCGCCGGCGGAAGCATCGCGGCCTCCTCGGCGCGCGAGCACTCCGACGACGTCCTCAGCACCGCCCACGCCGCAAGCGCCATGGCGGCCGAGGCCGCCCCCAGTGCGTAGCCCGCGGCGAGCCACAAGAGAGCCGTTCCCATATCTGCGCCTTTCCTCGTTGGTTTTTCCCTGGGTTTCCCCAACCAAAGGGCGCGTCCGCGCAAGTTTTGGACATCGGATGGGCACAACCGGGCGAACGGGCGGCGCCGCGCCTCACCGATAGGTCCGAAAGGTGAGCGCCAACGGCCATGGGCCAAAACTGCAAAGCGGACAGCATGCCGGGTATAATCGAGCCGTAATGCAACCAACGTCTAATCAAGAAGGGGGCCCGATGGCCAAGGAACTGCAGCAGACGGAAGAAGCCTGCAGCGAAAAGGAGCCAAAGCAGCAGAAACCCAAACTCGCCATCGCCGAGCAGATCACCCACCTAAAGTCGAAGGGCGTCAAGTTCGCGATATGCGACGAGGAGGAGGCCACCTCCTTCCTGGCAGACGTATGCGACTTCTACGAGGCGACGTCCTACAGGAAGCTGTTCACCAAGCGCCAAGGTGGGAAGCACGACGGGGAGTACATAGACCTCGACTTCGCCCAGCTCAAGGCTTTCTTCGAGCTAGACCAGACGCTGCGCGAGACCCTCTTCCCTATGACGCAGCACATAGAGCACGCGTGGAAGGTAGCGCTGAAGCGAGCCGTCGCAGACCGCGACGGCGAGGACGGCTATTCCATAGTCGTGGACTATATGGGATCGCTCTCGCCGAAGGACCGGAAGTACCGCGACGGCGAGATTAAGCGGAGCTCAAGAAACCCCTACGCCCACGGCGTTTACGAGAAATACGCCGACTGCATGCCCGTATGGGCATTCCTCGAGCTGACGTCGTTCGGAACCCTCGCCGACTTCGTCCGCTTCTGCGGGAACCGCTGGGGTGACAAGTCGCTCGTGAGGGCCCATTACGACTTGAAGAAGGTCAAGTCTGTCAGGAACTGCGCGGCGCACGGCTCTTGCATTATCAACGTGTTTGCAGAGGGCGAGAACTCCAGGCACACGACGTCGGTCGACACGCTCGACGCGGTCGCAAGGGTAAGCTTGTCCAAGGCCACCAGGAAGAAATGGATGCGCAACGCGGCAGCGCAGGAGATAGCCATCACGCTCGTCCGCTACTCCAAGGACGTCCGTGACGCCGAATCGAGGGAAAAGGCTGAAAGATGGTTGAAGGGATTCTTCGACGAGGTACGGCAGGACGCCGATCTCCTGCCGCAGACCGGCCCCGACGCGACCTCCGCGGCTGCGTTTAATTTCATGGAGGCCTTGACAAAGAGTCTCGGACTGATAAAGTGAGCTGCAGATCAAAAAACCCTAGGGTTTTGGGGGCGGGATGGTGAGAGCCAAACTGCCCCATTTTTTTCACCGAACCACCCACCTGTATCGATTATATCTCGTTCAAACATTTCTCGCCGAATCGGCTATATCGGCGCCTCGTTGAGGTGGGGCTCGAGCCAGAAGGCCTTTCTACCCTTCCATCCCATATCAGAGCGTAAGTTCTTTTTCTGCACCAAGCCCCTCGCCCCGCTCGAATGCCACAGCAGTTCTACCGCATGGGAGGCAACAGCTAGCGCCGTCCAGTGGATTGACCAGTAAGTTGACCAGTAGATTTCACTGTTCTACCAGTTCGTCGCGCTGGTAACGATGTTTACGAGACCAGTGAATTGACCAGTAGACTGACCAGTGCGACACACATGGGAGAAGCATTGCGAAAGCGTCCGCGCATGTTTTAGACATCGGATGGGCGCAAACGGGCGGGCGGCGCTGCGCCGGCCCGTCGGCAAAGGGAATACTGAGGAAATCGGGAATGGCCAGAGATGCTCACCGGCGCTATCGCTCTACAATCGTCCCGCAACAATCGAAGAGGGAAGTAATGGGCACGGCATCGGTGACCATCAGGGTTGAGGAGTCCACGAAGCGCGCCGTGCGCGCCATCGCCGAGAACTTCGGCTTCAACATCTCGTCCATCGCCCGCGCCTTCTACAAGCAAATCGAGCGCGAGGGGAAGATTCCCCCGAGCCTCGCCGAGTACCTGGAGCCCGACAAGAAGCCGCTGAAGTAAACGCTTTGCGCAAAACCAGCGCCTTCGCCGAGAAGGACGCCCGCCGAACCCGCTTGCCCTCCATCCAGACGGGCATAGCATAAGCGAGCCGCATCACTTCCTCGATTCTAACCATTCTAACCATCATGGTTAGAATGGTTAGAATGCGCCGGTTCCCCAGAGGAGCTTGCCCTGGCACTGCGCCCCTCAAAGCCTGCGGCCGAGGAGCGCAGCTGCCCTGCCCCTTGACGCCTTCTGGCCAAGGGCGCGGCTATTTGGACAATGCGGAGATGGCGATCAGCGCATCACGACCTCCAGGCGCGGGCCTTCGCGCACCAGCACCTTCTCGACGATGCGCCTGAGCAGCGCCCTGTCGACGTCATCGAGCCTGTGCTCCTCCAAAGCGGAGAGAAGCGCCGCCTGCTCCTTCTCGCCGTCGGCCTCGAGCAGCCTGTCCGCGCCGGACGGGAGCAGCGAGGCCGGCGCGGCGGCGTGCTGCGCCGCGGCCGTCGCCGGAGTGCCGAGGACCTCGAGGTCGGCGGCCGTCGCCTTCCCGAAAGCGTAGCGCTCGTAGGCCGCGAGCTTCGCCACCGCGGTGACGCGGGGCTTCGGCTTCCGGTCGGGTTCGCGCTCGGCGCAAGGCCGCGACGTTGAACCGCCTTCCCTCATGGCAGCCGCGATGGCGTCTGCGACCTCATCCTCCGTCACCCGCCGCCTGTCGCCGCCGGCGCAGTCGCACTTGCAGGTGAAGGCGCCGCCCGCCTTCCATGCGCGGTAGCTGAGCGAGTGCCCGCACTCGGCCCGCCTGAGAAGTCCACGCGCGAACGGGCTTTTCGGCGCGGACTTCCCCACTCCCTTGAGGTGCTCCCTGGTCCTGAGACACGCCTGCGCGGCCCGCCAGAGCCCGTCTGCGACCAACGCGGGATGCGCGCCCTCGGTGACGTAGCGCTCCGATTCAGGCACCACGTCGACCGGATGCCTGTTCATGACGCGCCTACGCGTCTTGCCGGTCACGAGCGTCCCCGTGTACACCGGGTCGCCCACGATCTTCTGCACCTGCGTGCCGGTCCAGCGGCGGCTCTTCGGCTCGGGGCGCTTGCCGTACCCGTACAGCCCGAGCCTGCGGTACGCCACGCCCGGCGTCTCGATGCCGTCGGCGTCGAGCGCCGCGGCGACGAGCCTCGGGTCGGCAAGCTCGGCCGCGAGCTCGAACAGTCTGCGCACGCCGGGGGCGAAACGCTCGTCCGGGGCCAGCCTCATGCGGTCGGCCGGGTCCACCATGTAGCCGAACGGCGGCGTGGGGTGCGGCCGCAGCCCGCGCCGCCACTTCGTCTGGAGCGCGCTGCGCACGCGGATCGACGTGTCCCGGCAGTAGGCGGCGTTGGCTATGTTGCGTATGGCTATGCCCGGCGCCGCAGAGTCAAGGCTGCACGCCGCCGAGTCGTAGCCCTCGGCGATGCTCACGAACCTCACGCGCAGAAAGGGGAAGACCTGCTCGATGTAGGTGCCGGCGTCGATGTACTCCCTGGCGAAGCGGCTCAAATCCTTCACGATTACGCAGGATACGCGCCCCTCCTTGCACAGGGCTAGCATCCGCCGGACCTCGGGCCGTTCGAAGCTCGACCCGCTGAAGCCGTCGTCGACGAACTCCTCGACGGGCTGGCAGGAAAGCCCCGGGTCGCGCTCGACGAAGGAGCGCAGCATGGCCCGCTGGTTGGCGATGGAGTTGCTCACCGCGCCGACGCCCTCCAGGTCGCCGTCGGCTCTCGAGAGCCTCATGTACAGTGCGATCATGCGAGCCTCCGCTCTATAGAAGCCACCCTGTCGCGCCAGTCGCCGAACATGAACTGGATCTCGATGCCGCCGTCGCGGCTCACCTCTATGCGCCTCACCAGCGCCAGCACCAGGTCGCGGCTGAACGCGAACAGGTCCTCAAGCGCCGCGACCGCCTCCTTGAACGCGCCGTCCGAGACGAGCAGCGCGTCGAAGTCCGCGAGCTCGCGGTTGGCCGCATCGAGCGCAGCCCGGCAATCGGCCGCCCTCCCGTCGGCCTCGGCCTGCATCTCCTTGTACTCGGCCAGCGTCACGCCGCCGCATGCGTACAGCTCGTAGAGCCGCTGCCGCTCGCGCGACAACGCGGCGGCCTGCGAGGCCAGTGCGTCGACGGACGCCTGCAGCCGCCTCCTCTCGTCGACCGCAGCCTCGCTACCCCTGAGCCCGGGGAGCACCCGATCGAGCTCCAGCGCCGTCGAGACCTGAACCCTGACCTCGTCCATGATGGCTATGCGCAGCGCGCGCTCGGCGACGCGCACGTCGTTGCCGCAGCCGCGCCCATGGTGCCGCCGGCACTTGTACACGCTGCCCCGGGCCTCCCCCGTCTTCGGGTTGAACCTGCGGTCGAGGATCATGCGGCCACCGCACTCGGCGCAGAACAACACGCCCGCCAGCTCGTCGGGCATGGCGTTGCGGTCGGCCTCCTTGGCCGCCACCTGCGCCCGCTTCGCCGCCTTCTGGGCGCGCCGCTTGGCGCGGACGCGGCCGAACACCTCGGCCGGCACGAGCGCCGGGTGCGCATCGGGGAAGACCAGGCGCTCGCCCTCGGGCACCGTGTGCGCGGGAATCCCGTCGTAAAGCGACCGGTAGGTGTTGCCGAGCACGAGCGTGCCGACGTAGACGGGGTTGTCGAGCATCTTGGCGACGTAGCGCGCCGACCACGGCCTGTCGCGCCAGACGCCCGCGTAGCCCGCCGACGACTGGGCGTCCAGGTGGTCGACGGGCGTTGGCGCGCCCATTTCCGCAAGCGCTGACGCGATGTCGACCAGGCGCTCGCCGTCGAGGAACATGGAGAAGGCCAGCGGCACGAACGGCGCGGTGGCGTCGTCGACGTCGAGCCTGCCCTCGCCGCGCACCACGCGGTAGCCGTAGCACGTGTTGCCGTAGATGACCTCCCCCTCCTCCATCTGGCGGTGCTTCACCGCCGACACCTTGCGGGACGTCTCCACCGCGTACATCTCGTTGACCAGCCCCTTGAAGGGCACGACGATGCCGCCGTCGCCCTGCAGCGTGTCGAGCCCGTCGTTCACCGCGATGAAGCGCACGCCCAGAAACGGGAAGATGCGCTCCAGGTACGTGCTCGTCTCGTACATGTTGCGCCCGAAACGGCTCAGATCCTTCACGGCGATGCAGTCGACGGCGCCTGCGCGCACCTCGTCCATGAGCGCGTCGAACGCGGCCCTGCCCTCGAACGTGGTGCCTGTGCGGCCGTTGTCCTCGTAGACGCCGACCACCTCCACGCCCTCCATGCCCGACAAGCTGTCGCGCACGAAATCGACCTGGGCCCGCAGGCTGCTGTCGCCTGCCAGCCCGTTGTTCCTACAGCTCAGCCGCGCGTAGACGGCGCACCTCCATACCTTGGCCGCGGGCGCTGCGGGAACCGCCGCGACGCTTGCCGCCGCTTTCCTCGACTTCCTAGCCACGGCAGGGCCTCCTTCCCTCGGCCTTAGTCGGGCAGGCATAGCGGTTGCGCGCAAGCCCCTCGTTGGCCTCCTCGAACAGCTCCCGGCCGACCAGCGCCGGGTGGTGTCCCTCGATAACGGGGAACGACCCAATCGGGATGCCGCTTTTGCGCATGCGGATGCTGGCAAGGCGCTCGGGGGCGAAGTCGCCCGTGTAGAAGGGGTTGGTCACCATGCTCCTGATGGCGGCATAATCCCAGCCTTCAATGGCATGCCGATTGTGGCCGTAGAGCTCGTTGGCCCTCTGCCTGGGCCCGGGGCACCCAAGCTCGCGCACCTGGCCCTCCAGCTTGCTGCGCCACCAGCGCCCCTGGGCGGCAAGCTCGAAGATTCTGGGGACGAAGGCCGCCACCTCGCCGTCCACGCGCACGCCGCAGGGCGCGTCCTCGTCGAAGACGTAGCCGAAGGGAACGTTGCGCCTTATAAGCCCGCCGGAGGCGAGCCTGTCGTGCTCGGCATGCAGGGCCAGCGCGTCGGACATCTCTGTCTGCAGCCCCTTGAAGTACGCCCGCACGTCGCCGCCCTGCGTGTCGAAGCCGCGCGCACAGTCCACGAAGCGGAATCCCATGGGCACCAGCACCTCCTCGACGTAGAAGCGGGCCTCCGAGAAGCACGGCGCGAACACCGCTATGTCGGGCACGACCACGCAGTCGGCCCTGCGGTTCTCGATGACGCGCATGAGCTCATCGAAGGCGGCGCGCACGTTGCGCACGGCGCTGCGGTTCCTGATGGTCTCCGCCTTGCGCGCATCGCCGTGGGTGGAAAGCCACGCCTTGCACGCCGCCGACTGCGCCGGCATATCGGGGGCGCGAAGCCAACCGCTCATCCAGTCATAGGCGGAAAGGTACACGACGCAGCGCCATCTGCCGTCCTCGCGCGCCCCGGGGATACCGCGCGCCGCCGCCAGCACGTCGGAGAGGTCGAAGCCCGCCATCACGCCACCCCCTCTTGCCTCGTGGCGCATGCGGCGACGGGGCCACCGAACCGGAAGACCACCTCGATGTCGCCGCCCTCGCCGACGAGCACCCTGTCGATGAGCTCTACGACCATCACGCGCTCGAGGCCCTCGGCGTCGCGATAACGCGCCAAGGTTTGCTCCCAGGTCTCCGCGCGCACGTCATCCAGCTGGGCCGTTTCCCGCTCGATGCCGGCCTTCTCGCCCTTCAGCTCCTGCAGCCTGACGTCGACAGCCCGGGCGAGCTCGGCGTACTGAGCCTTGTCGATAACGCCCGCTGCGTAATCGGAGTACATGCGCAGCCGCAAGTCGCCGTTGTGCTCGATGCGCCCCTCCACCGACTCCAGGCGGCAGGCGAGCTCGGCGCGCCTGTCGTGGCGGTACGCCTCGGCACTCCTCACGACGCCATCGCCGTCGACCGCCGCGAGGGCGTGTCCGTGCACGGCCCGCATCACCGCCGCCGAAAGCTCGTCCTCCCACACCTTGTGCATGCCGCACTCGGCGCGGTTCTTCCTATGGGTCTCGCAGGAGTAGTAGAAGCGCTTGCCGCTGGAGCAGCGGCTCGCATGCCGCGCCATCGTCGCGCCGCAATCCGCGCAGAAAAGGAACCCCGACAGCGGCAGCGACCGCTTGGCGCCGGGCGACAGGCGCATGTCGCGCCGCGCCAGCTTGCGCACCAGGCCGAAGGTGGCCGGGTCCACTATCGCCTCGTGCGCGCCGGGCGAGCGGTCCCACTCGGACTCGTCGACGAGGAGCACCGCCTTGCGCCGGAAATCGGGCTTGCAGGTCTTGCCCTGCACGAGCGTGCCCGCATAGGTCTCGTTCGACAGGATGCGCAGCACCGTGCGCGCGTCCCAGGCGGTCCTCTCCCCCTTGCAGAAGTTCGAGCTGCGCGCCGCGCCCTTCGCCGCGAAATACTCGTAGGGGCTTGGCACAAGGCTCTCATTGAGCATGGCGGCTATGCCGGCGGCGCTCATGCCGCCGATGCGCGCGTCGAAGATGCCGCGCACAACGCCGGCGGGTTCCGGGTCGATCACAAGCCTGCCGCGGTCGGGGCCCGACCCCTTGGCGTAGCCGTAGGGGGCGAAGGCGCCAACGAACTCGCCGCGGCGGCGCTTGGCGGAAAGCGACGCCTTGGTCTTGGCGGAGGCGTCGCGGCAGTACATGTCGTTGAAGAGGTTCTTCACCGGCAGCATCAGCGCGTCGGCCGGCGTCTTCTCGGCTGCGGAGTCGTAGCCGTCGGTGATGGCCACCACGCGCACGCCGAGCGCCGGGAACACCTGGTCCAGGTAGCGCGACACGTCCAGGTAGTTGCGGCCGAGGCGGCTCAGGTCCTTGACCACGATGCAGTCGACCTTGCCGGTCTCCACGTCGGCGAGAAGGCTGCCCCATCCGGGGCGGTTCTCGAAGGTGGAGCCCGAGAAGCCGTCGTCGGAGTACTCGGCGACGATGCTCAGGCCTCCGTTCGCGTCGGCGAAGTCGCGGATCATGGCGTGCTGGTTGAGCACCGAGCCGCTGGTGCCGTAGCTCTCGTCGTCGACGGAGAGCCTGGCGTAGCTGGCGGCGCGATAGACCCTGGCCGCTGTTTTTGGCGTTTTGGTTTTGGGCATGAAAAGGCCTCCTTTTGCACGTGCTTGTACGTGCGCCAGGAGGCTCTGAGGATGCCCTCGGGATGCGCTGCGCTTCCCGCCAAGAAAAAAACAACCGACGCCGAGGGCCCTTGTATGCGTCTGGCGCAATCGTACCACGCCTTCGGCGACTCGGCGCCGGCGAAGGCGGAAATCTCAGGGTTGATGGAGCGTTGGCCGATGCCGGCCGAATCGCGTCACGCAGGCCCGTCGCCTATGACGTCGCGCACGTTCTCGCGCGCGGCCAGGTAGCGCGACACAGCTTCCTCGATGCTGCACTCCCCGGCGTAGGACACGCGCACGCCGATTGATCCGCATCGTGCGCAAGGCTCATCGCAAGCCGCTGCAGAAGCATCCTGCCGAAGCTCGCGCGGCAGCGCGGCAGTAGTCGCCGCTTCGTTCAGCTCGCTGGCAACAAGCGGCTCGTCGCTATCGCGATGGAGCATCTCGCCCTGCACGGCTTCCACCTGTTCATTTCTCATCGCGACCGCCGATCCCGAACATGGCCTCGAGCTCGGCGCGCGTCTCGTCGTCGAGCCCCTCCAATTCCTCGAGGACGATCTCCTTGATGACGGGGTACGAGCGCGCCAGGCGCTTGTAGATCGCGTAGACGGTGACGTACTCCTCCTCGCTGTGCTGCTTGACGGTCTTGCCTTCGAAGTAGATGGCGCGGATGGTACCCTGGCTGGACTCGCTCAGAAAGGATATCGCCCAGTCCAGTATGCTGCGCATGAGCGAGTGCAATTCGTCCTCGTGGACGCGCTCCTGCTCGGAGGCGGGGCTGCGGTCGTCTGCGAACAGTTCCTCGGGGTTCATCGCCCCCTCCCCGTCGCTCCGCATGAGCTGGCTGAACAGTATCGGGCGCATGGTGACGCCCTTGATCTTGACGATGCAGTCATAGCTGCTGCGGCAGCTTCGCGATGAGGGCATGTTTCCTCCCCTGGGTCAGGGAGCGCGGGATTGCGCTCCTGCCCAGAGGCGGAGAACGAAGTATTTTGGACGTGCCCTAAGGGCGAGCGGTGGCCACGACGAAAGAGGGCCTTTTGACGATTGTCACCCCCCAGTAGTTAACGGCCGTTAACCAGCAGCGAATAATCCGCCCAAAGACCAAGAAACCCCGCAACTCGGCTTGAGTTGCGGGGCAAGTAAACACTAGAGGTCGAAGTCGATCAATAGGGGCTGATACTTAAAGCAGCTGCCTTAAGTATCAGCCCAATCTTCGCAATCGGTCACATAATATCGGATGAAATGAGGCCTTCTCGACATTGCGGAACCCGATATAGCATGAGCCACACGGCCTCACGCTCCAAAACTCATCAAGAGCGAACGCGCCTCCGTCCCCATTCATCCGGCTCAGCGACCCCTAACGCAGTCTTTCAGCTTCTCGCTGATGACCTCCATAGCGGCATCGTAGGCATCGGATAGCTCCCTCATCGAATCGAACAGCTGAGTACGGGTCCTTGAGTCAGAAGTGACGTTATGAGCCTTCTGGCGAAATAGCGAGAGGGCTTTTACCAGCTCGACGTCGTCGATCCTACACGAAAGCAACAGGATATCCTCCAGCGACTGGCGCTGCATTTCCGAGTCCGCAGGATCAACAATCCAATCCGCCCATTCCTTCCCCTCGGTAGCAAGCTTATCCATCTGGAGGCAGCATTTCCCCGTGGCCCTCATACCGCACTGGACAGCTTCTTGCAGTCCCACCAGATTGTCGCGCTCGAAGCGCCTCCACTCATCCTCGCGAGAGGCGTCGAGCCTCTTGTCCTCGAGCTTGTTCTGGTGCCTTGCCGTCATGCAAGCCGCAAGTAGCGTCACGGCCCCGCCGATAAGCGTGCCAACAAGCGACGGGAGCGCTGGGGTCAAGGTGTCCAGAACGGCGCTTAGGCTGCAAGAATCCAACGCAGAGTCCTTTCTTCAAGAGCCTACATATTCGCAAGCATATCATTGATGGCACTTCCGAACTCGGCGTCTTTCTCAGCGTGCTCGAGCTCGGTGCGGCACCTTGTCACCTCTTCCCCATGCTTACGTTGCCGCTCGCACCTCACCACAGTTCAACGTTGCGATAGGTCAAGGGATCTATGTCGACGGCCGGGCCGTCAGCCATCCTGGCGATCTCCTGGACAACACCTTCAACATTGAACTTCGTTCGCCCAACCCCTCTAAAACGAATTCCAAACAGCAACTATTGCCCAGATGGCTTTTAGGCGCCTACCCCAACTTGATACTCTTGGCACCAACCCTGAATACGACAACCGTCATCATCACATTGAGCGCTATCTGCGATATTGTTGTGGCAATTGAAGTACCGATGCCGCCGTACAGAGGTATCAGAAGATAGTTGCCCACAAGGTTGATGGCAAGGGAGATAAGCGCTATGGCAAACTGAAGACCATAGCGATTCAGCGACATGATGAGCGCGGACGCCGGCGCAAAGACATAGGCCGAAAATGCGTTGATGCACAGTATTTGAAACATTGGTATAGAGGCATCGTATCCATCACCGTTCAAAACAGGGAAAACAAGCTGAGCCCCGACACAGCAAATTGCAACCAAAGCCCCGAATGGCACGGTAGTCTTCTTGAACCACTTGATGGCAAACTCGCGCTGTTTCTCGGTACTCTCGGTCATCTCCGCCTTGGACATCCTAACGCGAAGGACGGTCTTAATGGAAGGCAGGAAGAGCAGCACCATGTTAAAGTACTTCGATGCAACGCCGAACTCGGCGACCGCCTGGGTAGACCCAAAGGACGCCAGCATAGTGATATTCGCCTGGTTGTACAATTGCGTGGCAACGCTATAGAGAATCAACCAAGCAGAAACAGCCAGGAACTCCCTACCAGCCTTGAAGTCGACCGCGATAGCCGCATCGCCGTGCCTAACAAGCTTCCCTATCATAGTAAGCGAAATCACAAAACAGGCTAATCCCGAAAAGCAGTACGATGCAAGAATGCTCTCCAACGAACCCGCCGCCAATACAACCGCAAGCGCAATGCAGGCGAGCAGGGTCAACTGCTTCGCATTCTCGACAACACCGGACTTAGCATAGAGTTCACGGGATTGGAAGAAGGCGATATTCAGCTGCACAGTACCCAGCAAAAAGCCGTAAACGATAGCGGCCAGCATGACTGGATGGGCGACTCCCATAGCTTCAGCCATAGGGTAAGACCCGACAAGAAGAAGGACAAGGCAAGCTACGTTAATCGCATGCGAAATAAAAATAAGTGAATCGCGGTATGCACGATCCTTGGTCATCCTCTCGGTATTGTAGCGAACATAGGCAAGCGCGATACTTTGCCCGGCAATCCCTAAAATAGTCGACGAAGTTGTGAAGAACACAGTGTAGCTTGCGTAATCCTCAACTGAAAGTATCCGTACCAATGCGACGGTCACAACCAGCTGTAGCGCCCTTGCGGCCATGTTAAACATAGTCACAACCGAAAAGTCCCGCGGTATAACCTGCTTAATCTTCAAGATTAATCCTCCGAAGTCCCTAGAAGGGAGCAGACGAAAACAACAAAGAACGAGGTGAACGCAATTGAATACAGAATGCCCAATGACCAGCCAATCGCCGTGTAAATGACCAGCAACACAACGGCCAAAGCGTTCTTTCTTTTGAACGCCAGCCAAAGGGAACAAATTAGACCTAGAACAAAGGGGATAAATCCAACCAGTCCATTCTCGCAAAGAACCTGCACATAGACATTATGTGGGTTCGTTCCGTGAAGACCGGAGTTGGCCGGCATGCCAAGCGAAGCCTCGTAAATAGCGTACTGCCCGGTGCCGATGCCAAAAACGGGAGAGTTGCCAAACTGCTCTATCGCCAGTTGCCTCTTGATATCTCGACTTGAAACGATATCTTGAAACGTCAGGGAATCGATCATCGACTGTCCGAGCGGACTAGCAACGACGGCAACGACGGCAATCATCAAACAGAGCAGGAGTGCCTTTTTCTCAAGCGAGACATCACGAGTCTTAGCCAGCATCAGGTAAGCGCCAACGATTACCAGCAGATAATAGAAAGTTCTCGCACCGGTGACAACGCCAGCAACCATGCACAGCAAAATTACAATGATGCGCACAGGCGCTTTAAGCCGCGTGGCACCCAAAGCCAAAACCGCAATAGTCACATTGCTAAACAGAGCAGAAATGATCGAGTCGCCAAAAATCCCATCCGGTCTATAAAGGCGAATCGTCGATGGAGAGAACTCCCAACTGGCCATAGAACCATACTGCCAAATTGTTATGCCGGCGTTCACGATACCAGCTACTAGACATATGGAGAGCAGTTTTCTAGCGATGCCCTTCCTCTCTTCGTCTTCGAACGAGAAGAAGCAAGCGATGCCTACCACATAAACCGCAAGCTTCAGGGCTTCCACGTACTCCTTATAGAAAAGCGCGGAAGTCCCAGCAATCAACGCGAAAACTAGGAGGAAAGCGTAGGCAATATTCATCCTCAGACTCAGAGTTCGTTTGCCATTACGAACGAGAACAACCACCATGAGAAGAAAAGCCACCGGTATCGCAACGTTCAGGTCAGAATAACGAACCTGCGTAAGGGAAAACGAGTCGACATTCGCCACCACAGCAACGCCAGGAAGCGACCCTAGAACCTCTCCAACCACAGAGCCAATAGGAGAACCTGCCGGCAGCGAAATACTAGAGAAGAGAAGTATTATCAGAGAGAAGCAGAAGACAAGCCCTGTTAGATCCGCATTCGGCACGTAAGAAACACTAGAGGTTCTAGTCTTCATTAAGGATCTCCCTAACAGTAATCACATTAGTCCTGCCATATTCAAAAGGAACATCAAGAATCGAGCTCTTTATGACGGCGCCATAATGTGGGGAATAAAGCCCCTCCCGAACGCTAATATCGCTTTCGGCGCAAAAGACCACCGAAACACCCCGACACGTTAGGACCGCCTCTTTGCGTCCCACAACGGAAACATCGACCTCCGGAGCAAGAACGAATGATCTCGTCGCAGCAACGGCGGGCGCAGCGCCCTCAACGTCATCCTTGACCGCAACCCCCTCCGATCCAACCTCCACAACCCTCTTGTGAGTCACGCCAAGACGCGTGGCCCAGCAATCCGTCGCGCCCCTGAAAACAACCGTCCCATCAGCCTCCGCAACATCAAGGCTCGCGCCGCCGCACCTCGTATACCCAAACAACCCTCGGAATTCATTTTGCTCAAGATTCCCAAACCGCAACGTCGAGTGTTGTGCGGTACCGCGAAGGATATTGCGCACCTTGGGATCGCGCGTATAAACACCAGAACCGGGGTCCACAAAAAACGGCACGCCCTTGAAGCCAAGCGTGAAGGAAAGCTTATCGTTATGCGTATGTCCAGGCTCGGACTCATCGACAAAGCCATCAGAAGCGAAGAATCCCAACGACCAGTCTCCATACCTAGCAAGAGCCATACCCGCATCATAAAACGTTCTCGCCCCTCCGCGCCATGAGGGAAAACATGCAACACGGCCGGAAGCACCGTAAAACAGCTCTTCTTCGGCGAAGAACGCTTCATCAGGAGCATCCGGACCGATTTCCCTGTCAACCAGCCTACTCACGAGGCGTAAGTCATCATAGCGCTCGGGTGAAATACACACTACGCGTCCTGAATCGTTATCTCCTACCTGCAGGGAACGCCCATCTTTGTTTGTTACGGCATCAAGAAAACGACCGAGAATCGAAAGACGCTCAAAATACTCCGCTGGCAGCTTATAGGGCGTTTCAGCAAAGCACTTGCCCGCGAAGAAGAGCATCTCTCCCATCAGGCGTGTATAGCGGGTGCTGCGCTCGAAGCAACAACCGTCGTCGAGAACCTGTTTCCGCACGCATCTCATCAGCTCGTTGTGGGTGTATTCCCCCCACTTCCGTGCTTTGGGCAGGTTGGGGTAGGCCGCAACGACAGCAGCAAGTCCAAGCAGGTCGGCGATGTAGTGGTTGTTCTCTTGCAATCTAGCTGATGTCTCGAGGTTTGCCCAAATATGCTCACCATGGCAGAAAGCAAGCTCCGCAATCACCGTATGCATTGGGTCGTCCTCGCAAAGCCCGCACCGCAACAGCTCGTATGAGGAAAGTAGGTTGAACACGCGAATGCCGACTTCCATAGTGCACGTCCACTGGACACCCCTCCCCATAGGGTTCACAGAGGCAAAAGAGCCCACTTTGGCACGATAACAATCAAGGAACCTTGCATCGCCTGTTTGGCGAAATGCCGCCGCAAGGGGGAGAAGGTACTGCATCCTTCCGTATTCCCATGGCACCTTTATGTCGGCAACTCCAGATTCCGGTTTAATGGCATCGTAAGGCCCATCTGGAAAACGATATCCAGCAACGAAATCAGTACGCCATTCGTCTTCCACGGTAATATCTCTTGGCAGATCGAACCATTCCCCGAAAAGCACGAAGGAGCCACCGATTATCCTCTCGGCAGCTCTCCGGATCTCGATATCGAAGGACTTGAATCCAGCAGAGCCACTATCGACAAAAATGCGCCCGTTAAAACCCTCGGCAAGCTCGTTACCTAAACAAGATGCCTTCTGGCGGATGGCGCTGCTACTACTCTTATATATCTGCCTCTTAACCTTACGCGTGGTCCTGTTGGCGACCGCAACGGCAAGACGCCGGCATATACGCTGAACCATGTTAGCCTTTCTTGCCTCTCTTATCCGTAACTTCCGCTTCTAGAACCTTCAGCACCTTATCCATCTGCACTTTCCAGTCGAACTGCTTCTCGGCGAAGGCACGCATCTTGCTGCCAGTCTCCGGGTCTGTAGCCGTCCTATTTGCAAAAGCGACAACCTTGTCAATGGGTATCGGGTCGTCATTGCTGGGAAGCAGGAGAGTGAACTCCTCGTCCCCGTTAAAACCTTTCTCGGGGAACGAATAGATAAACGGTATGCCTCTGGCACAATACTCCCTGGATTTCATCGTTGAACCGAGGGAAATCCCGATTCTATGCAATCCAAGAGAACCGACAGCAACATCCGCGTCATCAAAGAAAGCGTCAAGCTTGCTTCCGGTCGCAGCACCCGCAAATACAATAAAATCTTCTAGCTTCAGCTCGGAAACAAGCTTCTCCAAGGAAGGATTCTCTGCACCCACACCAACGAGCGTAAGCAGCACGGGTCGGGCGCCCTTATACTCAGCAAGCCCGCGAATGAGCCTGTCAACACCATGATGAGGGGAGAACTTGGCGACAGCAAGAAGCCTCACGGCTTCGCAAGGCGCGCCAGCCTTCCTCAATGGAATAGCTCCAAGGTCAATTCCATTGTCGTAGGTGATGTTCGGCACTCCCCAGATAGTGTCGTCATCAAGGTAAGTGATGGCGTAGTCGAAGTAGCGCGGGGCATGTTTCGCCCTAAGGGATTCCAGCCACGCATATGCCCTATGTACGACATAGCTCAAATACTTGCGCGATTCGAGAAGCCTTTTATGGCGCGCATCCCTTTCCATCTCAAAGGGGAAGGTGGGAAACTCCACCGCAAGGACAACCCCATTGCTTCGAAGCTGTTTCGAGAACGAGCAGAAAACGTTATCAAGGTGGTCAAAACGAATAACCACTGCCTCAACACCGTTCGCAAGAGACCAATTGCTCAGAAAAGCATATTTGCTTCTGCGATCTCCCGCGGTCTTCCGAACATGGCTGGCAACGACTTCCCCGCTACTAGGTCGCTCTATCCTCGTTTCTAAGCCGTAGTCCTTACTTATATAGACGTCGTGTCCAGCCTCCTCGGAAGCCTTCGCCTGAGACATCACCTTAGCAGAGATGCCGAGAGATGAGTTTGAGTTAAAGTCAATTGCGGAAGTGAACAGAACGCTCAGTCGACGTCCTCCTTCGGTGCCCGATCTAGACATTTCGTAGGCACCCCCCTGAACAGACCCAAAGGGAGCATCCTTGATCATCACAGCATTCGCCCCAATCATCATATTGTCACCATTCACAATCGGACCGAGCACCTTCACACCCGCGCCGATGTGCTAATTATCGCCGACAGCAGACGCCTCGCAACGCCCTCTACGCCCGCCGTCGCGCAATCACGCAACTCTTGCCAATCTTCGCACGCTTATGCGCCACTACGCCTACGCCCTTGCAGCCGCAGGTTGAACCCTAGCCAATTTCACACTGAGCGAGGTTAACAAATTGCGAAAAGATAAATCTACGTCTCATATAGCCTCGAAAGGCTTGAGTTTATGCCAATACCGCTAATGCGCTCTTCTCTGCTTGTTCGCCGCATTCATAAAAGAGCTCATCTAAGGGCCCCCTTCCGCCCATTGTCCAAATCCGCGACCAGCTCCTCGAGGTAGTGGTCTACACAAAAATACTCCGCCGACGCGAGCGCCGCCTCCTTCATCGAAACAAGACGCTCGCGATCCCTGTCCAAAGCTTTTATTGCGTCGCACATCGCTTCAGCCGTACACTCATCAAGAACGATGCCGTCCTTACCAGACGCGACAAGCTCGGCATTGTAGCCAATATTGCTCGCAACGGTCGGCACCGCTGCCATCTTTGTCTCAACCAAAACGCCCGGAACGCCTTCTGCTGCCCATTTACTGGGAAAAAGATGCAAGTCATACCTAGAGAGCTCGGAAACCGCATCATTTGTCACTGAGTCGAAGACACCATGATAGAAAACGTTCGGAAGCGCCGAAACCCGCGCTTCGAAAGCATCCTTGAATGTCTCCTCAACACGCCCATAGAAGTAGAATTCAACGCCCGCAAGGCGCTCGGCGCAGTCCAGAATGACGTCAGCCCCCTTCGCTGGTCCAATTAGCGAGAAGCTGACACATTTAAGGACGCCGCCCGTTTTATGCGGCAAGACCGTAGCAGTCGGCCTGTTACGGCAGTTAGGGTAAATCGACACATTATCCAAGCCAAGATTCCTTGTTGCATTACACATGGTCTTGGTTTCAACGTAAATACGACCCAGCTTCGCACAGGCTTTCCTATATGCTAAATCGCTCGACAAATGGCTCGGAAGAAGGCCCCCCATTGCCATTAGATAGCACCGAGAGAGAACGCTCGGTCTAACGATTGAGAGCAAACAAAGTAGAGCCCTTTGTATCCTCGCGTTACCGAACCCGAGCATGAAAAGGCCGTCCTTCGACGTCATCAGAAGCCGAACGATCTTGACGGTTCCCACATCCCTGAAGCCGACCTTCTCGACGGGGACGCGATCAGCAAGCGCCTCAGCGAGCAAGGCGTTCTTAACCGTCACTCCGCCGTACGGAGGAGGGAATTGTCCCAGATAGTAGACCTTCAACTGCTAGCACCTACTCCAGGCATCTTCCATGATATTCCAACAGAGCTCATCAAAAGTGATGCCAACAGCCTTTGCTGCATCAGGAAGCAACGAGGTCCCGGTCATGCCGGGAATGGTGTTCGTTTCCAGATACCAGAGGCGATTGCGCTCGTCCAGAATACAATCGGTTCTGGACACACCATAGCAGCCGAGGGCGTCATGGGCTCCCAACGCCATCTCCTCGCACTGCCTAAGTTCTTCTTCAGTGAGATTTGCCGGACAAATGTGCTGCGCCATGCCCTGCTCGTATTTTGCCTCGTAATCATAGAATTCATTAGCCGGGATTATTTCAATGGGAGGAAGAACGCGAGGCTTCTCCCCGCCCAGCACCGCGACCGTCAGCTCCCTGCCTGAAATAAACTGCTCAACCAGAACCGAGGGAGCAAGCTCCAGCGCAGTGTCAATCGCACAAGCGAGATCGTCTCCATTGTCGACGATGGAGACGCCGAGGGCGGACCCTTCGGTTGAAGGCTTTACGACAAGCTTGCCTCCCAGTTTGGTCCTAATGTCTTCTATATTGCATTCCTCACCACGAAGCACCCTGATGTATCCAGGTGTTGGGATGCGGAAAGATTCGACCAACAGTTTTGCCACAAATTTGTCCATTGCAATCGCGCTGGAGAGAACGCCCGGCCCCGTATAGGGCAAGCCAACGCTTTCACAGAACCCCTGGATCGACCCGTTCTCCCCAGCCCCTCCGTGAAGGCAAATGAAGACGCCTTCGACAGAAGAGTCGAGGAGCGTATGAGCCCAGCCCTCAACGCCTGTGTCTATCTTTATGACCTCGTAACGCTTTTCCAGAGCCTCTTCCACGGCTGCGGCCGATAAGAGCGAGACCTCGCGCTCCCCGCTGGCGCCACCGCAAAGCAATGCGATTCGTCTAGCCATTTTCATCATCCTCCAACCGTCCAGTTATTTGATGTCCGACACAACGTAGCGAAGCTTTCCGCGCTTCGTGCGTTCGATTCCGTCGACGCGCTTGAAGGATACGGGGAGCATTCCCTTGGTCCTGTCGCGGAAGCGTTTCTCCGCCTCGGCGATGTCCTCAGTGTAGTTATCCGAAAGAGGAACAAAGCTAATTTCGACCGAGTAGTCCTCTAGCTGATGAATCTGAGCTTCCTTGATCGTCGCCGACTCAGTAAACAAAGCAGAGAGCGCGCCGACCTTGCCTCCGTCGGGAAGCGACAAAAGTTCGCCAGTCCGCCCATCGATCCGCTCGATTACCCTTCGGCCGTTCTTTAGCCTATCGGTGGTAATGGCAAGGTCACCGGTGTCATAACGCAAGAGTGGGAAGGCGAAATTGGTAAGGTTACTACCAACGATTCGCGAATAATCGCCGCATTCAATGAACTCAACGGCGGAGTAATCCTCGTCAACAATGTAATCATGGTCGGCGTCCTCTCCAATGCACGCTACCGCCTCAGTGAGGCCGTACAGAGCATGGGGCTGTACCCCGAACGCCTTCTCTATGATGGACCGCTGATAACCATATAAGTTCTCGGCACTCGCCGTCACGGCCTTGATAGGCTTATCGAAAGTCAGACCGTTTTGCGCAACGAATGACGCAAACGGCATGATGCACGAAGGATACCCGTGGATCCAGGTTAGTCCGTAATCATTAATTGCTTTGAAGTAAGCCATGTAGTTTTCATCGTTGCCGTGGAAAGCCGAGAACTTAATCTGGAAAAGCGGCTGACACTCCCGCCAAAAAGGCGGCTTTCTCTGGTTCGGCGGCACAATGGTCCTGCTGCCGAAGTCGGCATACCTCGTGCCGTATTCAATGCCAATACGGTTCCAGAAGCGCCAAAAAGCCGCCCAAAGATCGCGAACATTGTCGACCGATTGCGGAAAGATGAGACTCGACCCCGTCGATCCGCTCGTGTGTTCAGTGATATGAGGAATCTGCTCGAGACTCTTAGGTTTCAACAGCTCAACATTGTCCCGAACGGTCTGCTTGTCAAGAATTGGAAGAGCGGCGAGATCGTCAGCGGTCTTGATAGACGCAGGGTTGACTCCGCCCTCATCAAACATATTCGTATAGAAAGGAACCTCGTCATAGCAGAACTGCACCATCTTCCGAAGCTTACGGTCCCTAATATCAAGTAGCTCGTCACGCGAGCAAGCGATGCGCGAGTTGTAATCGGCTAGACGCGACTTAAAGTCCCCGCCGAATCTTAGCTCGGCAAGTCGCCCACCTTCACGGCGACAACCGATGTTTTGCACGAAAATCGGCATGGCATTATAGAGCTTCATCTTATCCATATTATATAACTGCCTTTTTGTAGCGGGGATACGTAAAATAAACCTCGTGGGAATTGGCGGGTTGGCTAATGATCCGACAGGAGTCGCGGTACACGCCAAATTCTGGCGCATATGCGACCTCGTCTATTTGCCCATCGGCTTCGGGAACGTCACGAGCAAAGACAAAGGCACTCTCAATGCACCCGTCGCCTACAAGGTGGTCGACAACACGTAGCCCATCCGCCTCAAGCACAATCTCTCGAACCACTTTGCACTTCCCACCACATTGAAGAAGAGCACCGCGTACTATCGTTGCCGCCGAATCCTCAACAGCGCCCGTACTGTACCTGGCAACCCGGAATGGCGCCCAGCACTCGTGCTGTTCCTCACCATTCACCATCACGGTACTGTGCGAATGCGTCTTCTTGAACTCAAGCCTTTTCGCATCCTGATAGGCAAAGGTGCCGCAGTTCACAATCCACGGCCCTCCATCCACAAAGCACTCGAAACTCAATGCGTCGCAATGAACGTGCCCCATGGCATAGGCCGGGCCCGGCTTGCCGGCATCGAAAATCACCTTGACGAAGCCCGCCTTGGTCTGCCGTTCGAGAATGCAGTAGCCTGAATTCTTTAGCACACCATGAAATTCCGGTACAACGCCGAAACGCTCGCGAGCGCAAAGCAACAGCGCGTCGCGACTCTTTGCCACGTTGTCGCCGCAATCGTTGAACAGTGGAGTCCTATCAATCCCGCGCTCCATGGAGTAAAGGCAGTCGCACATCTGCTGAAGTTTAAAAGCTTCAGCATGCTCACCAAAGCCCGAGTCGCGCAAGACAATTGCAGCGCGCATCAGATCCTCAAGCACAATCTTCTGATACATCGGGCTCAGCTCGAAGTGCATTCCGTCATCGAGCACCTGCTCGTTTACCTGCGCCTTTAGCATAGGCAAAGCAAGCTCGAGCGTCTTGCGGTCGCCAAAATAACACGCAAGGATAGCAAGGGCCTTCAAGTTCTCTAGATAGTGATTGGCCAGGAGGTCCTTCTCCAGGTGCTGAGAAAGATGTACGTACTGCTCGGCCAGCGATGCGTTAATTCGCTCGCAAAAGGCATCATCCGTCCTCAATGCGTCATCAAGCTCAGCTCTAAAAGCAAGCCAGCTAACGATGCGCATCGATATGACGTATGGATCCCAGGCGACGCCTCCGCGCTCCCGCGGGCAGGCATCTATCCAGCTGTCCACGATAGCTTTGGCTTTATCAAGGTATCGCTTATCACCCTCATCAAGGAAAGCCTTCGCAAGAGGAAGCAAGTATTCGTGGTAATGCAGGTTAAAACGCCAGAGCGGGGTCGAGAGCTCTGCGTGCCACGATTCGCGCCAATCCATGCGCTCCTCATGATTTAGGAGTTCCACCCTGTCATCAAGAAGAGCATCCACATCAAAACGCGCTAGAAAAACTGGATCGAAGTCAATCTCCGATAATGCGGGAACGCGGCGAATATCCGCCTTGTCCGCATCGGGGCAAGGCCTGTAACCAACATGCAAACGCGTGCTGCCCCCAAGCTTTCGCCAGATTCTATAGGCAATCTGACTAGGCTTGAGGTGCAGCGCGGTGTCTATATAAAGCCGCAGCTTTGACAATTCTTTAATCTCCCCTATTTACCGAGCACGCTCGCAATTCGCTCGCTCGCATGCCCATCCCCATACGGGTTCGAAGCCCGGCTCATTGCCGCATACTCCTCTTCGTCGGACAGCAGACGGGAAAACTCAAGATAGATAACGTCCTCCTCAGTGCCCACAAGCTTCAACGTGCCCGCGGCAACCCCCTCAGGTCGCTCGGTGGTGTCTCGCATCACCAACACCGGCTTGCCCAAGCTAGGAGCTTCCTCCTGTATGCCGCCCGAATCGGTAAGAATGAGATGACTCGCAGCCAGGAAGTTATGGAAGTCAAGTACCTCCAGAGGATTGATGATATGGAGACGATCGAAGCCGTCCAGCTCCTCGTGAGCCGCCTTGCGTACGAGTGGGTTCATGTGAATAGGATAGATCGCCTTGGTGTCGGGGTGCTCCTCCATCACGCGCCTGATCGCGCGGAACATGCAGTGCATGGGCTCGCCAAGGTTCTCGCGGCGGTGTGCCGTGATCAAAATCAGGCGACTGTCGCTGGCCCACTCCAACTCTGGGTGGGTATAATCCTCGCGCACCGTGGTGCGCAGGGCGTCGATGCCGGTGTTGCCGGTCACCCATATCTTCTCGGCACGCTTGCCCTCGTCGAGCAGATTCTGCCTACTCGCCTCCGTAGGTGCGAAGTAATACTCACTGACAATATCCACGGCCTGACGATTGAACTCCTCGGGCCAGGGACTGTATATGTCGTGGGTGCGAAGCCCCGCCTCCACATGCCCCACGGGAATCTGCAGATAGAAGCAGGCGAGCGCTGCAGCAAAGCTTGTGGTCGTGTCGCCGTGCACGAGCACCACGTCAGGCCCTTCCTCCTCGAGAACGGCCTTCAGCTTCAGCAGTACGTCGCACGTGACGTCGAATAGCGTCTGGCCCGGCTTCATGATTGCCAAGTCATGGTCGGGCGTTACGCCGAAGACGCGCAGAACCTGATCGAGCATCTCGCGGTGCTGACCTGTCACGGTCACAACCGTCTGAAACTCGTCGGGGCGGCTCTTGAGCTCGTTCACGAGCGGACACATCTTGATGGCCTCCGGGCGCGTCCCGAAGACAAGCATCACTTTCTTCAAACCTGCTTCTCCCTGCATCTCTTTAATGACTTACAGCTTGTAGACGTTCTCGCCGTCACCGCACACGTTGCGCGGATCGATCAAGATACGACCGCCGAAGGCCTCGGGCTTGCCCTTGATCTGGGAATGACCCACCATTACGATAACCATCTCCAGGCCATCCAGGAACTCCTCCATGGAGTGCACCTGGCCCGGAACCTCGTCGCGCTCAACCCACGGGTCGTACACCTTCACGCCACCGCCGCACAGGTGCTCTTCCATGGACTCGAGCATCTGCAGCGTGGGGCTCTCGCGCACGTCGTCAACGTCCTCCTTGTAGGTCAGGCCGTAGATGCCCACCTTGGAGGCATCCTTGATCCCACGCTCGGCCATAACCTCGTGGGCACGATGCAGCACATACTCAGGCATGCCCGCGTTGGTCTGAAGCGCCAGACGGATGAAGTTTGCCGTTTCGGGGTAGTCGCCCACCAGGAACCACGGGTCGACGGGGATGCAGTGGCCGCCAACGCCGGGGCCGGGCTGCAGGATGTTCACGCGCGGGTGCTTGTTGGAGATGCGGATGACCTCCGCCACGTCCATGCCGCCGATACGGCAGATCTTGGCAAGCTCGTTGGAGAATGCGATGTTAATTGCGCGGAAGGTGTTCTCGACGACTTTGGTCATCTCAGCGGTACGGATGTCGGTCACGCTGATTTCGCCCTGGCAGAAGGTTGCGTAAATCTTAGCAACCTCCTCGCCCACCTCGAGGTCGTCCGCACCAATCGTACGGTTGTTGTGCAGCAGCTCGTAAACCATGTTTCCGGGGATGATGCGCTCCGGGGCGTGCACGAGCTTAACATCCTCACGCTCGGCCTCGATGAGCAGCGGGCGCACAAAGCGATCCACCGTGTTGGGCGAAATAGTCGACTCGATTACGAGCACGGCGCCCTTCGGGGCGACCTCGAGCACCGTCTTGCAGGCGGCAATCACATAGCAGGGGTCGATCTTCTTGTCCAGCTTATCGTAGGGCGTCGGCACGCTCACGATGTAGGTATCGCACACCTGATACTCGGTCGTGAATTTGATGCCAGATTTCAACGCGTCGGCGAACAGCTCGTCAAGCCCCTCCTCCTTGAAGGTAGTGTGGCCGGCGTTCAGGGTTGCCACGAGTTCTTCGTTGTAGTCGGTTCCCACGACCTCCACGCCGTGCGTGGCCATCATGAGCGCGGTGGGCAGTCCGATATAGCCGAGACCGATGACGTTAACCATTGATTTTAATCCTTTCATTTGTTTGTTTGGTCTTATATACGGCATCGGATAAAACAGCGATCATCTTATCCGCCATAAGCTTTCTTGAGTACTCCCGATTCATGAAATCAACCGCCGCTTCGCTCATTCTGGCGAGATTGCGCGCACGATCAGCCCTCGAGGCAAAAGCCTCGAGTTCGCTGATGTCTTCCTCCTCGCTTCCACACAAAGCAATACCAGCACCGCTCCTACGAACGAGCTCAGATGCATCACCTTCCGGGCCTACGAACAGAACAGGCACACCTCGGGCAAACGACTGGAATATCTTCGATGGAATGGTTCCCGAGAATTCAGCGCTCTTTTGGAGCGAGACAACGGTCATGTGAACCCCTGCGTAGCGCGGTTCAAGCTCGGCCATTGGAACACCATGCTCAAGTTTGAGAAAACCGTAGTCTCCAGTAGCAACCAACTGCTCTAGCTCGTCGCGAGCAGCACCCTCGCCTATAAGCTCATAGCTTGATGCAAGCCCAAGGTTAACGATTCGCTTCACGTACTCCACCGTCGCAGACACGTCCTGAGATAATCCCATAGTCCCAAAGTAACCGAAACGCAAAGGGCCATCCCACATGTGTTTACATGCAACAACATCGGCTCCATTGGGAACAATAACGATACTGTCGCCCGGAACACCAGCCGCCTCAAGGTCTTTCTTAAACCCATCGGTAAGCGCAACGACGCAATCTGCAGCTTTGCAGAAAGATAACTCCAGTGATTTCATCGCAGCTACCTTTGCGCCCCTGCTGCCTGTCGCCAGCATCTGCTTGTAAGTAAGATCGCGAAACTCAACCACAAGGGGCAGGCGGCACTTCTTTGCATAGTGAACGCCGAGCCACGCAGCGAAGACGGTCCCGCATGTGACGAGCACTACATCATAATTACTACCAACAGGCGATTTCTTACCCAGGTTTTTCAGGCCATTAGCGATGAAACTGACACCGCTCTCTATTCGCTTCGCAAAGCTTGTGTTTGGCTGAATCTTTGACGCGGAACGAAAGACTCTAACACCATCAATCAATTCCTCAACTAGAGGTTTCATCTCATAGCCGTCGAACAAGCGACCAACGGGATAATTCGGCCATCCGGTGAACACAGTTACATCATGGCTCTCACGCACCCAGATACGCGAATGCTCGGTCGCCCTGAATGATGCAGCGATATTCTCAGGTTTATAAAACTGCGAAAAATACAGGATACGCATTTCAGTCTCATCTAATTCGATGCTAACATGGTTAGTTTCTTTGCGCCGACAACACGACGCCTACGGTTTGTGCGCTTCATCTGAAATCGCTCACGACAAAATGCTTCTTATGCCGAACAAATCGAGCCCACACACCCATTGCGAGTGATTACGCCGCAGCTTCAAAGAGCTCCTTTCGATCAAACGAACGCAAGCGGAAGGTTGCATTACTTGCCCCTCCTCATCGCCTTGAAGGTCTTCACGAACACACGGGCGTCCAACCCAAGCGACTGATGACGTACATAAAACAACTCGCGGGCTTGCCTCTGACCGCTCTGCCAAGTCGAGTTATTTCGATCAGTCACTGCCCACCAACCCGTGATGCCCGGCTTACAGGACAAGACTTCTTCGCGAGCGTCACCGTATTCGTATGTTTCTTGCAACGTCACGGGACGGGGCCCTATCACTGACAAATCCCCAGATAGTACGTTCAGGAACTGAGGCAGCTCATCGAGCGACGTGCGTCGCAGGATTCGCCCCACACGGGTGATACGCGGATCATCGTCAAGCTTCTGCTCGCGCCTCCAAGTCTCAAGCTGAGCTGAAGACATATACCTCTCAGGATGGTCATGGGCGTCAGAGACCATCGTCCGCAGCTTGAAGATGTAAATCTTCTTACCTCCCTGCCCAATACGCTCCTGCCTAAAAAATGGCTTACCCGGCGTATCGACACAGATCGCAGCACATGCAACAGCTACGGGAACAGCTAGCACCAAACACACCCCCGCGCTAAACGCAATGTCAAAAACTCTCTTTGCTACGAGATAGCCAACGCCACCTTTTTTGGGAGCAGCCACGCTTGAATCAGGCGCAGGAGCCTTATACGCCCCATTTGGTGTGCAACACTCCACGCAATTCGAATTCTTGGTAGACATGTAACATCCAATTGCGGAGTTGCATTCGCATGAGCTCCCTGCGCCCTCATCATTTCTGATATCGATAAGCCTATCCTCATCTAGTCCAGAAGCACACGCTACAGCACGACCCGGATTAGCCCCGGGAGAGGCGATAGCGTTCCTGAAAGCTAGGGCCAAAACCTTCCTGGCCACTATGCGCACACCGCCCCGAAAACGGGTTTTGCAAGAAATTGGGCTTCCATGCCACGGATGCGGTTACAATTGAATTTAGAGATGCGACGCATCCGCAGGCCGTTCGCAAAACAGCTCACGACCTGCGAAAACGCCTTTCCTTTGTTCGTGCTAGATTTGGCGGGAAGCGCGAACGCACCCATGGATTTCTCAGAGAACTCCGGGCGCGTTTTTAATATGCGCAAAGGGATCTGGCCGGCGAGTACGTTCAGAAACTGAGGGAGCTCGTCGAGGGAGGTCTTGCGCAGAAAGCGCCCGACACGCGTGACGCGGGGGTCGTCGTCCATCTTGCGCTCGCGCTCCCATTGCGTTAGCTGCTCGGGACTCAGGTGCTTCTCCACGTCGTCGGAGTCGGCCACCATGGTGCGCAGCTTGAGGATGCGAAGCGGCTTGCCGCGATAGCCGACGCGCTCTTGGAGGTATATTGGGGAGCCGGGGGATTCCAGGCGGATAACCAGGCAAAGAAGAGCGACCGGAATCAACCCTACGATCGTCGCGCACGCCGAGAACACGATATCGAACGCCCGCTTCACGAAGTGGTACCCCAGCCGCCCCTCGACAGCCAGCGGTTCGTACTCGCGTACGCTTTCGGCCGGCGCCGCTCGGGATCCTTCGACTTCGCTCCCTACGGTCGCTTCGCTCAGGATGACAGCCTGGCGGACCCCTCCGGTCGCTTTTTTAGGATGACCGGGGGCGGCAGCTCCACGCTCAGGGCAGCAGCCGTCGTCCAGGGCAACCGCTCCCCCGGCGTCCACTGCCGTTATTCCGTTTTCAAGTTCGTTTTCTGACAATTCCCAATCCGATTTTCGTTTGGATGGTTCGCCCGAACATATCGATCTCCAGATACGCGGTGCGCTTGCGACGGTTGATCTTCCTGATCCAGCCCTCGCGGCCCACCAGCGGGCCCTTCAGCACGATGATCCGGTCGCCCTCGATCACACCCTCGGACACGCCCACCGTCCGATGCCCCTTCTCGGCGAACGCGTCGATCCACGCCACCTCGTCGCGCTCCAAAGGAACGAAACCCCCGTCGTTGCTCAGCACCCAGGCGAACGCCGGCACGCGCCGAAGCTGCGATTCCAGCTCGTCCACGCGGTCGGTCACCACGATCAGGTAGCCGGGGAACAGCGTGGCCGTACAGGTGCGCCACTGGCCGCGGAACTGCTTTTGCACCTCGTAGCGCGGCACGAAGCACTCCTGCAGCACATCGTCCTCGACCAAGCTCTCTATCAGGCGGCATACGGCGAACTCGCGCCCTGCCACCGTCTGCACCACGTACCACATGCACGGCTCCTCAACGCGCGACGGCATGGCTTCGCCCTTCGGCTGCGCCGCCGACGCGCACGTATGACGGGGGTATTCATCCCTTCGAAGCTGGCGAAACGCACACGCGGCATCGTTTTCGCGCATCGAAGTATGTTCGGTCGCGCCCGTAAAGGCGCATGCAGTTTCCTGCGGGGAGATCGAAGGAGGGGTTTCGCCGTCGGCGCCTATCCGTCGAGCTCCTCGCAGCAAGCTGGTTCAAGCTGCGAAGGGCGAGGTCAGGTTTTGCGCACGATCTCAAGTCCCACCCTCACCTGCTTCTGATCGAGCAGGCCGATGTCCAGGTAGGCGATGCGCTTGTGACGGTCGATCTTCTTGATGCGGTCGACGTGACCGCGTAGCGGCCCTTCGTCGATGATGGTGCGGCCGTTGTCTATCGTGCCGCGGGAAAAGCCCACCACGTGGCTCGGCCCGCCGAAATCATGCACGAACGAGGCCTCCTCGGGCCGCAGCGCGAAAGCGCGCCGCTCGGCGCCCAGAAGGCGCGCGAACGCAGTGGAACGTTTGATGGTTTTCTCGAAAGCCTCGATGTCGTCGGAAGCTACGAACAGGTAACCCGGGAACATGGTCTCCGTGAGCAGACGCCAAACGCCCTGGTTCTTCTTGAGGATGCAGTAGCTCAGCGCGAAGCAGTCGCGCACCAGCTCCGGACCGGCAAGCGCCTTGACGCGCTCGGCCACGGCGCGCTCCCTGCCCGGCACCACCTGCAGCACATAGCGAGCCCGACCGCGCGAAGGCACGGGCGGCTCGATCGATTCAGTTGGAGAGATCCTGATGACGCGGGGTTCTCGAACGACGCATCCGACGGACGCGGCGCGAGCGACGCCGCCTATTCGATGCGGCTCGCGACAGTCTTTCTCAGACTGCCCCCCCCCCGGACGGTTTTTGGGTCAGCATGTCATCGCAGATTGCAGAAGCAGGGCGAGCCAGGGCGCACTGCTCCGTCGACGAGCTTGCATGCTCATCGATGAAGCGATATGTTGAAGCCGGAAAGCCCATAAACTTGTACCCTAACCGTTACTCGTTTGTAAAGCGCGCTCTATTTAACCATAGGCTCACGTCATTGCAAGACGCCTCGACACAAAAGACCGGTAACATGTAACAAAAACCCGTTCGGCGCGCAGCGTTGTTTTACAAGATGATAACGGCAGAGCGCCGGAAGTGCAACAGTGAACAGCCCCCCCCCCCCCCCCCCCCCCCCCCCCGAGTTCTCCATAATTTATAAGCTTCTCCATCATCTCAATCTTGACGGACGCCGCGAGGTCTCGATGTCGCTTTGCAAGGCATGCGGCCAGCCGCTCGTCTTTCCGACGCATCTCGCTCAGACGGAAAAGGCGTTCGTGCGCCCGAAACGAGCGTTCATGGCCATTTGAAAGATGAGCGGCGATTTTCCGTCACACGATGACGATTCGGATGATAAATTGGTATCTGCAAATATCCGAAAACAAAGCAGGAGCGATTATGAACCCGGCACCGGCGCATAGCAAAACGACCTCGACGCAGCGGCCCCGACGCTCCCCCGTCCGCATAGCGATATCGACGCTGCTATGGGCGGTCACGGCATGCGTTGTCGTCATCATGGCCGCACGCTTCGCACCTTCAGCCCTGAGCAACGGCAGGCTCATCCCGGAGGCGGCAGCATTCATCCCGTGGCTGGCCCTTCTCAGCGTCCTCGTTCTCATAATCGCAGCGTTGACCAGGCGGAAAGTACTTTCCGCCGTCACCGTTCTCTGCCTTGTCTGCCAGATCGTGTGGCATGTCGGCTTCTTCTTGCCCGCGCCCCGCATCGCCGAGGAGGCGGTCGAAGCCGTCCCGGAGCAGACCACCCCGCGAGACACCGTCATGCGCGTGATGACGCTCAACACGAAGAACGGAAACGCCGATGCCGAGCAGATCGTCTCGATCGTCCGCGACCAGCACGTGGAAGTACTCGCCATGCAAGAGGTCAGCGGCTCGCTGATCGAACGGCTTTCCGCCGCCGGACTGGACGAGCTTTTGCCCTCGCGCGTCATCGGCTTGGCAGGAGCGGGCGACAACGGCGGCGTCAACGTCATCTACACGCTCGCGCCCATGCGCAACGCTTCGGAAAGCATCTTGCCCCTCACCGGATCTGCCGTGCCGGCCTGCACGATAACCGCCGGATCCCACGAGGTGCGCCTCGTCAGCGCGCATCCCACATCGCCCAAGACGGGCACGCTCGGCTTCTGGAACGAGAGCCTCACCAACTTGGGAACCTTGCGCCGATACAGCGATGAATACCTGATCATGGGAGACTTCAACTCCACCTGGGATCACTCCCGCTACCGCAAGATGCTGGGAGACACGCTGGTGGACGCCTCCGAGCAAGCGGGCGAAGGCTTCCACATGACGTATCCGTCGGAACCCCACTATGCCATGGTTCCCGTGCCGCCCATGATCGAGATCGACCACATCGTGTACTCGAAGAACAGCGGTATGTCCGTCGGCGATCTCGAGACCGTCAACGTGCAGGGCTCGGACCACTTCGCCCTCCTCGGAACCTGGGTGATCGAGTAACCGAAGCCGGAAACTCGTCCTCCCCGGCGCACCTCCATCATTTCGAATACCTTTGCATCCCAGCCGATAACTTGTCGGATTGCTGACCGATCGCCCATAGAGGGGAAACGATCGTCCCAGCTCGCACGAGAAACCCCATACGGCGACTAGACTCGCCTCACGCGAACGAACCCGAGAACCGCTTCCCGCCGAGCGCGAGGAGCGGTTCGACCTATCTTCACCCCTCTATCCGAAAGGAGGCGTTCATGCCGTATCGAGGCTTACTCTATTTCGTTTCCCAAAGCGCCAGCTCCGATTACCGCTCCGACCCGTACGCGACGGAACGCCGCAGCCTCCCGAACCGCACGCACGGCATCCGCTACGCATCCGCGCCGAAACGTTCCACCTGCATCAGGACCTACGCTCCCTCCGAGACGGTGCGCCCCGTATGCGCAAGCTCAACCACCGCCGCCAGCCAAGCAAGCCGAAGCGTCGAGCCGCAGCGCATGCTCAAAGCGGTGTTCGCCATGGTGCTCGTCGCCGTCCTGTCTGCGTTTCTCGGAATCTTCGCCGCGCACGCCCTGTCCGCCGCGATCGACGACGGAGCCTTTCCCCTCATAGGATCGGCCGACGCCGCCACCGCCGAAGACGGCTTCAGCACCCCTCGATCGTCATGGGAACAAGGCGTCGTGCCCACCCTGTATCAGGACGACCCGCAATGGGCCGATCGCCCCTACGGATCGAGGACCGTCGGCGATGCGGGCGCCGCCCCGCTGTGCCTGGCCATGGTGCGCATCGAAGCCACCGGGGACGCCAGCATGGGGCCCGTCGAAGTGGCCTCCCTCTCGCAGAGCAGCGGCTATGCCGACACCGTTGAAGCCACCGGGCTCCTGACCGACGGCGCAGCCCAACTAGGGCTCGCATCGCGAGAGATCGATGCGAACGAGTTGGCCATGCGACGCGAGCTCGTGGGAGACCGTCCCATCATCGCCTCCATGAAAGCAGGCTCGTTCGGATCGTCGGACACCTACATCGTGGTCACCGGCATCGACGAGCACGGCGAACTGGCGGTGGTCGATCCGCTCAGCCGCGATCGGACAAGCCGCCATTGGACGTTCGACGAGATCATCTCGCAAGCCACCGGCCTCTGGTCCTACACGGCGGCCGCGTAAAGTCCGCCGCTCTCCCCGCCATTCAGCGCGCCCGATGGGCGCGCTTTTCTTTTATGGAAAGCATGCTTTACATTGCTGGCGCAGGGGTCTATACTTGATGGAAAGCTAGCTTTACATATTCGCATCGGAGAGGAGCGCCATGGAGAACCGGTTGGAGGAGATCCGCAAGGCGCGCGGCATCAAGCAAGAGGATCTCGCGTTGGAGCTGGGCGTGTCGCGCCAGACCATCAGCTCGCTCGAGAAGGGGCGCTACAACCCTTCCATCCTGCTCGCGTTCAAAATAGCCCGCCGCTTCGGCTTGCAGATCGAAGACGTGTTCATCTACCAGGAGGAAGACCATGAATAGGAAGTCCGCTGTCCTCACGCTGTCCATCGGAATCGCCTGCGCGATCGTCGCCGTCGCGCTGGCTCTCGACCTCGGCGGGATCTCCTCGGTCCTGCCCATCGCCGCGAAGGGCGTGTGGGGCTTCGCCGGATGCGCGGCCGCGCTGCTCGTTTGCGGCGCCTTCGCGCTGGCCCACAAGCCCACGCCGCAGCAGATCATCGAGCAGGGCGACGAGCGCAATGCGGCCATCAACGGGAAAGCGGGACTGTGCGCCTTCGAGGCGTTCTCCATGCTTGCGCCTTTGGCGGCGCTCGCGCTGTACGCCTTCGAGCAGATCAGCACGGCCGGCGTGCTCACGATCATCGCCGTCGAGGTCGTAGCCTCGATCGTCTATTTCGCGCAGATCGCCCGCATGCAGCGGATCATGTAGCGCTGGCTCAGGATCCGGCCCTCCTGTCATCCTGAGCGGAGCGCGCCTCAGCGCGCGCTCACCAGCATGGTCTGATACGCGACCTGCACCGTTGCCGGATGCCCGGCGCGCCGAACCACGGCGGTCAGCGCCTCGCCTGGCAGACGGTACGTGTTGTTGTTCTGCGAGATATGCATGGCCACCACCTGCTCGAGCGCGTCGCTCAACAGCGCCTCCAGCTCGTCTGCGGCCTGCACGTTCGACAAGTGGCCCGTATCCGAGCCCACGCGCCGCTTCACCGGATACGGGTAGGGCCCGTCTTTGAGCATCTGCACATCGTGGTTGCTCTCCAGTGCGAGGATGCGCACATCGCGCAACGCCTCGTCGGCCTCGCCGGTGACGATACCCGTGTCGGTCATGAACCCTACCGCGTCTCCGTCGGCCTCGACCCGGAACCCGCACGACGATGCCGCGTCGTGAGACGTGCGGAAGGCGTGCACCTGCATGCCCGCCAGCGACAGCGCGTCGCCCGAGGAGAACGCCCGTAGGTCGCATGCGCCCTCCAGCACGATGATCTCCTTGCTGGCCGCGCGCACGGCGTCGTCGGCGAACACCGCGGGCTCGATGCCCAGCTTCGCCAGGCCGCGCAGCACCACGCCGAGGCCCTTCGTATGGTCGGTATGGTCGTGCGTGATGAGGACGGCCTCGAGGTTCGCCGGATCGAACCCGGCCTCGTCGCAACGCGCGAAGAAATCGCGCTTGCAGATGCCGCAATCCACGAGCACGCCCTTGCCCGTGGCGGTATCCTCGACTACGGCCGCGTTGCCGCGGCTTCCGCTGGCCAGCACGTGCAATGCAAGTCGTTGGTTCATAGGGTTCGCTTCCCGCATCTCTTCTCGGTGTCTCAGTCGGCCTCCGATTGTACCCGAATGCGCGCCCCTCGCGCCCCGCATCCCCAAACGCTCAAAAGGGCGTCCCGAATGGCACGGTTCCTGCCCGGGTTTTTCCTTTCAAAACGCGCCGCGCGCGGGCGGAATTGCCGCCGATCGGGAATCAACGGTTCCCCGCGCCGCCCGTTTCGCCTACTATGGTTCCTCATACGAACATGCAGGTCGAACCAAGGGGGACGGGGTATCATGGCATCAACTGTCGCAGCGTTTCTAGAGCGCAAGGATATCGAGGTCACTTTCCAACGCTACGCCATCGACGCGTTGTCGGCCATGGCGCAGGGTCTGTTCGCTTCGCTTCTCATCGGCACCATCCTGAGCACCGTGGGCGATCTTTCGGGCTTGGCGTTCTTCAACCAAATCGGCACGTTCGCCAAAAGCGTGGCGGGGCCGGCCATGGCCATCGCCATCGGATACGCGCTGCACACCCCGCCGCTCGTGCTGTTCTCGCTGGCCGCTGTGGGCTTCGCCGCCAACGACGCAGGCGGCGCGGGCGGCCCCTTGGCCGTGCTGGTCGTCGCCGTGGTCGCCTCCGAGCTGGGCAAGGCCGTGTCCAAGGAGACGAAAGTGGACATCATCGTCACGCCCGCCGTCACCATCCTAGGAGGCTGCGGGCTGGCTCTGATGGCTGCACCGTGGATCGGCGCGCTGGCCTCGTCGGTGGGCGGGTTCATCATGTGGGCCACCGAGCTGCAGCCCTTCTTCATGGGCGTCATCGTGTCGGTTGTCATCGGCATCGCGCTGACGCTGCCCATCTCGTCGGCGGCCATCTGCGCCGCTCTCGGGCTGACGGGGCTCGCGGGCGGCGCGGCGCTGGCAGGGTGCTGTGCCCAGATGGTGGGCTTCGCCGTGCTGAGCTTCCGCGAGAATCGCTGGGGCGGCCTGCTGTCGCAGGGTCTGGGAACCTCCATGCTGCAGATGGGAAACATCGTGAAGAAGCCGCTGATCTGGGTGCCGGCCATCGTCGCCTCGGCCGTCACCGGGCCGGTGGCCACGTGCGTGTTCCAGCTGAGCCAGAACGGACCCGCCGTGGCATCGGGCATGGGAACGTGCGGGCTCGTAGGCCCCATCGGCGTGTACACCGGCTGGATATCGGGCATGGAGGCCGGGGCGGCCGCGCCCGGCGCGTTCGACTGGATCGGCCTCGCGCTGGTCTGCTTCGTTCTGCCGGCGCTTATCGCCTGGGCCGTGGGCGCGCTCATGCGCAAGGCCGGCCTCATCGCCGAAGGGGATCTACTGCTGGAGGCGTAAGGCGCCAGCACGGAGCGCCGGCGCATGCGCAGCCGCTCGCGCCGGCGCTCCCTTCACAGCCGCTTCCTTCGCAGCGGCTCCCCCTCTCCTACTACAGCTGCTCGACGATGCCCGTGATCAGGCGCGAGAAATCGCCCTCGCGCGTCTTCGCCACGTCCAGCACCTCGAGTCCCGTGGGGCTTGCGCCCTCGATGCCGCAGCCCATGTTCGACACCAGCGAGATGCCCAGCACGCGCATCCCCACGTGCCGCGCGGCGATGACTTCCTCGCACACGCTCATCGCCACCGTATCGGCGCCCCACGAACGGAACATGCGGATCTCGGCCGGCGTCTCGAAGCTGGGTCCGAGCGCGCCCAGGTACACGCCCTCTCGCACCCGCACGCCGCGCTCGGCCGCCACGTCGTGGGCGATGGCGCGCAGCTCGGGGTCGAACGCGTCCAGCATGGAGAAGAAGCGGTCCGACAAGTTCGCCGGGTCGGGCGCGGCGATGGGATTGCGCCCCGTGAAATTGATCTGATCGGCCATGATACAGAAATCGCCCACCTCGTAGTTCGGGTTGAGCGCACCGGCCGCGTTCGTGGTGATAAGCGTGCGCACGCCCAGGCGCTCCATGAGCCACACCGGGTAGGCCACCTCCTGGGCGCTGTTCCCCTCGTAGGCGTGCAGACGACCCTGCATGGCCAGCACGCACTTGCCGCCCAGCGTGCCGCAGACGAAGCGGCCCACATGGCTTTCGGCCGTACTCGTCTTCATGCGCGGCACCTCCGCGTAGGGGATGCTCGCCGCATCGGCGATCTCGTTCGCCAGCGGATTCAGGCCCGAACCCAGCACGAGGCCGATCGTCGGTTCGCGACCTTCCAGCCGCTGGCGCAGCACGTAGGCCGAAAGCGTCAGGTTGTCGTCGAGGATGTTGCGTTCAAGCATGGAAGCCCTCCGTTCGTAGGTTTCGTCCTATTATAGCCGTCCACGCGCGAGCGTCCGGGACGGACGGACGCTCGCAGCAGCGATCTCGGCGGGTTCGGCGCGGGTTCGGCAGTTCCGGCGGGTTCCACGAGCGCCGATTTTGCGCGGAGGCGGCGCCGACGGGCCTCGCGCACCGTTTCGCTGGGGTCACGTGCAGCAAAATCGAGGTTTTGGCACCGACGACCCGCCCGGACACCGCGTTTTGCAGGGATCGCGAACCGCGACCTGGGGTTTCGCTTCGGCATCCTTCGAAGAAGGAGCTGGGAACCGGCCGATGACTGCCAAAACCTCGTTTTTGCCGCACATCCGAGGGCGAAACCGTGCAACCGGCAGCGCATAAGCCTGTCCTGCCCGCGCGGGACGCCGCGTCCTGCCGGAAGCGCCGGGGCTCGCACGGAAACCGCGCCGCCCCGAAGATCCGTCTACACGGCGCGCTTTCGGGCGGTGAGGACGCGGGGGCGCCCGGCGAGATCGGCCGTGACGCGAACATCGGAGAAGCCGGCCTCTTCGGCAAGGCGGGCGGCCTCGTCCAGGCAGGTCTCGTGCAGCTCGAAGGCGAAGCCGCCGCCCTCCTTGAGGGCGCGGCGGCACCAGGGAAGCAGGCGGCGCAGCACGTCAAGCCCGTCGGCGCCGCCGTCGAGCGCGAGCGCAGGCTCGAATTCGGCCACCTCGCGGGGGATATCGTCCATGACGGCCGTGGGCACGTACGGCGGGTTGGACACCACGAGGTCGAACGCGCCCATGAGCGTAGGATCGACGCCCTCGCCCAGATCGCACGACAGCACCTCGACGCGGTCGCCCAGCTCGAGGGCAGCCACGTTGTCGCGAGCGAGCGCGACGGCCTCGGGCACGATGTCGGTCGCCACCACGCGCGCGAGCGGATGCTCGTAGGCGACGGAGCAGGCGATGCAGCCGGAACCGGTGCAGAGGTCGGCCACGAGCAGCTCGGGGGGCTCGGGAGCGGGTTCACCCGAGGCGACGGCCGGCGTCGATTCATCCTCGGCGACGCCCTGGTCGGCCGTTCGCTCGGGGCGTTGCTCCCCGGCTTCGCCTTCCGGCCAAGGGACAGGGGGAAGGTCGTCTTCCGGCCATGCATGCTGCGCCACCCGCTTCGGCGCCGCCGGCAGCAGCGCCAAGGCTTCACTGACCAGCACCTCGGTCTCGGGGCGCGGGATCAGCACGCCGGGGCGAACCTTCACCGTGATATGGCGAAATCCGACCTCGCCCGTGATGTACTGCAGAGGCTCGCCCTTGCCGCGGCGCGTGACGTAGGCGCGCAGCACATCGCGCTCCTCCATCGACAGCGGCTGCTCGAAATTCGCGTACAGCTCGATGCGGGAAAGGCCGGTCGCTTCGGACAGCAGCCACTGCGCGGACAGCCGCGGGTTCTCGTCGCCCTTGCGCTCGAGGTAGCCCACCGTCCAATCAAGGGCGGCCTGAATGGTCCAGATGTCGTTCAATCTAGACCGCGGCTTCCAGCTTCTGCGCGCGGTCGGCGGCCTGCAGAGCGGTGATCACGTCTCCCAGGCCGTCGCCCAGAAGCACGCCGTTGTACGTGCCGTTGAAGCCGATGCGGTGGTCGGTCACGCGGTCCTGCGGGCCGTTGTACGTGCGGATCTTCTCGGAGCGGTCGCCCGATCCGATCTGCGCGAGGCGCTTCGCGCCCTCGGCGGCCTGCTGCTCGGCCAACATCTTCTCGTACAGACGGGCGCGCAGCACGGCCATGGCCGCGATCTTGTTCTGCAGCTGCGACTTCTGATCCTGCGACTGCACCACGAGGCCCGAAGGCAGGTGCGTGATGCGCACGGCCGAGTCGGTGGTGTTCACGCACTGGCCGCCCGGGCCGCCGGCGCGGTACACGTCGATGCGCAGATCGTTCTCGTTGATCTCGACCTCCACCTCGTCGGCCTCGGGCAGCACGGCCACGGTGGCCGTGGAGGTGTGGATGCGGCCCTGGCTCTCGGTCTTCGGAACGCGTTGCACGCGGTGCACGCCGCTCTCGAACTTCATGACCGAGTACACGTGGTCGCCTTTGACCTTGAACCGGATCTCCTTGAAGCCGCCGGCTTCGGAGGCCGACATGTCCATCGTCTCGGTCTTCCAGCCTTGCGCGCTCGCGAACCGCTCGTACATCTTGTACAGCTCGCCCGCGAAGATGGCCGCCTCGTCGCCGCCGGCAGCTGCGCGGATCTCTACGATGATGTCCTTGTCGTCGGCCGGGTCGGCCGGGATCAGCATGAACTTGATATCCTCTTCGAGCGCCGGCAGCTTCGCCTCGATGCCGGCGATTTCCTCCAACGCGAATTCCTTCATGTCCGGATCGGCCAGCATCTCCCTGGCTTCGGCCAGATCGTCGGCCGCCTGCACGTACTCGCGCGCCTTCTTCGCCAGAGGACCCTGGTTGGCGTACTCTTTGGCCAGGCGGTTGTATTCCTTCTGATCTGCGAGGACTGCCGGATCGCCCATCTTCGCCTGCACATCCTCGTAGGCTTCGATGATCTTCGTCAGCTTCTCGCGCATATCGTTATCCTGCATGATGGGTGCTGTCCTTTTCGACGTGGTTCCCGTGCTCGCGCGCCCCGCGCGCCAAGAACGCCCGCTCCAAGCATGCGGAGCGGGCGCCTATGCTGTAACTGGTTTATGATAGCAGATCGACCGTCGATCCGCATCTTATCCTAGATCGCCAGATACTCTGCGGCCTCTTCGGCGCAGACGGCGCCGTCGGACACGGCGGTCACCACCTGGTGCAGGAACTTCGTGCGCACGTCGCCCGCGGCGAACACGCCGGGCACCTCGGTCGCGCACGACTCATCGGCCACGATGTATCCCGTTTCGTCGCACTGCAGCGCGCCGCCCAGAAACTCGGTGTTGGGCTCGGTGCCAACGGCCACGAACAGGCCGTCCACGGCGATGTCGCGCTCCTCGCCCGTCTCGAGCATCTCGAGGCGCACGCCGGCCAGCTTGCCCTCGTCGGCCACGAGCTTGCGGGGCACGGCGTTCCACACGAACTCGAGGTTCGGCAGGTCCTCCAGGCGCTTGTGGTAGATGGCCGTGGCGCGCAGCTTGTCGCGCCGGTGCACGAGGTACACTTTCTTGCAAATGCGCGACAGATAGATGGCGTCGCCCGCGGCCGTGTTGCCGCCGCCCACCACCATGACCTCCTTGTCGCGGAAGAAGTTGCCGTCGCACGTGGCGCAGTACGACACGCCGCGCCCTTGCAGGTCCTCCTCCAGCTCGAGTCCCAGCTTGCGCGGGCGCGCGCCCGTGGCGATGATCACGCTCTTGGCGCGGTACTCGTTGAACGCGGTGGTCAGAACCTTCGGGTTCTGGGTGAAGTCGACCGACACCACCTCTTCGCCGACGTTGCTCGCGCCGAAACGATCGGCCTGCTGCTTCATGGCGAAGGCCAGTTCGAAGCCTCCCGTTCCCTCGGGAAAGCCCGGGTAGTTCTCCATGTGCTCGGTCTGAGCAAGCTGTCCGCCCGGCGAGATGCGCTCGAACAGCACCACGTTCAAGCCTGCGCGCGCGGCGTACAGTCCCGCCGTGAGCCCGGCCGGACCGGCTCCGATGACGGCGACGTCGATGACGTCGTTCGTCGATGCCGCCTTGCACGCGGCAGATGTTTCGTTGCTCGCGGTTTCCTCGGTCATGCATGCCTCCTGGTTTCGCGGGTATCCGTGTTTTCCGAGTGTAAGTATAAGGTACGTCGCCTAAATGTCACAAACTTGGCACCAATATGCGCTAAAACGGCAGGAACGGAGCGCGACCGGCAACGCATGCGTGACGGATTCCAGCATGCGCCCCGCGTCCGCCCCCTCCGCACTACCATGAATGCGATCGCTATCGAAAGGACCGGGCATGAATCACGCGAGCAACATGACGAACGCGGATTCGGCAGGGAGCGAAACCCCCGCCGAGCTACGCACCCTGTATCTTGCCGGAGGATGCTTCTGGGGGCTCGAAGCCTATCTGAAACGACTGCCGGGCGTTCGCGGAACCGTCGTCGGCTACGCGAACGGTTCCACCGAGAACCCCAGCTATCACGACGTATGTCGCTGGAACACGGGTCACGCCGAAACCGTGGCCGTAACCTACGACCCGCGCGTGCTGCCCACCGACGTGCTGCTGGACGCCTTCTTCGAGGCCATCGACCCCACGTCGGTCGACCGTCAGGGAAACGACCGCGGCACCCAGTACCGCTCGGGCATCTATTGGACCGACGAGGCCGACCTGCCCGCCATCGAGGCGTCGCTGCTGCGCCAGCAGGCGCGCTATACGAGCCCCATCGTCACCGAGGTGGAGCCGCTCGACGGCTTCTACCCCGCCGAGGAGTACCACCAGAACTACCTCGAGAAGAACCCGGGCGGCTACTGCCACATCGACGTTCGCAGCGCCGACGCGTTCGCCGAGCGCATGGGACTCGAGGAAGGCCGGGCCTGCGTGCAGGTGGACGGGCTGTGCGAACCGCTCGCGTTGGGCGAGGGCGCCGCGACGGCGGGCGCGGTCGAGCGCGAGGACATCCCCGCGCCGTCCGTGTCGCGTCGCGCAGACGGGCCGCGCAACGAAGACGGCCTTGCAGATGCGGACGTGGACGCGCTCATCCGCGAGGCGGGCTACGCCGCCCCCTCCGACGACGAGCTGCGCCGCATGCTGTCGGCCGACCAGTACCGCGTTACGCGCATGAACGCTACCGAGCCGCCCTTCCGCAACGCCTACGACCGCACGTTCGAACCGGGCATCTACGTGGACGTGACCAGCGGCGAGCCGCTGTTCGCCTCGTCCGACAAGTTCGATGCCGGATGCGGCTGGCCCGCCTTCTCGCGCCCCATCGCGCGCGAGGTGGTCACCGAGCGCCTCGACCGGACGCTGGGCACCTATCGAACCGAGGTCCGCAGCCGTGCGGGCGATGCTCATCTCGGCCACGTGTTCACCGACGGCCCGGCCGAGACGGGCGGGTTGCGCTACTGCATCAACAGCGCAGCGCTGCGCTTCGTGCCCTACGCGCGCATGGACGCCGAAGGCTACGGCTACCTCAAGCCCCTCGTCGAGCAAGAGCTCGACCCCGCATCATCCTGAGCGAAGCAGCGGAAGCCGCGAAGTCGAAGGATCCCGTGCGGCGCCAGCGGGGAATCTCACGGCTGGCGCCGCACGGGATCCTTCGCGTCCCCGCTGCGCGGGGCCTCCCTGCGCTCGCTCAGGATGACAGGGCGCCCGCTAGCAGGCCTCGCTTGCCGCGGGCTCTGCCGCGCGATCGGGCCGACGCGCGCGATGACGGTAGCGCAGCAGAGCGGCGGCCGCCACGGACAGCACCATCTGCACGGCGGTCACCGACAGCCAGATGCCGTCGAGCCCGAACAGGCGCGCCGCGCCGAACACGATGAGGACGACCAGCAGCGCCTCGCCGTACACGATGGCGCTCGACGCCTTCGCGTCGTCCACCGCGTAGAAATACGAAGTGGACGCATGGGTGAACCCGTAGAACACGTACGCGGTGGAGAAGACGGGCAGCGCGTACGCGATGAGCCCTGCCGTCTCGTCGGACGCCCCGAACAGCAGCGGCACCTGATTCCGCAGCAGGTACATGGCCGCCAACCCCAACACGCCCAGGCTGATGGTGATCAGGTAGTTCGTGTTGCGGAAGCGGCGCACGCCGTCGGCGTCGCCCGCGCCGTAGTGCTTGGAGATGAGCGGCTGCGAGCCGTCGCCCACGCCCTGGATGAGCATCTGGATGACGCAGGCGGTGTACGACACCACTGCGTAGGCCGCCAGCGCCTGCTCGCCGCCGTACATCGACAGGTTCACGTTGATGGCCACCACCGTGGCCTCGGGCAAAAGGGTCAGCCCGAACGGCGCCAGCCCCAACCGCAGCGCATGCAGCGCGATATGCCGGTCGGGACGCAAGTCGGCCACGGCGATGCGGTTCTCCCTTTTCAGGAAAAAGCCCAGCACCAGCAGAAACGCCGAAACCTGCGAGACCACGGTGGCCGCCGCCGCACCGGCGGTGCCCATGCCCAGCAAGATGACGAACACGTAGTCAAGCGCCACGTTCATCAAGCCGGCGAACACCTGCACGGCCATCGCGTAGGCCACTTTCCCCTGGTTGCGGATAAGCGGCGTGCAGCCGGTCACGAGGATCTGGAACGGGACGCCCCAGGCGATGACGCCCGTGTACGCCGCCGCCTGCGCCAGCGTCTCGCCCCGGCCTCCTAAAAGCTCGCAAATGGGCGTCGCCAGCGTGAACAGCAGCGCCATGATGGGCACGGCGGACAGCGCGAGCATCGTGAGCGTGGTGCCCATGGCGCGCCGCGCCTTCGCCTCGTTTCCGGCGCCGCGCGCGATGGACGAGATCACGCCGCCGCCCATGCCGACGCCCGTGCCCACGGCCATGATGAACGCCACCAGCGGGAAGGCTACGTTGATGCCGGCCAGGCCCGCGTCTCCTACCGCGTGTCCCACGAACACGCCGTCGATGATGCTGTACACGCCGCCCAGCGTGAACGTGATCATCGTGGGGACGATGTATTTCAAATACTCTTTGAGCATGCCTCTAGTAATCATGTCATGTCGCTCCGATATGCAATTTGCTGAGATTTTTTCCGCATGGTACTCTAAACCTTAAAGCTGCTTTAAGGTAAAGCCCGCAATGTGCGGGATTCGCCGAATCTTCAGACCATCGATAAGGAACGCGCCCATGACCTTGCCCCGCCTCTACGACATCAAAGAAGCAGCCCGCTACCTGGGCGTCGCCTCCTCCACGCTGCGCTATTGGGAAAGCGAGGGCCTCGTGCAAGCCGGACGGGGCGAAGCGAACGGCTACCGCCAGTATTCGCTGCACGATCTCATCGAGGCCAGCGAGATCGCGTTCTACCGCAAACTGGGCGTGCCGGTCAAGGAGCTGCGGGGGTACCGAGCGCTTTCGGCGCGCAGCCTGGACGAGGCCCTCGCGCGCACCGAGGACGGCGTCGAGCAGCGCATCGCCGAGCTGGAAGCCACGAAGGCGCGCCTCGCCCGCCAGCGCGCGCTCAACGCGAAAGCCGAGGAGCTGCGACGGGCGGGCATGCAGCCCGGCTCCCCGGCCATCGGCAGCCTGAGCGCCATCGACTACGATGCCGCGGCTCCCTGGAAGCTGCTCGTGGAGGAGCCCTGGCGCTACGGGGTGGTCGTCTTTGCGGACAAGCCTGACGAGGTTTACGAGTCGGCCGTGGACGCAGGCGCGCAGGACGGTGCCGTGCTTTGGCGCCGATCGAGCGCTCACGACGAGACGACCTGCCGGGAGTGCCTGCTCAAAGTGTCCCCCACTGCCGACGCCAGCAACGCCGCCGCGCTGTTCGCCGAAGCCTCCCGCCAAGGCATCGAGCCTCAGGCGGTGGTGGGAAACTACCTTCTGACGGCATCGGACGAAACAGGACGCTGGGACTGCCATCGCGCCTGGGTGGTGGGGGAAACGCCGCGCGATCCCGCAGACGACCGGTAAGCCCGGGCGACATCCGGCATGCGGGCGCAAAAAAGCCCCCTCCGAGCGGAGAGGGCTTCGCCGCCTCAGGCCGAGGAAGAAGCTAGCCGATCATCGAGAGGATGTTCTGCTTGGGCTGCACGCCCACGGCCTGGTTCTTCACCTGGCCGTTTTCGAACACCATGAGAGTGGGCACGCTCATGACGCCGTACTTCTGCGCGATGTCGGGGCTCTGGTCGATGTCGAGCTTGTAGACGGCTGCCTTGCCGGCCGTCTCGGCGGCAACCTCGTCGAGCGTGGGCGCGAGCATCTTGCACGGACCGCACCACGTGGCGAAGAAGTCCACGAGAACGGGACCCTGCGCATCAAGCACCTTGGACTGGAAATCGGAAGAAGAAACGACCTCGCTCATGTTAAAGCCTCCTTTGTAGGGGCCGCGCGCATCTCTCACCCGCGGCAATTCTTGTTCGCATCGTATTGTAAACGCGTTTGCTCAACTGTGCATCAAATTGTTACGGTTCGGAGCATGAATCTCGACATTCCCGACATTTTCGCCCGGTGAACGGTCGTCGAGGACGGTCTCCTCCATCGTTGCTCCACAGACGGCGGCCTTGTTGCACGTCTTGCCTGCGAATGCTCGAGGGGCGGGCGCGCTGAGATATAATCGGAGACGACGCACAGAAAGGAACCCGCATGAGCGAAACGACCGAGCACGCCTCCGCAGCACCCGCCTCCTCGCCCGCATCGTCGCACGTGCCCGCTTGGCGCGGACACGGCACCGTCCCGGTGAACCTCGTGCTGGAAGGCGGCGCCATGCGCGGCCAGTTCACGGCCGGCGTGCTGGACTTCTTCATGGATCAGAAGCTGTTCTGCGAGCGCGTCATCGGCGTGTCGGCGGGTGCGCTGTGCGGCTACAACTACGTGGCCGGCGAAGACGGGCGCACGTGCTACCTCAACACGAAGTACTGCGACGACTGGCGCTATCTGTCCATGAAGAGCTTCGTGCGCACCGGCAACGCCTGCGGGCGCGAGTTCGCTTTCGACGAGATCCCCAACCGCCTGGAGCCGTTCGACTACGCCGGGTTCGACCAGTCGCCCATGCAGCTGATCGCCGTTTCCAGCGACCTCGTCACCGGCGAGGCGGACTACCACCCCTTCGCCGACTCGCTGGCCGACCTGCCCTACCTCATCGCGTCGTCGTCCATGCCGCTGGTCAGCCAGATCGTGGACGTCGACGGCAAGCTGCTGCTGGACGGCGGCACCTGCGACAGCGTGCCCATCGTGTACTCGATGCTGACCGGCGCGCGCAAGCACATCGTGGTGCTCACGCAGGCGGCCGACTACGTGAAGGGACCGAACAAGCTCATGGCCATCCTGCGCCAGCGCTATGGGCTGTACCCCCACTACCTCGAGCGCCTGCAGCACCGCCACTACGAGTACAACCGCACGTACCGCGCGCTGCCTCGCCTGCACGATGCCGGAAAGCTGTTCCTCATCAGGCCTCCCGAGCCGGTTACCGTGGGCAGCATGGAGCGCGACGCCGACAAGCTGTTCGCACTCTACGAGCAGGGCTACGCCGAAGCGGCCCGTCGCTGGCCCGCGCTCCAGGCGTACCTGGAGGCGTAAAGGCCGGCTCAGCGCACCCGCATCGCAAGGCGTCCCGTTCGCACGAACGGCCTACGCATGCGGCCCTCTTCCCGCGCAGTTGTCCGACACGCACAGCGGCGCACCCGCACCGAAGCCGCAGGACGTCCGCCGCACCCGCGCCCGCATCGAAGCCGCAGGGCGTCGCGTCGCGCTCGCGCCCGTGTAGAACCGCGCCCGCGCCCCCACCGCACCACGGATGCGCAGAACCGGCGGAGCCCGCGCGGGCGACGCGATCCGGCTCCGACCCCTCCTCGCCTCGAGGCACCCTGATGCGCTCAAATGTTTCACGTGAAACAATCTGGTGCTTGAGAACAGATGTTTCACGTGAAACATTCGGATCCTTCGCCGTTTCTAGCGGTTCGCCAAGGGCGGCTCGATCCCGGTGCCCCCTCTTTCGCGGCATGCGGGGGCGGGACTCGCGGGCGGAGCGCGAGGCGCGCGGGACGGGCAGGCAAAGCGCAGGGCGCGCGGGACTCGCGGGCGGAGCGCGGGGCGCGCGGGGCGGGAGGGCAAGCCGTCGCGTCCGACGCGAATGGGCTCGCTTCAGCATCGGCCTGACGACAGGCTGGCAAGCGGGATGGCAGAGATTGCACGCTATGCACGATTATTTGGGTCCGTCGTCAAAGGCGTAGGAAGAAAACCCAGGTCGGAAGAAACGGCGATGGCGGCGAATCGTGCATAGCGTGCAATCTCTGCCATGCAGAGGCATGCAGAGGCGACGCGAGCGGGGGCACGGGCGACCCGCCGTAGAGCCTATGCCAACACGGGCTCCACCCTGCACCCCGCTTCGACGCGCCCGATTATTTCACGTGAAGCAATCGGGCGCTTGAGAGCAAATGTTTCACGCGAAGCATCTTGGCCGCGCGCAGGTGCCGCGTGCCGAAAAATCACACGCGGACGGACCAGGCGCGCGGGGACCAGGCGCGCGGGTGCGGCGCTCCAGAGGGTCTGACGGGAACGCAGGCTCCCTAGGCGTCGCGGTCCGCTTCCCCGCCTTCGGCCGGCCCGCCTTCCGCAGCGCGCTCGTCGAAGCCTCCTTGCAACGCGTCGGCATCGAGCCGGTCGCGCGCATCCTGAGCCCGGAACTCGGACACGAACCCAGCTGAGAAGATGCCGGCCGGAATGGCCACCACGCCGATTGACAGGAGCATCGTGCAGAAGCCGACGAGGCGCCCGGCGGCCGTGACGGGCACGAGGTCGCCGTAGCCCGTGGTGGTGATGGTGGTCATCGCCCAGTACATGCCCGTGAACACGCTGTCGAACTTCTCGGGCTGCACGGGATGCTCGATTTCGTACATGAGCACGCTGGCCGTTACGGTGAGCAGGGCGAGCACCATGAATGCCGCCACGATCTCCGGGCGGCGCTTTCGGAACACGCACGCGATGGAGCGCAGACCGCGCATGTAGCGCGACAGCTTGATAAGGCGCACGAGGCGGACGATGCGAGCCGCGTTCAGCATGGGGGACGACACGGGCACGAACAGCACGAGCAAACCGGGCGCGAAGGCCAGCAGGTCGATGATCCCCATCGGCGACAGCGCGTAGCGCATGCGTGCGCGAGCGGGCGATGCGTCGGGATGGACGAGGTCGGCAGTCCACAGGCGCGCAGCGTACTCCAAGCCGAAGCACACGCTGGACGCCAGCCCGAAGGCCAGAAGCGCCGCCGACACCCCGGCCGGGATGCCGGGCTGCGTCTCGGCGAACACGAGGATCGCGTTCGCGACGATGAGCGCGAACAGCGCGATGCCCACGATGCGCGCGACGGCGTTGCCGCGCCGCACGTCCTCGAGCGCAAAGTACGCCTGCCGCTTGAACGCCGAGGGGGCGCGGCGGGGCGCGCGCTTCGCATCCCGCGCACCCCCCGCGTGCCCTGCGTTTCGCCTCGCTGCGCCCATCGCGTCGGCCCCTTACGCCTGCTCGAGGGTCACGGCGGTGCCGGAGGCGGTCACCATAAGCATGTTGCCTTGACCCAGCACCTCGTAATCCATGTCCACGCCCACCACGGCGTGCGCGCCCATGGAGGCCGCACGCTGCTCCAGCTCCTGCAGAGCCTCGTTGCGGGTCTGCAGAAGCTCCTGCTCGTAGCCCTCGCTGCGGCCGCCCACGATGTTGCGGATGCCCGCGCCGAAATCGCGCAGGAAGTTGATGCCGGTGATAACCTCGCCGAACACGATGCCGTAGTAGCCGGTGATGCGGTAGCCTTCGACGGAGGGGGTAGTGGTCACGATCATGGGCGTTCCTTTCAACGGACGAGCGAACCGATGCGCTTTGCGTGTCCGTTAGCATACCACGATCAGCGCGGAGCCGAGGGTGTACAATAGCAACGTTTACCTGCACCTATGCCAAACATGCACGAAAGGCAACCTATGACCGTCGACCTCGTTTCGCTCGCCATCATCGCGCTCGTCGCGGCAGCCTGCCCGATCGTCGCCAAACTCATCCCCAACAAGCTGGTTCCCGAGACGGTGTTCCTGCTCATCGCCGGAGCGTTGCTGGGGCCGAACATGACGGGCGCCATCGTGCTCACCGACGCGGTAGGGCTGCTGTCCGACCTCGGCCTGGCGTTTTTGTTCCTGCTAGCCGGCTACGAGATCAATCCGAAGAGCCTCACCGGGAGCCAGGGCAAGCGCGGGCTGGCAACCTGGTGCGTATCCATCGTCCTGGCGTTCCTCTTCGTGCATTTCGCCAGCGGCCTGTTTTCCAACGAGCTCGAGTCGGTTGCCATCGCCATCGCGTTGACCACGACGGCGTTGGGCACGCTCATGCCCATCCTGAAGGAGCGCGGGCTCATGGGAACGCAGGTGGGCGAATCCGTCCTCGCTTACGGCACCTGGGGCGAGCTGGGCCCGGTGCTGGCCATGGCGCTGCTCTTGTCCACGCGCGCGGAATGGAAGACCGTTCTCATCCTGCTCGCGTTCGTCGCCTTGTGCGTGGTGGCGGCCGTCGTTCCCGCGAAGGCGAAGAAGGCCGGGCACAAGCTGTTCAACTTCCTCACCGAGAACGCGGAAGGCACCTCCCAGACCATGATGCGCGTCACCGTGCTGCTGCTGGTGGGGCTGGTGGCGCTCTCCGCGGCGTTCGACCTCGACATCGTGCTGGGCGCGTTCGCCGCCGGGTTCGTGCTGCGCTACATCATTCCCGAGGGCGATCACGCGCTGGAGCATAAGCTGGACGGCGTGGCGTACGGCTTCCTCATTCCCGTGTTCTTCGTCGCCTCGGGCGCGAAGATCGACCTCATGGCCGTGTTCCAACAGCCTGTGGTGCTGGTCGGGTTCATCGTGCTGCTCCTGCTCATCCGCACCGTGCCCATATTCGTCGCACTCGCCACCGGCAAGGACACGCGCAGCATCTCCACGCACAACCGCTTGACCATCGCCCTGTACTGCACCACGGCGCTGCCCATCATCGTGGCGGTGACCTCGGTAGCCGTGAGCGCAAACGCCATGTCGCAGGAGACGGCCAGCGTGCTGGTGGCCGCCGGAGCCATCACCGTGTTCCTCATGCCGCTGATGGGCATGCTCACTTATCGCGTGGCCGACGCGAAGCCCATCGAGGCCGTGAAGGAGATCAGCCGCAACCCGCGCGACATCGGCGACATCCTGCGCGAGCACTGGGAGCTGGAGCGCATGCTGGCACGCAAGGAGGCGCTCGAGCGGCTGGCGGCACGGCGCGAGGAGCGCGGCCGAGACGGCGAGTCCTGGGAGGAGCAAGCGGCGCTGCTGCAACGTCGCTCGGCCCGCAAGCGCGCCATCGACGAGGCGCTCGACCTGGCCGCGCAGGAGATAGCGCGTCGCGAGCTGGCACCCGATGCCCGTCCCGACGGAGACGACCCGCTGCTGGCGCAGGCTCTGCAGCATCGCGAAGAGCGGCGGCGTCGCATGGCCGAGCGCGTTGTGCGCGAGTACCGTCGGCGCATGGACGAGATGGGTCGTGCGGCAGAGCGGATGGGACTGAGCGAAGACGACGTCAGGCAGATGTTCGAGGACGCGCGACAACGTCGCGACGAGCACCCCGACGAACGCGACGGCCGGCGGCGCTAGCCCGCGCGGCGGGCCGAGGACCCGTTCGCAGCCTCCGCGCCGCTGTCGCAATCAGGGAAGAACACCTCCATGCGGCTGGCCGGCGCCTGCTTGCCGGCCAGCGAGCCTGCGACCATGCACACGCCAGCCACGACGATGCCTATGACGATCTGATGCAGATCGGCCACTTTGAAGCCGAGCGCCATCGTTGCGCAATACGCCAGCATACCGCCCGCCATCGACCACAGCGCACCCGTCCGGTTCGCCCGCCTCCAGAACAGGCCGCACACCATCACCCAGAAAAACGCCGTCTCAAGGCCGCCGAAGGCGAACATGTTGATCTTCCATATGACGTCGGGCGGCACGACGGCCAGCACGAACACCACCGCGCCCAGCCCCAGCGTAACCGCCTGGCTCGACACGGACAGCGCACGCTCCCCCATGCGGCGGCCGCGCGCTTCGGCGTAATGCATCCACACGTCCTTGACCAGCGCCGAGGATGACGAGATAAGCAGCGAGGACACGGTGGAGATGGAGGCGGCCACCGGCCCTATGATGGCGATGCCCGCCAGCACCGGCGGCAACGTCCGCGAGATGGCCAGCGGGATGATGTTGTCCACGCTGCCGCCGTAGGCCGCCAGATCCTCGGTGAGCACGCCGGCGGCCAACACGCCGAGCGCCGTGACGCCGATCATCATGGCGCCGATGATGACGGTGCCCACGATCATGGCGCGGTGGAGCGATTTCACGTCCTTGTACCCCATCGTGCGCACCACCGACTGCGGCAGGACGAACGTGAACACGCCCACGAGTAGCCACTGGGTAAGGTACAGCGACGGCGGCATGTTGCCGCCGGACGTGGGCTCCAGCATCTCGGGGTGATTCTGCGCGATCGAGCCCATGATGGCCTCGTAGCCGCCGCCGGCGTCCAGGATGCCCGCGGCCAGGACCACGATGCCCACGAGCATGGCGATGCCGCAGAGCGCATCGGTCAGCGCCACGCCGCGGAAGCCGCCGATGGTGGTGAACAGGATCACGGCAACGCCGAAGAGCACGAGGCCGAACACGTAGGAGTAGCCGGTCACGGCCTCGAACAGCTTCGCACCGCCCACGAACTGCGCGATCATGGTGGCGCCGAAGAACACGACGACGATGGCGGCCGACAAGTTCGCGAGCGCGTTCGATCCGTAGCGAGCCCGGATGACGTCGGCCACCGTGATCGCATCGAGCTTGCGCGCGATGAGCGCCATCTTCTTGCCCACGATGCCGTACAGCAGAACGAGCGCCGTCACCTGCACCACGGCCATGTACACCCAGCCGAAACCGATGCTCCACGCCTGGCCCGGACCGCCCACGAACGAGCTCACCGACCCGTACGTGGCGATGGTGGTCATGGCCAGCACGAAGCCGCCCAGGCCGCGGTTGCCGATGAAGTACTCCTTCACGAAGCCGCCGCCGTCCGACGCGCTCTGCGTGCGGTGGCGCACGACCACGCTGAGCCCTACGGCGAACGCGAGGAACAGCGCGACGGGGACGAGCGCGGCGAGGTTACCCATCGAGGCCCTCCTCGTCGTCCAGCGGGAAGTCGGCGAACACGAACCGCGCCAGCACGATGGCGGCGATGACCGCGGCGACCCATGTGCCCATGCACCCCGCGATTATCCACAAAGGCGTGCCGAACAGCTGGACGTCGAAGCCTGCGAGCCCGAACCCGCCCACGAGCCACACCGCCACGATGACGGCCAGCGCTGCCGCCGTGGCCTTCGCCTCCCTGTTCGTCTGAGCGAGCTTATCCCGATAGCTCGCAAGTTCCCTCTGCGCCATGCGCGCACCTCCCCGCCGTCGCCGCGCCGTTTCGTCCAACGTATGGTACACCAAGCGCAGCCGTCCCGCGCGCCCCAGTTGGGGCTAGATGGCCGATGACACCTTTTCCAGCAAATCGGCTTTGCCGTTGACGCCCATCTTCGCGTAGATGCGGCGCACGTGGCTCTTCACCGTGTTGAGCGACACCACCAACTCGTCGGCGGCCTCGGCGAACGTGCGGCCCTCCATGAGCAGGCGCAGCACGTCCTCCTCGCGGCGCGTCAGGTCGTAGGAGCGCGCGAGGCGCGCGCAAGTGGCGTCGAGGCCGGTGCCCCATTCCGACCCCGGCGCGGCAGCCGGCGTTGCAGGTCGGGGAGCCGGCCGATGGAGCTGCAGATAAGCCACGGCAGCGGCCATGTCGCGGTTGCGCCAGCGGCGCTCGAGCAGCAGGCACGACGGGAACGACAAGAGACACGCGCAGGCGGCGAACGTCGCGGCCGCATCGACGCCCCGCGTATCGAGCGCCATAAGCGATCCGACAAGGGTCACGCCGAAGCAGGCAGCCCACGCGCCCGCCGCCCGATACGCCGTGCGGTTGACGCGCGTGCGGAAAAACGCCCGCACCACCGCCGCGCAGAACGCGGCGTACACGACGCACGTCAGCGCCAGCACCGCCACCGTCAACCACGAAACCATCGCCGCCCCTTCCCTTTTGCCGCTTGGATCGTCCCAGCATAGCGCAAGCCGCCCGGCGCGGCCGGCAGAACCGGTGATGAAAAACTTCATCATTGCCGCATCGCCGAGGGTCGTGCTAGGTTGGATGCAGAAGAACACGAAGAAGGAGAGCCTTATGAGCGCAGCACGCAGCAGAATCGCACGGACCCTGATCGGCGCCGCCTGCATCGGGGCGGCCACCTGCGCGTTCGTCTGGTTCGCCTTCCAGTTCGCCCCCGGCGAGCCGCGCGAGCTGACCGTCGGAGACGAGAGCTACGCGTCGTCCATCGAAGCCAGCGGAAACAGCCGATACGTCGCAGAAGGGATTGTCGACATCCCCTTCGGGCAAACTTACAAAACCGATGGATTGACCTGGGGTAAATGGTTCAGCGTCAGCGAGGATGAACGGAGCTCCTGGTCCGACGAGGAGCGCGAGCAACGCCTCGCGTCTGAATCGTACCTCTACGACTCCAGCGGCATCGAGTTCGCCGCACAGGGACTCAAGACGGTCTCGCTGGAGGCTTTCGCGGAGTGGTACCCTCATTATGCGGAGACGACGGGCTACACCGAGGCACGCAAGCACGCATGCAAGGTACTGCTCGTCGATATCGCGATGACGAACACAAGCGATCATGCCCAAACGCTCCCCCGTTTCGTTCTATGGAGCGAGGACGCCAACGGAGCGAACGACACGCTGGAAAATGGGATGGGCAGCGACAAATACCTGTTCGAAGAAATGTACGGCGAATCCTCCGACCGCGGCCTCGTGGAAAAGCACCTACCCGATGGCTGGAACGTGCTCGAGCCCGGAGAAACGCGCAGTTGGACCGTACCGTCCCTCATCTACGAGAACACGTTCCGCGATCCGGCGGCCTACGAGAACATCGACCCGTCCCGCTTCTGCGTCGCTTTGGCCGACTACGACCCGCCCACCATCTATCGCCTCTGGCTCGGCTAGGGCGCGCGCCCTCCGTCATCCTGAGCGCAGGCGGCGAAGCCGCCGGAGTCGAAGGATCCCGCGCGGCGCCAGCCGTGGCGCTTCCTGCTGTCGCCGCATGGGATCCTTCGACTCCGCGCCTTGCGGCGCTGCGCTCAGGATGACAACCTAGGACGTAGTTACTCGCGCACGGCGCGCTCGCGCTTCAACCGTCGAAGCTTGCGGGCGATGCGGACGAACCCGCACGCCATGAGGATCATGATCGCCGCCCACAGCACGGCGATCGGCAGCATTTCCGGCAGGAAACCGCCTCTATGCAGCAGGCTCGCCGCTGTCGTCACCTGGACGAGGAGCACGGTCAGCACCAGCACCTCGATGCGGCGCAGATGCGCGATCTTGGAGTCGATGTCGGAGAACAGGTCAAAGGGCGCGCCATCGCGCGGGCGGCGCAGGTACGTCCAGCGGCCGTACGACCCGATGCACTCGATGTCCAAGTCGCGCAGGAAGTCCAGATAGCAGCGGCTCTCGGCGTTGCTCGTCGCATGCTCCAGCAGCTCCAAACGGTACTCGTACTCCCCCGGCGCGCTCTCCTCGAACACGTAGCGGAACCCGCACACGTCGACGAGCGCCCACCCGCGCGCGGCCCAGGCGTTCAGCCAGTCCTCCTCGCGGTCGAAATCCCATGCCCAGAACAGCCGGTGCATGACCCGCTTCATGCCGACCACCTCCCCACGATCTCCTCGCCGTTTCCCACCAGCTCGCGCAGCCGGTCGAGCTCGACCCGCACCGCATCGCGGCCGGCGTCCGTCAACCGGTACTCCTTCTTGCGCCCCGACCCTGCGCCGGGCGCCGGCTCGATCCAGCGCCGTTTCTGCAGCGTGTCGAGCGCGCCGTACAGGGTGCCCGCCGCCAGGCGCACGCGGCCGTTGCTCAGGCGCTCGGCGTTTTGCATGATGCCGTAGCCGTGCAGCGGCTCGTCGAGCGAGAGCAGGATGTAGAACACCGCCTCGGTCAGCGCGATCGATTCCACGGTTCCCTCCGTTCCAAAACTATATCGGCTTCCGATATAGTCAGTATATCGGAAGCCGATATAGTACGCAACCGTGAAAAAGAAAGCGACCCCGGCACGCTGCCGAGGTCGCTGTCACGCGGAGGATGGGGAGCAAGCGTCTACAGCGCGGCCTCGCGCAGCTTCTCCACCAGCTGCTCGACCGGCCACGCGCCGAGGTCGCCCTCGTGGCGCTCGCGCACGCTGACCGTGCCGTTCTCGATCTCCTTGTCGCCCAGCACCACCATGTACGGGATCTTCTGGCTTTGCGCCTTCGCGATCTTCACGCGCATGGGCTCGTTCTGGTCGTACACCTCGATGCGGCCGCCCGCGGCCTTCAGCTGCTTCGCCAGCTCGTGCGCCGCCTCGTTGTGACGGTCGGCCAGCGGCAGCACGGCCACCTGCACGGGAGCCAGCCACAGCGGCAGCGCGCCGGCGTAGTGCTCGATGAGGATGCCGAGGAAGCGCTCGATGGAGCCGAAGATGGCGCGATGGAGCATCCAGGGGCGCTCCTCGGTGTTGTCCTCGGTGCGGTAGGTCAGTTCGAAGCGCTCGGGCATGTTGAAGTCCACCTGCACGGTGGAGCACTGCCAGGTGCGCCCGATGGCGTCCTTCACCTTGATGTCGATCTTCGGGCCGTAGAACGCGCCGTCGCCCTCGTTAATGTCGTAGGCCAGCTCGTGGCGCGCGCAGGCTTCCTTGAGCGCGTTGGTGGCGTGCTCCCACATGTCATCGGTTCCGATGCTCTTCTCCGGGCGCGTGGAGATCTCGGCCTCGTACTGGAACCCGAACGTGGACATGATGTGGTCCACGAGGTCGAGGATGGCCACCACCTCGTCCACTACCTGGTCGCGCGTGCAGAACACGTGCGCGTCGTCCTGAGTGAAGCCGCGGGCGCGCAGCAGGCCGTGCACGACGCCGCTCATCTCGTGGCGGTACACGGTGCCGAACTCGAAGTAGCGCAGCGGCAGGTCGCGGTAGGAATGCAGCTCGCTCTTGTACAGCATCACGTGGCCCGGGCAGTTCATGGGCTTCACGGCGTACTCGGTGAGGCGCGGATCCTCGTCGGTGCCCTCGTTGATGTTGAAGAAGTACATGTTCTCTTTGTAGAAGCCGTAGTGGCCCGAGGTCTTCCACACGTCGGCGTTGTACACGTGCGGCGTGATGACCTCCTCGTAGCCGCGCTCGTACAGATCGCGGCGCAGCCACTCCTGCATGGTGCGGATCACGCGCGCGCCCTTGGGCAGATACATGGGCAGGCCCACGCCGGCCAGCGGGTCCATGGTGTAGATGCCCAGCTCGCGACCCAGCTTGCGATGGTCGCGCTTCTCGGCCTCCTCAAGGTTGCGCAGGTGCTCGTCCAGCTCCTTCTGCTTGAAGAAGGCGGTGCCGTAGATGCGGGTGAGCATCTCGCGCTCGGCGTCGCCGCGCCAGTACGCGCCGGCCAGCTTGGTCAACTTGAACGCGCCCAGCTTGCCGGTAGAGGGCAGGTGCGGACCGCGGCACAGGTCGGTGAACTTGCCGATGGTGTACGTGGTGATGACGGCGTCCTCCGGCAACTCGGCGATGAGCTCCAGCTTGAACGGCTGGCTCGCGAAGATCTCCTCGGCCTCGGCGCGCGTGACCACGCGGCGCTCGAAGGCTTCGTCGGCCTTCACGATCTCGGCCATGCGGGCCTCGATGGCGGCAAAGTCGTCCGGCGACAGCGCGCGGTCGAGCTTCACGTCGTAGTAGAAACCGTCCTCGATGGCCGGCCCCACACCGAACTGCACGTCGCCGTAGAGGTCGACGAGCGCGGCGGCCATGACGTGCGCGGTGGAGTGGCGCAGAAGCTCCAGCCCCTCGTCGCTCTTGGCCGTGACGATGGCAACCGAGTCGCCTTCGGCCACGGGGGCCGAGAGGTCGACCGGCTGGTCGTTCACGATGCCCGCGAGCGCGGCCTTCGCCAGGCCGGCGCCGATGGACGCGGCCACGTCGGCGACGGTGGAGCCGTCTGCGAGCTCTTTCTTCGAGCCGTCGGGAAGTACGATGTTCATATCTGTTCCTTTCCTGTGCCGGGCGCGCACAAAGCGCCTGCACGATCGGTTCGCAGCGAGCGCGCCTTGCGCCCGCCTTTGCGACAAAACAACGAAGCCGCCCCGTTGTTCGCGAGGCGGCTTCGATTGCATTGCGAAGTGGTTACTGCACGCCGTGCTCGGACTGAGCGGGGCGCGCCTGCCTCGTCTGCTGCTGGGTCGCCGCCTGCTGCGGCTGCTGCGTTCGAGCGCCGCGCTGCTGCGGGGCACGACGCGTGCGCGGACCACCGGCAACGGGCGTGGCGCAGTACGGGCACACGGTCCAGGTGGGGTCGAGCGCATGGTTGCAGGTGCCGCAAAGGTTCTTGAGACGCTGGTGGCAGTTCGGGCACAGCACGAAGTCGGCTTCCACCGGGTAGCCGCAGTTCGCGCACTCGCCGTACTTCATGAGCTCGCGCTGCTTCAGCGCGATCTCCAGCTCCTGCTCGTCGCGGTCGATCTGCAGCAGCGGCGGGCGCAGCAAGCAGTACGCGATGATGCCGAGCAACGGGACGAGCGCCACGATAGCCCACACGTACCAGTAGGAACCGCGCAGGTACGCATCGCGCACCACCCAGACGATGGACAGCACATACAGGATGACCAGCAGCACCACAACCACGGTGAACGCGGCTTGCAGTTCGGGAGTCCACAGCTGGTTAAGCAGTTCGCTCATTTCAACCTCGTTTTCTTGTATATTCAGCGACTGGTGCGCAGGTATGGAAAACGCGCAATACATGCACACGATCAGTCATTATAGCAAAGTTGCCGAAAAACAAGCTCACGTGCAGGTAATTTCCGCAAGCTGTTGAATTCGAGGGCTGGTTCGAGAGCCGCCCTCCCCTACCAGACTCGGAAGCGAAGCCCGGGCGCACGGAAGCGCGGCCGAGCCGAGCCGATGAGCGGGTTCGCGGTCGAGCCGGGCCGACGCACGATTTCGGAGTGGCTGTGTGCAGCAAAATCGCCGGTTTGGCACGCCAGACCCGCCCGGATGCCATATTCCCAGGAGGCCGCCGAACACGACCTGGGGTTTCGCTTCAGCCTTTTTCGGGAAACGAGGCCGAAGTTCGTCGAGATGTGCCAAACCGACGTTTTTGCTGCGCATCGACAAGCGAAACCGTGCGGAGGCGGACGCGCGGTGCCGGAGAAGCGCCCCGAAACCGCCCGATCACTGTCATGGGCGCCCTTTTGCGTCCACACAAGCTGAACCGCCGACGACGAGACAAGGAACGGCGCCAACGTCTTATCCGCCCACCTTTCCGTCATCCTGAGCGCAAGCGCGTAGGTCGCGCTGCATGTCATCCTGACGGAGCGCCGCAGGAACGTAGTCGAAGGATCCCGCGCGGCCGTAACCGCAGACGCATCGCACAAAGGGAACGCCAGAGGTAGACGAATGATGCTTTGATCACGCCGCCCTATTTGCGCAACTACCGTTCGTCAACCTTATCCGAAACCCGCTTCATCCCGTGCTTGGCACTCAGTCCTCGTCGGGGACGTACTCCATGATGTCGCCCGGCTGCACGTCGAACCGCTCGCAAATGCGAAGGATGGTGTCCGTGGTAACGGACTCCCCCTTGGAGAGCTTGGCGATGGTAGTTGACGAAAGCCCTATCTCTGTTTTGAGATCGGTCTTTTTATACCCCATTCGCGCAAGCATATCGAAAAGCTTGAAAAACCTAATGGAAGCCATCATTGTTCCTCCTCGCTGCTGACAGACTACCAGCAAACCGCAGCGTCGAAAAGCCGAGGATCAAAAGCGCTATTTCCTTTTCATCAGCTCTGGATTAGAATATCCGAATATACAGATTTATTTCTTTAGATTCGGATTTGAGGTTAAGATGTTCCGACAGTCACCGATCATCGAAACTATAACCGATGCCGTCGACGAACTCACCGACGTGCGCACGACGCTCAGCGGCCTAGCCTCTTTAACCCTGGCGCTTGCGAACAGCGGCATGCACGAACCCGACGCCATACGGCTGATCTCCTGCTTGCTAGACTACTGCGCTTCGACAACGCACGAATCCATCGAGGCAATGAGCTGTCAAAGAGCAGAGTAAGTTCTTTCGCCTCACCTTATTGCGAGTCATTGTGCATAAGCTTTCGATGCGACCACACAGCCCAGAAACGATACAAAAAAACTGACACCTCAGAAATGCTTGCAGCTATGCACAGGGTGGCCGCGCCGAACGCCCCCGTTGCAAAAAGACCTCCTACGAGAACAACCTGAACGATTGCGCCTATCACATTTGACCGATTCGCATAGCTAGACAGCCCCATCGGCACGAGCATGGGAAAGCAAAGGACGTAGGTAGGGAAAATGACGACAATAGCCGGCATTAAGCAGCGCAGAATCACTGCAGCCCCTTCATACCCCTCCCCGAACGCAAATAAGCAAATCGGCTCCGCGTATACCCAAGCAAACGTCGCAGCAACCAGAATGAGAGGCATCGCCAGAGCAAGAACCTTCATGCAGAGTCGATAATTTTTCGTACGCACCATATACGGATACAAACTATCGGCTACAGGAGAAGACGCGACCTTTGCGTAAGAAAGGAATTTCTCTGCCGCGCCGTAAAAACCCACCACAGCCTGCCCGGGATACACAAAACCAAGCAGAACCGAGTTCATCGATTGATAGAACACCGAAGAGAAGCGGGAGACGAAAAAACCGAAGCTCGCCCTAAGGATTCCGAACGACTCCTTCACATCGAATGTGAGAGCTTCTACTCGATAGCGCTTACGAATATCGCAATATGAGAAGAAAACCGCGGCCGCGTTGCCCGCGAGCAGCAAAGCGGGAACTACCCACATGTCAGACGGGCCCCGCAACAAGAAGAAAATAGGCAACGCTGAAAACACCTTCACCGTCACCGTACGCACGGTGATAATCCGCATATCCTCGTGGCCCCGATAGAAGAAATCCGGAAGAAAGGCATTGACCGCATAGGCAAGGTAGTACAGAAGAAACAGAGAGCGGTATTCGGAAAACGGAGGAACGAAAAGAATCAGCACAACGATAACCATACCGACCGCAAGCGCAAGACAAGCCTTCGCACACGCGACGTTGCCCAGCAATCGCGCCAAGCTTGCTGCATTTCCGGCCAGCTTGACCACCCTCTCAGTAGCAGAGAGAATAAGCCCGAAGTCGAGAACGATAGTAATGATAGAGGACATAGCGACGGATAGAGCTATCACGCCGTATGCTTCAGATCCGAGCACACGCGTTTCGAAGGGAATGAGGGCAAGGTTTACTATTTGAGAGGATAGCGAAAGCAGATATAGGAAGCCTGTATTTTTAGCAAGCTTCTTTACGTCCTTTTTGCCGTCTTCGGTCTCAGCCACGATTAGAAAGCCCCCTCGCCTTGCGTTTCAAAAACACGCGCGCATCAACAGGAACAAGGAGTTTGACGAGGCGCTTCAATCTCCACTTTATCGTAACACGCTCACAGTACTTCCCCGCAAAGCTTCGATAGTCATGGGTATTCAGATCGATATATACGAAATCACGCAACCCAGGACGCGTCGACGGCTTGTGAAGCCTCTCGTTGAGACGCGCCTCTAAGACAAAATCCAAATCAATAAAATCAGAGCCTTTCTTAGAAAGAACCGATTCGAGAACAGCTTCTCCAGCACTTGTATTGGCAACAACAGTCGAGACAGATTCGCATGGGTGAAAATCGGGATACTTATCCCGGGACGCGCAATCCCCTATCGTTACATCTCCCACGCGCTCCTCTTGAGCGTAGGGGCATGTATAGCACGATTCACGCAACGAGGCTTTTTTTACGAATAGAGAGTAGTAGGGATCCTTTTCGTAAGGTATGCGCTTGCCGCGCACTCCTTTGCAGCATAGTTCGTAATTTGCTCTGCTCCGTTTGTCTGAGGTGCGAAATTGCACATCCTCCCGAGGAACCAAGAAACCACGTGAGTTCTGAAACTCCAAATCTTTCGCCCAAAATGCAGGGCTGGGAACGCCGTGGCAAATAAGATCACATGTGATAAGGCCATTCTTATCTGGGCAAAGCCTTTTGACTGCCGCAACCTGGCAGGGAGTGCCCACGAACAAAACTTCGCGATCGTCTTCGAGCATCGATATGCACAATCGATAGCCTTCCCGAGCATCGCTCTGCACGTATTTCGAACCCTGCATCCCACGAAGATCATCGATTGTTTCAAATTCCCGATGACGAGCAACGCCTCGATCATCGAAAGAGCAAGCCACAACAGCCCCACCGCGCTCGATCACGTGCATCGCAATCGCAAAAGCCGCTCCTCCTGACGAACTAATTTCCGAACCACCCTCGAGAGAGCGAAAAAGCACGGATCTCCCTCGCGCCTTGAAACACGGCTTTCGATAAGCAGAACATGAGTGGAGGCATTTCGAACAACCGACGCAGCGAGTTTCATCGACCGTCGGGCACAGAAACCCCTCCCTATCAACAATCATGTCAATACACTGAACAGGGCAGACAACCTCACATGCACCGCATCCCGTGCACGCTTCACGTTCTACACAATTAACATTGTGCACTGCCGTCCGCCTTTCCCAAAGCTGCTGCGAGCCAACGAACATCCTCCGACCTGCGCTTATCCAACACGGCGCGCGCGCCTTCGAAAGTAGCACCGTTCAGGGCAAGGGTTCCCAAGTCGGCCTCATCGATCATGCAATCTTCCAACTCCATACTCGTTAGCAATTCCTCCAAACGAACGTTGTTGCTGATGTTCGGCAATGCCGCAAAAGGAGTTTCCAGGTTAGAGCAGAAAGCTATCCCGTGAAATGAATCCGTCAGAACAAACGTTGCGTTGTCGATAAGCCACAAGAGTTCGAAGGGCGTAGCAGGAATGATATGATCAACGCCCGCCACTCTCTTCGAGTTTAGGCGAACCATAACAACAGGGATCCCCCATCGCGCTCGCAGAGCAGACAAGATCTTCTCGTATCGGGACGGAGATGAACTAACCATGAACACAAGGATGAATCCGTCCGACACGTCAAGTTTAGGCTCCGTTTCGTATTCGCGCCATCGCTCTGCTTCGATCTGCAATGTAGGATCCAAAGCCACATGCACGTCGCAGTGGCATAGATCTTGAATTTGCTCTCGAGCAAATTCCTCCCTTACGCTCACAGAATGAAAGCGCTCCAAGTGCTTCCCACAAATCACTGCCTCATCTTGCGACAGCTTGTAGGATCCCATGCTCGAAGCAAGCGATAACCTTCTTTCAGCCACGCCGAAATCTAGAAAAAACGCAGGATCGATGCTGCCAGTTATTTTCGGATTCCAAACCTGATCAGACGCAACTAGCAAAACATCCGCAGATACTTCGTCCATATCAGCGGCATTGTCGTAAGATCGAGGTGTCACCGGAAGCGCCCGATGAAAACTCTCGAACGCCCGCTTCTGAAACTCTTCCTGATGGTACACGCTTTTCTTCACGAAAGCAGCTAACCGCTCCCTAAAAGTGCCGTAGCGAAAAACGGCATTCGATTTCATACGCGCCTCGTAAGGGTTCTCGTAGTCCACAAAAAAAGTCTCGTAACCAAAGCCCTGAAGAAGCAGGTACGTAGCGTAAGCTTGAAGGCAGCCTCCGTAACTGAGCGACTTATGAAATGTGACTATTCCTGCCGTAGGGCATGAGCCGACGCTTTTTCCTTCCATCATTCAACCTCCGTAGCCGAACCCATGGCAGCCTCGTACCGCATAAAATACTGTTGGATCACTTCATCAGCACCATATCTTTTTATAAAATCGTCATCGAGCGACGGGTAAGACCCAAGCGCACGTTCAATCGCCTCGACATATCCGTTTATGCAATCCGGCTGTACCAGATACTCTGCGAGCCCCCCTGTCAGTATTTCGCGGGGGCCGAAATCGCAATCCGCACTCACAACTCGCGCACCGGCCATCAATCCCTCTATCAAAACAGTCGGAAGAGCCTCGCGATCCGACGTCATCACCATAGCGCTCGATCGCCTCATCCACGCATAGGGATTCTCCACGTAGCCCGGAAAATGAACGAAAGCACTTATTCCTAGAGATTCTGCCTGACGTATCAAATCGTCTTTCAGAGGCCCTTCACCGAGGAAAACGAGGCTATACGCTTGGTGAAATGATCCCGCAGCAAAGGCGTTCAACATTCGATCAAAACGCTTGCTTTGAGTAAGCCTCCCGACACAGAGCAAGAATCTTCCTTCGAAAGGGATGCTTTCGTGCATTTTTTCGCGTATGCGTTCGTAAGGAACAGCATTGTAGATGGTGGTAATATTTGAAGGATCGGCTCCAAATTGCTCTATGACTTGCCGCTTCACACCGTCGGATACGCATATCGATTGATAACGACTATAAACTCGCTCGATATAGCGCAGAAGGGGCTTGGGATACAACTGCCGAACAGCGGAAGGGAGCGAATGGTGGACATACAAGCATCTGTCTGCCAAACAAGATAAAGATGCGAGAAGATGAGATGCAGTCAAATGCGCCGTGACAAGGTCGTATCGGCCCTCTTTCTCACGTTGAACGATGAAAGAATCGAACCTGCTCCGCGCAGCGATTAGTTGAGAAAACTTGGATAGCTTTCCAGCATCTCGATCAAGACCAAGCGCTTCAATATGCACGCCTTCGAGCTCGGGAATCGAAGCATCTTCGTACAACGTCACGATATCGACATCGATTTCCTGAGACATCATGTAGGCTAAGTATACGCAGACTCGCTCTGCCCCGCCTCCTGCCAGGGAGTTAACAACAAATAGAGCTTTTTTACGTCGAACGCTTCTAGTCACTCTTCCTCCTCAATCTCCCGCACCCGCGAAGTTTTTGCAACGGCTCAACCGCACAAAGAGGAATCAGGTCAACAATTTTCGAAAGCACACGGTCTTTCAACGACACTTGCCGCTTCGCCCACGAGTCGTATCCCATACGAGAGATGTCGGCATACACGCAGTCGCGAGCTTCGGGACGATTCGTAGGGCGCTCAAGGTTGGGATTGCCGTTCACAACCTCATGGACCTCTATTTCGTTTAATACCCCATATGCAGCCAACCGCGCAGCGGATTTGCGTCCTTTCTCTGTATGCGCAATAAGAGCCGAAACGCCGATGCGCCTATCAACGGTGCGAGGGACCTTCTCGGCACCCCAAAAATCACACAATGTCAAATCGGAGCATCTCTCTGCAGTCGAGTACGGGCACCGATAGCAGCATTCCCTCATGGTAAGACCTTTCAGATAGGCGTTGTAATACGGATCGAGTCTCCAACCCCCATCCATGTCACCGCCTCGCGCAAAACGATATCGAAAATGCTTACTCATCAACCAATGCGTTCTTCGTTTGTCCCTGAAGACAAACTCAACCAAGTCGTCTTCGTATCGGTGCTCTAAATAACTCACATGCCTCTCGAACATTTTCGGAGAAGGCACTCCGTGGCACACTAGATCGATCAGGAGAACCTCTTTACTCAAATCGCCCAAATACGAACGCAATCCGGCAATCTGGCACGCCGTACCGCATACCGCAACCGGAATACCACGGGCTATATCTTGTTCAATTTGTCTATAGGATCCGCCAATCGACCCTTGCACGTATTTGGATCCACGAAGCCAATCGAGATCCGCTTCATTGTCCGAACGCCGCATGACGACAAAAACGCCGTCAAAAGCGAAGCCGTACACCGCCCCACCTTGTTCGATCATGCTCAAACCCAAGGCGTGAAACGCGCCTCCCGACGAACTCCGCATAGCCGAATCGCCGTTCTCTTGGAAACTCCAGGCACCTGCCAGGCTTTCGCATTCAGGTGCTCTGTTGTTCGGACAGACCCTGATGCACGTCTCGCATGACACGCAAGCGGAATCGTCTATTGACGGAAAAGCAAAACCTTCCTCATCAAAAACCATTTCAATACAGGAGCATGGACAAGCAAACTTGCACGCTTCGCATCCAGTGCAACGGTGCTTCAGGTCTTCGCAAATGGCTTCGATCATCGAAGCAACCTCTCGCATGCGTCGAGTTGGGAATCCAGATACGACATACCTTCCGTTCGTAGCGCGCTTATTTTTTCTTCTACCCTTTCATAACTGAAAGGATGGCTCAGAACCTCGCCGACGTCACGTTCTTCCGTCACAAGGATCTCCTCGAGACCGAGCTGGTTCACGAGGCTGCCAAGTTTTACCGTATTTGTAGGACGAGTGAACAAAGCCAACGGTGCATGGGTGATAACCGAGCTAATGGTTCCATGAAACGTATCAGTAATCACCGCCGAAGCCGAAGAAAACCAGGCGAGCATATCCACGGGATCGCAAACGACATTCTTGTCGCACCAAGAATGGTAGCCCTCTATTGACACAAGCTCCAATCCTCTTGTCCGCGCATACGCTTTAATCGACTCCACGATATGTGGCTCGTTCATGTTCGTCGTATACGCATATACTAGAGCGTACGGCTTTCTTTGCTTGCCGGAAGCGAATTTCGCGCGCTCTCGATCAAAATCGTACAGCAAAGCTGGATCGCAAACGATGCGCGGTTTTATGTCGCATAATTGCTCGACGACCGCAGCACTTCCCTCATCGCGCACCGAGAGCCCTTGCATCGAGGCAAGTCCTGCAGCAATAAGCGGTCCGACATGGAATCGCTCGATTCTCTCTAAATCGGTCTGGCCGAATGATGGCGCATAAGTAAAAACGCTCTTTGCAGCAACCCCATGTCCATACATCATGTAATTGACACCGTATTGAAGACTGAAGACCTCATCGGCTCCGATGATTGCAGCTTCCATGTCTGATTTCGCATAAGGAGCATAGGAAAAAGTTCGCCGCCCGAAAGCTTCAAGCTCTCTATGCTTTCTCATCTGAAAGAAGCTGTTTCTCAATCCGGCATCAAAGAGGTATTTACGAATATAATACGAAATGCTTGCTGGACCGATTTGAAACTTTTTCGCTTCATCTTCTTCTGCGAAGTCAAAGTTTTTCCGATACGTTAACACAAACGGTTCGTGTCCACGTTCCTGCAGAATACGGCTCATTGCATAAAGCTGCAGATAGGCTCCATGGCTCGAAACGTTGTAATGGGTCAGAATGCCGATTTTCATACAGTCTCTTTCTTGGAAAGCTAGGCACTTGTCAAACTATCATTTAAGCTAATCGAGCTTTATGGTAGAAGGCTCTCGACGATCCCTGATGTAATCGCGTTTTTTTGCTAGAAACGCCTTCAAGTTTAGTTGCCCCATCTTTTGCACCTTGCAAGTATCCAGGGATAAGAACAAGGACAACGATGGATATCTGCAAGTACGTACAATCGAAGTTGATCGAAAAAATGGCAAAGGAGGCAACCAGGAAGCTAATCATTGGATTTTCGGTCTCCCTCAGGGCAAAAATAAAAATCGCAACCAGGACGATAAAGGCAATAACGCCGAACTCAGAAAGCGTTTCCCAATACGAACTGTGAGGATGCACGTACCATCCTTGATGCATCAAGGAGTTGTAGCTTCTGAACGATGTGAGACCATTGCCTATGAAGGGAGATTCTAAAAATAAATGATACGCATTCGTCCAAAGCGTATAACGAGTGCTCATGGTTTGAAGCGAGCTTATCTTCATAATAGGTAGCAACAGTGAGACCGCCGCTACGCCGCATGGCAGAATGCAAAGAATCGGCTTACGCAACCGTGGTTGCGAGTATGCAACGGCCACAATCACTCCCGCAACAACAGATCCGAGCATAACCGTCCTTGACCAGGAAAGCGATATCCCGACGACAGAAACAGCAAAGGCAATCGTCGAAAAAATGGGCCTCTTTTCTTTTATATAAAGGGCCATTGCAGCGCAAAGCACATTGAAGAAGCATGCATAGTTCGGATCCTCTGCAAAGCCTGACACCCGAAAATGCTGACCGAACAGATTGAGATGCTCACCAGCTCCACGATCAACGGCCATTGTTCTAACTTCGGCCGACTGAAGGAAAACACTCAGATCAAAACCGAGGTAAACAACAATCTGACTCACGCCAAGCACGAGACCCGATATGCAAACCGCGTTTGCGATCGAATCCATCGAAATGGTTTTCCTGTTCAGCACGATCAGAATCAACATGAGAAGATTCGTACCATGAAGGATCGTGACATTGCCCAGAACCGCCATGTCTATAGGCAAATCGGTTTCAATCAAAGCAAGCAAGCTTATCGATATCAAAGCATAATAAGCAAAAAACAACTTGTCGACAGCCTCAACTTTCGTGTTCTGATATCGTCCTACGTCGCATAGGGAGAAAAAAAGAGCCGGAACCATAAGCGCGATAAGAACGTAACGCATATCAAAACCGAACATGGATGCTTCCCTATCGATCGAGAGGAACACGAACAGATAAAGGGATGCCGAAAAAAGTACGTGACTCAGCGGCTTTCTAGCAATCATCAGCCAAGATCTCCTCGATAGCGGAAATGGCGCGATCAAGATCGAAGAACTCTTCTACTTGTGACGAGTCGCCTCGTGAATGCATACGAGAAGCATCCATCTCAGAACAAAGAGCGTTTGCGATTTCCTCATCGCTATCACCGATGATTTTTCCGTTTCCGACTGAGAACAATTCGTCAGTACCCGAGCAGGGAGTGGATATCACAGGAACACCAAGAACAAGAGCTTCGCTTACCGTCGTACTCATACCTTCAGCCCTCGATGTGCAAACAAATGCATGAGAGCGGGCAATAAATGCATAGGGGTTCTTCTGGTATCCGATAAAATGAACCGAGTCAGTCACGTTAAGCTCCGACGCAAGCGAGATCAGGCTTTCGTTATCAGGACCTTCGCCCATGATCACGATAGAAAAATCATCCTTCACCTGTTGCTTGCATAGAGCAGCAGCGCGTACAAGCCGATCGAAAGCCTTTTGTTCGCACAGGCGACCAACCGAACAGAACACGTATTTCTTGTCAAAAAGCGGTTCGTATTCTGCAGGGATCGCCTCATGGGCGCTTTCGGTAATTTCCTGCACATCAATGGGATTGCGAGCGACAACTAGCTTTTTCGCCACTGAGGGAAACACGCGCTTCATCGCATCGTTCACACCTTGCGATACGCATACGATCTTGTCAAAGCAATCGTACAAAGCGCTTTCTTCTCGAATCGATTTGAATGCTTTATGCGATTTACCCTCCTTTTCTATATCCACATGCACCCAAGCGATTTTCTTAGCACGATCATTCGGCGAAGCGGCAACGAATTTCGTGCAAATGCCCTCCAAGTAGGCAACCTCAACGTCATATCTCTCTCTTACGCCAGATCGATAGAGACTGGAGGTCGGCGCGTAACGCCAAAACCATAAATACAATTCCTTCGCGACCGTCTTGAAGCGAGACTTCCCCGCTAACAAGCTTCCTGAAACGCTGCCGTTGCGCTCCTGAACGCCGTCCTTCCTTTCAGGCATGGAAAGCAGTGAGCGATATTTCACATGTGACGCAAGATTCCTGCGATGCAATCCGCTATCAACGATAGTCATGACTGTAATGTCATACTTGTCATGCGGAAGATTGTTGACCGTGTTAACAAGAACACGTTCAGCTCCGCCGCCGCCAAGCGAATGTACGACGAATAGAACTTTTTTCATGGCTAAAACCTATCTGCGATCATTGAAGATGGACAAAACGGGGAACCGGAAATCAGCCATAGAAGCCTTTCGTCAGCCGTGGAACCACCCCTAAGGCAGACCTTCCAATCCAGGCACTTTTCTTCATCTTCGACCGCATGAGAAAACTTTCCTGTCATCTTCCGGTCCTGTTGAAAACAGCCTTGAAAGTCATGAAAAAGATGCGGGCATCGAAAGAGATCGAGGCATGTTCCACGTAATACAATTCGAGCTTTTGCCGCTCCCCACTGTCGTACGTCGCCTCGTTCCGATCTCTCACTTGCCACCAGCCAGTCACACCAGGTCTGACGGAGAGCAGAGTATCTTTATCCGATCCGAACCAGCTGATCTCGTCTTCAACTATTGCACGAGGTCCAATAACGCTCATTTGCCCAACAAGCACGTTGAGAAAATTTGCGAATTCATCGACGCTTGTCGCTCGCAGGATTTTCCCAAGAGAAGTAATACGGGGGTCATCGGTGACTTTATGCTCCCGCTCCCATTCTTCATACTGCTTGGGGTTCAGATACTTCTTGACATTGTCGGAATCGGCCACCATCGTTCGAAATTTGAATATACGAAAAGGTTTACCGTTCTTTCCGATACGCTCTTGTGTAAAGGGGACTGCCCTTCGTTTCCGCCGCGATTACCGCGCTGAGGATAAGCCCCGGCACCAAGCCAACAACGACCACGCACAGCGAGAACGCTATATCGAAAGCACGTTTAACAAAGCGGTAGACCAGACCGTTCCCGGCGGTCTCAGCGACGTGCTCCTCCTCAGAAACAGCGAACGCGCTTTCCCCGGCTTCCGCCGCTAGCGTGCCGCCTTCGAGTAAATCTTCTGTTGTCGTTTGAGTTTCAACCACCAGCACACGACCCTTGCGGTCAGCACCCCCCCCCCCCGTTGAGCGATTCAGCCTCATGCGGACTTCCTCACGATTTCCAGGCCGACGCTGGCGGGGACGGTGCGACCGAACAGGCTGACGTCGATGTAGGCGCGGCGCTTGTGGCGGTCGATCTTGCGGATGTCGCCCTCGAGGCCCATGAGCGGGCCGCGCGTGACGGTGATCTTGTCGCCGGCGATGTAGCCCTCGCTCATGCGCACGGTATGGCTGCCGTCCATGAACGACAAGAACCAGTCGCGTTCCTTACCAGTGAGCGGGAAGAACGAGTTCTCCTCGTTGCCCAGCAGACGAATGGGCATGGGCACGCGCGACAGCTCCCTATTGAGAGCCTCGGGGTCGTCGGTCACGAAGAATAGATACCCCGGGAACAGCAGCCGCTTCACCAGGCGCCATTCGCCGCGGATCTTCCACATGACCTCGTATTCGGGCATGAAGCAGTCCTCCATGACGGAGGGCGGTACCAAACGGCGGCACATCTCGAGCGTCGAGGACTCACGACCCGCTTGCACTTGCGCCACGTACCACATGCCTGCTCCTTTCCCTCGCACATGTCGAACCGCTCCGTCAAAAGAAAAGAGGATGAATAGCTGCGCCCCGCCGCCGCCCTCAGGCAACGGCCGCTCATGCAGAGCCGGCTGCGCATCTATTCATCCTCTTGTCGATCGACGGAACGCGCTTTGCGACGATTTCGCCTTCTCAAGATATGTAACGAGCCTTGCGGCTCCCGTATTTGTTGCACAAATACAACAATCACGGCGAAAGAGAAAGGCGACAAGCGCCTTTCCCTCCCTTAACGATCATGCAATGTTGTATATAGTCCGTTGTTATATACACAACATCCACGATACGCTGCGACGATGCGAAACATACTTCAAATAAAAGTCGGTCTGCGCATCAAGGACCTACGCGCCGTCCACGACGTCAGCCAAGAGCGGTTCGCCAACAAAATCGGCATGGACCGCACCTATCTGGCCTCCATCGAGGTCGGGCAGCGCAACGTCACCCTGCAGAACCTCGCGAAAATCGCGAACGGGTTCGACATGACGCTTTCCGAGTTCTTCGAGGGTATTCCCCGCGTCGACCCAAATACCTGACCGTTTCGATCAGCGGTTCGTTCGTCGCGGTTTTTATTATACCTACATGTTGTATAAACACAACAAAAAGGTAACGAATGACGATAAATCCGCAACGAGCGGCATTGCCATACCAACGCCGTCCCGCAGCGCAACGGAATCGCGAGGCTCCGTCGCTGGTCGAGACGATCCCCTCCGTCAGTCCGCCGCCAAGGCGCACGCCTCTTGCTTGAAGAGCGGATGATCGGTACCCAGACCCTGAAGCTCTAACGAGACACCGGGAAGTTTGGCCGTGATCTCGAGGGTGCCGCCCAGGCTGGTGATGTAGCGCCGCAGCGTCTCCACCTGCATGACGTCGATGCTGCCGTTCTCCAGGTCGGAGATGCGCTTCTGGCTGACGCCCATCTTGGCGGCGACCTCCTTCTGCGTCATGCCGCACGCCTTGCGCGCCTGCTGCAGCTCATAGCCCTTGATCTTCGCCTCGACGAGAAGACGGCCTTCCTCCAACATTTCAGGAGTGATGTCAGGACGCGTTTCAAGAAATTCTTCGATGGAAAGGCTCTTCTTCATTTCTCATCCTCCAACTCGCTCAAATGCTGTCGGTAAAGCCTATCGGCTCTCGGAATAGCCCGCGCATACCAACGATTCCATCGCTCGCGGGTTCCGCCAGCCGATTTGTCGCCCGCCAGCAGCGTCACCGCACGCCGCTTCGGGTCGAACGCGAACAATATCCTGATCTCGCTTCTGCCGGAAGAAGGAGGTCTAAGCTCTTTCATGTTCTTGAACGACGAACCTTTCACCGTGTCCACAAGCGGCCTTCCCAGTCCTGGGCCCACATCGCGAAGCTCGTTCAGCGCCACCGTCACACCGATGATCGTCTCCTTATCCTGCTCCTTAAGCCATGGAGCTATCAGGCTCAGGTCAACTTCCCAGTTCCCCATAATATACCTCACACGTTATTTTATGTCCAGCATTCCTCCTCGTTCAATGATAGCGACGCGATCTCACGCGCAGATGGCAGGGATCTAGCGCGGGTTCCCCCTGAATCCAGCGCCTTTCCCACGCCGCCCCAACGCGGTTTCCACGCGCGGCACCTACGAATCCAACGCGGTTTCTATGCGATTCAAAAGAGCCGTCGCCCCTGCAACACGAAAACGCCCCCTGCGCATCTTCGGGATGCACAGGGGGCGCAAGTAAAGCTGACTACATGAGTCCGCGATGCTTCCACCTTTGAAGCGCTCGTTGATCGCCTCCATGATGGCACCGTCCTGCGGTCGTTTCGCTCAGGATGGCAACGTGCGGAGCCCTGGCGGCTTCGTTCAGAACGACGAATCGCACGGGTTCCTTCGACAAGTGGCTCGATAGCCGAACGCCGGATCGCAAAATCAACCGCGCACCTCGACGGCGCTCCGCACGCCCTAGCGCTCAACCCACCTTCGGCCGCTTTCCTTCGCCCGGTACATGGCAACGTCAGCGCGATCCAGCAGCGAGCGAACGGTGTCATCCGGCCGCACGAAGCACACGCCGCAACTTGCCGCAAGCGAGAACGACCCCGCCTCAGCCTGGAACACATGGCGCTCGATCGCGTCGATCTCAGCGAATAGACGCTCCAGATCGTCTTCCGAAAGTCCTTTCGGCGCGCACAGCACGAACTCATCGCCGCCGAAACGTCCGACCCACCCGTCGAAAGAGCGTGAGAAACTGCGCATCTTGCTCGCGAAGTACTGCAAGGCGTCGTCGCCGGCAATATGCCCGTACGTATCGTTGATCTGCTTGAATCCATCGATGTCGAGCAGAACCACGGCGGCCTCTCCCGCCGGCGATCCGCCACGTGCAGCCTGAACGAGAGATTCCAGCTCGTTGTTGATGAAGGTCTTGTTGTACAGCTTCGTGAACCCGTCGCGCACGGCGAGTTCGTTGAACTTCGTGATCATTTGGGTGATCTCGATGTTGTCGCGCACCTCGATGTCGGCCACCAGCAGGCTGTCCGTCACATCCTTGATCAGCTCGAGCACAAGCTCGGCGCCCTCTATGTCCATCGGCACGCTGGTCACGTGAAGCACGCGACCGTCGAGGTACTCGATCTTGAACACGGCGTCCTGCATCGTCAGGCAAGCGCGCGACGAGCAGTTGAGACACGGATCGTCCTGGTTCCACAGCTGGTAGCAGGGACCGTCGACCTCGATCAGACGATCCCCATCGCGGTCGTACGCGAACACCCGGTGGTCGCGCGGATCGACCAACCGGTAATAATCGAATCTCAGCAGGTCGGTCGCGGCGCTCGCAACCTCAGGATGGATGCTCGCGTACGGGAACACAGGCTACCCCAGCTCCGCCAGCTGCGCTTCCACGCGAGCCAGCTTGTCGGTCATCTCGGCATGCTTGGCGCGATCCTTCTCCACGATCTCGGGCGCGGCCTTCGCCAAAAAGCCCGGGTTCGACAGCTTCTTGCCCAGCTTCGCGGCGTCGGCGGCCAGCTTCACGCGCTCCTTCTCCAGGCGGGCGCGCTCGGCTTCAAAGTCCACCAGGCCCGACAGCACGATGTACACCTCGAGGCCCGGCGCCAGCGTCACGCTGGACTCGGCCGGCTTCTCCACGTCGGCGGCCATCTGAAGCGAGGCCACATTGCCCATGCCCTCGATCAGCCCGCGCTGCGCCTCCAAGCGCGCGATGTCGTCCTCCCCCGCTTTCACGGCCACGGCCAGCTGCGTCTTCGGCGAGATGCCGTAGCGGGCGCGCGTGCTGCGGATGGCCGATACCGTCTCGCACACCATGTCGATGGCACGCTCGGCATCCGCGTCCACGTACTGCGCCAGCGCCTCGGCATCGGGCCATGCGGCCACGATGAGGTACGGCGCCTCCGTGCGGTCGATAGGCAGCTGCTGATAGATCTCTTCCGTCACGAACGGCATGATGGGGTGCAGCAGGCGCAGCGCCTGGTCGAGCACGAACACGAGGTTACGCTGGCACGCCGCGCGATCCTCAGGCGAGCCGTTCAGGCGCGCCTTCGAGAACTCGATGTACCAGTCGCAGAACTCGTTCCAGAAGAACGAGAACAGCTCGCGCGTGATCTCGCCGAACTCGAAGTTCCCGTACGCCTCGTCGACGCGGGCCACGAGCCCCGCCAGGCGCGAGAATATCCAACGGTCGGCCGGCGTCACGGGCTCGGGCGCGCCCGGCACGTAGTCGTCGAGGTTCATTGTCACGAAGCGCGCCGCGTTGCGGATCTTGTTCGCGAAATTGCGCGAGCTTTCCAGCTTCGCCTCGTTGAACTTGAGGTCCTGCGCACCCGTCACCTGCATGAGCAGGCCGAAGCGCATGCCGTCGGCTCCGTAGTCCTCCATGAGGCGCAGCGGATCCACGCCGTTGCCGCGGCTCTTCGACATGGGCTTGCCGTCGGCGGCCATCACCGTGGGATGGATGATGACGTGCTCGAACGGGATGCGATCGGTGCAGTACATGGATGCCATCACCATGCGCGCCACCCACAGGCCCATGATATCGCGAGCCGTGGACAGCACCTGGGTGGGATACGCCTGCTTCATCTGCGGCGCGTCCATGCCCTCCTCGGTCCAGCCCATCGTGGCGAACGGCCACAGCTGCGACGAGAACCACGTGTCCAGCACGTCCTCGTCCTGGCGCACGGGCTTCCCGCACACGGGGCACGTCTCGACGTCCTCCACCGACGCGTCCTCCCAGCCGCACTCGTCGCAGTAGAACATGGGGATGCGGTGGCCCCACCACAGCTGGCGCGAGATGCACCAGTCCTTGAGGTTGTCCAGCCAGTCGAGGTACACCTGCTTCCAGCGCTCGGGGTGGAACTGGATGGAGCCGTCCTCCACCACGCGCGCCGCGTCCTGCTTGAGGCCGTCCACGGCCACGAACCACTGCTCGGACTCCCAGGGCTCGAGCTTCGTGTGGCAACGGTAGCACGTCATAACGGAGTGGTCGTGGTCCTCCACCTTGTCCAACAGGCCCAGCTCGTCGAAAGCGGCCACCACGGCTTCGCGCGCCTCGTCGCGGTCCATGCCGCTGAAGCGGCCGAAGCCGTCGACCACGTGCGCCGTCTCGTCGAAGATGTTGATGCGCTCGAGGCCGTTGCGCTCGCCCATGGCCCAGTCGTTCGGGTCGTGCGCGGGCGTGGTCTTCACGCAGCCGGTGCCGAACTCCATGTCCACGTGCCAGTCGGCGAAGATGGGGATCTCGCGGTCCACCAGCGGCAGCTTCACCGTCTTGCCCACGAGGTGCTTGAAGCGCTCGTCCTTCGGGTTCACCGCCACGCCCGTGTCGCCCAGCATCGTCTCGGGGCGCGTCGTGGCCACCACGAGGTACTCCAGGCCGTCCACCGGCTCGGTCAGCGGGTAGCGCAGATGCCACAGATGCCCCGTCTCGTCCACGTACTCGGCCTCGTCATCCGAGATGGACGTGGTGCAATGCGGGCACCAGTTCACGATGCGCTTGCCCTTGTAGATGAGATCGTCGTGGTACCAGTCCACGAACAGCTTGCGCACGGCCTTCACGTACGCCGGCTCCAGCGTGAAGTGCTCGTCTTCGTAGTCGCACGAGCAGCCCATGCCCTTGATCTGGTTCACGATGGTGGTGCCGTACTCCTTGTACCAGTCGTAGCACGCCTCGATGAACGCCTCGCGCCCGATCTCCAGACGGCTGATGCCCTGGTCGGCCAGCTTCTTGTCCACCTTGGTCTGCGTCGAGATGCCGGCGTGGTCGGTACCCAGGATCCAGCGCGTGGGGCGCCCCTGCATGCGCGCGCGGCGGATGCACGTGTCCTGGATGGTGTCGTTGAGAGCGTGGCCCATGTGCAGCACGCCCGTGATGTTCGGCGGCGGGATGACGATGGTGTAGGGCTGCCCCTTGCCCGCGCCCAGCTCGGGCGTACGCTGGAAGTAGCCCGCGTTCATCCACGCCTCGAAAAGCGGGCGCTCGTGGGCGGCGAAGTCGTAGTCGATCTTCTTGCCGCTCTTGTCGTTCGTGTTATCGGCCATGGTCTGCTCTTTCGTCCTCAAAGTCTCTCAAACCGAAAAGCGGGCGCGCCGCTCGTCGCGATCCGCCCGCTCGTTTACCGTATCCCGCGTCCGCGCTACGCGCTCTGCAGGCTTGCCGCATCGCCCGCCGGAAGAGCTTCCGCCCCGTCCGTCGGCTCGATGTCGGGCTTCGTCTCCCCCGTGATGTCCGTCGCGCGGATGGTCACCGTCGACGGGCCTTTCTGCTCGGGCAGGTCGTACATCACGTCCTGCAGCACGCGCTCGCAGATGGAACGCAGGCCGCGGGCGCCCGTGCCGTGCTCCACCGCTTCGTGAGCGATGGCTTTCAAGGCTTCCGGCTCGAACGTCAGCACGGAATCCTCGAACTCGAACATCTTGGTGTACTGCTTCACCAGAGCGTTCTTCGGCTCGGTGAGGATGCGCACGAGATCTTCCTCGGAAAGCTCGTTGAGCGACGTCACCACGGGGATGCGCCCCACGAACTCGGGGATCATGCCGTACTTGTTCAGATCCTCCGGCAGCACGCGCGCCAAAAGCTCGGCCTCGGCGTGCTTCTTGCTCTCGGGCAGCTCGGCGTTGAAGCCCAGGCCCTTCTTGCCCACGCGATCGGCGATGATGTCGGCCAGGCCCACGAACGCGCCGCCCAGGATGAACAGGATGTTCGTGGTGTCGATGTGGATGAGCTCCTGCTGCGGATGCTTGCGCCCGCCCTGCGGCGGCACGCTCGCCTCCGTGCCCTCGACGATTTTCAGCAGCGCCTGCTGCACGCCTTCGCCCGACACGTCGCGCGTGATGGACAGGTTCTCGGCCTTGCGGGCCACCTTGTCGATCTCGTCGATGTAGATTATGCCGATCTCGGCGCGCGGGATATCGAAGTCGGCCGCAGTCATGAGCTTGAGGAGGATGTTCTCCACATCCTCGCCCACGTAGCCCGCCTCGGTGAGGGTGGTGGCGTCGGCGATGGCGAACGGCACGCGCAACGTGCGGGCCAGCGTCTGCGCAAGCAGCGTCTTGCCCGAGCCCGTGGGACCCAGAAGCATGATGTTGCTCTTCGCCAGCTCCACGTCGCCGTCTACGGCGTCCGCGCCCAGGCTGATGCGCTTGTAGTGGTTGTACACCGCCACCGACAGCGCGCGCTTCGCCTGCTCCTGGCCCACCACGTGCTCGGAGAGCTCGGCGTACAGCTCGTGGGGCGTGGGCAGGTCGGCCAGCACGTCCTCCGGCGCCGGATCGGCGACCGAAGCCGTCACGACCCCGTCGCCCACCCGCGCGTGACGGCCCTCCTCGGCGTGGGAGAAGCCCTCCGCCATTGCTGCCTCGTCGTGGCCCGGAACGCTCAGCCCCAGGTCGCGCATCATGGCATCGGCGCACACGGAGATGCACTCGTCGCAGATGTAGATGCCGTTCGGCCCCGATATCATGGCCGCCACCTGATGCGGCTGCTTGCCGCAGAAGGCGCAGGCGATATCGGCGTCTCGGCCTTCGAATTCGTCGTCGCGTCTGTCGTTCATGTATCCTGTTCGCTTCTCTACTCGTCGGTGCTCGGCGCAACCGCGCGCGAGGTGGTGATGCGGTCGACCAGGCCGTAGGCGACGGCCTCTTCGGCGGTCATATAGTTGTCGCGCTCGGTGTCGTTCTGGATGGTCTCCAGCGTCTGGCCCGTGTTGTCCGCGAGGATCTTGTTCAGGCGGTTGCGGGTCTTCAGCATGAAGTCGGCCACGATGGCGATCTCGGTCTGCTGGCCCTGCGCGCCGCCGGACGGCTGGTGGATGAGCACCATGGAGTTCGGCAGGCACAGGCGCTTACCCTTGGCGCCGTTGGACAGCAGCACGGCGGCCATAGAGGCGCACTCGCCCAGGCAGATGGTGGACACATCGCACTTGATGAAGTCCATCGTGTCAAGGATGGCAAGACCCGCGGTCACCGAGCCGCCCGGCGAGTTGATGTACAGGGAGATGTCCTTGTCCGGATCGGCGCTCTCGAGGTGCAGCAGCTGCGCCACCACAGAGTTGGCCACGTTGTCGTCGATCTGCTCGCCCAGGAAGATAACGCGATCGTTGAGCAGGCGGGAGTAGATGTCGTAGCTGCGCTCGCCGCGCGGGGACTGCTCGATAACGTAGGGAATCAGTGCTGATTTGGGATCAAAGCTCATAAGGTTGCCTCGCTTGTCTCTTGCGGCCGCTCGGCGGCCTGCTTGCGTTTATGCCATAGTGAGGTTTATCGCTGCGCTGTGCAAGGCCGGGGTACCGTTTCGTTACCTCGAGCCGCCCGGCGACGCGCGGATGCGCGGCCGGACGGCTCGATGTGCTCACGGTGCTATTCTGCGTCGTCGGCCTTGGCCTCGACGTCCTCGTCCTTCTTCGCAGCCTTCTTCGGAGCGGCCTTCTTGGCGGGCTTCTTCGCGGGCTCGTCGCCTGCGGCCTCGTCCTTCTTGGCCGTCTTCTTGGCCGCAGCCTTCTTGGCCGGCTTCTTTTCCTCGTCCTTCTTCTTCGAGAGGTCGAGCTCGGTCACGACGGCCTTGTCCATGATGTCCTTCACGGCCTTGGTGCGGATCACGCCCTGGCGCACCATGTGCAGCTGGCCGTTCGAGCGCCACTCGGCCTCCAGAGCCGCGGGATCCTCGACGCCGCTCTTCACGAACTCCTCGGTGACCTCCTCGGCCGTAGCCTCCATGCCGAAGTGGCGGGCCCACGCGTCAAGCGCGAGATCCTGCTTGGACATGTCCTCGGCCTGCTTCTTCACGTCCTCCTTGAACTGGTCGGGCGTGATGCCTTGCTGGGCGAGGTACACGTCGAAGGTCATGCCCTGGCTCTGCAGCTGCTGGAAGAAGTCCTGGATCAAGCTGGCCTCCGCGTCCTCCAGCATGGCCTCGGGGACGTCGCCCTCCACGCGCTCGGCGAGCGCGTACAGGCAGGCGTTCTCCTTCAGGCGCGGCATCATGTCGGCCTTCTGGCTGGTGACGGACTCGGCGATGCGCGCACGCAGGTCCTCGACGCTTTCGAAGCCCATCTGCTCCTTGGCCCACTCGTCGTTGACCTCGGGAACGATCTTCTTCTTGACGACCTTGACCTCGACCTCGAAGTTGATCTTCTCGGTCTTGCCGGCCAGCGCGGACAGCATGATGGGCGGATCGGCGGGCATGTCCAGCGTGAACGTAGCGGTCTGGCCCTTCTTCAGGCCCACCAGCTGCTCGTCGAACTCGGCCGGGAACAGGTTCGCGCCCAAGCCGTAGGGACGGTTCTCGGTCGTGAGCGACGGAATCTCCTCGCCCTTGTCGTCGGTGGCCTTCATGGCCAGGTCGATATAGCTGTCTTCCTTCACCTTCGTGGCGGCGGAAGCGTCCTCGAACGAGTAGTAGTGCTCGCGCAGGGCGTCGATCTGCTCGTCGATCTCGGCATCGGTCGTGCCTTCGGCGGGCAGCTCGATCTCGACGGGCTCGTAGCTGGAAATCTCGATCTCGGGCTTCACCGTGACGGTGAACGAGAAGGTGTAGGGCTTGCCGGCCTCGACGAGGTCCGTCTCGTCGAATTCAGGCTTGGCGATGGGGTACAGGTCGCAATCGTCGATGGCGAGAGGATAGGTGCCGTTGACCACGTCGTCGGTGACCGTCGCGCGCACGGCTTCGGCGCCCAGGGCGTTGTCGATGATCGGGCGCGGGGCCTTGCCCTTGCGGAACCCGGGGAAGTTGTACTTGTTGGCGAAGTCCTTGTAGGTCTTCTTGATGCGGGCATCGATGTCCGCGGCATCGACGGTAACGGTCACTTTCGTGCGGTTATCTTCCAATGCCTCAACTTTTGTTTCCACGTAACTATCCTCCATCATTCATATGTCGCCTTGCGGCATCGTTCGGTGCGACTGCCTTGGCCTTCCCTTGCAGCGATGCGTTACGACCTGCAAAGCAAGCCAAGCACACCGAGACGGAATTATCGCACATATGCGCCCAGCCGGGAAGTAAAGATGAGGCAGGTTCACGAAGAACCGACGAAACCGGGACGCAACCAGGGTGCAACGGAAACGAAACCGGGGAACCGCCCGTTGAAAATTCCGCCGGCATCGAAAGTCATGCTACCATGAGACGACTTTCGACAAGGACGCAAGGAGCCCCTTATGCCCCAGGACCGCACCCTCAAAGCCATCAAATCCCGCAGCCGCAGCGAGCAGGTGTCGGTGGTCTCGCTGCTGCTCCTGCCGCTTTTGGGGATGTGCTGCCTGCTGATCCCCGACACCGTCACCGACGCGCTGCCGTATCTGCTGGGAGGCCTCATGGCGGTATCGGGCGCGGCGGGCCTCGTGTACGCGGTTGCGCACGCGAGCGGCGCGCGAGCCGACGCGCGCAGCCTCGTCGAGGAACCGGCCGTGCTGGGGCGGGCCGTGGTCATGTGCGTGCTCGGCGGCGTCATCCTCGTGCAGGGACATGCCTCCATCAGCTTCGTCGGCGTGATGTGGGGACTCCTGGGCCTGTACAAGGCCGCCGACGAGATCGACGAGGTGGTGCACGCGCTCAAGGGAAGGAGGCCCTTCGCGTTGAAGCTGGCCTTCACCGTGTTCGAGATGGTGCTGGCCGTGCTGCTTATCATCAGCCCGTTCGCGAACATCGAGCACCACGTGCTGTTGCTGGGCCTGGAACTGATCGCCTACCCCTTCCGGATCGAGTCGGGCGATTCGGGCAAGCTCACCGTCGAAACGGAAGCGTAGCGCCATTGGACGGCAAGGAAGGCGCCTCTTACCCGAATCTCGAAGGTTACAAATCGATTTTGCCCTCCCGCTAATCGCCCGATCACGGTATCATGAAGCCGAAAGCGAAACGCACCCGAAACGCAGCAGCCGGAGGCTTCCATGCCCACCATCGATCTCAACATATTGCAGGAACGCGAGCTGGCGCGCTTGCTGGACTACGAGCGCGCAACGTGCACCGTCGACGGCGACCTCGTGTATCACTGCGCCTTCCCCTATCGCCCCGACGACGACCTGCAGGTAGAGCTCATCGCGCACGGCGCGCTCATGCAGAAAATCGACGACCGCCGCGGCACCGTGGTCACCATCACGTCGGACGGATACTCCTACTTTCCCATGCTCAAACAGGAGGAAGAGGAGCGCAAGCGCCGCGAGCGTCGCGAAACGCGCCTCGTGGGCACCGCCGCTTTGTTCGCCGCCCTCAGCGTAGTCATAGGCTTTCTGTTGGGAAAGTTCTTCGCCTAGCTCGCCCGAACGCCGAAGCTGCGAGCCTTTTTCTGCTCGTGCACGCTTTTGTCAAGCGTATGCGGGTCCAACGATGCGTTTAGCTTGACAAAAGCGTGCATGGGGAACGGGACGCGCAGCCTTCGCATCCCGTATTGGGCGAAGCGCGCCGCGACGTATCTTGATGGTGCGGGCGAAAGGACTTGAACCTTCACGAGTTTCCCCACCAGAACCTAAATCTGGCGCGTCTGCCAATTCCGCCACGCCCGCACGCGTTGCATCGCGCCCGAAAGCGCGCAGCGACCATGATACCAAAAACGGCGGGAAAGAAAACCGTCGTCCGAACGCTTTTCGTGCGCGCGCCCTCTTTCTGCTACTATGATGCGACTCAACGGGAAAGGAACGCATCATGGGAATCAAGAAGGTCGTCCAGGCGTGGAACTCGGTCAGCCTGGTGAAGCGTATCGTCATCGGACTGGTGATCGGCGGCGTGCTGGGCGTGGCGGTGCCGAACATCGAGGTCGTCGAGCTGCTGGGCACGCTGTTCGTGTCGGCGCTGAAAGGCGTCGCGCCGATTCTGGTGTTCTTCCTGGTTATCAGCGCGCTTGCGAACGCTCGCGCAGCCGGATCGATGAAAACCGTCGTGCTCCTGTACGTGGTGAGCACGTTCGTCGCGGCGCTCGTGGCCGTGGTGGCCAGCTTCCTGTTCCCCATCGAGCTCACGCTGAGCGCTCCGGCGGCCGACCAGAGCTCGCCGTCGGGCATCGGGGAGGTGCTGGGCGCGCTCGTGATGAACGTGGTGTCGAACCCGGTGGACGCGCTTATGAACGCGAACTACATCGGCATCCTGGCTTGGGCCGTGGTGCTGGGCATCGCGCTGCGCGCCGCGTCGCAGAGCACGAAGGACGTGTTCGCCAGCGTGTCCGACGCCGTGTCGCAGGTGGTGCGCTGGGTGATCTCGCTGGCGCCCTTCGGCATCTTGGGCCTCGTGTACACCACGGTGAGCGCGAACGGCCTGGAGATATTCACCGAGTACGGCCAGCTTCTGCTGGTGCTGGTGGGCTGCATGCTGTTCATCGCGTTCGTCACGAACCCGCTGCTGGTGTTCTGGGGCATCCGCAAGAACCCCTACCCCCTCGTGCTGCGCTGCCTGAAGGACAGCGGCATCACGGCGTTCTTCACGCGCAGCTCGGCGGCGAACATCCCGGTGAACATGGAGCTGTGCCGCAAGCTGGGGCTGGACAAGGACAACTACTCAGTGTCCATCCCGCTGGGAGCCACCATAAACATGGCGGGCGCTGCGGTGACCATCTCGGTCATGGCCATGGCGGCCGCCCACACCATGGGCGTGTCCATCGATCTGCCCACCGCCGTCATCCTCAGCGCGCTGGCAGCGGTGTCCGCCTGCGGCGCGTCGGGCGTGGCAGGAGGGTCGCTGCTGCTCATCCCGCTGGCATGTTCGCTGTTCGGCATCGGCAACGACGTGGCCATGCAGGTGGTGGCCATCGGCTTCATCATCGGCGTGGTTCAGGATTCGTGCGAGACGGCGCTCAACTCGTCGTCCGACGTGCTGTTCACCGCCACATCGGAGTACCGCGAGTGGCGCAAAGCCGGCAAGGAGATCACGTTCGGCGAGGATGCGTTCAGCGAGAACGAGCTGGCGTAAGGGGAACGGTTCCTCTGCAAGAAGAAGGGCGGCTCCAGGGCCGCCCTTCTTCTTGCACGCGTTGCTATTGGTCGACCACCGTCACCGTATAGGCGTTGTCGCCGACGGTGAAGGGCTTCAACAGGTTCTCGACCAGCGTATGCGCCTGAGCCTTGGCTTGCTCCAGCATGTTGGCCTGGTTCACCTTGCCCTCGGCATCTTGCTGCGCCACCTTCAGCGCCTCGGCCGTGTCTTGCTTGTTCTCCCAGTTGAACAGCGCGAACGATGAATCGTAGAACTCGAGGGAGTTCGGGTCGATCTCGATGCCCAGAAGCTGCGGCGCCGGCAGGCTCACCGTGATGGCGTTGCCGCTGACCTCGACGCGGGCCTGCGCCAGATCCACGCCTGCGCGCACCTCGGCATCGTAGACCATGGTGAAGGCCTTCTTCGTGATGAAGTCGATGTCGCCGTTCTCGTAGCGCACGAGGCCGCGGTAGTCCAGCTTGGCCGTGGCCAGCTCGCTGCAATCGGACAGCTGCTCCTGGATGGACGTGGACGACAGCGAGATGCTGGGCTCGAACGTGCGCTGCACGGCGAGCGTTCCGAACACGCCGGCCGCGATCAGCGCGACGGCGACGATAACCATGACTATCTTCTTCATGCCTCTCCTACCTCGTCAGCTTTCACGCTGCAAGGATATCATGGGAGAAGAACCCGAAAACGCCGCCTCACGACTTCAACGAACGGTTGTTGCCCGACCGTCACGAGCCGGGATGCGCCGCCGCGTTCGTCCATTTCCGCGCCCGCGAGTTCGCACGGCATCGGGCAGGGAGTCCAAGTCCTCGACTTATGCGCGCCTCTGCCAAGAGGGCGCGGTATTCCGCTCGACGCCCCGAGCGCAGACCACGAGCCGTAATCGGGCGGCTCCCTGCGGCGCCGATGGGAAGCCTCCCTGTCGGCACCGCACGAGAAACCCCTCGCGGGCGATTCGCGCCTATCGGTCGAGGCGGGCGTAGGATTGGCCGTCGCGCTGCTCCACCTTGATGCCGTCCAGGTCGTCGAGATAGGGCCTGAACTGCGCGTAGCCCAGATCGCGCAGCTTGAACGTGCGGAACTTGCCGCGCACGCGCTTGCCCAGCACGGACAGCGCGATCCCCTCCGGCTCGGCGGCGGCCACGGTCTGGCGGATGAACGCCTCGGGGTCGGACGGGGCAGCGGCGCCTTCGGCGACAGCCTTCGCAGTCGCTTTGGCTGGACGCTTCGGTGCGCGCTTCGCGGGCGCTTCGGACTCCCGCTTCGGCGCTTCCCCGACGGGCTCCTCCTGCGTCGCCGTAGCCTCGGCGACCGGCTGCTCGGCCTTGGGGGCCTTCGCTCTCGCGGGCTTGCGCTTCGGCTTCGCAGCGGGCTTCTGCTCCTCGGTTGGCGCGGCGGCCTGGGCAGGCACCTCGCCGTCCGAGCGCTCACCCTTCTCGGTCTGCTTCTTCCCCGCCTGCTTGCGCCCTTCCGAGCCTCTCGAGCGAGAAGCAGCCGCGCGCATGCGGGCGGCACGTCCGGGACGGTTGTCCGAGGGAGGCTGCTCGGCAGGCTCGGCTTCGACGACAGGTTCGGCCAGACGATCATGCTGCTCGCCTGCGGGCTCCGCTGAGAGTTCCGGTTCCTGAACCGGCTTCTCCTCGGCAGCCTCGGATCCCTGCTGCGCCGCGACCTGATCCTTGCGACGGCGCGGCTGACGGCGCGACGCGGGCTTCTTCTCGACCGGCTTCGCCTCAGCGGCGCCCTGCGCGTCCGTCGATCCTTCAGATTCTGCAACCGGCGCGTCTTTCGCGTCGTCGGCCTGCTTGGCCTCGGGTGCCTGCTCTGCCTCCGGGGAAGCGTCCTTCGGAGCGTTCGCACCCTCGGCCAGCACCACGGCCACCGAGCTGCCGTCCTTGATGATCTGCACGCTGGCGAACTCGTCGAGCAGCTTCGACAGCAGGTTCGTGCCGTAGCTGCGCACGTCGAAGTCGGGGTAGCGCTTCAGCAGACGGCTGCCCACCTCTCCGAGCCCCGTCGACTTGCCGTTGTTCTGGTTGTCCGTGATGATGTTCACCACGGCCTGCTCGATCTCGTCCTTGCTCATGGTGGTGGTTCCAGCGCCCTGGCCGTTCGACGACGAGCCCTGGTCGTGACGGTTCCTGTTGCGTCCGCCCGACTTGCCGCCCGTGTCGCCCAGCAGAAGCTCCAGCGTGGTGAAAATGTCGCATGCCTTTCTGAACGGCGTGGGCGTCTTCTTCTCGCCCATGCCGATGACCGTGAGGCCGCTTTCGCGGATACGGCTGGCCAGACGCGTGAAATCGCTGTCGCTCGACACGATGCAGAAGCCCTCCACCGAGCGCGTGTACAGGATGTCCATGGCGTCGATGATCATGGCCGAGTCGGTGGCGTTCTTGCCTTGAGTGTAGCCGAACTGCTGGATGGGCGTGATGGAGTTCTCCAGCAGCGCGTCTTTCCACTTGGCATGGAGCGTGAGCGTCCAGTCGCCGTAGATGCGCTTGTAGGTGACGGTGCCGTACTTCGACAGCTCGTCGGTGATGGGCTTTATATATTTCGCCGACACGTTGTCGGCATCGATCAAAAGTGCGAACCGCTTTTCAGACGATTGCTTGATATCCACGTAGTGCTCCTCATTCCGATTGCGGGAGGGCCGGATGCCCTGCCCCTCGGGCGTCGACTCTTCTTCGGGCGCCGCGCTAGGCAGCCGTTTTCGACGTCTTGGATGATTCTATACTACTTGAAAGCAAGCGATCGACAGGCGTTTGCAAAATGGTTGATACATTTTGTTCATATTCCTCTTGCACTCCCGGTAGAAAATCCGTATACTACCACCTTGCGCCTTGGTGGGTGTAGTTCAGTCGGCTAGAACGCCAGATTGTGGCTCTGGAGGTCGTGGGTTCGAGTCCCATCATCCACCCCAGCGCGAGTTTGAAAAAAGTACTTGCAATTGCTGGAAACATGCTTTAAAATAATCCAGCGCTTTGCGCACTTGGAACTTTGACATAGGCGTTATTTCTGGACTGTTAGCTTAGTTGGTAGAGCAGGGGACTCTTAATCCCAAGGTCCGGGGTTCGAGTCCCCGACAGTCCACCATTTGAATTCTAAAGGTCAGACATCGTGTCTGGCCTTTTTCATTTTCCCCCTTCTCCTCTGAATTGTGGGCACCTTGTGTATGATGGCGGAAGCATCTGCGACAAAACGCTCCTTCGCGCGTGTTGGTAGCGGAAAGGAGATGGGATATGGATGTAGGTTGCGAGGCTCTGGGAGCCGGAACGTCCCGGAGCGACCGTCCGCTTGCTGCAGCGAACGGACGAAAACCGCACGCTGGCCAGCCGAGCGGAACCGTGCACGTCCTCGACGCCGTGGCGCTCGAAAGCGCCATGGAGCGCTGGGGCGACACCGTGCTTCGCTTGGCTACCAGCCGCATGGGCAGCATCGCCGACGCGGAAGACGTGTTTCAAACCGTGTTCATGCGCCTGCTGCAATCGAGAGAGCGGTTCACCGACGACGAGCATCTGAAGGCGTGGCTTCTGCGCGTGACGATCAACTGTTGCAACGACGTGCACCGCAGCCCCTGGAGCAAGCGCCGCGCCGAGCTCGACGATGCCACGCTGTCCACGTTGCGCGCCTCCGAGCTGGACGAGCCGGGACGCGAAGCGCCCGACGACGCTTTCGGCAACCGCAACCTCGAGCCCGGCGACTTGGCCGCGGCCCTCGCCCGCCTCACGCCCCAGCAGCGCACCGCCGTACACCTGTTCTACTTCGAAGGATATGCAACCGACGAGATAGCGCAGATCACCGGCGAGCGCTCAGGCACCGTCCGATCCCACCTCCACCGCGCGCGCAAGGCCCTCAAGATCAATCTAGGAGCGCACTCATGAACGAAAACGATTTCCGCAAGGAGTACGAGCGCATGCAGCACCAGGTGCGCGCGTCGTCCGATCTCAAAGAACGCACGCTGGCCGCCGCCGAGCGGGCAGCCGACCGCTTCGCCTCCTCCGCTCAGCCGGTCGCGCCCGCGTCAGCCAAGCGCCCACATCGGCGCGCCGGATCGCGCAGCGGCGGCGTCGCAGTTGCGCGTCGCTGGGGTCTGCCCGCCGCAGCCTGCCTCGTCGCCGCGGCCATCGTCGCCGGCGGCGTGCCCATGGTCATGGGCGCGATGGACGCGGACGGCCATACGGCCATCTCCCTGAGCGACGCCCAACAGGCAAGCGGCTTCGCCGTGCGCGCCTACGCCTCCGACGGCAGCGCGCCGCTCGCGCCCGGCGAGGGGGGCACCGTTGCGTTCGACCGCGACTTGGGCTACCGCTTCTCAGGAGGCGACGACTACAAAGTGAGCGGCTTCTTCACCGGCTGCCTCTTCCACGTTGAGGGCGAGGGCATCTCCCGCGTGCAGGCGAACCTGACGGGCGGGGCCCTGTACCGCGTGACGTTCGAAGACGGACCGACCGACCCCGACGACCCGCGCATGGGCGAGCTGGCAAGCTGGAAGCCCACGGCACGCGGTACCGGCGAGTACTACGGCGGCTACGATTTCGTCGGAAGCTCCATGCGGAACGGAGAGAGCAAGCTGAGCCTCGCGAAGCTCATGGGTTCCACCATCGACGTCTCCGCAAGCGACGACCCCGGCATCGCGGACGGCACGACGAGTTTCGGCCTCTGGACGAACGAGGGCGAGCCTCCTGAAAACATCATGGGCGACCTGCAATCCCCCGTCATCGACCTGTTCGAAGGACAGACGCTCACCGTCACCGTGACGTTCGAGGACGGGCGCACGTCCACCCAGGCCATCGAGCTGCACGCGGCCAACTTCGAGACCGAAATGGTCGACGGCACCCCCCGCCTGACCACCCGTCTCGCCGCAGACGACGCCGAAGCCCCCTCGGCAGCGAAATCGCTCTACGGCATCGTGGTGAAAGCGGGAAGCGGCCCGTTCCCCTTCCCGCTCGACGACGCGAACGACCGCGCCGACGAAGTGCTGCCCGCGTCGACCATCGAGCGCCAGGACGATACCTGGCGGGCAACCGTCGAGGAGAACGGCGCGCGCGTCGACGCGACCCTGCCCGAAAACGCGCTCACACCGTCCGACGGCGAAGTCGCGTTCGACTTCGGATACGAAAGCACCGGCTCCTCTCACCCGGACTCCGAAAGCTCGCAACAGCCGACCGCGCGCTTGGCCATGAGCTCCCCTTCCATCTCGCTCTCCGACACTCTTCCGGGCGGAAAGGCGCTCGACGACTGCCTCTTTGTCGTGGACGGATGGCTGGGCAACGCGCGCTACATGGACAAATGCTCGCGCGAGGTGTGGGGCTACGGCTACAACGACGACGGCACGCTTACGAGCGACGACTACCGTTACGCGTCCACGACGGTGACGCTGCGCAACCTTGAAGATACGGCCGTCCCCGTTTGGACGCCCGTGCTCTACGATTTCGCCCTGCGCAACGATGACGGAACGCTCGACATGGTGCGGACGGGTTACGATCTGGACTTCGAGGCAACGGGCGACACCGTGCCCTCCGACGACCCCCAGCACGTCGTCATCGCGCCGGGCGGCACAGTGCAGCTGACCGTGGTGCGCGTCCTGCCCACGTACGTCCTGGAGAGCGGAAACCTGGTGCTCGTGCCGACCGACGACGGCAGCCCGTTCTCCCAGGCCTTCTCCCTCGGCGGGCAGATCTAGCTGCCCCGCCGCTTCATCGCGGAGCCCCCGCAGACTCGGCCTGCGGGGGCTCCTTCGCTCCCCCCCCCCTATTCGCGCACGAGCTTCCGGGCGCCGACGTACGTCACCGCGAAGTAGGCGCCGTACACCGCCAGGAACGCGCCGGCGCAGGCCAACGCCATCGACGTGATGTCGAGGTGCCCGAACACGGCCACGACGTCGGTGACCACCACGAGCGCGCACGCGGCGTGCGCGACGGCCAGCAGCAGCGGGAACAGGAAGTACACGAGCACCTGAACGAACAGCGCGCTGCTGATCATGCCCTCGGGAGCCCCCAGCTTTCGCAGCAGCCCGTAGCGCTGCGCGTTATCGGAAGCGTCGGACAGCTGCTGGATGGCGAGTATGGCCGCACAGGCGATGACCAGCACGAAGCCCAGGTAGATGGCCAGGTACGCCACAATGGTGGACAGGCTGATGCTCTGGTCGATCACCTCGGCGCGCGTCATGGACAGCGTGATCGGCCAGGTGTCGGGGTTGTCGGTGTCCGCCACGGCGTCCATCATCTCGCCGAACGCGGCCTCGTCCTCGTCGCTTGCGCACTGCACGTCGAGGACGGACTGGAGGATCGCCGATCCTGCCGGCACCGCCTCGTCGGGCACCACGAGCGTGCCCGTGTTCATCGGAAACGGCGTGGTCTGCAGGCTCTCGCCCCGGAATTCGGCCACGCGCAGGTCGCGCCCGCCCACGGACAGCACGGTGCCGCGATCCACCGCGTCGCGGTAGAACCCGCTCGTGATGTCGGAGTCGCTGAAAACCGCGCACTCCCCCGCGCCCAGCTCGAGCGCCGGTCGACCCGCCAGCTCGAGCGCGGCGTTCACCTGCGACAGCTTCGCCAGGTACACGGGGTACGCGCCGTAACCGCTGTTGACGGACGCGCCCGCGTAGTCGGACAGCTTGAGGCCGCTCGCGCGCTCCACGTCGTCCATCACGAGGCCGTCGGCCGGATCGACCAAAAAGTCGATCTGCGCCGTGCGGGACGCCGCCGCATCGAAGTCGCCCGCGCCCACGGCCGCCACGCTCGCGCGCAGCCCCGCGGCCATATCGTAGCCCTGCCGCTCGGCGAAGGCCCCGAATTCACCCAGTTCGGCAGGCTGATAGCCCGCCTCGGCATCGTACGAGCCGAACGACGTGGACACGCTGGCGCTGTATCCCGTGCTCTTGTCCAGCGAACCGTCGATGGCGTTGCGGATGCCGATGCCGCCGCACACGCTGGTGATGGCCAGGAACAGCACGAGGCACACCACCGACAGCGACGCGAACGCGGTGTTCACCTTCGCGTTCAGCTGCCGCAGCGCGAACATGTTGAGCCCGCGCAGGTACAGCGGCTTGATCAGCTGCACCAGCTTCAACAGGAAGCCCGACAGCGCGTAGAAGAACAGCACCGTGCCTGCGCACACGAGCAACGTGGCCGCCGCGAATTCGGGCGAGGGCTCCATCAGCCCGTTGTCGATGAGCAGCTTGTACGACACGCCTATCAGCACGAGCGACGCCGCGAACAGCGCGAGCGACAGCGGCAAGCTGGTCAGCCGCATCTCCTCGTTCTTACGCTGCGCGTGCAGAAGGTCGATGAGCTTCGCCCGCGCCACCGTGCGCGCGTTCAACAGCGCGGCCGTCAGGAAGATGGCCGCGAACACGATGACGGTCTTCGCCAACGCGTCGGCCGAGAACACGAACGCGAACCCGCCCGCCTCGGCCACGTCGGCCTGGAACAGCGCGCTCGTCAGCTGCAAGAGAAGCTGCGACAGCCCGATGCCCACGACGAGCCCCGCCGCAAGCGAGGCCGCGCCAGCGATCAGCGATTCCAGCGCCACGATCTTCACCACGTCGCCCGTGCTCATGCCCAAGGCGAGGTACACCCCGAACTCGCGCTTGCGCCGCTTGATGAGGAAACTGTTCGCGTACACCACGAGGAACACGAGCACGAACGCAATGAACACCGACACGCCGCCGATGACCATGCCCAGCAGATCGAACATCTTGCTTTGCGTCTCGGAGAACGCGAGCACGCCCTGCTGGGCCGTCATGGAGTTGAACGCGTAGAACACCGCCACGCCCAGCATGACCGTGAGGAAGTAGATGCCGAAGTCCGCCAGCGACTTGCGCACATTGCCGAGCGCGAGCCTAGCAAGCATGGCGCGTCACCTCGTCCGCGGCATCGTCCTCGCCCGCGCCGCCCATGCTGGAGACCACGTCCACGATGCGGCGGTAGAACGCCGAACGCTCCGTGCCGTTACGGCGCAGCTCGCCGTACAGGCCGCCATCCTTGATGAACACGATGCGGTTGCAGTAGCTGGCCGAGAACGAGTCGTGCGTGACCATGAGGATGGTGGATCCCCGCTCGTTGAGGTGCGCAAGCGATTCGAGCAGCTGGCGCGCCGATTTCGAATCGAGCGCGCCGGTGGGCTCGTCGGCCAGCACAAGATGCGGGCGGGTCACCGTGGCGCGCGCCGCGGCCACGCGCTGCTTCTGGCCGCCGGACATCTGGTAGGGGTACTTCTGCAGCACGTCCTCGATGCCCAGCGTGCGCGCCGCCTCACGCACGCGCGGGTCGATCTCGCGCACGGGCGTTTTCTGGATGGTCAGCGCCAGCGCGATGTTCTCGTACGCCGTGAGCGTGTCCAGCAGGTTCGAGTCCTGGAAGATGAAGCCCAGGTCCTCGCGCCGGAACTTCGCCAGCTCCTTGCCCGCGAGCGCGGTCACGTCGCGCCCGCCGACGACGATGGTGCCGCTCGACGGCTTGTCGATGGTGGCCAGGCAGTTCAGCAGCGTCGACTTGCCCGACCCGCTGGGCCCCATGATGCCGGTGAACTCGCCGCACGCCACCGCGAAGCTCACGCGGTCGAGCGCCTGCGTCACGCTGCCGTCGTGCTTGCGCCCCTCGGCGCCGTAGCGCTTGCTGAGAGCGCGCACCTCCACCACCGTCGACGCGCCGACGTCCCTTGCATCCATATTCAGCTCCTTCTTCTCGTTTTGCTCCTGCTCCCAGGTTACGAGCCGCTCCTTACAGCGCCTTGCAGCACGCCTTGCGGCTTCCTTACCGCACCTTGCGGCTGCCTTACGATACGAAGAAGCGGATTACCGCGCTCGGCCGCATGTGTCATACTGGCAAGCACGAAAGAGAAAGGGGTTCGACGATGACCGGCGCATTCGGCATGGTGGAGACGCACTTGCGCGGCAAGCGCATCCTGCTGGTGGACGACGAGCGCGAGCTGGCCGACATGGTGGCCACCATCTTGCACGGCGCGGGGTTCGCCTCCGTCGACATCGCGAATTCCAGCGCCGAAGCGCTCTCCTCGATCGCGGCGCGCAGCGCCTCCCCCGAGCACGCGTACCAGCTGTTCGTGCTCGACGTGATGATGCCCGGCATGGACGGCTTCGAGCTGCTCGGACGCATCCGTCAGCTGCCCGCGCACACCTCGACGCCCGCGCTGTTCCTCACGGCGAAAGACGAGCCTTTCGATCGCGTGTCGGGACTCACGTTGGGCGCCGACGATTACATCGCGAAGCCGTTTCTGCCCCAAGAGCTGGTGCTGCGCATCGCCGCCGTGCTGCGCCGCTGCTATGCCGCCGAGAACCCGCTGTTGGAGCTGGCTGCGAGCCGCGTGAACTTCGCCACCGCCGAGGTGGAGCGCGCCGACGGGCAGACGGTGCCGCTCACCGCCAAAGAACACGAGATCCTGAGCGTACTCGCGCGCAACGCCGGGCGCATCGTCACCATCGATTCCCTGTGCGAGGCGTGCTGGGGCACGTCGTTCGGCTACGAGAACTCGCTCATGGCGCACATCCGTCGCCTGCGCGAGAAGATCGAGGCAGACCCGTCGGCGCCGGTTTCGCTCGTCACGGCGCGCGGACTGGGCTACAAGCTGGTCGAGCGCGGCTAGCTCATGGGCCGCGCCCCTCGCACATCTGCTCGAGACCGTCGCACAAGGCGACCGGCGGGCTTCGCGCGCTTCTTCACCAAGCAGCTGCTGCTGTTCGTGGCGCTGGCGCTGCTCATCGTGGTCATCGACTTCTTCCTGTACGCCGTCATCGCCTACCGGGAATCGAACTCGAACTTCAACGACGGCACGCCCGCGTCCACGACGCGCGCAGTCGACCAAGCTCTCGAGCAGGATGCCGACGGCTCATGGACGCTTGGGGAGAACGGCCTGGAGGCGCTCAGCCAGCAGGACGCCTGGGCGCTCGTCATCGGGACGGACGGCGCGGTGGCCTGGTCGCAGGACAAGCCGGAGGACGTGCCCGACCGGTTCAGCGTGAACGACGTGGCGATGGCAGCGCATTATGCGGCCGTCGCCGACTATCCGGCGTTTTTCTGGGATCGGGACGACGGCCTGCTGGTCGTGGGTTTCCCGAAGAACGAGTTCTGGACGATGACGCTCACCTACCCCGCGTCGACCGTGCGCAACTTCCCGCTGTACGTGCTGCTGATATTCGCAGTCGACCTCGGGATCTTGTACACCATCTACGCGGTGTCGCGTCGCCGGACGCAAAACGCCGTGGCTCCCATCGCCGAAGCGCTCGACGCGCTGTCTGACGGGCGCGCGGCCGAGCTGCACCTCAAAGGGGATCTGCGCGACATCGGCGACCAGATCACCGAGACGAGCGCGGTCATCGAGCAGAAGGACGCCGCGCGCGCAAGCTGGATTCGCGGCATCTCCCACGACATCCGCACGCCGCTGTCGATGATTCTCGGCTACGCCGACGCGCTCGTGCAGGACGAGGGCGCAGCCGAAGAGGCGCGCGCAAGCGCGCGGGTCATCAGAGCGCAGGGGCTCAAGATCAAGGACCTCGTCACCGATCTCAACACCGCCTCGCAGCTGGACTACGACATGCAGCCGATGCGCCTGGAACGCGTGCATGCGGCGCGCCTGCTGCGCACCGTGGCGGCCGCGCATGCGAACAGCGGGCTGGACGAAGCGCATCCTATCGAGCTCGACATCGCAGAGGACGCGCTGAACGCGGTGGTGCTGGGGGACGAGAGGCTGCTCACGCGCGCGGTGGAGAACGCCATCTCCAATGCGCGGCTGCACAACGAGCAGGGATGCACGATCAGCGTCGAACTGGCGCTGCGCGACGGCGCGTACTGCACGATCCGCGTGAGCGACGACGGTGCTGGAATCGCGGCTGCCGACCTCGCCGCGCTCGAAGCGCGCCTTGCGCGCTCGCGCACGGCGCGCAGCGCGGCCGGGTCGTTCAACCGCGATCACGGCCTGGGGCTCGTTCTGGTCGATCGCATCGCCCGCGCGCACGAGGGATCGCTCTCCCTCGACGGCGCGCCGGGCGAAGGCTTCTCCGTGACCCTCGCCCTCCCGCTGGCGTAGCGACGGAAGGGTTTACGCTCCGCAGACGCCGATGCCGATGAGGCCGGGGCCGGTATGCACCACGAGCACGGGGCTGATCTGCCCTTCGTACCAGGCGTCCACGTTGTGCACGCGCTGCTCCAGCTCGCGCTTTACTTCGGCCGCCTCCGCAGCGGCATCGCCGTTCACCACGGCCATCGTGCAACGCGGATACCGCGCCGCTGCCTCCTCGGCGCAGCGCATGGCCTTCTTCAGCGATTGACGGCGACCCTTGGCCTTCGCCACGGTGCAGTACACGCCCTTCTCGTTGCAGGTGATCACCGGGCGCATGTCCAGCAGACTGCCCACCGCGTACGTCACGTTGCCTATGCGGCCGCCCTTATGCAGGTATTCCAGCGTGTCCACGCAGAAGAACACCTTCGTGCTCTCCACGATGCGCTCGCTGTCGCGTCGCAGGTCGTCGAGCGTTGCGCCGTCGGCCAGCCTGCGCGCCACCGCAAGCGCGACCAAACCCGCGCCCATGCCGATGTTCTTCGTGTCCACGATGCAGCAGTCCAGCTCGGGCATCCCGACGGTGATCGATCGCATGAGCTCGCATGTGGCCGACAGGCCGCTCGAGATAGTGACGATGACGGCCTGCTCGTAACCGTCGTCCACGACGCGCTGCAGCACCTCGCGCGCAATCGCAGGAGTCGGCGTGGACGTAGTGGGGATCTCCTCGGAGAAGCGGTCGTATACCTGTTGCGGCGTGATGGTCACTTTATCGAGAAAGCTCTCGCGTTCGTAGTTCACCTGCAACGGGACGACGTACATGCCGTACCGCTCGACGTCCGCCGGCGGCACGTCGGTGCACGAGTCGATGACGAGAGCGATGCGAGAGGTGTCCATGCGACCTGCTTTCGTTCGTCCGGGCATCGCCCGGGTTACTATCTAGTATCAATAACTAGATTATTGGTTGAAACGTACTATGTCAAGCAGTTCTAAAGATTGACTCCAAACGGTCGCCTTGCTATGCTCGTTTCGTTTCCTCCGCACGCGCGCGAAAGGCTCCTTCATGAACGACGCATCCGTCAGCACATCGACCTATGCCGAGCATCTCGTCTCCCTGCACCTCCCTCGCTACGACGAGATACCCTCCATCGACCTGTACATGGACCAACTGGTGGGTTTTCTCGAAGACACGCTGGCTCCGCTGTACCAGCCCGGCGAGAAGATCATCACGCGTTCCATGGTGAACAACTACGTGAAGCAGGGCGTGCTGGCATCGGCCGCAGGCAAGAAGTACACGCGCTCCCACATCGCATACCTCATCGTCATCTGCACCCTTAAGCAGACGTTCTCCATAGCGGAAATCGACCGGCTCATCCGCATGCAAATCGCCAGCTTCGACACGCGCGTGGCCTACGACTACTACTGCGATGCGTTCGAAGCCGCGCTGCGAACGTTGTTCGCACCCCTTCCAACCAGCCCGAAAGGCCTGATGAGCGGAGAAAATGAGGGGGATTTCGAGCGGGATCTGGTGCTGGCTTCCACGGCGGCTGTCGCCTACACGCTCTACATCAAAGCGAGCATCGCCGTAGCGGGCGGGCGGCCCAAATAACGCCTTCCGCTCATTTCGTGCGCAAAGCCGAGCGGATGCGACCGGCTCGGTTACAATAAAAGGGTCGATCCCATCCCAACGAATGGAGGAGCCCTTGGAAGCGCTCATGCTCGCCCTGCTCTTGCTGGCGGCCGTCCTCGTCTCGTCGGTCATCGACCAGCTGGTGCCCAAGATCTCCTCGCCCCTCATACAGATCCTGCTTGGCCTCGGCATCGCGCTTCTCGCTTCCTCGCAAATCAAGATCGAACTCGATGACAAGCTGTTCCTCGTGCTGTTCATCGCTCCTTTGCTCTACGACGAGGCCAAGAACATCGACAAGGCATCGCTGTGGCGCAACCGCAAGCCCGTGCTGTCGCTGGCCATCGGACTGGTGCTTGCCACGGCGCTCGTCGTGGGGTTCGCCGTCCACTGGCTCGTGCCGTCCATCAGCTTGTTCGCCGCTTTCGCGCTGGGCGCGGCGCTCGGCCCGACCGATGCCGTGGCGGTAGCGTCGCTTTCCAAGGAAACGAGCATCTCCTCACGTTCCAAGAGCATTCTCGAAGGCGAGTCGCTCATCAACGACGCCTCGGGCATCGTGGCGTTCCAATTCGCCATCGCAGCCGCCGTCACCGGCACGTTCTCCCTCGTCGACGCCACAGCCGACTTCCTGTTCAGCTTCTTCGGCGGTATCCTCATGGGCATCGCCCTGGGCTACCTGGGCAACTTCCTTGTGCGCAAGGTTCGCTCGTGGGGCCTGGAGAACACGACCTTCCACGTGTTGTTCGAGGTGTTCACGCCGTTCATCGTGTACCTTGTGGCCAACGCGCTGCACACGAGCGGCATCCTGGCCGTGGTGGCGGCAGGTCTCGTGAACGTTATCTCGCCGCGCGTCATCGGGCCGTCCATCTCGCGCATGAACATCGTCTCGACAAGCGTCTGGCGGGTGCTGTCCTTCGCGCTCAACGGCGTGGTGTTCGTGTTGCTGGGCACGCAGCTGCCGCTCGCCTTTCAAGGAACATGGGAAAGCACGGCCGTTTCGAACGACAAGCTCATCGCGTACGTGCTGGGTCTCGCCTTCATCGTGATCTTCGCGCGATTCGTCTGGGTGATGGCCATGGAATGGGTGCACAGCCGCGCCGAACGCGCAGATCGCCCGTTCGGGTTGGAGAACGTGCGCACGGCTGCCGTCATGACCCTGGGCGGCCCGAAAGGAGCCATCACGCTGGCCGTGGCGTTCACCATATCCTACGCGGTGCCGCAGCGCGACCTCATGATATTCATGGCCTGCGGCGTGATCGTAGTAACCCTGCTTCTGGCCACGTTCGTCGTGCCCCTGCTGGCACCGAAGAAGCCGCCCACCGACGAGGACCTGCGCTGCGACGAGACCGAGGTGAGCATCGAGATACTGCGCACCGTCATCGAGGACTTGGCCGCGCGCCAGACCGCCGAGAACCGTGCGGCCACGCAGATGGTGATCCGCTCCTACAACGACCGCATCGCGCGCATCAAAAGCCGCAACGACATCGAGGACGAGCCGAACACGGCCCTGCGCCTGCAGGCGGTGCGCTGGGAGCAGGAGCTCGCGCTCAAGCTCATCGACGACGAGGAGATCTACCCCATCATCGGCTACCAGTACCTCAGCCGCCTCGCCCGCATCGAGAACATGCTGAAGCATCATCGAGGCCGCTGGTCGGCTCAGAACTTCATGCTGCGCCTGCGAGCCATAGCGCGCTCGGGATGGCACCGCATCGTCGCCGGACTGCCCGGCATCAACGTCACGGAACGCGTGCAGGCCATCCGCGATCTGCAGATGCAATGCGCCGAGCACGTGGTTGAGCGTCTGCAGCAGAAGCTGGCCTCCCCCGAATCGGACGAACCGGCCGAGGACGTCAGCACGCTCTTGCTGGAATACCAGCGTTCCATCACGGCCTTGCGCAATGCCAACCCGTCCATCACCGCCCTCACGAACACGGCAAGCAAGGCCCAAGACATCGAACGCTACGGCTTGCGCCTCGAGCTCGAGCAGATCCAAGCGCGCTACGAAGAAGGCGACCTGTGCCGATCCTCGTACAAGCGCCTGCGCGAGAACGTCGCCCTGATGCAGGTCGACCTGGAGGACAACGTATAGGATGCGGGCCTCCGTCCGTCGTCCCGAGCGAGAGACGACAGACTACAGATCCTGCACGTTCATCTTGTTGAGCTGCCGCAACATCTCCATCTTGCGGCGCTGGCGCACATACACCAGCGTGAAGACGACCGCAGGAAGGCAGTACAGGGCAAGGGCGAGAACGGAGGCGAAAAAGGCTCCCGCAGAGAACATGACGCGAAACGCCTCGATGAAGTTCGGGGCGGAGAAGCCGATGGCGGCCACGAGGGACGCTATCGGCAGCACCAAGCCCGCAATCGCGTTTCTCGCCCTCGAGGCCGCGAACTGAAGCGCCACCAATCCGGCGAACAGCGCGACAGCGGCGAGCAGCATGACGAAGGCAGCAGGTCCGAAAAGCATGTCATCCTCCTTCAAAGTGGCGAACCTTGCGATATTCGGATATGAGCACTTTGGCGGCGTCGAAGTCGATGCGCTCGTTCACTGCGAGCCGCTTGATCAGGGCGATGTACGGATCGGTCTCGCGATCCTCCCCTATCCTGATCTTCTGGATGAGCCGGTCGAGCCGCAGTCGGACCGTTGGATAGGTGACTCCGTACTGACGCGCGACCTCTTTCAAGGAACCGGACGCAAGTAAGAACCGCTTGACGAACGCGACATCCTCGTCGTCGAGATCGACCATCCATTCGGGAACCACTTCAATGCTCAACGTGCACACCTCCTTTAGTTTTATTAAAGATACTCTTTAATAAAACTAAAGTCAAGTAATGAGAGCTATCGCCATCCGCTAATCGAATCACCCCGTATCTTCAGTGTGCTCGACACGGAAACCGGATGTTTCGATCATTGTTTGAGGTATCAATTGTGACCATACCCTAAACGTCCGTTGTTAAACCATTGGCGGCACAGGTTCGTTCTGGGCTTCATGCGCCGCGAGCCACGCGGAGACCGAGAGAATCCGACAAGATCGAGCGACAGTTCTCCGAAAAACACGTCTATCGAAACAAGCGCTGCCGCCAAGAAAGGCCGAATGAGCCGACACCGGAAGATTCCGATGCCAGCCCATTCGCGTCGTCTAGATTAGGTTATTCACCGTCCAGCTTTTGAGGCCAAGTCATCGGGTGGCCTTCCCAATGCTTTATCGCCGTCTGCCTCTACTGCTTTTCGAAAACACGGGAACGATCAAGTTTCCAATGACGGAAACAACCGGTACCGCCAAAAACCAGAACGATGCCGTTTCACGCGTTACTAAGAACGAAACAAACGCCAGCAACGAAAATATAATGAGCATTATCATTGATAGGATCGGGCCTCTTTTTGCCTGCTCTATTTCATTGTCAACAAGCCTATCCTGCCTTTTCGACTCGTCAATGGTAAAAGCGTCATTCCATCTGCATATTCGCTCACGTGTCTCAGGATCATACAGCTTATGAACATCCGGATGGGGCAATAGACCCGAAAACGACACAGACTGGCTTTCGGAACTCAAAACAATCCCAGCTGATTCGAGTTCATCTTCCGAAGCAGCGTCGAGAATGTCAACAGCGGCTAGGAGCTCTTCCGAACGCTTATCAAGCGCTTCTTGCTTGCCGATATTCGAGCCCTTTTCATCCTGGCCAAGTTCGAGACGGCTTTCTCCATCGAGTCCTTTCGGACGTTCTCTAGCTTTTTGCTGTTGTCCAGACCGGGGATCGTCAACAATTCCATTGCCGTCATCGCTCACAACCTCCTCCTTCATAGCATTGCAAACTATCAACATATGGCAACAATGATTGTACACCAGAAGCAATCGCATACAGCGAAGGACGCTATACGGTTATCCTAAATTTTTCAGACGGCGACCTGTGCCGATCCTCGTACAAGCGCCTGCGCGAGAATGTCGCCCTGATGCAGGTCGACCTGGAGGACAACGTATAAAAAAGGCCGCCCATCGGGCGGCCTTCCTTCGAACGAAACCTACATCTTGGCCGGAGCGGAAACGCCCAGCAGGTCCAGCGTCTTGGCCAGCACGATGCGCGTGGCGTCCACGAGGGCAAGACGCGCGTTCGTCACAGCCTCCTCCTCGCCGATGACGTGGCAGTTCGTGTAGAACGAATGGAACAGCGAGGCCAGATCCTGAGCGTAGTGCGTCAAACGGAACGCCGCGCGGTCGCGAGCCGCCTGAGCCACGAGCGGGCCGAAGTCGTCCATCTTGCGCATCAGCGCCAGCTCGGACTCGTGCGTGAGCGGCGAGAGGTCCACGTTCGCCGGGATCACCTTCGAGGCCAGCTCGTCCATCGACATGTCGCCGTTCGCGGCCGCTTCGGCATCGGCCGGGTCGGCCGCCTTGCGCAGGATCGAGCAGATGCGCGCGTGCGCGTACTGCACGTAGTACACCGGGTTCGACGCGTCCTTCTTCTTCGCCACCTCGATGTCGAAGTCGATGGGCTGGTCGGAGGACTTCGCCAGCATGAGGTAGCGGGTGGCGTCCACGCCCACCTCGTCGATGAGCTCCTCGAACGTGATCATCTCGCCCGTGCGCTTCGACATGCGCACGGCCTCGCCGTCGCGGAACAGGTTCACCAGCTGGCCGAGCATGATCTCGAGCGCGCCGGGCCAGCCCCACGCGGCCAGCATGGCCTCGCAGCGGGCGATGTAGCCGTGGTGGTCGGCGCCCCAGATGTTGATGAGGTGGTCGAAGCCGCGCTCCATCTTGTTGTAGTGGTACGCCACGTCGCTCATGAAGTACGTCATCTCGCCGTTGGCCTTGATGAGCACGCGATCCTTCTCGTCGTCGAACGCGCTGGACCTGAACCAGGTGGCGCCGTCCTCGACGTAGATGTAGCCCTTCTCGTCCATGGCCTTGAGGCTGCGGTCCACCGCGCTCAAGCCGTCCTCATCGGGCACGTACAGCGAGCGCTCGGAGAACCAGCATCCGAAGGTGGTGCCGAACCGCTCGGTGACGCGGTGCTGCTCGGCCAACTCGTAGGCATAGGCGCGCTCGCGGAAGTTCTCCATGCGCTCCTTCGGGTCGGCATCGAGCCACTTGTCGCCGTCCTCATCGATGATGGTCTGCGCGATATCCTTCACGTAAGAGCCTGCATAGCACGCCTCGGGCATCTCCACGTCGCGGCCCAGCAGCTGCTGGTAGCGCACGGCCACCGACTCGCCGAAGTTGTCCATCTGCGTGCCGGCATCGTTGATGTAGAACTCTTCGAACACGTCGTAGCCCGCATGGCGCATGACGCGCGCCGTGGCATCGCCCAGCGCGGCCCAGCGGCCATGGCCCACGTGCAAGGGGCCGGTGGGGTTCGCCGAGATGTACTCCAGGTTGATCTTGCGCTCGCCCTCGGGAATCTCGCCCTTGCCGAAGTCGTCCTTCTCGGCGCGAGCCGCCGCCACAACGCCCTGCAGGACGGCGTTCGCCAGACGAATGTTGATGAAGCCGGGGCCGGCGATGTCGACGGAAGCGATCATGTCGTTCTCGGGCAGGTGGTCGACGATGATCTGAGCGATCTCGCGAGGATTCTTCTTGGCAAGCTTTGCCGAACGCATGGCGACGGTGGACGCCCAGTCGCCGTTGCTCTCGTCGCGCGGGCGCTCGAGAGCCGCCTCGGGAGCCTGCTCGAGCGTGAGCGTTCCGTCCTCGCACGCGGCCGCGACGGCCGCGTCGATCAGCTGTTCAAGTTGTTCGCGAATTTGCATGGTACGCATCTTTCCTTAGCGGATGGGTCTTTCGTTTACACGTCTCACGATTCTACCATGTTCCCGAGCGTTTGGGGCACGCAGCCCCCACGCGTTTCACTCGAACGCCCGTTATGCAGAAAACATACACACGACCTCGGATAATCTCCGTTTCGTTGCGCACATATGGTACAGTGACCCAGCAACCGACGAGAGAAAGGGCCGGCATGGAATTGCGATTCGAGCATGGGAACTTCGATGACGCGCGCATCGTACGCACACGCGTGTTCATGGAGGAACAGGGTTTCCAGGACGAGTTCGACGACATCGACGACGATCCGCGCACCATCCACGTAACGCTTTACGACGCAAACGCCCTTGTCGGCTGCGCACGCACCTTCCCCGATCCCGACCGCCCCGATCAGCCGGGTCGCTGGGTGTTCGGCCGCCTGGCCGTGCTTCCCGAGGCGCGCCGCGGCGGCTTCGGGGCCGCGCTGCTGGCCGAGTCCGAGCGCCTGGCGCGCGAGGCCGGCGCGACCGAAATGCACCTGCACGCCCAATGCCGCGTCACGCCGTTCTACGGGCGTATGGGCTACGCGCAGTACGGTCCCGTCGAGCTGGACGAGCACGTCGAGCACATCTGGATGGAGAAACTCCTGGATGAGACAGGGGGACGGGGCTAATGTCTCATTCCGCAAGCATACCGCATCCGTATCGACAGGGAATGAGGCATTAGCCCCGTCCCCCTGTCTCATCCCCCCCCCGTCTCATTCCCGCACGCGAAAAAGGATCCCCCGCCGAAGCAGGGGATCCTCGAAACGCGTCGGTTCATTGCGGCTATGCCGCGGGTTGCACGCTTACGCGGTGCCCGGGATAACCATCATCGCAACCGTCAAGATGATCACGCAGGCGACGCCCAGCACCACGAACAGCTTGCCGCCGAACTTCAGCCATGTGGAGTATTCCACCTTGGCCAGCGCCAAACCGCCCATGATAGCACCGCTCGTCGGGGTGAACAGGTTCACCAGGCCGTTGCCGGCGCTGAAGATCATGATCATGACGTCGGTCGAGAAGCCCAGCGAGTTCGCCAGCGGGCCCATGATGGGCATGGACACCGTGGCCATGCCGGACGACGACGGGATCAAGAACGACAGCACGATGTACAGCAAGAACGACATCGGCGCGAAGATGACCGCCGACAAACCGTTCAGAGCGTTCGCCGCGTTGTTCAGGATCCACATGTCGAGACCGGTCTCGCCCATAAGCACGGTGATAGAACGAGCCATGGCGATGATCAGCACGACGCTCATCATATCGGCGGTGCCGTTGATGAATGCCTTGACGAAACGGCTCTCGGACACGCCACCCACGATACCGATGATGATAGCCATGATGAGGAACCAGGTGGAAGCCTCATCGAAGTACCATTGACCCAACGGCAGACCCGTCAGGAACGCGGACCAACCCTGGGAGATCTCTTCTTCGGCCGTGACCGTGCCGGTCACATCGCCGTCGAACGTAATCTCGCCACCAACCTTCTTGTCGGTCCAAGCCGCGGAGATGTCGTCGCCGCTAACCTGCGTGGTGACCTCTTCCGTCGCCGCACCGGCATCGAACACCTCGACGCCGAAGTCGCCCCAAGGGATGAAGCCGACGATCATGACTACGAACGTCAGGGCGAACACGATGAGCGTCCACTTCTGACGACCCGTCATAAGCTTCTCGTTCGGGTTCGCCTCAGCGGTTTCAGCTTCCTGCTGAGCCTCGCCGAACTCGGCCTTCATGGTTTCCTGTTCCTGCAAGGACAGGATGGTGGAACCCTTGTTGGCCTTGACCTTCTTCGCGTAGCGCATGACGAAGACGATGGAGATCGCCAGCGTCACGAGCCACAGCACCACGCCCAGCAGGATGATGGTGCCCTGGTTGATCACGATGCCGGAAGAGCTCAAAGAGTCCACGGCAGCACCGACGGCAAACGGGTTGACCGTCGAACCGAGCACGCCGCAACCGGCACCCAACAGCACGACCGCGGCACCGACAACGCTGTCGAAGCCTGCGGCGACCATGGTGGCCGCGAGCAGCAGGTAGAACGGAACCGTTTCCTCGCACATACCGTACGTCGTACCGCCGATGGAGAAGATGAACATCAGAATGGGAATGAGGATGAGCTCATTGCCCTTGAGCTTCTTCACCAGCGCTGCGATACCGGCGTCCAGCGCGCCCGTTTCCGTGACGATACCCAGGAAACCGCCCAGGATCAACACGAACAGACAAACAGGCAGGGCGTCGGTAAAGCCCTTGACGGGAGCCGTGGCCACATTGGCGACCGTGGCGCCTTGGACCCCTTCCACACCGGCCAGCGACATCACTACCGTGACCAGCGCCAGCACGATCAGGATGATCAGCAGGATGGTAAACGATGATATAGATCGCTTTTTCTTGCTCTTTTCTTTTGCCTTCTCGGTCATAACAACCCCTCCTAATTATGAGGATCGAGTCGGATATTTTGGCGAACGAGAAATTTTCAAGCGGATCAGTGGAAGCGTAACCGCAGACCGCTGTACCCCTGTTGCGGTGGCATGCGCCGAAACGCATGCCACCGCCCATCGTGCGGAAGCTGGGGGAAGCCTTCCGCTCACACGCAAAAAAGCTTTACGCCGTGATGACGGTGCCCGTCTTGCCTTCGATACCGGCAGCGGCGCACTCGAGCGACGTGATGAGAGCCTTGCCCTCGGGGAACGCGCGCACGTACTCGATGCACGCCTCCACCTTCGGGAGCATGGAGCCGGGGGCGAACTGGCCCTGGGCGATGAACTCCTCAGCCTCGGCAATGGTCATCGTGTCGATCTCGGCCTGGTCGGGCTTGCCGAAGTTCACGCAAACCTTCTCGACAGCCGTCAGGATGACCAGCATGTCGGCGCCGAAGTCGGCGGCCAACTTGGCCGAGGAGCGGTCCTTGTCGATGACCGCCGGGACGCCCTCGTACAGGCCCTCCTTCTCGAACACCGGCACCCCGCCGCCGCCCGTGGACACCACGATGTAGCCGGCGTCCATGAGGTCCTTCACCGCGTCGAACTCCACGATGCGCACCGGCTTCGGGGAGGCGACGACCTGGCGCCAGCCGCGGCCCGCGTCCTCCTTGAAGGTCCAGCCGGTCTCGGCGGCCTTGGCCTTGGCCTCCTCCTCGGAGAGGAAGGCGCCGACGGGCTTGGTGGGGTTCTGGAACGCCGGGTCGGCCGGGTCTACCACGGTCTGCGTCACGACGCAGGCCGTCGAGCGGTCGATGCCGCGCAGCTTCATGTCGTTCAGGATGGCCTGGGACAGCTGGTAGCCGATGTAGCCCTGGCTCATGGCGCCGGCCTCGGGGAACGGCATCTCGGGCGTCTTGCCGTCGTTGGCGGACGCGTACGCGAACGCGTTGTTGATCATGCCGACCTGGGGGCCGTTGCCGTGGGAGACCACGACGTTGATGCCCTCTTCGACCATGTCGACGATGTTCTTCGCCGTCGCCTTCACGAGCTCGAGCTGCTCCTGGGGCGTGTTGCCCAGAGCGTTGCCGCCGAGCGCGATGACAACCGACTTACCTTCACCCTTCTGATAAGGCATGTTTGTTCACCTAGTCTTTCTGAGTTAGGAGAGCGTCGCGTACATGACGGCCTTGATGGTGTGCATGCGGTTCTCGGCCTCGTCGAACACCTTGGACTGCTTGGACTCGAACACGCCGTCGGTGACTTCCATCTCCGTGACGCCGAAGCGCTCGGCGATGTCGGCACCGGTGGTGGTGTTGGTGTCGTGGAACGACGGCAGGCAGTGCAGGAAGATGGCGTCCTTGCTGGCCATGGCCATGACTTCCTCCGTCACGCGGTAAGGCTCGAGGAGCTTGATGCGCTCGGCCCACACCTCGTCGGGCTCGCCCATGGACACCCACACGTCGGTGTAGATGACGTCGGCGCCCGTGCAGGCATCCTTCACGTCTTCGGTCAGCTTGATCGTGCAGCCGTTCTCGGCGGCGATGGCCTCGCAGGTCTCCACGAGGTCGGCGGCCGGCATGTTCTCCTTGGGGCCGCAGGCGACGAAGTTCAGGCCCAGCTTGGCGCACACGACCATGAGCGAACGAGCCACGTTGTTGGCAGCATCGCCCATGAACACCAGCGTCTTGCCCTTGATGTCGTAGTTGAAGTTCTCCTGAACCGTCAGGATGTCAGCGAGCATCTGGGTGGGATGCCACTCGGTGGTCAGGCCGTTCCACACCGGCACGGAAGCGCCGGCAGCCAGCTCTTCCACGTCGGACTGCGCGAAGCCGCGGAATTCGATGCCGTCGTAGAAACGGTCGAGCACGCGGGCGGTGTCCTCGATGGACTCCTTCTTGCCCATCTGGGAGCTGCCCGGATCGAGGTAGGTCACGCCCATGCCGAGATCCATGGCGCCGACCTCGAACGCGCAGCGCGTGCGGGTGGACGTCTTCTGGAACAGCAGGACGATGTTCTTGCCCTCGAGGTAACGATGGGGGGTACCGGTCAATTTCAGGTTCTTGAATTCGCGGGACAACTTCAGCAGGTACTCGATTTCCTCGGTGGTGAAGTCGAGGAGGCGCAGGAAGTCGCGACCGCTCAGGCTAGTAGGCATAGATCATTCCTTTCAACGTTGCTTACAGAACAAAACAAAATACGCACCGGCGGATAGAGCCAAGTTTCCGTCCGCCCCTTTTCGAACGCCAGGGCCGCGTTGCACGGCCCCGGCAATCCGGAAAAGGCAAGGGTAGCTCTCATAGCACTCGTGCGCATGCAGCTGCGCACGAGCTTGGTACCTTAGTCCTCGCGCACAAGCGGCATGCTCATGCAGCGCGGGCCGCCACGGCCGCGAGACAGCTCGGCGGAGGGCATCTCGAGAACCTTGAGGCCCTTCTCCTTGAGCAGCGCGTTCGTCACGTCGTTGCGCTCGTACACCACGATGGTGCCCGGCGCGATGCACAGCGTGTTCGAGCCGTCGTTCCACTGCTCGCGCTCGGCCGCGATGCGGTCGCCGCCGCCACAGGGGATGAGCTCGACGGGATGACCGACGTAGGTCTCCAGGATGCTCTCCAGCGTGCCGTTCACTTCCTTGACCTTGATTCCCTCGCCCGCAGCGGTGATCTCGAAGACGGTCAGCGGGCCCATGATGCCGGGATGGATGGTGAACTTGTCCGTGTCGATCTGCGTGAACACGGTGTCGAGGTGCATGAAGGCGCGGGAGTTCGGGATGTTGAACGCCAGGATGGTCTCGATGGGGCTCGTCGGATCGTTGAAGATGTTCTTCGCGATGGCATCGATGGCATCGGGCTCGGTGCGCTGGGAAATGCCGATGGCCAGCACCTTGTCGTTGATGTTGAGGATGTCGCCGCCCTCGATGTGGAACGTGTTGTAGCGGCTGTAGTACTCGGGAACATCCGCGAAGTCCGGATGGTTTCCGAAGATGTACTCGGCGTAGATCGTCTCGCGGTTGCGCGTGACGGAGTACATGCGGTTGATGGACACGCCGTTGCCGATGGACGCGAACGGATCGCGGGTGAAGTACAGGTTCGGCATGGGGGCGATGACCATCTTGGAGGACTCGCTGACGAGATCGACCAGGGAGTTCGACTTGTCGGTGTGAAGCTCGGTGAGGTTGATGCCCTCCATCGTCTTCATGACCAGGTCGAGGTTATCGGGGTAGTTCTCCTGCATATAGTCGAAGATGATCTTCTGGTAGCGGTCGGTGCGGATACCGGCCTCTTCGATCCACTGCTTGAGGAACTTCTCGCGCAGTTCGGGTTTCTGATCGAGGACCTCGGCCATGAGCTTCTCGAGGTACACGACCTCCACGCCGTTGTCGCGCAGAATCTGCGCGAAAGCGTCGTGCTCCTCCTGAGCGACCTTCAGAAACGGGATGTCGTCGAACAGCAGCTCTTCGAGCGTGTTCGGCGTCAGGTTCAGAAGCTCTCGACCAGGGCGGTGGAGAAGAACTTTTTTCAAGGGCTTGATCTCGCTCTTGACGTTCAAACCAGCCATAGCAACCCTCCTTTTCCTTTATGCATTTTCCAGATTTTAGGCTTGCGGAAGCGCCCGTTGCGCACCGGGCGTCCGTTCACCTCGCCAAAATCTCATGGTTCGGATCAAATTGCAACCACAAAAACGAAACAAAACGGTACCCCTCGTCATACCTCGTGGTTTTTCGGCGAATGGTCATCACCTAGCCGAGTACTATTCACAGTTTCTTCATATTTGCTTTATTGCGATAAAGTGTTGAAGTGGTTGCTGAAGCTGGTTTTCAGGGCTGGAACGCCCCATCGACGGACGTTGGGAGTGCATATTTGATTAACTCGAATGCATAAACATTCAAAAAGATGCATTTAGGATGCAATCGTTTCGCCACATGCCGATCGGATGCTGAGAGCACGAGGCGCCCCGAGCCGATACTCTTGCAGCTTTCGAGCGCAAAACGCCAGATATATGGCTAATTTTCAGCCATCGCTCCCCCGCCGGTGCGCTCTACGCATCCATCGGTTGCAGGAGGGAGTTTTACGGTATAATACCGGTGCTCGCTGAAACGCGCCCGTGGCTCAATGGATAGAGCAACGGACTTCTAATCCGTCGGTTGCAGGTTCGAGTCCTGCCGGGCGCGCCATCTTCTGCTTGCGTCGGCGCTTCGTTCGTACCTGCCTTTTTTGGCAATTTGAATAAAATTTAATTATTATCTCAAACTTTTTTCTAAAATACAATAGGAAGTTCTAAGTTAGTCACAAGGCGATGACGGACAGCTCTGTTTTCGGACGCAGGATGCGGCGTTGTCAACCGATTGGCAACATCCTTCGCAAGCTAACTCGATCTTCTTATTCGATGGCGTACTATTGAAAGCTCTATAACCTCCTAGCTCATGACTATTCTTAGATCGCACATCGAGAGGAGCTGCGCATGCCGTACATGGAGAACCATACGTTGTACTACAAGAAGCAGTGCCCGTTCTGTCAAAAGGTTCTACGCTTCATGGACGACAACAAGATCACGATGGACACGCGAGACACCTTGCAACCCGGCAACCAGAACGACCTCGTTCGCATCGGGGGAAAGAAGCAGGTTCCCTGCCTCGTCATCAACGGCAAACCCCTCTACGAATCAGACGACATCATCGCCTACCTGCGCTCGACGAACGCTTAGCGCCGCTTTCATAGCACCTGCGCCATCGACCGTCCGCACTCGCTGCGGGCGGTTTTTTTTCATGCCGAAGCCTTTTGCAGCTCGTCCCTCCCCCGATCCACCGGGAGCACACGCGTCGACGAGACGCCGAACAGGCGGTAACGATGCGCAATCAAGTCGGGCGCGACGCCGGCCGGCAAAGAAAAGGCCGTGCACACTGGGTGCACGGCCTGCAAATTCGTGGAGCGGGTGACGGGAATCGAACCCGCGTCATGAGCTTGGAAGGCTCAGGTTCTACCATTGAACCACACCCGCGTTTTGCGCGGCGACTATTGTACCGCAAGTTCGCCCGATGCGAGCGAAATTATCCGAGAAGAACCACGAGGTGCCCATGACCTCCCCTTTGGACGACTACAACCGCAAGCGCAACTTCGACCGGACGGCCGAGCCGCCCGGCACCGCAGCGCCGCGCGACGACGGCGCCGCCGGCGGGTGCGACGGGCGCCTGCGCTTCGCGGTGCAGCACCACCTGGCCTCGTGCGACCACTACGACCTGCGCCTCGAATGGAACGGGACGCTGCTGAGCTGGGCCGTTCCCAAAGGTCCTTCGTACAACCCCCGCGATAAGAGGCTGGCCGTGCGCGTGGAGGACCATCCGCTGGACTACCGCACCTTCGAGGGCACCATCCCGCAGGGCGAATACGGCGGCGGCACCGTCATGCTGTGGGACGAAGGCTGGTGGGAGCCGCTTGTGGACGTGGAGCAGGGGTTGCGCGAGGGCGACCTGAAATTCGCGCTGCACGGGCATCGCCTGAAAGGAGCCTGGGTGCTCGTGCATATGAAGCCGAAGAAGGGCGAGCGCGACGTGAACTGGCTGCTCATCAAGGAGAAGGACGACTACGTGCGCGCGGATGCCGGCATCGATGGGTTCGAAACGTCCGTGCGAACCGGGCGCACCATGGACGAGATCGCGCGCGGGGAAGACGAGGCGTTCGCCGCGAACCCCTTCGACCACGTGGACGTCGAGCTGGCCAAGCTGGTGAGCTCGACGCCGCCCGGCGACAACTGGCTGTTCGAGGTGAAGTACGACGGCTACCGCATCGTCGCATACGTCGAAGGCGGCCGGGCGCGCCTCGTCACGCGCAACGGCAACGACTACACCCGCCACTTTCCCGCCATCGCGCGCTCCCTGGAAGACTGGGCGGCGGGACGAGCGATGGTGCTCGACGGCGAGCTCGTGGTAACCGACGAGGCCGGAAAGACCGATTTCCAGGCGCTGCAGAACTTCCTGCGCGACCCTTCGGGCAAGCACCCCGCCTACGTGGCGTTCGACCTGCTGGCGTTCGAGGGAGACGATCTGCGCGACCGGCCGCTCGCCGAGCGCAAGGAGCTGCTGGAGTCGCTGATGAGCGACGCGCCCGACAACCTGCGCTACAGCGTGCACGTGCGCGGCAACGGTGCGGACAGCTTCCGCGCCGCCTGCAAGCAGCATCTCGAAGGCGTGGTGGGCAAGCGGGCCGATTCGCCGTACCGCGGCGTTCGCAACGGAGACTGGATCAAGCTGAAATGCGGAAACGAGCGGGAATTCGTCGTCGGCGGATACACGCAGTCCGCCAAGCGCGTGCGCGGGATCAGCTCGCTCTTGCTGGGGCAGTACGAGGACGGCCGGCTCGCGTACGTCGGACGCGTGGGCTCGGGATTGAGCGAAGCGACCTCGCGCGAGCTGCTGGCCGCGTTCGAAGGCCTCGAGCGACCGGACGCGCCTTTCGCCGACGCGCCGAAGCCGCGCCCGGGCGAGCGCGTCGTATGGCTGGACCCCCAAACGATCGTGCAGGTGAAATTCGCCGAATGGACCGAGGACGGCCTGCTGCGACACCCCAGCTACCAGGGCATCCGCACCGACAAAGACCCGCGCGACGTGCAACGGGAACCCGCATCGGAACCTGACGAGCAAACCCCCGACCGATTGGAGCGCCCCATGAATTCCGACAACGAGAAGAACGGCGAGCTGCGCATCGACGGCGTTCGCATCACGAACCCCGGCAAGCTGTTGTTCGAAGACCCACCCATCACGAAGGAGGACGTGGTGCGCTACTACGCCAGCATGGCCGACCGCATGCTGCCCTACGCGTCCGGCCGCATCCTCAGCATCGTGCGATGCCCGCGCGGCGCGGATTCGGCCTGCTTCTTCAAGAAGCATCCCGGGCCTTCCACCCCGGGCGTGCGCACCGTGGACATCCCCACGAGCAGCGGCGACGAGGAGCCGTACTTCTACGTGGAGGATGCCGTCGGGCTCGTGTCGGAAGCGCAGATGGACACGTTGGAGTTCCATCTCTGGGGCAGCCGGGTGGACACGCTCGAACAGCCCGACATGATGGTATTCGACCTCGACCCCGACAAGGGGCTCGGCCTCGAGCAGGTGCGGCGCGGCGTGCGAGACCTGAAGGGCATCCTCGACGAGCTGGGGCTGAAGTCGTTTCTCAAGACGAGCGGCGGCAAGGGCTACCATGTGGTGCTACCGTTTCAGCCGGCAGCTTCCTGGGACGCGTTCCACGACTTCGCGCGGCGCACAGCCCAGGTGATGGCCGAGAAGTGGCCCGACCGCTACACGAGCAACGTGCGCCTGGCGAAGCGCACCGGCAAGGTGTTCATCGACTGGATGCGCAACGGGCGCGGCGCCACGAGCATCGCCCCGTACTCCCTGCGCGCCCGCAGCGGCGCGCGCGTATCGATGCCGCTCAGCTGGGAAGAGCTGGACGAGGCGGCGCCCGACGCCTTCACGATGCACGACGCGCTCGCGCGCATCGAGGGCGACGACCCGTGGGACGGCTACTTCGACGTCGACCAGGCACTCGAGTAGCGAGGGGCTACACGCGCAGCGAGCCGCGGAAGCCGCGCGAAGCGTAGTAGGACTCGGCGCCGTTGTGGAAGGTGAACACGCGGTTGAAGCGGCGATCGCAGAACAGCGCGCCGCCCAGCGCGCGCACCTCGACGGGCGTTTCGATCCAGCTCGACGTCTTGACGTCGAACTCCCCCAGTTCCTGCAGCGCGCGATACTGCGCCTCGGTCAAAAGCGCGATGCCCATCGCGGCAGCCGCGTCGACGGCGTTGCCCTCGGGCTTGTTGCGCTTGCGCGCCTCCCAAGCCGCACGGTCGTAGCACAGGTTCCTGCGGCCTGCCGGGCTTTCGGGAGCGCAATCGTAGAACACGTAGGCATCTGCCGCGTGATCGTAGGCGACCACATCGGGCTGTCCTCCCGTCTTCTCCATCGCGAAGAGCGAGCGCAGCTTGCCGTCGTCCGCTTCCAGCTTCGCCCGCACGTTCTCCCAGGCGATACCCGGATGAAGGCGCTCGTTGCGTTCGAAGCGCGCTTGCAGCGTGTCCAACAACGCGGTGCGTTGCTGGACGGTGAGAGTGTTCGCGGTTTCCATGGCAGATCCTTCGATCGCGGGCGAGTGTTTCCGCCAATAGTAGAGCGACAGCCCACTTCCGGAAGCACAGCGTGTGCAATGCGCAGCAAGCCGTTACCGGACGGCCATCCCGCCTACATGGGCTTGAGGTCCCTCAAGGCGGTCGAGTATCCATGCGAGGCAGCTGGCGCGGCCGGCATCCTGGCACCGAAGTACGGCGGAGATCAGGTTGCCCGCGCATGATTCGGAGATGTTCTTCGGCTGAGTTCTGCTATACTAACTCCTGCCGTTTTCGCGTCGGGATGTGGCGCAGTTTGGTAGCGCGCCTGCTTTGGGAGCAGGATGTCGCAGGTTCGAATCCTGTCATCCCGACCATTTTCCCTCATGCACGCTTTTGACAAGCGAAATCGCTTCTATTGGGTGCAGATGGTTGACAAAAGCGTGCATCAAGCAGCAATTCACGCAACTTCTTCAAACGTTCGCCCCGCTTTCACCTGCAACGCGGGACGCGAGCCGCTTCGAGGATCGAACGCAAGCGCTCGGGCCGCATGAGATCGTCCCAGCCGATGCGCACGAACCGAAACCCGAGATTCCCTATGGCATTTTGCCGCTGTCGCTCTCTTTCCAAAATTTCGGCATAATCCTGCCGGTACTTCAGCTTGCCGTCGAAGTCGATGACGATGGAGCCGTTGTCTCCAAGCCGCCTGCATTGGAGAAAGCGCCCGAACCTGCTATCGCTTCGATAGAGGCTCTTCTGTACGGCTTCAGAAGGCCAAAGCCCGTCGACGCGACCAAGATGCCTCCCGTTCGAAGGGTCGAGAATGTTGACCTGCAGATAAGGAATTTCGAAGCCAAGTTCGGCGCAACGGGCGATCAGCAACGACTCAGCCGGCGATTCGACCTGGTCGGTAAAGTACAGCCCTGCCTGCAACGCGCTGCGCACTCCGCGTTTTCTTCCATTGGCGAAGCAGAGCTGCGCGAAGGCGAGCCACAGAAGCTCGGCTTCCGGCGAAACGAATCCGGTCACGCGCGCAGCGCTGTAGTTAGCAAGGAATTCAGGTTCTTCCATGTCGAGCATGCGGATATCGAACGCAGAGCGGCTGCTCGCTTCCCCGCTCCCGGAGGTTGCAGGCTCCCATACGAGCGCTTCGGTCGTACTCTCGTCAATATCCCTGCATGCCACAAGACCGCCCTGCGCTTTCGCGGAAGAACGACGCAACAGATAATTCGCAGCCAAAAGCGCATCCGGCAAAGGAGAGGTCGAGGCGCACTCGAAAAGCGTTTGCGCTACCGGGTTCGATGGCGTCTCAAGCGAAGCCTCGTGAAAAGCGCAGCCGTCCTGCTTGCTCTTAGCGTGGCTTCGAGCGCCGCCGAAATGCAAAGGCGCTCCGCCGAGGACCGGCGCGCCCTCAAGAGCGGCTGCGGTGATCCCCCACGCTCGAAGCTTCGCATGCGTCGCAAGAAACGCCTGGGCACGAGCCCGGTATCTTCCAGAGATATCGAGCGCCGCGTACTCCTGCGCGTCCATGTACGCGCCACGGAACAGGCGCACGAGACGATGCTTTTCCGCCTGCTGTCGAAGAGCTTGCCTGCTCATGCTCGAATTCGAATGCGTGATGATACCGGGCACGTTGCCTCTTCTCGTAGTGGCGAAAGCTGATCATGCAGCTGATGCACGCTTTTGACAAGCAATCACGCGCTTTTCAGGCGGTTTCGCTTGTCAAAAGCGTGCATCAACGTAACATTGCCGACGCAGCCTCACCGCTCGCCCTGCGCGAGCTTCGCGCGCAGCTGACGGAGGGCGTTGCCGCGATGGGACACGGCGTTCTTCTCTTCGGGCAAGGCCTCGGCCAGGGTGCGGCCGTCTTCGAACATGTCAGGAAGGAACAGCGGGTCGTATCCGAAGCCGTGACGCCCTCGCTCCTCGCGGCCGATGCGTCCCTCTATCGTGCCGCGCGCGACCGTTTCGGTTCCGTCCTCGTCGATGAACACGAGCGTGCACACGAAGCGACCCGTGCGCTTCTCGTCGGGTACGTCGGCCAATTCAGCAAGCAGCTTGGCGTTGTTCGCCGCGTCGTCGCACGGCTCGCCCGCGTAGCGCGCCGAGTGCACGCCGGGCGCTCCGTCGAGCGCGTCCACGGCAAGCCCCGAGTCGTCCGCGAGCACGGCCAAGCCGCCGCTGGCCGCACGGGCGGCCTGCGCCTTGATGCGCGCGTTGCCCTCGAACGAATCGGCGTCCTCGGCCGGATCAGAGTCCAGCCCCAGCTCGCGCAGCGTGCGGAACTCCCAACCGGGGAACGCGAGCGCCGTGGCGATCTCCTCGGCCTTGTGCGCGTTGTTGCTGGCGATGACGATGGTCTTCATACGGTGAAGCTCCTTCTCCTTGAACGGTTGCGCTACGAAGGGAACGCGACGCGTCCCACCCGGTCGATGTCGGTACGGAACACGCGCGCGCCGAAGCTGCGGAATTCCTCCACGTCCTCCCCCGTCGTGTAGAAGTCGTAGCTCGGCTCGTGATCTTCCGAGGCCAGCGCGCCGCGGCGCGAAAGGATGTGCGCCACGTCGTGAGCCGCCTCCTGCGCCGACGAGATCAGCGTGACATCGCGTCCCACCACGCCGCCGATGAGCGCCTTGAGCAGCGGGAAGTGCGTGCACCCCAGCACGAGCGTGTCGATGTCGCAGCGGCGCAGCGGCTCGAGGTACTCGCGGGCGATCTCCTGGAACGCCGGACGGATGTACACGGTGGACACGAGGGAGGTGAAATCCTCGATGGGGCCCTCGGCCATGCGCAGGCCCTGCTCGGCTATCTCCACGAAACGCGGCGTGGCCGTGGAGAACACGGTGATGCCGGCATCGAGATGGCGGATGGCCTTGGTATAGGCGTCCGACTCCACCGTGGCCTTCGTGGCGATCACGCCCACGCGGCGGTTCTTCGTGGCATGGGCCGCAGCGCGGGCGCCCGGCTCCACCACGCCGATGACCGGCACGGGAAACGTCCGCTGCGCATGCGACAGGCCGGCCGCCGTGGCCGTGTTGCACGCGATGACGACGAGCTTCACCCCGCGCTCGACCAGCCACGCGCCGATCTGCTGCACGAAGCCGTCGACCTCGTCCAAGCTGCGCGGCCCGTAGGGGCAGCGTGCCGAATCTCCCAGGTAGACGATGGATTCGCGCGGTAGCTCCTTGGCGATCTCGCGCGCCACGGTAAGGCCGCCGAACCCCGAGTCGAACACGCCGATGGGCGCGTTGTCGAAGCGCGGCGCATCCGCGCCTTCGAGCGGCTCTATCGTTGTCTCGTTGGTATCCATCGCCCCAGTATACCGCAGGGTTCGTTCGTTGTTTGCAATCGATACCGGCCGGTCATAGTTTCTGCTAACCTGGTTCACGAGCGAAAGAAGCAAGACGAGAAACGAGGCGAGGCTCATGAAAGTTCTGCTGGTCAACGGGAGTCCGAACGAGAAGCGCTGCACCTACACCGCGCTGTCCGAAGTAGCCGGCGCGCTGGAAGCACAAGGCGTCGACACCGAGATCGCCTGGATCGGGCGCGACCCCGTTCGCGGCTGCCTGGGCTGCGGCGGTTGCTCCAAGCGCGGCGACAACCGCTGCATCTTCGACGACGACGTGGCGAACGGGCTCATCGAGAAGGCAGTGGAAGCCGACGGCCTCGTCGTCGGCACGCCGGTGTTCTACGCGGGAGCGAACGGTGCCCTGCTGGCCGTGCTCGACCGCCTGTTCTACGCCGCCTCGGCACGGCTGCGCTTCAAGCCCGCTGCCGCCGTCGCCTCCGCGCGCCGCGCCGGCACTACGCCCGCCATCGACCAGATCAACAAGTATTTTCAGATCAACTGCATGCCGGTGGTATCGTCCAACTACTGGCCCATGGTGCACGGCCGAAGCGTCGAAGACGTACGGCAGGATGCCGAGGGTCTGCAGATCATGCGCGTGCTGGGCACGAACATGGCCTGGATGTTGCAGGCGACGTCCGCTGTGCCTGCGCCGAACGTCGAGCAGAAGATCACGACGAGCTTCATCCGCTAGCGCGAACGCGAGAAAGCCATGTCCAAAGAACACGACCGCAAGACGAACGCCATGCGCGTGCTCGATGCGGCGGGAACGCCGTACGAAGCGCGCTTCTTCGACTGCCCCGAGGCCGTCTCGGGCGTGGAAGTGGCGCGCATACTGGAACTCGATCCGGACACCGTGTTCAAGACGCTGGTCACGCGCGGCAAATCGGGCGAGCATTACGTGTTCATGATCCCCGTAGCCTGCGAGCTGGATCTCAAGAAGGCGGCGGCCGTCGTGGGCGAGAAAGCGGTGGCCATGATCCGCTCGCGCGAGCTGCTGGGGCTGACCGGCTATGTGCACGGGGGCTGCTCGCCGCTGGCCATGCTGAAGCCCTTCCCCACCGCCATCGACGAGACGTGCCGGCTGCACGAGCGCATCGCGTTCTCGGGCGGGCGCATCGGCTGCCAGATCGAGATGGCGCCCGACGACCTGGCGCGCGCAGTGCCCCTCGCCGTGGCCGATCTCACCGTGGTGTGAAAACGCCTGAACGAGAACCTTCCCCGTTCGCGACGAAAAACGGGCCCGCTCGATGCGGGCCCGTTGCACAATCGGGATAGGGACGATCGCGTCATGCTACCAGTGCGACACCACCGTGTCGCCCGACGACAGCATGCCGTAGAGCTCGGCGGCCTTCGACGGCGGCAGGTTCACGCAACCATGGCTGCCCGCGCCGTCGGCGTACAGCGTGCCCCCGAACGCAGACTGCCAATCGGCATCGTGGAACCCGATGTAATTGCCCACGAACGGCATCCAGTACTGCACCTCGGTCTCGTAGATCTTCTCGTTGCCGTTGTAGCCGATCAGCTTCGACGGGCTCTCCTTGGCGTTCACCATATAGACGCCCGTGGGCGTGTCGTGCTCGCCGTCGGGCTTGCCGGTGATGATGTCGGACTCCCAGATGATGGCGCCCGACGCATCGTAGAAGCGCGCATGCTGCTCGGACAGGTCGACGTCCATGTAGCGGGGGCCCCAATCCTGGCTGCCCGCGCCGTTGTACGCGTCGCCCGTCTGCGTGCACGGGATGTCCACCGTGTCCGCCGTGCCGTTCGCCACGCCGTCCTTCACCAGAGCGAGCAGGGAGTCCTTGTCCACTTCCCACCCGTACGTGCCGCCGACCACCGTGACCGACTTGCCGTCGGGACGGGTGTAGGTGCGCTGCGTGCCGATGGTGTTGCAGGCGGCCGCCAACTCGTCGACCCAGGCCGTCAGCGCGCCCTCGTCCAGCGTGACCGCCAGGTCGTCGTCGAGCGTCACCCATTGGGAGATCAGGCTCGCGTCCACCGTTCCGGCGACCGTGCCGGCCATGAGCAGCTCGAGATCGGCCTTGATCATGGTGTTCGCCGAGTCGGCCGCCGAGGTGAGCTTCGGGTCGGTGGACAGCACCGTCGGCTTCAACAGCTGCTCGGAGGTCAGCTTCACCTGCGGGTCGAGGTCGGCCACCGCTTCATCGGCGGCCTTGATCACCGCGTCGGCATCGAGCGCCGTGCCCACGGCTTCGGGCTTGACGACGAAGGCGGCCTGCGCTTCGTCGAAGCCGATGGCCGCGTTCGCAGGCTGCGTGGCATCCTCGTTGAACGCCGCCACCGCGGAGCGGATGGCGTCTTCCAAGCCGGTGCCGTTGTACGTGGCCACGAGCTTGGCCGTTTCGTCGTGGCCTTTCTGCAGCTCGAACGGCCATGCCCACGGGTTCATGTCGGACAGCATGTCGTGGACGACCTTGCCCTCGTCGATGGACAGGCCCGCGTCGCTGGCCGTGAGCTTGAGCGAGAAGCCCTGGCCGTCGATGGACAAGGCGTAGTCCTTGATGGAATCGGCCAGCACTTTCTCGGCATCGCCCGCGCTCATGAGCGACACGTTGATGTCGCCGATGTTGGAGTTCGGCATGAAGCGGTCGGTGAAGTACAGCGCCACGCCCGCATACGCGATCAGAAGCAGCGCGACGATCACGCCGAACGTGATGCCGAGGATCTTCAAGGGCTTGTGCTTGCGATCGATGGCGAACGCCTGGGCCGTATCGACCGGGCGCATGGGGTCGAGCGGCTTGAACACCTGGTCGGTCGCATAGCGCATCGGAGGCACCTGCCCCGAGGCGGGTCGCGGCGGCGAAGCGGTCGGCGGCATGGCGGCCGTGGGCTGCACGGGAGGGACGACCGGTTGCGGTTGCGGCTGCGGAAGGGGCCCGCTGCTCGCGCTATGGTGAGCGCCGGCGGCGTGACGGCCGCGCGACGGCTTGTCAGACTTGTTTTCGCTCATATTCACTCTCAAACGTCTCGGTCTTCCGTTCATTGTAGCAAGTCGAGGGTAATTCTCCTGTAACAAAACGATTCGCTTCCCGGCTGGGCTGCGATTGTCACAATTTCGACATGGGGCGCGCATGAGACGTCCGCAAGTTCGCCAACCGGAGCTTGAGCGTCGGTTGGACTACGGCGCTTCCACGCCGCAGCGATCGTCCTTGACAAACGACGGTCTGCGGATAGAATGGATGTTCGCGGCAAAGCCGCGGGTACATTGACAAGGTGGGCCTTCGACCCCGCACTTCTTCTGGGGGCGACTGGTTTCGACATGGTACGTTTGAAATGAGGAGCAGGTCGTGGTCTCCTCGCCACGTTAAACAGGGGTACCGTCAATTTAATTGGCAAGAACAACACTCAGAGCGCTCCGGCGCTCGCCATGGCTGCTTAATAGCGCCTGGCTGTCGGCCTTGGGACTTCCCCGCCCCTCGGTCCGGCATCAACCTAGGGGAATGCGCTTGAGCACGTAGCCGGTATGGCTCAGGCAAAGATCGAACCGGCTAGGGTGCGTCTCGCTTGTCCGCGGGCCGGCCGCATCCGAATCCCGACCACGGACTAAGCTTGTAGAGCCTCATGGAGAAGGTAGTATGGACCGGAGTTCGATTCTCCGCGCCTCCACCACACTTTTTCCAGACGAACCCAATCTACTGTTACGCAGGAGGATTCGCGGTAAACGTCTGGCTATGAAGAAAAAGACGGTCAATCTTCGGATTGGCCGTCTTTTTTTTGCCTACATCCCTTTGAACATTTCTTCTAATCCGATTCCCATGCCGTCGGCGATCTTCTTCAACATGACGATTGACACGCCGTGCCGCCCTTGCTCGATGTGCGCGTAATAGGCTCTGTCAACGCCTATCGAGTACGCGAACTTCTCTTGGCTTAGCCCGGTCTTCTCTTTGCGCAGGGCTTTGAGCCGCACGCCCACTTGCTTTTGAACGAAGCGGTTTCGCATGTTACATTGTTATTTGAACCCTAGCTTGGATAATGTTGATCACAGAAAAGGCATTTGGGAATGAGCGAGCATATCGTTATCACAAATCATTGGCGGTTTAACGAATTAGGTAAGGCAAACTTGTCTGACTTACGCTTCGGATTCATGGGGTCAAGACCCATGGATACAATTGTTGTAACGGATATAATTCCGAACCAAGAGCAGTTTGAAGCCGTCTTTGAAATTGGGAAAATATGCGGTAAATATCATCAGGTCAAGTGGCTATACAGCTCCGCGCGAGAAAACATCGATAGCCTTATGGAGGCATACAATTTGCGAGAAGACGGACTCATCAGCATGCCTTCAAACCCGGTTGACTGTTATAGGTATTTTAATCGAGCAGATGCTTTGTTTCATGCAATTATCGCTTCAGCAAAATGCTTTATTGATAAGGCTGAACTTCTTCTTAAATCACGCTTCGGTGAATCATCTGAATCCTTTTCACGATGGAAGAGCATTACCTCAAAATCGTATGACAGTAGCCTGGTTTACGCACTACTTTACGATCTGAGAAATCATGTCGAGCATGATTTTTGGACTATCAGCCTCGTTAACCACAATGTAACAACCCGGGAAGCCGGCCTGGCAATAAACATAGACAACGATCTATTTGGCTTAAAGCTTAAGAAACCTTTGCGTACCAGGCTTTGTGAATGGTCTGAGAAACGCGCAAAAAGCGGAGAAACAGCCTGGTTATCACTCGGAAAATGTGCTTCAACCTATCGAGAAATGTTAACGGTACTTTATGTCATTTTTCTCTCTGATTACACTGACAGCGCAACTCAATGCGTAGAACGTTGCAGAAAAGAGCTAGATGCCATTCCCGGCAATCTTCTGATCTGGGATGGAAAAGAAGCCTGCGCATATTCAGCGACCGGACAACGACGAGCTTACCACATAGCAGAGACGAGTTTTCCAAGCTCACTCAAAAAAGAATTGGATCTGCTTGAAGACTACTTGAAGACTTTCATGCGACCAGACGAAAAACGAAATCACATTGTTAAATAGCAATTCATACTTCTTGCATTCATACTTTATGCAGAAGTTTCAGAGTAAAACACGTCCTCGCTATCGCCTTGGATCTGTTGTTTAAAGCCCTCCGCAAGTGGCAAAAAGCAATCATTTGCCGCATCATATAACCAACATGGCCATCTATCTCCATTCCGATGGGTGACACGCCATAATGAAAAATTCCCTACACCGCAGCACCGAACATCCGGTACTTCCTTTGTCAGATCGATATCGCAGGGTGCTTCAATAGCTTTAATTATTCTACCTGAATCCTTTTCTTTCTTTGACAATTCAAGCATCGAGCGAATCAGCTCGTCATAATTTACATATTCGCTATTAACTCCGGCATTACAGTTTGCCTTAATAATTAAATCGCAATCCGCTACTTCGATAACGGCATCGGCAAAACATGCAGCCTGCAAACCCTCGCCTGAAATCGCTCCTTTGATTTTTACGACAAGCCCTTTTAGAGCAGCACTGATCAACCCCGCCGCAATGTCTTCTGCAACAGCCGCCACGACGTTAAAAGCCAAACCTACGCCACACGCTACGGAACGTTCCCCTCGAACGACAATGCTGCAATTGCACGAGTTTAGTTCGTTTCTTATTGCCTGCTCTTGGTAAAAACGATACTCGCTACCCACTAAATCTACTCGAATGTAATTCACGATCTTTAAAGCATCATCTGTCTGCAAAACAAATAGCACCTCCGCAACCAGTATTATAGGCTGATATTTCTCTACAATGTTGTACACATTTCTGCAATACCAAGCATCCTGAATTCTAAATATTTATTTCGGATAGAACAATTTATTAACGAATACACGCATCCGCACAATAGTCGCAAACCTCATAGGCTCGATAATTGCCATTTGAACAAGTTCGCAGTTGCTCACTAGCTCGTACAAATCATTTAGCTCGGTAAGGCTACATTCCAATCTACATACTGCTGTTCCACCACCGATGACAGGAGCCCCGTCGGCAATCACGCTGGCGGGGCTCCTTTGCGTTCGACTACCCTTATGTGCTACAATGTCTTACAACAAGCAAAGGAGGAAAGAGATGCCCAGCTCGACGATGACTATACGGCTCGACCAGAACGAGAAAAACCTCATAGCCGACTACGCTCAGGCCTTCGGCACGTCGGTATCCGAATTCATGCGGAAAGCAGCGCTCGAACGCATCGAGGACGACATCGACCTGAAAACGTGGTACGCCGCTAAAGCGGAATTCGACGAGAATCCCGTCGCCCACTCCAACGACGAAGTCATGCGCGAGTTCGGATTACGATGAGCTGGGCGCTCGCGTACTCCGAAAGGGCGAGACGCCAACTGCGCAAGATGGATCCAGGCCAGCGTGCCATCGTCTTATCCTGGATGGACAAGAACATCGACGGCTGCGACGATCCGCGCGCACATGGCAAGGGTTTGACGGCAAACCGTTCCGGCCAATGGCGCTATCGCATAGGCGACTATCGGGTGCTCTGCGATATCGTCGACGAAAAACTGACCGTGCTCGCTATCGAGATCGGACACCGCAGCAAGATATACGAACGGTAGCAAATCTTTCCGCGCCTCCACCACCGATGACGGGAGCCCCGTCGGCGCGCAGCCGCGGGGCTCCTTTGCGTTTCCTAGGCTGCGTCAGGCTACTTCTTCAAAAAAGACGTGAAGTCGAGCGCGCTCTTGATGTCGTCGAAGGCGCCCTTGAGCTCGGCCGCCACGGCGATGCCGTCCTTGTAGATGGCGTTCATATCGTTCGTGGCCTCGGCCACACCTTCCTTCGTGATGCCCAGATCGTAGGGGTTGTCCTCTTCTTCGGCTTCTTCCTCGTCCTCTTCGACGTAGTAGTACTCCGCCTCTTCGCCGTCCTCCATGAGCACGAAGCCGATGACGTCGCCGTCCTCGTCCTCGATGTAGCGCACGATGTCGTCATCGTCGAGCTCGAGCTCCACCAGTTCGTAGCCGTCGTCCTCGGCGCTCGGCTCGATGATGACCACGTCCTGCACGTCGTCGTCTTGGCCGTCCTCCAGCTCTTCGAGGGCGTTCGCCTCGTCGACCTCAGGCACGGAGCCGGCGGTCGCGTCGCCGTCCTCGTTCAGCGCATCGGCATCGTAGCTGTCGAGCGAGCCGTTCTCGTAGAGCTGCGCCTCCTCGTCGGCCTCGTCGCCGTCGACGATATGGAAGCCCTCCTCGGACAGGTCGATGCCCGCCGCCTGCGACGCGACGGCCGCCAGGCCCCCGTCCTCGCCGTCGAGCGACGTCTCGCCCTCTCCGTCGGGGCCTTCCTCGGCGAAGAAGCCCTCGTAGGCTTCCTCGAGGTCGGTCTCGTCGTCGGAAGGATCGAACTCCTCGTCGTTTTGGAACTCTTCGACGTCCTCGAGTTCGGTCTCCTGGTCGATCTGCTCGGCTTCCGTCTCGGCGCCGTCCTCGATGGTTTCCAGTTCCTCGTCCAAGCCCATGATGGCCTCCTTCGCGTGGTTCGCACGTCGGCGCAAAGCGCGGCGTGGTTCGTCGTTGCAGCTTAGTAGCGGCTGCGTTCCTTCAGCGCGCGCTCCACCTCGCGGCGGGAATCGCGCGCCGCCATGGTGGCGCGCTTGTCGTAGAGCTTCTTGCCGCGCGCCACGGCCAGCTCCACCTTCACGAGCGAGTTGTCCTTGAAGTACATCTTCACGGGCACGAGCGCCATGCCCTTCTCCTTGACCTGCTCCTGCAGCTGGCGGATCTGCTTCTTGTGCAGCAGCAGCTTGCGCTTGCGGTCGGGATCGGGATTGGCGATGTTGCCGTTGAGGTACGGCGGGATGTGCACGTTGTGCAGCCACACCTCGCCGTCTCGGATGAGTGCGAAGCAGTCGGTGAGCTGGCAGTGGTTGTCGCGCAGCGAGCGCACCTCGGTGCCCGTCAGCTCGATGCCCGCCTCCAGCGTCTCGAGGATCTCGTACTCGTGAAACGCCTTCTTGTTCTTGGCGATGGTCTTCTCTTCGCGTTTCACGGCCGTACCTACTCCACGCCCGTCTCGTCGAACTGCATCTGCGCAGCGGACTCGGCGCCAGCGCCGTCGCCCTCGGTCACCGCGTCGCCCATGCCCGGCACGAAGCAGGCGTCCTCGTCCAGGTCGCGCGCGAAACGGGCGAGCAGCTTCACCGTTGCGTCGAGGTCGTCGAGGCTGACCACCTCGGTGGGCGTATGCATGTAGCGCAGGGGCACCGACACGAGGCCGGTGGGGACGCCGCCGCGGGAGATCTGGATGGAACGGGCGTCGGTGCCGGTGACGCCGGGCTCGGCCTCGATCTGGTACGGCAGACCCTCGGCCTCGGCCGCCGCCACGAGGCGCTCGAACACAGCCGGGTTGATGTTGGGGCCGCGCGCGATAACGGGACCCTCGCCGCAGACGATCTTTCCGTACTTCGTCTTGTCGATGCCGGGATAGTCGGTGGCGTGCGTCACGTCGAACGCGATGGCCACATCGGGGTCTAGGCCGTACGCGGACGTAATGGCGCCACGCGTGCCGATCTCCTCCTGAACGGTGGCGGCCACGATGAAGTCGCCGGGCGCGCGGCCCTCCTTAGCGAGCGTCTCCAGCACGCGCACGGCGACCCACACGCCCGCCTTGTCGTCGAAGGCGCGCGAGACAGCCATGTTCTTGCCGAAGCGCTCGAAGCCCACGCCGAAGGTGATGACGTCGCCCACCATGACGAGCTTCTTCACACGCTTCGCCGGCATGCCGAGGTCGATGACCAGCTTGTCGATGGGCGTGACGTTCTTGCGCTCGTCGGGCTCGATGAGGTGGATGGGCTTGCGGCCCACCACGCCGCGCAGCGGCTCGAAGGAGTTCGACGCGTGCACGTCCACGCGCATGCCCGGGAGGATGGCCGCGTCCACGCCGCCGACGGACGACACGGACAGGAAGCCCTCGTCGGAGATGTACGTGACCATGAGGCCGATCTCGTCCATGTGGGCCGACAGCATGAGCGACGGGGCCACGCCCGTGCCCGACAGGCGGGCATGGACCGAGCCCATGACGTCGGTCTGGATTTCGTCGGCCGTGCCGGCCAGGCGCTCGCGCACCAGTTCGGCCACGGCGATCTCGGTGCCGGTGGCCGACGGGGTCTCGAGCAGTTGCTTGAGGAATTTCACCTGCTTGTTCTTCATAAATGCTCCCTGTTCTGGGCGAGGCCGCGCGCAGGCGCGGCGCGTTCGTTCGGTATGGGAACCAGTATAGCCCTTGCATCGTCCGAGCAGCCACCTCATCGCGGTGATGAAGCGAGGCCGTCACCGGAGTACCATGAAGCGTCCGGCGCCGACGGCGGGCGTTGCGGGCCTACCAGTACTCTTTCTTCTTCGCGCGCTTGCGCTCGGGCTTCGGCGGGCGGAAGTCCAGCGCCAGTTGTCCGTCCTGCGAGGCGACGGACGCTTTCTTCCGCTCCACGCTGTCGATGGTCCACGACACGGCGTCCTTGCCGTACAGCTCCAGCATCTTGAGGCGCGCGTCGCGCAGGTTCCCCTTCGTGTTGGCGCGCGAGTCGCTTTCGAACTCGAAGAGCCCCGTGCCTCGCACGTCAGCAGCCGCGGGAGAGATGTAATGGGCGATGTAGGTCTGCATATCCTTCCTTCGACGGTCGTGGTTTTCGCACTGTTCGCATGATACCCCAAGGCGACGGCCGCCGCTGCGCAACGCGCGAGAAAAAGGCGCGTTCACGGCCGCCTGACGGCAGCGAAACAAGGGCGCAACCGCTTCGGGGAAGCGGCGGCGCCTTCCCTACAATGGCAGAAAAGACAGCAAAGGTGGACTTCCATGCCAAACACTCACAGCACCGCGGCGACCCTTCTGCGCGACACGCCGCTCCCCTTACCCCTCGCGCGCATCGACCGCCCCCGGGAAGAGAGCGCGGCAGCTCGGCGCGCGCAGCATGACGCGCGCAGCGTCGTCGCGCCCGAGGCCGGGCGGCTGATCATCGTGTCGAACCGGCTGCCCTACCGTTTCGAAGACGACGGCGAAGGCGGCTTCGAGCTCGAGCGCAGCGTGGGCGGCCTGGCCACGGGCCTGGGCCCCTTGCACGAGCAGGACGGCAACCTCTGGATCGGCTGGGCCGACGCGGATGCGGGCATGGACGACGACGAGCGCGCCCGGCTGGCCGCGGCGTTCGACGAGCGCGATTGCCGCGCGGTGTTCTTGGACGACCGCGACGCCGAAGCCTACTACGAGGGCTTCTCCAACTCGGCCATCTGGCCGCTGTTCCACGGGTTCCCCCAGTTCACCCGCTTCGACGAGGAAGAATGGGAGGCATACCGGCGCGTGAACGAACGGTTCTGCGAGGCAGCACTGGCAGAAGCGCGCCCGGGCGACACGCTGTGGATCCAGGACTACCACCTCATGCTGCTGCCGTCGATGCTGCGAGAGGCACTGCCGGATGCGTCCATCGGGTTCTTCCTGCACATCCCCTTCCCCGACTACGAGACGTTCCGCACGCTGCCGTGGCGCGACGAGATCGTCCGCGGCGTGCTGGGAGCCGACCTCATCGGCTTCCATGCCTACGACTACGTGCGCCATTTCCTGTCCAGCTGCCGGCGCGTGGCGGGCATCGAGAACACGAGCGGCACGCTCACGGTTGACGGACGCGTGGTGCAGGTGGACGCCTTCCCGCTCGGCATCGACTACGCGCGCTTCCGCGACGCCGCACGCACACCGGAAGTGCAAGCAGCAGTGGAAACGCTCGCGGCCGAGAAGGGACACGAAGGTTGCAAGGTGATGCTGTCGGTGGAACGGCTGGACTACTCGAAGGGCATTCCCGAGCGGCTGGACGCCTTCGACGCGTTCCTCGACAAGCACCCCGAGTGGAAGGGTCGCGTGGTGCTCATGCTGGTCACCGTGCCGTCGCGCGAGAACGTGGCGTCGTACCGCGCGCTCAAGAAGCGCATCGACGAGCTGGTGGGCCAGGTGAACGGCAAACACTCAACGATGGACTGGACGCCTGTGGACTACTACTACCGCTCGTTGCCGTTCGAGCAGCTGGTCAGCCTGTACGCCGCGAGCGACGTGATGCTGGTCACCCCGCTGCGCGACGGCATGAACCTCGTATGCAAGGAGTACCTGGCCTGCCACGACGGCGACGGAGGCGTGCTGGTGCTGTCGGAGATGGCCGGCGCGTCCTACGAGCTGCACGAGGCTCTGTGCGTGAACCCGTTCGACCGCGCGGGCATCGCCCGTGCCATGCAGGAGGCGCTCACCATGCCACCCGACGAGCAGCGCAAGCGCAACGCACCCATGCAACAGCGCCTGGCACGCTACACGTCGAAGAAGTGGGCGCGCGAGTTCCTCGATGCCGTGGCCGACGTGAAGCGCCGCCAGGCGGGCATGAGCGCGCATCTGCTGGGCCCCACGTCGGCCGGCCGGCTGCTGGAGGCGTACCGCCGCGCGGATCGGCGCGCGCTGCTGCTGGACTACGACGGCACGCTCATGCCCTTCTCGGACGACCCCGCGCGCGTCGCGCCCGACGAACGGCTGCTGGACGTGCTGGCGCGCCTGGGCGGCAGCGCGGACAACGACGTGGTGGTGGTGTCGGGGCGCGACCACGCCACGCTCGAGGCATGGCTGGGCCGGCTGCCCGTCGACCTCGTGGCCGAGCACGGCGTTTGGTTCGCCGCGCAAGCGGACGGAGGCACGGCGAGCGGGCGGGCATGGACGCTGCAGGAACCGCTCGACAACAGCTGGAAGGACGCCATCCGCCCCGTGCTGGCCGACTTCGTCGACCGCACGCCCGGATCGCTGCTGGAAGAGAAGGACTACTCGCTGGTGTGGCATTACCGCATGTGCAGCCAAGAGCTGGCCGAACGGCGCGTCATCGAGATCAGATGCGCACTGGGAGACGGCCTGGCCGACCGCGGCATCGCGCTCATGGACGGCAATAAGGTGATCGAGGTGAAGCCGCGCGGCGTCGACAAGGGGCACGCGGCCCACCGCTGGTTCCGCGACCCCGCCTACGGCTTCTTGCTGGCGGCCGGCGACGACCGCACCGACGAGGACGTGTTCGAAGCCGCGCCCGACGACGCGTGGACCGTCAAGATAGGCGGCGGCCCCACCCGCGCCCGCTTCGCGCTCAAGAACAGCGCCGAGATGCGCCAGCTGCTGGAAGCGATGGCCGAAGCCGAACCGGTCCGCTAGAACGCGCAAGAGGAGCCGCGAAGCGGGCCGACGGACGTCGTTTCCGCCTCAGAGAACGCATCGTCGCCGGTCAAAAACGCGAGCATGCGGCTCAACAGCGCTTCCAGATCGTCTTCGGAAAGCGTGCGGGCGAAGCCGCTATCGGCGAGGTTCTCATAGGCGGCGGCGTTGCGATAGCGCATGCCGTCGAGGAAGAACGCCTTACGCCGGTCGGCACGATCGCGCACCACGACGATGGTCTGCGACGGCAGCGCCTCGTAGGCGCGCTCGTCGAGCCCGAGCTTCTTCTCGTACCAGTCGGGCACGTTGCGCACGCCCTCGTCGGCGAAGAACTCGCGGATCTCCCCGCACCCCGCCAACGGGTACGGCGGCAGGTCGTAGCCCCGATGGCGCGCATACGCGAATATGTAGCGGGACGCGTCGCCCACCTGGGCGCGGTCGCCCAGCACGAACGACAGCAGCTCGAGCGCCCGATGAGGCCGCCACCGGTCGCCTTCGAGCTCCAACAAGCGCGCGATCCGGGAAACGACGTCGTCGCCGGCGCTTCGCAGGCTCATCGCGCCTCCCCTCCGACATCAACACCTTCCGTGTCTTCGCGCACACCCGCCGCGGGCATGAGGTCGCTCAGAACCTGCTCGAACGGCTCGCGCGCGGCACGGCGCACGAGCCGTTCTTTCTGACGGCGCGTGAGGCGCTTGAAGCGGTACTCGGCGCTCATGGCCTCGTGCTTCGTCGCGTAAGCCGCCTGCGCGAGCAGGCGCACGGGAAGGCGGCTGCGCGTGTACTTCGCGCCCGCGCCGGCGTTATGCGCGCGCACGCGTTCGGCGACGTCCACGGTGTAGCCCGTGTACCATGTGCCGTCGGCGCATTCGAGCACGTACAGGTAGAACGACGGATCGTTTTCTGCCCGGGGATCCATGCGCGCTACACGAGCACCTTGACGACGATCTTGCGCACGCAGCATGGGGCGTCGAGCGCGCATCCCGGCTTGTGGGCGTCTTCGGGTGCGAGCACGGCCACGTCGCCCGCACGCAGCACGATGGAGCTGGGACGCTCGGGTGTGCAGTACAGCCCGAAATCGGCGTCTTCGTCAAAGGGCTGTACTTTCGCGAGGCCTTCGAGCGGCGCATACTGCATGACCTCCTCGCCCGACACGACGAACTGCACGTCGTAGTAGCGGCGGTGCGCCTCCAGCTGCTTCTCCTCGGCGGGAACCGTGTCGTATTCCTGCACGTTGGCGAACACGGCGTCCCCGTCGATGTCGACGCGGCCGAGCGGGAGCGACCCGAGGTCATCCCTGTTCAAAAAAGCATACGCCTTCTGAAAACGCGCGGCGAGGTAATCGTTGCCAGCGGCATGGTCGAGGGTGGTAACCAGCATGATCGGTCCTTTCGGTACGGGTGCACGGCGCGCAAAGCGACTCGCAGTATACACCCGAGGACGTCAGCGCGGACGCAACAGAACGTTTGCGCATTCCGCTTGAAGTCTAGAAAGGGATCGTGGACGGCAGCTTGAGCAAGGCAGATAATGACCGTATCGACCCTGCGCCGAAGAGACGGCGCCGTTCATCGAAGGAGCGAGGCATGATCAACAAGTTCTGCAAGAAGCCGCTGTGGGAATGCTCGAAAACCCTGTCCGCCGTCGCCCAGGGGCTCGCGCCCGCCGAGACGGTGATCAAGGGCGCGAAGCTCGTGAACGTGTGCACGGCCGAGATCCAGGAGGACGTGGACGTGGCCATCGCCGAGGGCCGCATCGCCTACCTCGGCCGGGCAGACCACTGCATCGGCGAGGACACGCAGGTCATCGATGCGAAGGGGCAGTACATCGCGCCAGGGTTCCTCGACGGGCACATCCACGTGGAATCGTCCATGATGGGCGTGGGCGAATACGCGCGCGCCGTCGTGCCGCACGGCACCACGGGCATCTACATGGACCCGCACGAGATCTGCAACGTGCTAGGCCTCGACGGCGTGAAGGTGATGGAGGAGGACGCGCGGCGCACGCCGCTCAAGACGATGATCACCACCCCGTCGTGCGTGCCCGCCGTGCCCGGCTTCGAGGACACCGGTTCGTCCATCGGCCCGGACGACGTGGCCGAGACGATGGCATGGCCGAGCGTCGTGGGGCTCGGCGAGATGATGAACTTCCCGGGCATCCTAGGAAGCACGGACCACGCGCATGGCGAAGTGGGTGCCACGCTGGAGGCAGGCAAGATCGTGACCGGCCATTACTCCATGCCCGAGACCGACCGGGGCCTGAACGCCTACATCGCCTCGGGCGTGCGCTGCTGCCACGAGTCAACGCGCCCCGAGGACGTGTTGGCGAAGATGCGCCTCGGCATGTACGCCCAGCTGCGCTACGGCTCGGCATGGAAGGACCTGCCGGTGCTGGCCGAAGCCGTGCTGGCGAACGACATCGACACGCGCTTCGCGACGCTGGTCAGCGACGACACGCACCCGCACACGCTGGTGGCCGACGGGCACCTCGACCACATCGTGCGGGTGGCCGTCGGGCTGGGGATCGACGCGGTGACCGCCATCCAGATGGTCACCATCAACTGCGCTCAGTGCTTCCAGATGGACCACGACCTGGGCTCCATCGCGCCGGGCAAGTGCGCCGACATCGTGTTCTTGGACGATCTGGAGGACCTGAGGGTCACCCGCGTGCTGATCGACGGCGACGTGGTGGCGGAAGACGGCCGCGCCCTGTTCGACCTGCCGCCGTTCCAATTCCCCGACTGGGTTACGCACTCGATGCACCTGGGTCGCGAGCTGACGCCCGCATCGTTCGAGGTGCCCGCACCCGAAGGCGTTGCCGACGGAACCGTGCGGGTGCGCGCGATCGAGATCATCCCCGCCAAGGTCGGCACGTTCGAGGCGCATGTGGACCTGCCGGTCGTGGACGGGCGGCTTGAGTCCGACCTTCAGCAGGACGTGCTGAAGACGTTCGTGTTCGAACGCCATCACGAGACGGGCACGTGCGGCTGCGGCTTCGTGAAGGGCTTCGGCATCAAGCGCGGCGCGATGGCGTCCACCGTGGCGCACGACGCGCACAATTTGCTGGTGGTGGGCACGAACGACGAGGACATGGCCCTGGCCGCGAACACGCTGGCCGCCTGCGGCGGCGGCATGGCGGTGGTCGCCGACGGGGAGATCCTGGGGTTGGTGGAGCTTCCTATCGCCGGTTTGATGGACTCGCTCGACGCCGTAACGATGAGCGAGAAGGTACATGCTTTGGAGGGCGCATGGGCCGAGATCGGCTGCACCATGCCGTCGCCGTTCATGACGATGGCCCTGATCCCGCTAGCATGCCTGCCCGAACTGCGCCTGACGAACCGCGGCCTGGTTGACTGCACGACGTTTGAGTTCGTTGATTTGGTGGTGGAGTAGGGGCGACGGAAAAGCAACATAGGACATCGCTTCGAAATTGCATCACTCAGATAATAAAGTGAGCATTTTGCTTCGCAATTTACTTTGCCACTGCACGTTTTGCTTAGAGGAATATAATATATCCGCAAATAGAATCTATTAAGCACGGGAGGGAAGATGGGATGCTTTAGGCTCGCTAGCCTGGAAGGTTGCTATCTATGCCAAATCGTATCCTTCTCTGACGAAATTTGTGAGCTAATGCGAAAACACCTAACATCAGTATGCCACGGATCTAGCAGATGCAAGCTCCCATTGAGCCATTACCGATATACGCAAACCCTTGATGAGCTAATCATAAGAATCGAACAAAAGGATCAGAATGGACAAAAAGGTATAATTGGAGAATTATTAGCACATGTGATCATCCGACATTGTCTTCCACAGTTTCGAGTCATCTCTCCTCTCTTTAATTCAGAAGACAGAGGACACAGAAAAGGTTTTGACCTGGTATTATCATCAAATGATGGTAAGGATATTTGGCTTACGGAAGTAAAATCTGGTGACGTTGAGTTTGATCCTGATCCTAGTAACAAAATGAATATTTTGCTCAAAAGAGCAAAAACCAGTCTGAGCCATCAACTTAACGATTATCAAAGAAGCCTCTGGATAAATGCAATCAATGGCGCGCAAGCAGCCATTCAATCTTCTTCCGATGAAGTAGAAGCCATAACCTCCCTGATAGACAACATGCAGATTGATGCCCAACAAGGCTCTTTCTCGGACAAAGATGCCAACGCCCTACTCACTGCAGTTCTATACGCGCCAGTAGAATCTCGCGTTTCCATTGAGGGACTGAAAACAAATCGCGATGAAATTGAAGGATCATTTAAGAACGTCTTCGCATTAGGAATCCAAAAACAAACATACACTACCGTATTGAACTTTCTGAAACAAGAACGTGATAGCAATGAATGATTCTTTTAAAGAACTAAAAAGGATACGGAAAACGTCCTGCAAAAATCTTATCGAAAAATCGATACGGCAAACTCTCTCTTCGAGAGAGCAGGCAACTTTATTGTCGATCGCAGTTATCCTGTTAAACTCCGAGGAGGAAGTTTTGCAGGATTACGGGTATAGGATAGTTCTTCAGTACTCGAACAGGACAAAAGACTACCTACCGCTATTTGAAGTCGCATTAAACTATGGCTATATCCCTATTGCTCATGTCTTGGAAAAGGAACTCTATAAGAATCGAGAAAATGCGCTAAACAGCGAAATCAACGGTGCTTATGCCGAGTGCTTTCATTCGAATGGAATCTATTACACTGAGCAGCAAACAGAAATGCAAGAAGCATTCTCTTTCCGTGGTTTAAGCGATATGGCAATTGTTGCACCCACTTCGTACGGAAAGACAGAATTGCTAATATCTGCGTTTTCTGATCCTAATCTAAAAAATATATGCGTTATTACTCCAACGAAATCATTACTCAACCAAACAAAGCAACGATTGGCTAAAGCCAGAATACCTTCAGTAAAGAAAATAATCGTTCATCCTGACATGTATAACCCGGACGAAAGAATAACTGCAGTTCTAACCCAAGAAAGACTACTGCGTTTAATGAAGAACAATCCTTCGATACATTTCGATTGTGTGATAATCGACGAAGCGCACAATCTTTTAGAAAACGATAGCAGACAGAGACTCCTAGCAAGTGTCTTAGTTCTTATAAAGAGTCGGAATCAAGATACAATATTTCGGTATCTATCGCCTTTTCTTAATTCCGGCAGCAGTTTGGAATTGCGCTTTATCGATTCAAAGATCACCGATTACCACGTGTCCGAGAAGATGAAGTCTGAGAGACTGTTTTCTTTCGATCCAGACGAGGATTCGCAACTTTCCTTTTATGACCAATATTTGGATACCTTTTTCTCTTTGAAAAACAACCACCAAAATTATATGGAATTTATTATTGGCAAAGCTTCGAAAAAAAATATTGTCTATTACAATAAACCTACAGATATTGAAGCATTTGCACTCGATCTCGCAAGTTCTTTGCCAATTATCGATAATCCGACAATCCAATCTTTTTGCACAAACCTCGCTAGCTATGTTCATTCAGACTACAAACTAATCGACTGCGCAAAAAGAGGGGTGCTGTATCATCACGGATCTACGCCGATCCAAATTAGACAGTTTGTAGAAAGCGCTTTTTCATCTATTGAGACTTTCCAATACATTATCACGTCTTCAACTTTGCTAGAAGGCGTCAATTTGCCCGCTGATACGATGTTTATATGCAGCCCTTCGCGAGGAAGAAAGCACCTAACCGCAGCTAGCTTTAAGAATCTGATAGGCCGAGTATGCAGATTCAACGAAATCTTCACCGGCAATCCCTCGAATCTAACAAAGCTTGAGCCCAATATTTACGTCATTCGAAGTCCTTACTGGCCGAAAAGAACAAAACCGAAGGATTTTTTAAGAAGCAGAGCACATATTGACCTCACATCGCGAGACGACATAAGAAACGTAGCATTGAAGAACAGTTCGGTTAGCGAAGCGGACGAGTCCCTAACTCAGCTTCAAGAGCATTTGGAAAACCTCAATCCCGGTACTATAAGCAATTATTCTGGACGTAAAATAAAAACCATCGCGGGTGAATTCTGTATCGTCAATAACGTTACAGAATTCGATGTCTTCCAGCACGAGACGAGAATCGATAAGCACATCAACGACTTTATTGCTAAGACCCAGGGACAAATTGATAATTGCAGCGATTTGCTAGAAATTCTTTACCATGCATTTTTTTCATTGTCGGATGATGGCAGCCTGAGTCGCTTCAGCCACGAAAAGACCAGATCCTTTTATGAAATGTTTCTAGATTGGAGATTGGCGAACGAGCCTTTTCATTTAATGATACAGTCGTTTTTCAAATATTGGAAACGAATCCAAGCAAACCCTCATGAAGAATCATTGGTATACGCTGGTCGCTGGGGAGAAGAGTGTAGGGAGGGATACAAACCATCCTGGGTCGATGTGAGGAAGAAGTCCGACAAACAACTCATTAATCTGGCTATCGTGAGAATAAAAGAAGAGCAAGATTTTCTTGACCATAGCATCATGAAATTCGTTGAAGTTCTCCATGATTTGAATGTGCTAGATGAACACTTCTATTTAAATATAAAATATGGCACAACCGACAAGACACGTATTCTCCTAATCAAGAATGGATACAGCTTAAGCTTGGCGAACCTTTTATGCACTCGTTACGTTAGTCATGTAGCTGCGGACACATTCAAAAGCGTTCTTCAAGTGAATCCTATGGTCATTGAAGAGATGATTAATAATCGAGAAAATGACATTCTTATATACGAAGCAACTATGCAAATACCCTATTCGCTTCTGCCGGAATAATGTATGTCCCTCACCACCGACATACGCTCCTACCAACCCTTCAACCAGCAGGAGGCATCCGATCGCGAGGTTATCCTCCGGCAGTTGGAAACCGACCCGCACGTGTTCGACCGCGACTCGCTCGCGCATATGACGTGCTCGATCTGGACGGTCGATCCGACCGTCACCCAGACGCTCACGGTGTTCCACAACACGTACGGATCGTGGAGCTGGATCGGCGGGCACGCCGACGGAGAGCGTGACCTGGAGCGGGTGGCGCTGCGCGAATTGGAGGAGGAGACCGGAGTCGCCGACGCGCGCATCGTGCCATGCGGGCCGGGGAACATCTTCTCGCTCGAGGTGCTCACCGTGGACGGGCACGAGAAACGCGGGCGCTACGTCAGCTCGCATGTACACCTCAACGTGACGTATCTGGCCGTCGCGTCGCCCGACGACCCGCTGCGCGTCAAGCCCGACGAGAACAGCGGCGTGCGCTGGATGGACTTCGACGAGGCGCTGGCCGCATCGACGGAACCGTGGATGCGCGACCGGATCTACCGCAAGCTCGTCGACAAGCTGGCCGCGGTCGACCTCGAAATGAGACGTTAGCCCCGTCCCTTCGCCTCATCCCAAAGCTCGCGGGGAAGATAGTACGATTCGAAGTCCTGCATGAGGCCGTCGGGGGTTGCTTCGGCGCCGTGGATGGTGCCCTCGTGGACGAAGCCCGCCTTCTCGATCACGCGGCGCGAACGACCGTTGAACGTGTAGTGCGTGCACGTGATCAGGCCAAGCCCCAGCTCCTCGAAGCCGTAGCGCAGCATCTCGTCCGCCGCCTCGGTCATGCAGCCCCGCCCCCATGCCGTGCGCGCGAGCGCATAGCCCAGCATGAGGCAGTCGACGTTGCGCCGCTGCGGATCGCGGATGAGGCCGATCGACCCGATGCACGGCCCCGTGGCTCCCGTCCCCGCGCCCGTCTTCTCGAAGATGCCGAACACATGAGGCTCGCTCGCGATCACCTCCACGAACATGCGCGAGTCCTCGCGCGTGCGGTGCGGGGCCCATCCGGCATCGGGCCCGACGGCGGGGTCGCTGCAGTAGGCGTACACGTCGTCGATATCGTCGGAAACGAACGGGCGCAGCACGAGGCGCTCGGTCTCGAGCGCAGGGCACTCCCCCGACGTCACCGCCAGAATCGCCGGCGGACAACCGGGATGCCGCGCCTCGCCGGCCCGAACGCAAGCCGCGAACCGCACCTCGTCGAGCACCCGCACGCCCGCCTCGCGCAAGGCGCGCGCCGCCACGCCGTAACCGGGCACGAGCTCGCCGGCGAACGCGCCGTCGTACACGAGGCCGCATCCGCACGAAGGGCTCTTCGCCTTGAGCACGGCCAGCTTGCACCCCTGCTCCTTCGCCAGCTCCACCGTCTTGGCGGCTCCGGCCAAAAACGCGTCCGTGACGTCGACCCCGTCCGCGTCCGTCACGCGCAGCGCGCGCTCGGCGGCGGCGATCTCGCAGGGGGCATGCGGCACAGGCAGCCCGCCCAGCACCTCGGGGCACACGGGAACCATCTCGCAAGCGTCGTGCAGCTTCAGCACGTCCTCGCAGGGACGCGACTTCCCATCGTAGCGGCACGGCTCCCCCAGCAGGCATGCGCTCACGGCTATCGGCATCGCTCGTCCTCGTTTCGTCGAAAAACCCAGTATAGCAAAGCCCGCGACTCCGCTGCGTTAGCGCGTGCGCGCGAACACTAGAACCGTGGCGACGGCCGCGAACATGGCCAGCGCCGCAAGCACGCCCACGAGCGTCGTCGCGCCCACGAGCGCGCCCATCATCCCGCTAAGAACCGCCGATCCCGTGTAGCCGATGAGATTGATGGTCGACACCACCGTCGCCGTGCTGCGCATGTCGGCCCGCGCGAACAAGAGGCGCAGGCTGCCCGACAGGCACATGCCCGTGGACAGGCCGAACAACGCCACCAGCACGAGGAAAGCGCCCAAAGCCCCGGCCGCCATCGCTACGCACATCGCGCACGTGAACACGAGGAGCGCCGCCATCGAAACACGCAACGACACGCCCGACGGCATGCGCGCCTCAAGCGGCGCCCCCAACGCGCTGGGCGCCATCGACAGCGCGAGGATAGCCGATGCCATGAACGGGTCGCTCGAACCGAAGCATTCCGCCGCCACCGGCGAGCTGAACGATTGGAAGAACGTGCCCACGCCCCACGACGCGACGTAGGCGCACGCGGCGATGGGCAGCACACCGCGCAGCTTCGCATCCACGCCGATCACCGGCTTGCAGGCGGTTCGCAGCGGCACGCGGCTGACGACCGTTTCGGGAGCCGCGGGAATGAGGATCGCGCCCAGCGCCAGCAACGCGATCATGATCCAATAGATCAGCGCGTGCTGTTGGGTGACCAAGGACAAGAACCCCACGGCCAGCGAACCCGCCATCACGCCCAGCAGCGCGCCGCAACCGGCCACCGCCAGCCCGAACCCCTCGTAGCGCCCCACGGCGGAATCGACGACCAGCGCCGAAACGGCGCTCATGGCCAAGCCGCACGACACGCCCTGCACCGCTCGCGCAACCAGCACGATCGTCGGATCGGCCGCTCTCAAGAACAGGAAACAACCGAGCATGGCAAGCAGCAGCGACGCCGCCGCCAAGGGGCGCCGTCCCGCCGCATCGGACAGCGATCCCGACAAGAACAGCGTCAGCACGACGCCGAACAGGTACATGAACATGGTGGCGGAGATGTCGGCGTCGGTGAGCCCGATCGTCCCCTTGTACTCGGAGTACAAGGGGATGGGCACAGCCGAGGCGGCGAACACGGTGACGAAGGCGAACGTAGCGATGACGAGGCCTCGCACCCCTTGCCGAGGCTGCGAGGATTCCGACGCGTCGACTGCATGCGCGAGCATGGCACCATCCGTTCGTTCACCGCGAATTACACCCGCGCTCTTCCCTGCGAGGAGCGATTGCGGACAGCATAGCATTCCGAACGGACGCAGGGAACACCCGCGTTCGCCCAACGCGGCGCGCACGGTTCTGGATTTCTGGTACCATGGTACGGATGTTCTGCAATGCTTTCGAGGGAGGGCCGCCGCACCGCATGCTATCCGAAGACGACATCAGCAGGCACTGCCATGCGCGCACGTTGCAACGGGCACGGTCCATCGCAGCCTCCGACCGCAACATCCTCACAAAGCAGGTCCGCTACAACCCTCCCGAGACCACGCTGTCCGCGTTCGTTGCCAGCAGCAGCGGCTGGAACGACCGTTACCGCACCTCCGTCACCTTCGACGAGGACGAAGGCGACCTGGTCGACTACGCCTGCACCTGCCCCGCCTACCGCGAGTATGACGGCATGTGCAAGCACTGCGCGGCTCTGGCGTTGACGTATCTGGACGCGCCTGAGAAGTTCATGGGCTACCGAGCCCATCGCGCGCCGACCACGTCTTCATGCCTGCTCGAGCTCATGGAGCGCAGCAAAGCCGCTGACGAAGCCGAGGAACAGGGCGGCATCGACTTGGAAGCAACCGTCGTGTACGGCTATCAGTCGTGGTCGGCGCGCTTCAAGGTCGTCGGCTCCCAGGGCTCCTACGTCATGAAGAGCATCTCGGACTTCGTCGACCGCATGCGGCGCGGCGAGCGGTTCTCTTACGGCAAGAAGCTCGCGTTCACGCACGTCCCGGCGATGCTCGCCGAGTCGGCGCGCCCTATCGCCCGGTTCCTCGACCGAGCCGTGGCGCTGCGCGAGCAGGCCACCGGCAGCGCGTTTTGGCGCTACCGCGGACGCGATGAGATCGGACGCGACCTCGACCTGTCGGACTACGAGCTCATCGAGCTGTTGGATCTGCTGGACGGCCGCCCCTTCACCGTCGAAGGCACCGACTGCGGAACGCGCTCCCTCACCCGCGCGCACGTCGTCAGCGCCGACCCCGATGTCGAGGTCTCGGTGCGGCGCACCGACGACGGCGGCTACGCCATCGAAGCCGACGAGCTGGCTTTCGTGGCGCAGGGCGACCGCATGTACCTGTGGCAGGGCGAGACGTTCTTCCGCTGCTCGGCCGACTTCGCGCGCACGGCGGGCTTCCTGCGCACCGTGTGCGAGAACGACGATGCCCGCCTGTTCGTCAGCCTCGCCGACATGCCCCTGTTCTGCGCCACCGTGCTGCCCGCCATCGAGAAGCGCCTCCATGTGGAAACGCCGACCGAGATCGATCTGTTCCGCCCCGTGCCGTGCAAGCTGGAGTTCTACTTCGACAAAACCGACCGCGACGTCACCTGCGACGCGCAAGCCGTGTACGGCGAACGCCGCTACCCGCTGCTCGACTCCCCCGCTCGCGACGAGGAGGGCCCCCTGCGCGACGAGAGGCTGGAGGGTCGCGCGAGGCGGCTGGTCGAGCAGCATTTCGACACGTTAGAAGCTCCCCCGGCCATCATGCTGAGCGACGAGACGGCGGTGGCCGACCTCGTGTTCGGCGGCCTTGCCCAGTTCCAGGCGCTGGGCCAGGCGTTCACCACGCCCGCGTTCGACCGGCTGCTCGTAGACAAGAAGCCGCACATCTCGGTGGGCATCTCGCTGGCGGGCTACCTCATCAACCTCGCCGTGTCCGCCGACGACCTGCCCCCGGCCGAGGTGGCGGCGCTGCTGACGAGCTACCGGCGGCGCAAGCGCTTCCACCGTCTGAAGAGCGGCGCGTACCTCGATCTGGCGGAGTACGACCTCGCCCAGCTCGACCACCTTGCGGAGGACTTCGGCTTCACGCCCAAACAGCTGGCCGCAGGCACGGTGGAGCTTCCCGCCCAGCACGCGTTCTACCTCGACGAGCAGTTCGAGGGCGCAGAGCGCAACCGCTCGTTCATGCGCTACCTGGAAAGCTTCCGGGCATCGGCCGGCGAGCCGTGCCCGGTGCCCGATCAGCTGGCCGCCACGCTGCGCCCCTACCAGGCGGAAGGGCTGCGCTGGATGAGCGCGCTCGCCGACCGCGATCTCGGCGGCATCCTGGCCGACGAGATGGGCCTGGGCAAGTCGGTGCAGCTCATCGCGTTTCTGCTGGCACGCCAGAGCGAGGCGCGCGCCGTCGGGCCAAGCCTCATCGTGTGCCCCGCCTCCCTCGTGTACAACTGGATGGCCGAGTTCGAGCGTTTCGCGCCCGGCCTCGACGTGCGCGCCGCGGCGGGCGCCAAGCGCGAGCGGATGCGCATCCGCTCCGAAGCCTGCGACCGCCACGCGCGCGAAAGCGAGCTTGCCCGAAACGGGCGCTGCTGCGATGTGCTGATCACCTCCTACGACCTGCTGCGCATCGACGCGGAGGACTTCGCCCGGCGCGAATTCTACTGCTGCGCGCTCGACGAGGCGCAGTACGTGAAGAACCACGCCACCAAGACGGCGCGCGCCGCGAAGCGCGTGCGGGCGCGCCACCGCTTCGCGCTGACCGGAACGCCGATGGAGAACCGTCTGAGCGAGCTGTGGAGCATCTTCGACTTCCTCATGCCCGGGCTTCTAGGATCCTACATGCGCTTCCGCGAGCACTTCGAGCTGGACATCACCGGAGGCGACGAGGACGCCGCGCGCCGTCTACGCTCCCTCGTGGCACCGTTCATGCTGCGCCGCTTGAAGGCCGACGTGCTGCAAGACCTGCCCGACAAGCTGGAATCGGTGGTGTACGTCCCCATGGAGGCCGAGCAGCAGCGCCTGTACGCCGCCCACGAGCAGCAGCTGCGCGACGCGCTGACCCTGCAGAAGAACAACCGCAACAACAAGCGGTTCCACGAGCGCAAAGTGGAGGTGCTCGCCGAGCTGACGAAGCTTCGCCAGCTGTGCTGCGACCCGCGCCTTCTGTACGAGAACTACGCCGGGCACGCGGCAAAGCTGGACGCCATCGCAGAGATCGTGGAATCGGCCATGGACGCCGGCGAGAAGACGCTTGTGTTCTCCCAGTTCACAAGCTTCCTTTCGCTGATCGCCGAAGTGCTGGACGCGCGCGGCGTGCCCTACTTCACCATCACGGGAGCCACGCCGAAGAAGCGCCGGCTCGATCTGGTGAACGCGTTCAACGACGACGACACGCCCGTGTTCCTCGTATCGCTCAAAGCGGGCGGCACCGGACTCAACCTCACCGGCGCGTCGGTGGTGGTGCACGCCGACCCCTGGTGGAACGCCGCCGCGCAGAACCAGGCCACCGACCGCGCGCACCGCATCGGCCAGACGCAGGTGGTGAGCGTCCACAAGGTCATCGCGAAGGACACCGTCGAAGAGCGCATCCTGCATTTGCAGGATGCGAAGACCGACCTCGCCGACCAGGTGATCGGCGCCGGCGGCGTATCGCTGGCGAGCCTGAGCCAGGAGGAGCTGCTCGATTTGCTGGACGGATGAGGCGCGGCTTAGAACTTGCCGAAGCGTTCGTAGCGGGCTCGCAGCAGCTCGTCGGTCGGCGTTGCGCATAGCTCGTCAAGCGTGGCGCACACGTAGGAGCGCACGCCCTCGGCCGCCTGCTCGGGGTTCTCATGCGCAGGGCCCGCTCCTTCGGACAGCACGGCGTCCACGATACCCATCTCGCAGGCTTCGGCCGCGCTCATCTTCATGACGGC